>Ga0209952_1000051_pt1 | contig 659442 bp, 634 predicted proteins | sample ThiBiot_750_biof_2_FD_183951 | JGI IMG/M metagenome (GOLD analysis project Ga0209952, IMG submission 183951) | Wastewater bioreactor microbial communities from Cape Town, South Africa - Thiocy_cont_750_biof (SPAdes) | ecosystem: Engineered > Bioreactor > Thiocyanate-remediating >...
CCGTCAGCGACGGGCAGGGTGAACTCGTCGTCGCGCCCTGGTGCCGACCCATCCGCCGCACAGACGGCCTTGAGGGACCCTGACCGTCCCCAAGACTGCATACAGCGCTAATTCAGGAGCCTCCTAGTACGAGCGCGGCAGGCCCAGGCTGGTCTGTGCCACGAAGTTGAGCACCATCTCACGGCTGACGGGAGCCGTTTTGAGCATCCGGGCCACGAACCACAGGTCGGCCAGCCCGTACTCCAGGGCGAGTCCGTTGCCGCCGTGGGTCTGCATGGCCTGGTCCAGGGCCTTCAACGACGCATCGGCGGCCGCGAACTTCGCGATGTTGGACGCCTCGGCCGCATCGGCGCCCGCGTCGAACAGCTCCGCGGCGCGGAAGGCCATCAGGCGGGAGAGCTGCACCCCGATGTAGGCCTCGGCGAGCGGGTGCGCCACGCCCTGGTGGGCGCCGATCGGGGTCTTCCAGACCTGCCGCTCGTTCGCGTAGCGGGTGGCCTTGTCCAGCGCGTAGCGGGCGATGCCGTTGCTGATGCAGGCCGCCGTGATGCGCTCGGGGTTGAGACCGGAGAACACCTGGCGCAGCCCCTTGCCCTCGTCACCGATGAGCGCCTCGGGGCCGACGGGCACGTCGTCGAAGAACACCGTGAACTGGTGCTCGGGCTGCTGCAGCGCCGCCTCGATGTGGGTGAACGACAGGCCCGGCGCGTCGGTGGGCACGACGAACAGCGAGAGCGGGTGGCGACGGTTCGGCTGGGCCGTGTCATCGCCCCGCCCACCCTGGCGGGTGACGACCAGGACCGCGTCGGCCTCGTCGATCCCGGACGTCCAGTACTTGGTGCCGCTGATCCGCCATCCCCCCTCGCCGTCCGGCCGGGCCGTCGTGGTGATCTCGTGGCTGTTGGAGCCCGCGTCGGGCTCGGTGATCGCGAAGGCCATCTTCAGCGAGCCGTCGGCGATGCCGGGCAGCCAGCGCTGCTTGAGCTCGTGGCTGCCGTGGAGGTCGATGATGGTGCCGCAGATGGCGGGGGAGATCACCATCATCAGCAGCGGGCAGCCCTGGGCCGAGACCTCCTCGACCACGACGGCCATGTCGGTCATGGTGCCGCCGCCCCCACCGTAGGACTCGGACAGGTGCACGCCCAGGAACCCGGCCGCGCCGAGGTCCTTCCAGAGCTCGGTGGGCTCCTCGTGGGCCTTGGCCTTGCGCATGAAGTAGTCGTGGCCGTAGCGGCCGACGAGCTTGGCGACGGACGCCCGCAGCGCGGCGCGCTCCTCGGTGTCGGCGACGATGAGCGAGGTGTTCACTTCTCTCCTCGGAAGCTGGGGCGGCGCTTCGCGGCGAACGCCGCGATGCCTTCGCGTGCGTCGGGTGTGGTGGACGCTGTGACGATCAGGTGCTTCTCGTCGGCGAGCTGGTCGCGCAGGCCGGACTCGAAGCTCTGCCGCAGCAGGGTGCGCATCCCGCCGAACGCCCGGGTGGGGCCGTTCGCGAGCCGTTCCGCGACGACGCGGGCCTCGGCGTCGACGTCCGCGCTCGGCACGGTGCGGTTGACCAGTCCCCAGTCCAGCGCCTCCGCCGCGGTGAGGCGGCGGTTCAGCAGGAACATCTCCTGTGTCCGCCGCATCCCGATCAGGCGCGGCAGGAACCAGGTGTTGCCGCCGTCGGCGGTGAGCCCGAGCGCCGCGTAGCCGACGGTGAAGACGGCGTCGTCCGCGGCGACGACGTAGTCCGCGGCGCCGACCAGGCCGAGGCCGCCGCCGGCCGCGGCCCCGCGCACCCCGACGACGAGCGGGGCGTCGAGCTCGGTCAGGCGTTCCAGCGCGAGGTGGTAGTCGTCGATCATGCGGCGCAGCACGTCCGGGAGCTGCTGCGCGCCGGCGAGCATCGGGACGTCACCGCCCGCGGTGAGCATCGGCCCGTTGCCGAGCAGCAGCACCACCCGCACCGACGGGTCCTCGGCCAGCCGGGTGGCCAGTTCGGACAGGTCGCGGGCCATCGCGACGTCGATGGCGTTGTGCTGGTCGGGACGGTCGAGGCGGACGGTGGCGATGCCGTCGGCGACGTCGAGGGTGAGGGTGGTGAAGGGCGCCGCGGAGTCGCTTGCGGGCTCGCGTATCGGTGCCGCGGAGTCGCTTGCGGGCTCGCGTATCGGCGCCGCGGAGTCGCTTGCGGGCTCGCGTATCGGCGCCGCGGAGTCGCTTGCGGGCTCGCGTATCGGCGCCGCGGAGTCGCTTGCGGACTCGCGTATCGGCGCCGCGGAGTCGCTTGCGGGCTCGCGTATCGGCGCCGCGGAGTCGCTTGCGGACTCCGGTGTTGGCGCCGCGGCGTCGGTCCACCGCGCCGTGTCCGTGTACTGCTCGAGCGCGCGGATCCGCCCGTCCGTGACCGTGATCAGGTGGGCGAAGCCGGCGTCCAGCGGTGTGCCGCCGTGGCGCCCCGTCCCGGTGTAGCGGCCGGTGACCAGCAGCCTGCCGTCCGCCAGGGGGAGGAACCGCTCCGGCTCGGCGTGGGCGGCGAAGTGGCGGCCGATGGCGCCCCACCCGTTGCGGCGCATGGCATCGGGGCCGTCATGCTCCCCGCCGATCCCGAACGGCATGCCGTCGGCCAGCACGCCGCGGAAGTCGGGAGCCAGCAGCGCGTCGAGGGCGGGGCCGTCGCCGGTGGCGAGCGCCGTGTAGAGGTGCTGCGCGAGAACCGCGGCGGAGTCCATGCGGGGCCTGCCCTTCTTTTCTAACCAAGAATAGACAGATCTCCACCGGGGTCGCAACGGGTCAGGGCATCGCCGATCCGCCGCCGACCGCCACCACCTGTCCGGTGACCTGCCGCGCCGCCGTCTCCGAGGAGATCCACAGGACGGCGTGGGCCACGTCGTCGGGGGTGGTGGGGCGACGCAGGGGCTGGGTGCGCACGATCGCGTCGAGCTGCTCGGGGGTGAAGAGGTCCTCGCGGGCCCAGACGCTGCCCGCGCCGACCTCCTCTCCTCCGGGCGGGACGACGAGCCCGGGAGCCACCACGTTGGCGCGGATGCCGTGCCGCCCGTGCTCGCGCGCCACGGTGCGGGCCAGCGCGATGAGTCCGGCCTTCGTCGTGCCGTAGACGCCCTGGCGGACCGCGCCGAACGCGGCGTCGCTGGAGAGGAACACGACCGAGCCCCGCCCGGCGTCCCGCATCGGGCCCAGCACGGCCTGGGTGCAGTCGATGGCCGCGAAGAGGTTGACGTCGATCGTCTTCTGCCACAGCGAGCGGTCGGTCTGTTCGGCGAACCAGCCCGGCTCGCTCCAGCCGGCGTTGTTGACCAGCACGTCGATCCCGCCCCAGGCCTCCACGGCCGCGGCCGCCACGCGGGCGCCCGCGCCGTCGGCGGTGAGGTCGAGGACCAGCTCCCGCGCGTCCTGCGCGCCGGCGGCGAGCAGTTCGCGTCGCACCGCCTCCGCCTGCTCGCCGTCACGGTCGACGACGAGGACCCGGGCCCCCTCCCGGGCGAAGCCGCGCGCGATGCCGCGGCCGATGTTGGCCGCGCCGCCGGTGACGACGACGCGGGCGCCTGCGTGTCCCAGATCCATGCCACTCCCCGTTTTTTATGTCATATTAGACAACGTGTCCCCGAGCTACGACGAGCTGATCCGGTCCGACCGCGTGCACGGATCGCTCTACACCTCACCGGAGATCTTCGCCGACGAGCTGGCGAGGATCTGGTACTCGAGCTGGGTGTACGTCGGCCACGTCAGCGAGATCGCGAACCCCGGCGACTACGTGCGCAAGAACATCGGGCCGCAGGACGTGATCATGAGCCGCAGCGCCGACGGCGAGGTGCACCTGCTGCTCAACCGCTGCGCCCACCGCGGCAACCTCGTGTGCGAGGCCGACGCGGGCAACTCCAGCTCGTTCCGCTGCCCGTACCACGGCTGGACCTACCGCAACTCCGGCGAGCTGCTCGGCTACCCGTTCCCCGAGGGCTACGGCGGCCGCGGGAAGCTCGACCTCGGCCTGGGCCGGGTGCCGCGCATGGCCGTCCACCAGGGCTTCGTCTTCGGCAGCTTCGCCCCCGACGGCATCTCGCTGGCCGAACACCTCGGTGACGCCGCCGGGGAGATCGACCGGCTGGTGCACCTGTCGCCCGAGGGCGAGATCGAGATCAGTGCCGGCTGGCTCAAGCACCGCGCCCGGGCCAACTGGAAGCTCCTGGCCGAGAACGAGACCGACGGCTACCACCCCCAGTTCGTGCACGCGTCGATCTTCAGCGTGGCCGAGAGCGGCATCGGGGCGCTCTACAGCGAGAAGTCCGAGGCCGTGACTAGGGCGTTCGGCCACGGGCACAGCGAGAACGACCTGCGCCCGGAGTTCCGTCGGCTCGGGACACCGCTCGGCTGGTTCGGCACCACCGAGGAGCGGATGCCCGACTACGTGGCCGCCATGCGTGGCGCCTACGGGGAGGCGGCGCAGGAGATCCTCGTCGAGGGCGCCCCGCACGTGATGATCTTCCCGAACCTGTTCATCGCCGAGATCCAGATGTTCACGATCCAGCCGCTGGCCCACGACCTCACCGTCCAGCACGTCACGGCGGTGCAGCTCAAGGGCGCCCCGGAGATGAACCGGCGGATGCTGCAACAGTGCGTCGGGTCGGTCGGGCCCGCCGGGCTGCTGCTGGCCGACGACACCGAGATGTACGAGCGCAACCAGGTCGGCGTCGCCGAGCTGCGGCCCGAGTGGCTCGACGTCCGGCGCGGCGCGCACCGCGAGTACGTCGACGAGCGCGGGCTGACGGTGGGCGGGGCCACCGACGAGACGGCGATGCGCGGATTCTGGTCGCACTACCGGGACGTGATGGCGTGACCGCTCTGGAACTCGACATCCGCCAGATCGAACAGTTCCTCTACCGCGAGGCGCGCCTCGCCGACGAGCACCGCTACGACGACTGGGAGGCGCTCTGGACCGACGACGCCCTCTACTGGGTGCCCGCCGGCTCCGACGACGCCGACCCCATGACGCGCATGTCGGTCGTGCACGACAACCGCAACCGCATCGCCACCCGCGTCAAGCAGTTCAACACCGGCCGGCGCCACTCCCAGACGCCGACGTCGCGCCTGCGGCGGGTGGTGTCCAACGTCGAGATCATCGACGACGCAGGTGACGACCTCACCGTCGAGGCCAACTTCGTGCTCGTCGAGTCCCGGGAGCGGGGCAAGGAGATCTGGGCGGGGCGCTACACCTACCGTCTCCGTATGGTCGACGGAGATCTGAAGATGTCCTACAAGAAGGTCGCGCTGGTGGACAACGCGCGCGTCCTGCCCACGATGTCGTTCCTCATCTGATGCTGCCCAGAATCGGCATCGTCAGCAACGAGTTCGCGGCGGTCGCCGTCGACGTCGACGCCGCGGCCAACAGCCCGCGGCTGCGGCTGGAGGACCGGCGGACCGGTCGCGTCCGCTACCTCGACGCGCTGGAGCTGGAGACGCTGGTCTGGTTGCCCGAGGGCAACCTGAGGCAGCTGCTCGACCCCTCAGCGGACCGTTGGAGGGATGGATGATGTCGGAGGTGCTCACGCGCGTCGAGGGCAACGTCGCCCACGTGACGCTCAACCGGCCGCAGGCCCGCAACGCGATCACCGTCGGGCTGGCCTCGGCGCTGCGCAACGCGCTGTCCGACGCCGCCGTCTACGCCGACGTGATCGTCCTCCGGGGCGCGGGCGGACACTTCAGCGCCGGCGGCGACTTCCACGAGGTCGCCCGGCTCCGCGCCCAGGGGCCGGAGGCGTTGCGGCCGCTGTTCGAGACGTTCATCGGCGCGTGCGAGCTCATCGCGGAGCTGCCGATCCCCGTGGTGGCCGCGGTCGAGGGCGTCGCGATGGCGGGCGGGTTCGAGCTGATCCAGTCCGTCGACATCGCCATCGTCCGTGACGACGCCGTGCTCGCCGACAACCACGCGAACTTCGGGATGATCCCGGGCGGCGGCGGGTCGCAGCGGCTGCCTCGCATCGTCGGCCCGCAACGGGCGCTGGGCCACCTGCTCACCGGTGACCGGATCTCCGGCGCGGAGGCCGCGGCGTGGGGGCTCGTCTACCGCTCGGTGCCGCCGCCGGCGTTCGAGCAGGCCGTCGCGGCGCTGGTGGCGAACCTCGCGGGCAAGGACCGCGCCGCGCTGGGCCGCATCAAGCACCTCGTCCGCACGGGCCTGCGCGGCTCGCTGCGCGACGGGCTGGCGATGGAGACCGCGTCCACGCTGGAGCACCTCGCCGGTCATCGGGCCGGTGCCGGCATCGCACGATTTCGGGAGCGACCGTGAAGCTCATCGACGCAGGTCAGGTACTGCTCGACCTCGACGACGACGGGGTGGGCCACCTGCGCCTCAACCGCCCCGAGGCGTCCAACGGCATGGACGTGCCGTTCCTGCGCGCCCTCTACGACGCGATCATGCGGGCGCACGGCGAGCCGGACCTGCGCGTCCTGCTGCTCTCGGGCGAGGGCCGGCACTTCTGCGCGGGTGGCGACGTCACCACGTTCGCGAGCAAGGGCGACGGCCTGCCGGACTACCTGCGCGAGGCCACCTCCTGGCTGCAGATCTCGGTGCAGGGGCTGCTCGGGCTCCAGGCCCCGGTGATCGCGGCGGTGCACGGCTTCGCCGCTGGCGGGGGCGGGTTCGGGCTGGTCTGCGCGTCGGACATCGTGATCGCGGCCGAGTCGGCGAAGTTCATGTCCGGGGCCGTCCGGGTGGGCATGGCTCCGGACGCCGGCTCGTCGGTGACGCTCCCGCAGCTCGTCGGGGTGCGGAAGGCGATGGAGATCTTCCTGACCAACCCGACGCTCACCGCCGCCGACGCCCTCGACATCGGGCTGATCACGCGCGTGGTGCCCGACGACGTGCTGCACGACGAGGCCATGGCGCTGGCCCGCACGCTCGCGGCGGGTGCGCCGAAGGCGCTGGGCGCCACCAAGCGGCTGGTCTGGTCGGGGCTCGGCAGCCGCGTCGAGGCCCAGCTGCCGGAGGAGGCGCGCACGGTGGCGGAGCTGTCGGGCACCGCGGACTCCCTGGAGGGCCTCGCCGCCGTCATCGAGCGGCGGGCGCCGCACTTCACGGGAAAGTAGGGATCGCATGGCCGGGGTCGAGGGTCGCAGCATCGTCGTCACGGGGTCCGGCAACGGCCTGGGCCGCGAGTACGCGCTGGTGCTGGCGGCGGCGGGCGCGAAGGTCGTCGTCAACGACCTCGGCGGGGCGCGCGACGGCACCGTCGGGGAGGCCGTGGCCGGCTACGACAGCGTGGCTTCCGAGGAGGGCGGGCTCGCCATCGTCGCCACGGCGACCTCTACGGCGGCTACCACGTGATCCACGCGGCCTGGCCGCACTTCCGCGAGCAGGGCCACGGCCGCGTCGTGGTCGCCACGTCCACGTCGGGGATCTACGGCAACTTCGGCCAGGCCAACGACGGAGCGGCCGAGGGCGGGCTCATCGGCCTGATCAACACCCTCGCCACCGAGGGCCGGAAGTACGACATCCTGGCCAACGCGATCGCCCCGATGGCGGCCACGCGCATGACCGAGGACATCGCGCCGCCGGAGGTGCTGGCCGCGCTCCCGCCCGCCCACGTCGCGCCCGTGGTGGGCTACCTGCTCACCGACGAGTGCACCGAGACCGGCAGCATGCTCGTGCCGGCGGCGGCCAGGTGCACCGGGTGAAGCAGTTCCAGACCAGGGGCGTGGCGTTCACGTCCGTGCCCGGCATCGAGCAGGTCGGTGACCGGTGGAGCGAGATCGTCGACCTCGAGGGCGCCGTACCGGGGGCCGATCCGGCAGGGTGAGCGCTGTGACAACACCCCATGGGAGACCACTCGAAGGGCTGCACGTCGTCGAGTGCGCGAGCTTCGTCGCCGGACCCACCGGCGGCATGACGCTCGCGCAGCTCGGCGCCGACGTGATCCGGATCGACCCGGTCGGCGGCGGCAGCGACCACCTGCGCTGGCCGGTCGCGGCCGACGGCGAGAGCTTCTACTGGGCCTCGCTCAACAAGGGCAAGCGCTCGGTGGCCGTCGACATGCGCAGCGACGAGGGCAAGGAGCTGGTCACGGCCTTGATCACCGCGCCCGGCCCGGACCGCGGCGTGCTGATCGACAACGTCGTCGGGCGCCGCTGGATGGCCCACGACACCCTCGCCGCGCGGCGGGCGGACCTGATCCACGTGCGCGTCCAGGGCTACCCCGACGGGCGGCCCGCGGTGGACTACACCGTCAACGCCGAGGTCGGGCTGCCCGGCATCACGGGCACCGAGGAGGGCGGGGCGCCGGTCAACCACGTCCTGCCGGCGTGGGACCTCGTCACCGGGCTCAGCGTCTCCACGGCGGTCCTGGCCGCGCTGCGCGACCGGGACCGGAGCGGCGGCGGCGCGTTCGTCGAGATCGCGCTGTCGGACATCGCGCTGGCCGGGGTGGCCAACCTCGGCTGGCTGTCGGAGGCCGCCGAGCGCGGCGTCGAGCGGCCCCGGCACGGCAACCACGTCTACGGCAGCTTCGGCGTCGACTTCGCCTGCCGCGACGGCCACCGCGTCATGGTCGTGGCGCTCACCGAGGGCCAGTGGGCCGCGCTCTGCTCGGTGACCGGCACCGGCAAGGTGTTCGAGGCGCTGGAGGCGGCCATGGACGCCGACCTCACCCGCGAGGCCGACCGCTACCGCCTCCGCGAGACGATCGCCGCGATCCTGCGGCCGTGGTTCGCCGCCCGCGACCGGGCGCAGGTCTCCACCGAGCTCGACGGCGCGCGCGTGCTGTGGGGTTGCTACCAGGGCATGACCGACGTGGTGGCCGCGCACCGCGACGGCGCCCACCCGGTCCTGGCCGACCTGACGCTGCCGGGTTCGGCGGCGGCGATCACGGCCCGTTCGCCGCTGCGCTGGAACGGCGAGCACGGGGACGCCGGGGCGGCGCCGTCGCTGGGGCGGGACACCGGGGCGGTGCTGGCCGAGGTACTGGGACTGTCCGACGCGGAGATCGGCCGGCTGGCCGGGGCGGGAGTGGTGGGATGAGACGTGTGGTGTGCGCCGAGTTCGGTGGCCCGCTGTCGGTGGTGGAGGAGCCCACGCCGGAGCCCGGGCCCGGCGAGGTGCTGGTCGAGGTCGAGGCGGCGGGCGTCAGCTTCGTCGACGGCCTGATCGCCGCGGGCCGCTACCAGGTGCGCCCGCCGCTGCCGTTCACGCCGGGGTCGGCGGTGGCGGGCCGCGTGGTGGCCGGCCCGTCGACCGGTACCGCGGTGGTCGGGCTGATGATGGGCTTCGGCGGCTACGCGTCGCACGTCGTGCTGCCCGCGGCGTCCGTGGCGCCCCTGCCCGGCGGTGTCTCCCCGCAGATCGCGGTGGCGGCGGTCGAGAGCTACTCGACGCTCGTGTTCGCGGTGACGCAGCGCGTGACGATCGGGGTGGGGGAGTGGGTGGTGGTGCTCGGCGCCGGTGGCGGCATCGGCCTGGCCGCCGTGGACGTCGCCCGCAGCCTGGGCGGACGCGTGCTGGCCGTCGCGTCGTCGCGGGAGAAGCGCGACGCGGCGCTCGCGGCCGGTGCCGAGACCGCCATCGACTACACGGACCTCAAGGACGGCATCCGCGCGGCCACCGGCGGCGGCGCCGACGTCGTGATCGACCCGGTGGGTGGCCCCGCGGCCGAGTCGTCGCTGCGTGCGCTGAACGCGGGCGGCCGGTTCTGCGTGCTCGGGTTCGCCTCGGGGGAGATCCCGCGGCTGCCGGCCAACATCGTGCTGCTGCGCAACCGCGCGGTGGTCGGCGTCGACTGGGGCGACTGGGCCCGCGCCGACGCCGATGCCGCGGTCGCCCTGCTGGCCGACGTGCTGGGCCGGATCGGCTGCGGCGAGCTCCACCCCGCACAGCCCCGGACGTTCCCGCTGGCCGACGCGGAGAAGGTGCTGCAGCTCTTCGCGGACCGGGCGGTGACCGGCAAGATCGCGCTGCTCCCGTAGGACCGGTCAGCCGCGGGAGCGTTGGGCGATGTCGCGGCCGATCAGTTCCTTCATGATCTCCGTCGTGCCGCCGTAGATCGTCTGGATGCGGCCGTCCACGAACGCGCGCGCCACCGGGTACTCCATCATGTAGCCGTAGCCGCCGTGCAGCTGCACGCACTGGTCGGTGATGCGTTTCTGCAGCTCCGAGAGGTACCACTTGCCCTTGGCCGCGTCGGTCGCCGAGAGCTCGCCGGCGTTGAACGCCAGCACCTGGCGGTCGACGTAGGCCTCGGCGACGTCGAGCTCGGTCTCCATCTCCGCGAGCACGAAGCGGGAGTGCTGGAAGTCGCCGATCGGCTGGCCGAACGCCGTGCGCTCGAAGCAGTAGCGGGCCGTCAGCTCGTACACCGCCCGCGCCCCGCAGTAGGCCGAGGCCACGATGCCCAGGCGCTCCTGCGGCAGGTGGCTCATGAGGTGCTGCATCCCGCGGCCCTCGACGCCGATCAGGTTCTCGGCGGGGATGCGCGCGTTGTCGAAGTACAGCTCGCCGGTGTCCTGGGCGTGCAGGCCGACCTTGTCGAGCTTGCGGCCGCGGGTGAAGCCCGGCGTGTCCGCCTCGACGACGAGCAGGCTGAACCCGCGCGAGCCCGCGTCGGGATCGGTGCGCACGGCCACGATCACGACGTCGGCCGTGGTGGCGCTGCTGATGAACGTCTTGGCGCCGTTGAGGATCCAGTCACCTGCCTCGTCGCGGTGGGCGTTGGTGCGGATGCCCTGCAGATCGCTGCCGGTGCCGGGCTCGGTCATCGCGAGCGCGCCCAGCAGCTCGCCGCGCGTGAACGGCTCCAGCCAGCGCTTCTTCTGCTCGTCGGTGGTGAGGTCGAGCAGGTAGGACAGCACGAGGTCGTCCTGCAGGCCGAGCGTCATGGTGAACGAGGTGGCGCCGATGCGCGCGCACTCCTCGTTGACGACCATGCGGTAGCGGTAGTCGGTCTCGCCGGCGCCGCCGTACTCCTCGGGCACCGCGAGCGCGTAGACACCCTGCGCGGCGGCCGTGCGGAACACCCCCTTGTCGATGACGCGCTCCTGCTCCCACCGCAGGTAGTGCGGCTCCACCTCGCGGGCGAGGAACGCCCGGACGGTGTCGCGGTACCGCTCGTTGTCGTCGGTGTAGAGCGTGCGTCGCATGGCGTCAGACTCCCGCGCCGATGGGGTGGTGCACAGTGCTCATTTCGCCTCCGCCGGAACGCGTGCGTCGGCGAGGATCTGCTCGACCACGAGCTTCGCGGTCTCCGCGCACGCCGTCGTGCCGCCGTTGGCGTACTCCTTGACGCCGTCGCCGACGTTCCAGAGGTTCGGGATCGGCGTGGTGTGCGGCAGGTCGTGACCCGCGACGGCGCGCTGGGGCGGCCAGCCGTCGCGCATCACGGCCACCGAGAGCTCGCGCGCGCCGTCGAAACCGGGGATGTGCGCGCGCAGGTCAGCGCGCAGCAGCGCGATCTCGGCGGCCTCGTCGAAGTCCCCGACGGCGGGCTTCGGGACGGACGCGGCCACGTAGAGGTTCCAGCCCGGCGGGGCCATCTCGGGGCAGGTGTCGGTGAAGTTCGCGACGTAGCAGAGCCGCTCCGTGACCGAGAACAGCAGCATGCCCGGCACGTCGACGAGACGCTCCCGGCTGGCGAAGTTCAGGGCGAGCATCGAGCAGGGCCGGTCCTTGATCCGCACCTGCTCGCGGTAGTCCTCGGGCAGGTGCTCCGCGCCGACGAGCCCGACGGTGGCGGCGGGCCCGACGTCGGACACGGCCACGTCGCAGGTGACCCCGACGGTCTCGCCGTCGCGGGTGACGGTGGCCTCGGTGACCCGGCCGTCGGTGACGTGCAGGGCCTCCACCTGCGACGACAGCCAGATCTCGCCACCCCGCGCGGTGACGGTGGCCGCGAGGCTCTCCCAGACGCCGATGGTGCCGTCGGGGCAGAAGCCGAAGCGCTTGAACGCCGACTTGCGCGTGAAGTAGGTCAGGAACACCCGCGCGGGCAGCTCCTCGGAGCCCACCGCGAACACCGACGCGCACATGTTGCGGAACACGCCCTGCACCGCGGCGCTCCTCGAGTACCTCCCCACCCAGTCGGCCGTGGAGAGCTCCTCGCCGGGCAGCGCGTCGTCGTCCTTGCGGGCGGCGCCGATGCCGCTGACGAGCTTCGCGCCCTGGCGGGTGAGGGTCGAGAGGAGCATGCCCCAGCCGCCGCGGGTGACGTCGAGGTTCTTGTTCCCGACGCGGTAGAGCACCGGCACCGCGGGCGTGCGCACGTCGAACTGCGCACCGACCTCGGCGAACGTCTCCTCGGTGATGCCGCCGACCTCGATGACGATGGCGCCGTCGTTGACGCGGAAGCCGTCGATCTCGGTGGTGGAGGCGCGGCCGCCGACCTTGTCGAGGCGTTCGACGACGAGCGTGCGGTAGCCGGCGTGGGCGAGGCGGGCGGCGGTGAACAGGCCACCGGCGCCCGCCCCCACCACCAGGGCGTCGAACTGGGTTCCGGGCACCGTCGCTCCTCCGCCGTCCACCATTTATTGAAGGTAGATTAAACCGATGGGGTGGCGGCGCGCCAGTCCCGTCAGCCGACGGCCTCGGTGGGCTCGGGCAGCGGCTCGTGCTCGGTCAACGGGGTCGGGCGGGGGCGGCGCGGCTCGCGCACACCGGCCGAACCCCCGCCCCGGCCGATCCAGAGAGTCAGGACCGTTCCCGGCTCCACCATCGCTCCGGACTCCGGGCTCTGGTCGGTCACGAGATCGTTCGGATGCTCGTCCGCCGACACAGGTATCCCGTCGGGACCCACGCCCTCGGCGAAGAGTCCCTTCTCGTGCAGCACCGCGCGGGCCGTGGTCCACGACATCCCGACCACGTTCGGAACAGCGACCGTCTGCTGCCGGCGCGCGTGCCCGGCGGCCCGCCGGGTGAGCGCGCTCGCCGCGAGATCGAGCTCCGGGCCGAGGACGTCCCCGGCGGCCGGCTGCTCCCCGGCATGCTGCTGGGCCTCGTCCAGATCGCGCCACCGCTCCCACGCCGACTGCCGGGTCACGCCGAGACGCGTCGCGATCTCGGCCCACGACTTCTTCTGCGCACGGGCGGCCTTCACCGCTCCGAGCTCCGCCTGGTCGAGCAGGCGCCGGACCGTGCCGATGTCGTCCAGCGCGCGCAGGGCCTCCACGCCACTGCGCGCGGGGGAGCCGTCTCCCCAGCCGTCGAGCCGCTCCCAGGCCCGGCGACCGTCCTTCCACGTGTCACCCATAGCGTCAGGCTACCCTGACGGCCCGGCCAGAGCTCGCGAAATCGCGCGGGCACTCGTGCGCACCAGCGGCGCCAGGGCGTGGGGTGACGTGCTGCCGTGGCGCACCACCAGCGACACGGCGGCCACGACGATCCCGCGGGCGTCGTGCACCGGGGCGGCCACCGACAGCGAGTCGGCGGTCACCTGGCGGTCGCTGATGGAGAAGCCGCTGGTCCGGACGTCGGCGAGCATGCCGCGCAGTACCTTCGGGTCGGTGACGGTGTGGTCGGTGAACCGCTCGACGGGCGCGGCCAGCACGTCCTCCTGCAGGTCGGGCGGGGCGTGGGCGAGCAGCACGAGCCCGACGCCGGTGGCGGTGAGCGCGAACCGGCCGCCCACCCGCGTCAGCACGGGAACGGCGCCGCTGCCCGCGATCCGCTCGACGAACACCACCTCGGTGCCCTCGCGCACGGCGAGCTGGACGTTCTCCCGCGTCACCTGCGAGAGATCCTCCAGGAACGGCAGTGCGCGCTCGCGCAGGGCCATCCCGCGCGGGGCGAGCGACGCGATCTCCCACAGCCGCAGCCCGATGCGGTAGCAACCGTCGTCGTCGCGTTCGAGCGCGCCCCAGGCCACGAGCTCGCCCACCATCCGGTGCACGGTGGAGACGGGCATCCCGGCGCGGCGGGCGAGATCCGAGAGCGTCAGCGCCGGGTGCGCCGGGGAGAACGCGCCGAGGACGCGCAGGGCGCGGCCGATGACCGGCCCGGTCTCCACCACGGCACCTCCCGCCCGTTACAGCTCCAGCACCAGTCTCGGGCACGCCGCCCGCGACACGCAGACGAACATCGTGTCGTGCGCGGCGCGCTCGACGTCGGTCAGGAGGGCGTCGCGGTGGTCGATCTCGCCGGCGAGCACCCCCGTCTCGCAGGTGCCGCACGTGCCCTCCCGGCACGAGGACAGGATGTCGACGCCCGCCTGCTCCAGCACGTCGAGCACCGAGCGGTCCGCCGGCACGGTCAGGGTGCGGCCGGACTGCGCCAGCTCCACCTCGAACGACGCCGTCGGCCCGTCCTGCTCGCGGGCGGTGAACCGCTCCACCCGCAGCCGCTCGGCCGGGCAGCGGGCCAGTGCGGCGTCGATCAGCGGGCCGGGGCCGCAGCAGTAGACGAGCGCGCCGTCGGTGTCGGCCAGCACGGCGTCGAGGTCGAGCAGGCCGTGCTCGTCCTGCGGGCGCAGCTCCACCTGGCCGGCGGGGAGCTCGCCGGTGAAGGCCATCGACGCCGCGGTGCGGCCGCCGTAGACGAGCCGCCAGTCGGCCCCGGCCTGGTCGGCGGCGCGGAGCATCGGGAGGATCGGTGTGATCCCGATGCCCCCCGCGACGAAGACGTAGCGCGCGGCGGGCTCCAGCGCGAAGTGGTTGCGCGGGCCCCGGACCTGCACGGATGCGCCCATCTCGTCGTGGACGAACGCTGAGCCGCCGCGGCCGTCGGGCTCGCGCAGGACGGCGACGCGCCAGGTCGCCCGGTCGGCCGGGTCGCCGCAGAGCGAGTACTGGCGAACGAGATCCGGGCGCAGCAGGAGGTCGATGTGGGCTCCGGGTTCCCACGGAGGCAGCTCCCCGCCCGACGGGTCACGCAGCTCCAGCGCCACCACACCGTCGGCGACCTCGTGCCGTGCGGCCACGGTGAGAACGAGGTCGGTGTCCACGGGCGGCGTCATCGCGCACCCACCAGCTCGGGCGTCTGCGGGTGGTCGGCGGTCCCGTGCCCGACCGGGTGCGCGAGCAGCCACTCCCACACCTCGACCGGTTCCTCGGCCACGTGCTCGGCACCGCAGTGGCAGCGGCCCAGCAGCTGGTCACTGCCCGGCAGCCACACCACGCGCAGCACCTCAGCTCACCGCCGGCACGGGCTGGGTCAGGCGCGTGAGCATCCGGCGCGCGGCGAGCCCGCCGGTGTCGATGTTGATCGACAGCTCCTGGTAGCCGGGCGGCTCGATGGCGATCACGCGCTCCAGCACGTCGAGCGCCTCGACGTCCTGCAGGACGACGGTGCGGTTCTGCTCGGCGAGGAAGTCCGAGACGCTCTCGTCGTCGCGGGCGAAGTCGCGGGCCACGGCCCAGAAGTCGTGCGTCGAGGTGTCGGTCTCGGGGGTGATCGCGTAGACGACCTCGACGTGGAAGGCGTCCGGATCCGTCCCGTCGGGGTCGGGCACGCTGCCGACCGGCGCGATCCGGCTGTGCAGCAGGTAGAGACACGGCGGGGTGTACTCGATGTCCTGCCACCGGCTGATGCGCCCGGTCAGGCCCGTCGACCGTGAGTAGAACGGCGGGCACTCGGCGTCGGCCATGTGGCGCGCGACGCGCACGACGCCGGCCTCGTCGTCGACCTCGGTGGTGATCGGGGTGCCGGCCACCTCGGGGGTGCCGATGTAGCCGCCGTGCAGGTAGGTCTCGTGGGAGAGGTCGAGCAGGTTGTCCACGAGCAGGCCGAAGCGGGCCGCGAGCGGCTCCATCCCGGAGACCGTCGTCCAGTCCCGGGAGTCGAGCCACGGCGCGCGGGGGACCGGCGTCGCGTCGGCGCGGTCGGGGTCGCCGATGAAGACCCAGACGAACGAGTCCTGCTCGACGACGGGGTAGCTGCGCAGCCGGGCGGTGCGGGGCACGCGGGTCTGGCCCGGCACCGCGACGCACGCGCCGTCGGCGCCGTAGGTGAAGCCGTGGTACCCGCAGACCACCTGGTCGTCGACGAGCCGCGTCGGGGCCTGGGAGAGCGGGAAGCGCCGGTGCACGCAGCGGTCGGACATGGCGGTGACCTGTCCGGATGCGGTGCGCCAGAACAGGATCGACTCGTTGCAGATGGTGCGGGAGAACAGCTCCCGGCCGATCTCGCGGCCGTATGCCGCCACGTACCACTGGTCCTGGGGGATGGTCGACATCGAGCGCTCCCTTGCGTCGTCGGTGTTGCCATCGTGTGGGGGCACCCCCGGGTGGACGAAGGTGACTTCCGGATGCCGGAAACCAACCGCGCGACTCGCGGGCGGTGGTCAGTGGCCCAGCGTCGTGTCGATGAAGGCCCGTGCGGCCTCGGTGAGCCTCCCGCCGCGGTGGACCAGCCACTGGGGGAGCAGCTCGGGCGGGTCGAAGCCGTGGACGTCGGCGCCGGCCCGCCCGGCCAGGTCGGCCCAGCCGTCGGGCATCAGGCCGGCCCCGATGCCGCGCAGCACCATCGGCAGCACCATGCTCCGGTCGCCCACCTCGGCCACCACCGTCATGTCGCCGACCGTGCCGGCGAGCCGGTCGAACAGCGCCCGCACGGCCGTGGTCCGGGCGGGCACCACGAACCGCATGCCCCGCAGCTCGTCGCGGCGCACGGTGCGGCCCTTCCCGCCGAGCGCACCGGGCGGGACGACGAGCAGCAGTTCCTCGTCGCGCAGGTGGTGGGCCACCAGTCCCGGCGCCGCCGGGCGCTCGGCACTGCCGCACACCCCCGCCTCGCACCGGCCCTGGGCCACCATCGCGACGACCTCGGCCGCGGACAGCGCCGACGTCGTGCTGACGGTGACGCCCGGGTGTCGCTCGCGCAGCTCGGCGACGACGCGCGTGACCGGCTCCAGTCCCGACGACGACGTCGCCGCCACCTCCACCCGCCCGACCGCGCCCTCGCCGATCGCGTGGGCCGCGGAGCGCAGGGCGTCGAAGTCGCGCAGCACCAGCCGTGCGTGCCCGGCCAGGGCCTCGCCCGCGGCGCTGAGCAGCGCCGACCGTCCCACCCGGTGGAACAGCTCGACCCCCAGCTCGCGCTCCAGGTTGGCGACGGAGCGCGAGAGCGACGGCTGCGCCACGTGCAGCGCACGGGCGGCCGCGGTGAAGCCGCCGCGCTCCACGACGGCCACGAAGTACTCCAGCTGGCGGCGCTCCATGGCCGCTATTCATAGCCCACAACTATGACGCTGGTGTGCGACATGTCTTGGACGCCGCGGGCGATTCCGTGTGGACTTCCACCGATGTCCACGACGCGGCCGACCCTCCAGGGCACCTTCGGCATGGCCTCGTCCACGCACTGGCTCGCGTCGGGCTCCGCGATGGCGGTCCTGGAGGACGGCGGCAACGCCTTCGACGCCGCGGTGGCCGCCGGGTTCGTGCTGCAGGTCGTCGAGCCGCACCTCAACGGGCCGGGCGGTGACCTGCCGCTGATCCTGGCGCCGGCGGGCGGCCGGGTGCAGGTGCTGTGCGGGCAGGGCCCGGCGCCGGCCGGGGCGAGCGTGGCGTCCTACACCGGGCTCGGCCTGGACCTCGTGCCCGGCACCGGGCCGCTGGCCGCCGCGGTGCCCGGTGCGGTCGAGGCCTGGCTGGTGCTGCTGCGCGACCACGGCACGAAACGCCTGGCCGACGTCCTGAAGTACGCCATCGGCTACGCCGCCGACGGTCACCCCGCCGTCGAACGGATCGGCGGGGCGATCGCCGCGGTGCGCGAGCTGTTCGAGACCGAGTGGACGACCTCGGCCGATCTCTATCTGGACGGCGGTGCGCCCCCGAAGCCGGGTGCGCTACTGCGCAACCCCGCGTTGGCGGCCACCTGGCGGCGGCTGCTGGCCGGGTCGGCGGGGGGTACCCGCGAGGCCGAGATCGACGCCGCCCGGCGCGTGTGGCGCGAGGGCTTCGTGGCCGAGGCGCTGGTGGCCGCCGCCGCGCGGCCGACGATGGACACCTCCGGCGAGCGGCACACCGGCTTCCTCACCGCCGACGACGTCGCCGGCTTCGAGGCCGGATACGAAGAGGCCGCCACCTTCACCTGGAACGGCTGGACGGTCGCGAAGCCCGGCCTGTGGAGCCAGGGTCCGGTGTTCCTGCAGCAGCTCGCCCTGCTGCCCGACGAGCTGGACCCCACCTCCCCCGACCACATCCACACCCTCGTCGAGGGCACCAAGCTCGCGATGGCCGACCGCGAGGCCTGGTACGGCGACCGCGCCGACGTCACGCTCGACGCCCTGCTCGCCCCGGCCTACAGCACGGCCCGCCGCGATCTCGTCGGCGCCATCGCGTCGTTCGAGCTGCGCCCCGGCAGTCCCGACGGGCGGGCGCCGCGCCTGCCCGCCGCGCACGCCGGATCCGTGCCCGCGACGGCCGGGTCGGGCGAGCCCACCGTTGCCGTCGACGGCAGTACGCGCGGCGACACGTGCCACGTCGACGTCGTCGACCGATGGGGCAACATGATCTCCGCGACGCCCAGCGGCGGCTGGCTGCAGTCCAACCCCGTGGTGCCCGAGCTGGGCTTCCCGCTGGGCACGCGGCTGCAGATGGCCTGGCTGGAGGAGGGCCTGCCCAACTCGCTGACCCCGGGGAAGCGGCCCCGCACCACGCTGAGCCCGTCGCTGGCCCTGCGCGACGGTGAGCCCGTGCTGGCGTTCGGCACTCCCGGCGGCGACCAGCAGGACCAGTGGACGCTGAACTTCCTCGTCGGTCTCGCCCACCGGGAGCGGGTGCGCGGCGGCCTCGACCTGCAGGGTGCCATCGACGCCCCGAACTGGCACACCGACAGCTTCCCCAGCTCCTTCTACCCACGCGGCACCGCGCCCGGCAGCGTCGTCGTCGAGTCGCGGATCGGGGAGGAGACGATCGCCGAGCTGCGCCGCAGAGGCCACGACGTCACCGTCGCCCCGCCGTGGTCGGAGGGCCGGATCAGTGCCGTGGCGCGGGATCCGGAGTCCGGCGTCCTGTCCGCGGGCGCGAACCCCCGCGGCATGCAGGGGTACGCCGCCGGCCGTTGACCGGGCCCGCACGACCACCGGGAGTGCGTCGTATCCGGCACGTCCTGACGGCCCTCTCGGTGGCCGCGCTGCTCGCGGGCCGCGTGCCCGTTCAGCCGGTGGCCGCGCTCGTCCCGCACCTGGCCACGGGAGGTCCTGGGCGCACCCCGGGCGGACTCCACGCGGGCGCTGCTCGCCGCGGTGCCGGGAGGGCGGGTCGCGACATCCTCCTAGGTGATCAGGTCCGGGTGATGGCAGAGTCGCGGCGACAACACGTCCCGTGACGGAGGTACCCGTGGCCCGGCCCACCCGCAACGCGCCGACCCTGGAGTCGGTGGCCGCCCGTGCGGGCGTCTCGCGGGCGACGGCGGGCCGGGTGCTGGCCGGGTCGTCGAAGGTGGGGGAGCAGGCCCGGGAGGCGGTGCTGGCCGCCGCCGCGGAGCTGTCCTACGTCACCAACCGGGCGGCGCGTTCGCTCATGACGCGGCGCAGCGACTCCATCGCCTTCGTCGTGGCGGAGCCGGAGGACAAGTTCTTCTCCGACCCCTACTTCGCCTCGGTGCTGCGCGGCGCCCACGCCGCCGTGGCCACCCACGACGTGCAGCTGATGTTCGCCGTCCTCGCCGACGACGCCGAGCGCGAGCGGTTCGAGCGATTCGCCCGCGGCGGCCACCTCGACGGCGTGGTGTTCGTGTCGCTGCACGGCGACGACCCACTGCCCCAGCGCCTCCAGCAGGCCGGGGTGCCGGTGATCCTGTCCGGGCGGCCGTTCGCCAACGACCTGCCGCCCGTGAGCTACGTCGACGCCGACAACATCGGGGGCAGCCGGGCCGCCGTCCGGCTGCTGGTGGAGCGGGGCCGCACCTGCCTGGCGACGATCACCGGCCCGCTCGACATGACCGCGGCGCAGGACCGCCACGACGGGTTCGTCGCCGAGCTGGCCGACCACGGCCTGACGGTGGCGGGGGTGGAGCAGGCCGACTTCTCGGTCGAGGGCGGCCGGCGCGCGATGCTGGCCCTGCTCGACGCCACCCCGGGCGTCGACGGGGTGTTCGCGGCCAACGACCTGATGGCCCTCGGTGCGATGCAGGCCGCGGCGGAGCGGGGGCGGCGGGTACCGGAGGACCTGTCGGTCGTCGGGTTCGACGACATCCCCCTCGCCGCCGCGGGCTCCCCGCCCCTGACCACGGTGCGCCAGCCGATGATGGAGATGGGGCAGGCCCTGGCCGCCCGCCTGCTGGAGTTCGTGGACACCGGGGAGGCCCCGGAACCCCTCGTGGTGCCGACGGAGATCGTGCTGCGCGGCACGGTCTGAGCGCGGTTCGGCATCACCGGCGGGAGTGGGTCCGGACCCGTGTCCGGCGGGCTTTCATGATCACCGCCCGCCTGCTCCGCGCTCCACCGGAACCAGTGCGCGCCCGGTGCGGTGATCGCCTGGGTGGGGTGTGTGGCCGGCGCCCGTCCGCACCCGGTGATCACCGCGTACGCCGCGCCGTTGGGTGCCCCACGCCCGTGAGAGCGCTCTCTTGACATGATCGGGTGTCTGCGAGACCCTCATCACATCGTGAGAGCGCTCTCCCGTCGTCGACGGTGAGGTGCCCCACGCCCGGTCGACGACGCCCCGGCCCCGCCCGAAGGAGCCCCACATGTCCATCCCACGCACGACGTCAGCCGTGGTCGCCGTAGCGGCCTCGCTGGCCCTCGCACTCACCGCCTGCGGGTCGGGGTCGAGCACCCCCGCCGCGTCCGGTGGCCCCGTCAACCTGAAGGTCAGCCTCTTCGGCACCTTCGGCTACGACGAGGTCGGCCTGTTCAAGAAGTACGAGGCCGAGAACCCCGGCGTCACGATCACCTACGAGTCCACGCAGGGCGAGGACAAGTACTGGCCCGCGCTGCAGACGCGCCTGGCCTCGGGCAGCGGCGTCGCCGACGTGCAGGGCATCGAGGTCGCCCGCATTGCCGACGTCACCGCCAACCAGGCCGACAAGTGGACCGACCTGCGCGACACCCCCGCCAAGGACTCCATCGGCGGCTACGTCAGCTGGAAGGAGCCGGCCGCCACCACCAAGGACGGCGCGGTGCTGGGTCTCGGCACCGACATCGGCCCCACCGGCATCTGCTACCGCTCCGACCTGCTGGCCAAGGCCGGCCTGCCCACCGACCCGGCGGCGCTCTCGGCGCAGATGCCCGACTGGAACGCCTTCCTCGCGCTCGGCGAGAAGTACAAGGCCAACGCCCCCGCGGGCAGCGCCTGGCACGACTCGGCGGGCGGGCTCTACAACGCGATCATCTCCACGCAGAAGGAGATCTACTACGACGCGTCGGGCAAGCTCGTCTACAACACGAACCCGGCCGTGAAGTCGGCCTTCGACACCGCCGCCGGTGCGGCGCAGAAGGGGCTGACGGCCAAGCTGGAGCAGTTCGTCGACCCCGGCTGGGACCAGGGCTTCTCCTCCGGCTCGTTCGCCACCATCGCCTGCCCGTCGTGGATGATCGGCTACATCAAGGGCAAGGCCGGCACCGGTGGGGCCGACAAGTGGAACGTCACCACGCTGCCCGGCGGGGTCGGCGGCAACTGGGGCGGCGCCTACCTGGGCATCCCCGCCGTCAGCCAGCACAAGGCCGAGGCCGCGAAGCTCATCGCGTGGCTGACCGCCCCCGAGCAGCAGGCCGCCGTGTTCGAGAAGGTCGGCAACTTCCCCTCGACGACGGGCGCGATCGCCAAGGTCGCCGGGGCCACGGACCCGTACTTCAACAACGCGCCCATCGGGAAGATCTTCACGGCCTCGGCCGACGCGTCGCCGGTGCAGATCCTCGGTCCCGAGGACGGCGTCGTGAAGAGCGCGCTGGTGCAGGCGCTGCTGTCGGTGGAGACCAGCGGCACCAGCCCTGCCGACGCGTGGACGGCGGCCGGCACCAAGATCAGCAACCAGGTCGGATGACCGGGTGACCCTGCAACTGGACCGTCCCGTCCCCGGGGAGCGCACGCCCCCGGGGGCGGGGCCCACCATCCGCCTGTCCTGGCGCTCGCGGCTGCACCGCTTCGAGGGGCGCTCCGCGCCGTACGTCTACGTGGCGCCGTTCTTCCTCGTGTTCGCGGCGTTCGGGCTGTTCCCGCTGCTCTACACCGCGTACATCAGCCTGCACCGCTACAAGCTCGGCTCGTCCATGACGTGGATCGGCCTCGACAACTACACGTGGCTGTTCACCAACGACGCCTTCTACAACGCGCTGTGGAAGACCGTCACGATCGGCGTGCTGTCGACGGTGCCGCAGCTGCTGATCGCCCTCGGCCTGGCGCACCTGCTCAACTACCGGCTCCGCGGACGCACGTTCCTGCGCGTGGCGATGCTGATGCCCTACGCCACCTCGGTGGCCGCGGCCACGCTCGTGTTCGCGCTGATCTTCGGCCGCGACGCCGGGATCGTCAACGGGCTGCTGGGCCTGGTGGGCGTCGACCCGGTGGACTGGCGCAATGGCGACTGGACGGCCCAGATCGCCATCTCCGTGATCGTGATCTGGCGCTGGACCGGCTACAACGCGCTGATCTACCTGGCCGGTATGCAGTCGATCTCCAGTGACCTCTACGAGGCCGCCGCACTCGACGGGGCCAACCGCTGGCAGCAGTTCCGGCACGTCACGCTGCCGGGCCTGCGCCCGACGATCCTGTTCACGATCGTCGTCTCCACCATCGGCGCGAGCCAGCTGTTCGGCGAGCCGCTGCTGTTCGGCGGCGGCCAGGCCAACGGCGGGCCCGTCGGGCAGTACCAGACGCTGGGGCTGTTCATGTACCAGCAGGGCTGGCAGTTCGGGCAGCTCGGCCGGGCCGCCACCGTCGCGTGGGTGACCTTCCTGCTGATCATCGGCCTGGTGCTGCTGAACACCCGCCTGTCGAAGATGAGGAAGTCGTGACCGCCTCGGTCGCGGTCTTCCCGCGTTCCCGCAGCCGCCCCCAGGACCGCGCCGGCGTCCCGACCTACGTCGTCCTCGGCCTCGTCGCCGTCGCGTTCGTCGCACCGTTCTACTACATGCTGGTGGCCGCCAGCCGCCCGATGGCGGAGATGAACACCTTCCCGCCGCCGCTGCTGCCCGGTCCCGACCTGTGGAAGAACGTGGCCACGGCCGTGCGGTCGCAGAACATCGGCCTGGCCCTGGGCAACTCGCTCGTCGTCTCCGGGATCATCACGATCAGCACCGCGCTGTTCTGCACGCTGGCGGGCTACGCGTTCGCCAAGATGCGCTTCCGCGGACGCGACACGTTGTTCGCGATCACCCTGGGCACGATGATGATCCCGCCCAGCCTGAGCGTCGTGCCGCTCTACACGATCATGGCGGACCTCGGCCTGGCCGGATCGCTCAGCTCCGTGGTGCTGCCGTCGCTGGTGGCGGCGTTCGGGGTGTTCTTCATGCGCCAGTACCTGTCGCAGTCGCTGCCCGACGAGCTGCTCGAGGCCGCCCGCATGGACGGCGCCACCTCGCTGCGCACGTTCTGGAGCGTGGTGCTGCCGATCGCCCGGCCCGGCATGGCCGTGCTCGGGATGCTCACGTTCATGACGGCCTGGAACGACTTCTTCTGGCCGGTGATCACGCTCAACTCCACCAACCCCACCGTGCAGGTGGCGCTCAACAACCTCGGCAGCGGTTATGTCCCTGACACCGCCGTGATCATGGCCGGCACATTGGTGGGCACCCTGCCCGTGCTCGTCGTGTTCGTGCTGCTGGGCCGTCAGATCGTCGGCGGGATCATCGCCGGCGCCGTCAAGGGATAAGGACTCACGTGACCAGCGTTGCGCAGCAGCAGACCAGCGCCACACACCAGTTCCCGCAGGGATTCCTGTGGGGCGCGGCCACCGCGGCCTACCAGATCGAGGGGGCCGTCACGGCGGGCGGCCGCACGCCGTCGATCTGGGACACGTTCTCCCACACCCCGGGCCGGATCGCGGGCGGCGACCACGGTGACGTCGCCGACGACCACTACCACCGCTTCCGCGAGGACGTCGCGCTGATGGCCGAACTGGGCCTGACGTCCTACCGGTTCTCGATCTCGTGGCCGCGGATCACCCCGCAGGTCACCGCGCAGGAGCTCGGCCCGGTGAGCGCCGACGGGCTCGCGTTCTACTCCGGTCTCGTCGACGCGCTGCTCGCCGCGGGCATCGCGCCGTCGATCACGCTCTACCACTGGGACCTGCCGCAGGCGCTGGAGGACGGGGGTGGCTGGACCTCCCGTGCCACCGCCGAACGCTTCGGCGAGTACGCCGCGGTGGTGGCGGCGGCGCTGGGGGACCGGGTGCCGCAGTTCATCACGCTCAACGAGCCGTGGTGCAGCGCCTACCTCGGCTACGCCAGCGGCGTGCACGCGCCCGGCCGCACCGAGGATGCCGCCGCGCTGGCCGCCGTGCACCACCTCAACCTCGCCCACGGCCTCGGCGTGGCCGCGATCCGGCGGGCCGCCCCCGCGGCGAAGGTGGCGGTCACGCTCAACCTGGCCTGGGTGTGCCCGGAGACCGGCTCGGACCTCGACGCCGAGGCCGCCCGGCGCGTCGACGGCCTGCAGAACCGGGTGTTCCTCGACCCCATGCTGTCGGGTCGCTACCCCGACGACGTGCAGGCCGACACCGCCGGCGTCACGGACTGGGCGTTCGTCCGCCCCGGCGACCTGGAGGTGATCAGCGCCCCGATCGACGCGCTGGGCGTCAACTACTACAGCCCGACGGTCGTGCGGCACTGGACGCGCGAGCACCCCAAGGAGACCGCCGACGGCCACGGCGACGGCGCGGCCACGCCGTGGATCGCCTGCGACGACGTCGAGTTCCCCCGCCAGCACGGCCCCAAGACCGCGATGGGCTGGAGCATCGACGCCCGGGGCATGACCGGGCTGCTCACGCGGATGGCCCGGGAGCACCCCGGACTCGATCTCATGGTCACCGAGAACGGGGCCGCGTTCCCCGGTGACGAGGTGGTGGACGGCCGCGTGGCCGACCCGGACCGCGTCGACTACCTGCGCAGCCACCTCGCCGCCGTGCACGCGGCGATCGAGGCCGGTGCGCCGGTGGTCGGCTACTACGTGTGGTCGCTGCTCGACAACTTCGAGTGGGCGTGGGGGTACGAGAAGCGCTTCGGCGTGGTGCACGTCGACTACTCGACGCTCGTGCGCACCCCGAAGGACAGCGCGTGGTTCTACGCGGGAGTGGCGCGCGACAACGCGGTGCCGGTGGCGCCGGTGGCAAGATCGGAGCCATGACGACGGAACGGATGGAAGTCCAGCGCGTGATCCCGGCCGAGCCGGAGGCGATCTTCGTGGTGCTGTGCGACCCGCAGGGCCACGTGTCGATCGACGCGTCGGGGATGCTGATGGACGCCACCGGGGACCCGGTGGCGGCGGTGGGGGACCGGTTCGTGGTGCACATGGACCGGGAGGCCCTCGGCGATCTCCCCATGGGGCGCTACGACGTCACCGTGATCATCACCGTGTTCGAGCCCGGGAAGGAGATCGCCTGGACGATCGACGGCACGATCCAGCCGCCGATCCGGCACGTCTACGGGTACCGGCTGGAGCCGGCCGACGGCGGGACGCTGGTCACGTCGTACTACGACTGGTCCGACATCAGCCAGGAGTGGAAGGACACCGGGCGGTTCCCGATCATCGCCGAGACGTCCCTGAAGGCCACCCTGGGTATCCTGCAGCGCACCGTGGTGCGGGGACGCTAGCGCGCGGTGCGGCACATCTCCGTGCAGAGCGGGCAGGGTCGGCCGTCGGGCTCCACCATCGACGCGGCGGCGACCCGGTGCCCGCAGACGGCCTGGTAGTAGCCCTCGGTCTGCGCCATCTCCGCGGTCAACTCGATGTCGGGGACCCGGTGGGCCCAGCCGTCCGCGATGCAGGTGACCGACACCGTGGGTCGACCACGGTGCAGCGGTTCGACGCGCCCTCGATCTGCTCTGCCCACTGCTCCCCGCCTGTACTCGGTCACCGGTGGGGAGATCGGCGCTCTCGGTGATCGTCCCCCGACTCCCCCTCAGTTTGCCCACTGATCGTTGTATCCGCAAGACTGTCTGCAACGTCATCTGCAAGCACGTTTGGCACAACGTTCAACGTCACGTCAGGGGGGCCGACATGCAACAGCGTGATCCGGGGGCGAGTGTCGCGGCCGAGGCGCTGGGCCTGCTGAACTGGCGCAAGAGCCGCGCGAGCAACCCCAGCGGCGACTGCGTGGAGCTGGCCGGGCTCGACGACGGCGGGGTGGCGGTGCGCAACTCGCGCGACCCCCGCGGACCTGCCCTGATCTTCACCCGGGCCGAGATCGCCGCGTTCCTGCGCGGGGCCAAGGACCGGGAATTCGACGACCTCGTCCTCTGACGGGCCGGCCCGACGGGTCTATGGTGACGTGCGTGACGTCTGATTCGCCGAACCCCCGTCGCCAGGGCCCGGCCGACCCGAACGACACGGCCGGCGGGCCCACGGTGTCACGCATCCTGCTCGGCACGCAGCTGCGTCGCCTGCGGGAGGCCAGTGGCATCAGCCGGGAGGCGGCCGGTGCCCACATCCGGGCGTCGCACGCCAAGATCAGCCGACTGGAGCTGGGGCGCGTCGGCTTCAAGGAACGCGACATCGAGGACCTGCTCACCCTCTACGGCGTCACCGACGCGGGGGAGCGGGAGGGCCTGCTCGGCCTCGTCACGCAGGCCAACGTCCGCGGCTGGTGGTCGCAGGACAGCGACCTGCTGCCGGCCTGGTTCGAGATGTACCTGCGTCTGGAGCAGGAGGCGCGCGTCATCCGCACCTACCAGGTGCAGTTCGTGCCCGGCCTGCTGCAGAGCCCCGAGTACGCGCGGGAGGTGATCCTCGCCGGGCACCGCACCGAGCCCGAGCACGAGATCGACCGCCGGGTGCAGCTGCGGATCGACCGGCAGAAGATGCTCAGCGAGCCCGGGGCGCCCCAGTTCTGGGCCGTCATCGACGAGGCGGCGCTGAGCAGGCCGTTCGGGTCGCCCGCGATCATGCGCGGCCAGGTCGAGCACCTGCTCGAGATGAGCCTGATGCCCAACGTGTCCATCCAGGTGCTGCCGTTCCGGCTGGGCAGCCACGCCGCCGCGGGCGGGCCGTTCACGATCCTGCGCTTCGCCCAGCCCGACCTGCCCGACGTGGTCTACCTCGAGCAGCTCAACAGCGCGGTCTACCTGGAGAAGCGCACCGACGTGGAGCAGTACCTCGCCGTGATCGAGACGGTGAGCATGCAGGCGGAGACGCCGGTGCGTTCACGGACGCTGCTGAGGAACCTGCTCAAGCAGTTCTGAGCAGGTTCCCCGGCCGGTGGCTCAGGCCTTGCGGCCGATGCCCGCGGCGTAGAGCGTGTGGGTCGGGCTGCCGGTGAGCGTCTGCGCGTCGGGCCGCCAGTCGTTGGCGTAGACCAGACCGGGCTCCACCATCTCCAGGCCGTCGAACAGGCGCTGCTGCTCGTCCCACGTGCGGAACCGGCCGGTGCCCAGCCCGCCCTCGAGAAACGCCGTCTGCAGCTCCTTGGCCCGCGGCTCGTCGTCGTCGAGGAAGTTGCTGATCAGGAAGTAGCTGCCCGGGGACAGCCGCGCCTTGATCTTGTCGGCGAGGCCGTAGGGGTCCTCGTCGTCGGCGAGGTGGTGGAAGATGCTCGCCGCGATCACGGCGAACGGCTTGCTGGTGTCGATCAGCTCCCGCACGGCCTCGCTGTCGAAGATCGCGTCGGGGTCGCGGACGTCGGCGGTGATGACGGTGGTGGTGGTCTCGTTCTCCAGCAGCGCGCGCCCGTGGGCGAGCACGAGGGGGTCGATGTCGACGTAGACGACGTGCACGTCCGGGTTGATCGCGTGGGCGATCTCGTGCACATTGCCCTCGGTGGGCAGGCCGGAGCCCAGGTCGAGGATCTGCGTGATGCCGGCCTCGCCCACCAGGAAGGTGACGGCGCGGCGCAGGTGGTCGCGGTTGTCCTTGGCCAGCTGGCTCGTCTCCGGGACGGCGGCGAACAGGGCCGCGCTGACCTGCCGGTCGATCTCGAAGTGCTCCTTGCCGCCGAGCACGTAGTCGTACACGCGGGCGATGGAGGGCACGTTCAGGTTGACCTCCGGCGGCGCGGACGTGGCGTCCAGCCCCTCGTTGCCGGCCCCCTGCGGACGATCCATGGAACAGCCTCTTCCCTCGCGGTGCGCGTGACGGTCCCGAGCCTATCGGGCGCGGCCCGGCGGGGTCGGCCGTACTCGCCGACAGCCTCGTCCGGATCATCGCCCGGTCGGGGCATGCGCGTGGAGCCCGAGTCGGCCACGGCCGCCGCATTGCCCGCCGGGGTGGGCGGGGCGGGGGAGAACCGGGGCCGGGGGTTGTTCGCGTGCCCTGTCCTACGCTCTCCCGGTGGCAGGAGGGGGAGTGGTGTCGCCGGCGGCGGACGCCTCGGCGCGTTCGCGGTGGCGGGCCCTCGTCCTCACCGACCCCATCGCCCGGCTGGTGCGCAACGCCGCCCACGCCGGCATCGACGACGAGCACTACGACCTGCGGGCCCTCGCGCTGGCCGCGGTGGACATCGTCGTCGGGTCGATGGGGTTCTCCCGCGAGTCCGGCGTCGACGAGGTGCTCGACGCCCTGGTCGGGCTGGCCGCGCGCATGCAGCCCGACCGGCCCGCGCAGTGGCGCGATGTCGCGCAGGTGGTGCTCAAGGGCCTGCTCAACGACGCCCACGAGCAGCGCCGCTTCACCTACCGTTTCGCCGACCTGAGCCGGGAGGCCGTCGGGCGTGACGGGGGCTTCTGGGAGTCCTACGGGTTCCGGCTGCTGTCGTTGCGCGAGACGGAGTTCGGCGCCGTACTGGTGGCCAGCGACCAGGCCATCACGCTGTTCCTGCACGGCCTCGACGTCGACCTGGAGGACGCCGACCGCGCCCTGGCCCACGTGCTGCAGCGCCAGCTCGACGACCAGCGCTTCGACGCCGCCGCCCGCACCGCGGCGCAGGCCGAGCGCACCAGCGTCGGGCTCTCGGCCACGCTCACGGAGCTGCTCGACGCCACCCGCCGCGACGCCGGCGGCGTCGACTGGGCCACCGACCTCCCGGAGCGCCTCACCCGGGCGCGGCGGCACGTGGAGGAGCGCATCGCCGAGGACGACCGGTTCCTCGAGCACGTCCAGGGCGGCCTGGAGGTGGAGGCGTCGCCGGAGGTCCGGGCGGTGTCCGGGCAGATCATCGACCTCCTGCGCCGCGCGCGTCAGGTGCACCTGGACCTGGAACGACGCCTCGTCGGCGCCCGCGAGGTGTTCCTCACCGCCCACGTGCGGCAGCGGATCGCGCGGCGGCGCCGGCTGCGGATGTTCGCGCTCGGCGAGGACGTCCTCGCCCCGGTGCTGGCGCTGCCCGCCGCCGACGCGCAGGCGGTGACCGGGCGGTTCGCGAACCCGGCGCTGGGCGTCACGGTGCCCCGGCTGGTGCGCTTCGACGACCTGCTCGACGCGCTGTGGGCCGCCCCGCGCGCCCCCGAGCCGGGCGTGGCGCAGGTCGAGAAGGCCGACGAGCCGCTCGACGACGACGTGCAGGGCTACCGGCCCGAGGTGGTGGCCGCGGCCCGCGAGGTGCTGGAGCGCACGGCGGACGGGCCGGTGCGCCTGAGCGTGCTGCTGGACGGGACGGACGGGGACGAGGTGGCCGAGCTCGTGGTGCTGTCCGCGCTGTGGGCGTTCGCCCCGGACCCGGGTGACGCGCAGGAGGGGGAGACCGAGGTGGACCTGCTGGCCGGTGGTCTGGAGGCCCACGACGACGGCACGGTCCTGCGGCACGCCCGCGCCGGCGGCCGCGACCTGCTCGTCTCCCGGAGGGGCGCATGAGCGGCGTTCCCGCGGACCTGACCGATGTGCGCGCGGCCGCCGAGCTGATCAACTTCGGGCTGTCGCGGCGCAACCGGCCCGTCGAGGGCAGCGAGTACCGCACCCTGCTCGACCGCTACCGCGCCGAGCTGCGGTTCAAGGACGTCGTCGACACGATGGCCGAGGGGCTGGGCCTGGAGGTGCTCGGCACCCCGCGCGCCGGGATCGTGCTCGTGCCCGACCCCGGCGGCCCGTTCGCGACGCGGCTGGGCGACCTGCGCGCGATGACCGAGGACGAGCGGCTCGTGTTCGGGCTCGTCCTCGTCGCCATCGCGGCCTTCGCCTACCCCAACGACGTCGACTTCGACGACCCCGAGGCCAAGCTGATCGACATCCCGAAGATCGACGAGTTCCTGCGGGCGGCCATCGCCGCGGTGGAACTGCCCCACGGCGACCGGTCACGTGTCGCGGTGGAGATCTACGCCGACCTGCCCGCGTTCGTGCCCACCAACACCGGCCGCCGGGCGCGGGGCTGCACGCTGCGCGCCGTCGAGGAGGTGTGCGGCTGGCTCGTGGCCCAGGGCGCGGCCCGCGAGGCCACCGCGCTGGGGCCCGACACGTTCCGCCTGACCGACCACTTCCGCCTCCTGGTCGGCGACAGCGCCGGCAACGCGGCCCTGGAGGCCCTCCGCGAGGTCCGGGAGGCCACGGTATGAACGCCTCCGATGTCATGTGGACCATCAGCCGGATCCGGCTCGACCGGATCGGGCCCACCGCCGCCCGCTTCCTCGACGTCACGCTCGACCTGCGCGACGACGGCGGGCTGCCGCTGGACACGATCATCTGGCTGCGCAACGGCGGCGGGAAGTCGACGGTCCTGTCGCTGGTCTGCGCCCTGATCCGGCCCTACCGCCGCGACTTCCTCGCCACGGCCGCCACCGGCAAGCACCTCGAGGACTACGTGCTGGGCGCCGACACCGCGCACGTGATCGTCGAGTGGTCCGGGCCGCAGGGGCGCCGGCTCGTCACGGGTGCGGTGTACGAGTGGGCCGACCGCACCCAGCCCGCCGACCCCAACCGCGACCACGACCGCCTCAACGCGCGCTGGTACGTGTTCAGCCCCGCCGAGGGCCGCGCGGAGCTGGACCTGCTGCCGTTCGGGGAGGTCCAGAAGGACTTCGTCGCGGCCGTGCGGGACCTCGACGCGATCCCCGGCTGCGGCGCCGCGGTCACCGACCGGGCCGACCGCTGGCGGCGGCTGCTGGACGAGCACGGCCTCGACACCGAGATCTTCACCCCGATCCTGCAGATGAACGCCACCGAGGGCGGCATCGAGGGGCAGTTCCAGTTCCGGGGCGCCGACCAGTTCGTGCAGTACCTGCTGGAGCTGATCGTCGACCCGGAGGTGCCGGGACAGGTCGCGGAGATCCTCGAGAGTGTGCGGGCCGGGCTCGCCGACCGCCCGGAGCTGCTGGCCGACCTGACGTTCGCCGACGAGGCCGTCCCGCGGCTGCGCGCGCTGGCCGTCGCCCGCGACGAGCGCACCGCGGCGGCCGACGCGGTGGCCCGCCAGGAGGCCGCCGCCCGCGAGCTGGCCGGGGCGCTGGCCGCCGCGGCGGCGGACGCCGACCTCGAGCACCGGACCGGGGCCGAGCGGGCCCGCCGCCACACCGACGAGGCCGCCAGCCACGCCCGCGCCGCCGAGGCGGCCCACGCCACCGCGACCGCGTTGCGCCACCACGCCGCCGCGCTGCGGCTCGCCACCGCGGAGGCCGACGTCGCGCGCCTCGCGGAGCAGGAGCGCGCCGCCGGGGAGCAGGTGGCGGCCTGGCGCGCCACCCCCGCCGTGCATGCGCTGCGCGAGGCCGAGCAGCGGGCCGCCGCGCTGGCCGGGCAGCTCGCCGCGGCCACCGAGGAGGCCGAGCCGCTGCGGGAGCGCCGCGACCGGGCCGCCGCCGGGTACGCGGCTGCGCTGCGGCGCAGCATCGCCGCGGTCGACGACCAGGTGGCCGATCTCCGCGCGGGAGCCGAGGCCGACGCCGAGCAGGAGCGCGCCGCCCGCGTCCGCGGAGAGGAGGCCCGCGACGAGCGCGCGCGCCTGACCGCCGCGCTCTCGGCCGCGCAGGACGCCCTCGCGTCGCTCGACCGCGATCTCGCCGCCGCCGTCGCCGCCGGGCACCTGGAGACGGGGGAGACCGTGCCGGCCGCGGTCGAGCGCCACACCGCGGCCGACGCCGCCGCGGCCACCACCTCGGAGGAGGCCGACGCCGGACGCCGCGCGCTGGTCGAGGAGCGCCGTGGCCTGCAGGAACGCGCGAGTGCGCTGGCCGCCGCCCGCGCCGCGGCCGAGCAGGAGCACGACGCGGCGGCACAGCGGCGCCGCGAGCTGCAGGGCCGCGCCGACGACCTGGCGCGCGACGAGCGGCTGCGCTCCCTCGGCGGCGGGGAGGCGCTCGACCCCGTCGTCGAGGCGGGCGACCTGGGGGACGCGCTGGCCACCGCGATCGCGCGCACCGAGCGCCGGCGCGTCGAGCTGGCCGTCGACGGCGCCGAGGACGAGCGCGCGCTCGCCGCGCTGGCCGCCACCGGCCTCCTGCCCGGCGGGCTCGACCTCGTCCGCGCCCGTGACGCCCTGGAACGGGCCGGCATCGCCGCGGCCACCGGCTGGGGCTACCTCGCCGAGACGGTGCCCGCCGTCCGGCACGCGGCCGTGCTGCAGGCCGCACCCGCGCTGGCCTCGGGGCTGCTGGTGCACGACGAGCGCGACCTGCCCGCTGCGCGTGAGGCCGTTCTCGCGGCCGGGCTGCGGCCGACGTCGGCGGTGGTGATCGGGACGACCGCCGACCTGGCCGCGGTGTCGTCCGGGGCCGTCTCGGGCACGCACCCGTTCGTCGTCCCGCCCGCGCCCGCCCTGATCGACCGCGCCGCCGCCGGTGCGGAACTGACCGCCCGGGAACGCGCGCGGGCCGACCGCGCCGGTGCCGACGACGCCCTGGCCGCCGAGCTCGCCCGTGACACCGACCTGCGACGACGACTGCGCCGGCTGCGCGAGGACTGCTCGCCCGGCACCCTCGACGCGCTGGTCGCCGAGGAGGCCGCCGCCACGGCGCGGCTCACCGACCTGGCGGTGCAGGCGCGGCTCGTCGAGGAGGCCGCCGACGCGCTCGGCGAGCGCGAACGGGCCCTCGACGACGCCCGCACCGCCGCCGAGCGCACCCGCCGTGCCGCCGCCGCGGCGCTGGGCACGCTGGCCGGGCTGGCCCCGCGCGAGGAGGACGCCGCCGGGCTGCGCCGGCGGGTGGCCACGCTGCCCGCGGAGATCGCCGACTGCGCCCGCACCGTCACCGCCGAGAGCGACGCCGAGGCCGACCACCGTCGCCTTGCCGCCACCGCGCTCGACCACGCCGGGTCGCTGGCCCGCACCGCGGCCGCACAACGCGCCGACCTCGCGGCCCTGGGTGACGTCGGGACGGCCGACGGTCCCGAGACCTCCGTGAACGACGCACGCGCGACCTTCGACAGCGCCCGCGCCGCCTACGACCGTGAAGTGTCCGGCTCCGCGCTGGCCTCCTCGCTGGCCGAGGCCCGACGCGCCCTGGAGCGGGCCCGTGACCAGGTCGGCGAGCTCCCGGCCACCGTCCGCGCCGTCGCGCGCGATCTGCTCGACACCGCCGACGGCCACGACGCGAGTGCCCGGACCGCGGCCACCGCCCGCGCCGACGCGGCGCACGCGCACGCCCGCACCTCGCTCGCCGACGCCACCGCGGAGTCCCGCCTCGCCCGGTCCGAGGTGGACCGGCACCCGGCTGTCGACGACGTCGTGACCGGCTCGCACACGCCCCCTGTCCAGCCGGACCTGTCTGCCACGCGCGAGGGTGCGCTCGCGGCCGCGTCGGCCGCCGACGCCGAGGCCCAGGAGCACCGTCGCCGACGGGAGGAGTCGGCCGCGGCCGCGGCGGCCGTCGTCGCCGCCCAGGCCGGGGCCCGGGACCGCGCCACGGCGATGCGGCACCTGGGCGAGCTGCTGGCCGCGAAGCCCGAGCCGGACCGGGAGCCCTTCACCGGACCCGCCGAGGACGCCCGGGCCGCGGTCGACCGCGCCCGCGAGGCGCTCGACGCTGCCACCGCCGCCGCGGCCCGCAGCCGCCGGGCCGTGGACAAGCTCGGCCAGGAGACGGCGCTGTGGGCGGCCGAGGACCGGTTCGCCGGCGTCAAACCGCCCGTCCGCGACCGCTTCCGCGCGTCCGACGCCGCCGAGGACCTGCTCGCCGGCGCCGAACGCCTCGCCGACGACCTCGACCTGCTGGCGGTCAACCTGCGGGGCCGGCTCGACGAGCTGGAGGAGCACAAGGGCGTCGTCGTCACCGCGATGGTGGGCATGGTCCGCCAGGCGCTCAAGTCGCTGCAGCGCGCCCAGGCGCTCTCCGAGCTGCCCGAGAGCCTGGGGGAGTGGGCCGGCCAGCGGTTCCTCGACGTCGGGCCGCGCGCGTCGGTGGAGACCGCCGACGCCGTGCTGCGCGAGCGCTGCTCCCGGCTCGTCGACACGCTCACGGCGCGGGGCGTGCCCGTGCCGCGCGGGCACGAGCTGCTGTGGCAGGCCACCAGCGCCGTCGTCGGCGAGGGGAACTGGAAGGCGAAGGTGCTCAAGCCGTCCACGACGTTCGCACTCGAACGGGTGTCGGTGGAGCGGATGCGCAAGTGGTCGGGCGGGGAGAAGGTCACCATCTCGCTGCTGTTGTTCTGCATGGTCGCGAAGCTGCGCGCCACCGGCCGGGGCCGCGACCAGCCCGGCCTGGGCGCCCTGCCGCTGGACAACCCGCTCGGCAAGGCCAACTACGTGGTGTTCCTCAACCTGCAGCGCAAGGTCGCCGCGGCCAACGGCATCCAGCTGATCTTCCTCACCGGCGTCGGGGACATGAAGGCCGTCGGCCGCTTCCCCAACGTGATCCGGATGCGCAACACCCGCACCCGCAGCCGCGAGTACGTCTCGATCGCGGAGCGTGAGGTGGCCGGCACGGATCCGGCCGGCGTCGTCGACACCACGCGGATCTGGCGCGAGGATCCCACGCTCACCCTGCTCTGACGCCCGCTCGCCGATTCCTGCACGCCACGCCGGTCACCCTGTGGAGTGATCGGTGACCAAGCGTGTGATAGGTCTTGCCCGGACCCTCTCCGTCGGGTGATGATTCTCGTGCACCGTACGAGGCTCTCCGAACACGAAGAGTGAGTAGCGGTGGGTACGCGCAAGGGGGACGACGATGTCGGCAGAACACGAGGTTTCCGGCGACTACGGCTACGACATGGTCCAGGAGGTCAAGGCCTCCCTGCACATCCCGTCCCCCCGCAAGCGCACGCCCGTCAGCGGCATCCGCGTGCCGGGCCACCTGCTCGACGTGGACGGCGACTACGGTTACGACTGCGTCCACGATCAGTAGGGGTCCACGATCAGTAGGGGTCCACGATCAGTAGGGGTCCCCGAGCAACAGCCCGGCTCAGAACGGCCGGGCCACCGGGGTGCCGTCGGACCCGGTGACCGGCCCGCCGTTCCAGTCCAGGCACACCACCGTCGCGTCGTCGCGCAGGTTCTGTTCGGTGGCGTGCAGCACCGCCTCGCCGAGCACGTAGACCACCTCACGCGGGTGCAGGGCCGCGGTCCGCGCGAGGGTGGCCTCCACGTCAAGGTCCTCGGCGTTGCGCTCCAGCATCCCGTCGGTGACCAGCACGATCCGGTCGCCGGGTTCCAGGGTGATGCGCTGCACGGTGAAGGCCCGGCCCGGCTCGATGCCGAACGGCATCTCGATGGCCAGCTCGATCTCCTCGACGCGGCCGTTGCGCACCCGCAGCGGGAACGGGTGCCCGGCGTTGACGATCGCCATCTCGGCGGAGGCGAGGTCGACCCGCACGAGCTGGCCGGTCACGAAGTCACCCACGGGTGAGTGGGCGGCCAGCGCGTCGTTGGCGATGGCGGCCTGTTCGGCCAGGCCCACGTCGCTGCGGCGACTGTTGCGCAGGCTCCCGACGAGCACCGTGGCGAGCAGCGCGGCGTGCACGTCGTGGCCCACCGCGTCGGTGATCGAGACGTGCAGCTGGTCGCGGTCCAGGGCGTAGTCGAACGTGTCGCCGCCGACGGCGTTGGCCGGTTCCAGCCATCCCGCGACGGTGAAGCGGCCGGCCTCGCACGTGAACGCGCCCGGCAGCAGCCGGCGCTGGATCTCGGCGGCCAGGGAGAACGGCATGGACCGCTGGGCCCACTCGAACAGGTCGGTGTGCCGCCGGCAGGCGACCACCACGTAGGCCAACGTGCGGGCGGCGTCGGCGATCTCGCGGACGCTCTCGGCGTCGGGGTACCAGGGCAGCTCGAGCTCGAGCACGCCGATCGTGTCGCCGCGGTCGGTCACCGGCACGATCAGCCGGGCCCCGTCGCCGTTCCCACCATCGCCGCTCCCGTCGGCCCTGGGGCTGAGATCGGCCTCCTGGCTGCGCAGCACCTGCTCGTAGACCGTGCCCGGGAGCTCGACGGTCGGCACGTTCTCGGCGCCCTGCTCCCGCTCCCGCGCGGCGTTGGCGTCCGTGCCCCCGAACCGGGCGACGGCCCGACCGCTCAGGTCGGTGATCAGGAAGTACACCGCATCGGCCCCGAGCATCACGGCCAGCCGGTCGGCCATCACGTCGATGGCCTCGACCGGTGACGACCCTCCCACGAGGTCGAGCAGCGCGCGCAGGTCGATGTGGGACACGGGGGCACCTTGCCACGATCGTGCCGGACTATCCCGCCGTGGGGTCCACCAGCAGCAGGTTGGTCCCGGTCACCGCCACCTCGACGGCGTCGCCGACGCCCAGCTTCGCGGCCTCGCCACTGGGGCGGTCGGCCAGCACGGCGAGATCCCCGTCGAGCAGGACGGCGACCCGGGTGGTCCCGCCCAGGAACGTCTTGCCCGTGACGATCCCGGCCCCGTGCTCCGCGGCGGTGACCCCGATCAACTCGGGCCGGGCCAGGACGTCGACGCGGGCGTCCACGCCGCGCCCGCCCACGTCCACCGGGGTCACGTCCCGGCCGAGCACCCGCACCCCACCGCTCACGACGTGCGCGGGCAGCCGGTTCATGGTGCCGACGAACTCGGCGACGAACGCGGTGGCCGGGCGGTCGTAGAGCTCGTCGGGCGTGGCGATCTGTTCGAGCTGCCCACCGCGCATGACGCCGACCCGGTCGGCCATGGACAGTGCCTCCTCCTGGTCGTGGGTGACGAACAGGGTGGTGGTGCCGAGCTGGGTCTGCAGCAGCCGGATCTGCTCGCGCAGCTGCAGCCGCACCTTCGCGTCCAGCGCGGAGAGCGGCTCGTCGAGCAGGAGCACCCGCGGCTCGATGGCCAGCGCGCGGGCCAGCGCCACGCGCTGCTGCTGGCCGCCCGACATCTGGTGGGGGTACTTCGCGGCGTGGTCGGCGAGGCCGACCATGTCGAGCAGCTCGGTGGCGCGCTCGTTGCGCCCGCTGCGCCCCCGGACCCGCAGCCCGAACGCCACGTTGTCGCGCGCCGACAGGTTCGGGAACAGGCTGTAGCTCTGGAACACCATTCCCATGTCCCTCCGCCGCGTCGGCACGCCGGAGATGTCCTTGCCGTCCACCAGGATCTGGCCCGAGTCGACGGTCTCCATGCCGGCCAGCGCCCGCAGCGCCGTCGTCTTCCCGCACCCCGACGGCCCGAGCAGGGCCACGAGCTCACCCGGGGCGAGCGAGAGCGACAGGCCGTCCAGCGCCCGGGTGGTGCCGAACGTGCGGCGCAGGTCGAGCAGCTCGACGGCGGCGCCGCCCGTGACGGGTGTCGTGAGGGCCGCGGCCGTGGCGCGGACGTCGGTGCTGGTCATGGCTCTCCCGTGGTGGTGCGGCCGCGCCGCCGGTCGATGAGCGAGATGCCGAGCAACAGCAGCCACACGACCACCAGCGACAGCAGCGACACCGCGACGGACACGTGCGCGTCGTCCTGGCTGAACACGACCATCCACACCGGGAAGGTCTCGTACTGGTCGAGGCTGGCCATCGTGTACTCGCCGAGCACCAGTGCGATGGTCAGGATGGTGGCCGACAGCACCGCCGAGCGGAGGTTGGGCAGCAGCACGCGGAACAGCGTGGTGAACCAGCCGCCGCCCAACGACGTCGACGCCTCGACGAGGGTCTTGAGCGACAGCGCGCGCAGGCCCGAGTCGAGGGAGCGGTAGGCGAACGGCATGGCCAGCACCGCGTACTCCAACGCGAGCAGGTAGGGCGTCCCCTTGAGGGAGCCCGGCGCCACCTGCAGCACCCCGACGATCAGCACGACCGGCGGGATGACGATGGGCAGCAACGTGATCCCCTCGAACAGCCGCTGCACCCGCGGCAGCCGCAGGTGCACGTAGACCGCCGTGGGGATCATCAGCGCCAGGGTGATCACGATCGTGACGAGCGCGAGGTTCACCGACAGCCCGAACGCGTCGGCGAAGCCCTCCTGCGAGGGGATGCCGGCGAACACGTCGGCCGACACCCCGCCGTCGGGGGTCTCCATCGCGAACGCCGCCGCCGCGTAGAGCGGGATCAGGAAGTAGGCCCCGACGAGCAGGAGCACGATCCACCGGGTGAGCGATCCGGTGCTCGGCCCGCGCGGCACCCGGGGCCGGACGACGACCCCGACATCCGCTACCGCAACCACTTCGAGGCCCTCCGCTGCAGGACGCTGTAGAAGACCATCACCACGGCGATGATCACGATCATGCCGAGTCCCAGGGCCTTGCCCACGTTCTCCTGGCCCGAGAGCACGTTGCCGTTGAGGAAGCCGCCGATCTGGATCGGGGTGATCGCGAGGCTGCCACTCGTCAGCGCCTGGGTGGTGGCGTAGGCGGAGAACGCGCCGCCGAACAGCAGCAGCACCGACCCCAGGAACGACGGCACGAGCACCGGCCCGCCCACCATCCGCCAGTACTGCCAGCCGCTCGCGCCGAGGTTGTCGGCCGCCTCGCGCCACGCCGGCTTGAGTCCCTCCAGCGCCGGGGTGATCACGAGGATCATCAGCGGGATCTGGAAGTACATGTAGACGATCGCGATGCCGACGAAGGTGTAGAGGCTGAACCCGTGGTCGTAGGGGTCGAACCCCAGCGCCTTGAGCCAGCCCACCACCAGCCCGCTGCTGCCGAGCGAGGCGATGAACAGGAACGCCAGCTGCACGCCGCCGAAGTTCGCGAACACCCCGGACGCCGTCGACACGACCCGCCGCAGCGCGCTGCTGCCGCTGGTCTGCACCACGTGGGCCACGACGAGCCCGATGATGCCCGGCACGACCGCCGTGACGATCGACAGCTCGATGCTCGTGACGTAGCCCTGCAGGTAGATGCCGCTGGCGGCGACCTGGATGTTGCCGAGGGTGAACTCGCCCGTGGCCGGGTCGGTGAACGCCCCGACGACGATCGCGATCACCGGCAGGCCCAGGAACACGAACGCGTAGACGGCGAACGGCGCCAGCCCGCTGAACGCCTTCAGGCGGCCGAGTACCACCGCCACGCTCAGCCGCCCACGGCCGCGGCCCACTGCTGGGACACGATCGTCTTGGCGGCCGCCTGCTGGGCGTCGGTCGGGTACTTCACCTCACCGGCGGGCGCGGGCGGGAGCTTGGCGTTGGCGGCCGCGTCGACGGTGCCGTCCTTCACGAGGTCCGGCAGCAGGATCGGGCGTGCCGACCCGTTGAGCCACAGGTTCTGCCCCTCGACGGAGTACAGGAACTCCTCCCACAGCCGTGCGGCGGCCGGGTGCGGAGCGGTCGCGTTGATCGCCTGCGAGTAGTAGGCCGCGTAGCTCGCGTCGGAGGGGATGACGACCTTCCAGGACGGCAGCTGGCTGGCCACCGAGGACTCCTGCAGGTAGTCCCACCAGATCAGGATCGGGGTCTGCCCACTCTGGACGGTGGCCGGCGATCCGGTGACCGGCACGAAGTTGCCGGCGGCCTTGAGCTTCTTGAAGAAGTCGACGCCGGGCGCGATGTCGTCGAACGACCCGCCGTTGGCCAGCGCGGCGGCGTACACGGCGGCGAACGCGGCGCCGGCCTGCGTGGGGTTGCCGTTGATCGCGACCATGTTCTTGTACTCGGGCTTGAGCAGGTCGGCGAACGACGTGGGCGGGTTCGGGACCTTCGCCGGGTCGTAGCCGATGGAGACGTAGCCGCCGTAGTCGCTGGTCCAGGTGCCGCCGGCGTCCTTGGCCGCGGCGGGGATCTTGTCGAAGCTCGCGACCTTGTACGGCGCGAGGAGCCCGTCCTTCGAGGCCTGGATGGCGAAGGACTGGCCCAGGTCGAGCACGTCGGGCGCGCGGTCCTGGCCCCTCAGCTGCTTGACGGCGTTGATCTCGTCCTGGCTCGACCCGTCCGGGTTCGCGTTGTCGATCGTGATGCCGTACTTGGCCTCGAAGGTCTTGATGATGGTGCCGTAGTTGGCCCAGTTGGCGGGCAGCGTGATGGTGTTGAGCGTGCCCTCCTTCTTCGCCGCGGCGACCAGTGCGTCCATGCCACCGGCCTCGGTGACCGAGGTGGCCTTCGCGATGTCGGAGCCGGAGCCACCGCTCGCCGTGCCGGATCCCGAACCGCAGGCGGTCAACACCATCGCAGCGGCGGCCACGACCGCCATCCCGATCATCGTTCTACGCATGCCCAGACCTTCCGTGTGACCACCCGGGCGGGTGAGTGCGCGCAGAACTTGTCATTACGAGTTGGCCGAGATGGAGGTGGATCCTCACCACCGGGTGAACAGCTGCTGAACCGCGGGCGCCGGACCAGCCGGAGCGGAGTTCTGTCCGGTTCAGGCCCGGTACGCACTCGGCCGTTCGGACCAGCAGGTCGCGGACGCTCCGGTGGTCGGCGCGACGGGGGCGCGGCACGACCGGGCCCGGGAGCTGTTCGGCGTGCGGGACGTCCCTGCTGGCGGTGGTCCCGGGCTCGATCACCATCGGGGTGCTGACGGAGCTCCGGCTCGCGGTGCAGGCCATCGGGATCCGGGCGTGGCCCGGGACGACGGTGCCGGCCAACGGGCGGTCGGTCGAGAACACCGACGTCGTGCTCTGCTACGTCTTCGGCATCCACCATGTGCCCCGCGTCGAGGACTGGCCGGTGATGCCGTCCGACACCGTGTCGTTCCGGCTCAAGCCCGCGGGCTTCTTCGACGCCAACCCGTCCCTCGACGTGGCACCGTCGTGAGGTACGGCGCCCAGCTCGGGCCCGACATCACCTTCCTCGACGTGCCCCGCCGCCGCCGCTGCGGCGCGGGTGCCGGCAGCCGGTGCCGACCACGACGTGTCCGAGGTCCGCCAGGAGCTCCGGGCCCACACCGGCGTCCTCGGCGCGCTCCGCGAGCACCAGCTGTCGCTGCGCGCCGAGATGGGCGAGCTGCGCGCCGTCAGGCCGTAGGCAGCTCCACCAGGAACGAGTGGCCCTGATGGGGCTCCAGCTCCACCACGAAGCTGTTGAGGTCGTCCACCGTGCCCACCGGCTTGCTGGTGAACATGTCCGAGATCGCGCTCCCGGGCACCAGGTGCTCCGAGCGGACGGTGCCCGAGACGTGCTCGTCGGCGAAGTTGAGCACCGTGAGGTGCAGACGGTCGGCCTCGAGCCGGTGCACCAGCACGAGCATGCCGCGGTGGGAGACGGCCGGGATGTCGATCTGCTGGGCCACCGCCACGCCGTAGCGCTTGCGTACCGCGAGGATGGCCTGGAGCTGGCGCAGGAAGCTCGTCTCGTCGTCGAGCTGGGCGGGGATCGGGCCGTAGAGGCTGGTGCCGCGCGGCATCCCGGCCGACGAGCGGGTGGCGCCGGGGTTGACGCCCATCAGGTCGTGGGCGGCGCGGGAGATCCAGCGGGTGTCGCCCTGCTCCAGCAGCTCCGAGACGTCGTCGGGGGGCAGCGTGAGCATGCCGCACAGGTCCCAGCCCGAGAGCGCGAAGACGCCGGGCTGCAGGGCGTTGAACATCGCCAGCAGCAGGTGCACGCGCATGATCCGCGCGGTGTCGGCGTCCCCGATCGTGCTCAGGTTCGTGATCCCGAGCGTCGCCGCGATCACGGTGGCGGTGGTGCAGGCGATGCCGTTGGTGGTGAACACCAGGTTGTAGGGCGCGTTCGCGCCGGTCAGGTGCTCGCACAGGTCGCGGCGGACGCTCTCGGCCAGGTCGCCGCCGGTGATCTCCGCGCCCTTGTAGGTGTAGAGGTCGTCGCGGTGGCCGGTGGCCCAGTGCACGAGCTCGTAGGTCAGCTCGTCGTGGTTCTGCAGGGCGTGCACCAGCGACGCGGGGTCGACGCCCAGCTCGAGCGACGTGCGCAGCGTCAGGCGCAGGAACTCGGTGTCGGCGGTGGCCAGGGCGTGGTGGTAGGCGGGGCGGTTGACGAAGTCGTAGGACAGGTCCGCGCCGGCCTCGGCGGTGGTGCGGATGTCGTCGATCGTCAGGTTCAGCTCCTGGAAGGTGAACCCGCCGAGCTTGCGCACCATCGAGCCGATCAGGTGGTTGGCGGCGGCCGAGAGCGGGTGGCCCTCCGACCACGCAGGCATGCCCTCGGCGCTCTTCTCCACGCCGAGGAAGCCGTTGGCGTCCAGGCGCAGCGCGCCGGAGCCGAGGTCGGCGAGCGAGTGCAGGGCGTCGCCGATCACCAGGCGCATGCCCGCGAACGACGGGTCCAGCCAGTTGATCGAGGGCTGGCCGTCCTTGAAGTAGTGCAGGTAGACCCAGCGGCGCTCGACGCCGTCCACGCCCTCGACGGGTTTCGTCGCGCTCCAGTTGGTCTCCTTGACGCCCTCGGAGTAGAAGATCACCCGCTGCAGCCGACCGATGATGTAGCCGGCCTTGGCCAGCTGCTCCTCGGTGGCGGCGTCGATGTTGACCGAGTCCTGGCCCGGTGCGACGTCGGGGAGGATGTTCCAGTCCTCGGGATCGATCTCCACCATGTGGTAGATGCCCGGGTAGTCGCCGTACTTCATCTCGGCGAGCCGGAAGTCGGCACCCTTGCCGGTGTGGCCGGGCACGATGTCGTCGATGATCGTGCCGCCCGACCACGTGGCCATGCCGCACATCGCGCGGAACTCCGCCTCGGTGCCGAACGCCGGGTCGATCTCGGTGCTCATGCGGTCGAAGTGGCCGTCGACGCTCGGGGTGGTCTGCCAGCCCGACAGCCCGCCCGCGCGCTTGACCGGCCCGGTGTGCGCGGCCTCGATGCCGATGGTCGCGAACGCCTCCCAGAGGGCCTCGTCGGCCATCGCGCCGAGGAACGAGTCGCCGGGCCGGGTGATGAACGAGATCGGGTAGGCGGTGAACCACACCGACGCCGTCTCCACGGCCTGGCGCGGGCCGGGGTTCGCGAACGGGTTCTGCCACATCGTGCCCTGGCCGGAGAACTGGCGGCTGATCTCGTTGGCGTCGGCCAGCATCGACTGGGAGAGCAGCCACGACACGTAGGCGGGGTTCGTGCCGGTCGGCTTGCCGTCCTTGGCCACCGAGCGGCGGGCCACGGGCGACTTCACGCGGGCGCGATGGCGCAGGCTCTTCGGCCGGGCGGGGTGGAAGTGCTCCGCGTAGGTGATCTCGCTCGGTTCGTGCTCTCCCGCCGGGACGGCAGACGAGACCGACGACGTGTTCTCTCCCGCGGAGGCGGCAGACGATTCCGACAACGCAACTCTCCGTGCAATGTAGGTGAACGGTCAGTAGTGGGGCCACGTCCGACCGCGGCACCCGAACGGGGAACGACGGCGAGGGCGTCCGGCGGTCAGGATGCCGTAACGCCCGCGCGGGCGCAGAAGCGGCCGACGAGCCGGCGGCAGGCGGCCTCGGTGACGTCGGCACGCGCCGCGATGTCGGCCACCAGGGCGGGGATGTCGACCGCCGCCTCGAGCGCCGCGCGCTCCCCGGCCTCGTCCCACGCGTCCAGCCATGCGGCGAACGCGTCCGAGGTGATCTCGGGGTGGAACTGCACGGCCACGTGCGGCCCGCAGACGAACGCCTGCAGCCCGACCTCGTTGCGCGCCAGCTGCTGTGCGCCCGACGGGAGGGTGAACGCGTCGTCGTGGAACTGCATCCAGGTGCCGCGCTCCAGCACGTCCGGATCGGCCGAGCCGAGCGCGACGAACCCCCGTTCCGACCTCGGCGCGCGCGCGACGGTGCCGCCCAGTACGCGGGCCAGCGCCTGTGCGCCGAAGCAGATCCCCAGCACCGGTGTGCCGTGCCCGACGGCGCGCGCCAGCAGGTCCAGCTCCGCGCCCAGCCACGGGACGGTGTCGTCGTAGGCGGCGTCCGCCGAGCCCATCACGACGATGACGTCGACGTCGCCCGGGTCGGGCACGGGCGGGGCGCCGGGCTGGAACGCGGTGACCAGGACGTCGAAGCCCAGCTCGGCGAGAGCGGGGCCGACGGTGCCGACCTCCCGCTCACCCCGGCCGGGGACGGCGTCGTGCACGAGGACGAGAGCGGAGGGCACGGCGCCAGTCTTCCAACGGTGTTGAGCATGGCGGGAAACGGGTAGTCCGGGCGCATGTCGAGCAACGTGTACCGCAAGACCGAGGTCGTCGGATCGTCACCGGACAGCGTCGAGGAGGCCATCAGGAACGGGGTGGAGCGGGCGTCGCGCACCGTGCGGAACGTCGAGTGGTTCGAGGTGGACGAGATCCGCGGGCACGTGGTGGACGGATCCGTCGAGTACTTCCAGGTCGGGATGAAGATCGGCTTCAAGCTCGACGACTGACGCTCCGGACCGCGTCGAGGTCGATCGGGACGCGATGCGGGCGGCCCCGTCCGGCTGGCACCCTCGGGGGCGTGACCACCCTCGCCGACCGTGCGGCCGCCGCCCTCGCCCTGCCCATGCACGAGGCGCTGCGCGCGCGGCTGGTCGATCCGGACGACCCCGCGGGCGGCGTCACGTTCCCGGTGGTCGGTCTGGCCGTGAACCCCGGCGGGACCCTGCACGGCGGTGCGGTCGGCGTGATCCTGGAGATCACCGGCTTCCTCGCGCTGCTGCCCGAGCTGGCCGACACCGAGCACGCCGTCACCCACCACATCTCCACCCAGATGCTCAGCCCCGGCCGCCAGGGGGAGGACGTGCTGGTCAAGGCGGTACTGGAGCGGCGCACGCGGCGGCTCGGGTTCGTCACGGCCACGGCGACGATCGGCGACCGGCTGGTGGCGCGCTCGCAGATCACGAAGTCCGTGATCGACCTCCGGTAGCGGCGACCGTGGCGCCGATCGTCAGGGTGGCCACCGCCGCGATCACCACGAGCAGCGGGCCCGTCCAGCTGCCGGTGGCGTCGTGGACGGCGCCGACGACGGTCGGGCCGGCCGCGGCGACGAGATAGCCGCCGCCCTGCACCAGCGCGGACATCCGGCGGCTCTCGGCGGGGTTCCGCGCCCGCCGCACGACGAGCGAGAAGATCACCGTGAACCCACCGCCCTGCGCGGCGCCGCCGAGCGCGCACCACAGCGCCCAGTACTGCGGGGCCAGCAGCAGCCCCAGCGGCAGCGCCGCCCACGCCGCGCACACCACGAGCAGGGCCGGCCGCGGGGACGCGAACACCCGCAGCAGCACCGGCACGCCGAACGCGCCGACGACCGCGGCGATCTGGAACACCGACGAGCTCAGCCCCGCCGCGCCGGCGTCCATGCCCAGCTCGTCCCGCAGCAGCAGCGGCAGCCAGGCCGTCACGCCGTAGTAGGAGAACGCCTGGCCCGCGAAGGCGACGGTCAGCGCCCAGACCACCGGGCGGCGCCACCACGCGGGGCCGACGGGCTCGTCGTCCACCGGTCCCGCGGCCGCCGCCCGGGCCCGGGTGCGGCGCGTCCCGGCCCACCAGACCCCCGCCGCGACCACGGCCAGTGCGCCCCAGGCCAGCAGCGCGGAGCGCCACCCCACCGCCGCGGCGATCGGGACGGTCAGCGACAGCGTGACCATCGAGCCCACGTTGAGCATCGCGGTGTAGGCGCCCAGCACCAGGCCGGCGCGGGCGGGGGCGACGTCGCGCCCGATCACCACGGGCATCGCCACGTTCCCGACGGTGATCGCGATGCCGATGACGACCGTGCCGACGACGGCCCAGGTCAGCCCGTCCACCGAGCGGAGGACCGTGCCCAGAAGCAGCCCCCCGAGCGCCACCAGCACACCGCGTTCGAGCCCGGCGCGCGCCAGCAACCACGACGCGAAGGGCGTGGCGAGGCTGAAGCACAGCACCGGGAGGCTGGTGAGCAGGCCCGCGGTGCCGGCGCCGATGCCGAGGTCGGCGCGGATCGTGTCGAGCACGGGGGAGACGGCGACGATGGGGCCCCGCAGGTTGAGCGCGACGGCCAGGACGGCCAGGAGCAGCAGTGCCGAGGTGGCGCGGGCGGTGCGCGGTGGAGCAGTGGTCGTAGCGGCGGTCACTGACTCCATGCTCGACCCCTCGTCACGCGATCGCAGCCCGCGGTGAGCAGACACACGCTCCGGAATGTTCGGGCCGCGAAGATCGCTGAGGAGGGCATGACTTCGAAGACCTGGTTCATCACCGGTGCCTCGCGCGGCTTCGGCCGCGAGTGGGCCATCGCCGCCCTCGAGCGCGGGGACTCGGTCGCCGCCACCGCTCGCGACACCTCCACGCTCGACGACCTCGTCGCCACGTACGGCGACCGGCTCCTGCCGCTGCAGCTCGACGTCACCGACCGCGCCGCCGACTTCGCCGCCGTCGCGCAGGCGCACGAGCACTTCGGCCGCCTCGACGTGGTGGTCAACAACGCCGGCTATGGCCAGTTCGGGCTCGTCGAGGAGCTGTCGGAGGCCGACGCCCGCGACCAGATCGAGACCAACCTGTTCGGCGCACTGTGGGTCACCCAGGCCGCGCTGCCGTTCCTGCGCGCGCAGGGATCGGGCCACATCCTGCAGGTCAGCTCCATCGGCGGGATCAGCGCGTTCCCGTACGTCGGGATCTACCACGCGTCCAAGTGGGCGCTGGAGGGCATCAGCCAGTCCCTGTCCCAGGAGGTGGCCGACTTCGGCATCAAGGTCACCCTCATCGAGCCGGGCGGGTTCTCCACCGACTGGTCGGGCTCCTCGTCGCGCACGGCCGAGCCGCTGGCCGACTACGACGAGTTCCGCGAGAAGATGTTCGCGGCCCGCAAGGCGCGCAACGCCACCCCCGGTGACCCGCAGGCGAGCGCATCGGCCGTGCTGAAGATCGTGGACGCGGAGAACCCGCCGCTGCGCGTGTTCTTCGGCGACGGTCCGCTGAAGATCGCCACCGCCGACTACGAGTCCCGCCTCGCCACCTGGCGCGAGTGGGAGCCGGTGTCGGTCGAAGCGCAGGGCTGATCCACGATGAGGGCGTGACGTTCGAGCTCGGCACCGACGGCCCCTCCGTGATCGTCGTCGGTGTCGACGGCTCACCCACCTCCACCCACGCCGGCGCGTACGCGGTGGGCCTGGCGCGGCGACAGAACTCGCGCATCGTCGTGGTCTACGTCGTGTCGGCCCCGGCGATCGCGGGCCTCGCCCCGTCGGCGTCGGGAGCCATCGAGGAGAGCCTGGTGGAGGCCGTCCGCGAGCTGGCCGAGCAGGTCGAGGAGGGCGCCCGGCACCACGGGGTGGCCGCGGAGTTCCGCGCCGTGCGCGGCGACCCCTACACCGAGCTCACCCGCGTCGCCGACGAGGTGCGCGCCGACGCCCTCGTCGTCGGCGCGTCGACGCAGGCCGGACACCGCTTCGTCGGCTCGCTGGCGGTCCGGCTGGTGAAGGCCGGGCGGTGGCCCGTCACGGTGGTGCCGTAACGGGTTGTGATTCTGTTTCCCGGTGCAGATTCTGCTGCTTCTGGTCGGGCTCATGCTGGCTGCCGTGCTGCTGGTGGGGGTCGGGGACCGGCTGCGGCTGCCGTGGCCCGCGCTGATGGTGGTGCTCGGGCTGGCGGTGGCGTTCGTGCCGGGGCTGCCCGACCGGTTCGAGCTCGAACCCGACCTGATCCTGCCGCTGTTCCTGCCGCCGCTGCTGTTCGCCTCCGCCCAGCGCACGTCGTGGGTGCTGTTCCGGGCCCGGTGGCGCAGCATCGCGCTGCTGGCGGTGGCGCTGGTGGCCGTGACGATCATGGTGGTGGCCGGCACCGTCGCGGCGCTGGTCCCGGGGCTGGGCCTCACCGCGGCCGTCGTGCTCGGGGCGATGGTGGCGCCGCCCGACCCGGTGGCGGTCGAGGCCGTCGCGGGGCCCGTCCGCATGCCGCGACGGCTGCTGACGGTGCTGCAGAGCGAGGGCCTGTTCAACGACGCGACGGCGCTGGTCGTGTTCCAGGCCGCCGTGCTCGCCACCGTCCAGGGCGGGGACCTGAGCCTGCCGGTGCTGGGACTGCAGTTCGTCCTCGGTGCGGCGGGCGCGGTCGCGATCGGCTGGGTCATCGCCCGCGTCGCGCGGTTCGTCATGAACCGGGTCACCGACCACCGGCCGCAGCGCACTGACGCTCGTGCTGCCGTTCGCGGTCTACCTCGCGGCCGAGGAGGTGCACGCGTCCGGCGTGATCGCGGTGGTGGTGGTCGCGCTGGAGCTGCGCAGCGAGGGCGACGCCGACGAGGCCGCGGAGCGCATCGTGCAGCGCTCGTTCTGGGACGTGGTGGAGCTGCTGGTCACCGGGGTGGCGTTCGGACTGATCGGGCTGGACCTGCGGCAGGTCGTCGTCGCCGCGGGCGCGGACCTGTGGCGCATGCTGGGGCACGCCGCCGTGGTGTGCGCCGTGGTGGTCGGAGTGCGGGCGGTCTGGATGACGGCGGCGTGGCTGCTGGTGCGCCGCTCGTCCGACGCCGCCCGGGCGCCGCGCACCGGTCGTGAGGCGGTGGTGCTGGGCTGGTGCGGCATGCGCGGGCTCGCCACGCTCGCGCTCGCCCTGTCGTTGCCGCTCACCACGACGGCGGGCGCGCCGTTCCCCGCCCGCGACGAGCTGCTCGTCATCGCGTGTTCGGTCCTCGTGGTGACGCTCCTGCTGCCCGGGTTCACGCTCCCGATGCTGGTGCGGCTGCTCGGCGTGGCCGAGGACGCCGACGCCGAGCACGCCGCCGAGCGGTCGATCGCGAAGCGCGCCCAGAAGGCGGCGTGGAAGCGGCTCGTCGAGGAGGAGCGGCGCGTAAACCTGCCCGACGAGGTCGAGACCGCGTTGCGGGAGCGGCTCTCGCGCCTGGAGGGGCTGCTGCGCGGCGAGCCGGCGTCGGAGGAGGAGCGCGACCGCGCGGAGGCCTGGCGCAAGGGCCGCGTCCTGGCGCAGAAGGTCCAGAGCGTCGCGCTGGCCGCGGCCCGCGAGGAGGTGCTCGTGGCCCGGCGCGAACCGGGGGTCGACCCCGAGGCCGCCGACCGGGTGCTGCGCCGCCTGGACCTGCGCACGGTGCTGCTCGACTGACGCGCCGGACCCGCCACGTGGTCAGCTGCGGCTGTTCGAGGGCCGCAGTCGACAGCCACACGTGACGACGTGGGGGTCCGGGGCTAGGTGACGGTGACGACGATCCCGGGCCAGCCCGTCGCGCCGTCCGGGACGGGATCGGCGGCGTTCTCGGTCTGGGTCGTGCCGTCGGCGTTGGTGGCGCGGGCGCGGATCGAGTGCCGCCCGGCCGGCAGGTCCACGACCGTGCGCCACATCCGCCACGTGTCGCCGCTGACCTCGGTGGCCAGCTCGGTGGTCTGCCACGCGCCGCCGTCCACCTGGATCTCGACCTTGGATATGCCGTCGGGTTGCGACCACGCGATGCCCGCGACCGGCACCTTCCCGGCCTTCGGGCCGGCGTCGGCGCGCGGGGTGTCGATGCGGCACTCGGTCTTGATCGGCCCCTCCGACGACCAGCCGCGGTCCACCCAGTACGCGCTGCGCGCCTCGAACGTCGTGAGCTCCAGGTCGGTGACCCACTTGGTGGCCGAGACGTAGCCGTACAGGCCCGGCACCACCATGCGCACGGGGAAGCCGTGCTCGGGCGGCAGCGCCTCCCCGTTCATCCCGACGGCCAGCAGCGCGCCCCGGTCCTTCTCCATGATCACGTCGACGGGGGTGCCGGCGGTCCAGGAGTCGCTGCTGGTGGACAGCACCTGGGTGGCGTCGGGCCGCACGCCCGCCTCCAGCAGGATCGAGCGCAGGTCGACGCCGACGAAGTTCGTGGTGGAGATGAGGTCGCCGCCCACCTCGTCGGAGACGCACAGCATCGTGACCGTGCGCTCGACGAGCGGGCGGGCCATCAGGTCGTCGAAGGTCAGGCGGATCTCGGTGTCGACCATGCCGTGGATGCGCAGCGACCAGTTCGCCGCGGTGAGGTTCGGGATCCGCAACGCCGTGTCGATGCGGTAGAAGTCGGCGTTCGCGGTGAGGAAGGTCGGCGTGCCCAGGTCGGGGAACGCGGCCGAGGCCGGGATCGCCGGGGCCCGTTCGGCGAGCGTGGCCGAGGCCAGCCGGCTGGTGACGGCGGCGCGGGAGCCGCCGGCGTCGCCGCCGAGCCACTGCCCGATGCCACCGGTGGCGAGCGCGCCGAACCCGACGGCGGCCGACGAGCCCGCGAGCATCGTGCGCCGCGAGAGCTCGCCGCGGGCCGGGCGCCGGGGCGGTACCGCCGCGTCGAGGGCCAGCGCGTGCAGCCGGCGCAGCACGGTGACGCCGGTGGCGAGCGCCGCGGCGGGTGCGAGCAGGTCGAGGGGGGAGAACGTCGGCGAGATCATCACGGCGGCGATCCCGAGCAGGCCCAGCACCACCACGACCACGACGGCGGGCCGTGGCTGCGACCGGGACGCGAGCCCCGCCGCCACGGCCACCAGCAGCAGCACGACGCCGACGCCCGCGAGCAGCACCGGCTTGTCGGCCGTGCCGAACGTGGTCTTCGCGAACTCGACGAGCCACGCGGGCGCGAACCGGATCACGGTGTTGCCGACGGCGAGGTAGGGCGACGAGGGCGGGGAGACGACCCCGGCCACCAGGTGGCCCACCCCGAGCGCGGCCCCGACGGCCAGCACGCCGAGCGTGGCGGCGTAGCGGCGCGAGAGCGACGGGGCGCGGGTCGGCGTGGGGGTGCTGGTCGTGCTCACCGTTCCAGTCTGGCCCGGCCTGCGACGGCGTGCGGCCGGGACTTCTTACGGAGTCGCGACGGCCGCCAGCTCGTCGAGGCGGCGCAACGTGGCGTCCTCGTCCAGGGTGGGCAGCGCCAGCGTCACCTCGTCGACGCCCGCCTCCGCGTACCCGGCCAGCACGGCCGGGTCGGGCGGGGCCGAGAACACCGTGAACGGCACCTTCTCCCGGCCCTGGTCGGCGAGCCAGCCCCGCACCCGGACGATCTCCTCGGGCGACGTCCGGGCCCGGGGAAGCCAGGCGTCGCCGTACTCGACGAGCCGCCGCAGGGCCGCCGGGCTCTCGCCGCCCAGGTAGATCGGCGGGTGCGGTCGCTGCACCGGCTTCGGCCAGGAGAAGATCGGGTCGAAGTCGATCTGCGTGCCGTGGAACTCGGCCTCGTCGTCGGCCCAGATGGCCTTCAGCGCGGCGAGCTGCTCATCCATCCGCTTCCCGCGGGTGGTGGGGTCGACGCCGTGGTTGGCCATCTCCTCGCGGTTCCACCCGGCTCCGACGCCGAACGCGACGCGGCCGTCGGAGATGACGTCCAGGCTCGCCACCTCCTTCGCGGTGTGGATCACGTCGCGCTGGGGGAGCAGCGCGATCCCGGTGCCCAGCGTCAGGGTCGAGGTGGCCGCGGCCACCGCCGCCAGCGCGACGAACGGGTCGAGCGTGCGGTAGTAGATCCGCGGCAGCTCCCCGCCGCCCGGGTAGGGCGACTCGCGGCGGACGGGGATGTGGGAGTGCTCCGCGAGGAACAGCGAGCCGAACCCGCGTTCCTCCAGCGCACGGCCGAGCGCGGCCGGGCGGATGCCCTCGTCGGTGATGAACGTGGCGATACCGAACCTCATGGTCACTTCGTACCTCAGAACGGCCCGGTCAGCTCGCCCAGCCGCGTGGTGAGCCGGATGTTCTCGGCGTAGTCGACGGGGCACGCGATCACGGAGACGCCGTCGTCGGCGAGCGCGGCCCGCAGGGTGGGCAGCAGCTCGTCGGCGGCGCCGATCCGGTAGCCCGTCGCCCCGAAGCTCTCGGCGTAGGCCACGAAGTCGGGGTTCTGGAACCGCACCGAGGAGTGCCGGCCCAGCTCCAGGTCCATCTTCCACTCGATGAGGCCGTAGGCGTCGTCCTGCCAGATCAGCACGGTCAGCGGGATGCGCTCGCGGATCGCCGTCTCGATCTCCTGGCTGTGCATGAGGAACGAGCCGTCGCCCACCGCGGCCAGCGTGCGGACCTCCGGCTTCGCCAGCGCGGTGGCGATCGCGCCGGGCAGCGCGAACCCCATCGTCGACAGGCCGTTGGACAGCAGGCACGTGTTGGCCGCGTAGGTCGGGTAGAGCCGGGCCATCCACATCTTCACCGCCCCGGTGTCGGCCAGCACGATGTCGTCGCGGTCCAGGGCCTCGCGGGTGTCGACGACCACGCGCTGCGGGCTCAGCGGGAAGCGGTCGTCGGCCGCGCCGCGCTCCAGCTCCTCGGCCAGCAGCGCCCGGATCCTGGCGGTGCCGGGCCCGACGCCCGGCTGCCGGGTGACCGCGGTGCGCAGCGCGTCGAGCGAGCGGGAGATGTCGCCCTCGATGCCGACGGCCACCGGGTAGTGCACGTCCACCTCGGCGGCGAACCGGTGCACGTGCACGATCTGCTTGTCGCTCAAGGGATTGATCTTGACGGGGTCGAACTCCTGGAGCTCGTAGCCGACCGCGACGATCACGTCGGCCTCGGCGAACTCGAAGTTGACGTAGTCGTCGCGCATGAACCCGATGGCGCCCAGGGCCAGCTCGTGGTCGTCGGGGAACACACCCTTGCCGTGGAACGTGGTGGCCACCGGCACCTGCCAGGCCTCGGCCAGCGCGAGCAGGGCGGCCCCGGCGTCGTCACGGGCCGCGCCGTGCCCGGCGAGCAGCACGGGGCGGCGGGCGGCGTCGAGGATCTGCCGCGCCCGCTCGACCTGGCCGGGGGAGGGCTCCTCGGCACGCACCCGCGCGACCGGCAGCGGGGCGGCGCCGTCCGGCACCGGTGCGGCCTCGACGTCCTGCGGCACGGCGAGGTAGGTGGCGCCGGGCCGTTCGCTCTGGGCGGTCTTGAACGCGCGGCGCACCATCTCCGGCACCGCGGCGGGCCCGGGCACGAGGTCGGACCACTTGGTGATCGGGCGGAACATCGCCACGAGGTCGACGGCCTGGTGCGACTCCTTGTAGATCCGGTCCAGCCCCACCTGCGCCGACAGCGCCACCAGCGGCGTCGAGTTGGTCTGGGCGTCGGCCACGCCGAGCTGGAGGTTGATGGCACCCGGCCCGAGCGTGGCGCTGCAGACCCCGGCCTTCCCGGTCAGCCGCCCGTACATCTCGGCCATGAACGACGCGGCCTGCTCGTGGCGGGTGAGGACGTAGCGGATCCCGGAGCGTTCCAGGGCGTCGACGAAGTGGATGTTCTCCTCGCCGGGGATGCCGAAGACGAACTCGACGCCCTCGGCCTCCAGGCACGCGACGATCAGTTCAGCTGTAGTGGGCACACCGCGGACACTAGTTCTCCAGCCAGCCGTACACCGTCTGCGGCGAGACGCCCAGTGCCCGCGCCATCGCCCGCACCTCGGCACCCGCCGCCTTGCCGGCGCGGGCGAGCTCGCGCTGGCGGGCCTGCAGCTCGTCGATCCGGGTCGTGACCTCGGCCATGTCGTCGAGCAGGCCCAGCACCTCGGGGCTCGCCGCCGACCGGGACCGGCCGGCTCCGGGGCGGGGGAAGTCCCGGACGGCGTCGGGATCCCAGCGCTTCTGCGGCCCCGGCAGCGGCGGCGGTGCCTGACCGCGCGAGACGTAGCCGAGCCACGTCGGTGTCTTCACGCCCCACGCCTCGGCGCACTGCTGGCTGGTCCACGTCTCCGGCACGGGAGGCAGTCTTGCTTCCGTCACGCGCCGGAGCATTCCAGGGCGCGCGCGATCGGGACACCCGGTCGGTAGGCCAGGTGCAGGTGGCTCGGGGCGTCGAGGACGGTGAGGTCGGCGTGCATGCCGGGCGCGATCACGCCGATGTCGCTGCGCCGCAGCGCCCGCGCGGCCCCTGCGGTGGCCGCCCACAACGCCTCGGCCGGCGTCATCCCCATCTCGCGCACGGCCAGGGCGATCATCAGCGGCATCGACGAGGAGAAGCACGTGCCCGGGTTGCAGTCGGTGGCCAGCGCCACCGTGGCCCCGGCGTCCAGCAGCCGGCGCGCGTCCGGGTAGGGCGACCGGGTGGAGAACTCGACGCCCGGCAGCAGCGTGGCCACGGTGTCGCCGACGGCCAGCGCGTCGACGTCGGCGTCGGACAGGTGGGTGCAGTGGTCGACGCTCGCCGCGCCCAGTTCCACGGCCAGCCCCACGCCGGGCCCGGCCGCGAGCTGGTTGCCGTGCACCCGCAGTCCCAGCCCGGCGGCGCGCCCGGCCTCCAGCACCGTGCGGGCCTCGTCGGCGTCGAAGGCGTGCGGGCTGGCGGGCTCGCAGAACACGTCGATCCAGCGGGCGTACGGCGCGCACGCCGCCAGCATCTCCCCGGCGACCAGGCGGACGTACGCGTCGCGGGCCGCCCCGGCCGGGACGACGTGGGCGCCGAGGAACGTGGTCTCGGAGGTGACCTCGCCGGCCAGCCGCAGCGCGCGGCGCTCGTCGTCGACGGTGAGGCCGTAGCCGCTCTTGATCTCCACGGTGGTGGTGCCCTGCGCGCGCATCTCCGCGACGCGGGCTGCCAGCAGCGCGCGCAGGTCGTCGTCGGACGCGGCGCGGGTGGCGGCCACGGTGGAGGCGATTCCGCCACCGTCGTAGGCCTGGCCGGCCATGCGGGCGGCGAACTCGGCGGAGCGGTCACCGGCGAAGACGAGGTGGGCGTGGGAGTCGACGAACCCCGGGACCACGGCGCGGCCACCGAGGTCGACGCGGGTGTCGGCCGGGGGCGCGTCGGCGGCCCGGCCCACCCACCGGACGAGGCCGTCGGCGTGCACGAGGGCGGCGTCGGTCAGCGAGCCGAGCTCCGGGTGGTGCGTGACGAGCTCGCTGATCCCGGTGACGAGAGTGCTCACGGTTCCATCCTGGCGACGTGGGGCGCGCGTTCCGTACGCCACGCGCGCGGCGGGACGCGAGCGTCGGGCCGGAACGCGCGCGCGGGGCTCATCGGTCCACCCACAGCGGGGTGATCGCGGCGTGGAGGGCGCCGCCGACGTCGCCCAGGCGGTGGTGGCCGCCGTCGACGACCACCTCGCCGTCCACCAGCACCGTGTCGACGTCGGCGGCGGTCGCGGCGAACAGGATCTGCGCCGGGTCGGTGCCCGCGGTGCGGACGGTGTCGGTGCGCATGGCCACCAGGTCGGCCGGCGCGCCCACCTCGAGCCGCCCCGCGTCCGGGCGGCCGAGAGCCGCGTGCGCGGTGAGGGCGGCCAGCAGGTCGGCGGGGGTGAACCGGCCACGCTCCCCGGTGGCCAGCCGCTCGTGCATCTCCATTGCGCGGGCCTCCTCGACCAGGTCCGTGACGGCCTGCTGGTCGCTGCCCAGCGACAGCGTCACGCCGGCGTCACGCAGGGCGCGCGCGGGGCCGATGCCGTCGGCGAGGTCGCGCTCGGTTGTGGGGCAGAAGCACGCGCCGGTGCCGGTGGCGCCGAGCAGGGCGATGTCGCCGCCGGTCAGGTGGGTGGCGTGCACCGCCGTCGTCGCGGGGGAGAGCACGCCCTCGGCGGCCAGCAGCCCGGTCGGGGTGAGGCCGTGGCGGGCGAGGCAGGCGGCGTTCTCGGCGGGCTGCTCGGAGAGGTGCACGTGCAGCGGGCGGCCCGCCGCGGCGGCTGCGACCTCCTTGAGCGCTTCTCGGGGCACGGCACGCACCGAGTGCACGGCCACGCCGTCCGCGTCGGCCGCGCGAACGGCCCAGGCGTCGACGTCGCGGTCGGCGAACCGCACCTGGACCTCGTCGAGCGGCGCGTCGAAGCCGCCGGTCAGGTAGCAGGTGTCGAGCAGCGTCAGCCGGATGCCGGCGTCGACCGCGGCCTGGCGCAGGGCGTGGTCCATGGCGGCGGGGTCGGCGTAGGGGCGCCCGCCCGGGGCGTGGTGCAGGTAGTGGAACTCCGCCACCGCCGTGACCCCGCCCAGCGCCATCTCCGCGTAGGTGGCGCGGGCGAGGGCCAGGTAGGAGTCGGGGTCGAGCCGTGTGGCCACGGCGTACATCCGCTCCCGCCACGTCCAGAACGTGCCGCCCCGGTCGTGGGTGCGCCCGCGCAAGGCCCGGTGGAACGCGTGGCAGTGGGCGTTGGCGAAGCCGGGGAGCACCACGCCGGGCAGCCGGACGGCCGAGCCGGCGGCCGTGCCGGGCGTGACGGAGGTGAAGAGCCCGTCCGCGACGGTCAGGGTGACGGCGGTGGCGGGTCCGCCGGGGAGCAGGGCGTGCGCGGCCCAGTAGTGCGTGGCCCCATCGCCGTGATCACCGTCCGGGGACGCCGGGCCGGCTGTGGCGCGGTCGGCAGCCCCGACACGGTGATCACGGGCGGAGGGCGGCGTCACCGGGCCAGCTCCTCTGCGACCGTGGCCAGCGCCGCGACGCCCGCGAGGCAGTCGTCGCGCTCGGCGAACTCGGCGGGGGAGTGCGAGACGCCGGTCGGGTTGCGGACGAACAACATCGCCGTGGGGACGCCCGCCGCGCTGAGGATGCCGGCGTCGTGCCCGGCGCCGGTGGCGAGGACGGGGGCGTCGTCCAACAGCGCGGACAGCCGACCGGCGAGGTCCGTGGGGAAGGGGGTGATGCCGGTCCACGACTCCTCCGTGAGGGTGCCCCGGCGGTCCTCCACCAGTGACGTGAGATCGGCGATCACGGCCCGCACCCGCGCCTCGTCGTCGCCCCGGGCGTCGACCCAGCCGGTGACCAGCGACGGGATCGCGTTCACGCCGTTGGGCTCGACCCGCACCTTGCCGCACGTGGCCACCGCGTCGTGCTTCTCGGCGGCCTCCCGGGCGGCGAGGACGAGCGACGCGAACGCGAGCATCGGATCGTCGCGGTCGGCGAGCAGGGTGGTGCCCGCGTGGTTGGCCTCGCCGGGCAGGTCGACGCGCCACCGCCCGTGCGGCCGGATCGCCGACCCCACCGCCACGGCCCGGTCGAGGTCGGCCAGCCCGCGCCCCTGCTCCACGTGCAGCTCGACGAACGTGCCGACGCGGCGCAGCGTCTCGGCGTCGGTTCCGAGGTGGGCGGGGTCGTGGCCGGCGCGGGTCATCGCCTCGGCCATCGTGATCCCGTCGGCGTCGGTCAGGCCGCGGGCGCGGACGGCGTCCAGTGCGCCGGTGAGGATCCGCGATCCGGCGCACGCGATGCCGAACCGGGCGCCCTCCTCGTCGCAGAAGTGGGCGACGGCGATCGGCCGCGACGGCGTGAACCCCCTGTCCCGCACCGCGTCCAACGCCGCGAACGCCGAGACGACGCCGAGCGGCCCGTCGAACGCGCCGCCGTCGGGGACCGAGTCGAGGTGCGAGCCGAGCACGAGGCCGGGCCCGTCGGCGTCGGGATCGCCCCACCAGGCCCACTGGTTGCCGGCCCGGTCGGTGACGAGATCGAGCCCCCGCGCGGCGGCCTCACCGGCGAACCACTCGCGCAGCGTCGCGTCCTCGGAGGTCCACGCCGAGCGCCGGTACCCACCGGAACGCGCGTCCCGGCCGACGGGGGCCAGGTCGCCCCACATCCGGTCCCATGGCAACAGAGCCACGTTCATGCCACCTCGTTGCGGCACCGTGGCTCTGCTGCAGGTCGGGTCACGCGCCCTCCCGCATGGGCAGGCGCAGGCCCTGCTCCACCGCCTTGTCCACCGCCGAGTCGTAGCCGGCGTCGGCGTGGCGCAGGACGCCCATCCCGGGGTCGTTCGTCAGGACCCGTTCGATCTTCTGTGCCGCCAGCGGCGTGCCGTCGGCCACCGTGACCTGGCCGGCGTGCAGGGAGCGGCCGATGCCGACGCCGCCGCCGTGGTGGATCGACACCCACGTCGCACCCGACGACGTGGCGGTCAGCGCATTGAGCAGCGGCCAGTCGGCGATGGCGTCGGAGCCGTCGGCCATGGCCTCGGTCTCGCGGTAGGGGGAGGCGACCGATCCGGTGTCGAGGTGGTCGCGGCCGATCGCGATCGGCGCCGACACCCGGCCGTCGGCCACCATCTCGTTGAACAGCGCTCCCGCCTTGTCGCGCTCGCCCTGCCCGAGCCAGCAGATGCGGGCGGGCAGGCCCTGGAACGCGACCTTGTCCTGGGCGGCGCGGATCCAGCGGTGCAGGTGGTCGTTGTCGGGGAACAGGTCCAGCACGGCCTCGTCGGTGGCGTGGATGTCGGCCGGGTCGCCCGAGAGCGCCACCCAGCGGAACGGACCCTTGCCCTCGCAGAACAGCGGCCGGATGTAGGCGGGCACGAACCCGGGGAAGGCGAACGCCCGGTCGTAGCCGCCCTGGCGGGCCTCGTCGCGGATGGAGTTGCCGTAGTCGAACACCTCGGCGCCCGCGTCCTGGAACCCGACCATCGCCTCGACGTGGCGGGCCATCGACTCCCGCGCGCGGTCGGTGAACTCCTCGGGCTTGGCCGCGGCGTAGTCGGGCCAGTCGTCGACGTCGATGCCGGCGGGGAGGTAGGACAGCGGGTCGTGGGCGGAGGTCTGGTCGGTGACGACGTCGACGTCGACGCCGCGGCGCAGCAGCTCGGGCAGCACCTCGGCGCAGTTGCCGACGACGCCGACCGAGAGGGCCTTGCGCGAAGCTCTGCTCTGCACACAGATGCGCACCGCCTCGTCGAGCGAGCCCGCGAGCACGTCGAGGTAGCGGTGCTCGACCCGCCGCTGGAGCCGCGTGCCGTCGACGTCGATGACGAGGCAGACGCCGCCGTTCAGCGTGACCGCGAGGGGCTGCGCACCGCCCATGCCGCCGCACCCACCGGTGACCGTCAGCGTGCCGGCCAGCGTCCCGCCGAACTTCTTGGCGGCGACGGCGGCGAACGTCTCGTAGGTGCCCTGCAGGATGCCCTGGGTGCCGATGTAGATCCACGATCCGGCCGTCATCTGGCCGTACATGGTCAGCCCGAGCTTCTCCAGACGGCGGAACTCCGGCCAGGTCGACCAGTCGCCGACGAGGTTGGAGTTGGCGATCAGCACCCGCGGCGCCCACTCGTGCGTGCGCAGCACCCCGACCGGCTTGCCGGACTGGACGAGCATCGTCTCGTCGTCGGCCAGCGTGGTGAGCGTGCGGACCATGGCGTCGAAGGAACGCCAGTCGCGCGCGGCCCGGCCGGTGCCGCCGTAGACGACGAGGTCATCGGGCCGCTCGGCCACGTCGGGGTCGAGGTTGTTCTGCAGCATGCGCAGCGGGGCCTCGGTCTGCCACGACCGGGCGGTGAGGGCGGTGCCGCGCGGAGCGCGGACGGGACGGGCGCCTTCCATGGGTCTCTCTCCTCGGGTCAGGGGTCGCACGGGCGCGTCAGCGCACGGTGCTTCAGCGCAGGGGGCCGGTGACGGACTCGGCGGCCGCGACGGCGCCGCCGGACAGGACGTACCGGAACGCCGCCTCGATCTCGGGTGCGAGGTACCGGTCCGGGCCGGGCCCGGCGGCGACCTCGCGCAGCCCCGCGACGACGGCGGCGGTCGCCGGGGCGGGGGTGAACGGGGCACGCAGGTCCAGCCCACGCGCGGCGGTGAGCAGCTCGACCGCCACGACGCGACCCAGGCCGTCGACGGCTCGACGCAGCTTGCGCGCCGCCGACCAGCCCATCGACACGTGGTCCTCCTGCATCGCGCTCGACGGGATCGAGTCCACCGACGCGGGCACGGCGAGGCGCTTGAGCTCCGAGACGATCGCGGCCTGGGTGTACTGGGCGATCATGTGGCCGGAGTCGACGCCGGGGTCGTCGGCGAGGAACGCGGGCAGGCCGTTGCTGCGCGAGACGTCGAGGAAGCGGTCGGTGCGCCGCTCGCTCATCGACGCGATGTCGGCGGCGGCGATCGCCAGGAAGTCGAGTACGTAGCCGACGGGGGCACCGTGGAAGTTGCCGTTGCTCTCGACGCGCCCGTCGGGCGTGACGACGGGGTTGTCGACGGCCGCCGCCAGCTCGCGCTCCGCCACCGCCGACGCGTGCGCGAGGGTGTCGCGGGCCGCACCGTGCACCTGGGGGGCGCAGCGCAGCGAGTACGCGTCCTGGACCCGGGTGCACTCGGGGTTGCGGTGGCTCTCCATGACGGCGGAGCCGGCGAGCAGCGCGCGCAGGTTGGCGGCGCTGTCGGCCTGGCCGGGGTGCGGGCGCAGGGCCTGCAGGTCGGCGGCGAACACCGCGTCGGTGCCCAGCAGCGCCTCCACGCTCATGGCGGCGGTGATGTCGGCGGTGCGCAGCAGCGTCCACAGATCGGCACACGCCATGACCAGCATGCCGAGCATGCCGTCGGTGCCGTTGATGAGCGCGAGGCCCTCCTTCTCCCGCAGGACGACCGGCTCGATCCCTGCGGCGGCCAGCGCCTGTGCGGCGGACATCAGCACCCCGTCGGCGTCGCGGATCTCGCCCTCGCCCATGGCGGCGAGCGCGCAGTGCGACAGCGGGGCCAGGTCACCCGAGCAGCCGAGCGAGCCGTACTCGCGCACCACCGGCGTGATGCCGGCCGTGAGCATGTCGGCGTAGACGCGGGCGGTCTCGGGGCGGATGCCGGTGCGGCCCGTGGCCAGCGTGGACAGGCGCAGCAGCATCAGCGCGCGCACCACCTCGCGCTCGACCTCGTTGCCCGATCCGGCCGCGTGCGACCGCACCAGGCTGCGCTGCAGCTGGGCGCGCAGCTCGGTGGGGATGGAACGGGTGGCGAGCGCGCCGAAGCCGGTGGAGACGCCGTAGTGCGGGACGACGTCGTGGGCGAGCGCCTCCACCACCTTGCGGCTCAGGGCGATCTCGGCGCCGGCCTCGGGGCTCACGTCGACCGGTGCGCCGCCGCGGGCGACGTCGAGGACTTCCTGGAACGTGAGGGGGCCGACACCGACCGTGACTGCGTGCATCACTCCATGGGACACCTGCCGCACACGCCTCCACCATGGCCCGCGGCCCGAAGATGTCCGGGATCCCGGACAGTTGGCTACCCTGCTCCGGATGGCCGAACAGGTGAAGGTCCCCGCAGCTCAGCAGGTTCTGGCGATCCTGGCCCACCTCGGACGCCAGGCCGGTCCGGTGCCCGCCGCGGCGATCGCGCGCGATCTGGAGCTGCCCCGCTCCACCGTCTACCAGCTGCTCGCTGCACTCGCGACCAGCGGTTTCGTCGTCCATCTCGTCGACGAGCGGCGCTTCTGCCTCGGCGTCGCCGCGTACGAGCTGGGCACCGGCTACAGCCGCCAGGAACCCCTCACGCGGCTGGCCCGGGTACCGCTCGCCCGCCTCGCCGACCGCACCGGCCACACGGCCCACCTGGCGGTGATGCACGGCCGGGAGGTCATCTACGTGATCGAGGAGCGCGCGCCGGGCCGCCCGCCGCTGGTGACCGACGTCGGCGTGCGCCTGCCGGCTCCGCTCACCGCCAGTGGCCGCGCGATGCTCGCCGCGCTGCCGGCCGCGCACCTGAAGGCCCTCTTCCCGACCGCGGACGCCTTCGTGACCCGGCACGGCGTCGGCCCCCGCTCGCTCTCGGCGCTGCGCCGGCTGCTGGTGGACACCCGCCGGCTCGGCCACGCCGCCGAGGACGGGGAGGTGACGCCGGGCTTCGCGTCGGTGGCCGTGGCCGTGCGCGACCACGCCCACCATCCCGTGGCCGCCGTGGCCGTCACGTTCCCCCACGGTGCGGGTGACCCGACGCTGGTGGACGAGGTGGCCCGCACGGCCCGGGCGATCACAAACCGGATCGGCGGGGAGATCACGGCCTGACCGGACAGGCCGCCGTCCCGCGCGTTCGCGCTGTGCCCGGCCGCTAACGGTGGTGGCGCCGTGCTCACCGTCGTGTCGGTGCTGTCCTGGTTCCATTCGGCGGTTCCGGCGCCGACAACGCGGCGACGGCGGCCGCGTGGGCCCAGACCGACGCCGCGCGCCAGCAGCTCGCGCCGCCGGGCATCACCACCACGGCCCTGCCCGTCGGCTCCAGGGACACCGACATGATCGCCCACATCGACGCGCCCGAGAACGCCCCGGCCACCCCGGCGCTCGACGGTGTGCAGGCCGGCGTGGGCGAGGTGCTCGCCGACGACCTGAGCCGGCAGGTGCGTGGCGCGCTCGCCGGTGGCGCCGAGGCGCTCTACCCGAGCCGGGCCGCCGTCGCCTGATCCGCGAGCGGCGTGGGTGTGAGCTCGCCGCCCTCGATGCGGTCGCGCAGCACGAACTTCTGGATCTTGCCGGTCGGCGTGGCGGGCAGGGCGTCGACGAGGAACCAGCCCGCCGGGGTCTTGAACGCGGCCATCCGCTCGCGGCAGAAGGCGCGCAGCTCGTCGGGGGTGGGTGGGTCGGCCGGATCCACCGGCCGGATCGCGGCGTTCACCGTCTCGCCCCAGGTCGGGTGCGGAATGCCGAGCACCGCGGTCTCCGCGACCTTCGGGTGGGCGAGCAGCGTGTCCTCGATCTCGCGCGGGTAGATGTTCACGCCGCCCCGGATGATCATGTCCTTGAGGCGACCGGTGATGGTGAGGAAGCCGCGGTCGTCCATCGCCCCGAGGTCGCCGGAATGCAGCCAGCCGTCGGGCGTGATGGCCTCGGCGGTGGCCTCCGGGAGCTCGAAGTAGGAGTGCATCGTCTGGTACCCGCGCACGCAGATCTCGCCGGACTCGCCCAGCGGCATCGTCTCGCCCGTGACCGGGTCGGCGATCCGGACCTCGGCCTGGGGGAGCGGACGTCCGATCGTGGCGGACTGGTCCTCCGGGCTGTCGTCGGTGCCGGTCTGGGCGATGACGCCGTGCATCTCGGTCTGGCCGAACAGGATGCTGAACCGGCAGTCCAGCGTCTCCTGCGTGCGGCGCACCAGCTCGGCGGGCACGAACGAGGCGCCCGACAGCACCGTCTCGATGCTCGACAGGTCGCGTGAGGCCCGCTCGGGGTGGTCGAGCACCGCGATCAGCATCGTCGGCACCAGCAGCATGACCGTGCCGCGGTAGGTCTCGGTCAGCTCGAGCTGCAGGCCGGGCTCGAAGCCCGGCATGAGCACGTAGGTGCCGCGTTGCGACAGCGTGCCGATGCCGGTGACGGCGCCGCCGCCGATGTGGAACATGGGCATGGAGTTGATGCAGACCGCCCCGTCGGAGGCGTCGGCGCGCAGGAACACGAACCGCGACGCGTTGACGATGCCGCGGTGGTGCAGCAGCGCGCCCCTGGGGAAGCCGGTGGTGCCGGAGGTGTACTGGATCTGCAGGTGGTCGTCGGGGGTGATCTCGGGCAGGGCGGCGGCCGGGTCGCCGGAACCGAGGTAGGCGTCCCAGTCCGACAGCGACACCGTCTGCCGCAGCGCCGGTGCTCCTCCGCGGGCCGCCTCGACCGCCGCCGCCATGTCGAAGCCGCGGTAGGCGTCGGCGTGCAGGAGGACCGCCGCGCGCGACTGCGTGAGCACGTACTCCAGCTCGGCCTGCCGGTAGGCGGGGTTGACCGGAACCAGCACCATCCCGGCGAGACTCACGCCGTGCTGCACGACGAGCCACTCCGCGCAGTTGGGCGCCCAGATCGCGACGCGCTCGCCCGGACCGAAGCGGGACAGCAGGGCGCGGGCGATCCGCTCGGCGTCGGCCAGCAGTTCGGCGTAGGTCCAGCTGCGACGCAGCGTGGGATCGGCCACGGCGTCGACGAGCGCGACGCGGTCGGGCACCTCCGACGCGGCCCGGCGCAGCATCCCGGCGACGGTCTCCTCGAGCAGGGGGAGTTCCTCGTCGGCGGGCCGGTAGGACTCGGTGAGGGCCGGCATGCGTCCTCCTGCGTCGGTGGCGGGGTTGGTGGGGTGGTCTGCGTCACGTGCGAAAATAGCCTACACAGCGCGGTCCTGAGGCGCTAGAGGTGTCGAAGGTTGACGATCACGGCTGGTCGGCACCTATGGCGGACACCATGCGCGACGCAGTGGCCTCGACTGTCGACCTGCTCCTCAGTCCCTACGGCGGCCCGGAACACCTCTTCCGGATGGGCGCGATCGCCACGGTCGGCCTGCGTCCGGCCGGGCGTGAGTGATCCCTAGACTGCTCCGATGCCCTCGGTCGGCGGGCTCGTCGTGAGCCCCGGAAGCGCACGGTCACTGCTGCTCACGGTGCTCGGTGAGCTGGTGCTGCCCGCCGGTCGGCCGGTGTGGACGTCGTCGCTGCTGCACGTGCTCACCGGCGTCGGCGTCGAGGAGCAGACGGCGCGCCAGGCCATCGCCCGCGGTGCGGCGGCCGGCTGGATCGTCGGCGAGCGGCACGGCCGCGAGGTGCGCTGGGAGATCACCCCGGCTGGCCGGCAGCTCATCTCCGACGGCGCCCGGCGCGTCTACTCGCTCAGCGCGGCGCCCGAGTGGGACGGCCGCTGGCTCATCCTGCTGATCACCATCCCGCAGAGCCTGCGCACCGTCCGCAAGAAGCTCTACGGCGCGCTGAGCTGGGCGGGCTTCGGCAACCCGACGCCGGGCGTCTGGCTCACCCCGCATCCGGAGCGGGCCGCGGAGGCGCGGCGGGTGGTCGCCGACCTGGGGCTGCGGGAGTCGACGTTGTCGTTCACCGGCTCGTCGACCGACGTGGGCCTGTCCGACGCCGAGATCGTGCAGCGCGCCTGGGACCTCGACGGCCTCGTCGCGATGTACGACGAGCTGCTGCGCACCTACGACGGCGCGCGCCCCGAGCCGGGCGACCCGGTGCTGCTCACCCACGTGGAGCTGGTGAGCCAGTGGCAGCGCTTCCCGTTCGTCGACCCCCAGCTGCCCGAGGCCCTGCTGCCGGACTGGATCGGGCGGCGGGCGGCGGCGATGTTCCAGCAGCTGCGCACCGAGTGGTACGACGACGCCCACGCCCGCTGGAAAGAGGTCGTCGAGGAGACCTCGCCCGGCTGACCGCCCCCGAGCGGTGATCAAGGCGCCAATGTCGCTGATCGATCACCACGGACGACCACCCGCCTTGATCGCCTGCCGCGTGGAGCCGACCTCGTGCTGGTGCACCATCCCGGCGTCCTTGATCAGGCCGACGTAGATGCCGGGGAAGCCCGCCGAGGTCGTCAGGACCGTGAGCTGGCGGCGTGGGCTGCGGTCCGGCGGCGGGCGTCGAGCACCACCTGGATGTAGCGGTTGCTGATCGGTCCCATGCGTGACACTCTACATCACAAGCAATCGGGTATCATTGAGTGTAGGAGATCGCGTGAAGGGTCGGGTGCAGGGGAAGGTCGTGCTGGTCACCGGCGCGGCACGGGGGCAGGGGCGCAGCCACGCACTGACCCTCGCCGAGCACGGCGCCGACATCATCGCGGTGGACGTCTGCGCCGACAACGCCTCCGCCGAGTACCCGATGGCCACCCCCGACGACCTGGCCCGGACGGTCAAGGGCGTGGAGGCGCTGGACCGCCGGATCGTCGCGGTGCGGGCCGACGTCCGCGACAGGGACGCGCTCACTGCCGCGGTCGCCGAGGGGGTGGCGCAGCTCGGGCGCCTCGACGTGGCCGTGGCCAATGCGGGTGTCTGCATCCTCAAGCCGTGGGACGAGGTGACACCGCAGATCTGGGAGGACACGATCTCCGTCGGGCTCACCGGCGTCTGGAACACGATGACGGTGGCCGCCCCCCACCTCGTCGCGGCCGGTGGGGGCTCGATCATCGCCACCGGCTCCACGGCGGCGCTGAAGGGTGTGCCGTTCCTCGCGCCGTACGTCGCGGCCAAGCACGGGGTGGTCGGGCTGGCGCAGGTGATGGCCAACGAGCTGGGGCGCCACCACATCCGCGTCAACACGGTGCACCCCACCGGTGTCCGTACGACGCTGGTGGACGGCCTGGCCGACATGGACCGCCTCATCGCCGACAACCCCGGCGTCGGCGGGATCTTCATGAACTCGCTGCCGGTGAAGTTCATCGAGCCGCGCGACGTCAGCGACGCGGTGCTGTACCTGGCGAGCGACGAGTCGCGCTACGTCACGGGCCTGAGCCTGACGGTGGACGCGGGCAACACGAACCGCTGAGGGTTCGCGGCCCCGACGTCGTGCCCCTCACGGCAGGAGCGCCGCGATCTGCGCCTCGTCGTAACCCAGCGACTCCAGGAGCTCCCTCGTGTGCTGGCCGGCCCGCGGGGGAGGGGCGACCGTGCCGCGGGACGCGCCGTCCCAACGGATGGGGGCGTCCACCGACTCGACGCCCGTGCCCTCCACCTCCAGCCACGCGCCCGTGGCCCGGGCCTGGGGGTCGTCCAGCACCTCGGCGGCGTCCTGGATCGGCGCCCAGAAGACGTCGTACTCGTCGAACACCCCGGACCAGTGCTCGAGGGTGTGGGCGGCGAAGGCCTCGTCCAGGATCGCCACCACCTCGACGCGGTTCCTCGTCAGCGCGCGGGCGCCCGCGAAGCGTTCGTCGTCGCGGAGGTCGGGTCGGTCGATGGCGGCCAGCACCTTCGGCAGCTGCCGGCCCGCCTCCACCCCGACCAGGAAGAACCAGCGGTCGTCGGCGGTGCGGTAGGAGTTGTACATCGGGGTGGGGCACTTCTCCCTGGGGTAGGGGGGCCGCGGCGTCCCTCCCATCGCCTGCGTGCCCAGCTCCCCGGCCAGCGCCCACATGCCGGTGCGCTGCAACGAGGCCTCAACCATGCGGCCGCGGCCGGTCGTCGTGCGTTCGACCAGGGCCGCGCTGATACCGGCCACCGCGGCCATCGCGGTGAACGTGTCGCCGATGCCCGTCCACATCGCCGCCGGGGGGGTGCCCTGGGTGGTGATCGCGTTGGCGACGCCGGCGCGGGCGAAGAAGCCGGCGAGGTCGTAGCCGGCGCGCTCCTGGTCGGGTCCGCCCCAGCCGTAGGCCGACAGCGAGCAGAACACCAGGCGCGGGTACCGGTCCCGCACGAGCGACGGGGCGAGCCCCAGCCGCTCCAGCGCCGACGGCCGCAGGTTCGACAGCAGCACGTCCGCGCCCTCGAGCAACCGCCCGAGCACCTCGCGCCCCGCCTCGCTGCGGACGTCGAGCTCGATGGAGCGCTTGCCCCGGTTCGCCGAGGTGAACGCACCGTTGGGGGCGTCGGGGTTGGCGCCGGCGGAACCCCAGATGGTGCGCATCGGCTCGCCACCGGGCGGTTCGATCTTGACGACGTCGGCGCCCCAGTCGGCGAGCACCCCGCCGGCGGCGGGCGCGGCCATCCAGTGCCCCAGCTCGACCACCCGGATCCCTGCGAGCGGCGCAGGCGCGCTCACGAGAGCGCCCGTGCGCGGACAACAGTGTCCTGGCCCTGTTTCCCGCTCACGACCACGTCCACGCTCTGCGGCCCGCGCGTCTGCCCGCCGCTCCATTCGATGGTCCCGGGATTCGCGAGGCTGAAGTGCGGCATCACCCGCAGCCACTCCTCGATCGCGATGCGCAGCTCCAGTCGGGCGAGGTTGGAGCCCAGGCAGCGGTGCGCCCCGGTGCCGAACGTCAGGTGGCGGTTGCGTCTGCGGTCGATACGCACCTCCTCGGGCGCCTCGAACACCGCGGGATCGCGGTTGGCCGCCCCGAACGGCAGGATCACCCGCTCCCCGGCGTGCACGCACCGCCCGTGCATCTCGACGTCGGACGTGGAGATCCGCCCGACCGTCACCGGCGCGTACGCCCGCAGGAACTCCTCGACCGCCGTGGCCATCAGGGCCGGCTCGGTGAGCAGGCGGTTCCGGTCGTCGTCGTGGGTGGCCAGGTGCCAGATCGACGAGCCGATCGCGCTCCAGGTGGTGTCGGCGCCCGCGATGAGCACGAGGAACGCCGAGCCCAGCTTGTGCTTGCGCGACAACGGTTCGCCGTCCATCTCGGCGTCGACGAGGTAGCTGATGAGGTCGTCGCCGCGCTCTGCGGTGCGCTCGGTGAGCAGCGCGTCGAGGTAGGCGATGATCTCCTTCACCACCTCGGCCCGCACGGCCTGGTCCTGACCGCCGATGCGGATCATCCGCACCATCCACTCGGAGAACCGCCCGCCCGGCGGCACCCCCAGCAGTTCGGTGAGCACGGCGAGCGTGAGGTGCTCGGCGTAGTCGCCCACCGCGTCACCACTGCCGCGGGCGGCGATGCCCTCGGCCAGCGTCCGGGCCTGCGTGCGGATGAAGTTCTCGTACGCGGCGGTGCGCGCGGGCAGGAAGTACGGCATGAGGACGTCGCGCTCGCGCTTGTGCTGCGGCGGGTCGGACGTCAGCGGGGGCAGCAGCAGCCCGCCCGCCGACTCCAGCGGGCCGGCCACCTCGACGGCGCGGGAGGAGAACTGCTCGGGGTTGCGTGCCGCGTCGCGGATGTCGTCGAAGCGCGTGAGCATGTACGACCCGCCCCACGCCTCGGTGTGGGCCACGGGGCAGCCGCTCGCGCGGGCCGCCTCCCACATCGGGGCGGGGTCGTTGCGGTACGCGGCGGAGAAGAGGTCGTACCCGTCGGTCATGGCAATACTCTACGTTCGAGGCGACTGAGTGTCGAGTGATGTACGGTATTGCCCATGACGGTCGAGGAGCTCGGGCGCAACGAGGTGCAGGTGGACGACCCCGACGGCGACTGGACGGCGCCCGGCACGTACGAGGTGGCGGACGGGGTCTACCGGATCCCGCTCCCGCTGCCCCAGGACGGGCTGCGCGCGGTGAACGTCTACGCCGTACGCGACGGTGACGGGCTGGTGCTCGTGGACTCGGGCTGGGCCATCGCCCTGGCCCGGGATCTGCTGGAGCAGTCGCTCAAGGCACTCGACTGCGGGTTCGCCGACGTCCGCCGCTTCCTCGTGACGCACGTGCACCGCGACCACTACACGCTCGCCGTCACGTTGCGCCGGGAGTTCGGGATGCGCGTCAGCATCGGCCGGGACGAGGCCGCCACGCTGCGCACCGGCCGGGATCCCGAGCACGAGCCGTGGGGCGGGCTGCTGCTCCAGCTGCACCGGGGCGGCGGCGACGCGCTGGGCCGTGAGCTGGTGGCCACGATCCCGTCGAACCACGACGTCCGCGACTGGGAGGACCCCGACGACTGGCTCGACGCCCCCGGCGCGGTGTCGCTCGAGTCGGGCACGTGGGAGATGCACCCGACCCCCGGCCACACCCGCGGCCACGTGGTGTTCGTCGACCCGGCCCGCGACGTGATGTTCGCCGGTGACCACGTGCTGCCGCGGATCACGCCGTCCATCGGCTTCGAGCAGGCGCCGTCGGCGCTCCCTCTGGGGGACTACCTGCGATCGTTGCGGCTGGTCCGGGAGCTGCCCGACCGCCGGCTGCTCGCCGCGCACGGTCCGGCCGGGCCGAGCGTGCACGCCCGCGTCGACGAGCTGGTGGAGCACCACGACACCCGGTTGTCACAGGCCCGCGCCGCGGTGGCGGCGGGCGCGGGCACCGCGGCCGAGGCCGCCCGACGGCTGCGCTGGACCCGGCGCGAGCACCCCTACGACGACCTCGACCTCTTCAGCCGCTGCCTCGCGGTCACCGAGACGATGGCGCATCTGGACGTCCTCGCCGCGGGCGGCACGCTGGTGCGCACCGACGAGGACGGGGTGCACCACTACGTGACGGGCTGACCCAGGCGGGCCCAGTGCTCGTCCGAGCCGGGGGCCCACGCCGAGCGGGTGTGGTGCAGGAACCCGGCGGCCTCGACCCCGATCCAGGTGGGCCGGCTGAGCCGGGCGGGCAGCGCGGGATCGAGGTACGGGAACCGTCGCCAGGCCTGCACCAGCTCCACCCGCTGACGGAACGCCGCGCGGGCGTCGTCGGCGCGCAGCCTGCGGAAGCGGTGCAGGAAGTCGGCGTAGTGCCCGGCGAGGTCGTCGAGGTCCCAGGCCTGCTCGACCATCCGCCGCTCGTCGCCGACCGGCCCGAACGCCCCGACGTGGGAGAACGCCAGGTCCGACAGGCCGAGGTCGTCGACGATGTGCGCGACCTCGTCGGCGCGGGCCGTGTGCGGGGTGACCCACAACCCCGCGGTGGGCGACCCCAGACCCGCCCAGGTGAGCCGGGTGCGCAGGTGGTGGCGCAGGTGGCGGTGCGTCTCGGGGACGGTGAGGGTGAGGGCGAGCCACCGGCCGTCCCAGTCGCGGCTCTCGCCCGTGAAGCCGAAGACCCGCTCGCCGCCCGCGTTCAGCAGCCGGCGCCCGGCATCGGTGAGCGTGATGCGGACGCGCCTGCCGTCCTTCTCCGCGGCGACGACGCCGCGCTCGGTGGTGCGCTGGATCGCTTTGCGCGCCGCCGTCGGCTCGACGTCCAGGTCGGCGAGCGCGCGCATCAGCGTCGCCGACCAGACGGGCTCGTCGTGGGGGAGCACGAACTCGCCGAGCACCACCAGCAGCAGGGCGGGCGCGCTGCGCAGCGTGATGTCGCGCAGGTCGGAGACGACCCCCTCGGCCCGTCGTCCGGCCACCGTCGCCAACCTCCCGGGATCAGACGCCCTCGAACACCGTCCGGCCGACCAGCGCCCCGACCTCGTCGCGGAGCTTGAACTTCTGGATCTTCCCAGACGGCGTCCGCGGCATCTCCGGACGGATCTCGAGCCGCTCGGGCCAGTACTGGGTGGCCGTGCCCGCCCCGGCCAGGAACGCCGTCAGCTCGGCCAGCGTCGGGGCCTCGCCGTCGGGGACGACGACGGCGCAGGCACGCTCGCCGAGCCGCTCGTCGGCGTAGGCGACGACCGCCACCTCCTTCACCCGCGGATGCGTGAAGAGCAGGTTCTCGATCTCGACGACGGGGATGTTCTCGCCGCCGCGGATGATGATGTCCTTCGACCGTCCGCTGATCCGCACGCCGCCCTCGGGCGTGCGGTAGCCCAGGTCGCCGGTGTCGAACCAGCCGTTCGGATCGACCACGCTGTCGTAGAGGTCGCGTCGGCCCAGGTAGCCGACGAACATGCTGGGCCCGCGGGTGAGCAGCCGCCCGGGCGTGCCGTCCGGCACGGGTTCGCCGAGCTCGTCGACGAGGCGCACCTGCATGACCGGCGTGGGGCGCCCGTCGCTGCCCGCCACCTCGGCGACCGGCGCGTCCGGGGTGTGGATCGTGCAGATCCCGCATTCCGACGTGCCCCACAACGCCATGAGCTTGGCGCCCAGCACCTCGGTGGCACGGGGTGGCAGCGCCGACGGGATCGGCGCCCCGGCGCAGACGAAGTAGCGGAACGTGGAGAGATCCCGCTGGTCACGCAGCTGCGCCTCTACGCTGTCGACCACGAACGGCGTGGCGGAGAGCGTCCAGGTGATCCGCTCCTCGCCGACGAGCCGGACGAACGCCGCGGGGTCCCACACGTCCTGGAACACCACCGTCATGCCCCGGGCGAGCGGTTGCAGCATCCCCCACAGGAAGCCGGTGAGATGGCCCATCGTGGAGGCCATGAAGCACACGTCGTCGGCGACGAGGCCGAGGCTGTCGAACAGCGGGCAGCCCGCCGACCACAGCGTGTTGGCGGTGTGGAGGGTGCCCTTCGGCTCACCGGTGGTGCCGGAGGTGTACATCAGCGTGGCGATCTCGTCCGGCTGCCGGTGCAGCTCCGTCAGCGGCTGCCGGGGCCGGTCACGCTGCAGGAAGAACTCGTCGAACTCCAGGAGCCCCTCGGGCAGGGCGGCGGGACCGCCGCTGCCGACGACCACGGCGTCGCGCAGCTCGGGCAGGACGTCGCGCAGCTCGGCGGCGAGCTGCGCGTGGGAGAACCCGCGGAACGTCTCGGGCACGATCAGCACCTTCGACCGGGCCCTGGCCAGCATGAACTCCAGCTCCCGGCGGCGGAAGATGGCGACGAGCGGGTTGACGACGGCGCCGATGCGCATCGCGGCCAGCGTGGTGGCGGCGAACTCCCAGCCGTTCGGCATCTGGATCGAGACCACGTCGCCGCGTTCGATCCCGAGCTCCAGAAGGCCGCGGGCGATCCGGTCGACGACCGTGCCGAGCCGGCCGTAGGTGAGTGTCACCGGGGTGGTGCTGCCGCTGCGGTAGGTGACGATCGCGGCCTTCTGCGGCGTGGTCGCGACGTGGTCGAGGATGTCGTCGAGCATGGACCGGTCGCGCCAGAAGCCCGACTCCAGGAACCGTGCCGCGTCCTCCTCGGCGGTCGGGCGCCGGGACTCCGTGAACTCGTCGGTCATGGTGCGCTCCCTGGGATCTGCAGCCACAGGCTCTCCGGCCCGCGGACGTTGCCGCCGGTCCAGGTGACCGGCCGGTCGGGGTCGAGCTCGAACTCCGGGATGCGCCGCAGCCACTCCTCGAGCGCCACCCGGATCTCCATGCGTGCCAGCCCCGAGCCCAGGCACCGGTGGATGCCGAGTCCGAACGCGAGGTGCGGGTTGCGCGCGCGGTCGAGCACCACGAGGTCCGGGTCGGTGAACACCGCGGGGTCGCGGTTCGCTGCGGCCCACGGCAGGAGCACGCGCTCGCCCGCGGCGACCGGACAGCCGCCGACCTCCGCCGGGGCATTCGCGACCCGGGCGATCGTGATGGGCGCGTAGACCCGGATCAGCTCCTCGACCGCGGTCGGGAGCAGTTCCGGTTCGGCCGCGAGCCGTCGCCGGTCGTCGGGATGGGCGGCGAGGTGCCACAGGCTGGAGCCGATCGCGCTCCACGTCGTGTCGATGCCCGCCACCAGGAGCAGGAAGCACATCCCGACGATCTGGTCCTCGGTGAGCGACTCCTCGTCGCGGCGCCGCAGCAGCTCGGCGACGACGCCCCCGCCGCCCACGGGCCGCTGCCCGCGCACCAGCTCGGTGAAGTAGCCGGTGATCGACGCGATGGCGGCCAGCCGGGCGCCCTGGTCGCGCGGGCCCTCCTTGAGGAACTGCACGATCCAGGTGCTGAACTGCGCCACGTCGTCGTCGGCGAGGTCGAGCATCGCGGCGATCGTCGCGATGGGGATGTGCCGGGCGAAGGCGTCGGCCGCGTCGACGGTCGGGCGACCGGCGACCTGGTCGACGAGCGCCGCGGCGGCCTCCCGGGTGCCGGGCTCCAGCGCGGCGACGGCGGCGCGGTTGAACAGCGGGAGGAGCACCTTCCGCTCACCGGCGTGCCGTGGCGGGTCGGACGTGATCGGCGGCATCCGCAGCTCGTTGCCCGGTCGGGGAACGGGCCCGGTGGCCTCCAGCGCACGTGAGCTGAAGGTGGCGGTGTCGCGGGCGACGGCCGCGATGTCGGCGTGGCGCACGGGCAGCACGGCGCCGCCGCGACGACTGCTGCGTGCGACCGGGCAGCCCTCGCGCATCGCCCGCCACACCGACGACGGCTCGTCCAGGTAGGCGGGGTCGTAGAGATCGAAGTCGCCCACCCAGCCGTCCGGCAGCGTCGCCTCGCCCATCGGACCACCCCGTTCCCTAACAGTGGACAGAAGAGTAGCGATCCGCAGGAGTTGCGACAATCAGCCGTTTGCCGGCCACTCCTCCCGGACCTGGCGGCGGACGATCTTGCCGCTGGGATTGGTCGGCAGCGGCCCGGGGTGGAACCACCACCGCGTCGGCACCTCGTGGCGCCCCAACGATCCGGCGGCGTGGGCGCGCAGGGCGTCGGCGTCGGCCGGGCCCCGCAGCACGACGGCCGCAGCCACCTCCTCGCCCAGGTCGGCGTGGGGGAGTGCCACCACCGCCACCTCGACGACGTCCGGGTGCGTGAGCAGTGCCTGCTCGACGTGGGCCGCGGCGATGTTCTCCCCGCCGCGGATGATCACGTCCTTGCTGCGGCCGGTGACGTAGAGCCAGCCGTCCTCGTCGATGCGGCCGAGGTCGCCGGTGAGGACCCAGCCGTCGGCGTCGGCGATCGGGGCGGGGTCGCCGAGATAGCCGCCCGTCATGGTCGGGGTGCGGGCCGCGATCTCCCCGCCGTCGCGGATCGCCAGCTCCACCACGGGCAGCGCCCGCCCGACGGCGCCGGGCCGCGACGTGATGTCGGCGCCCGAGCCGGCGGCCAGCACCCCGCCGGCCTCGGTGAGCCCGTAGAGGCTGCCCACCCGCGCCTTCACACCGGTGAACGACGCGGCGACCCGCGCGCGCAGCTCGGGGGAGATCGCCGAGCCGCCCATCGGCACCGACGAGACGCTGGACGTGTCGAAGGCGGCGAAGTCGGGATGCTCCAGCACGCGGGAGACCATGGTCGGGATCGAGCCCCAGACCCGCACCCGCTCCGCCTCGATCAACCGCAGCACCTCGCCGGGATCGAACTTCCCCTCCAGGAACACCAGCCGCCCGCCCGACAGCAGCGTGGTGATGCTGGTCTGGATGCCGGCCAGGTGGAACAGCGGCACCGACAGCATGCTGACGGTGCCCGGATGCGACTCCGGCAGCTCGTCGGGCAGCCGCCCGGTGAGCACCAGCAGGTTGTGGATGTTGGCCACCACCGAGCGGTGCGACATCAGCACGCCCTTGGCGGCCCCGGTGGTGCCGGAGCTGAACATGATCAGCGCGATGTCGTCCTCGGCGACGGGATGCAGGTCCAGAGGTGCGTCGGGGCCGCCCAGCTCGGCGAACGGCACGGCCCCGTCCACGGGCCGGTCGGTGATCGCCAGCACCGGCTCGACCTGCGCGACCGCGGCGGCCACCTCCGCGTCGCTCCACCAGGCGTTGCCCAGCGCGGCCACGGCGCCGAGGCACTGCAGCGCCCAGAACGCCACGACCCACTCGACGGAGTTGAACCCCAGCAGCAGCACGCGGTCGCCCGGGCCGACACCGCGGCCCTTCAGACCGCTCGCGGTGCGCGCCACCAGGCGTTCCAGCTCCGTCCCGGTCATCCGGCGGCCACCCTGCACCAGCAGCTCGCGGTCGGGCCAGCGGCGGCGTTCCAGCAGGAGTTCGGCGAGGGACCGGGGGCGACGGGTGTAGACGAGGCACGGGTGCCCGCCGACGGTGGAGCGCTCGACCTCGCGACCCCAGTCAGGCATCGCGGTGGAGGGTGATGGCCTGCTCCGGGCAGTTGTCGACGGCGAGCTGGGCGAGCTCCCCGGAACCGGCGGGCACGTCACCGATAGCGGTGGCGTAGCCCTCGTCGTCGATGTCGAAGAGGTCGGGAGCCACGGCGGTGCAGCGGTTGTGGCCCTGGCAGAGACCCGGGTCGACGGTGAGTCTCATCGGACGAACCTCGGCGCGCGCCGCTCCAGGAACGCCGCCACACCCTCGGCGTAGTCGGGTTCCTTCATGAGCTTCCCGATCAGCTCCTTGCTCTCCTCGATCGCGGCGCGCGGGTCGTCGTGCAGGAGATCGCCCCACAGCTGTCGCTTCGCCGTGGCGACGGCGGTGGGGGAGGCCGCGGCCATCGCGCGGGCGTAGTCGTGGACGTGCTCCTCGAAGTCCTCGGCCGGCAGCACCTTGTTGAAGAACCCCATGCGCTCCAGCTCCTCGGCGAGGATCACGCGGCCGGAGAGCACGATGTCGGCGGCGTGGGTCATGCCGACCAGCCGCGGCAGGATCCAGGACAGCCCGTACTCGGCGGGCAGTCCCAGCTTCGGCGCCGCGGTGGTGACCTTCGCACCGGCCACCGCGAAGCGGATGTCGCAGAACGCCGCGAGCGCGACGGCGATGCCGGCGCAGGCCCCGTTGACCGCGGCGATCATGGGGACGCGCATCCCGAGCTGCCAGGTCATGTCGGCGTCGAACTCGGGCCGCACGCCGTAACCGGGGTTCTCGGCCTCGGTCGACAGGGCCGGGTCGTAGTGCTCCGCGGTCACGTAACCCGAGAGGGCCTCGGGGTCGGCGCCGATGCAGAACGTGGTGCCCGAGCCCGTCAGCACGATGACGCGCACGGCCGGGTCGGTGTTGAGCTGCTGGCAGATCCAGCGGTACTCGTCGTGCATCCGCCCGGTCCAGGAGTTGCGACGCCCGGGCCGGTGCAGCCACACGGTGGCGACGCCGTCGTCGTCGACGGAGTAGCGGGTCACCTTGAGGTCCATGAACGAAAGTATGACACGGATGGATACTGAGTGTGAAGCGTTGTAGAGTATTGGCATGGACGACGACGCAGTGCTGCTGGAACGCGACGGCGCCGTCGCGCGCCTCGTGCTCAACCGCCCCGCCAAGCACAACGCGCTGCGCTTCGACGACCTCGACCACCTCGTCGAGCTGCTCCACGAGGCCGAGGACGACGACGACGTCAAGGTCATCGTGCTCAAGGGGCGCGGGAAGTCGTTCTGCGCCGGGCACGACTACGACGACGCCGTGCGCTCCTACGGCCTCGACCCGGGGGCCGGCGGCACGCCGCCGCGCCGCCCCAGCCAGCGCTCCCGGCTGCGCCGTGACCGCCGTCTCGGCGAGGCCTACATGGCGTTCCACTACGCGGCGAAACCTGTGATCGCGCAGGTCCAGGGCGTGTGCACCGGCGCGGGCCTCTACCTCGTGGAGCTGGTGGACCTCGCCGTCGCCGCCGACACGGCCAGGTTCAGCCACGCCGAGCAGCGCTTCGGCCTGGCCGGCAACACCTGGCACCTCAACACCCAGATCCTGCTGTACGGCGCGAAGAAGGCCCGCGAGCTGCTGCTGCTCGGCGAGGAGTTCGACGGGCCCGCGGCCGTCGAATTGGGGCTGGCCAACCGGTCGGTGCCCGAGGAGACGCTGGAGGCGGCGGTGGAGGAGTGGGCGCGGCGCATCGCGCAGCACCCCCGAGATGCGCTGGTCACCGGCCGGGCGCTGCACGCCATGGCGCTCGACAGCCTCGGCGGCACCCAGCAGTTCCTCCGCGGCACCGTCGGTCACACCCTCGGTACCAACCTGCGCTTCGAGGACGACGAGTACAACTTCCTGCGCGAACGCGGCAGGCGCGGCACGCGGGACGCCTTCGCCGACCGCGACCGCCACTACGGCTCGGATCCGGAGAATCCGCTGGCCTGAGCGGGCGCGGCTCGTTGTGCCGCCGCACCGCGTGTCCCACGATGGGGTGGTGGAGGAGCCTGCAGACCCCGACGCCCGCGTCGCCGCGCTCCGGGAGGAGCTCCGCGACCGGCACGCGACGTTGGGTCTGCTCGGCGGCGGTGACGTCGAACGCCCCGAGGTCGACGACCTGCTCGCGCTGACCTCCCGGCTCCTCGACGCGGAGAGCGCGGCCATCGACCACCACATCCGTGTGCGACGGACCACGACCGACCGGATCGTCGGCGGCGCGGTGGCCCTGCTGGTCGTCGGCGCCTCGGTCACGGCGGTGGCGGGCCTCGTCGGTGGCCGGATGAACGGGTGGGGCGTGGCCGGCGTCGCGCTGGCCGTGGTGCTGGCCGGTGTGCTCGGCGTGGCGGATCTCGTCGGGTCGCGGCCCGGCAGCCTCACCCGCCGGATCGACGCCGGGGCGTGCGTCGTCGGTGGCGCGGCGTTGCTCGTCGCCGCCACCGGGGTGCTGCCGTGGTGGGGCGTCGTGATCGCGGTGGTGTCGGCGGCGGGAGCCGCGGCCCACTGCCTCGGTCTGCTCCCGGACCTGACGCACGGCCGCGGGCAGGAGGACTGAATGGCGGACGAGGTGGCCCGGCTGCAGGCCGAGCTGACCGCGGCCCGGGACGCGATCAGGGCGCTCGAGCAGACCGCGCAGCGCCACGAACAGCAGATCTCCGAGCTGCAGCAGCGCTCCGCGGGCGCGGACCGGCCGAGCCCGCGGCCCCGGCGTCCGGAGGAGCTGGACGCCCGGGACGACGACCTGGCCGCGCTCGCCGCCGCCGTCCTGCGGGCGGCCGACCTGCGTTCCCGGCACCTCCCCGACGCCGAACGCGCCCGTCTCGTCGGCGGTGTCGATCCCTGGCCGGAGTGGGAGCGCGCCCGCCACGACAAGCGGATGCGGGCCGTGGCCCTGAGCGCGCGGTTGGCGACCCTCGCCGTCGAGGACCCCGGGCATCGTGACGTCGCCGTCGGTTTCCGCGCCCTGCAGCGGGAGCTGGCGGCGCTGGATGCCTCCCGGGAGGAGACCCGCGCCGCGGCGGAGTACGTGAAGGAGTGCGCCGAGCGCATCGCGGCCGACGACGGGCTGCGCGAGACCGACGCCGCCGAGCTCGCCGCGGGGGCTCAGGCCCAGCGGCAGATCCTGGTGCAGGCACGGGATCGGGTGGTCGGGGCCGTCGAACGGTCGGCGCCCCTGCCCCCGTGGTTCGAGGCCGCCCTGGGACGGGCCCCGCACGGCCACGCCGAGGGCTGGATGACCGCCGCCGCCACACTCGTGGCGTACCGGGTCACCTACGCGGTGCACGACCGGACGAGGGCGCTCGGGCCCGAGCCGACGCAGGAGTGGCCGCCCTCCCGGCGGGCCGAGTTCTTCCGCCTCCAGCGGAGCCTCGTGCTGCACCGTCCACCGTCCTCGGTCTCCGCGCACCGACCGCGGAAGCCGGCCGCGGTCGTGGTGCCGGCCCTGAGGCCTCACCCTGAGGCCTGAGGAGCGCGCTGAGACTCTCGGGCCTACTGCGCGACGCCCAGCCGGCGCACTCGCGGCGTTGGACGATCGGACCGAAACAACAGCGGCATCGGCCCGATCGTCCGCCCTGCGCGGACACCACCTGGCCGCCGCTGGCTACGGCCGGAGAGTTTCAGCACCCTCCTCGGCCCCGAGGAAGGCCCTGACCAGTTCGGTGAACTCCTCCGCCCGCTCGATCTGCGTCCAGTGGCCGCAGCGGGCGAACACGTGCAGGTCGGCGTTCGGGAGCAGTCGGGCCATGGTCCACGCGACCTCGGGCGAGACGACCGAGTCCTCACGGCCGTGCACGAGCAGGCTCGGGGTGGTGATCGAGCGGGCCTGCTGCTCGGTGATGCCGAGCTCGTTGCCGGCGTGGCGGGGGTCGAAGAACATGGCGCGGTAGGCGTCGTAGGTCTCGACGCTCGCCTCGTACCGGATCTTCACCAACTCGTCCGTGATGATCGACTTGTCGATGGCGAAGTGGTCGAGCAGCAGGGTGCGCATGTTCTCGAGCGACGGCTCGTACGCGCGCAGGGCATTGAGCCCCTCGGTGATCACCATGCCGACGCCGGGAGCACCCATGAGCACCATGCGCGAGACGCGGTCCGGGAAGCGCTCGGCCAGGTCGAGGGCGATGCGGCCGCCCAGCGAGTTGCCGACGAACGCCGCCCGCGCGACGCCCAGGGCGTCCATGAACCCGACGACGTGGTCGGTCCAGGTCCGCAGCGAGTAGACGACGTCGTCGGGGCGGGAGGTGGAGCCGTAGCCGACGATGTCCGGGGCGAGCACGCGGAACCCGCCCGACAGCCCCGGGATGGTCTTCTGCCAGTTGGCGTACGCGGAGACGCCCGGCCCGGAACCGTGCAGGAGCAGGACGGGGTCGCCCGAGCCTTCCTCCAGGTAGAACGTGTCGATGTCCCCCACCGCGACCCTCACTTGTACACCGCGAAGCACTTGTTGGAGTTGAAGACGTCGGTGGTGACGAACGTGGACCAGTCCAGCGGCAGGCCCAGCTCCTGCATCGCCCCGACCAGGCAGAACCAGTTCAACATCTCGTGCTGACCGGCGTCGACGATCTCCGCGCCCGTGACGGCCCGCCAGGTGTCGGTGTCGCCGGCGACGAAGGCGTCGTAGAGCCGCTGGTCGGCGGCGGTGTCGGGGCGCAGGTGCCAGTCCTTGTCGACGAGGAACGCGTGCGACCAGCTCGACGACGCCACGAGCGCCACCCGCTTGTCACCCGCGACGAGCGTGCGCGCCACGGCGGCACCGAGGTCCATGCACCGCGCCGGGGTGGGTCCGACGGGGTCGAGCTGCTCGCCGGAGATCTCGGCGAAGCGGGCCAGCCCGCCGCGGCGGGCGATGGCGTGCTGGCCGTAGCAGTTCACGGTGATCGGGATCATCGGGTAGGGGAACTCGGTGCCCGCGTGCTCGTAGTCGAGGAACATCTGCGTGTTGCCGATGGCGTGCGGGAACGGGGCGCCGTCGCGCTTGGCGTAGGAGTACGCGACGTCGAAACCTTCCTTGATCAGACCGTCGGCCAGGGCGAGCGAGGCCGCGCGGTCACCGTGCAGCGTGAACGTGGTGTCGTCGGGCATACCCCAGGCGTTCGGACTGCCGCGCTTGTTCATCAGCTCGAACGGCTGCACCTCCGTCTCGCCGTAGGCCAGCACGCAGAACGGCGGTACGACCTCCTCGCGGAAGTTCTCGTACTGGTCGTCCCCCCACACGACCAGGACGTCGGGCCGGAACTCGTCGAGCTCCTTGCGGCACCGCGCCAACCCCTCGACCAGCGCGGCCCGGTGGTGGGCGGCCGCGGCGCGCCCGCCGTCGTCGCCCCACTCCCGCTGCATCGACGACGACCAGGTGGACGGGTCCTTGGCCGACTCCGGGATGTCCGGGTCGGTCAGCGTCCAGCGCAGCAGGCCGGCCATGTGCTCGTCCGTGCCGGCCAGCAGCGGGTAGTGGGTGATGCCCAACCCCAGGAACTCGGCCATGTTTCCTCCTTGTCGAGGAATCCTGTGTACAGGATTATGCGGTGGCGCGCACCAGGTCCTGCCGGTGCAGATCCATCAGTTTCGTCAGTGCCTCGCGGTCGCGCTCGCGGATGGCGGCCACGATCTCGGCGTGCACCTCGATGTTGCGGTGGTACATCTCCTCGTGGCCGGGCAGTAGCTCCGCCCTGCTCAGCGTGCCCGTGATGATCGCGGCGATCGCCTCGTACATGCCGGCCAGCACGGGGATCCGGGCCGCGCGGGCGATGGCGCCGTGCAGCCGCAGGTTGGACTCCAGGTAGGCCCGAGCGTCGGTGGCGCCCCGCATCTCCTCCAGGGCCCACTCCATGTCGCGCACGTCCGAGGGGCCGGCCCGATCGACCGCGACCGAGGTCAGGACGTCCTCGAGATGCGCCCGGGCCTCGAAGAGATCACGCGGATCGGTGCCCGAACCGGAGAACCACAGGTCGAGCGCACCGAGGCGGACCTGCGGCGGCACGCTCGCCACGAACACCCCGCCGCCGGGGCCGGGCTTCACGACGACGAGCCCGCGGTCGCGCAGGATGCGCAGCGCCTCGTTCATGACCGTGGGGCTGACCTGGTGGTCGTGCATGAGGTCGGTGCGCCGGCCCAGCGACGTGCCGACCGGGTTGCGGGCAGCGAGCAACCGGTCCTCGATGGCGGCCGCCACCTGCTGGGCCCGAGAGGTCATGGCGGCAGCTTAGCGCAATCCCTTGAAATCTTGTATGCAGGATTGCTAGCGTGATGGCCCGCACAGCGACGTCGGAGGATGGGCATGCAGGTACCCGAGGGAGCGATCGACGTGCACACGCACGCCGTCGCCGATCGCCTCCCCGATCTCACGGCCCACCCCGGCCGCTGGCCGTCGGTGGAGCGGTACTCCGACACCGAGGCCCGGATCCTGCTCGACGGCGCCGTCTACCGCGAGATCGACGACCGCTGCTGGTCGGCGGCGCGGCGGCTGCACGACATGGACGCCGAGGGCGTGGCCGCGCAGGTCGTGTCGCCGATCCCCGTCACGCTGTGCCACGACCAGCCCGCCGCCGGCGCGGCCGTGCTGGCGTCCGCGCAGAACGACTTCCTCGCCGAGCTCGTCGCGCAGGCGCCGGGACGGCTGTTCGCCCTCGGCGCCGTGCCGCTGCAGGATCCCGGGGCCGCGGTGAAGGAGCTGCTGAGCTGCCTCGACCGGGGTTTCCTCGGCGTCGAGATCGGCACACGGGTCGGCGACGTCGAGCTCAACGACCCCGCGCTGGACGGCTTCTTCGACGCCGCCGCCGAGCGCGGGGCGTTCGTGCTGGTGCATCCCGTCGATCTCACGCTCGACCCGCGGCTCGCGCGTCTCGGCATCGGGTTCGGCCTCGGCATGCCCGTCGAGACGGCCATCGCGGCCGCCGGGCTGCTCACCGGGCGGCCCCGACGTCCCGGGATGCGGCTGTGCCTGGCCCACGGCGGGGGAGCGCTGCCGCAGATCCTGCCCCGGCTCGACCGCGGGTTGGTGCTGGCCGGCCGGGGCGACGAACCGTCGGCGAGTGCCCGCGCGCGGGAGCTGTGGTGCGACTCGCTCACCTACGAGGCGTCGAGCCTCGCGCTCTCGGTGGAACGGTTCGGAGCCGACCACGTGCTGCTGGGCACCGACTACCCGTTCGCGGCGCGGGAGGCCCCGGCCGGGGCGGTGCTGGCCGGTGTGGATCCGGTGCCGGCCGAGGCGATCCGGCGCGACAACGCGCTGCCCGTCCTGCAGAGAGAGCCATCATGACCGTCACCGACGCCCGCACCGACGCCTACGTGGACGACGACCGCGCGCACCACCGCTTCCGCGTCCACCGCTCCACCATGACCTCGCCGGACGTGTTCGCGCTGGAGATCGAGCGGATCTTCGGTCGCTGCTGGCTCTACGTCGGCCACGAGTCCGAGATCCGCGAACGCGGCGACTACGTGCGCCGCCCGATCGCGAACCGCCAGGTGTTCATGGTGCGCAGCAGGTCCGGGCAGGTGAAGGTCTTCCACAACACCTGCCCGCACCGCGGCGCCACCATCTGCCGCAAGGACGCGGGCAACGCCAAGGTCTTCCAGTGCTTCTACCACGCGTGGTCGTTCGACACGGAGGGCTCGCTCGTGGGCGTGCCCGACCGCGAGGCCTACGGCGACGGCCTCGACTTCTCCGCGCTCGGGCTCCGGTCCGTGGCCCGGGTGGAGAGCTACCGCGGGTTCGTCTTCGCCTGCTTCGACCCGGACGTCGTCGGGCTGGTGGAGTACCTGGCCGGGGCCGCCGAGTACCTCGACCTGATCGTCGACGCCACCGGTGACGCCGAGATCATCAGCGGCACCAACGCCTACGCCATCGACGCCAACTGGAAGCTCCTGGCGGAGAACAGCATCGACGGCTACCACGCCGTGCCCACCCACGACACCTATTTCAAGTACCTCACGGCGCTGGGCACGAGCCTCGCCGGTGGGGTCGCGGGCACGGCCACCGGGCTGGGCAACGGGCACGCGGTGCTGGAGTACCGGGCGCCGTGGGGTCGCCCGGTCGCCAAGTGGGAGCCACTGTTCGGCGAGGATGCGCGCGAGGAGATCGACCGGCTGCGCGCCGATCTCGTCGGGCGGCACGGCGAGGAGCGTGCCGCCCGCATGGCCGACACCAACCGCAACCTGCTGATCTACCCCAACCTCGTGGTCAACGACATCATGGCCATCACCGTGCGCACCTTCATGCCGGTCTCGGCCGAGCGCATGGAGGTTACGGCCTGGGAGCTCGCGCCCCGCGACGAGCTGCCCGAGCTGCGGCAGCGCCGGCTCGACAGCTTCCTGACGTTCCTCGGGCCCGGCGGGTTCGCCACCCCGGACGACATCGAGGCACTGGAGTCGTGCCAGCAGGGGTTCCGCAGCGGGGGAGTGGAGTGGAACGACATCTCCCGCGGCATGGCCCGCGACGTGCCGCAGACCAACGACGAGGAACAGATGCGCGCGTTCTGGCGGCAGTGGGCGTCCCACATGGCGGGTGACCTGTGATCACCCGGGCCGAGGTCGAGGACTTCCTCTACCGCGAGGCCGAGCTGCTCGACGACTGGGACCTCGACGGCTGGCTCGCGCTCTGGACCGACGACGCGCGCTACGTGGTGCCCTGCAACGACGCCCCCGACGGCGACCCGTCGCGCGACCTCGTGCTCATCGACGACAACGCGCTGCGCCTGGCGTCGCGGGTGGAGCGGCTCAACAGCCGCAAGGCCCACCGCGAGTACCCGCACTCCACCACCAGCCACCAGGTCAGCAACGTGCGGCTGCGGGCGATGGAGGGCGACGAGCTGCCCGTGGTCGCCGAGTTCACCGTGTGGCGCTTCCGTGGCGAGCGCTCCACCACCTACGTCGGGCGCTCCACCTACCGGCTGCGGATCGTCGACGGCGAGCTGCGCATCCGCTCCAAACGGGCGGTGCTGGCGATGGGGTCGCTGCGGCAGGTCGCCGACGTGGCCATCATCCTGTGAGCGGATATCAGGGTCCCGGCACCGATATCCGCTCACGAGGGCTCGCCGGGCTCACGGCGGTCGTCACCGGCGGCGCCACGGGCATCGGACTCGCGATCACCGAGCGGCTGCTCGCCGACGGCGCGCAGGTGCTGGTGGCGGCCCGCAGCGAGGAGGAGCTGGGCGGACGGTCGCCGGGCTTCGTCGGGGATCTCGCGGCACCCGGCACCGCCGACGCTCTGCTCGGCGCCGCTCTGGAGGCACTGGGCGGTGTGGACGTGCTGGTCAACAACGCCGGCGGTGGGGTCATCCGGCCCACGCTGGAGCACACCGAGGAGACGCTGCGCTCCACCATCGACAACAACCTCTGGACCACGCTGCGCTGCTGCCTCGCCGTGCTTCCGCACATGGTGGAGCGCGGCGGCGGGCGGATCATCAACATCGGGGCCGAGTCCGTGCGCAACGGCCTCACCGACCACGCCGTCTACAACGCGGCCAAGGGCGGGGTGCACGCGCTGGCCGTCGGCCTGGCCCGGGAGTTCGCGCGCGCGGGCATCACCGTCAACACCGTCGCCCCGTCCTACACGCGCACCCCGGAGCTGGCCGCCGCGATCGACGCGGGCGCGATCCCGCCGCGGCTCGGCGTGGTGCTCGACGACGCCGTGGGGCTGATCCCGATGGGCCGCGGCGCCCAACCCGACGAGGTGGCAGCGGTGGTCGCGTTCCTGGCCCGGCCCGACGCCCGGTTCGTCACCGGCCAGACCATCAGCGTCAACGGCGGGAGCAGCATGGGCTGAACCACATCCGGGCATGCCCGTGGACCCGAGGCGGTTCCGAAGGTCATGACGAGCCTGTTCGATCCGATCACGCTGCGCGGGCTGACGGTCCGCAACCGCATCTGGCTGGCCCCGATGTGCCAGTACGCCGTGGAGGCCGGGGACGGCGTGCCCACCGACTGGCATCTCGTCCACCTCGGCGCCCGCGCCACCGGCGGCTTCGGCCTGGTCGTCAGCGAGGCCAACGCGGTGTCGCCGGAGGGCCGGATCAGCCCCCAGGACGTCGGCATCTGGAACGACGAGCAGCAGGCCGCGTGGGCCCACATCGTCGGGTTCCTGCACGCCCAGGGCGCGGCGGCCGGCACGCAGCTCGCGCACGCGGGCCGCAAGGCCTCCACGTTCTCACCGTGGCGCGGCCAGGGCACCATCCCGGCGGCCGACGGCGGCTGGCCGGCACCCGGCCCCTCGGCCGTCGCGTTCCAGGGCTACGCCGAGCCGCACGCGATGACGACCGACGAGATCGCCGCGGTGGTCGAGGACTTCGCCGCCGCGGCCCGCCGCGCCGACGCCGCCGGCTTCGACGTGGTCGAGCTGCACGGCGCGCACGGCTACCTGCTCCACGAGTTCCTCTCGCCGCTGGCCAACCACCGCACCGACGCCTACGGCGGAACCTTCGAGAACCGGATCCGCCTGCTCGTCGAGGTCGTCGACGCCGTCCGCGCCGCGTGGCCCGCCGAGAAGCCGCTGCTCGTGCGCCTGTCGGCCACCGACTGGGTCGAGGGTGGCTGGAGCGCCGACGAGACCGTCGAGCTCTCGGCCGTCCTGCGCGAGCACGGCGTCGATCTCGTCGACGTGAGCACCGGCGGCCTCGACGCCCGCCAGGAGATCCCGGTCGGCCCCGGCTACCAGGTGCCCTTCGCCCGCGACGTCCGCGCCAAGGCCGGCGTCGCTACCGGCGCCGTCGGCCTCATCACCGAGCCGGCCCAGGCCCAGCAGATCCTCGACGACGGCGACGCCGACGTGGTGCTGCTGGCCCGGGCCGCCCTGCGCGAACCGGCCTGGCCCCTGCGCGCGGCCCACGAGCTGGGCGTCGCGGCGAAGGACGCGCCGTATCCGGTGAACTACACCCGCGGCGCCTGGCGCTGAGTCAGGCCATCGGGGTGAACCGGGCCGGCAGGCGCTTGATGCCGTTGATGAAGTTGCCCGCCAGGTACTCCGGCTCGCCCACCGTCAGGTCCGGCAGGCGTGTCAGCAGCTCGCCGAACAGGGCGCTGAGCTGCATGCGCGCCAGGTGGCTGCCCAGACAGAAGTGCGGGCCGCCGCCGCCGAACCCGACGTGCGGGTTGGGGGAGCGGGTCACGTCGAAGCGCTCCGGGGCCTCGAACGCCGTCTCGTCGAAGTTGCCGGAGCGGTAGAACAACGCCACCTTCTCGCCCGCCCGGATGTGCTGGTCGCCGATCGTGACGTCGACGCGCGCGGTGCGCCGGAACGTCATCACCGGCGACGCCCAGCGCACGAACTCCTCGACGGCCGTGCCGATCCGCCCGTCGAAGTCGGCCAGCAGCGCGGCCTTCTGGTCGGGGAACTCCTGCAGGGCCAGGATCGCGTGCGTCGACGTCTGGCGCGTGGTGTCGTTGCCCGCCACGCACAGCAGCACGAAGAAGGACGCGATCTCCTCCTCGGTGAGCTGTTCGCCGTCGATCTCGGCCTGCACCAGTGCCGTGATCAGGTCGTCGCGGGGCTCCGCGCGCCGGGCCTCCACCAGCCCGAACGCCGTGGTGTGCAACGTCATCAGCGCGTCGAGCAGCACGCCCATGGCGTCGCCGTCCCCGACGAACTCGGCGTCGTTCCAGCTCACCATCGCGTTGGCGGCGGCCGCGACCCGGTCCCGGTCGGCCTCCTCGATACCGATCATCTCCGAGATCGTCCAGACCGGGAGGCGCGCGGAGACCTGCTCCACGAAGTCGATCTCGCCGAGCGGGGCGATCGTGTCGACGATGCCCCTGGCCTGCGCCCGGATCTGCTCCTCGATCTTCGCCACCCGGCGCGGGGTGAACACCGAGCTGATCAGCTTGCGCTGCTTGGCGTGCCGCGGCGCGTCCATCGCGAGGATCGAGTGGGCGGCCTCGAGCACGTCCTCCGGGACGTCCTCCAGCATGACGCCGCCGAACTCCTGCCCGGACGCGAAAACTTCGGCGTTGCGGCTGACCGCGACGATGTCGGCGTTGCGGGTGAGCGCCCAGAAACCGGGGTCCTCGCCGTTGGGGAGCAGCTCGGTCTCGGCGGGCCGGTGCCAGGACACCGGCTGCTGCCGACGCAGCTGCGCGAACACGGCGTCGCGCTCGGCCGGCGGCTGGGCCCAGAACTTCAGGGACGAGATGTCGAGGTCGTGGAATGTCCGAGTCATCAGGTCTCCCGCGTCAGATGTCTGGGGCGGGCACCATGCCCGAGAGGACGGCCCGCGTCGGACGCAGTCTTCAGGTCCAGCGCGGTGACGGTGGCACCCTCGGCGCTGAGCGACCGCGCGACCTCGGCGCCGATGCCCGACGCGGCGCCCGTCACGACCGCGCGGAGCCCGCTGAACCTCATGCCACGACCAGGTCGTCGCGGCCGTCGGCCTTGAGCCGGTCGACGTAGACGGGGAAGAGCTTCTTCGACAGCGGCGCGAGCTGCAGCAGCTTCGTGACGGTGCCGTCCACCTTCACCTTGCCCTTCGCCATCGCGAACGTCAGGTTGACCTTGCCCTGCCAGTAGGCGTTGGCGGTCTCGGTGCTCATGGTCATCGTCGCCTGGGCGTCGGGTCCGGACCCGTCGGCGCCCTTGTGCACCTTGTGGCCCGGCAGGTCGATGATCAACGCGCAGTCCGGGTCGGTGCACTGCATGCGCAGCACGAGCCCGGTCGCCTCCAGCTTCGGGGCCAGCTCGGGATCGGCCAGCGCCGTCTCGAAGATGCCGCCGATGTAGCGGTAGAGCTCGTCCTCTGATCCGAAACCTGGCACGTGATCCTCCCGGCGTTGGGCTTGAACCTGGGCCGTAACGCAACTTATGTTACGGAAAACACAAGCCCCCTCGGAGGAGTCGACGATGACCGCCACCCTTCCCACCTCCACCTCTGCGAGCGAGGTGGCGCGGCTGCGGTCGACGTTCGCCACCGGACGCACCCGCGACGTCGCCTGGCGTCTCGCGCAGCTGGAGGGCGTCGAGCGGATGGTGGCCGAGCGAGAGGACGACTTCGCCATCGCGCTCGCCGCCGACCTCGGCCGACCCCGCGTCGACGCCTGGCTCGCCGACCTCGCTCCGACGACCGCCGAGTCGGCGTTCGCGCGCAAGCACCTGAAGCGCTGGATGAGGTCGAAGCGGGCGGGGCTGCCGCTGTCGGTGCAGCCGGGCTCCGCGCGCTACGTCTACGAGCCGCTGGGCACGGTGCTGATCATCGGGCCCTGGAACTACCCGGTCTACCTGACGCTGACCCCGCTGGTGGCGGCGCTGGCCGCGGGCAACTGCGCGGTCGTCAAGCCGTCGGAGCACGCGCCCGCCGTCGCCGCCCTGCTGGCGGATCTGCTGCCCCGCTACGTCGACCGGGACGCGGTCGCGGTCGTCACCGGCGGGCCCGAGGAGACCCAGGATCTGCTGGCGCAGGGCCTGGACCACGCGTTCTTCACCGGCAGCCCGGAGGTCGGTGCGCTGATCATGGCCGCCGCGGCACCGACGCTCACCCCGGTCACGCTGGAGCTGGGCGGCAAGAGCCCGGTGATCGTCACGGGAGACGCCGACATCGCCGTGGCCGCCAAGCGGATCGCCTGGACCAAGCTGATGAACTCCGGCCAGACCTGCATCGCACCCGACTACGTGCTCGTCGAGGAGTCGGTCCGCGACACCCTCGTCGCCGGGATCGCCGAGGCCACCCGCGAGCTGCGCGGCGGTGCCGAGGACGGGCTGCGCATCGTCAACGCCCGGCAGGCCGCGCGGATCGCCGGACTGCTGGACGACCACGGCGGCCGCATCGCCTACGGCGGCGCGGTGGACGTCGAGGCGCTCACCGGGCAGCCGACCATCGTCGTCGACCCGCGCCCGGACAGCCCGCTGATGACCGAGGAGATCTTCGGACCGATCCTCCCGGTGCTCACCGTCGAGGACCTCGACACCGCGATCCGCTTCGTCAACGACCGGCCCAAGCCACTCGCCGTCTACCTGTTCAGCCGCTCCAAGGGCGTCGCGAAGCGCGTGACGGCGGAGATCAGCAGCGGCGGCACCGTGATCAACCACCTGATGTTCCACGTCCTCGTGCCGCAGTTGCCGTTCGGTGGCGTGGGGCGTAGCGGAATGGGCGCGTACCACGGACGATGGGGCTTCGAGACGTTCAGCCACCGCAAGTCTGTGCTCACCAAGCCGACCCGGCCCGACCTGTCGCTGATCTACCCGCCGTACACGGCGAAGGCGGAGAAGCTGCTGAGGAGATTCTTCTGATCACGCGCGAGCGCTACTTCGAGGCCGCCATGGCGCTCCTCGGCGACGAGGGGCGGTCCGGGCTGAAGCTCGCCCCGCTGTGCCGCGAGGTGGGTGTGACCAGCGGGTCGTTCTACCACCACTTCGGGTCGTGGGCGGGTTTCGTCGAGGCGATGCTGGAGCACTGGGAGGCCGAGCAGACGCAACGCCTGATCGCCCTCTCGTTCGCCCCCGACGACCCGTGGGAGCGGGTGGAGGTGATGAAGACCGTCGCCGTCACGGTGCCGCACGAGGCCGAGGCGGCCATCCGGGCCTGGGGCAAGACCGATCCCGCCGTCGGGCGGGCGCAGCGGCGCGTGGACGAGGCCCGCATCGCGGGGTTGCACGAGGTGATCCTCGGGGTCGGGGGTGACGAGGCGACGGCGCGGCGGCTGTCGCTGATGGGCATCGCGCTGCTGGCGGGGGTGCAGCAGATCCGGTCGCTCGTGGACCGCGGCGAGCTCCTGGCCGTGTTCAACGACTTCGAGCAGGTGATCGCGGACAACGTCCCGGCCCGGGTGGCGCCGTGACGCGGCCACGGCGGGGCGGCGCGCGGGGCTGAGTGCAGCCGGCCGGCCGTGGTGCGGCGATGGCGCAGCTGCTCGCGTGGTGCGACGCGGGCGCCTGCGGGATCGCGCCGGTCACCGGCGACGCCGGGATCGGCAAGACCTGGACCTCCATCGTCGGTAGAGACGGGGACGCGGGGTTCGGTCAGTGGCGGTGGCTCCACGAGATAGCGGTGCCCGGTCGGGGTGATCCACTCGATGGAGCCGTCCTCGTACTGGTGCACGTTCCAGCCCCGCATGCCCTTCAACCGGTGGTGCGGGCGGCACTTCGGGCCGAGGTTGGCGTCGCTGGTGGGCCCGGTGTCGTTCTCGGGGGCGCGTGGTGCCGTAGTCGAGAAATGCCGCCGGAGAGGGGGTCGGTGACCTGCCGCCGCCAGGTACTCGACGGGTCGGCGGCCAGCTCGCGGGCCTGCGACCTCACCGGACCTGTCGGTGAACGAGATCGGCGCCTACCCGGCACCGTCATGTTCCCAGGTGACGGTTCCAGTGCAGGGTTGGTCCAGATCACGGCCGGCGTGCGTCCGGGCCGCACCTGGTCGAGATCGTGCGTCACGAGCGGCTGTCCGTCCACCGGTCACACGCCGGCCTCGACGCTGGTGCACCCCTGGTCGAGCGCGTCGGATGGGGGCCGTTCGTGCTCGTGGTCGTTGTGCGCGTGGGCCCGCGCGACCGGGGTGGACGCGGCGGCCGGTGTGACCGCCAGGGTGGTCAGGAGCAGGACGTACACCGCGAGGAGTCGACGCACGCCCGGCAGGCCAGGAAGTGATCACCAACGGCTCGTGGTCAGGAGTCGGTCGACCGCCCACCGTCGCCTGAACCCGTCGCGTAGGGCTTCAGGGCCGGCTCCGCGGCCACGTGCGGGTAGGTCAGGACCTGGTTGACCGCGCCCGCGGAGTAGGCGAGGAAGTCGGTCGGGCCCGTCACCGGGTCCACGCCCTCGTGGACGAGCTGCGTGCACACCGCGCGGTCGATCCGGGCCGGGTCGGCGGGGCCGTCGTGGTCGAGCGCGTCGGTCACCAGCGCGTAGCCGACGGGGTCGGCCGAGCCCATGCTCAGGTGCTCGGCGACGTGCACGGGGCACACGTCGAGGGTCGAGATGTTGGCGCGCCGTCCCTCGCCGGTGTTCAGTGACGAGCTGGCCGCCGGCGGCAGGTTCGGCACGACGATCTCGTCGGTGGGCGTGGAGATCGACGTGTAGTCGATGCCGGGATAGGTCTCCGGGCCGGAGTTGAGGGCGGCCAGGAACCGCGAGCCCGTCTGCTGCTGCCAGAGCGCGGGCGCGCACCCCGCCGTCAGCGGCGTGCAGGTGGCGTACGCGTCGAGGGTGCCGTGGTTGGACGGGTCCAGGCCGATGACCTCGTCCACGTCCTCGCGGGTGTCGGGCCAGTACTTCAGCGCCCACCGGCCGATCATGCCGCACTGGCTGAACCCGACGATCTTCACGCGCTCGCCGGAGCGGTCCGCCATGGTGCGCAGCGCCCGGACGACGTACTCGGCGGAGACCTGGATGTCGCTCATCGCGTGGTTCGGCAGGGTCAGGGCGCAGTAGGGGCGGTCGCGCAGCCGGAACGCCGGCTCGTAGGTGAAGAAGAAGTTCTCCTGCGCGGTCAGCGTGGTGCCCGGGATCAGCAGGATCGGGGCGGCGTCGGAGGTGAACGCGTCCGGTGGGCAGTCCAGGCTGCGCTCCAGCGCCGCGGCCGGGACGTCGAGCGGCGGTCCCTCGGGCGCGGCCTGCGCCGTGGCCACCGTGGTCAGAGCCGTCCCGATCACGACCGCCGCGGCCACCACCGCCTTCACCGCACGCACGCCCGGTCAACGACGGACGATCATGCCGGGTACGCCGACGGCGAAACCGGTTTGCCTAATGAGTGCGTACTCATCTACGGTTCCGCGGTGGTCGCCAGGGAGAACCGTGCCGTGCGGATGGCGCCCGACGAACGTCGGGCGGCGATCGTCGACGCCACCCTGCCCCTGGTGCTGAAGTACGGCTCCGGGGTCAGCACGCGGCAGATCGCCGAGGCGGCCGACGTCGCCGAGGGCACGATCTACCGGGTCTTCCCCGACAAGGACGCGCTGATGGCGGCCGTCACGGCGAAGGCGTTCGACCCGCAGCCCGCCCTGCGCGAGCTCGCGAAGATCGACCGGACGATGCCGCTGCGGGAGCGGCTCGTCGCTGCGGTGGTGGTCATGCAGCGTCGGCTCAACGGCGTCTTCGGGCTGATAGACGCCCTCGGCTGGACCGGGCCCCCGAAGGACCACGACCACCGCCGGTCCGACGAGGTGAACGAGGCCCACCGCACCGCCATGATCGACCTGATCGGCCCCGACGCCGCCGATCTCCGTGTGGACGCGGGTGAGGCCACCCACATCCTGCGCCTGCTCGTCTTCTCGGGCACCCACCACCGCATCACCCAAGGCCGGCCCCTGACCGCGGAGCAGATCGTCGCGATCCTGCTCGACGGGTTGCTGGCCCGCCCCACCACAGAGGATTCCCGATGCTGATCCGACTCCTGCGCACCCACCTGCGCCGCTACTCCCGGCAGCTGTGGGCCGTCGTCGCCCTCCAGCTGGTGGGCACGATGGCCGCGTTGTACCTGCCGAGCCTCAACGCCGGCATCATCGACGAGGGCATCGCCAAGGGCGACACCCCCTACATCCTCGGGGCCGGCGGCTGGATGCTGGTCGTCACGCTGCTGCAGATCGTCTGCTCCGTCGCCGCGGTCTGGTTCGGCGCGCGCACCGCGATGGGCTTCGGCCGCGACGTGCGGTCGTCGGTGTTCCACCAGGTCGGCCGGTTCTCCGCGCGCGAGGTCAACCGCTTCGGGGCGCCGTCGCTGATCACGCGCAACACGAACGACGTGCAGCAGGTGCAGATGCTCGTGCTGATGTCCTGCACGATGCTGGTCTCGGCGCCGATCATGTGCGTGGGCGGCGTGATCATGGCGTTGCAGGAGGACGTGGGCCTGTCGTGGCTGATGGGCGTGTCCGTGCCGGTGCTGGTCGTCGCGATCGGCCTGGTGATCATCCGGATGGTCCCGAAGTTCCGGCTCATGCAGGTGCGCATCGACGCGGTCAACCGCGTGCTCCGCGAGCAGATCACCGGCATCCGGGTGGTGCGGGCGTTCGTCCGCGAGCCGCAGGAGACGGCGCGGTTCGGCGTGGCCAACACGGAGGTCACCGACGTCGCCACGAGCGCGGGCCGGCTGCAGGCGCTGATCTTCCCGATCGTCACCCTGGTGCTCAACGTCTCCAGCGTCGCCGTGCTGTGGTTCGGTGCCGCGCGCATCGACGCCGGCGAGATGCAGGTCGGCGCGCTCACGGCGTTCCTGGCCTACCTGCTGCAGATCCTCATGGCCGTCATGATGGCCACGTTCATGGCGATCATGATCCCGCGCGCGTCGGTGTGCGCCGAGCGCATCACGGAGGTGCTCGACACCGAGTCGTCGGTCGCGCCTGCGGAGCGCGCGGTCACGCCGGCGGTCCGGACGGGCGAGCTGGTGCTGAACGGGGCCGGGTTCCGGTATCCGGGCGCGTCCGCCCCGGTGCTCTGCGACGTCACGTTCACGGCGTCGCCCGGCCGCACCACGGCGATCATCGGCAGCACCGGCGCCGGGAAGACCACGCTGATCTCGATGGTGCCGCGGCTGTTCGACGCCGCCGCCGGCACGGTCTCGGTCGACGGTGTCGACGTCCGCGAGATCGATCCCGAGGACCTCTGGAGCCGTATCGGGCTGGTGCCGCAGAAGCCGTTCCTGTTCTCCGGCACCGTCGCGAGCAACCTGCGCTACGGCAATCCCGACGCCACCGACGACGAGCTGTGGGAGGCCCTGCGCGTCGCCCAGGGCGAGGACTTCGTGCGCGCCATGGCGGACGGTCTCGACGCGCCGATCTCCCAGGGCGGCACCAACGTCTCCGGCGGTCAGCGCCAGCGCCTCGCCATCGCCCGCGCGCTCGTGCGCAGGCCGGAGATCTACCTGTTCGACGACTCGTTCTCCGCACTCGACCTCACCACCGACGCGAAGCTGCGCGCGGCCCTCAAACCGGTGACGGCCGGGTCGACGGTGGTGATCGTCGCGCAGCGCGTGTCCACCATCCGCGACGCCGACCAGATCGTCGTGCTCGACGGCGGGGTCGTGGTGGGCATCGGCCGCCACGACGAGCTGCTGGAGAGCTGCCCCACCTACGTCGAGATCGTGGAATCCCAGCTGAGCGTGGAGGTGGCGGCGTGATCAGCGCCGACGGCCGCCACGGCTCGCCCAACGGCCCCGTCACCTGCCGAGGAGAGCTCGGCACGAGTCCGCGGACCACCATCACGGCTCGCGTCCCGGTCGCGTCACCGGTCAAGGAGCACTCGGTATGACCACCACGGAGAAGCAGAACAAGCCGAAGCAGGACGACGACACCGTCCAGGCCGCCCGCGGCATGGCGGCCCAGCGCCGCGGCGGCGGTCCGCCGTGGGCCGGCGCCGGGGCGCCCGCGGAGAAGGCGTCGGACTTCGGGCCGTCGGCCAGGCGGCTGGCCGGCCGCCTGACCCCGGAGCGGTTCGGCGTCATCGCCGTGGTCGTGCTCGGCGTGATCAGCGTGGCGCTCAACGTCCTGGGCCCGAAGATCCTCGGCGCCGGCACCGACCTGATCTTCGCCGGCGTCATCGGCAAGCAGCTCCCCGCCGGCGTCAGCGCCCAGCAGGCCGCGGACGCGGCGCGGGCGGCGGGCAACGGGACCATCGCCAACCTGATCACGGCCCAGAACGTGATCCCGGGCGTCGGCATCGACTTCACCGCGCTGGGCCAGGTGCTGCTCGGCGTCATCGCGATCTACCTGGGCTCGGCCGTGTTCGGCTACCTGCAGGGCTACCTGCTCAACGGCATCGTGCAGCGCACCGTGTTCAACCTGCGCCGCGAGGTCGAGGACAAGATGAACCGGCTGCCGCTGCGCTACTTCGACGGCCAGCAGCGCGGCGAGGTGCTCAGCCGCGTCACCAACGACATCGACAACATCTCCACGAGCCTGCAGCAGACCATGAGCCAGCTGCTCACCTCGCTGCTGACCATCGTCGGCGTGCTCGCGATGATGCTGTTCGTCTCCCCGCTGCTGTCGATCATCGCCATCCTGACGATCCCGGCGTCGCTGTGGCTGACCAGGGCCATCGCGAAGCGCTCGCAGAAGCAGTTCGTGGCCCAGTGGCGCCACACCGGTGAGCTCAACGGGCTGATCGAGGAGGCGTTCACCGGCCACGAGCTGGTGCGCGTGTTCGGCCGCACGCAGGAGGTGGAGCTGCAGTTCGCGAAGCGCAACGAGGACCTGTTCGGTGCCAGCTTCGGAGCGCAGTTCATCTCCGGGATCATCATGCCGTCGATGATGTTCATCGGGAACCTCAACTACGTGCTCGTGGCCGTCATCGGCGGCTTCCGGGTCGCCTCCGGGGCGATGAGCCTGGGCGACGTCCAGGCGTTCATCCAGTACTCGCGCCAGTTCACCCAGCCGTTGACCACCGCGGCGTCGATGGCCAACCTGCTGCAGTCCGGGGTGGCGTCGGCGGAGCGGGTGTTCGAGCTGCTCGACGCCACCGAGCAGAGCCCGGACCCCGCGTCGCCGCAGGTCCGCACGGAGCGTAGCGGCCGTGTCGCGTTCGAGAACGTGAGCTTCCGGTACCTGCCCGAGCGGCCGCTCATCGACGACCTGTCGCTGGTCGCGGAGCCCGGCCAGACCGTCGCGATCGTCGGGCCGACGGGCGCCGGCAAGACCACGTTGGTCAACCTGATCCTGCGGTTCTACGAGCTCGACGGCGGCCGCATCACCCTCGACGGCGTCGACACCGCGGCGATGACACGCCGGGACCTGCGTTCGGGGATCGGCATGGTCCTGCAGGACACCTGGCTGTTCGGCGGCACGATCCGCGACAACATCGCCTACGGCAACCCCGACGCCACGCCGGAGCAGCTGATGGCGGCGGCGGAGGCCACCTACGTCGACCGGTTCGTCCGCGCCCTGCCCGACGGCTACGACACCGTGATCGACGAGGAGGGCTCCAACGTCAGCGCGGGGGAGAAGCAGCTGATCACGATCGCGCGCGCGTTCCTCGCCGACCCGTCACTGCTGATCCTCGACGAGGCCACCAGCTCCGTCGACACCCGCACCGAGGTGCTGGTGCAGCGGGCGATGGCGGCGCTGCGCAGCGACCGCACGAGCTTCGTGATCGCCCACCGGCTGTCCACCATCCGCGATGCCGACCTCATCCTGGTGATGGAGGCGGGCAGCATCGTCGAGCAGGGCAACCACGAGCAGCTGCTCGAGGCGCGCGGTGCCTACTACCGCCTGTACAACGCGCAGTTCGCGGGCGCCACGGCCGTGGAGTAGGCCCTCAGGCCGCGCTCGTGGCCGCGGCGATCGCGGCCACGAGCGCGCCCGGGTCCCGTGCGCAGACGGCCACGTCGTCGGCGGGGATGGGCGGCGCCGAGCCGTTCGGGCCGGACTCGTCCTGGCGCACCGGCCCGAACGTGCGGCGGCCCTCCGCGGTGCATCCGCTCGACGCGCAGCGCACGCTGGGGCGCTGCCCGCGGTGCCGGACGGGGCGCTGCGTGACACCGTCCGGCTCCTCGCCGAGGTGGACCCACCGGTGGAGTTCGTCGACGCCGCGACGGGGCGTGCAGAGCGTTCGCCGTTGCCCGTGGGGCGCTGATCCCTCCGGGGATCAGCGCCGGTCGGCGGCGGCGAGCTCGGGCTTGCGGCCGACCAGCCGCTGCCACCAGGTCGGGGTGGCGGCGGGAGCCTCGATGCCGGCCGCGACGCGGTCGGCATCGGAGAAGCCCTCGACCGGCGCCCACGGCTGGGCGTCGCGGGCACGGCCCAGGAACCCGGACGCGGCGGCGAGCCCGGCGCGGACGCCCTCGTCGCACAGCGTGGCCGGCAGGACGCGGTGGATGCCGAGCTCGGCGGCCGCGTCACCGCTCCCGACGAAGGCGAACTCCCAGGCGTAGTCGCGCTGCTGCGCGCCCACCAGGTCGGCGATCGCGTCCTGGCTCCAGCGCGTGCCACCGGTGGCGGTGCCGACGACCAGCACGAGCACGCGGGAGGGGCGGTCCTCCTCGGGCATCGCCGACAGGGCCGTGCCGAGGTCGGTGACCAGCACGCCGAGGTCGTCGCGCAGGGTCGCGGTGCCGCGCGGGCGCAGCGCCGGGACGCTGACGTCCGCGGCGGGGCGCAGCGTCGGCAGCGACGAGCCGCTGGGGACGACGGCGGCGAGCACGTCACCCTGCTGGTCGGCCAGCAGCGAGGTCAGGCCCGCGCGCAGTGCTTCGCGCACCGGGCGGGCGGAACGGGAACGGTCAGCGAGGATGACGACGGCGGAGCGCCCGGGCTTGGTCACCGGCACAGGATTCCGTACGCCTCGTGCCGCCGGACGACCACCCCGGGTAACTGCATCGGTCCAGGCCGCGGCTAGGTGATCAGCGTGGCCGCATGGTCGGGCACCGAGTTCGCGACCTCCCGCGGCGGCCGCTGGTAGCCGCGCCCCTTCGGCCGTTTCGGCAGCTTCAGCTCCCTCGGTGCGGTGGCCTCCCACGGCACGCTCGAGAGCAGGTGGTGGATCATGTTCAGCCGTCCCCGCCGCTTGTCCTCGGCCTCCACCACGAACCAGGGGGAGCGTTCGGTGTCGGTGTGCACCAGCATCGCGTCCTTGGCCTGGGAGTAGTCGTCCCAGCGGGTGATCGACTCGAGGTCCATCGGCGAGAGCTTCCACTGCTTGAGCGGGTTGCCCATCCGTTCACGGAACCGGCGCTCCTGCTCGGTGTCGCTGACGGAGAACCAGTACTTGCGCAGCAGGATGCCGTCCTCCACCAGCAGGTTCTCGAAGATCGGGCACTGGCGCATGAAGCGGCTGTACTCGGTGGGTGTGCAGAACCCCATGACCCGTTCGACGCCGGCGCGGTTGTACCAGCTGCGGTCGAGCAGCGCGATCTCGCCGGCGGCGGGCAGGTGCTCGACGTAGCGCTGGAAGTACCACTGCGTGCGCTCCCGCGCCGACGGGGCGGGCAGCGCCACGATGCGGCAGATCCGCGGGTTGAGGTAGGACGAGACGCGCTGGATCGTGCTGCCCTTGCCCGCCGCGTCGCGCCCTTCGAAGATCACGACGAGCCGGGTGCCGCTGGACTTGATCCACTCCTGCATCTGGACGAGCTCGCCCTGCAGGCGCAGCAGCTCGGCCTCGTAGACGGTCTTGGGGATCCGTCTCGCCATCTACGGCGCCGGGGTGGAGTAGAGGGCGGCGTGCGCCGCGCGCAGCTTGTACTTGAGGATCTTCCCCCCGACGGTCTCGGGCAGGGCGTCGGCCACCACGATCCGCTTGGGCGTCTCGAACCCGGCCAGGCGCTCCTTGCAGAACGCGATCACATCCGCCTCGACGGGCGTCGCGCCGGGTTGCGGCACCACCACGGCGGTGACGGCCTCGCCCCAGCGGTCGTGCGGCAGCCCGATCACGGCGGCGCGCAGCACGTCGGGGTGGCTCATCAGCACCGTCTCGACCCTCATGCTGGAGACGTTCTCGCCGCCCGTCTTCACGATGTCCTTGTAGCGGTCCACCATGATCCGCAGGCCGTCGGCGTCGACGGTGGCGCTGTCGCCCGAGTGGAACCAGCCGCCGCGGAACGCCTCCGCCGTGGCCTCGGGGTTGCGGTAGTAGCCGGCGGTGACGGCGGGGGAGCGGTAGACGGCCTCGCCCGGCTCGCCGCGCACCGGCTCGCCGCTCTCGTCGACGACGTCGGAGGCGAGCAGCGGGCTGGGCACCCCGACGTAGTTGACGGCCGGGGCGGTGGCGCGGTGGACGTCCGGCCACTTGGTGGGCCAGAACCTGTGGCACGCGATGGCCTCGGTCTGGCCGAAGATGCCCAGCGTGACGAGCCCGGGGGCGTGCTTCTCGAGTTGTTCCAGCACCGCCGGGGACAGCGCGCCCCAGCCGTAGACGAGCACCCGCAGGCCGGCGACGTCGAGCTCGGGGTGGGCGTCGAGCTCGGCGGCCAGGCCGCCCACGAACTGCGGGGAGCCGGCCCAGAGCGCGGTGCTCCGCTCCGCCGCCAGCGCGGCGGCGACCGCGTCGGGCACGGGGCGGCGGCCGATGAGCAGCGAGCCGCCGGACAGGAACGTCGCGAACGGGAAGATCTGGTCGCCGATGTGGTAGATCACCGGCAGGAACACGGCCAGGCGCAGGTCGCACTCGTGCTGCAGCCCGCGGGTGAGCGACAGCGCGAAGTTCAGCGCCGCCATGTGCGTGGAGCTGTGGGAGATCATCGCGCCCTTGGGCAGCGACGTGGTGCCCGAGGTGAACAGCAGCTCCCAGATGTCGTCGCCGTGGATCTCGACGTCGGGCTCGGTGGTGAGCTCCTCGGCGATGAGGCCGCCGAACGACGGGCTGCCGGCCACCGGTCCACCGCCGATGGTGATGGTGGCGCCCACCGCCAGCCCGGCGGCGTCGAACGCGTGCTGGGCGCGGGGCCACAGCTCGGCGTCGACGATCGCGAACTTCGGCCCGGTGAGCTCGATCAGGTGCGCGACGACGTCGGAGGCGAGGTTCGGGTTGAGCGGTACCGCCACCATGCCCGCCTTGGCGATGCCGACCTTCGCGAGGAACGCCTCCACCGAGTTCTCGCAGAACATCAGCACGCGGTCACCCGGTTCGAGCCCCGCCGCGGCGAGCGCGTGCGCGAGGCGGTTGGCCGTCTCGTCGGCCTGCCGGTAGGTGACGCGGGCGAAGGCCTCTTCGCCGTAGGCGCCCGCCCAGCCGGCGACGGCGACCTCGTCGGGGTAGCTCCAGGTCAGGCGCTCGAAGACGTCCCCGACCGAGGTGCGCTCGAAGCGCTGCACCGCCCGGCGGCCGCGCAGGGTGGTGACATCGATGTCCATGGGTGCAGCATGACGTGATGGCCGTCACGACTCAAGAGGTAGTCACCAGCGGTTCACTCGTGGCCGTGACGCCGAGGCACGCGTGAGCCATGGCGTCGAGCAGTTCGCCGAGTCGTTCCGGGGCCAGCCCGCTGCGGAAGAACAGCGTGGACTGCACCGCCCCGACGGCCGCGTGCACCGCCAGCCGCAGCTCGCCGTCGGCCAGGTCGCGGCGCAGGGGGGCGAGGACGTGCACCCAGTCCTCCAGGTAGTGCCGCTGGCGCCGCCGCAGCCTGCGACGGTCCTCCTCGGGCAGGTTGTGGATCTCCCGGTGGTAGACCGCCAGCACCGTCCGGTCCTCGATGGCGACGCGGATGTGGTCGCGGACCAGCGCCGACAGCGTGGCGCGCTCGTCGGTGGTGGCTGCCACGATGCGCTCGGCCCCGGTCTGCAGCCGGTCCATCACCTGGTCGAGCAGGGCGACGAGCACCGCGTCCTTGCTGTCGAAGTGCCGGTAGATGCCGGAGCCGACGATGCCCGCCTCGGCGCCGATGTCAGCCATCCCGACGGTGTGGAACCCGCGACGCGCGGCCAGCTCGGCGGCCGCGGACAGGATCCGCTCGCGGCGTTCGGGGTCACGTCTCCGCGGACCTGGGCTGACCATCTGGTCATCATGGCAGCGCGGGGCTAAGGTCGCCACAGTGAACCGCCGATCACAAAGGGGTCATGGTGGACTTCCTCGACAGTGACGAGTACCGCGACCTCCGCTCGGCGGTCGGCGCGATCGCCGCCAGCTTCGGCGGCACTTACTACGCCGAGCACGCCCGGGCGCGCGAGCCGATGCGCGAGCTGTGGTCGGAACTGGGCGACGCCGGGTTCATCGGCGTCAACGTCGGCGAGGAGTACGGCGGGGGCGGTGGCGGGCTCGTCGAGCTGGCGCTGGTGTGCGAGGAGCTGGCCGCGCAGGGCACCCCGATCCTCCTGCTGCTGGTCACGGCGGCCATCTCGGCCGAGGTGATCGAGGAGTTCGGCTCCGAGGAGCTGCGCAAGGAGTGGCTGCCGGCGCTGGCGAGCGGCGAGAAGAAGGTGGTCTTCGCGATCACCGAGCCCGACGCCGGCTCCAACACCCACGAGATCACCACCACGGCCACCCGCGTCGGACAGGAGTGGGTGCTCAACGGCACCAAGTACTACATCTCCGGCGTGGACGAGGCGGAGGCGCTGCTGCTGGTGGCCCGCAGCGGCCGGACCGACGAGGGCAAGCCGCTGATGTCGCTGTTCGTGGTGCCCACCGACACCCCCGGGCTGGTGAAGACCCCGCTCCCGGTGGACGTGATGGTGCCCGAGCGGCAGTTCACGCTCCACTTCGACGACATGCGGCTTCCGGCGTCGGCGCTGGTGGGGGAGGAGGGCGCGGGGTTCCGCCAGGTGTTCCACGGCCTCAACCCGGAGCGGATCACCGGTGCGGCGATGTGCGTCGGCATCGCCCGCTACGCGCTCGACCGCGCCACGGCGTACGCCAAGGACCGGAAGGTCTGGGACACGCCCATCGGGGCCCACCAGGGCGTCTCGCACCCGCTGGCCCGGGCCAAGATCGAGACGGAGCTGGCCGCGCTGATGACGCAGAAGGCGGCCTGGCTGCACGACCAGGGTCTGCCGGCGGGCGAGGCGTCCAACATGGCGAAGTACGCCGCCGCGGAGGCCGCCATCGCCGCCTGCGACGCCGCGATGCAGACCCACGGCGGCAACGGCGTGGCCAGCGAGTACGGCCTGCTGCCCTACTGGGGCCTGGCCAGACTCCTGCGCATCGCTCCGGTGAACCGCGAGATGATCCTGAACTACGTGGCCCAGACCACGCTGGGCCTGCCGAGGTCGTACTGATGCGCAGCCTCATCCAGCGGATCAACGTGGGCGACTCGCTCACCCGCACCGCCGCCCTGCGGCCGTCGTCGCCCGCCGTCGTCGACGGCCCGCGCTCCTGGGACTACGCCGCGCTCAACGCGTGGGTCAACCGGCTCGCGCACGGGCTGACCGCGCGGGGGTATGCGCGCGGCGACGCGCTCGGGCTGGCCTCGGCCAACAGCGCCGAGTTCCTGGCCGTCTACTACGCGTGCGCCAAGCTCGGTGTCGTCTGCGTGCCGATGAACCTGGGCTGGCGGCCCGACGAGGTCACCTACGTGCTCGAGCACTCCCGGGCCCGCGGCATCGTGGTGGAGTCGCAGCTGCTCGACTGGCTCCCGGCCGTCACCGGCGACCTGATCGTCGTGCCCGGCACCGGCACCGTGCCCCACGGGGCGCTGACCCTCGATGCGGTCCTGGCGGACGACACCTCCGAGCCGGAGGTGGAGGTCGCCGACGACGACGCCATCAGCTACCTCTACACCTCCGGCACCACGTCGTTCCCGAAGGGCGTGGTGGGCAGCCACAAGGCGATCTACCTGGGCTCGATGTCCGGAGCGCTGGAGGCCGGCTGGAACGCCGACGACCGGTTCGTGGCGATGATGCCGATGTTCCACACCGCCCAGCTCAACGCGTTCTGCACGCCGGCCGTCCTCGTGGGCGCCACCATCCACGTGCACCGCGGCTTCGACCCCGGTGCCTTCCTCGACACGATCGAGCGCGAGAAGATCACGCAGGTCTTCGGGCTGCCGATGATGTTCCGCGCGGCGCTGGAGCACCCGTCGTTCGCCGCTCGCGACCTGTCGTCGCTCAAGCGGGCCGTCTACGCGATGGCCCCGATGCCCGACGCGCTGATCCGGGCCTGCCTGGAGGGCTTCCGCTGCGACTTCGCGCTGCTGTTCGGGCAGACCGAGATGAGCCCGGTCACCACGCTGTTCCGGCCCGAGCACCAGCTCACCCACATCGGTGCCGTCGGCACACCGATCGTCGGCGTCCAGGTCGGAATCATGGGGCCGACCGGTGAGCTGCTCCCGGCCGGCGAGCAGGGTGAGATCGTCTACCGCGGCCCGTCCACGATGAACGGCTACCTGCGCAACCCCGAGGCCACGGCCGAGGCCTTCACGTACGGCTGGTTCCACTCCGGCGACGTCGGGCGCTTCGACGACGACGGCGTGCTGTGGTTCGCCGACCGCTACAAGGACGTCATCAAGACCGGCGGGGAGAACGTCGCGTCGATCGAGGTGGAGAAGGCGGTGTACGCCGCGGATCCCCGGGTGGCCGAGGTGGTGGTGGTCGGGCTGCCGCACGAGCGCTGGACCGAGGCGGTCACCGCGGTGGTCGTGCCCAAGCCCGGCGAGACGATCGACGAGGGCGAGCTGCTGGTGGCGCTCAAGCAGAACCTCGACGGCTACAAGGTGCCCAAAGCGGTGATCGTCGCGAGCGAGCTGCCGAAGACGTCCACCGGCAAGATCCAGAAGAACGTCGTGCGTGACGCCCACTCGACCCACTACGGGAGTAGCTGAATGCCCGTCCTGAAGTCCCTGCTGGACACCTCCTCGGAGACGTACGCGTCCTACCGGAAGGCCCAGCTCGCGGTGCTCGACCAGCTGAACGAGCAGCTGGAGCTGTTCGTCGCGGGCGGGGGCGAGCGCTACATGCAGCGCCACCGCGACCGCGGCAAGCTGCCCGTCCGCGAGCGCCTGGAGCTGCTGCTCGACCCGGACAGCCCCTTCCTGGAGCTCTCCCCGCTGGCGGCGTGGGGCACCGAGTTCACGGTCGGGGCGACCGTGGTCACCGGGATCGGCGTGGTGTCGGGCGTCGAGTGCATCGTGATCGGCCACGACCCCACCGTCCGCGGCGGGGCCATGAACCCGTACTCGCTGAAGAAGACGCTGCGCGCGCTCGAGATCGCGCGGCTCAACCGGCTGCCCGTGATCAACCTGGTGGAGTCCGGTGGCGCCGACCTGCCCACCCAGGCCGACCTGTTCGTGCCGGCCGGGCGGATCTTCCACGAGCTCACCGAGCTGTCCTCGCTCGCGATCCCCACCGTCGCGCTGGTGTTCGGCAACTCCACCGCAGGCGGCGCGTACGTGCCCGGCATGTGCGACTACGCCGTGCTCGTCGACAAGGGCGCCAAGGTGTTCCTCGGCGGTCCGCCGCTGGTCAAGATGGCCACCGGCGAGGAGGCCGACGACGAGGCGCTCGGCGGCGCGGAGATGCACTCGCGGGTCTCCGGGCTGAGCGACTACTTCGCCGTCGACGAGCGGGACGCCATCCGCATCGGCCGCGACATCCTCTCGCGCATCAACTGGCGCAAGCTGGGGCCGGCGCCGGCCGCGAACCCCCGACCGCCCCGCTACGACCCCGACGAGATCCTCGGCATCGTCCCCACCGACACCAAGGTGCCGTTCGACCCGCGGGAGATCCTCGCCCGCACCGTCGACGACTCGGACTTCGACGAGTACAAGCCGCTCTACGGGTCGTCGCTGGTCACCGGGTGGGCGCAGATCCACGGCTATCCGGTGGGCGTGCTGGCCAACCACCGCGGCGTGCTGTTCTCCGAGGAGGCCAAGAAGGCCACCGAGTTCATCCTGCTGGCCAACCAGACCGACACGCCGTTGATCTTCCTGCAGAACACCACCGGCTACATGGTGGGCACGGAGTACGAGCAGGGCGGGATCATCAAGGACGGCGCCAAGATGATCAACGCGGTGACCAACAGCGCCGTGCCCCACCTGACCGTCAACATGGCGAGCTCGTTCGGCGCCGGCAACTACGGCATGTCCGGGCGCGCCTACGACCCGCGGTTGATGTTCGCGTGGCCGGGGGCCAAGCTCGCCGTCATGGGGGCGGCGCAGCTCGCGGGCGTGATGTCGATCGTGGGGCGGGCCTCGGCGGCGTCGCAGGGCAAGCCGTTCGACGAGGACGCGGACGCGGAACGGACCGCGATGATCGAGGCGCAGATCGAGCGGGAGAGCCACTCGTTCTACGTCACCGCCCGGCTCTACGACGACGGGCTGATCGACCCCCGCGACACCCGCACGGTGCTGGGCATGTCGCTCTCCGCCGTCCACTCCAACACCGTCGCCGGCCGCCGTGGCTTCGGCGTCTTCCGGATGTGATGAGCATGTCGACACCCCCGAACCGAGGGTCAGCAAAGCCACTGTGCGGCCACTAGAGGACAGCAGAGTGGCTTTGCTGTCATGCGGACCGGGCCCAGGAGGAGCGCGCATGATCCAGAAGCTGCTCGTCGCCAACCGCGGGGAGATCGCCGCCCGCGTCATGCGCACCGCCCACGCGCTCGGGATCTCGACGGTGGCCGTGTTCTCCGACCCCGACGCCGACGCGCCGTTCGTCGCGCTCGCCGACGAGGCCGTGCGGCTGCCGGGCTCCGCGCCGGGCGACACCTACCTGCGCGGCGACCTCGTGCTCGCCGCCGCCGCGGCCACCGGGGCCGACGCGATCCACCCCGGGTACGGGTTCCTGTCGGAGAACGCCCAGTTCGCCCGCGACTGCGCGGCGGCCGGCGTCACGTTCGTCGGGCCGTCGCCGGAGGCCATCGTGTCGATGGGCTCCAAGGTGGAGGCCAAGTCACTGATGGAGGCCGCCGGGGTTCCCGTGCTCCCCGGCGCCACGATCACCGACGACACCGACATCGCCGCCGTCGCGGCGAAGATCGGTTTCCCGGTGCTGGTCAAGGCCGCGTTCGGCGGTGGCGGGCGCGGCATGCGCGTCGTCCACACGGCCGGCGAGCTGACCGACGCCGTCGACGGGGCCCGGCGCGAGGCCGCGTCCGCGTTCGGCGACGGCACGGTGTTCCTGGAGCGGTTCGTCGTCGACCCCCGGCACGTCGAGGTGCAGATCGTCGGCGACACCCACGGCAACGTCGTGCACCTCTTCGAGCGCGAGTGCTCCATCCAGCGCCGCTACCAGAAGATCGTGGAGGAGGCGCCGTCCCCGGCCGTCGACGACGCGCTGCGCGCCGAGCTGGGTGCGGCGGCCGTCGCGGCGGGGAAGGCGCTGGGCTACACCGGCGTCGGCACCGTCGAGTTCGTGCTGGACGCGAAAGGGGCCTTCCACTTCCTCGAGGTCAACACGCGGCTGCAGGTGGAGCACCCGGTCACCGAGCTGGTCACCGGGCTGGACCTCGTCGAGGTGCAGCTGCGGGTGGCCGAGGGCGACCCGCTGCCCGAGTCGGTCACCGATGCGCGCATCGAGGGGCACGCGATCGAGGTGCGGCTCTACGCCGAGGACGTTCCCGCCGGGTTCCTCCCGGCCACCGGCACGCTGCACCGCTTCCGGATCGCGCCGTCGCCGGGCATCCGGGTCGACTCCGGCGTCGTCGACGGGTCGGTGGTCGGCACCGCGTACGACCCGATGCTGGCGAAGGTGATCGCGTACGGCTCGTCGCGGGCCGATGCGGCCCGCCGGCTGGCCCGGGCGCTGCAGACCGCGCAGCTGCACGGCGTCACGACCAACCGGGACCTGCTGGTCGGGATCCTCCGCGAGGAGGAGTTCCTGGCCGGTGGGACCGACACCGGCTACCTGGGCCGCCACCCCGAGGTCGTGAGCGGAAATCAGGGCTCTGACACCGATATCCGCGCACGGGCGGCGGCAGCCGCACTCGCGACCCAGGCGGCGAACCGGACCGGTGCGCAGGTGCTCGGCACGATGCCGTCCGGCTGGCGCAACGTCGGCTCCGCCCCGCAGCGCATCGCCTACGACGGGGCCGAGGTCGGCTACCGGCTGACCCGGGACGGTCCCGCCGTCACCGTCGACGGCGAGCCGCTCGACGCCCGGCTGCTCGCCGCCACCCCCGACGCCGTCACGCTGGAGGTCGGGGGCGTGCGGCGCGACTACTCCGTGCACCGCATCGCCGGCGTCGTCCACGTCGACGGGCCTGACGGCTCGTCCGCGCTGGTGGAGGTGCCGCGCTTCGCCGACCCCAACGCCGTCGCGCACGCGGGGTCGCTGCTCGCACCGATGCCGGGAGGGGTGGTGCGGGTGCTCGTCGAGGCCGGGGCCACGGTGACGGCCGGCCAGGCGCTCGTCGTGCTGGAGGCCATGAAGATGGAGCACACCGTGGTGGCGCCGGTCGACGGTGTGGTCAGCGAGATCGACGTCGCCGCCGGCGACCAGGTGGACACCGGTCAGGTCCTGGCCGTCGTCGAGGAGGTCGAGTCGTGAACATCGCCAACCTGCTGCGCCGCGCCGCCGCCGACCACGCCGGGCAGATCGCCCTCCGGATGGAGGACGAGGAGATCGGCTACGGCCATTTCGCCGAGATCGGCGGCCGGTTCGCCGCGTACCTGCACGCGGAGGGGCTCGCGCCCGGCGACCGCGTCGGGTTCTTCCTGCCCAACACCCTCGAGTACCTGACCGGCCTGCTCGGCGTCTGGCAGGCGGGCGGGGTGGGCGTGCCGCTCAACCACATGTTCCCCGAGGCCGCGCTGCGCCACGCGATCACCGACTCCGGCGTCACCCACCTCGTGGTGCAGCCCGGTGACGTCGCCCGGCTGGAGGCGCTCGGTGTCGAGGCGACGCTGCTCACCACCGGCCCGGACGGCGGGTTCGCCGCGGCCGTCGCGGCGCACGAGCCCGTGCACACGGTCGTGCCGCGCCTGGACCGCGACGACGCGCTGATCATGTACACGTCCGGCTCGACGGGCGTCCCCAAGGGCGTGCGGCAGACCCACCGCAACATCACCGCCCAGGTCGAGGGCGTCATCGACCTCTACGAGCTCACCTCCGCCGACCACGTGCTCAACTGCATGCCGCTCTTCCACGTCGGCGGTCTGCAGCTCGCCAGCCTGCCGGTGCTGCTGCGCGGCGGGCAGATCACGTTCATGGCCAAGTGGGACCCGCTGGTGTGGGTCGACCTCGCCCAGCGCCTGCGTCCCACCTACGGCGGGCTGATCGCGACGATGATGATCGACGTCGGCAACCGGACGGTCGGCGCGCCCGTCGTGCTCGACAGCTTCCGGATCTGCATGTTCGGCGGCTCCCGCACCCCCACCGCGTCGATCGACCGGCTGGCCGCGGGCACCGGCATCGAGGGCGTCGAGATCTACGGGCAGACCGAGCAGAGCGGGCTGGTCGTCTCCTACGCCGTCGGGGACACGCGCCGTCCGAACTCGATGGGCAAGCCCCTCGAGCAGGTCGTGCGCACCCGGCTCGTCTCGCCGACCACCGGGGACGACGTCACGGGGCCCGAGGAGGTCGGCGAGCTGTGGGTGCAGGGCGACGCCGTCACCCCGGGCTACTGGAACCTGCCGCTGGACGAGAAGTGGGCGGAGTCGTCGTCCGGGAGCTGGTTCCGCACCGGCGACCTCATGTCCCGCGACGCCGACGGCTACCTCTACTACGTCGACCGCATCGACGACATGATCATCTCCGGTGGGGAGAACATCTTCCCGCAGATGGTGGAGGAGCACCTCGCCGACTGCCCCGACCTCGCCGAGGTCGCCGTCATCGGCACCGCGCACGAGCGGTGGGTGGAGCAGGTCACGGCCGTGGTCGTCCCGAACCGGGAGGGCGTCACCGCCGACGACGTGGCCGCCTGGTGCGCCACCAACCCCAACCTGCGCGGCATGCACCGCCCGCGCCGCATCGAGATCGTCGACGCCCTGCCGCGCACGGGCAGCGGCAAGCTCAACCGCCCCGACCTCAGAAGAAGGTTTCCCTGATGCCCGTCTCGATGGACGCGCTCGCCGACGACCTGGCCGCGGAGACGGCGGTGCTCCGCGAGCTGCTCGCCCCGCTGGACGAGCGCGACTGGCGCCGCGCCACCCCGGCGGCGGGCTGGTCGATCGGCGACCAGGTCGCGCACCTCGCCCACTTCGACGACGTCGCCGTGCAGTCGGCCGTGGAACCCGACGCCTTCCGCGTCGAGCTGGAGCAGATCGTCGCCGCCGGCGGGGTCAGCCCGGACACCATCGCCGAGCTGTACCGCGGGAGGTCCGGCGCGGAGCTGCTCGCCTGGTTCGACGACGCCCGCGGGCGCCTGATCAGCGCGTTCCGGCCGCTGGACCCGTCGCTGCGCGTGCCGTGGTTCGGCCCGTCGATGAGCGCGGCGTCGTCGCTGACCGCGCGGATCATGGAGACCTGGGCGCACGGGCAGGACGTCGCCGACACCGTGGGGACGCAGCGCGAACCCACGGACCGGCTGCGGCACGTCGCCCACATCGGCGTCGGGGCCCGGGGTTACAGCTACGTCGTCAACGGGCGGGAGGTGGACGCCACGCCGGTGCGGGTCGAGCTGGACGCGCCGAGCGGTGCCCGCTGGAGCTGGGGTCCCGAGGACGCGCCGGACCGGATCAGCGGCCCCGCCCTCGACTTCTGCCTCGCCGTCACCCAGCGCCGCCACCGCGACGACACGGCGCTGGTGATCACCGGCCCGGTGGCCACCGACTGGATGTCGATCGCGCAGGCCTTCGCCGGTGACGCGGGGACGGGCCGCAAGGCGGGGGAGTTCGCGTGAGCACGCGACCGGTGGTCATCGGCAACTGCTCCGGCTTCTACGGCGACCGGCTCCAGGCGGCCCGCGAGATGGTCGAGGGCGTCGGGGCGGGTGGGAAGGGTGTCGACGTGCTGTGCGGCGACTACCTCGCCGAGCTCACGATGCTGATCCTGGCGAAAGCGCAGGCCAAGGACCCGGCGCTGGGTTACGCGCGGACGTTCCTCACCCAGCTCGAGGATGTGCTGGGCCTCTGCCTGGAACGCGGCATCAAGATCGTGTCCAACGCGGGCGGGCTGAACGCGGCCGGCCTGGCGGCGGCGATCGAGGCGCTCGGCACCGGTGCGAAGGTGGCCTACGTTGAGGGCGACGACCTGCGCGGATCCCTCGACGCCATCACCCCCGCGGTCGACGGCAAGCCGGTGTCGGCCAACGCCTACCTCGGCGGGTGGGGCATCGCGGAGGCCCTGGCGGCGGGCGCCGACGTCGTGGTCACAGGTCGGGTGACGGACGCGTCGCTGGTCGTCGGTCCGGCGGCGTGGTGGCACGGCTGGGCCCGCGACGACTGGGACGCGCTCGCCGGCGCCGTCGCCGCCGGGCACGTCATCGAGTGCGGCCCGCAGGCCACGGGCGGCAACTACCCGTTCCTCGACGAGATCACCGACCGCCGCTACCCGGGCTTCCCGATCGCCGAGGTGGCCTCCGACGGCTCGTCCGTGATCACCAAGCACCCCGGCACCGGCGGGCTGGTCTCGGTCGGCACGGTCACCGCGCAGCTGCTCTACGAGATCGCCGAGCCCGCCTACCTGGGCCCCGACGTCACCTCGCACTTCGACGCGCTGACGCTGACGCAGGAGGCCGAGCACCGCGTCGCGATCACCGGGACGACGGGCAGCCCGCCGCCGGAGACGTTGAAGGTGGCGCTCAACGACGTCGGCGGGTTCCGCAACACCATGACGCTCGTGCTCACCGGCCTCGACATCGAGGCGAAGGCCGCGCACGCCGAGTCGCTGCTGTTCGAGGTGCTGGGTGGGCGGGAGCGGTTCGCCGAGGTCGACGTGCGCCTGCTGCGCTTCGACCACCCGGACGCCGCGAGCAACGCCGAGGCCACCGCGCACCTGCGCGTCACGGTCAAGGACGCCGACCAGCGCAAGGTCGGCCGTGCCTTCTCCAACGCCACGATGGAACTGGCCCTGGGCGGTTACGCGGGCTTCCACACCCTCACCCCGCCCACCGACGCGTCGGCGTTCGGGATCTACCGGCCCGCCGCGGTGCCGCGCACGGCGGTGACGCAGACGGTGGTGCTGCCCGACGGCGAGCGCCGGGTGATCGCGGACCCGGAGTGCGCGCCTGCGGCGCCCGTGCGCGGATATCAGGGCCAGGGCCCTGATATCCGCGCACGAGCGGCGGAGCCGCAGGTCCGCGTGCCGCTCGGGCTGGTCGCCGGGGCGCGGTCCGGGGACAAGGGCGGCAACGCCAACGTCGGCCTCTGGACCCGCGACGACGACTCCTACGCCTGGCTGCGCGGGTACCTCACCGTCGAGAAGGTGCGCGAGCTGATCGGCGCCGAGGCCGCGGACCTGCAGATCGAACGCTTCGACCTGCCGAACCTGCGCGCCGTCAACGTGGTGGTGCACGGTGTGCTCGGCGCCGGCGTCGCGTCGTCGACGCGGCCCGACCCCCAGGCCAAGGGGTTGGGGGAGTACCTGCGCAGCCGGCTGGTGGACGTGCCGGCCGCGCTGGTACCCGCTACCCGTTGACACAGAGGATGGTGTGCGGCCTCGGGATCTCGTCGATCACCGGTCGCCGAGGGCCACGGCGTCCGCGGCGGTGCAGCGGGGAAGCAGACCCAGAGCGCCGTGGCGCTGCCGCACTGCTCACGCGTCGGACGGCGAGCGCCGGGCCGCGGTGCGCGCGCGAACCCCGCCGCCTCGCCGGTCACGGGCGCATGGCGGCCTGCGGAGCTCCGCCGCCGACCATCCGCCCGTGATCACCTTCGGACGGCGCGCCGCACCACCCCACCTACGGCGTTCGCGCGCCGAACTCGCGTCCGCGCCCTCGGTACGCGCGCGGACGCACGACGCGCGCGGACGCCTGGTCAGGGGTGCCACCTCGCCGCAGCCGGATGTCGGTTCTGTCGGTGCGGCGGTGCAGACTGCACCCGACGAGGTGAGGGAGAGCAGATGGTTGCGGCGCAGGGGCTGTCGGAGCAGGACGTGGAGGCGGCGCGCGCCGGGCTGTCGGACGGGCGGGCGGTCACGGTGTGGTTCACCCCGGCCGCGGTGGGGGTGCCGGCCGGGGGGTCGGCGAAGGTCGTGTCGGTGGGGGAGGTCGCGGAGGGCGACTTCATCCAGGTGCGGCCCACGGGCTCCCGCGACACCATGTTCTGCTCACCCGGGGAGCTCACCCGGACACGGCCGCCGCGCAGATCGGGCGGGTCGGCCGACGGCGGGTCGGCGAAGCGGCCTGCCGGGGCGGCGGTGGCCCAGCCAACCCCCCGCCCGCCGGCTGCCGCGGTCCGGGCCGAGCCGCCGCAGGTCGACTCGCGTGCTGCCACCGGGCTGGCGCGGCCCGGGACGGAGACCTCGTCCGCGCGCCCGAGCCGGCCCCGTACCGCGGCGGCCGAGGGCACGGCCGCCACGGCCCCGGCACCCCAGCCGGCCGCACTCCAGCCCCCTGTGGTCCGGCCTGCGGTCGAGAAGGCGCCGGCGCGGGGTGGCCGGGCCGCCGCCCGGCCACCGGCCGAGGTCAGCATCACCCTCGCCGCCACCGGGGAGGGCGAGTGGACCGTCGAGGTCACGGTCGGCAAGAAGCGCACGGTGCGGCCCACCCCGGTGCAGCCGGGCGACGTCGCCGTCGCGGCCCGCGCACTCCCGCCCGCCGTGGCCGAGGCGATCTCGTCCTCGCTCGACGCGGCCCGGCGACGCCGCGCCGAGCAGGTGGAGCGGCTGCGGGCGGAACTCGAGGCGGCCGAACGGGCCCTCAAGGACCTCAATGGATGAGAAGGTGACATAGCGGGCGACACGACGGAGGCGAGTGATGGTGGCGAGGTGGCCCGGCATCGCACGTGCGCGCCCGGCCACCGACGCCATGGCGGTGCTCGCCCTGGGCCGCGGGGTGGCCGCCGACCTCCGCGGCGGCCTCGACGGGCCGGGGGCCGACGCCGCGGCCCGCGGGCTGCGACGGCTGCTGGACGCCGATGCGGTGGGGCTGTTCGGGCTCGACGGCGAACCGGCGTGGTCCGGCGATGCCGTTGACGGCGTCGGCCCGCTCGTGGCCCGGGTGCTGCGCACCGACTCCCGCGCCGGCGGTGGCGGGCTGGTGGCGGTGCCCGTGCACGCGCGGCTGGAGCTGGCCGGGGTGCTGGTCGTCGCCGGTGAGATCACGACGTCGGCCGCCCGCGAGGCCGCGTTCTGGGTGGGGGAGGCGCTGGAGCGGGCGCGGCTGGAGTCGTCGTCCGACGTCGCCGAGCAGGCCGAGCTGCGGGCGCTGCGCGCCGAGATCTCCCCGCACTTCGTCTACAACAGCCTCACGGTGATCGCGTCGTTCGTGCGGTCCGACCCGGAGCGCGCCCGGGAGCTGATGCTCGACTTCGCCCAGTACACCCGCCACAGCCTGGCGCGGCACGGCGACTACACGACGGTGGCGGGGGAGTTCGCGGCCATCGAGGCCTACCTGGCGCTGGCGCGCGCGGTGCTGGGCGACCGGTTGCGCGTGCAGGTCCGCATCGCGCCGGAGATACTGCCCGTCGCCCTGCCGTACCTGGCGTTGCAGCCGCTGGTGGAGAACGCCGTGCGCCACGGCGTGGAGCTGGCGGGCACCACCGGCACCGTCATGGTGGCCGGCCAGGCCGAGGGGAGCGAGTGCGTGATCACCGTCGAGGACGACGGGCCCGGGATGGACCCCACCTACGCCGCCGCCGTGCTGGCCGGCAGGGGGAACCCGGGCAGCCTCGGGCTGGTCAACGTCGACCGCCGGCTGCGCACGGTCTTCGGCCCGGCGTACGGGCTCGTCGTCGAGACGGCGGTGGGCGCGGGCACCAGGGTCGTGCTGCGCGTGCCGCGGTTCCAGCCCGGGGTGGTGGTGGGGTGAAGGTCCTGGCCGTCGACGACGTCGCCCCCGCCCTGGACGAGCTGCACCGGCTGCTGCAGGAGTCGCCCGGGGTCGACGAGGTGTCCACCGCGGGCGACGCGCTCACCGCGCTCAAGCTGCTGCAGGCCCACACGTTCGACGTCGTGTTCCTCGACGTCTCGATGCCCGCCATGGACGGCATGGAGCTCGCCGCGCTCGTGGCCCGGATGACCGACCCGCCGGTGATCGTGTTCGTCACGGCCTTCGAGGAGCACGCCGCATCCGCGTACGACGTGGGGGCGCTCGACTACCTGCTCAAACCGGTCAGCGCCGATCGCCTCGCCGCGGCGCTGGACCGGGTCCGCCGTTTCGCCGGCCACAGCGCCCCCACCGTCGACGCGCTGGCGGCGGTGCCCGTGGAGCTCGGCGGCCGCACGCGGTTCGTCCGCCGCGACGAGGTGCGCTACGTCGAGGCCCAGGGCGACTACGTGCGGCTGCACACCCCGTCGGGGGCACACCTGGTCCGCATCCCGATCTCGCGGCTGGAGGAGCACTGGCGACCCGCGGGGTTCGTCCGCGTGCACCGCAGCTACCTGCTCGCCGTGGCGGGCGTGCGCGAGCTGCGCAGCGACATCGCGGGCGGCCTGCTCGCCCACACCGACGTCGGCGACGTCCCGGTCAGCCGCCGCCACGGCCGGGAGCTGCGGGAACTGCTGCTGGAGGCCGCCACCCGCGGCGCGTTCGACGGGGGCAGGCGGTGACGCGGAACCGCCGGGTGGCCGTGGCCAGCCCGCAGACGCGGCTGGACATGAGCAGACGCCGCAGCGGTGTCCGCGTCGCGATGCCGCACCTCGCGCCCGCCGACCTGGAACGCGCCCGCCGCACCCACCGCCTGCAGTTGCGCCGGGCCGTCGCCACGCTGGCCCTGCTCGCGCTGCTGATCATCGGACTGCCCGCCGTGCTGGCCGCGTTCCCGGTGCTCGACGACGTGAGGGTGGCCGGGATCCCCGTGGGGTGGATCGCCGTCGCCGTCGTGCCGTACGCGTTCCTCGTCGTGCTCGCCGGGTGGCAGCTGCGCCGGGCGGAACGGGCGGAGGACAGTTGATCGCCGGCGCGATCCTGCTGGTCGTCGTCGTCACGATGGTCATCGGTGCGCGTGGCGTGGCCGCCATGCGCACCACGTCGGACTTCCTGGTCGCCTCCCGCCGCATCTCCCCGACGCTGAACGCGGCGGCCGTGTCGGGGGAGTACCTGTCGGCGGCGTCGTTCCTCGGCGTGGCCGGGCTGATGGTCAAGGACGGGGTCGGTGCGCTCTGGTACCCGGTGGGGTTCGCGGCCGGCTACATCGCGATGCTGACGCTCGTGGCCGCGCCGATGCGGCGCACCGGCGCCCTCACGGTGCCGGACTTCGCCGAGGCGCGGCTCGGGTCGCCCGCGCTGCGCAAGCTCTCGGCGCTGGTGGTGCTGGTGATCGCCACGCTCTACGTCGTGCCGCAGTTCAAGGCGGCCGGCATGGTGCTGACGGCGGTGGCCGGCACGCCGTACTGGGTGGGCGTGGTGGTGGCGGGCGCGGCGGTCAGCGTCACGCTCGCGCTCGGCGGGATGCGCGCCGCCACCTACGTGCAGGCGTTCCAGTTCGGGCTGAAGATGCTGCTGTTCGTCGCGCCCGCGATCTGGCTGCTGCTCCAGGTCGGTGCCGACACCCGCCGCGGCGCGCTGTCGCCCGTCGAGTTCACGCGCTTCAGCCACGTCACGCCGGTGGAGTTCCAGCTCGACACCCAGCTGACGATCACCGAGCCCACCCCGGTGGCGATCGGGGGTGGCCCGGAGCAGGTGCTCGCGCCCGGCACCTACCCCGTCGAGGCCGGGGCCACGTGGACGTTCCCGACCGGCAGCTCCGTGCCCGAGGTCGCCGGTGCCCAGCGACCCGGCGGCGAGACGTGGGCCCGCCCGCTGCTCGACCCCGGCGGCGCCGGACACCCGGTGCTCGCCACGTGGTCGGTGCTGATCGCCACCGTGCTCGGCACCATGGGCCTGCCGCACATCATCGTGCGCTTCCACACCAGCTCCGACGGCCGCGGCGCGCGGCGCACCGCCGCGATCACGGTGGGTCTGCTCAGCGTGTTCTACCTGTTCCCGGCGGTGTACGGGCTGCTCGGGGCGGTGCTGCTGCCCGAGCTCTACCTCTCCGGCGCCACCGACACGGTCGTGGTGGCCCTGCCCGCGCGCGTCGACGGCGGGTGGGCCGGGTTCCTCGTCACCGCGCTGCTGTCCGCGGGCGCCTTCGCCGCGTTCCTCGCCACCTCGCTGGGGCTGCTGCTCGCCCTGTCGGGCGCGGTGTCGCACGACCTGCTGCCCGGCACCACGCTGCGGCGGCTTCGGCTCACCACGCTGGGCACCGCGGCGATCGTCGTGGCGCTGGCGCTGCCCGCCGTGCACCTCGACGTCGGCGTGCTGGTCACCTCGGGGTTCGCCGTCGCCGCGTCGACGTTCTGCCCGCTGCTGGTGCTCGGGATCTGGTGGGCCCGGCTCACCGCCCGCGGCGCCGTCGTCGGCATGGTGGTGGGGCTCGTGGCGTCGGCGGGGTCGATCGCCATCGACCTCTTCGCCGGCACCCCGCCCGGCCTGGTGTCGATCCTGTTCGGCCAGCCGGCCCTGTGGTCGGTGCCGTTGGCCTTCGCCACGATGGTGCTGGTCTCGCTGCGCGGCAGGCCGCCCGCGTGGGCCCCCGCGGCCATGTTGCGGTTGCATCTCGACGAACGCCGGCCCTGACCGTTCGACCGGTTTTCCGACCGTTCGTCGACCGCCGGTCGTCCACCCCGACGGTGTGTCGTGCGCCGCTTCCGCCGCCTCCGCGGACCGCCTTTCCTGGGCTCCCGCTCTGTGCAAGGAGGCACCCGTGAGCACCACCGAATCCCCACCGCCGGAGTCGACCGAAGCCCGGACGGAGCTGCACGACTGGGACGCCGTCCAGTCGTCGCCGGAGTTCCAGCGGCTGCGCAGCAGGCTGCGCAACTTCGTGTTCCCCGTGACGGGGCTGTTCCTGGTCTGGTACCTGCTCTACGTCCTGCTCGCCAGCTACGCGCCCGGGTTCATGTCGGTCAAGGTCCTCGGCAACATCAACATCGGGTTGATCTTCGGCTTGCTGCAGATCGTGTCGACATTCGCGATCACCACCTGGTACGTCCGGTGGGCCGACCGCACGATCGACCCGCTGTCGCAGGAGCTGCGTGACGAGATGGGAGACGGCAAGTGACGCTGGCCGCGGGCATCGAGGGAAGCAACCCCATCCTCAACATCGTGATCTTCGGCGTCTTCGTCGCCATCACGCTGGGCATCGTGATCTACGTCAGCCGGCGCCGGACGGCGGGTGCGGCCGACTTCTACACCGCGGGCGGCGGGTTCTCCGGCCCCCAGAACGGCATCGCGATCTCCGGCGACTACCTGTCGGCGGCCTCGTTCCTCGGCATCGCCGGGGCCATCGCGCTCAACGGCTACGACGGCTTCCTCTACTCCATCGGCTTCCTGGTGGCGTGGCTCGTGGCCCTGCTGCTCGTGGCGGAGCTGCTGCGCAACACCGGCAAGTTCACGATGGGTGACGTCCTCGCGTTCCGCATGCGCCAGCGGCCCGTCCGCGCGGCCGCGGCGACGTCGACGCTCGCCGTCTCGTTCTTCTACCTGCTCGCCCAGATGGCGGGAGCGGGCGGGCTCGTGGCCCTGCTCCTCGACATCTCCGACAAGACCCAGCAGGGCATCGTCATCGCGGTCGTCGGCGTCGTGATGATCGCCTACGTGCTCATCGGCGGCATGCGCGGCACCACCTGGGTACAGATCATCAAGGCGGTGCTGCTCATCGCGGGCGCCGCGGTCATGACGGTCTGGGTGATGGCGCTCTACGGGTTCAACTTCTCGGCCCTGCTCGGGGACGCGGTCGCCAAGGGCGGCGCCGCGGGTGAGGCCCTGCTCAACCCGGGCAAGCAGTACGGCAAGACCGGCGTCAGCAAGCTGGACTTCGTCTCCCTGGGCCTGGCCCTGGTGCTCGGCACCGCCGGCCTGCCGCACATCCTGATGCGCTTCTACACCGTGCCCACGGCCAAGGAGGCCCGCCGCTCGGTGGTCTGGGCGATCTGGCTGATCGGCCTGTTCTACCTGTTCACGCTGGTGCTCGGCTACGGAGCCGGCGCGCTGGTCGGCCCGGACGCGATCAAGAAGGCGCCCGGTGGGGCGAACTCCGCGGCTCCGCTGCTGGCCTACCAGCTCGGCGGCACGCTGCTGCTGGGCATCATCGCGGCGGTGGCGTTCGCGACGATCCTGGCGGTGGTCGCCGGCCTGACGATCACGGCGTCGGCGTCGTTCGCGCACGACATCTACCTCAACGTGATCAAGAAGGGCGAGCCGGGCGCGGCGAACGAGGAGGTCAAGGTCGCCCGCATCACGGCCGTCGTGATCGGCATCGTCGCCATCGTGGGCGGGATCCTGGCCAACGGCCAGAACATCGCGTTCCTCGTGGCGCTCGCGTTCGCCGTGGCCGCGTCGGCCAACCTGCCGACGATCCTCTACTCGCTGTTCTGGAAGCGGTTCAACACCCAGGGCGCGCTGTGGAGCATCTACGGCGGTCTCGCCATCACGATCGTGCTGATCGTGTTCTCGCCGGTGGTGTCGGGCAAGCCCGTCGACGCCGCGACGGGCAAGAGCGCGTCGATGCTGCAGGGCGTGGACTTCCACTGGTTCCCGCTCGACAACCCGGGCCTCGTGTCGATCCCGCTGTCGTTCCTGCTCGGCTACCTCGGCACCGTCCTGAGCAAGGAGAAGCCTCCGGCCGGGAAGTTCGCCGAGATGGAGGTCCGCTCGCTCACGGGTGTCGGGGTGGAGAAGGCGGTCAGCCACTGAGTGCGTGGGGGTCCGGCCGGTCGGCGGGGGCCGGCCGGCCCCCCATCTCTCACATGTCCAGCCCGCCGTTGACGGAGATGACGGAACCGGTGATGTAGCCGGCCTCGTCGTCCACCAGGAACTGCACGGTGCGGGCGATCTCGCTGGCCTGGCCCAGGCGGCCGACCGGCACGCCCTTGAGGAGCTTCTCCAGCACCTCCGGCGGGATCGCCGCCACCATCTCGGTCTCGATGTAGCCGGGGGCCACGCAGTTGACGGTGACGCCCTTGCGGGCCACCTCCTGCGCGAGGCTCTTGCTGAACCCGATCAGACCCGCCTTCGACGAGGCGTAGTTGGCCTGGCCCACCGAGCCGGTCTGCCCGATCACCGAGGAGATGTTGACGATCCGGCCGAAGCCGTTGCCGGTCATGTGGTCGAGCACGGCCTTGGTCATGTAGAACGCGCCGGAGAGGTTGATCCGCAGCACCGCGTGCCAGTCCTCGACCGTCATCTTGCGGACGGTCTTGTCGACGGTGATGCCGGCGTTGTTCACCAGGTAGTCGACGCGGCCGCGCTGCTCGAGCACCTCGGTGACGACACGCTGGCAGTCGGCGGGCTCGCCCACGTTGCCCTGGTGGATCGAGACCGACGCGCCCTCGGCGCCCAGCTTGCCGGCCAGCTCCTCGGCGGCCTTGGAGTTCGAGCTGTAGCCGGCGGCGACGTGCACGCCCGCCCTCGCGAGGGTGGTGGTGATGGCGGCACCGATGCCGCGGGCCCCGCCGGTGACGATGGCGACGCGCTGCTCGGGGTGGGTGTCGGTGATCGCGGTCAAGAGTCCTCCTATTCGCCGAACGCGACGCGGACGTCGTCGCTCGTGGTGGTGGGCCGGACGGTGGTGCGGTGGCTGGTGGGCGTCGGGAGCACGACCTCGGGCGCCACGATCGACGGGTCCACGGTCAGCACGGCGTAGCCGCCGACCGCACCCGCACCGAAGCCCGGTGCGAACACCTTCGTGGGGCCGGTGATGGCCTTGTCGCGCACCGCGTCGAAGATCGCGATGGGGATGGACGCCGCTGAGACGTTGCCCATCGTCTCGATGTTGAAGTAGAGCTGGTCGTGCGACAGCCCGGCCTTGTCGGCGAGCTGCAGGATCATCGTCTTGTTGGCCTGGTGCGGGACGATGAGGTCGATGGACCCGAGCAGGTCGAGGTCGGTGAGCTCGGCGAGCATCTGGTCGAGGTAACGCGAGACCAGGGCCTTGACCTCGGGCCCGTAGACGGTGATGTCGTTGTCGAACTCGGGGTTGGGCCAGATGATCGAGTTGACCTGGCTCGCGGGCCCGCTGGCGTAGGTCTGCAGGATCTCGACGTCGCCGGCCTCGCCCGCGGGTGCCGGTGCCACCACCATCGCGGCCGCACCGTCCCCGAAGATCATCCGCGAGGTGCGGACGGCGCCGATCTTGTCGGAGAACTTCTCGACGCAGACCAGCAGCACCGGCCGGTCCACCTCCTGCAGCTGCCGCACGGCCTCGGCCAGGCCGTAGGGCAGCCCCGCGCAGGCGGCGACGATGTCGGCCGAGCAGTGCGTCTGCAGCATGCCGAGCTCGCCCGACAGCCAGGTGGACAGCGACGGGATGAGCCGCTCGCTCGTGCAGGTGGCCACGAGCACCGCGCCGATCTCGTCGGCCGTGCGCCCGGCGTGCTCCAGCGCGGCGACGGCGGCCTCCAGCGCCAGGTCACCGATCTCGTGCTCGGTGTAGCGGCGCTGGTCGATGCCGGTCTTGGTGCGGATTTCCTCGGCGCTCATCGGCGACCAGGAGAAGCTCGCGTTGCGCACGACGTCGTCGTTGGAGCACACGTGCTCGCCGCGCACCACCGCCAGCGACTCGATCCTCGGCTGCACGCGGAACGCCTCGTGCACCTTCACCGGGGGATAGGGCCGCACCGGCGGCCGGGCCGGCGCGGGCGACCGGGACGACCGCACCGGTGTGGCCCCCGACTTCACGCGGTCGATGAATGCCGCCACGTCACGGGTGCGCGGATGAAGGGCGATCACGAAATCGTCGTCGCCGATCGCCTGGGCCGGCCGCAGTTCGGTGCGGGACCGGTCCCAGGGGTACTGGTTGTGCAGCACCATCGCCCACCGGGTCAGTGCTTCGAGCTCGGGCACCGATTCGTCGACGTCCAGGATCTCCTGGTGGCTGAATACCGGATAGTCCGGGTCGTGGTCGGGCACGACGAAGGTGAGCAATTCACCCTGGGCGACGAATTCGGCCACCGTCGGCTTGATCGCCGGCAGTTCGGAGGCGTGGTGGAGCTTGTTGCGGAACAGGTCGAAGAGCAGCGCGAAGACCCGGTCCTCCGCCCCACCCTCCCAGGTGGGGGCGAGCTCGCGGTAGGCGCGCTCCACGGCGGCCACCTTCTTCTCACCGTCCACCCAGGGCGTGAGCACGGGCAGGAAGACGTCCTCGCGGTGGCGGGGCAGATCCCGCCAGCGCGTGGGGCGCTTGTCGAACATCGTCATGGGGTACCGGTTGACCCAGAACAGGTTCTGCCCGAGGTCGCGCAGCAGCGCGAACCTGCTCGGATAGGCGCCCGCCTCCACCCGGGTCAGAAGGTCCGTACCGGTAGGGGCTTTCGCCTCGAAATCGCGGCCGATCACCGCGGTGAACTGATCGAGGGTGTCGAGGACGGAGAAATCGAGCTCGCCGAGGAAATTTGCCGGGAAGACCAGGTGGCCGTGTGCGTTGAGGACGAACGGCTTCATGCCAGTGAACATAGTGGCTGGACGCCGTGATCGTAATGTGAGCGTGGTTTCCCGCTACCGGCGAGTTCTACTACGGAGTTCTACTACGGAGTTCTACTGCGGAGTTCTACTGATGAGTTCTACTCGTCGGTTCTATTTCTGGTGGAACCGGTCCGCGATCTCGGGGACGTCCTGCCACCACAGCCGCGGGGGCTCGTCGGGCTCGGCGGCGGCGACCGCGTCGAGCTCGACGTCGATCTCGGCCGCGCGGACCTCGTCCTCCTTCGTCATGCGCGACAGCACGATGCCGATGAACGGCAGACCCGCGACGTCGCCGCCGATCCACAGCACGCCGGCACCGAGCGTCTGGTCGGTGCGCAGGCTCGGTCCCCAGTCGCGCGTCAGGGCGCCGTAGAAGCCGGCGGCGACGAGCGGTCCGAGCCACAGGACCACGCCGAGCGCCGCGTCGCCGATCATCTCGACCACCGTGATCCAGATCGTGACGCCGTACGGATCGGTGCGGGGGGTGGGATCGAGCCGGAAACGAGTCCAGAAATAGCCGAAACCGACGAGAGCCAGTACGAATCCGCTCACGGCCGAGGCCACGGAACTGCGCAGGGTGAGCTCGTAGAGCGGGCTGAGATAGAGCACCATCATCGGGACGACGAGCAGGACGGTGATGACGAGCGGGAAGGTCACGAAACGGGCGAAGGGGCTGCGCAGCACCCGGCCCAGCGGGGCCCGGACGCGGGCCGGCAGCAGGTCGCGCAGCAGCAGGATCGGGGCCCCGAGGGCCAGCAGCAGCGGCACGACCATGAGCAGGACGATGTTCTGCACCGCGCGCACCCAGAACAGGGTGTCGTCGTAGACACCGAGGAATGAGCAGCCGACCAGCAGGATCGTGGCGATCCCGGCGGTCCAGCACGCGATGCGCACCCGGGGCCACGGACGTCCGGCCCGCCGGGTGCGCGCGACGGCCGCGGCGTAGGCGCCACCCAGGACGACCGCGGTCGCCAGTACGCCGGGCTCGGCCCGCCACGCGGTGAACACGCGGAGCGTGGTGAGCGGAGTGGTCATGGCGAGCGTGAGCACAGGACGAACGGTACGCGTGCCCATTCCCCCGCTGAAATGGGCGATGTGCCGCTTCATTGCCCGTACAGGCGATTCCGGGATTCAACCCGGGTCGCATTACTGTCGGTGCATGGCCATTCTGGATCACCACGACGAGCCGACCGAGGTGCCGACGATCCGGCGCCGTCGTCGCGGACCGTGGATCGCGCTGGCCCTCGTCGTGGCGGTCGTGCTCGCCGGAACGGGTGGCGTCGTCCTCGACGCGCTGCGCGTCCCGGGGTCGGACGGCCTCGCGGCGAAGCTGGCGGAGTGGGGACGCGACCACGGGTTCGGGCCCGTCGTCACCTGGCTCGAGCAGATCCAGTACGAGAGCGACAAGCCCGCGGTGGGCGGCGTCCCGCAGGGCGGCATCCCGACGGCCGGCGGCGTGGCGCCGGGGGTCGGCGGGTCGGAGCGGCTGCCCTCGGTGGCCATGCCCCCGCTCGCCGGCGGCGCCCAGCTGCCCGGGGAGGGCGTGTGGCAGACCGTCGTCACCGTGAAGGGGCGCCCGGCGGTGCAGGTGGCGTCGGTGCGCCCGGACGCCCAGCACACGTCGTTCGTGGTGGGCGTCATGCGGATGGACCCGACGCTGGTGCGCGGCCAGCTGCACCCGGGCACGCTCGATCCCGGCGGGTCCTGGAGGACGTCCACGTCGCTGGTCGGCGCCCAGCAGGCCGACGTCGTGGCGGCTTTCAACGGCGGCTTCCGCCTCACCGACCCCAGCCATCCCGGCTACTACGCCGAGGGACGCCCGGTGAAACCGCTGGTGGACGGCGTGGCGAGCCTGGTCCTGCGGGCGGACGGCACCGCCGACGTCGGCGCCTGGAACCGGGAGGTGCGCATGGCGCCGGGAGTGGTGAGCGTGCGACAGAACCTGCTCCCGCTCGTCGACGGCGGGCAGGTCAACCCCACGTGCGCCACCGGCGGCACGAAGGAGTGGGGTTCCACCATCGGGCAGGCCGCCTACGTCCACCGCTCCGGGTTCGGGGTGACGGCCACGGGCGTCGAGGTCTACGTCGGCGGACCGGCGCTGTCGGTGTGCACGCTGGGCCGGATCCTGCAGGACGCGGGCGTGGTGCGCGGCATGGAACTCGACATCAACCCGAACTGGGTCAGCGGCACCTACTTCCACGACCGGCCCGGCGCCGCGCCGCAGGGGTTCCGGCTGTTCCCGGCCGAGAAGGTGGACCCGGCGCACTACCTCACGCCGACGAGCCGCGACTGGTTCGCCTGGTACGCCCGCTAGGAGCGCCCTGAAGAACTCGGGCCTACTGCGCTACGGCCGGATTCTTCAGCACCCTCCTTGGCCCGGTCAGGCCGGCCCTGGGCCCTAGGGCACGGGTACGGGCGCCGGCAGGGGCTTGTGGGCGTGGCGGGACAGCACGGTGAGGCCCGCCGCGGTGAGGGCGAGCCCGACGACACCGAGCACCGCCTCCAGCGGCGTGGCGCGCACGACCTCGCCCAGCAGGACCACGCCGAGCACCGACGCCGAGAGCGGGTCCACCAGCGTGCAGGTGGCGAGGGGGGCGCCCAGGCCGCCGTCGCGGTAGGCCATCTGGATCAGCACCATGCCCGCGACGGCGGCGGCCGCGCACGTCAGGGCGGCGAGCACCCACGGACCCGACCCGGCGACGAGCAGCCGGGCCATGGCCGAGGCCAGCCCGAACAGGATGGCCGACGCCGCCGCCCGCAGCACGGAGCCCGCGCGGTGGCCGAAGAACGAGCTGACCAGGACCATCAGGCCGACGACCAGCGCGCAGCCGCCGACGGCCATGCCCAGCGCGGCGTCGGACACCTCCGGTGGCCGGGCGTGGTGCGGGGCCAGCGACAGGATGGCCAGCAGCCCGAGCGCGACGGCGCCCGCCGCGGCCCACTCCCCGCGCGTGACGGTGCGCCCGACGAGCCACGCGCCCAGCGGCAGCGCCAGCACGAGCGCGGACACCCCGAGCGGTTGCACGAGCGTCAACGGGCCGAAGCGCAGGGCGACGAGGTGCAGCAGCGCGCCGACGACGGTGGCCGACACCGCGACCCACCAGCGGGACCGCCGGACCAGCCGACCGAACAGTGCGAGCCCGCTGATCTCGGCGTCCGACGCGTGCCGCGACGCCTCGCGCTGCTGCAGGACGGCGGCCACGGCGTAGCAACCGGCCGAGGCGAGGGCGACGCCGATCGCCACAGCGGGATGTTGCACGGCTCCACGGTAGAGGGTCGCCGATCCGCGTTGTAGGCGACGTGGCCACAGGGGGCGCACAAGAACCGCACAGGGACACGACAGGACAGCCCCCATCGTGGACCCGGGCTGGTTCATCGCACTCGTCGAGCTGTGGCCCGCGGCGGACCGCCCCTACATCGGCGGTTCCACGACCAACTCCCTGCTGGAGCTGGCGCTGGGCTACAACGGCATCGGCCGGCTGTTCGGCGGTTCCGGCAACGGCGGCGGGGGCGGCGGCTTCGGCGGCGGGACCAACGGCGGCTTCGGGGGCGCCACCGGCATCCTCCGGCTGGTCACCTCCGAGATGGGGCTGGAGGTCTCCTGGCTGCTGCCGGCTGCACTGATCGCGCTGGTGGCGGGGCTGTGGATCGCGCGACGGTCCGCCCGCACCGACCGGCTGCGTGCGTCGATGCTGCTGTGGGGCGGCTGGACGCTGGTCACCGGGCTCGTGTTCAGCTTCATGAGCGGCACGATCCACCCGTACTACACGGTGGCGCTGGCGCCCGGGATCGCGGCGCTGGTGGCGATCGGCGGGGCCGAGCTGTGGAGGCGTGGGGCGACGATCTGGCTCGCCCTGATGGTGGCGGCCACCGGGGCCTGGAGCTTCGTGCTGCTGGCGTCCTCGACGGAGACGTTCGCCTGGGTGCGCTGGGTGTTCGCACCCGTCACCGCCGTCGCGGTGGTCGGGATCCTGGTCGGGGCCCGGCGGCTGGCGCGGGCCACCGTCGTCACCGCGCTGGTGGCGGCCATCGCCGGCACGGCCGCCTACGGCGTGGCCACCGCGGCCGGCGCGCACACCGGCAGCATCCCGGGCGTCGGGACGGTGGCGAGCGGCATGGGCGGCGGAGGTGGGAGCGGCGGCACGGGGACCCCGCCCGGCGGAGGCGAGCGTCCCTCCCCGCCCGCCGGAGCGACCTTCGGCGGCGGCATGGGGGGCGGCGGCGCGACCACCAGCACCGAGCTGACCGCGCTGCTCAAGGCCACCGACAACACCTGGACGGCGGCGGTCGGCACGTCGCAGAGCGCGGCGTCGCTCGAGCTGGCCACCGGCACTTCGCTGATGTCGCTGGGCGGCTGGAGCGGCTCGGACCCGGCGGTGACGCTGGAGCAGTTCCAGGCCGACGTCGCCTCCGGTGCGATCCACTACTACATCGGCGGCGGCCAGGAGGGCGGCCCCGGTGGGAGCAGCGACAGCACGTCCTCGCAGATCGCGACGTGGGTGGCGGCGAACTACACGGCCACCACCGTGGGCGGCCAGACCGTCTACGACCTGACGAGCTGACCCCCGGAGACGACGGGCCGCGACCCGACCCGGTCGCGGCCCGCCGTCATGCCGGGAGGCCGTCGCCGGCGAAGCTGCGGCACGGGTGCACGTCGTAGACGAACACCCCGGCCACGACGCCCGGGTCGCCGTCCATGATCCGGGCCGTCTCGGCGGGGTCGGTGGTGAAGATCCCGATGCCGCAGACCTCGGTGTCGTCGGTGACCGGGCAGACCACGGCCAGGACGCCGTCGGCGCGCAGCTCGAAGTTCCGGCGACCGTGCTCCCAGACGATCGCGTCGGCACCGGGCTGGTCGCGGCGCGGCCCGGTGCGCAGGATGACGGTGGTGTAGGCGCGGGCGGTGGGCATGAGCGCCCGCATCTCGTCGTCGGTCACGGTGGTCATCGGGGTCCTCGATTCGATCCACACGCGTGGTGACGCGTGCACCCGGTGCGGCGGAGGCTGTGCATCGTGACACCTTTCCCGGCCGGCCACACCGGTGAGGCCGCTCGCCACCGCCGCAGCGGGGCCTGGGACGGTCGGCTGCTCGACGGCTACGTGGACGCCGCGCCGCCGGACCGGTTCGCGGTGGTGGACGGGTCGGTCCGGCTCACCTACCGCGAGCTGCTCGACCGGGTCGCCCGGGCGGTGGCGGGCCTGCGCCGGCTCGGTGTCGGGCGGGGTGACGTGGTGTCGTCGCAGCTGCCGAACTGGTGGGAGGCGCTGGTGCTGCATCGCGAGGCAGAAGTACCCCGTGCACCTGCTGCTGGTGGACGAGCTCCCGAGGACGCCGACGGGCAAGGTGCAGAAGTTCCGCCTCCGCGAGCTCGCCGCCGAGGGCGTCTAGAGGGTGGTCCAGATGCCGCCGTCCACCGGGAGGATCACGCCCGTGATCCACGCCCCGGCCCGGCTCGACAGGTAGACCGCGGCCCCGGCCATGTCCTCGGCCCGGCCGATGCGGCCGAGCGGCGAGCTGGCGGCCATCTCGTCACCCGCCTCCTCGAGCAGCGCGGCCATCATCTTCGTCGGGAACGGGCCCGGCGCGATGGCGTTGACGGTGATCCCCCGCGGGCCGAGCTTCTTCGCCAGCACGCGCGTCATCTGGTGCACGCCGGCCTTGCTGGCGGTGTAGCTGAAGTTGTCGAACTCCGGGACGCGCATGCCGTCGATGCTGCCGACGTTGATCACGCGGGCCGGGTCGTCGGTGGTGGCGGCGGCCTCCAGCAGCGGGAGGAACGCGCGGGTGAGGAAGAACGGGCTCTTGAGGTTGAGGTCCAGCACCTTGTCCCAGCCCGACGCCGGGAAGTCCTCGATCGGCGCACCCCAGGCGGCGCCCGCGTTGTTGACGAGGATGTGCACGCCGCCCGGCTCGCGCTCGCCCAGCTCGGCCGCCAGCCGCACGCACTCCTGCTCCTGGGACAGGTCGGCGGCGATCGCCTCCACCTTCCCGAACGTCCCGAGCTCGGCGACCGCGGCGTCGGCGGGCCGACGCGAGGTGACGTAGACGGTGGCGCCGGCCTGCAGCAGGCCGGCCGCGATCATCTGGCCGATGCCGCGGGCGCCGCCCGTGACGACGGCGACCTTGCCGCTGAGGTCGAACAGGTCCATGGGAAGAGCCTTTCGTGTGGGGTCAGCCGAACGGTCCGCCGGCGACGGAGAGCACCCGGCCGGAGACGAACCCGGAGCGCTCGTCGGCGGAGAAGAACACGGGGTGCGCGATGTGCTCGGTGGTACCCGCGCGGTCGACCGGGATCGCGGTGACGCGCACGGCCGCCATCGCGTCGAGGTCCACGCCGCGGCGCTCGGCGACCTGCGCGACGGCCGCCGAGCCCGCCTCCTCGACGGCGGCCCCGATACCGCGCGCCGCCCCGGCGACGATCGCGGTGCTCATCGCAGCTCCGCTGCCGCTCGTTGCGCCAACAGGAACTTCCGCGGTCGTCCGCTGGGGGTGACCGGGATGTCGGCGGCGTCGATGGTCAGCACGTGGCGGGGCACCTTGAACCGCGCCAGTCGCCCGGCGCACCAGCTGATCAGCTGGGCCGGGTCGACGTCGCCGCGACCGACGATCCACGCCACCCCGACCTCGCCCATCCGGTCGTCGCTCAGCGGCACCACGTGCGCCTGCGCGACCGAGGGGTGACCGGTGAGGACGTCCTCCACCTCCTTGGGCATCACCTGCTCGCCGCCGCAGCGGTAGCACTCCTTCACCCGGCCGACGAGCGTCAGGTACCCGTCGGTGTCGATCCGGCCGAGATCGCCGGTGCGGATCCAGCCGGGCCCGTCGGAGAACGCGAGGGCGGTCTCGTCCGGCTTGTCGTAGTACCCGGCCGTGACGCCGGGGCCGCTCGCGAGCAGCTCGCCGATCTCTCCGGGGGCGACGTCGGCCCGGGTCACGACGTCGACCACGCGGTAGTCGACGAGGTGCTTCCCACCCCCGGCGACGCCCACGTCGCGCAGCCGGCCGTTGGTGGTGAGGCGCTTCTCCGGCGGGTCGTCGGGGCGGGTCACCGTGCTCGACGCCGTCACCTCGCTCATGCCGTACCCGGTGGTCAGCTCGACGCCGGCCCACTCGGTGTGGATCCGGTCCCACAGGCCGGTGGGGGAGATGCCGCCCGAGGAGATCGCGCTGGTCAGCGTGGTGGGACCGGCCCCGATCTGCGCAGCGGCGTCGAGCACCGCCAGTGTCATCGTCGGGATGAACAGGGCGTCGTCGGCGCGGTGGCGCGCGATCGCCTCCAGCGTGGCGGTGGGGGAGAACGCCGGCTGCGGGATGATCGCGCCGCCCACGAACAGCGCCGCCAGCAGACCCTCGACGTAGCCGTAGACGTGGTACATCGGCAGCGAGAACGTGATCCGCCGCCCGTCCTGGAACGCCCGGCCGTACGCGCTGCCGTAGGCGGTGCGCAGCAGCATGTCGTGGGTGAGCAGCACGCCCTTGGGCTCGCCGGTGGTGCCGGAGGTGTAGAGGATGTCGGCGACGTCGTCCGGGCCCGTGGGCACGTCCGCCACGGGGCTGCCGGTCAGCGTCGCCAGGTCGTCCCGGACGATCACCGTACGCAGCTCCCCGAGCGAGGAGCGCAGCTCGTCGAGGAACGACAGGTAGTCGAGGTCGCGGAACCGGTCCATCGTGATCAGCGCGACCGCGTTCGACTGGCGCAGCACGTAACCCAGCTCGTCGCGCCGGTTGAGGACGTTCACCGGCACGCACACGCAGCCGGCCCGGGAGATCCCGAACCTGGCGGCCACGAACTCCACGTAGTTGGCCATCACCAGCGCGACGTGCTCGCGGGGCCGCACCCCGGCCGCCGCCAGCCCGCCGGCGATGCGCACCGACCACTCCCGGATCTCGCGGTAGGTCCAGGTGCGCTCGTCGGTGACCACCAGCGGCCGGTCCGGGAACTCGGCGGCGACGAGGTCGAGCACCTGGTCGAGCCGCCGGGGCACCCAGACGGGGAACCGGGCCTCGAGGGCGGCCTGCCGCTCCGCGACGGGTGCCAGGAAAGCCACTTTGCTGTCGTGTGGTGGCCGCAAAGTGGCTTTGCTGTCATCCGGTGCGGCCACCTCAGCCACCTTTCGACGCCTTGTAGGCCTCCCAGTACGTGCGGTGGTGCGAGAACGGCTCGTCGCGGTCCTCCACCGCCGCTCGTACGCCCTTCTCCTTCTGGATCCGCTCGAAGTCCTGCATGGCCGGCCCGGCGATGGCCATCGCGTCGGCGTCGTTGGCGGCGGCGATGGCCGAGGCGATGCCCATGGCGTCCCACCAGCGGTTGGTGGACTCCTTGTGCGCGTAGAGCATCTCCAGCGGCACGTGGGAGATGCGCTCGGCGTAGGCGCGGGCGACGGCCTCCACCTCGTCGGCGGGGACGGCCCGGTTGGCCAGGCCGAGCTCGGCGGCCTCGACGCCGGTCATCGAGTCGCCGCTGAACAGCCACTCCTTGGTCTTGCGCATGCCCAGGTGGATCGGCCACATGCCGAACACGTGGATCTCGCCCATGGTGCGGGCCTCGGGCTGGCCGAAGGTCGCGTCCTCGGCGGTGAACACGATGTCGAGCACGCCGGCGAGGTCGAGCCCGCCCGCCACGCACGCACCCTTGACGACGCCGATCGTGGCCTGGCGGATGCGCCACAGCCGCATCCAGCGCTCGCGCGACTCGTGGAACTCACGGCGGGAGAAGATCGGGTTGCGCCGGTGCGGGCGCGCGTCCTCGGGCCGCGACGGCTCGCCGGTGCCCCAGAGGTAGCCCCACTCGGTGAGGTCGTAGCCGGTGCAGAAGTTCTTGCCGTTGCTCTTGACGATCAGCACGCGCGTGTCGTCGTCGGAGTCGAGGTCGTCGAGCACCAGATCGAGCTCGTCGCGCAACTTGCGGCACAGCGCGTTGCCACGATCCGGCCGGTTCAGGGTGAGGGTCGCGATCCGACCCTCCTTCTCGTAGATGAGGTGCTCGAGGTCCACGTCGTCCTCTTCCGTCGGCTGCGCCTCACCCTAGACACGGACGGCGATGTCATCAACAGCTACGTTGATACGCGGCGGCGTGGGAAGCGGTCGGCGAGGAAGCCCAGCGGTACCGCGAGGAGCCAGGAGTACTTCGCCCAGGTCGGGTCGATGAACGCCAGCGGGATGGACGGCAGGAACGCGACGGCCGCGGAGAGGGAGCCGGTGATCGCCTCCCGGGCGTGGGCGTCGGAGTGGACCTCCGGGTCGACGAGCTTCCGGTGGAACGTCGCGTACCACCACAGGGCGGCCGCGGCGACGCTCGTCGCGATGATCGTGACGGCGTAGAGCACCGTCGCGGCCGTGCCGCCGTCGGTGCCGCCGAGGACGGACGTCGGGAACGGCATGAACGCGATGCAGAACAGGAACGCGAGGTTGAGCACGAGCAGGCCCCGGTCGGAGCGGACGAGGGCGCGGACGTTGTCGTGGTGCACCAGCCAGTAGCGCCCGATCACCGCGAAGCTCAACGCGAAGGTGAGCCCGCGCGGGGCCAGCGCGGCCAGGCTCTCCCCGACGTGCCCGGGGTCGATCTCGGCGTCGGCCAGCGGGAGGACGAGCAGCGTGATGGCGATGGCGAACACGCCGTCGCTGAACGCGGCCAGCCGGTCGAGGCCCTGTGCGGCGCGGTCGTCGGTCACCGGCGCACCCTAGCGATCATCGATATCAACGGATATGTTGACGGACATGAACGTGGACGTGCTGGTGATCGGGGCGGGCTTCGCCGGGCTGCGGACGCTGCACACGATGCGCGAGCTCGGCCTCTCGGTCGCGGCCCTGGAGGCCGGCGACGGGATCGGCGGCGTCTGGAACTGGAACCGCTACCCCGGCGCGCGCTGCGACGTCGAGAGCTACGACTACTCGTTCGGCTTCTCCGACGAGCTGCAGCAGGAGTGGCGCTGGAGCGAGCGCTACGCCACCCAGCCGGAGATCCTGCGCTACATCGACCACGTGGTCGAGCGGTTCGACCTGCGCCGCGACGTCCACCTCAACCGGCGCGTGACCCGGGCGGAGTTCGAGGGCGCCCGCTGGCGGGTCACCACCGAGAACGGCGAGCACTGGTCGGGGCAGTACCTCGTGATGGCCGTGGGCAACCTGTCCACCACGAAGGCGCCCGAGTTCCCCGGGCAGAGCAGTTTCACCGGCCGGATCCTGCACACCGCGCAGTGGCCGCACGAGGGCGTCGACCTCGACGGACAGCGCGTCGGCATCATCGGCACCGGCTCGTCGGGCATGCAGATGACGCCGGTGGTGGCGAAGCAGGCCGCGCACCTCACGGTCTTCCAGCGCACGCCCAACTTCAGCATCCCCGCGTCCAACGCGCCGATCGACGACGCCACCGACGCCGAGGTCAAGGCGCACTACGCGGAGCGGCGCGAGGCGGCCCGCAACTCCCCGAGCGGCCTGGGGTTCAAGCCCAGCAGGTTCTCGGCGCTGGAGGTGACGCCCGAGGAGCGGCGCGCCACCTACGAGGCCGCATGGGAGCGCATGGGCTTCGGCTTCATCCTCGCCTACTACGACCTCATCCTCGACGAGGCCGCGAACGACACGGCGTCGGAGTTCATCCGCGAGAAGATCGGCGCGCAGGTCGACGACCCGGAGATCCGCGAGAAGCTGATCCCGCGCGGCTTCCCGTTCGGCACCAAGCGCCCCTCGGTGGACAGCGACTACTACCCGACGTTCAACCGCGACAACGTGACGCTGGTGGACGTGCGCACCGACCCGATCGAACGTGTGACGCCCACGGGCATCGACACCGGGTCGGGTCACCACGACCTGGACGTGCTGGTGTTCGCCACCGGCTTCGACGCCATGACCGGCTCCCTGCTGCGGCCGGAGATCATCGGCCGCGACGGCCGGTCGCTGCGCGAGCACTGGGTCGCGGGCCCGCAGACCTACCTCGGGCTGTTCACCCGCGGCTTCCCGAACCTCTTCGTGATCGCCGGGCCGGGCAGCCCGTCGCTGCTGTCGAACGTGCTGCTGTCGATCGAGCAGCACGTCGACTGGCTGGCGGAGCTGCTCACGCACATGCGCGAGCAGGGCGCCGACCTGGTGGAGGCCACCGCCGAGGCCGAGGCGGGCTGGGTTGCGCACGTCAACGAGCGCGCCGACGCCACGCTCTACCCGAGGGCGAAGTCCTACTACATGGGCGACGAGATCGAGGGCAAGCCGCGCGTGTTCATGCCCTACGTCGGTGGGGTGCGCGGCTACCGCCGGATCCTGGAGAAGGTCGTGGCCGACGGCTACGACGGGCTGGACTTCAGCGCGGTCCGGGCGAGGGTCTGACCCACCGGCCAGGCGTTCGGCGCGGTCACCGTCGACCGTGCCGAACGCCGGTCACCAGGCGGTCGCGCCGCCGTCGACCATCAGGTTCGTGCCGGTCACGTAGGACGCCGCCTCGCCGAGGAGGAACACCGTCGGTCCCACCAGCTCGTCGGTCTCCGCGAGGCGCCCCAGCGGGATGTCGTCGGCGTAGGCCTTGACGTGCTCCCACACGTCGGGGTGCTTGGCCATCGGCGTCGCCGTGTAACCGGGGCTGACGGCGTTGACGCGGATCCCGCGGGCTGCCCACTCCAGCGCGAGGCTCGTGGTCAGGTGCAGCACGCCCGCCTTCGCGGAGTTGTAGTGCACCTGCGCGAGCCCGCGGTTGGCGATCACCGCGGAGATCGACCCGATGTTGACGATCGACCCGCCCCCGTTCGCCAGCATCGCGGCCCCTTCCGCCTGGCAGCACGTGAAGACGCCGGTGAGGTTGACGTCCAGCAGCCGCTGCCACTGGTCGCGCCCCATCGTCTCCGCGGGGGCGTTGGAGTGGATACCCGCGCAGTTCGCCGCGTAGCGAAGCGGCCCGAGAGCGTCCTGCGTGCGAGCGACGGCGTCGGCCACCTGTGCGGTGTCGGACACGTCCGCGGTGATCGCGACCGCCCGGCGTCCGATCTCCTGGATCGCGGCGGCGGTCTTCTCGCTGCTCACGACGTCGAGGCAGGCGACGTCGGCCCCGAACTCGGCCAGCCCGAGCGCCACGCGGGCCCCGATGCCGCCTGCGGCGCCGGTGACCAGGGCGACGCCGGCGAGCTGGAAGGAGGGCGGGGCCATCAGCTCATCGATCCCTGGGTCTTCGCCTCCTGCTCGGCCTGGTGCTTGGCGGTGAACGCGTTGATGGCGTCCCACTGCTTGGCGGCCAGCGGGTCGCGCACCGAGCGGGTCCAGGCCTCGTTGGCGAGCAGCCGCTTGGTGGTCTTCTTGAACACGGGCATCACGTGGTTGGCGAACAGGTGGTAGTGGTGCTGGGTCTCCTCCCACGGCGCCCAGTTGTGGGCGAACATGAGGTAGGCGCCGAACCCGCCCTGGCTCTGCTCCTCGAGCCGCTCGATCTGGGTGATCGCGTCGGCGGCCGTGCCGATGATGCCCATACCGGACTCGATGACGAAGTCGATGCGTTCCTTGGTGTTCTCGCCCATGACGCCCAGCTGGGGGGCGGCGGCGGTGTGCTGGAGGTAGTCGAACCAGGCGTCGATGCCGTAGGCGACGTCCTTGATCGCCTGGTCCTTGGTGTCGGCGATGTGCATGGGGCCGACGAGGCGCCAGCCCTCGCGGTTGACGTCCTGCCCGAACTCCTTGGCCCGCTCCTCGACGACCGACCAGTGCATGCCCAGGGCGTCGAAGCCCTCCTGGCTCATGGTGGCGCCGATGGAGATCATCCCGAGGCCGTGCTTGCCGACCAGGCGCGGCCCGGACGGCGAGACGATGGCGGCGGTGGCGATCTCGGGGTGCGGGTCGGAGTAGGCGTCCATCTGCAGGCGGGCCTCGACCAGCTTGTAGCGGCCGGTGTCGATGCTGATGGGCTCGTCGCTGCGCAGCAGGTGCATGAGGACGTCGACGTCGGTCTCCAGCGCGGCGCGGGCGTCGGCGGGGTCGAGGCCGAGCATCTGCGCGTCGGTGGCCAGCGCGCCGGGGCCGACGCCCATCATGGCGCGGCCGCGGGTGAGGTGGTCGAGCAGGATCAACCGGTCCGCCACCAGGAACGGGTTGTGGTACGGCAGCGAGAGCACGCCGGCCCCGAGCTTGATGTTCTTCGTGACCTGGGCGACGTGGGCGATGAACATGAGCGGGTCGCCGATCGGCTCGACGCCGCAGGAGTGGTGCTCGCCGAACCAGGCCTCGTCGAAGCCCATGCGGTCGAGCATCTGGACGAGCTCGACGTCGCGCTGCAGGGAGTAGGTCGGGTTCTGCCCGACCGGGACGTGGTGCGGGGGCAGGAAGATGCCGAAACGCATACGGGCCACGGGGGTCTCCTTTGACGGTGTCCTGTGATTGTGACCACGGTTCACACGAGCCTGTCAACGTTGGAGTTGACGATCAGCGCTAGGCTGGATCGATGGACCCACTCGTCGGACTGATGCGGCGCTTCGCCCTCGACTGGCTGGGACGCGCCGACGTCGACGCGTGCGCCGGGATCATGGCCGAGGACTACTCGATCCTCATCGGTGGCCACACGCTCGCCGGCCGCGAGGACGCCTACATCCCCGGCACGCTCGCCCAGCTGCACCGCTTCCCGGGTCTGCTGCTCTCGGTGCAGGACCTGTTCACCGACGGCGACCGCGTCGCCATGCGCTTCACCGAGCACGGCCCGTCGGAGGCCGACGACATGGCGCCGGCGGCCTGGGGCGGCATCGGGCTGTTCTTCTGGGACGGCGAGCGGCTCACGCGCAACGTCACCGAGGAGGACTACCACTCCCGGCGTCGTCAGCTCGCCGAGCGGGTCAGCGATCCGGTCGAGAGTCCGGCGCCGGCGCCGTGGGCGGCCCTCCCGCAGGCGGCCGACCCGGCCGCCGAGGCCACGGTGCGCACCTGGCTGGAGAGGGGCTCGCTGGACGGGCTCGTCGTCGACGACGGCTGGACCGGGCAGCCGACGCCCCCGCTGCTCGACGTCACGGGCGTCGCGGTCGGGGAGCTGTTCTCCGCGGGCGACCGCGTGGCGTTCCAGGTCGTGCAGACCGGGCGCTACCTCGGCGGCCTGCCCGGGACCGACGGCGCGGAGGGTCGGGAGGCGTCGATGTCGGTGGTCGGGATGGTCACCGCCGGTGCCGACGGGACGGTCACCGGACGGGCCGTACGGGACCGCGTCGGCCTGCGCCGGGCGGTCCGCGCATGAGCCTCGACCCGGATGCCGCCGACCTGCTCGCCCGCCTGGACGAGATGGGCATGAAGCCCTACGAGGAGCTCGGCGGCGTGCTGCGCGCCCGCAGCGCCATCGAGGGCGGGCGCTGGATGCAGGAGGAGAAGGCCGAGATCTCCACGAGGGACGTGCTCGTGGCGGGTGATACGGGGCGGCTCCCCGCTCGCGTCTACCACCCCGAGCCGGGTGCGGTCCTGCCGCTGGTCGCGCACTTCCACGGGGGTGGCTGGGTCGGCGGCAGCATCGCGGCGGCGGACCGGCCGTGCCGCACGCTCGCGCTCGCGTCGGGGTGCGTCGTCGTGTCGGTGGAGTACCGGCTCGCACCCGAGAACCCGTTCCCGGCGCCGCTGCGCGACTGCGTCGCCGCCACCCGCTGGCTGGCCTCGCATGCGGCCGAGATCGGCGCCGACGGTGGGCGGATCGCGCTGATGGGTGACAGCGCCGGCGGCAACCTGGCGGCGGCCACCGCGCTCGTGCTGCGCGACGAGGGCGGCCCGGACATCGCCCACCAGGTGCTGCTGTACCCGGTGCTCGACCAGGGCGGCTCCTACCCGTCGCGGGAGTCGAACGGCACGGGGTATCTGCTCACGGCGGGGTCGATGGCCTGGTTCGGGTCGCACTACGCGGCCGATGCCGCCGATCCGTACGCGTCACCACTGCGCGCGGACCATCTCCGCGACCTGCCGCCCGCGACCATCGCGGTGGCCGGTTTCGACCCCCTGCGGGACGAGGGCGTGGCCTACGCGGAGCGCCTGCGCGCCGACGGTGTACCCGTCGCGCTCCTGGAGTGGCCCGGCACGGTCCACGGCTTCTTCTGGATGGCCGGGGAACTGCAGGCGGGACGGGACCTGGCGGCGAACGTGGCGGAGGTCCTGCGCCGCGTACTCCACGGCGTTGGTCAAGGAGCAGATGTCGTGAGTGGATCATGAACAGCGACATCAACGCCTTGATCAACGGGGTGGGGGTGGTCGGGGGCGGCACCATGGGGGCCGGGATCGCCTACGTCTTCGCCACCGCCGGCGTTCCCACCACCGTCGTCGAGCCGGACGGTGGGCGGGCCGCCGGGCTGGTCGGATCGCTGCAGGTGCGGGCCCGCCGCGGGGTGGAGCGGGGCAAGCTCGACGCCGCCCGGGCCGACGCGCTGGACGGGCTGCTGAGCGTGACCGACACGGTGGACGGGCTCCCCGAGGGTCTCGACCTCGTGATCGAGACCGTGCCCGAGCGTCAGGCCCTCAAGCTCGACGTGCTGGCCGCCGCCGAGGCGCGGGTGCCGGCGCTGCTCGCGTCCAACACGAGCGCGCTGTCGATCGACGAGCTCGCCGGGGCGCTGGCGCGTCCGGAGGCGTTCCTGGGCATGCACTTCTTCAACCCGGTCTGGTCGCTGCCGCTGGTGGAGATCGTCCGCGGGGAGGCGACGTCGGAGGCGGCGATCGCCGCGGCGCGGGCCGCGGCCGTCGCGATCGGCAAGGAGTCGATCCTCGTCCGCAACGTGCCGGGCTTCGCCACGAGCCGCCTGGACAACATCGCCGCGTTCGAGGCCATGCGGATGCTGGAGCAGGGCGTGGCCAGCGCCGAGGACATCGACCGGGCCGCCGTGCTCGCCTACGGGCACCCCATCGGCCCGCTGCACCTCTCGGACATCGTCGGCCTCGACGTGCGGCTCGACATCGCCCGGAACCTGTCCGGGATCTACGGCGAGGCCTACGCCCCACCGGCCGTCCTGGAGCAGCTGGTGGAGCGCGGCGACCTTGGCCGCAAGACCGGGCGCGGGTTCTTCGACTGGACCGCTTGACGTCGGCCACGTCCGGTATCAACATTGGCGTTGACTAGTAGGAGGCGAAGTGGCCGACGGACAGGTGCGCGACGCGCTGCTCACCGAGACCGACGAGCGCCGTGCCCTGCGCGACGCGGTCGGCAAGCTCGTGGGCGGCTACGGGCGCGAGTACTTCCAGGACGTGACGCGCAAGGGCGAGAAGCCCGACGCGCTGTGGGCGGACATGGGCAAGAACGGGTTCCTCGGGGTGCACCTGCCCGAGGAGTACGGCGGCGGCGGGGGCGGGCTGGAGGATCTCGCGCTCGTCATCGAGGAGACCGCGGCCCAGGGCTGCCCGATGTTCATGCTGGTGATCTCCCCGGCCATCGCCGGATCGCTGCTGGTGGCGCACGGCACGCCTGCGCAGAAGCAGAAGTGGCTGCCCGGCATCGCCGACGGCACCAAGAAGGTCTGCTTCGCGATCACCGAGCCCGACGCGGGCACGAACACCCACAACATCACCACCACGGCCCATCGCGATGAATCAGGGGAGCACGCCGATAGGGGCTGGCGGCTGCGGGGCCAGAAGTACTGGACGTCGGGCATCGACGAGGCCGACGCGGTGCTCGTCGTCGCCAAGGACGTGGCGAGCGGCAAGCCCTCGCTGTTCCTGATCCCGACCGACGCCCCGGGCCTGTCCTGGCAGAAGATCGACTCGGCGTTGCAGATCCCGGAGAACCAGTTCACGACGTTCTACGACGACGTTCCGGTGCCCGCGGACGGCATCGTCGGCGCGGAGGGCGCGGGGCTCAAGGCGATGTTCGCCGGCCTCAACCCCGAGCGCGTCACCGCGGCGGCGCAGGCCAACGGCATCGGCCGCTACGCGATCAAGCGAGGCGCGCGGTACGCGAGCGAGCGCACGGTCTGGTCCACGCCCATCGGCGCCCACCAGGGCATCGCGCACCCGCTGGCCAAGGCCTACATCGAGGTGCAGCTCTCCCGGCTGATGACCCAGCACGCGGCGCAGCTCGCCGACGCCGGGGCCGAGGCGGGGGAGGCGGCCAACATCGCGAAATACTCCGCGGGTGAGGCGGCCGTCGCCGCACTCGACCACGCCATCCAGATCCACGGCGGCAACGGCCTGTCGAACGAGTACGGCCTGAGCGACCTGTGGTTCACCGCGCGGATGTTCCGCACCGCGCCGGTGAGCAAGGAGATGGTGCTCAACCACGTCGCCCAGCACAGCCTGGGCCTGCCCAAGAGTTACTGAAGTGGGCTCCCCGACCGGAAGTGCGCTGACCAACGAGGCCCGAGGCCTGGCCTGCGGAGAACTACCGAGGTGGGCTCCCGGCGCGGACGCCCGATGAACGAGGCCAGAATGCCGGCAGGGGAGGAGTCAGTCGTGCTCGAGGATCTGCTCGCGAAGCTGGTCGCGCTCGGCACCGAGCGGCCGGCCATCACCTGCGGCGAGACCACGCTGACGTTCGGCGCCCTCGACCGCCGCAGCTCGCAGGTGGCGCACGCGCTGGTCCGGGACGGGGTGCGCCCCGGTGAACGCGTCGCGGTGCTGACGAAGAACCGGTCCGAGTTCTTCGAGCTGCTCTTCGGGGCGGCCCGGGCGGGCGCGGTGCTGGTGGCGCTGAACTGGCGGCTCGCGCCGCCGGAGATCGCCGCGATCGTGGCGGACGCGGAGCCCGCGCTGGTGCTCGCCGGCACCGACCAGCGCCCCCTGCTGCCGGCGTCGCTCGTCGACGGGGCGGTGGACCTCGACACCGGCTACGAGGTCTGGATCGACGGCCTGCCGGGCACCCCGCCGGAGGTCGCCGTCGCGCCCGACGACGTGGTCCTGCAGCTCTACAGCTCCGGCACCACCGGGGTGCCCAAGGGCGCCCGGCTCACCCACGCCAACCTGATGTTCACCCCGCGCATGGGCCGCGAGTCCTACCGGATGAGCGCGGACTCGGTGAACCTGCTGGCCTCGCCGCTGTTCCACATCGGCGGCACCGGCTATGCCCTGACGGCGATGGGGCAGGGCGCGCACACCGTGCTGATGGCCGAGGTCGACCCGGTCGCGATGGTGCGCGCGATCGGGCGGCACCGCGTCACGCATGCGTTCTTCGTGCCGGCCGTCGTCAAGCTGCTGCTCGACGGCGCGGCGGGCGCCGACCTGTCGAGCCTCGAGGTGATCGCCTACGGCGGCGCCCCGATGACCGAGGCCCTGCTGCTGCGCGCGATCAGCACCCTGAGCTGCGCGTTCATGGGTGTCTACGGCATGACGGAGACGGCGGGCAGCGTCACCGCCCTGGCCCCCGAGGACCACGACCCGGGAGGTCCCCGTGCCGGGCTCCTCCGTTCGGTCGGCCGGCCGCTGCCGTGGCACGAGGTGGTGGTGCACGACCCGATCACCGGCTCGCCCCCGGGGGTGGGCGAGGTGGGGGAGATCTGGGTGCGCTCGGGCCAGAACACGCCCGGCTACTGGCACCGCCCCGAGGAGTCGGCCGCCACGCTCACCGCGGACGGCTGGCTGCGCACCGGCGACGCCGCCTACACCGACGCGGACGGCTACCTGTTCCTGCACGACCGGATCAAGGACATGATCATCTCGGGCGGCGAGAACATCTACCCCGCCGAGGTGGAGAACGCGCTGGCCGGCCACCCCGCCGTGGCCGACGTCGCGGTGATCGGCATCCCCAGCGAGCGCTGGGGAGAGACGGTGAAGGCGGTGGTGGTCGCGGCGGAGGGAACGCAGCCCACCCCGGAGGAGTTGATCGCCCACGCGAGGGAGCGCCTGGCGCGCTACAAGTGCCCCACGGTGGTGGAGTTCAGGGAGAGCCTGCCGCGCAACGCGAGCGGCAAACTGCTGAAGAAGATCCTCAGAGCCGGCTCCTGAACGTGGAGAAGTTGTCCACAGGGCGCGAACTCGGGCTGCCGCTGGGGTCGCGCCGGCCGTCAGGCTGGGGAGTCCCGTAGCCGGGCGGCGATGATGCGGATCTGGTCGGACCTGGGGAACTCCGCACTGGTGGCCGACCGTCTCCGCCGTAGCTGCCAGCGTCGTTCGCGCGCGTACGCACGTCCGCTCGCGAACGCGTCAGGCGTAGCAGCTCAGGGGGCGGCCGCCGTTGTACTCCACCATGTCCCTCAGCGCCGCCACCACGTCGATCTGTGCGCCGCGCTCCGCCCCGTCCAGCTCCGCGTAGGCGCGGTGGAGGTTGCCCACGATGCGCTCGGCGTCCAGCCAGCCCTCGTACTCGCCGAGGTCGGTCTCGCGGGCCGTCTCCAGGGGCGTGAGCCCGGCTGCGCGACCGCGTTCCGCCACGTCCGTGACGAAGCGCAGGTAGCCCAGCACGTCGTCGATCACCGACGGGCCGGCGGGCTCGCCGTGACCGGGCACGATCGTGGTGGCGCCCAGCGGCGCGAGCACCTCCTCGCAGACCTGGACGGCGCCGGCGATCGAGCCCATCAGCAGGAACGGGGTGCCGCCGTGGAAGAGTAGATCGCCCGAGAACAGCAGCGACCGCTCCGGGATCCAGACGATCGAGTCGTTCGTGGTGTGGGCGGGGGTGCCGACGTGACGGACCTCGCAGCGGAGATCGTCCACCCAGAGCGTCACGCCCTCGGTGTAGGTGAGGAACGGCGGTGCCAGCTCGATCTCGCCCCACTCCACGGGCGTCCAGATGCCAGGGAAGTTCGGCTTGCCGGCGGCCAGCACCTGCGCGCGCGTCTGCTCGTGCCCGACGATCGTCGCGCCGCCGAACAGGTGGTTGCCGTGGGTGTGGTCGCCGTGGTGGTGGGTGTTGACCAGCGTGCGGACGGGCCGTTCGGTGACGGCGCCGACCGCGCCCAGGAACGCGCGGGTGCGGCGCTCGGTGGAGCACGAGTCGATCGCGACGGCGCCGGTGCGGCCCATCAGCAGGCCGGTGTTGTTGATCCACCAGCTGCCGTCGGGCTGGACGTAGGCGAAGACGTTCTCGCTCACCTCCTGCAGGTCACCCGGCGGAAGGTCCCGATCGTCATGGGCAGGGTCGTGGGGGGAGGAGCTCACGATGCCCATCCTGCCGCAGGTAGGCTCCGCAACTCGACGAGTGGGCGGCTCCACGAACGGAACGGCGAGGGATGACGAGCGGAATCGGCCGGCGGCGGGCAGCGGCCCGCGACGAGGGCGGGGCCGCCTACCAGGAGCGGCGCACCGAGATCGTGCACGCGGCGGCGGAGATGTTCAAGAAGAACGGCTACCGCGGCACGAAGCTCATGGACATCGCGGAGGCCATGGGCCTCGACCGCGCGTCGCTGTACTACTACGTCGGCAGCAAGGAGGAGCTGTTCCACGAGGTCGTCGGCACGGCGGTGGAGACCAACGCCGACACCGCGGAGCAGATCCTGGCCGGCCCCGGTGCGGCGCCCGACAAGCTGCGCACGCTGGTGCGCAGCCTGATGGTGTCCTACGCCGAGACCTACCCGTTCCTCTACGTCTACATCCAGGAGAACCTCGGCACCGGCGCGCGGGACACCTCCGACTGGGCCCGCGAGATGCGCCACCACAACAAGCGCTACGAGAACGCCGTGGTGGCGATCGTGCAGGCCGGCATCGACGAGGGCACGCTGCGCACCGAGACCCAGGCGTGGGTGATCGGGTTCGGGATCATCGGCATGGTGGCCTGGTCCAACCGCTGGTTCGACCCCACCACGTCCACCGTGCCCGCCGAGGAGATCGGCGCGGCCTACGCCGAGACGCTGCTCAGGGGTCTGCAGGTCTAGAACCCGCCCGGGACGAGCCGCGTCAGCGCCGCGGGCCGGTCGGGGTGCACGACGATCCCGACGGCGTCTCTCACGTCCCCCATCATGCGGGAACAGCAACGCTGTGACGTCGATGCGTTCGACGTCGACGCGAGATAGGGTCGGCTCATGCCCTCCGGACCGCCCATCGCCCCTCCGATCGGCATGGAGCTGGCGGCCGTCGCGCGGGTGGTCGGGCGGGCCTTCGACGAGGCGCTGACCGCGGCCGGGGGATCGCGCCCGACCTGGCTCGTGCTGCTGTCGCTCAAGACCCGTCCCGTGGCCAACCAGCGCGAGCTGGCCGCCGCCGTCGGCATCCAGGGCGCCACGCTCACCCACCACCTCAACGGCATGGAGTCCGACGGGCTGCTCACCCGCCGCCGGGACCCGGAGAACCGGCGGGTGCACCTCGTGGAGCTGACCGAGGCGGGGGAGACGGCGTTCCACCGGCTGCGGCTCGCCGCGGCGGAGCACGACGAGCGGCTGCGCGCCGGATTCGACGCGACGGATCTCGACCGGCTGCGCGAGCTGCTGGACCGGCTGCGGAACAACGTGCTGTGAGGGTTCTCGTCGACGCCGTCCCCCTCGTCGGGCACCTACCTGTTCCCGCTGGAGGGGCTCCGCGCGTGAGCCCGGGACGCGTCCGACTGCGGCGCACCAAGGGCTGGCGGAAGCCCGACGGCGTGGTCGTCGTGGCCCGGCCGTCGGTGTTCGGCAACCCGTTCCGGCTGGGCCCGGACGGGTTGCGCGCGGAGATCGTCGCCCGCTACCGCACCCACCTGCTCGACGACCCGGAGCTGCTGGCCCGGGCGCGGGCCGAGCTGGCCGGCCGCGATCTGGCCTGCTGGTGCCCGCTCGACGGCCCCTGCCACGCCGACGTGCTGCTGGAGCTCGTGAACCACCCGTGACAGTGCCGGGTTCCCGGCGGGAGACCGGCCCGCCCGGAACGCCGGCGACGCGACCGCCTGCGGCGCCGATTTCACCGACGACGCCCGCCGCCGGCTGTTCGACCTCCCGGCGGCTGCGCAAGGTGGCCGCGTTCCGGAACACCCGCCGTCGGGCGTGATCAGGGCGTGAGCACGAGGCGGATCGGGTCGCCCTTCTTGTGCTCCAACGCCTCCACGGCCTCGGCCGCGTCGGCCAGCGGCACGTGCCCGCTGATCGACGGGCCGAGATCGAGCCGCCCGGCGGCCACCAGCCGGATGAGCTGCTCGACGTGGTCGGGGCTGGAGCCGTAGTGCCCGCGCACGGCGTTGCCGCGGATGCTGAACACGGTGCCGTCGGTGATCGCGACCGGCCCCGGCGTCAGACCGACCAGCACCAGCTGGGCGCCCGCGGCGAGCACCCCGGCGGCCTGGTCGCGCACCGGCCCGGCCCCGGCGAAGTCGAAGGCCACGTCGAGGCCCCGGCCCGCGGTGGCCGCGAGCACGGACCGGCGGAAGCCGGGATCGGCCGGGTCGAGGGCGACGTCGGCGCCGAACGTCAGCGCGCGCTCCCGGGCGGCGGGCAGCGGGTCGACCACGACGATCGGGGCGGCGCCCGCCAGCCGCGCGACCCGGACGGCGTGCACCCCGAGCCCACCCGCACCCCAGATCCCGACGGACTGCGCGGGCCGCACCCCGCCCGTGACGACCACGGCCGCGTACGGGGTGGACACGGCGTCCGGGATGATCGCGGCCTGGTCGAACGGCAGCGCGTCGGGAATGGCGGCGAGCGTGTCGTGGCGGGCGATCGTGAACTGCGCCCAGCCGCCGTCGTAGTCGACGCCGCGGGTGAGCACCTGCGGGCACGGCGTGCGGCGGCGCACGCAGTTCGCGCAGATCCCGCAGACCTGCCCGGCCTGCAGCGTCACGCGCGCGCCGGGTGCCCCGCCGCCGGGCACCTCCGCGCCGACCGTGGTCATGCCGCGAGCCTCCCGTGCGGGTCGCGGCCGAGTAACGCCAGGGCCTGCTCCCAGTCGTCACCGGCGGCGGGCAGGACGGGGGCGAACGCCGCGCCGGGACGGACGCGGGCCGCGCCGGCGGGCACCAGCCGGGCCTGCGCGAGCGTGGCGGCGACCAGCTCGTCGTCGGGGCGGAAGGGTTCGCCCAACGCCGTGGCCACGTCCCAGGTGTGGACGACGGTGTCGAGCAGGTGGAAGCCGGCGACCACCGGAACGGGGAAGCGCAGCTCCTCGCTGATCTCGACGAGCAGCACCACCCGGTCGGGAGGAGCGGTGGCGAACGCGCTGGTCAGGCGATCGGCCGACGCCGGCCATCCCGCTGGTCGGGGAGCGTAGGCGGACCGGGGCGCCGAGCCGGCCTCGACCGCCTCCGCGAACCCGTGGTTCTGGCCGACCATGTGCCCGAGCAGGGCGGCGAGGTCCCAGCCGGCGCAGGGCGTCGGTCGAGCGAGATCGGTGGACCGGACGCGGGCGACCACCGCGCCCGCGACGGTGAGCGCACGGTGGTGGAGGTCGATTATCGCCATGCCGAGACCATCTACTGCTGTAGACGATATGTCAACGGATATGGTTCGCCGGTGACCGACCGGGATCTGGGTACCCTCCTGCACGCGCTCACGCGCGCCGTCGTCGACGCCGAGGTGCCCGTGCTGCGCGCCCACGGCGTCGAGATGTGGGACTACGTCGTGCTCGGCGGGCTGGAGCAGGGGGCCGCGCCGACCCAGTCGCAGCTGGCCGCCGCGGTCGGACGCGACAAGACGCGGCTGATCCCGATCCTCGACCGGCTCGAGGCCCGTGACCTGCTGCGCCGCACCCCGGATCCGGACGACCGGCGCAACCGCGTGGTGGCGCTGACCGACACCGGCCGGTCCCTGCTCGCGGACTGCCGGGCGGCGATCCGTGCGCTGGAGGAGGACCTGTTCGGCGACGCGGCGACGCTGCGACGGTCATTGCAGGCGGAGGCCGACCGACTCGACATGTAAGTCTTGACATGTCGGACTGGGAAGGTGCATCGTGATGACACAGCACAGCGATGACAGCACAGCGCCGACCCGGAACGAGGCCATGATGACCACCACCGCCCCCACCGCCTCCGGCCGTCGCGGGATGGTCACCGGCCTCCTGTGGGACGTGGGCGGCTCCGTCGGTGCCTACTACGCCCTGCACGCCCTGGGCGCGAGCGACGGGGTGGCTCTGCTCGCCGCGGCCGTCGTCGCGGGCGGGCGGATCGCCTGGGTCGCCGTCCGCGACCGCACGCTCGACGCCTTCGCGTCGGTGATGCTTCTGGTCTGGGGCGTCGGGCTCGGCCTGTCGTTCCTCGCGGGCGACGCACGGTTCCTGCTGCTCAAGGACTCGGTCACCACCGCTGCGGTCGGCGCCGCGTTCCTGGTCTCGATCCTGGCGCGCCGCCCGCTCACCCTCGCCGCGGCGAAGAGCTGGAACCCCGCTGGCGCGGCCGAGCTCGAGGACCGGTTCGCCACCCGGCCCGCCGCGCGGCGCGCGTTCACGGTCTCGGCCCTCGTCTGGGGCGTCGGGCTGATCGTCGAGTCGCTGGTGCGGGTCCCGCTGATCTACGCGCTGCCGGTGGACGTCATGGTCGGCCTCTCGACCGTCATCATGATCACCGCGTTCTCGCTGCTGGGGATCTGGAACGGCTGGTACACCGCCCGCGTGCAGCGCCTGGCGCACGCGGCGTGACCGGTCACTCCAGCACCAGCTCGCTGCCGTCGTGGTGCGAGGTCATGGCGAGCATCGCCGCGAGCTGGTCGCACAGCCAGGCCACCAGCTCGTCGCGCGGCACCTTCTGCTCCTGCAGCCACGTGAGGCTCGCGCCCTCCACGAGCGCCACCCAGCCCCGCAGCGTCATCGCCATCAGCGGGGACGGGTCGGTGATCCCGCCGCGCTCGCGCAGCAGGGTGACGATGTGGTCGCGGACGCCGTCGACGATGGCGTCGGTCTGGTCGGTGGAGATCACCGAACCGCTGCGCAGCAGGGCCACGTACGCCTCCGCGTGCCGCTCCACCACCCCGAAGAAGGCCTCGACCGCGCTGCGCAGCTGGTCGGCCACGGACTCCCCGGCGGGCAACGAGATCCGGTCGACCATCTCGGCCACGATCGTGCTCAGCGCCGCCACGTGCAGCTCGTCCATGCCGCGGAAGTAGCGGTAGAACAGCGCGCGGGAGACGTCGGCGGCACCGGTGACGTCGTCGACGGTGACCTGCTCGGGCGGCACCCGCCCGTAGATCTCCAGCGCCACCTCGATGAGCTGCTCGCGGCGCCGCTCGGGGCTCATGCGTCTCACAGGCCGATCCTGACCGACTCGCCCGCCGCGCGCGCGACGCACAGCGCGATGCGCCCCGGCCCGGCCGTGTCGTGCTCGGTCTCCCCGGCCAGCAGGGGCACGTGGCACGTTCCGCAGAACCCCTGACGGCACGAGTAGGGCACCTCCGGCCGCACGGTCAGCACGGCGTCCAGGGCGGAGCGGTCGGCGGGCACCGGCACGGCCACCCCGTCGACGTCGAGCACGAACGGCCGGCCGCCCCGGATCGGGGGAGGGGAGAACCGCTCGGCGTGGAACGGGTGGCCGGCGGGCATCGCGCGGCGCACCACGTCGATCATCGGGGGCGGGCCGCAGCAGTAGACGGCCGTGCCGGGCGTCCAGCCCTCCAGCAGCTCCCCGGCCGACGCCGGCCCGCCGTGCTCGTCGTCGGGTCGCAGGGACACCCGCGCGGGATCGAGCCCGGACGACAGCGGCAGCGACGCCCGGTCGCGTCCGACGTGCACGAGACGCCAGTCGGTGGTCGCCGCCCGGGCCATCGCGGCCAGCGGGGTGATCCCGATGCCGCCCGCGAGGAACAGGTAGCGCTCGGCCGCCACGAACGGGAACGCGTTGCGGGGGCCGCGCACGGTGACGGGGTCACCCGCGCGCAGGCCGTGCACCTCGGTCGATCCGGCACCGACGCGGCGCACCGCGATGCGGTACTCGCTGCGCCGCAAGGGGTCTCCGCACAGCGAGTACTGGCGCACCAGGCCCGAGGGCAGGACGAGGTCGAGGTGGGCGCCGGGCCGCCAGGCGGGCAGCGGGCCCGGGCCGGCCAGCGTCAGCCCGACGACGTCCGGCGCCTCGGCCCGGACCTCGGCGACGGCCAGGCGCAGGTCGCGGTCGACCGCAGGGGCCGGGCGCCGCCGGCGCCCCGAGCGGACGGCCAACCGCGCGGTCAACCCGACCACGGCGTCGACCCGCCGCATGGTGCGCCCCGGGTCACCCATGCCGTGCACCCCGGGCCGGGCCGGTCATGCCGCCCGCTCGTCGGCGGCCCGGGCCGCCGACGACGTGGCGAGGTAGGCCACGGCCGCGTCCGTGGAACCGTAGTGCGACGGGTGGTAACCCGGCCGCAGGTAGGCCGCCATCGCGCGCAGCGTCGGCCGGAACGCGGGACACAGCCCCAACGTCGCGGCCCGGTGCAGGTCGCGCCAGCGCGCTCTCGTCGGCACCGGGTCGCGGCGCAGCAGGAAACCGACGCCCTGCGCCCACAGCCGCACCAGGATCGGCACCGCGGGGATCAGCGCCCGAACCCGCCGGCTGTAGCGGCTGTCGAGGTGCACGAGCAGGTCGTGGGCCACCGCCCGGTGTTCCACCTCCTCGGCGCCGTGCCAGCGCAGCAGGTCGAGCATCGTGGGGTCGGTGCCGGCGGCGTCCAGGGCGCGGGCGTCGAGCACCCACTGCCCGAGGAACGCGGTGACGTGCTCGATCGCCGCGATCAGCGCGACGCGCTCCACGAGCCACTCGCGGGCGGCGTCGCCGGTGAGGTCGCGCTCGCCCAGGGCCTGGGTGAACATCCACTCCACCTGGCGGACGTAGGGGGAGGTGTCGACGCCGCGGGCGGCGAAGTGGTCGAGCACCCCCTGGTGCGACGACGCGTGCATCGCCTCCTGCCCGATGAAGCCGCGCACGTCCTCGGCCAGTGCCGGGTCGCGGACCAGCGGCAACGCCGCGCCGAACACCCGCACGAACCACCGCTCGCCCTCGGGCAGCAGCAGGTGCAGCACGTCGAGGAGGTGGGTGGCGAAGGGCTCGCCCGGGATCCAGTGCACGGGCAGGGCCGACCAGTCGAACGCGACCGCGCGGGCGGTCAGCGCGATCCGGTCGTCCCCGCTCACTTCGGCCCCAGGTCACGACGCGCGACGGCCCGCAGCAGACCCGGCGTCAGCCGCGACAGGGCCAGCGTGACGTGCGCCTCCGGCGTGACGGGCGCCAGCGCGACGTCCTTCTCCACGGCCCGCACGACGGCCTGCGCGACGCGGTCCGGGGTGTAGTTGCGCTTCGCGTACGCGGCGGTGGTGGCGTTGCGACGGCGCTGCTCGGTGGCCGCGTCGGCGCCCACGAAGCGCGTGGTGGCGGTGATGTTGGTGTGCACGAAGCCCGGGCACAGGGCGCTGACGCCGATGCCGTCGTCGGCGAGCTCGGCGCGCAGGCACTCCGAGAGCGCGAGCACCGCGGACTTGGTGGTGGCGTAGGCCGAGAGGGTGCGTGCCCAGGTGTAGGCCGCCGCGGACGCGACGTTGACGATGTGGCCGCCCTCGCCGTGCTCCTGCAGCAGCGGCGCGAACTGCCGGCAGCCGTGGATGACGCCCCACAGGTTGACGTCGATGATCTTCTGCCAGTCGGCCACCGAGGTGTCGACGAACGAGCCGGCCATGCCGATCCCCGCGTTGTTGATCACCACGTCGGGCACGCCGTGGTCGGCGGCCACGCGCTTGGCGAACTCCTCCATGGCGGCGCCGTCGGACACGTCGACCTGCATCGCCGCGCCCCGGCCGCCGAGCAGCCCGACGGTCTCCTCCGCGGTGGCCAGGTCCCGGTCGGCCGCGATGACCCGGGCTCCCCGGGAGGCGAACGCCTTCGCGGTCTCCCGGCCGATGCCGCTCCCGGCCCCCGTGACGACGACGAGCCGGTCGGTCCAGCGTCCGGTGCCGGCGCGGGCCCGGCGCAGCGACGGCGCCTCCGGCCCGCCCTCGACGTGGGCGACGAGCTCACGCACGCAGCGGGCGATCACCGCGGGACGGCTGCGCGGCACCCAGTGGCCGCCGGGGATGCGGCGTACCCGCAGGTCGGGTGCATAGGGCTCGATCTCGGTCTGCAGCGGCGCGGTGACGTAGCGGTCGAGGGTGGGCGCGAGCACCTGCACCGGTACGTCGGTGCCGCGCGGCTGCGGGTTCCCCAGACGCTCGGCGATGTTGGCGCGGTAGAGCTCGAGGCCGTTGACGGCGTTGCGCGTGAGCGGCGCCGGCCCGCCCAGCACACGCGCGCCCAGGCCGGACCGCCAGATCAGCTCGGGCAGCACCGGCAGCCGGAACAGCACCGTGTACCAGGACGAGAGCGCCTGCCGCAGCGTGTCCCTGCGCGACCGCCGCTTCCGGAACCAGGCCCCGACGTGGTCGAGATCCGGCCCGGAGATCGACGTGAACGACGCGACCCGGCCGGCCAGGCGGGGGTCGGTGACCGAGTGCCAGGTCTGGATCGCGCCCCAGTCGTGCGCCAGCAGGTGCACCTGCTGCCCGGGTGCCACGTCGTCGAGCACGGCGACGAGGTCGTCGGTGAGCCGGTCGAGGCGGTAGCCGGCCCGGTCGCGCGGGGCGTCGGACCCGCCTGCGCCACGCACGTCGTAGGTGACGACGCGGTGGTCGACGGACAGGTCGGCGACGACGCCGTCCCACACCGTGTGGTCGTCGGGGTAGCCGTGCACGGCCACCACGGTCGGGGAGGTCGCGTCCCCGCTGGTCTGCACCGCGAGCCGCACGCCGTCGGGACTCGTCACCGTATGAGACATGGCGTCATCCTAGAAAATGTGTCAACAAATGGCGAGTCCGCCGATCGGGTCCGTCAACGGCAGCGTTGGTGGTACACACACGAGGGCGTCCGACACGAACCGAAGCTCGAGGAGGAGCGATGGGAAAGTTCGACGGCAGGGTCGTCCTGATCACCGGTGGTGCGCGCGGTCAGGGCCGCTCGCACGCCCTGGCGTTCGCCCGCGAGGGCGCCGACGTGGCGTTCTGCGACATCGCGGCGCAGCTCGACTCCGTGCCCTATCCGATGTCCCGGTCGGCCGATCTCGACGAGACGACCAAGCTGGTCGAGGAGCTGGACCGGCGCTGCGTGGGGGTCACCGCCGACGTCCGCGACGGTGCCCAGGTGCGGGCGTTCGTCGAGCGGGCGGTCACGGAGCTGGGCCGGGTCGACTTCCTCCTCGCCAACGCCGGGATCTTCTCGTCGCCCGCGATGGAGGTGGGCGGCAACGGGATCACCGTGAACGCGGTGTGCCCGACGGGCGTGGACACCACCATGATCCAGAACCCCGCCGCCTACGCGTTGTTCCTGCCCGACACCGAGAACCCCACGCGGGAGGACGCGGCGCCGGCGTTCCAGTCGCTCAACGCGATCCCGGTGCCGTGGATCGAGCCGATCGACATCTCCAACGCGATGGTGTTCCTGTGCTCCGACGAGGCCCGCTACATCACCGGGGAGACCCTCGCGGTCGCCGCCGGTGCCACCGCGGCCAACGCGGGCTGAGCGTGGTCGCCACCAGCCGGGCCCGCCGCGACGCGATCGCCGACGGCGTCGTCGGGCGCCGCCGCGAGCTCGACCTCACGCTCGCGGCCGTGTCCGCCGGCCGGGACATTCTTCTCGAGGGCCCGCCGGGCACGTCGAAGTCGACGATGCTGCGCGCGATCACCGCGAACTGGGGCGTGCCGTTCGTGCTGGTGGAGGGCAACGCCGAGCTCACCCCGGCCCGGCTGGTGGGCCACCACAACCCGGCGCGGGTGCTGCGCGAGGGCTACTCCCCGGAGAACTTCGTGCCGGGCCCGCTGGTGGAGGCGATGCAGGGCGGCGGGTTCCTCTACATCGAGGAGCTCAACCGCGCACCGGAGGACACGCTCAACGTGCTGCTGGGGGCGATGGCGGAGCGGGAGGTGACGGTGCCGCGGGTCGGGGTGATCACCGCGTTGCCGACGTTCCGCGTGCTGGCGTCGATGAACCCGTTCGACAACGTCGGCACCGCGCGGATCTCCGACTCGGTCTACGACCGCTGGTGTCGGCTCGCCGTCGGCTACCAGGACGCGGGGGAGGAGGCCGACATCGTGGCGGTGCGCACCGGCTTGCCCACCGGCTCGGCCGGATCCGGCAGCGCTGCCGCGCAGCTCGTCGCCGACGCCGTGGCCATCACCCGGGCCACGCGCTCGCATCCGGAGCTGCGGCGCGGGTCGTCGGTGCGCGGGGCGATCGACCTCGCCGCCATCGCCGCGGAGCTGGCGAAGCTGGGCACCTACCCGGAACGGGAACGGCTGGTGCTCGACGCCGCGCTGCTGGCGCTCTCGGGGCGCATCGGGGTGGACGAGGCCAGCGACGTCACCCCGGAGGCGGTGATCACCGAGATCTGGGAGAACCATTTTTTCTCGCTCCCCGGCGCGCGGCGCCGGGAGTCCACCGGCTAGACGTCGACAACGCCGTCTCCTCGGGGCAGCGGGGCCCGGCCCCGTTGCGCCGCAGGCCCAAACAGCTCGCCGAGGCGCCGGCGCTGTACCAGCAGGGCGGGGGCTCGCCGCTCGTCGTGGACGTCGATCTCGCCGGGCGCGGCACCGGGGAGCTGAGCCAGGCCGCTGGTGGCCAGGGCGTGCTCGTCACGCACCAGAAGGCGGCCCTGCGCGACATCGGTGACCTCGTCGAGGACCGCGCACCCGACCGGGAGGTGGCCGTCATGGCGCAGCGGATCGCCCGGCGGCTGTCGATCCGCCGCCGCCCCCGCGACCCGCGGGCCGAGCGCGGGGCGGGGAAGCTCGCGAGCGTTCCGTACCGGTACCGGTCCGACGACATCGACCTCGACCGCACCATCGAGATGCTCACCGGGCGGCCCTACCCCGAGGACACCGACGTCATCGTGCGGGAACGGATGCGGTCACGGCGGGCCGTGGTGCTGATCGTCGACGTGTCGGGGTCGATGCGCGGGGAGAAGGTGAGGATGGCCGCCGCCACCGTCGCGGCCCTGTCGGCCGATCTCACCGACGACCAGCTCGCCGTGGTGGCGTTCTGGTCCGACGCCGCCCTGCTCACACCGCTGGAGGCACACGTGCCCGCGGTGCGGCTGCTGGATCAGCTGCTGCGCATCCCCGCGCGCGGCCTGACGAACGTGCACTTCGCGCTGACGGTGGCGCACGCCGAGCTGGCGCGGTCCGCGGCGCGGCGGCGCAGCGCGGTGCTGCTCACCGACGCCGTGCACAACGCCGGCCCCGACCCGCGCACGGTCGCCCGGCGCTTCCCGGAGCTGCACGTGCTGCTGCAGACCGACGGCGAGCACGACCGGGCGTTGGGCGCGGACATGGCGCGGCTGGGCCACGGCCGGTTCGCGGCGGTGGCCACCCACCGCGACGTCGCCCCTGCGCTCAACCGGGTGTTGGCGGGAGGATGAGGGCGTGCTGCCTTCCGAACTGCTCATCGACGCCTTCGACCGGGTCAGGGAGACGGTGCACGCCGCCGTCGCCGACCTCACCGACGACCAGCTCGCCGTCCGCCTCGACGCCGACGCCAACTCCATCGCCTGGCTCGTGTGGCACCTGACCCGCGTGCAGGACGACCACCTCGCCGGCGTCTCCGACCTCGACGAGGTGTGGACCGCCGCCGGTTGGAGCGACCGCTTCGGCCTGCCCTTCCCCGACGCCGCCATCGGCTACGGCCAGGGCAGCGCCGACGTGGCGAAGGTGCGCGTTCCCGCCGACCTGCTGCTGGGCTACCACGACGCCGTGCACGCGCAGACCGTCGCGTATCTCCGTGATGACCTGACGGACGACGACCTCGAGCGTGTCGTCGACGAGCGCTGGGACCCGCCCGTCACGCTGGCCGTGCGGCTGGTGAGCGTCGTCAACGACACGCTGCAGCACGCCGGCCAGGCTGCCTTCGTCCGGGGGATCGTGCTCCGGGCGACCTAGGCGCCACCCGGTGATCGCGACGGGCCGCACCTTCGCGCCCTCGCCGGGGCGATGGCGTGCGGCCGGTGGCGATCATGAGGGCGTGTCCGGTCGGCGTCGGCCACGGTCCTGGTGGACCGCCTCGAGGCCGCCGGACACGTCGAGCGCATCCGCCGCGACACCGACCGGCGCCGGGTCACCGTCGCCCCGCGGCCCTCGGCCCAGCGCGCCAACCTGGCGGTCTGACTGCCGCCGATCCTGGCCATCGACGCGGTGGGGCGGTCGCTCTCCGAGCAGGACCGGCGCGTCGTCGACGGCTTCCTCGACGGGATCACCGCGGCGATCACCGCCCGGGCATGATCACCCCATGGCCCTCCTCCGCTGCGACTTCTTCGCCGAATCCCTCGGGCTGAGCACCTCGATGACCGTGCTCCTGCCGCAGACCACCTCCGGCCAGATCGGGATGGCCGGTGCGGCGGGTGACGACGCCCCGCCGGTGCTCTACCTGCTGCACGGCATGACCGACGACGACACGATCTGGCTGCGCCGCACGTCGATCGAGCGCTACGCCGCGCCGCTGGGACTGGCGGTGGTGATGCCGCAGGTGCACAAGTCGTTCTACGCCGACGAGGTGAACGGCAACCGGTACTGGACGTTCCTGTCCGAGGAGCTGCCCGCGATCGTCTCCTCGTTCTTCCGGGTCTCCACGCGCCGGGAGGACACGTTCGTCGCCGGACTGTCGATGGGCGGCTACGGGGCGCTGAAGTGGGCGCTGCGGCAGCCGGAACGCTTCGCCGCCGCCGCGAGCCTGTCGGGCGTCCTGGACGCGGCCGCGCTCTGCGAGCGGTTCCCGGACCCCCTGCTGACGCGGATCTTCGGCCCCGACGGCCCCCGCGACACCGACGGCGACCTGCTCGCGCTGGTGGGCGGGGCCGACCCGGCCACCACCCCGGCCCTGCACGTCACCTGCGGCACCGAGGACCCCCTGCTGCCCGGCAACCGCCGCTTCCTCGCCGCCGCCGAGGCCGCCGGCGTGGCCGTGACCAGCGACATCGGTCCCGGCAGCCACGAGTGGGGCCTCTGGGACGCCCGCATCCAGGAGGTGCTGGCCTGGCTGCCGCTGCACCGGTAGGACCCCGGCCGTCGCGTCGCGGTCACCGTCACCATCCTCGCGGCATCCTCGCGGCATTCTCGTGGCGCTGTTCACCTGTGCCGTCGCGACGCCGGGCGGGAGCGGGCGGCAGACCGCGGACTCCGGCGAGACGATCACGGTCGCCGGTCTCGCGCTCACCGCCGTGGCCGCGGCGCTCGTGGGCGGGGGCGTCGTGCGCGCGCCGAGTGGCGGTTGCGCTCGGGTAAGGGAAAGCTGCCTCCTTCGTGGCGTCGACTGGCCGTCGGAGGGATCGGCCCGGGCACCTGCGAACCGCCATCCTCACTCCACACGAAGAAGGGGTGAGGACATGGAGGCCACAGTGGACAGCACTCTTCTCACGGGCCGCGACCGCGCCATCCTGCGTGCGGTGGCGGCGGGACGGGCCGAGCTGGGCTGGGGTGCCGAGCCCGACCTCTTCCTCGACGGCCGCTGCTGCTGTGACCAGCCGGCCGCGCACCGGCTGGTGCGGGTCGGCCTGATCGCCCCGGGGGCGGTCGCGGCCGCCGGCGGGCGCGTGCCCGCGATGATCACCGACCAGGGCCGGTTCGAGCTCGCGGCCTGACGCCACCCGTCCCACTGGTCGGCCGGGCGGAGCGCACCGCGACCGTGAACACCGCGGAGGCCGGCGCGATACACCGGGAACGGACGGGGTGCGGCGCGGGGCCCGGCAACGCGGTGGACCGCGGGCCTGCGGCATCTCCCGCAGCTGACGAGCACCGGGCTGAAGATCGACGAGTCGTCCACGGTGGGGCGGTCCGACGACCCCACGTCGCTCACCACCGTGGCGATGATCGCGGGACCGGCGCGCGACCTCGGGCTGTCGTGCGTGGCCGAGGGGATCGAGACCGACGAGCACCTGCTCGCGCTGCCGTCGGGGCTGATCGGGCCGGGCCGGCTGCTGGGCCCGCTGGCCCTGGTGACCGGTCGTTCGGCCGACCGGCACCATGACAGGCATGACAGGCATGACAGGCATGACAGGCATGACCGGCATGACCGGCACCGACCTGCGGGAGAGGTGCGCGATCGACGACGTCGCGCTGACGATGCTGCACGCCGCCGCGTTCGACGAGACACCGCGGCTGCGCCCGTGGGGTGCGCAGCTGGAGCGGCACAGCCTGACCTGGCTCGGCGCGTTCGAGGGCGTGCGCATGATCGGCTTCGCCAACCTCGCCTGGGACGGCGGTGTGCACGCGTTCCTCGTCGACGTGCTGGTGGCGCCGGACCGTCGACGGCGGGGGACCGGCCGCGCCCTGGTGGCCGAGGCGCTCCGCCTGGCGACGGAGGCGGGCTGCGCGTGGCTGCACGCCGACCCCGCGCCGGCGGTGGCCGCGGCCTTCGCCGCGGTGACGCCGAGCCCGGTGCGCCTGCACCGGGCCACCCGTGACCGACGCGGTGACGGTGGCGCCGAGAGCTGATCACTCCACGGTGCGCAGCGCCCGCTGGGCCGCGGGCGGGTCGGGCACGAGCGAGCCGTCCCCGTCGCGCTGCTCCTCCGCCGACTCGTGGTCGAGGATCCGCTCCACCGCGTCGACGAACGCGGCCTCGGCCGCGGCGTCCCCGGTGCGGTAGCCGCGGCCGCGCGCGTCGAACAGCCGGCACTCGCGGTCGAGCGCGTCGGCCGCACGCCTGCACCGAGCCGCGCGGGCTCCGGGCCGCAGCACCCGCGACACGCCCTCCAGGACCACGACGAGGGCGCCCAGGACGACGGTGGCGGTGCCGAGGGGCGGATTGCCCGCGGTGACGCCGACCCCCGCTCCCGCGGCCACGAGGAGCAGGCTCAGCACGTTGGCGTACACGGTCTGGCGGCGGGCGACGCACCGCTGGACGCGGCGCTCGTGGTCGACCCGGCGGCGGTACCGGGCGGCGCGGCGCGAGACGTCCGGCTCGCCCCCGCCCTCGACGGTGCCGGTGCGGTCGGTCGTAGCGGCGGCGGTGGCGCTCATCGGAACCTCCTCGGGCGTGCGGTGCGGTCGCCCGAGGATGCGCCGCGGGGCCCGTGCGCCGGGATCCCCGCGCAGGTCAGGTCGGGGCGGGACGGCGGAAGGGTTCCGTCACCGTCCGGACAGGTCGCCGTCGCGGTAGAGCCACCGGCCGGCCACCCGCTCGAAGCGGCTGTTCTCGTGCAGCACCCCGCCGTCGTGGTGGGCCCGGAACTCCACCGTCGCCGCGTCCCCGTCGGTGGTCCCGCCGAGGATCTCCAGGCCCGTCCAGCGGGTGGCCGGGTCGATGCCGATACGGCGGGGCCGGGTGGCCGGGGCCCACGTCCGGCGCAGGTAGGCCTCGTCACCGACGACGAACGCCGCGTACCGCGAGCGCATCAGCAGCTCGGCGGTGGGGGCGGCGTCGCCGTGGTGGAACCGGCCGCAGCACGACTCGTAGGGGGCGGGCAGGCCGCACGGACAGGGTGAAGCGGGCACACGGGCATTGTCACCGGCCCTAGGCTGCCCCCATGGCCCGGTACTTCGACGTTCACCCGGTGGATCCCCAGAAGCGCGCGATCGGCCAGGTGGTCGACATCGTCCGCGGCGGCGGGCTGATCGCCTATCCCACCGACTCCTGCTTCGCGCTCGGCTGCAGGTTGGGCAACCGCGAGGGGCTGGCCCGCATCCGCGAGATCCGCCATCTCGACGAGGACCACCACTTCACGCTGGTCTGCCGCGACTTCGCGCAGCTCGGCCAGTTCGTGAAGGTCGACAACTCGGTGTTCCGGCTGGTCAAGGCCTCGACGCCGGGCAGGTACACGTTCATCCTGCCGGCCACCAAGGAGGTGCCCCGGCAGCTGCTGCACCCCAGGAAGAAGACGGTGGGCGTGCGGATCCCCGAGCACGTGGTGGCCCAGGCCCTGCTCACCGAGCTGGGGGAGCCGATCCTGTCCAGCACGCTGCTGCTGCCCGACCACGAGGAGCCCCTCACCCAGGGCTGGGAGATCAAGGAGGAGCTCGACAACGCCGTCGACGCGGTGATCGACTCCGGCGACTGCGGGGTGGAGCCCACCACGGTCGTCGACCTGTCGGGCGACGAGCCGGAGATCATCCGCTACGGCGCGGGCGACGCCTCCCGCTTCGAGTAGGCGGGGCGGGGGTTGCCGAAAGGTGACATCCACCTGCCCGTCGCGTAGGGGATGATGCTGCGCCGGGCAGTACTCCGGCGGGGCGGAGACGGCCAGGATCGTGCAGGTCCGGGCCGTGGGGCCCGACGCAGCGAGGAGTCAGCCATGAGCGCCCCCTACGGACCACCCCAGCCCGGCCCCTACGGCCGGCCGCCCCAGTACGGCCCGCCCCAGTACGGCCCGCCCCAGTACGGACAGCCCCAGTCCGGGCAGCCCCCGTACGGGCCACCGCCGCAGGGCGGGCCCGGCGCGCCTCCGCCGCGCAAGAGCTCCACCGGCAAGATCCTCGCCATCACCGCGATCGTGCTCGTCGTGCTGGTCGGGGGTGGGGTGTTCGCGGTGAGCCGGGTCGTCGGCACCGTCGCGGACAAGGTCGGCGGCCTCGCCGGCGGCACCAGCGCCACCTGTGACGCGGTCTCCACCGACGACGTGAACGCCGCGCTGGGCGGTACCTACGACGTGGTCCAGCTCGGCGGGGCCATCGGCGGGCTGACCGCGCCGGTGCTCGACTCCCGGGTGCTGGCCGACGCGCCCGTCAGCTGCTGGGCGGTGGAGAGTGGGAACTCCGCAGACGGGAACGGGGGCGGTCGCCTGGCCCGTATCGCCACCTACACCGGCCCCGACGCGACGGCCCGGTTCGCCAAGGAGAAGGCGGCGGCCAAGGGCACATCCCAGGACCAGGGCAACGGCATCACCGTCTCCACCGACGGCTACCTCGGCCCGGACGTCCAGGCGGGCGACGAGGCGTTCTGCACCACCGGCGACATGCTCGGCTCCGCCGGGGCGCTGGTGCGCCGCGGCGACACGCTGGTCTACGTGTCCACGACGGCCGCGGGCGGTGGTGCGGCGTCGATCCCGCAGATCGGGGTGGGCGACAACGGCGCCCCCTCGTTCTCCACGGACAAGGCCAACTGCGACAAGGCGGTCGCGCTGGCGGCGAAGGCCCACTGACCGGGCCGACGTAAGCTGGAGCCTCCCGATCGAAAGCGAGTGGTGTGCCGTGACCCGCGTGTCAACCGAGGCCTCCCGGCGCCGGACCTTCGCGGTGATCAGCCACCCCGACGCCGGCAAGTCGACGCTCACCGAGGCGCTGGCCCTGCACGCCGAGGTCATCGACTCCGCGGGCGCGGTGCACGGCAAGTCCGGGCGCAAGGGCGTCACGTCGGACTGGATGGAGATGGAGCGCAAGCGGGGCATCTCCATCACCTCCGCGGTGCTGCAGTTCGCCTACCGCGACCACGTGATCAACCTGCTCGACACCCCGGGCCACGGCGACTTCTCCGAGGACACCTACCGCGTGCTCGCCGCCGTCGACGCCGCGGTGATGCTGCTCGACGCCGCGAAGGGCCTCGAGCCCCAGACGCTCAAGCTGTTCGACGTCTGCCGCGCCCGGGGCATCCCGGTCCTCACGTTCGTCAACAAGTGGGACCGGCCCGGCCGGGAGGCCCTGGAGCTGCTCGACGAGGTGGAGCAGACCATCGGGCTGCGGCCCATGCCGATCACGTGGCCGCTGGGCATCGCGGGCGACCTGCGCGGCGTCGTCGAGGTCGGCACGGGGGAGCTGCGCCGCTACACGCGCACCGCGGGCGGGGCCACGCGCGGCCAGGTCACCATCGTCCCGGCCGAGCAGGCCGCCGTCGAGGAGCCCGACCACTGGCCCGCGGCGCAGGAGGAGATCTCCCTGCTGGAGGAGATCGGCGCGCAGTTCGACGAGAAGGACTTCCTCGCGGGCATCGCCACGCCGGTGCTGTTCGGCGCGGCCCTGGCGGGCGTCGGCGTCGGCCGGCTGCTCGACGCGCTGGTCGACCTGGCCCCGGCGCCGGAGGCCCGCGAGGACGCCGAGGGCAACCCCCGCGCGCTCGACACGCCGCTGTCGGGCCTGGTGTTCAAGGTGCAGGCCGGCATGGACCGCTCCCACCGCGACCGCATGGCGTTCGTGCGCATCTGCTCGGGGCGGTTCGAGCGCGGCATGGTGCTCACCCACGCCGCCACGGGCAAGCCGTTCGCCACCAAGTACGCGCAGTCGGTGTTCGGGCAGGAGCGCACCACCGTGGAGGAGGCGTTCCCCGGCGACATCGTCGGGCTGGTCAACGCCACCGCGCTGCGGCCGGGCGACACGCTCTACGCGTCCGAGCCGGTGCTGTTCCCGGCCATCCCGAGCTTCTCGCCCGAGTACTTCAACGTCGCGCGCGGCGCCGACGCGGGGCGGTTCAAGCAGTTCCGCCGGGGCATCGAGCAGCTCGACTCCGAGGGCGTCATCCAGGTGCTGCGCTCGGACCTGCGCGGTGACCAGAGCCCCGTGCTCGCCGCCGTCGGGCCGCTGCAGTTCGAGGTGGTCTCCAGCCGCATGGCCGACGAGTTCGGAGCGCCCGTGCTGCTGGAGACGCTCGGCTACTCGATCACCCGGCGCACGGACGCCGCCGGGGCGGAGCTGCTGGCCAAGCAGGCCGAGGTCGAGGTGCTGGAACGGCGCTCCGACGGCGCGCTGCTCGCGGTGTTCGTCAACAAGTGGCGGCTGGAGACGATCCAGCGCAAGTACCCCGACATGACGCTGGAGCCCCTGCCCGCCGGCTCGTCGGGGCGATGACGGGGCCGATGAGGGGCTGATGACGCTCGAGCACTTCAACGCCCGGCCCGACGCCGAAGCGGCGCTGCTGGGGTGCTGTGCCGCACCGCGCTGGGCCGCGCAGGTGGCGGGCGGGCGGCCCTACTCCTCGGTCGAGGATCTGCAGGACGCCGCCGCGGCCGCGCTGACCGACGCCGATCTCGACGCCGCCATGGCCGGGCACCCCCGCATCGGCGACCGCGCGGCCGGGGGCACGTCCGGTCGGGAGCAGGCCGCGGTGACGCGGGCGGGCGAGGACGTGCGGGCCGCGCTGGCCGCGGGCAACCGCGTCTACGAGGAACGGTTCGGGCACGTCTACCTGGTCTGCGCCAGCGGCCGCGGCGCCGAGGACCTCCTCGCCACCCTGCACGCCCGGCTGGGCAACGATCTTGCGACCGAGCGGGCCGTCGCGCTCGGGGAGCTGGCCGCGATCAACCGCATCCGGCTCGGCGGGCTCGTCGCCGGAGCGACCCACGACGGTCACCGGCCCGCGACATCGGCACGGCAGGATGACCGGCCGTGAGCCTGTCCACGCACGTGCTCGACGCGGCCTGCGGCCGCCCGGCCGCCGGGGTCCCGGTGCGCCTGGAGCACGGGGGCGCGGTGGTGGCCGAGGCCGTCACCGACGACGACGGGCGCGTCCGCGAGCTGGGCGAGCTCGAGGCGGGCACCTACCGGCTCGTCTTCGACACCGCCGCCTACTTCGCGGGCGCGCCGGCGTTCTACCCCGAGGTCGTGGTCACGTTCGCCGTCACCGACACCGCCGCGCACCACCACGTGCCGCTGCTGCTGTCGCCGTTCGCCTACTCCACCTACCGCGGGAGCTGAGCCATGGGGATCGTTCTCGGAGCGAACCAGTACGGGAAGGCCGAGAGCCGCCTCGTGCGGATCTACCGCGACACCGCCCGCCACGAGATCCGCGACGTCACCGTCTCGACGGCGCTGCGCGGCGACTTCTCCGCCGCCCACCTGCACGGCGACCAGTCGAGGGTGCTGCCCACCGACACCCAGAAGAACACCGCGTACGCGTTCGCGAAGTCCACAGGGCTGCACGCGATCGAGGACTACGCGCTGACGCTCGCCCGGCACTTCGTCGCCGACGTCGAGCCCGTCACCGGGGCTCGGATCGCGGTGGACGAGTACGGCTGGGAGCGCGTGCCCGTCGACGGCGTCGGCCACGACCACACCTGGACCCGCCGGGGCACCGAGGTGCGCACGGCCGTCGTCGAGGTGGACACCGAGGGCGAGCGGGTGGTGTCGGGCCTGCGCGACCTGATCCTGCTCAAGTCCACCGGGTCGGAGTTCGCCGGGTTCCTCACCGACGAGTACACGACGCTGGCCGAGACCCACGACCGGATCATGTCGACCTCGCTCGTGGCCACCTGGAGGCACAGCCCCGGCTCCTTCGGAGCGGTGGACGTCGAGTGGGACAAGTCCTTCGCCGACGTGCGGCGGATCCTGCTGGAGCAGTTCGCCACCGTGCACTCGCTGGCCCTGCAGCAGACGCTGTGGGAGATGGGCCGCGCCGTGCTGGAGGCCGATCCCGGCATCGCGGAGATCAGCCTGTCGGCGCCCAACCGCCACCACTTCGTCGTCGACCTCGCCCCGTTCGGCCTGGAGAACCCCAACGAGGTGTTCTACGCCGCCGACCGGCCGTACGGCCTGATCGAGGCGACGGTCACGCGGGACTGATCCGCCACCGCTCGACGGCGTCCGGGTCGAGCACCGCACCGATGCCCGGACGGGTGGGCACGGCCACCGTGCCGTCGGGCCCGATCCGCACGGGCTCGGCGAGCATGAAGTCGCGGCGCTGCGGGGTCCAGCCCGGCGGGTCGTACGGGAACTCCAGGTAGGGCCCACCCCCGATCCCGGCGACGACGGCGAGGTTGGCGAGCAGGCCGATGCCGTTCGTCCACGTGTGCGGGGTGAAGCTCCGGTTCCGCAGCAGCGCCAGCTCGCCCAGCGTGCGGGCGCGCGACATGCCCAGGGCCAGGACCACGTCGGTCTGGTAGACGTCGAGCAGGTCGCCGTCCAGGTGGGCGAGCACGGCGTCGGCGGAGTCGAGCATCTCGCCGCCGGCGATCCGCGCGCCGGTGCGGGAGCGCAGCGCCGCGAGCCCGGCGCGGTCGGGGTAGGGCAGCGGCTCCTCGATCCAGAACACGTCGAGGTCTCCCAGCCGTTCCACGAGCCGCTGCGTCGCGGCGACGTCGGGGGCCGGCTCGATGTCACCGGCCATCCGCCACGACCGGTTGAGGTCCACCATGATCTCCATGTCGGACCCGACGGCCTCCCGCACCGCGGCCACAGTGGCGACGCCCTCGTCGGCCCGGTGCCGGTCGATGCGCACCTTGAGCGCCCGGAAGCCCTCCGCCCGCAGCGCGAGCGCCGAGTCGACGCGGGCCCGCGGCGGCAGCAGGGAGCCGCAGGAGGCGTAGGCGGGGATCCGGTCCAGCGCGCCGCCGAACAGCGTGGCGACCGGCAGCCCGGTGACCTGACCGAGGATGTCCCACAGCGCGACCTCCAGGGGCCAGCAGCGGCCGCCGTGGACGTGGATCGACTCGATGGTCCGGACGTGGCGCTGGATCTGCAGCGGGTCGCGGCCCAGGAACAGGTGCTCGTGTCCGGCGAGGCCGAGCATGGTGTCGCCGGAGCCGACCCCGACGACGCCGTCGTCGGTCTCGACCCGCACGACCGTCGCGTCCGCGTGGCGCCGCGGCTCGGGGTCCCACGCCGCGGCGAACGGTGGGTCCAGGGGGAGCCGCAGCCGGTCGAGGTGGATCGCGGTGATCTTCACCGTCCCGACCCTAGGGCCCCCTCGGCCACGAGGCGGGTGAGCTGCGCGCGGTTGCCCACGCCGAGCTTCACGAACGCGCGTCCCAGGTGGTACTCGACGGTCCTGGGGCTCAGGAACAGCGCCGCGGCCACCTCCCGGTTGGTGGCCCCGTCGGCGACCGCCAGATCTCGAGCACCCCGGCGTGGCCGCGCCGGGCGTCCGCCAGCACGGTGTCGACGGCGGCGATCTCCGCCGAGCGTCCGCGCACGGCTCCCCCTCCTGGCGCCCCGGGCACCAAGGAGCACACCGGTCCGGCACCGGGTACACGGCTGGGGATTTCCCTGACGCCCGGGCGTCGCCCAGTTCGTAGGTTCGGTGTCCGGCACCGGGGGACGGCATGATCATCGACGAGGTGTCGCCGCCGGCCATCGCCACCGCGAGCCCGTCGCGGAGGCCGACGGCGGCGGTGCGCCGCGTCGGCTACCGGTTCGTCACCGTGGCGACTTCACCCCGCCGCCGGGGAGCGCTGTACTTTCCCTCATGGACTTCGTCATCGAGGGTGCCCACGTCGTCACCGTCACCGGCGGGGAGTTCGCGGGTGGCCACGTGGTGGTCGAGGGCAACCGGATCACCGCCGTCGGCGCGGGCCCGGCGCCCCGCACCGGTGACCCCGCGGTGATCGACGGGCGTGGCTGCCTGCTCACCCCCGGGTTCGTCAACACCCACAACCACCTCTACCAGTGGGTCACGCGCGGGCTGGCCGTCGACTCCACGCTCTTCGAATGGCTCACCACCCTCTACCCGGTGTGGGCGGGCATCGACGAGCACGCCGTGCACACCGCCGCGAGCGGGGCACTGGCCCAGCTGGCGCTCACCGGTTGCACCACCGCGTCCGACCACCACTACGTCTTCCCCCGCGAGGGCGGCGACGTGTTCGCCGCCGAGATCCGCGCGGCGCAGGACGTGGGCCTGCGGTTCCACCCCTGCCGCGGCTCCATGGATCTCGGGCGGCGTGACGGCGGCCTGCCGCCCGACAACGTCGTCGAGGACCGGGACGCGATCCTCACCGCGTCGGCCGACGCCGTGGCGCGCTGGCACGACCCGTCGCCGGGCTCGATGCTGCAGGTGGCGCTGGCGCCGTGCTCGCCGTTCTCGGTCACCGGCGAGCTCATGCGACTCTCGGCCGAGCTGGCCCGGGAGCTGGGCGTCCACCTGCACACCCACCTCGCCGAGACCCTCGACGAGGGCCAGTTCTGCCACGAGCGCTTCGGCTGCTCCCCGCTGGAGTACGTGGAGGGCCTCGGCTGGACCGGCGACGACGTCTGGTTCGCCCACGCCGTCCACCTCGACGACGCCGCGGTGAAGAAGATCGGCGACACCCGCACCGGTGTGGCGCACTGCCCGTCGTCCAACGCGCGGCTCGGGGCCGGCATCGCCCGCACCCGGTCCCTGCGTGACGCCGGCGCGCGCGTCGGGCTCGGCGTCGACGGCGCGGCCAGCAACGAGGCGGGCAGCCTGCTGGAGGAGGTGCGCCACGCGCTGCTGTTCGCCCGCGCCACCGGCGGGCCGACGGCCCTGACCGTCCGGGACGCGCTGGAGCTGGCCACCATGGGCGGCGCCGCGGTGCTCGGCCGCACGGGAGAGATCGGGTCGATCGAGGTGGGGAAGCTGGCCGACCTGGCGCTGTGGCGCCTCGACGGCCCGGCCCACGCCGACGTCGCCGACCCGGTGGCCGCGCTGGTGCTGGGCGCGCCCCCGCCCCTGGAGCTGCTGCTGGTGAACGGCGCTCCGGTGGTGGAGCGCGACCGGGTGCTCACCGCCGACACCGACGCCCTGGCCCGCGAGTGCGCCGCAGTCCACCACGCGCTGCTGCAGAAGGCATGATCCGTCCATGCCTCTGATGTTCCTCAACGGCACCGCCATGGCCGGTGGCGCCGACCACCACCTCGTGGGCGACTCGCCGCTCGTCGCCGCCACCACCACGGCGCCGCGCTACCGGTTCCACGCCGTGGGTGGCCGGTACCCGGCGCTGCAGGACGTCGGCGAGGGCGGGGCCGCCGTGGCCGGCGAGGTCTACGACATGACCTACGACCAGCTCCGGGAGATCCTCCTGCCCGGCGAGCCCGACGGCCTGGAGCTGGGCGTGATCGAGCTGGCCGACGGCTCGGGGTCGCTGGCCATGATCCTGCGCAGGGAGTACCCCACTGTGTCGTCTGGCGCCTCCGCGGGAACGAGCACGTCGGCGCGGCCCGAGCTCAGCGACATCTCGGCGCTGGCGAGCTGGCGCACCTACCTGGACCGGACGTGATCCTCGTCCGGGCCGACCGGGCGATCGTCGACGGGGCGCAGCGCCCGGCCGCGGTGCTGGTCGACGGTGAGACGATCACCGCCGTCCTCGACCGCGACGTCGTGGTGGACGGCGCGCAGGAGGTGGTACTCGCGGCCGATGAGGTGCTGCTGCCGGGCCTCGTCGACACCCACGTGCACGTCAACGAGCCCGGCCGCACCGAGTGGGAGGGCTTCGCCACGGCCACCCGGGCCGCCGCCGCGGGCGGGGTCACCACGATCATCGACATGCCGCTGAACTCCCTGCCGCCCACCATCGACGTGCCGTCGCTGGAGATCAAGCGCAGGGCGGCCGACGGGCAGTGCCACGTCGACGTCGGTTTCTGGGGCGGGGCCGTGCCCGGCAACGAGGACCGGATGCGGAGCCTGCACGACGCCGGCGTGTTCGGCGTCAAGTGCTTCCTCATCGACTCCGGGGTGCCGGAGTTCCCGCCACTGCTCGACCCCCGCGCGGCACTGGCGGAGATCGCCAGGTTCGGCGGGCTGATGATCGCCCACGCCGAGAACGGCGCGCTCGTCACCGACGCGAAGGGGCCCCGCTACGCCGACTTCGTCGCCTCCCGCCCGACGGCCGCGGAGGACTCCGCGATCGCGCTGCTGCTCGCGGCGGCCCGCGAGACCGGGGCGCGCGTGCACGTCGTGCACCTGTCCTCGGCCGCCGCGCTGCCGATGCTCGCGGCGGCCCGGGCCGAGGGCGTGGCGGTCAGCGTCGAGACGTGCCCGCACTACCTGACGCTCACGGCCGAGGAGGTCCCCGACGGCGACACGCGGTTCAAGTGCTGCCCGCCCGTGCGCGGGGCCGGTAACCAGGACGCGCTGTGGCAGGGCCTCGCCGACGGCACCATCGACATGGTGGTCAGCGACCACTCGCCGTGCACCCCGGAGCTCAAGCGCCTCGACCCTGCTGATCCCTTGTGCGGCGACTTCGGTGAGGCCTGGGGCGGCATCGCGTCGCTCCAGCTGGGTCTGCCCGTGATCTGGACGGCGGCGCGGCGGCGCGGCCACTCCCTCGTCGAGGTGGTGCGCTGGATGGCGCAGGCCCCGGCCGACCTGGTGGGACTGCGCCGCAAAGGGCGCATCGCCGCAGGTCACGACGCCGATCTCACCGTGCTCGCACCCGAGCAGACGTTCACGGTGGGCGCGCTGCACCACCGCAACCCCCTCACCCCGTACTCCGGCCGTGAGCTGCACGGCGTGGTCCGGAGCACCTGGCTGCGCGGCCGGGAGGTGAGGGAGGAACCCCGGGGTGCGCTGCTGGCGAGGGAGGATGAGGTATGACCGACTTCCGGCAGCTTCCCGATCTCGCCGTCCGCTCGCTGGGCGGCAGTGTCGTGTGGGCCAACGACGAGTCGTTCGCCGCGCGGGAGAACCTGATCTCCCCCGGCCCGTCGGTGTTCGACACGAGCGCGTTCGGGCCCAAGGGCAAGGTCTACGACGGCTGGGAGACCCGGCGCCGGCGCGAGCCCGGGGACGACGCCGCCATCGTGCGGCTGGGGGCACCGGGGATCGTGCGCGGCGTCGTCGTCGACACGTCGTGGTTCACCGGCAACTACCCGCCCGAGGTGTCGGTCGAGGGGCTGCACGCGGCCGACACGGACGCCGTGCAGGACCGCACCGGCTGGGTGCCGCTGGTGGCGCGCACCGCGGTGACGGGCGACACGGAGAACGCGTTCGCCGTCCACTCGGACCGGCGCGTCACCCACGTCCGGCTGCGGATCTTCCCCGACGGCGGCGTGGCCCGGTTGCGCGTGCACGGTGAGGCGCTGCCCGACCCCGCCCTGATCGACGCGCTCGGCACGGTGGACCTGGCCGCCATCGAGAACGGCGGGCTGGTCACCGCCTGCTCCAACCTGTTCTACAGCTCGCCCCACAACCTCCTGCTGCCCGGTCCCGCCCGCTCGATGGGGGAGGGCTGGGAGACCGCGCGACGCCGCGGCGACGGCAACGACTGGGTGGAGGTGGGCCTGGCCGCCCAGTCCACCGTCGCGGTGGCCGAGGTCGACACCAGCTGGTTCCTGCACAACGCCCCGGGCTGGGCGACGCTGCGCGGTCGCGACGGCGCCGGGGAGTGGAGCGACCTGCTGCCCCGCACGCCGCTGCAGCCCGACACCCGCCACCGCTTCCGGTTGCCGGCCACCCCGGTCACGGCCGTGCGCCTGGACATCCTCCCCGACGGCGGCATGTCCCGGCTGCGCCTGCACGGCACCCCCACCGTCGCGGGCCGCGAGCACCTCGCGGCCCGCTGGTCAGCCGCACGGCGCTGATCAGCCCGGCTGCCGCAGCAGGTGCGCGGCGATCATCGGACCGTCGGTCAGCACCGCCGGGGTCAGCTCCTCGGCGGACGCGGGCCGCGCGATGAGGTGGCCCTGCACGAGGTCGCAGCCCAGCCGGGCGAGCTCGCGCAGCTACCCCGGTCGCTCCACCCCCTCCGCGACGGTGCGCAGGCCCAGGTGGCGGGTGAGCCGGAACAGCCCGACGAGGAACCGCCCGCCGCTGGCGCAGGTCGACGTTCACGGCCATCTGCAGCCGCCGGTGCCCCAGCCCGGCGTTCCACTCCGCGAGCTGCCCGCATGCGCGCTCCAGCATGAGCGCCGAGAGCTGCTCGGAGCGGCCGGCGGCCACGCAGATCGGGACGAACGTGGACGGAGGGACGTCGACCCCCTCGAACCGCCAGCGGGCCAGCGCCTCGAGCGCCCCCATCAGGCCGCTGACCGGGTCGACCACCGGCTGGTAGACGGCCTGGATCTCACCCGCGTCGAGCGCCGCGACGAACGCCCGCCGCAGCCGCGGGTCGTCCCGGGTGCCGGTGACCGCGACGGCGTCGAGGGCACCCGCCTCGGGCATCGCGGGCGAGTGCACGGGTGTCGGACGCCCGCAGCACGCCCTCCAGCCGCTCGGCCACCCGGCACAGCAGCTGGTCGCCCGCCGCGTGCCCCAGCGAGTCGTTGACGGCCTTGAACCCGTCGAGGTCGAGGAACGCGACCCCGACCGTCCGGTGCTCCCGGTCGGCGACGGCGATGGCGTGCTCGAGCCGGTCGAGGAACAGCGCCCGGTTGGCCAGGCCCGTCAGGCCGTCGTGGAACGCGAGATGGTGCAGCTGCACCTCGCGCTCGGCGACGGTGTGCACGAGCTCCTGGTTGCGGCGCACCGTCAGGTACTGGCGGACGAGCACGAGCGCCACGAGCGCCACGATCAGCGCCATCGTGACGGCGTCGAGGCGGTCGCCACGCAGGGTGTGGCCCCCCGCGACGACGATGGCGGCCGCCAGCGGCAGGTAGGGGAGCAGACCCGACCGGGCCGCCGAGCGCGGCGCCCCCGGGAGGACCGCGGGGGCGGCGGCGTGCCGCGGTACGACCAGGCCCGCCGCTCCCATCAACGCGAACGCGGTCCACCACCCCCACTCCACGGCGGACCCGGTGACGTAGGTGTCCGCGGCGATCTGGACGGCGAACGCCCCGTCCGACAGCGACATCGCGATCACCGAGGCCGACAGCAGGCCCCAGCGCAGCGGGGCGTCGCGGGTCTCGGCGACGGTGAGCACCATGACGGTGAGCAGGACGACGTCGGCCAATGGATAGGCCAGCGACACCGCCAGGGCCGGCCCCGACTCGCCGATGCCCTGCGCGACCATGTCCAGCACGGTCAGCCACGACAGCAGCCCGAACGCGCAGCCCACCATGAACGCGTCGAGCACGCGCCGGGGCGTGGCCAGCCGCGAGGTGGGCGGTGCGAGCAGCACGAGGCCGACGAGCGTGGCCACCGGGAACGTGACGTAGCCGAGGTCGGCGGGCGACGGGTACGGCGACGGGATGCCCAGCACCGACTCGAGGACCGTCCAGGCCACCTGTCCCGCGGCCCACGCCCAGCACGCCACGGCCAGCGCGGTCCATCCCCGGCGCGAACGCCCGGCGCTGCGGCGCGCACCTCTCAGGCACCCGAGCCCGCCCGCGACGGCGAAGCCGAGCTCGGCGAGGTTCGCGATCGTGACGCGGGCGGCCCCGCCGGACGCGGTGACCAGCGCCGCGACGGCGACGAGGGCCCCACAGACACGGCGCCATCCTCGCACCTCGTCACATCGGACGGGACGGGGACCGTTCGATGATCGAGACAGTAGTCGCCAGACTATGGTGTGTATCACATCACGGGGAACGGGGTCGCCGTCGCGGGTGATCGCGATCCGCGCGGCCGCCTTCGCGGTTCCGGCTCGCCGGACGGTCCGCATGATCGGGCCCGGCACCCGATCGGGCGGCCGGCCGATCCCGCTACTGTGCGGATGTCCATGCAGGTCAGAGCGCTGTAGTGCACACGAGGAGACACCCATGACGGAGGCCGCCGCAACGGCGACCCTCGAGTCGTTGCTGATGACACGGTCACTCAGCGACCCCGAGTTGATCGCGGCCAGTGACGCCGTGCCGGACCACCGGATCCTGCCGGACGTCACGGTGCTCAAGGTCGGCGGCCAGAGCCTGATGGACCGGGGTGCCGCCGCGGTTCACCCGGTCGTGGAGGAGCTCGTCGCGCTCAAGCGCACCCATCGGCTGCTGATCGGCACCGGTGGCGGCACCCGCGCGCGCCACGCCTACTCCCTCGCCGCCGAGCTGGGCCTGCCCACCGGCGTGCTCAGCGACGTCGGGTCGGCCGTCGCCGGTCAGAACGCCACCATGCTCGGCTACCTCATGGCGCGCCACGGCGTCCCGGTGGTCGGGGCCGGGGCGTTCAGCACGCTGGCGCTCTACCTGCAGGAGTCGGGCGCCGCGATCTTCGCCGGCATGCCGCCCTACGACATGTGGCAGCGCGTGCCCGCCGCGGGCGTCATCCCGCCCTACCGCACCGACGCCGGGTGCTACCTGGTCGCCGAGACCTACGGCTGCGCGAACATGATCTACATCAAGGACGAGGACGGCCTCTACACGGCCAACCCGAAGAACGACGCGAACGCGACGTTCATCCCTGAGGTCACGGTCGGCGAGCTGATCGCCATGGACCTGCCCGACCTCGTCGTGGAGCGGCCGGTGCTGGAGCTGATGCGCCACGCCCGGCACGTCCGGTCGGTCCAGATCGTCAACGGCCTCAAGCCCGGGCTCGTCACGCGCGCCGTCGCGGGCGAGCACGTCGGCACGATCATCCGGAGCAGCACGTGACCGCGGCCCGGGAGAACTCGGCACAGCACGTGCCGTCCGCGCTCATGCGCCAGACCCTGCTCGACCGGAACCTGATCAAGCCGATCGAGCGTCCCGTCATCCGGCTGATGCCGTGGCTCACTGTCGTCTCCATCGGTGGCCGGGCGATCATCGACCGGGGCCGCGACGCGGTCCTCCCGCTGGTCGACGAGCTGCGCGGCCTGCTCCCCGAGCACCGCATGCTCGTGCTCACCGGCGCCGGCATCCGGGCGCGCCACGTGCTGAGCGTCGGGCTCGACCTCGGGCTGCCCACCGGTGTGCTCGCGGCCCTCGCCGGCGTGGAGGCCGAGCAGAACGGCCACCTGATCGCGGCCCTGCTCGCGGCCGACGGTGTGTCCTACCTGCCCCACGGCGGTGTCGCCCACCAGCTGGCCGTGCACCTCGCCGCGTCGCGGGCCGTCGTGTCCAGCGGGTTCCCGCCCTACGGTCTGCACGAGTTCCCGCCGGTCACGGGCAAGATCCCGGTGCACCGGGCCGACGCGGGCACGTTACTGCTGGCCGACGCCTACGGCGCCGCCCGCACCGTCTACGTGAAGGACGTCGACGGCGTCACGGTCGACGGGCAGGTCGCGCCGACCATCACCGCCACGGAGCTCGCCGCCATGGGTCCGGACGCGTCCCCGGTGGACCCGCTGGTGCTCGAGCTGCTGGGCACGGCCAAGCACGTCACCGCGATCCAGATCGTGAACGGCCTCGTCCCGGGCCAGCTCACCGATGCGCTGGCGGGCAAGCCCGTCGGCACGGTGGTGCAGGCAGGCTGAGCGCCGGACCGGTCACGGGAAGATCGCCCCGACGATGCTGGTGACGGTGTCGAGCAGGGCCTTGACCAGGCCGGGCGACGACGGACCCGTGCCACCGTTCGCACTGTCCGACGGCGCGTTCGACGTGGCGTTCGACGTGGTGCTCGATCCGCCGTCGGAGGACGCGTCCGTGGCCGCCGCGGACGGGGTGTCGGACGGGGCCGGGCCGCTCTGGTCGGAACCGGTGGGCTCCGCCGGGGCAGGCGCGGCCGGCGGGGCGGGCACGTCGGTGACCGCAGGTTGCTCCTGGGCGGTCGGCGCCGGGGTCGGGGCGACGGTGCCGGCCGGCTGGGCGGCCGGGGTGTCGGCCGGTCCCGTCGAGTTGCCGCTGTCGATCGGCGGGGTGGTGCCGGGCGGAGGCGGGTCGACCGGTGCCGGGGTGACCGGATCCCGCGGCGGCGGCGTGACCTGCTGAGGGCCGACCGGCTGGGGATCCACCGGCTGGGGATCCACCGGCTGGGGGTCGGCCGGCGGCGCGGGCTGGACGGGGGACGGCGCGGGATCCGCCGGCGGGACCACCGGAGAGGTGGCGTCGGATGTGACGGGTGCCGGCGTGACGGCGGCCGGTGCGGCCGGGGTGGGGGTGCGCTCGGCGGCGCGGTCGGTGAGCGGGGCCGCCACCCCGGGGGTGGCCGCGATCGCCTGCGCGAGCAGCGCCGGGTCGTCCAGGGCGACGACGAGATCCTGCTGCTGCTGGGCGAGCAGGTCGTGGCCCTGCTCGGGCGCGACCTGGCCGAGCGTGGCGACGACGGTGGCGATGGCCGCCGCGGCGTCGGCCTTGCGGCCGTCGGCGAGCGCGGTGCGGGCCCGCTGGAGGCCGGTGTTGACGTCGGCGGCGGCCTGGATCGACTTGGCGCGCTCGGCGTAGAACACCTTGGCCACCGGCCAGAGCGTGCCGCCCGGCTCGGCTTCCCAGGCGCTGACGGCGAGGCCGGACCCCAGCAGCACCACCGCGGCGGCGGCCACGGCCAACCGGCGCGCGGACATCGGCGGCGCGGCCGCGCGGTGGCGGGCGGCGGTGATCGGGATGGCCGCAGGGGGGGCGACCTGCTCGGCCTCGGGGGCGCGGAAGGGCGCGGGCAGCCGGACCGGTCCCTCGGGAAGGTCGGTGGTGGTGACGGTCTCGGGCCGGACGTCGACCACCCAGGCCGACAGCAACGCCCGCAGCTCGGCCTCGGGATCGAGCTCGGCCGACCGTTCGCGTGGTGCACGGATGACCCCGGCCACCAGCGACTCGATCAGCTCGTCGTCGTCCCGAAGAGCTTCGATGTCGATCGGGCGGTCGGGTTCGGACCCCTCCCAGGGGTCTTCACCGTGGTCGCCAGGCCGCACACCGGCCTCCGTTCGCGTAGTACCCCGACCCGTCGGTCGGGAAGGGGAGGCTACCCCTTGCTTCGTTTCAGTGATGTCGTCGTTCCAGAGTGCCACGGCGTTTCGTTCCCATGAAGGCTAAACGAGCTGACATGGCCCGCCGTCGGCACGCACAGTGTGCCGATGAGAGCGGCGTCACCCGAGGGCAGTGTCCGCACTGCGCTGTTCGGCCGAGACCGCCGCGCCACCACCGTCGGCGTGGTGCTGCTGATCTGTCTGGTCGCGTTCGAGTCGATGGGTGTGGGCACCGCGATGCCGGCGGTGGTGGCCGAGCTGGGCACCGTCGCGCTCTACGCGTGGCCGCTCGTCGCGTTCCTGGCGGCCGCGGTGGTCGGCACGGTGCTGGGCGGACGCAGGTGCGACGTCACGGGCCCCCGCGGGGCCCTGGTCGTGGCGCCCGTGCTGTTCGGCGCGGGCCTGCTCGTGGCCGGCACCGCGACGTCGATGACGCAGCTCCTGGTCGGCCGGGTGCTTCAGGGGCTGGGGTCGGGTGGCCAGGGTGTGGCGATCTACGTGCTGGTCGCCGTCGTGTACCCGGCCCGGGTCCGGCCCGCGGTGTTCGGGCTGATCTCGTCGGCGTGGGTGCTGCCGTCGCTGGTCGGGCAGCCGCTGGCGGCGCTGGTCACCGAGCACCTGTCGTGGCGCTGGGTGTTCCTGGGGCTGCTGCCCCTCGTGCTGGTCGCCGTGGCCCTGGTCCTGCCCGCGGTGCGCGGGCTCGGACCACCCGACCCGGACCGGGTGGCCCCCGTGCCGCGGTGCGGCCTGGTCGCGGCGGCGGCCGGCGCGGCGGCGGGTGTGGTCGCGCTGAGCTGGGCCGGTCAGAACGTCGGTGTGGTGGGGGCCGCCGTCGCCGTGGTGGCGGTGGGCCTGCTGGTGCCCGCCCTGCGCAGGTTGCTGCCCGCCGGCGTGTTCCGGGCGCGTCGCGGGGTGGCGACCGTGGTGGCCTGCCGGGGCCTGCTCACCGGCACGTTCTTCACCGTGAACTCCTACCTCCCGCTGATGCTGACCTCGACCCACCGCTGGTCGCTGGCCGCGGCGGGCACGCCGCTGGTGGTCGGGTCGCTCGGCTGGTCGGCCGCGTCGGCGTGGCAGGGACGGCATCCGGACCTCTCCCGGACGGTCCTGCTGCGCGTCGGGTTCTGCGGTGTGACGTTCGGCACGGGCGGGCTGCTGCTCGTGACGCCGTCGTGGGGGATCTCCTGGCTGGCGCTGCCGCTGTGGGCCGTGGCGGGCCTGGGCATGGGCTGGCCTTCTCGTCGGTGTCCTCCCTGCTGCTGGGTCAGGCCGGGGCCGGGGAGGTCGGGTTCGCGTCCTCGGCCGCGCAGATGGCCGACCAGCTCGGGACGGCGACGATGGTCGGTGCGGGCGGCACGCTGCTGGCGCTGCTCGCTCCACCGGCCGTCGCGCTCACGCTGCTGGTGGGCGTGCTGGCCCTGCTGGCCGGCCTGGGGACGGTGATCGCGGGTCGCTCCACGCCTGCAGCCGTCGCCGGGTCGTGAAACGGCGGGGCTCGCCGCTGATCGGGTCGGTGAACTCCAGCGTGGACGCGAGCAGCTGCAGCGGGCGGCTGTAGTCGTCGAGAGGGCGGTCGGTGAGCACCGGATAGAAGTCGTCACCCAGGATCGGGACGCCCAGCCCGCTCATGTGCAGCCGCAGCTGGTGGGTGCGTCCGGTGGCGGGGGAGAGCCGGTAGCGGCCCAGGCCCCCGCGGTGCTCCAACAGCTCCACGTGCGTCTCGGCGTTGGGCTCGCCCGGCTCCTCGTACGCGCAGATGACGCCGCGGTCCTTGACGATGCGGCTGCGCACGGTGCGCGGCAGCTCCAGCCCGGGGTCGTGGGGGGCCACGGCCTCATAGGTCTTGCGGACCAGCCGGTCGCGGAACAGCGTCTGGTAGGCGCCCCGGCGCTCGGGGCGCACGACGAACATCAGCAGCCCGGCGGTGACCCGGTCGAGCCGGTGGGCCGGGCTGAGCGCGGGCAGGTCGAGGTCGCGGCGCAGGCGGACCAGCGCGGTCTCGACGATGTGCTGCCCGCGGGGGATCGTGGCCAGGAAGTGCGGCTTGTCCACCACGAGCAGGTCCTCGTCGCGGTGCACGATCCCGATCGGGAACGGCACGGGTGCCTCGACGGGCAGGTCCCGGTGGAACCACAGGAACGACTCCGGCACGTACGGTGCGTCCGGTGCGATCGGCCCGGCGGTGTCGACGACGAGGCCGTCGCGGAGCATCGTGTCGATCCGGGCGGGGTCGACGCGGGGCAGCCGCTCGACGAGGTGGTCGCGCATCGTCGCCCAGCCGCCGTCCGCGGGGGTGCGCAGCCGGACGGCGTCGAGCCCGTGCCGTTGCGGCAGGGGGGACCGGAGCTTGCGCCTCATCCGCCCCAGCGTAGTGAGCCCTCAGAGCTCCGCGCGGATCGCCGTGAGCACCGACTCCGTGGCCGCGGGTCGGTCCACCTGGGCGCACAGCCGGTCCATGACCACCGCGTAGTGCTCCACGTCGGCGCGCTTGTCGAGATAGAGCGCACTGGTGAGCTGCTCGAGGTAGACGATGTCGGGCAGGTCCGGCTCGCCGAACCGCAGGATGGTGAACGGGCCGCCTGCCGCGGGGTGGCCGCCCTGGCTCAGCCGCGCGATCTGCAGCGACACGTTGGGCAGCCGGTTGACCTCGATGAGGTGGTCGAGCTGCGCGCGCATGAGATCGGGCCCGGCGAGGCTGCGCCGCAGCGCGGCCTCGTCCACCACGCCCCAGAACGTGGGCCCGCCGGGCGAGGTCAGGATCTTCTGACGGCGCATCCGCAGGTCGACGCGCCGCTCCACGTCCTCGGGATCGCTGTGGCCCAGCAGCGTGACGGCCCGGGCGTAGTCGCGCGTCTGCACGAGCCCCGGGACGAACTGCAGCTCGTAGCACCGGATGACCGACGCGGCCTGCTCCAGGCCGAGGTAGGTCTCGAACCACGCGGGCAGCAGGTCGGCGTAGCGGTGCCACCAGCCCGGGGCGTTGGCCCGCCGGGCGAGGGCGAGGAACTGGTCGCGCTCCTCGCGGTCGACCACGCCGTAGAGCGTGAGGAGATCGGCGACGTCGCGCTCCTTGAACCCGACGCGTCCCAGCTCCAGCCGGCTGATCTTGGCCGTGGACGCGCGGATGGCGTCGCCCGCCACCTCACGGCTGAGGCCCGCGTACTCCCGCCGGGCCCGCAGCTGCGACCCCAGCGCGATGCGCAGCACCGTGGGACCCCCACCGGTGGCCCCACCGTCCTCCGACCGTTCAGACGACTGCCCGCCCACCGCGTTCATGTTCTCCCCGTTGCCGACACGAGAGGGTATCGAGGAGCGTTCGCACGGACGGGGTGGTGCGGTTCACACGTCCGGGAAGATGCTTCCGATCGTCACTCCGCCAGATCGTCGAACTCGCCACTCCTGATCCCCCGGAAGAACGCCGCCATCTCGGCCCGGGTGTAGACGATCGTCGGGCCGCCCGGGTGCCGTGAGTTGCGCACCGCGATGTCCCCACCTGCGAGTTCGGCGAGCTCGACGCAGTTTCCGCTGGGATTGCTCGCGCTGCTCTTGCGCCAGTGGAGGACGGACTCGGCGAGATGCACGTGCAGATGTTCATGCAGCAGCACTTGCGGACGCAAGCCTCTATCGACACGATCAACCCGTGACGGCCGCCCGATCGGGTTGTCGGTCACGCAGTGCTCGCGAGATCGGGAACGCCACAAGGGGAGCCATGAGCTACTCGTGGGGGGCCGGGGTGGCCTCCGTCAGGACCGACGGACTGCCTGTGGTGCGTCCTCCGTCAGGGCGCCCGTCGTCGGGCCGGCCGACGGTGGTGCGGCCGCCGTCCGGTGGCCGGGGTTCCGACCTGCGCCGGCTGGCCGCCGAGCTGGCGCCGATGGTCGACGTCTGGCAGCGCCTGCTCCACCAGCACGTTCCCGACGGGTCCGGCCGCTGCCGCACGTGCACGAAGGGCGGCACCGGCGTGCCGTCCGCGTCGTGGCCGTGCTCGCTGCACGGGGTGGCCGAGCTGGCCCGCCGGTGTCACGCCGGCGAGCCCTGCTGAAGGCGTCCGGACGAGGGTTCTCAGCCCAGCCACTCCAGCGCCGCCGCTGCCGTCCAGGCCTGGCTGTGGCTGCCGAGCGGCTCGCCCGTGATGGGTTCGTAGTACTCGGCGAACGTGAGGTCGCCCAGCTGCTCCAGTGACGCGTCGCGCAGGACGCTGCGCAGCTCCCACGCGCTGTCGCGGGCGGAGCACCAGCCCAGCAGCAGGTTGAGGAACGGCCAGACGGGCCCGCGCCAGTAGGTGCGCCTGCGGAACCCCGGGCTCACGGGCGAGGTCGAGGGCGGGAGCGGGAACCGCAGCGCCGGGTGGCCCATCCAGTCGTCGCCCAGCAGGATCGCGCGCTGGCGGGGCAGCAGGTCGGGGTCGCCGCCGGCCACGAGCGGGGCGAAGCCCGCCGCCGTCAGCGGGCCGATCCACTCCTGCGCGTGGACGTCGTAGTCGCGGGCGAGCCCGGTGACGGGATCGACGGTGGCGGCCACGCCGGCCCGGAACCGGGCGGCCATCGCCCGCTGCTCGGCGGCGTCACGCGCGCGGCCGAGCTCCGCGGCGATACCGGCGAGCACCTCGGCGGCCGCGGCCAGGACGCCGGAGAAGAACACGTCGCGGACGCGGAAGTCGACGGTGCCCGGCATGCGCGCGTCGTCGTAGCCGACCGACCGCATCTGCTCGACGAGCCACAGGTAGCGCGTGTACTCCTCGTCCGTGGGCCGCTCGGCCGACGACCCGACGTGCAGGGTGTCGCGGCGCACGAACGCGGGCACCTCGCCGGGGGTGATCCGGGCGTAGGGGGCGTCCCAGCGGGGGGAGTTGTCGAAGCCCGACTCCCAGCTGTGGTGGATCTCCACCAGGCCGACGCCGTCGGGGTCGCGGGCCTCGGCCAGCCAGCGGTGCCAGGCGAGCCAGCCGTCGAGCGTCTCGGCCACGAAGGCCTCGGCCGCGTCGAGGTCGGCGCCGCCGTTCTCCCGGCCGCGCTCGAGGATGTGGCGTAGCGCGATGGCGTGCACGGGCGGCTGGCAGATGCCCGACGTGCGCACCCCGGCCGGCTTGGCCGTGACATCATCGGTGCCCCAGCGGTCGGGGCCGGGGAAGTAGTCGCCCGCGCCCGGGGAGAACACGATGTGCGGGATCATCCCGGTGCTCCACTGCGCCGACAGCAGGCTGCGCAGCTCCGTGATCGCGCGCCGCACGTCCACCCGGGCGAGCCCGATCGACACGAAGGCCGCGTCCCAGCTCCACTGGTGGGGGTAGAGATCGGGGGCCGCGGTGGTGACCGTGCCGAGGTCGTTGCGGCGCAGGACCTCCACCGCGGCGGGGCGGAGGACCCCGGCGTCGAGCATCGTGCCGAACATCTGTGGCCTCCAGGGCCAGAATCGGGTGGGGTCGGCGACGCCGCCCACTTCTGTTCAATCGAAAGACAGAAGCTGGGTAAAGTCAAGAACCGACGAGGGAGGCGCGCTATGAGTGGGGTCACCAGCCACGGCTACCTGCTGGAGCTGATCCGCTCCAGTGGGGGATTGTCGCGCCAGCAGCTGGTGGAGTCCACGGGCATGTCGCGCGGCACCCTGTTCGGCCGGCTCGACACGCTGCTGCGGCTCGGCCTGGTCTACGAGGCCGAGAGCCTGGGGGCCACGGGCGGCCGGCGGGCCCGGCGCATCCGCTTCGAGGACCGCGGCCGGGTCGTCCTGGCCGTCGACCTCGGCCAGACCCACGCGCGCATCAGCGTCACCGACCTGGTGGGCACCGAGCTCCGTCGCGCCGCCATGCCGCTGGCGGTCGAGCTGGGCGCGGCCGCCGTGCTGGGGCCCGTGCTCGACCACGCCGAGAAGCTCGTGGCCTCCGGGTCGGGGGAGCTGCTGGTCGGCATCGGGGTGGGTGTGCCCGCCGCCGTCGATCCCCTGACCAACGCCGTGCTGCACCCCACCACGCTCGCGGGCTGGCCCGCCGACGCCGTCACCGAGGCGGCCGCGGCGCGCTGGGACCTGCCGCTCGTGGTGGAGAACGACGCCCGCGCCGCCGCGGTGGGGGAGTGCCGCTCCGACGAGGAGACGCTCGTCTACGTCAAGGTCGCCACCGGCATCGGGTGCGGCATCGTCGTCGGGGGTGACGTGCTGCGCGGCGCCGGTGGGGTGGCGGGCGACATCGGCCACGTCCGCGCTCGCGGCTCCGACCCGCCGCCGCTCTGCCGCTGCGGTCGCCGCGGCTGCCTCGCCGCGTACAGCTCGGGGCGGGCGCTGCTGGAGCGGCTCGGGATCGCGGGCATCGCCGACCTCACCGCGAGGGTCGCCGAACCCGCGGTGGCCGCGGCGCTGACCGACGCCGCCGACGTCCTGGGCGTCACGCTGGCCACCACCGTCACCACCGTGAACCCGCACCGGCTGGTGCTGGGCGGTTCGCTCGGGGTGCTCGCGCCGCTGGTCGACCGCGTGCGACGGCAGGTGAACGACACCGTCGCCGACCTCGCCCGGCCGACGGTGGAGGGCAGCGCACTGGGCGACCGGGCCACGGTCCGCGGGCTGGCGCGCCTGGTGACCCGCCGCGTCTACGCCCCGGAGGCGGTGGACGCGGCGGTCGGGTAGAGCCGGGGCGCCGCGACGATGCCCAGGGCGATGGCCCGCCCGGCGGCGGTGCGGTCGCCGACGTGCAGCTTCTCGAACCCCTTGAGCAGGTGGCTCTGCACGGTGGCCTCGCCGATGTGCAGGGCGCGCCCGATCTCCGGGTCGGACAGGCCGTGGGCCACGGCGTCGAGCACCTCCCGCTCGCGCGGGGTGAGCGCGGGCCGGCTGCCGAGCGCCCCGGGGTGCTCGCGTTCACCCGCGACCCGGGCGTCGCGTGCCTCGTCAACCTGTCCGACGAACCGGTGGCGCTGCCGCCCGGCGCGTCGGTGCTGGTGGCGTCGGTGCCGGTGGCGGGCACCGTCCCGGTGGACGGGGCGGCGTGGCTCGCCCTCTGACCTGACGCCGTGCCCACTCGCTTCAGCGTGGGCGTCGAGCGCGTCACCGACGCCGACGTGGTGGTGCGGGTGCGGCCCGGCGGCGGGGGCTGACCCGGGCTGCGACGTTCGGGGGTGCTCCGCCGTCAGACCAGGGGGTCGGTGACGTCCGGCTCGTAGATCCAGCGCTCGCCCGTCGGGTCCGCGGGGTCCGGGCCGCGGCGGCGGTAGGCGCGCTCCGGGATGCGCACCGGCATGTGGCCGGTGTCCTCGGTCCAGATCGTGGTGTCCCGGTGGCGGGGGATCCGCGCGGGTGGCAGGCCGTCGTCGCCGAGCGTGACGGTCTCGAGGTGTCCGTCCCACGGCCCGCCCACCAGCACTGCTTCCGCCATGGACGCATCATGGCACTGCCCTGGGTTCGAGCGCTGACCGATGCATCCGAGCTCACCACCTCCCTCGGACTCGTCCGCTGGATCGGGGATGGGGCCAGCGGAAGGCCGGTGGGGACTGGATCCGCGAGCGCGACATCGCGCAGACGACCCGCACGAGCGCGGCCAGCGTCTCGAGCCTCCTGCAGGGGCTCGAGCGGCGCGGCTTCGTCGAGCGGCGCACCGAGCCCGGCAACGGGCAGAGGCGACCGGGCCCGGCTCCCGGCGGCGCTGCGGGCGTCCGCGATCACGGTGGGCGCCAGCACCGGGGTCTTCTCGGTGGCGGTGTTCCTCGTCCGCGACCAGGTGTTCACCGCGTTCGTGGCGGACCCCGCGGTCCTGGCCCGAGTCAGACGCGCAGCGCCTGCAGCAGCGGGATGGCCGCGATCTTCTCCGGCGTCAGCTCCGCCCACCGGATGCCCCCGGTGGGCCGTTCGCCTCGCAGGCTGCGGCAGTCCAGCACCCGCTCGGGTGTGACCACGAGATCGACCGGTGCGTCGTGGACGGTCGTCGGGATCACGCCGGCCGGGCGCACCTGCAGCTCGTGCACCGTGGTGACGACCAGGGTCTGCGGGCCGATCAGCCCGGCCGCGGTGGCCAGCGCGAACTCCAGGTCGGCGAACCCGCCGCCCTTGCCCAGCCGGGCGCCGTCCTCGCCGACGGCCACGCACCCGGTGACGACCAGGTCCACCGGCGCCAGCTCCGCCACCGTCACGCGACGGGCCGAGCGGGCGGCCCCGGCGATCGAGGCGGCCTTGCGTGGCGGGTCGGCGAGGTGGTCGGGATCGAGCAGGAAGAACGGCTCGGGCTCGGCCAGGCGCGGCACGGCCATGTAGACGACCTTGCCGTCCTGCAGCGCCCGCTGCCGCACCGGGAGCTGGGCGGAGTCGGGGTTGGACTTGACCGTCCGTGCCGCCGCCCACGCGTCGGTCGCCCGCAGCAGCTCGGCCGCCGCCTCCGCCCCGGTGAAGTTGGAGATCCGGTTGCGCGCACCCGGGAACCGTGCGACCCGGGCCTCGGTGAGCGCGGTCCACACCTGGTCGCGCAGCGCGGCCTTGGCCGCGCGCAGGTCCGCGTCACCGCCGGCGTCGTGGTCGTGGCGGCGGCTCACGACCCGGAGACGCGGCGCTTGTCGCCCTGGGCCCGCATCCGGGCGAGCACCGGCAGACCGATGCTCGGCAGCATCCCGCCCACGCGGGCGAGCCCGGCCCGGGCGCCCGGCAGCGAGCGGACGACCCGCTTCCCGTCGAGCAGCCCGACCGCCGCGTCGGCGACGGCCTCCGGGGTCAGCAGCGTCGTGCGGGAGAACAGCATCGCGGTGTCGCGGTGCGACTGCTCGTTGCGCACCAGGGCCGTGTCGGCGGCGTCCGGGCACAGGGCGTGCGCCCGGATCGGGATGCGGTCCAGTGCCAGGTCGCCCTGGAGGCTGGTGGTGAAGTTCAGCACGGCCGACTTCGTGGCCGCGTAGACCGCCAGCCCCGGCACCGGACCGTGCGCCGACATCGACGCGATGTTGAGCAGGTGCCCGCCACGGGAACGCATCGCCTCGACGGCGGCGCGCGACCCGTGCACGACGCCGAGCAGGTTGGCGTCGATCATCAGCGCCACGTCGTCGTCGGGGTGCTCCCAGGCCTTCCCGGCCCGCAGCACGCCCGCGTTGTTCACCCAGACGCCGACCGGTCCCAGCTCGGCGGCCGCCGCCGCGACCTTGCGGTGGTCGGTGGCCAGCCGCGCGTCGGCGGCGATGCCGGTGGCGCCGAGCTCGTCGGCGGTGGCGCCGACCAGGTCGGCGTCGAGGTCGGTGAGGAGCACGCGGTGGCCCCGGGCCACGAGACGGCGGGCGATCTCGCGGCCGAAGCCGCGGGCGGCGCCGGTGACGACGGCAGATGTTGTCGCGGACATGGCGACACCCTGCCATCCTCACCGGGTGATCAGCGACGCGCGGCTGCGCGAGATCGCCGACCGGCTCGTGGCCGTGGACGGCGTCGTCGCCGTGCTGCTCGGCGGCAGCCGCGCGCGCGGCGGCCACGCGCCCGAGTCCGATGTGGACCTCGGCGTCTACTACCGCCCGCCGCTGGACGTCGGGGCGCTGCGGGAGCTCGCCGCGCCGTGGGGTGCGGTCACCTCACCGGGTGCGTGGGGCCCCTGGGTCGACGGCGGCGCCTGGCTGCGCATCGACGACACGGCCGTCGACTGGATCTTCCGCGACGTCGACCGCGTCCAGGCCGCCTGGCGCGACGCGCGCGGGGGCCGGCACGCCTGGCACGCCCAGGTGGGGCATCCGCTGGGCTTCCTCGACGTCGCGTATGCGGGGGAGGCGGCGCTCGGCGTGGTCCTCGCGGACCCGACGGGCGAGCTGACGGCCCTGCACCGTGACGCGCGCCTGTACCCGGCGCTTCTGGCCCGTTCGCTCGTCGGACGGCTGGACGAGGCGGAGTTCACGATCACGGTCGCGCGCAAGGTGGTCGGCCGCGGCGACAGCGCCTACGTGGCCGGGTGCCTGTTCCGGGCGGTCGGGCTGTGTGCACACGCGCTGCACGCCCACGCCGCGCGGTGGGTCGTCAACGAGAAGGGCCTGGTCGCGGCGGCCGGACGGCTGCCGGGTGCGCCCGCCGACTTCGCGGCCCGGGCGCAGCGCCTGTTCGCGCGCACCGGCTCGTCGCCCGCGGAGCTCACCGCCACCCTGGACGCGGCGGACGCGCTGCTCACCGACGTCAGGCGGGCCGTGGTGCGTACATGATCACGGCGACGCCGACCAGGCAGACCACGGCGCCGATCACGTCGAAGCGGTCGGGCCGGTAGCCGTCGGCGACCATGCCCCAGGCCAGCGACCCCGCGACGAACACGCCCCCGTACGCGGCGAGGATCCGGCCGAAGTTCGCGTCCGGCTGCAGGGTGGCCACGAACCCGTAGGCGCCCAGCGCCACGATGCCCGCGCCGATCCACCAGATGCCCCGGTGCTCGCGCACGCCCTGCCAGATCAGCCAGGCGCCGCCGATCTCGGCCACGGCGGCGAGCGCGAACAGCAGGATCGACCTCAGGACCGTCACGACGATCAGTGTCGCCGGTTCGCCGCCCGGGCCACCGGCGAGGCCATCATCTTGTCCAGCAGGCGGGTGAGCGTGGCCACCTCGTCGTCGTCGAGGGCCGATGCCCACGTCCGTTCGCGGTCGTGGTGGGCGGCGAACGCACTGCTCATCGTCGCGCGCCCGGCCGCGGTCAGCGACAGCTCCACCGCGCGCCGGTCGTGGCCGGCCTTGCGCCGTGACACCAGCCCGTCGCGTTCGAGCGTGTTGACCAGCGCGGACACCGCCGCGCGGCTCATCCCGGACAGCTGTGCCACCCGCTTGGCCTCCATCGGCGCGGTCAGCCACAGCACGAACAGCACCCGGAATCCCGGCCACGACCAGCCCCGGGGCCGGTGCACCGTGGACTCCAGGTCGTAGACCATCGCGTTGGACGCGCGGTAGAGGCTCAGTACCAGCCGCATGGCCGCGGCGTCGAGGCCGGGCTGCTCCCGCGCGGTGCGTTCGATCGCGACGTCGATGAACGACCAGTAGTCGAGGTCGTCGTCGGGCACCGGTGCAGCCTAGACGGGGCCTGGGCCGTTCGGCTGTCACACCGTTCGCGTCCCGGGCGCTAGCGTCCCAGGGATGACGACGGTCCAGGGTGTGTGCGACGAACGGTTCGGCCGGTTGCGGGAGGTGCTGCAGGAACGGCTCGACGCCGACCACGAGCTCGGCGCGTCGATCGCGGTGGTCGCCGACGGCGAGCCGGTGGTGGACATCTGGGGCGGCTGGCAGGACGACGCGCGTACCACCGGATGGGGCCGCGACACGATCACCAACGTCTGGTCGTCCACCAAGACCGTGACGGCGCTGGCGGCGTTGCTGCTCGTCGACCGCGGCGAGCTCGACGTCCACGCGAAGGTCGCGAAGTACTGGCCGGAGTTCGCGGCGGCGGGCAAGGAGGCCGTCGAGGTCCGGCACCTGCTGTCGCACACCTCGGGCGTCTCGGGGTGGGCGCAGCCGGTGGTCGTCGAGGACATCTACGACTGGGAGCGCTCGACGTCGATGCTGGCCGCGCAGGAGCCCTGGTGGGAGCCGGGCACCGCGTCGGGCTACCACGCGCTGAACATGGGCCACCTCGTCGGCGAGGTCGTCCGCCGGATCACCGGGCAGAGCCTGAAGGAGTTCGTGGCCGCGGAGATCGCCGGGCCGCTGGGTGCGGACTTCACGATCGGCGTGGAGCCCTCGGAGTACGCGCGTGTGGCGAACGTCGTGCCCCCGCCGCCGTCGCCCGTCGACCTCGCCGCGCTCGACCCGGACAGCGTCGTCGTGAAGACGTTCACCGGGCCCGCCCCCGACGCCTCGGTGGCCTGGACCGACGACTGGCGCGCCGCCGACATCGGCGCGGCCAACGGGCACGGCAACGCGCGGTCGCTGGCGCGCATCCAGTCGGTGGTCAGCCACGGCGGGGCCGTCGGGGACGTGCGGCTGCTGTCGCCCCGGACGATCGAGACGATCTTCGAGTTGCAGGTCGACGGCGTGGACCTCGTGCTCGGTGCGCCGATCCGCTTCGGCGTCGGCTACGCCCTGCCGACGCCCGCGACGGTGCCCTACATCCCCGGGGGACGGATCTGCTTCTGGGGCGGCTGGGGCGGGTCGATGGTGGTCAACGACCTCGACCGGCGCGTCACCATTGCCTACATGATGAACCGGATGCAGCCCGGACTCGTCGGCTCGGACAACGCCGCCGCCTACCTGACGGCGTTCTACGAGGCGCTCTGAACGATCACGTCGCGCATCACGGCCAGCCCCCGCTCCACCTCGGCGAAGCTCGTCGAGAGCGGGGACAGGCCGATGCGGATGCCGTCGGGCTCGCGGTAGTCGGGGATCACGCCGCGCGCCCACAGCGCGTCGAGCACGTGCCGGAAACCGTTGCGGCGCAGCGTGATGTGGCCGCCGCGGCGGGCCGGGTCGCGGGGGGAGACCACCTCGACGCCGAGCGGCACCAGCTCGGCGTCGACGATCTCCAGCGCGAACGCGGTGAGCGCCACCGACTTCGCGCGCACCGCCGCGATGCCCGCCTCCTCCAGCATCTCCAGCCCCGACAGCAGCGGCACCATCGCGAGGATCGGCGGCGTGCCGCTGACCACGCCGCGCACGCCGGCGGCCGGGGTGTAGCCGGGGCCCATCTCGAAGGGGTCGCGACGCCCCATCCAACCCTGGATCGGCTGGCGCACCGACTCGTGCAGGCCGCGGCGGACGTAGCCGAACGCGGGGGAGCCGGGCCCGCCGCCCAGGTACTTGTAGGTGCAGCCGACGGCGAGGTCGACGCCCCACGCGTCCAGCTCCAGCTCCACGGAGCCGACCGAGTGGCTGAGGTCCCACAGCGCGAGCGCGCCCGCGTCGTGGGTGATGCGCGTGATCGCTTCTGCGTCGGCGATCCAGCCCGACCGGTAGGCGACGTGGCTGGCCAGCACCAGCGCCGTCGCCGGCCCGACCACGGCCGCCACCTGCTCGGGCGTGATCCCGGTAGCCGGGTCGGTCTCGATCCAGCGCAGCGTGGCGCCGCGCTCGGCCGCGATGCCCTCCAGGACGTAGCGGTCGGTGGGGAAGTTGTCGGTGTCGACGACGATCTCGCGCCGGTCGGGGTCGGAGTCCACCGCGGCGCGGGCGAGCTTGTAGAGCAGGACGGTGGTGGAGTCGGCCACCACCGTCTGGCCGGGACCGGCGCCGAGCGCGGCGGCGGCGAGCCGGTCGCCGACCTGGCCCGGCCACTCCATCCAGCCGCCCTGGTCCGTGGGCTCGGTCCAGCCGCGGATGAGCCGGCCCGCCCACTCCTCGCGGACGAACGCCTCGATCCGCTCGGCCGTGACGATCGGGGGGCGGCCGAGCGAGTTGCCGTCGAAGTAGGTGACGACGTCCGGGCTGGGCAGGAACCGGTCGCGGAAGTGGGCGAGCGGGTCGGCGGCGTCGAGGTCCTCCGCGTTCATGCCCCGATCTCCGTCCGTACCGCGTAGAGCTCCGGGAAGAACGTCAGCTCCAGGGCCTTGCGCAGGAACGACACCCCGCTGGAGCCGCCCGTGCCGCGCTTGGTGCCGATCACCCGTTCCACCGTCTTGAGGTGCCGGAACCGCCAGAGCTGGAAGTTCTCCTCCAGGTCCACGAGCTCCTCGCACGCCTCGTAGGCCTCCCAGTTGCCGGCCGCGTCCTCGTAGATCCCACGGAACACCGGCACCAGGTCGGGGGTGAACACGTGGGCCTTCGTGACGTCGCGGTCGAGCAGCTCGTCGGGCACGGGGTGGCCGTGGCGGGCGAGGTAGCGCAGGAACTCGTCGTAGACGCTGGGCCGTTCCAGCAGGTCGGTGAGCTGCGCGCGGGCGCGGGGATCATGGCCGAACAGGTCCAGCATGTTCGCGTCCTTGTTGCCCAGCACGAACTCGACGGCGCGGTACTGGTCGGACTGGAACCCCGACGAGGTGCCCAGGAAGCTGCGGAACTCCGCGTACTCCGACGGCGTGAGCGTGGCGAGCACCGACCACTGGTCGGTGAGCGTGCGCTGGATGTGCTTGACACGCGCGAGCCCCTTGAGTGCGCGCCGCAGGTCGTCGCCGGCCAGCTGCGCCTGCACCGCGCGCAGCTCGTGGAGCATCAGCTTGAGCCACAGCTCGGAGGTCTGGTGCTGGATGACGAACAGCAGCTCGTCGTGGTGCTCGGGGCGGCTGACGGGGTGCTGCGTCGACAGCAGCTCGTCGAGATGCAGGTAGGCGCCGTAGGAGAGATTGACCCGGCCCTCCGGGCCTGCGCGGAAGTCGCGCACGATCTCGTCCTCGATGCGGCGGGGGCTCATGGTCCCCGACTGTAGGTGCCGCTCCTTTCCGGACGGTAAGCAAACCCTTCCCGCCCGGCAGCTCAACCGGGCCGTCGCGGTGGTCCCGCCGCGCGCTCCTGCGGCCGATCCTTGTGTCCACGGCGCCGACGGGGCGCGGACCAGGGGAGACGCCATGAACGAGCTCGGACGCACCGGCCAGCGGAACACGGACCAGGGCTACCGGGCCATGGCGTCGGAGCGTGGTGCGTGGCAGCCCGTGGGTGGGCGCCCCGCCGCCCCCGGCCCCTACGCCGGGCCGCAGCAGGTGGGGCCGCAGCAGGTGGGGCCGGGCAACCCCCGGGTTCCCGGGCCGCGCCACCCGGCCGGTGGTCCCTACGTCGGCCCGCAGCAGCCGCAGTTCGGCCGGCCGCAGTCCGGCCGACCCCAGATGGGCCAGCCCCAGGTCGGCCAGCCGCAGTTCGGCCGGCCGGGTGCGCCGTTCGCGGGTGCACCCGCCGGACCTGGTGGGCCCGTCCCGCTCCGCCCGCCGCTCGGAGAGGTCCCGGCGGCGCCCGTCACCGACGGCCCGCCCGCGCCCCGCCGACGCGGCCGGGTCGGCCGGTGGATCGCCGCGGGTGTCGTGGTCGCCGCCCTCGGCGGCGTGGGCTGGTACGTGACCTTCGGCGCGCCGGCGCCCGTCTCCGCCGCGGTCGGCGACTGCGTGGCCCAGACCGGCGAGAACGACGTGAAGGTGGTCGGGTGCGGCGAGCCGTCGGCCCAGTTCAAGGTGGCGGGCAAGGTCGAGGACAAGACCATGATCGCGGCGAGCCTGTTCGCCTGCTCCGACTTCCCCAACGCCACCAGCTCCTTCTGGCAGGGCGTGGAAGGCAAGCCCGGCACCGTCCTCTGCCTGGCGCCGCTGCACCCGTGATGGCGAGCCGCTCGGCGGGTGCCGAGGTAGCTGTGCCCGCTGAGGTGTGCCAGGCGATCAGCCGGTCAGGGACCGGGTCGCCTCCAGCCCAGCACCGGGGCTCGTGGCCACGGTGGTGAAGAGGGCGCCGGCCGAGGCCGCGGGCGAGGGCGGTGAGCCAGCCGTAGCAGGCCTGGGCGTCGGGGGCGGTCATGAACGCCCAGAGGGTGGCCATGCCGTCCGACGATGGCCGGGGCCGCTGCCGGCGGCAGCCCGAACGCCTCGCGCGCCCGTGGTGATCCCGATCAGAAGTGCGTGGCGAACCTCGGCTCCCGCTCCGCGGTGAACGCCGCGTCGATCCGCCCGACGGCCCCGGTCACCAGCGCGGCGCGGGCCAGCGTGGACGCGCGGTGCCCGCCCAGCAGCATCGAGCCCAGCGCCCGGATCTCGACGTCCACATCGGCGGTCGCGCCGGTGGGCTCGCACGTGGCCCCGTCCGGACCGCCCCGCAGCCGGAACCGGCCGCCCCGGTCGAGGAACGGGTCGTGCACCTCCAGCACCACGTCGGTCTCCACCGCGTAGCGGCGGGCCGACAGCGCGGCCGGCACGTCCAGGACGCGGACCCACAGGCCGTCGGGCATCCCGGTGGTGCGCACCTGGCGGGGGTCGGTGAGCAGGAACGGCAGGGGGTCGTCGAGCGCGAGATCGTCGACGGTGATCGTCTCCACCAGGTCGAGCCCGAGCAGCAGCCGCCACAGCGCGACGTGGGCATCCCCGGTGGCGGCGAAGAAGTCGCGGATCCGGCACGTGCCGTCGTCCTGGTTGATGCGGTAGGACACGTAGCCGTCGGGATGCGTCAGGTGGAACAGCGGCGACGCGCCGTGGCGGCGCCACTCGGGGTCGAGCAGCAGGTCGTCCCACCACTGCTCGCTGCGCGACACCGCACCCGGCTGCACACGGCACCAGCGCCGGTGCACCTCCGCGGCGTGCCGGCGGGCCCCGTCGGTGTCGGTGTAGCGGACGCCGCCGGGATCGGGGACGTCGGCGCGCATAACGGCCCGGCGCCGCTCGATGCGCGCGAAGCGCTCCACGGTGGCCGGGCCGTAGCCGAAACGGCCGTAGATGGTGCCCTCGCTCGCCGTCAGCATCGACACGGCGAGCCCGTCGTCGAGGTAGCCGCGGTGCAGCTCGGTCATGAGCGAGCGCAGGATGCCGCGCCGGCGGTGCGTGGCCGCCACCGCCACCCACGTGACGCCCGGCGAGGGCAGCGGCGCCCCGCCCGGCAGGGTCAGCGTCATGTCCCAGGACCCGGCGACGCCGACGATCTCCTCCCCGTCGCAGGCCAGCAGGAACCGCTCGGGTTCCCACAGCTTCGCGACGGCCTCGATGTCCTCGGGGGTGTGCTGGTAGCCGAACGCCCGCCCGTCCACGGCGGAGACGGCGGGCAGATCCTCGGCGGTGGCGCGGCGCAGCACGGGGGTCACGGCCCGTGAGTCTGCCGAGGCGCCACCCCGGCGTCGAGGCGGTTTCAGGCCAGGACGGAGGCGTAGACCTCGCGCAGCCGCCGCGCCCAGCCGACCGCCTCGAAGCCGTCGAGGAAGCGCGCCCGGGCCGCGGCCCCGAGGCGTTCGCGCCGGTCGGTGTCCTCGGTCAACGACACCAACGCGTCGGTCAGCGCCCCCGCCGAGCGCGGCACCAGGACGCCGGTGCCCGGCGTGACGAGCTCCGGGATCCCGCCGACGCGGGTGGCGATGGTCGGGACGCCCGCGGCCATCGCGCGCAGCACGGCCGTGGGCTGCGCCCCGACCGTGGACGTGTGCAGCGTGAGGTCCGCGGCGGCGAGCAGGTCCGAGCCCCGGTGGGCGAACCGCACGGTCTCGGCCAGTGCCGGCGTCGAGTCCACGCGCGACTCCAGCCAGGGCCGCAGCGGCCCGTCGCCGGCCAGGACGACCACCAGCGGCAGACCGTCGGGGAGCGCCTCCACCGCGTCGAGGAGCAGCTCGTGGCCCTGGTCGCGGCGCATCGGGGCGCTGCTCAGAGCCAGCACCTCGCCGTCGGCGACGTCCAGCGCGGTGCGCCGGCGGTCCCGCACGCCCTCGTCGACGGGCCCGGGATCGGCGACGCCGTTGGGCACCACCAGCAGCTTAGGGTCGTCACCGGAGAGCTTGCGGTACCACTCGCGCTGCACCTGCGAGATCGCGATGGTGCGGGCCATGAACCGCTGCCGGGCCAGGATCCGGGCGGTGCGCTTGAGCCGGTCGACGCGGTCGGCGGGCTGGTCGCCGATGATGTGCAGCGTCGAGACGGCCGGGATGCGGTTCCGCAGCGCCGCCGCCGCACCGACGACGTCGGCCGGCGGGAGGTGGGTGTGCACGAGGTCGATCCGGCCCTCGCGCAGCACCCGGGCCACCTTCGTCGCCGACCGCGGGTCCCACGGCGCCAGGCCCAGCTCCACGACCGGCGTGCCGGTGCGGTGCAGCGCGCTGAGCTCCGAGGTCTCCGACGTCGCCGCGATCGCGACCACCACCATCTCGAAGCCTGCTTCGCGGGAGGCCCCGGCGAGGTCGCTCAGCCCGATCTCGGGGCCTCCGGGGTGCAGGGTCGGGACGAGATGGGCGATCTTCACAGGCCACTCCGGTGGGTAGGCAGGGTGTCACTCGATCGTGGACCCTACCTCCGCCGCGTCAGGAGGAGATTGCCCGCAGATCGTCCGGATTGCCCTTCGGGGTCTCGTCCGGAACGGGCGAGTTGGTGGCCTTCTTGACCGAGTCGAGGATCGCCAGACCCTGTCCGACCAGGCCCGCGGCGATCTCCCCGAGCCCGTCGGCGCCGTTGAGGACGGTGACGTTCGCGCCGGACAGCCCGCTCGCCGCCTGCTTGACGATCTCGGGCAGCTGGTCGATGAGCATGCGGTCCAACGCGACCCGGTCGTTGGACGCGGCGGCCTCGGCCTGGATCCGCATCTTCTCGGCGTCCGCGACGGCCAGGATGCGGACGCGTTCGGCCTCGGCCTCGGCGGGACGCACGACCTCGGCGATGAGCTGCTGCTGGCGCAGCTCGGCGGCCCGCTGGGCCAGCTCGGTCTGCGCGGCGATGACCTCGCGCGTGGCCTGGGCCGCCGCGAGCGGGCCCGCCTGGCTCGCCTGCGCCTGGGCCGTCTCGATCTCGGCCCGGTACTGCGCCTGGATGACGGCGGTCTGCCGGGCGTACTCGGCCTGGGTGCGCTGCGACTGCTGGTTGGCCTCCGCGGCCTTCTGGTCGGCCTGGGCCTGCGCGATCTGCGCCTCCCGCTGGATGGCCGCGTTGTGCGGGGCGGCCATGGCCTGGATGTAGCCGAGGTTCATGTCGTCGATCGACTGGATCTGCAGCGAGTCGACCGTCAGCCCGAGCGCCGCCATCTCGGTCTTGGACCCGTCGAGCACCTCCATCGCCAGCTTCTGGCGTTCGGTGACGATCTCCTCCACCGTCATCGAGCCCACGATCGAGCGCAGGTGACCGGCGAAGATCCGGCCGGTGAGGACGGCCATCTGGTCCTGGTCGGACAGGAAACGGCGGGCGGCGTTGACGATGCTCTCGTCGTCGTTGCCGACCTTGAACGCGATCACGGCGCGGACGTTGAGCGCGATCGCCTGACGGGTCACGCACGCCTCGGCGACCTCCGCCTCGCACATGGCGAGGGTGAGGAAGCTGGCCTTGCGGAAGAACGGCATGACGAACGCGCCGTGCCCGGTGACGACCCGGAACGGGCTGCCGCCCGCCCCGCCCTTCCCACCGGAGATCAACATGGCTTCGTCGGGTGCGGGTACTCGATATCCGAACATCAGCTTCTCCTCACGGTGCTGTCCAGGGGACGACGTCGAGAGCACGGGCTCCCCGGGAGGCGACGACGAGCACCGTCGCGCCCTTCGGGAGCGGTTCGTCGGACCAGGCCAGGAAGATCTCCGACCCACCGCGGATCGAGACCTTCACCTCGCCGGCGCCGTCCGGGCCGCGGGTCGCATGGGTGACGAGCCCGACGCGCCCCACGACGGAGTCGTCGCTCCCCACGGCCCTCACCTCCCGCCGTCCTCGACCGGAAAGTAGCCCTGTGGCGCTCCTCCGGCGGAACCTTTGATCAGGTCTTGACCTGGGATCTCCGCGTACCGGACGAAAGGCCCGGCGCGAGTGGGTGACCGCGCTCACCGGATGGGACAGGATGGGCGCCATGGCAGGAAGTCCCGTTGTCGTGGTGGTCGACGCCGTCACCGTGGTCGAGCGCGGTCTGGTCAAGGAGTGGATGGCGCAGGAGGAACTGGAGCCGGCGGCGGTCCTGCCGGTGCGCGGGGCAGCGCTCGCGCAGCCGCTCGCCGGACTCGACGACGACACGGTGATCGCGCCCGTGCGGGTGGCGTGGCTGCCCCGCGAGCGCAACGGGCAGCGCCGCGTCCGCTGGGCCGACGTGGCGACGCTGAGCAACCCGCGCCATCCCTCCGCCGCCGCACAGGCCCGGATCGCGCGCCGCGAACCCGACCGGGCGGTGGTGGTGGTCGCCGAGGCGGCCACGGTCGGAGACCTGCGCCGGCGCTACGGCCGCCGGGTCGTGGGCGTGGACACCGGGTTCGCCGAGTTCGTGGCGCGCCAGGCCGGCCTCGCCCTCGAACGGGCCGAGCGGGTACTGGTGGGCGACCGCTACAAGGTGCCCAAGCACATCGTCGAGGCCGTCGACGGGAGCCCCGAGTTCCGCCGGGAGATCCGGGAGCTGGCCGCGAGGCTGGAGCTGCCCGAGGCCGAGGTCGCCGAGAAGGCCGCCGCCGACCTGCACGGGCTCGTGGCGTCGATGAGCCCGATGGCCGTCGACCTGCTCTCGGGCGTGCTGCGGCCGCTGCACTCGCGGGCGTGGGACGTGCACGTCGACGAGTCGGGGCTGGAGAAGCTGCGCGAGCTCAACAAGCGGCACGCGCTGGTGTTCCTGCCCAGCCACCGCTCCTACACCGACCCGCTGCTGCTCGCCGACGTCCTGGCCGACCACGACTTCCCCCGCAACCACGTGCTCGGCGGCGACAACCTGCGGTTCTGGCCGCTCGGGCCGCTGGCCAAGCGCGCGGGCATCGTGTTCATCCGCCGCAGCTTCGGCGACGACGAGATCTACAAGCTCGCCGTGCGCGAGTACTTCGCGTTCCTGCTCTCCAAGCGCTTCAACATGGAGTGGTACATGGAGGGGGGTCGCTCCCGCACCGGCAAGCTGCGCCCGCCCCGCTACGGGCTGCTGGCCAACGTGGCCGAGGCCGTGGAGCAGAGCCGCACCGAGGACGTCTACCTCGTGCCGGTGTCGATCACCTACGACCAGCTCCGCGAGGTCACGGCGATGGCCGCGGAGCAGGTGGGGGCGCCGAAGAAGGGGGAGGGCCTGGCGTGGCTGGCGCGCTACGCCAAGGCGCAGCTCTCGCCGATCGGCTCGGCCTACGTCCGGTTCGCCGACCCGATCTCGCTCAAGGGCGCGCTCCCGGCGGACAGCGCGGACGAGAAGGCGCGCCGGCTGGCCCTGCAGAAGGTGGCGTTCGAGGTCGCCGTCGGCATCAACCGCGTGACGCCGGTCGTGGCCACCGCCCTGGTGACGCTGGCCCTGCTGGGCGTCCGCGACCGGGCGCTGACGCTCGGGCAGGTGCGGCGCGTCCTCGAGCCCGTGCAGGCCTACCTGGAGAAGCGGGGGCTCGTGGCGTCCGGCGACGCCCTGCACAACGACGCCGGGGTGCGGCGGGTGCTGGCCGCGCTCGCGCAGTCCAAGGTGGTCACCACCTACACCGGCGGCGAGGAGCCGGTCTACTCCATCGAGCGCGGGCAGCACCTCATCGCCGCGTTCTACCGCAACAGCGCCATCCACCACTTCGTCGACCGCGCGATCGCGGAGGTGGTGCTGCTCTCGGCTCCCGTCGACCGCTGGGAGCACGCGCTCACCCTGCGCGACCTGCTGAAGTTCGAGTTCTTCTTCCCCGACCGCGACACCTACCGCGAGGGGCTCACGGCCGAGCTGGCCCGGCTGGGGGCGTCGTGGGACAGCGCGGACGGCGAGGCCACGCTCGCCGGTGCCGACTTCCTCATCGCCCATCGCGTGCTGCGCTCGTTCGTCGACGCGCAGCTGGTGGTGGCGTTGCGGCTGGCGGCGCACGACCCGCGCACACCCGTCGTCGAGAAGGAGTTCCTCGACGAGTGCGGTGGGGTCGGGCAGCAGATGCTGCTGCAGGGCAGACTGCACGGGCCCGAGTCGCTCTCGCGGGAGCTGTTCGCGAGCGCGCTGAAGCTGGCGGCCAACCGGGACCTGGTCGACCCGGGGCGCGACGAGCTGGCGGAGCGGCGCGAGGTGTTCGCGAGGCAGCTGCGTGGCGCGGTCGCCCGGGTGACGAGGATCGACGAGATCGACGCCGCGGTGCGGCGGGAGGTGGTGGGTGTTGAGCCCTGAGACGAGCTTGCGAGTCGAACATGAGCGCTGATGCGGAGTGGGACGAGGCGCGCCTCATCGCGGACGTCGAGGCGGGCCCGCAGGGACCGGAGATCGCCGCGTTCTTCGACTTCGACGGCACGCTGATCGACGGCTACTTCCTGGGCGCCTTCGCGCGCCACCACCTGCGCTCGGGCCACGTCACGCCCGTCGACATCGGGCGGATGCTGCTCGTCGGCCTGCGCGGGGTCACCACCGAGGAGGACTTCGAGGAGTTCTTCGTCCTCGGCATGCGGTCGTGGGCCGGGCGCAGCGAGGACGAGCTGACGCAGCTGGGGGAGCGGCTGTGGAGCCAGGGCATCGCGGGATCGCTGTACCCGGAGGCGTGGCGGCTCGTGGAGGCGCACCGGAGCGCGGGCCACACGGTGGTGCTGGCGTCGTCGGCCACGCGTTTCCAGGTGGAGCCCGCGGCGCGCGCGATGGGCGTCGAGCACGTGCTCGTGACGCCCGTGGAGTTCGAGAACGGGCTGTGCACCGGGCGGCCGGGCGGGCCGCCGCTGTGGCGCGCGGGCAAGGCCACGGCCGTCCGTGCGTTCGGGGCCGCGCACGACATCGACATGATCAACAGCTACGCCTACTCCAACGGCACCGAGGACGCGGCGTTCCTCGGCACCGTCGGGCGGGCGCGGGCGCTCAACCCCGAGCCGGGGCTCGCGGCGGAGGCGGCGCGCAAGAACTGGCCGATCGCGAACTTCCGGTCCCGGGGCAGGCCGGGGGCGCGTGAGGTGGCGCGCACCGTCGGCGCCATCGGCGGCACGTTGGGCGGCTTCGGCACGGGGCTCGCCCTCGGCGCGGTGAACGCGCTGGTCGGGGCGGGCACCCGGCGTGACGCCGTCGACCTCGCGCTCACCCTCGGCGGCGAGTTCGGCACGGCGCTGGCCGGCGTGAAGCTCGACGTCCGTGGCGCCGAGCACCTCGTCGACGCCCGGCCCGCGGTGTTCCTGTTCAACCACCAGAGCCAGCTCGACGTGATCATCATCGCGAAGCTGCTGCGCACGGGGTTCTCCGCCGTGGCCAAGAAGGAGGCGGCGAACATCCCGGGGTTCGGGCTGGCGTTCCGGCTGGCCGACGTCGCGTTCGTCGACCGAACCGACACCACCTCGGCGAAGGCCGCGCTCGAACCGGCCGTGCAGCGGCTGCGGGAGGGCGTCTCGCTCGTCGTCGCCCCGGAGGGAACGCGCTCGGCCACCCCCGCGCTGGGCCGGTTCAAGAAGGGTGCGTTCCACGTTGCGATGCAGGCGGGCGTGCCGATCGTGCCCATCGTGATCCGCAACGCCGGCGAGCTCATGTGGCGCGGCGCGTCGACCGTGCGGGAGGGCACCGTGCAGGTCACGGTGCTGCCGCCGATCCCCACCGACGACTGGACCGTCGACGAGCTCGACAAGCACGTCGAGATGGTGCGCGACCTCTATCTCGAGACGCTGGGCCGGTGGGGCGATCGCGCCGTGCAGGTCACCGACGGCCCGCAGGGTCCGGTCGACGTGCCGCTGGACTGGGGCACCTCGACGGAGATGAACGCCCTGGAGACCGCGATGTGGCGCGGCGAGACCGGCGACGCCCGGCTGCGCTCCAACGTCACCCTGCTGGAGACGCTCGACCACGCCCCCGACCGGGAGCGCCTGCGCGCCGCGCACGAGTGGGCGTCGCGGATGGTGCCGCGGATGCGTCAGTGCGTCGTGGACCCTGCGCTGGGGGTCGGCGCGCCCACCTGGGTCACGGTCGACGAGATCGATCTCGACCACCACGTGCACCACGTGACGCTGCCCGCGCCCGGGTCGCGACGCCAGCTGCTCGACGTCGTCGCGGAGTTCGCGGAGGCGCCGTTCGACCGCGACCGTCCGCTGTGGCGGTCGCTGCTGGTCGAGGGGCTCGAGGACGGGAGTGCGGGTTACGTCGTCACCACCCACCACTCGGCCACGGACGGGCTCGGTGCCGTCCAGCTGATGGCGCAGCTGCACAGCCGCGGGCCCGAGCACGATCCGGAGCGTCCCGAGCCTCCCCGGCCGGCGCCCACGGCGGCGTCGCCCGTCGGGCTGCTGACCGGGCAGATCGAGCGCACGGTCCGCGCCGCGCCCGGTGCGGCGTTGCGGCGCGGGCTCGGGGCGCTGACGCATCCGTTCGGGACGGCATCGCAGGCGGTCGACGCGGTGCGGGCGCTGGGCCGCGTCGTGGAACCGCCGCCCGACGGGTCGCCGCTGCTCGCGCACCGTACGGGCGACTGGCACTTCGACACCCTCGAGGTGCCGCTGGCGGCGCTGAAGGCCGGGGCGAAGGCGGCGGGCGGGTCGGTCAACGACGGCTTCCTCGCCGCGATCCTGGGCGGGTTCCACCGCTACCACATCCATTGCGGCGCAGGCGATGTCGAGACCCTGCCGATCGGCATCCCGATCAGCCTGCGCACCCAGGACGACCCCCAGGGCGGCAACCGGTTCACCGGCGCCCGCTTCGCCGCGCCGCTGGCCGAGACCGACCCGGCGGCCCGGATCCGGGCGGTGCACGACTTCGTGCGGGAGGCGCGCAGCGGCACCGCCGTCGACCCGGTGGGGCTGCTGGCGCCCGCGCTGCGGCTGCTGCCCGGCGTCGTGGTGGGCGCGATGTCGGGGCGGATGACGGCGGCCAACGACGTGCAGGCCAGCAGCCTGCCAGGCATCTCCTACCCGGTGTGGATCGCAGGTTCCCGGATCACGCGCATGTTCCCGTTCGGGCCGCTGCCCGGGTGCGCGGCGATGATCACGCTGATCACCCACGACGGCACGTGCTGCATCGGGGTCAATGTCGACGCCGGTGCGGTGACGGAGCCGGACGTGCTGGTGGCGGGGCTGCAGGCGGGGCTGGACGAGGTGGTGGCGCTGGGCGGCTGAGGGGCAGCGGCCGGCGCCGCCCGTGCGCGCTGAAGCGGGCGCCGGATATCGGTGCCGGGGCACCGATATCCGCTCACGACCCGGCTGGGGCATGATCGGGCGCGTGCTGCCTCTCGATGGGATCGTCGTCGTCTCGTGCGAACAGGCGGTCGCCGCGCCGTTCGCCACGCGCCAGCTCGCGGAGCTGGGGGCGCGGGTGATCAAGGTGGAGCGGCCCGGCGGTGGCGATTTCGCCCGCGCCTACGACGAGACGGTGCACGGCCTGTCGAGCCACTTCGTGTGGCTCAACCGCTCCAAGGAGTCGATCGCCGTCGACCTCAAGAACGACGGCGGCGTGATGGCCCGGCTGATCGAGCGCGCCGACGTGTTCGTGCAGAACTTCGCCCCCGGTGCGGCCGAGCGGCTCGGGCTGGGGGCGGCGGAGCTGCGCGGGCGGCACCCCCGGCTGATCACCTGCTCGATCTCCGGCTACGGCCCCGACGGTCCCTACCGCGACGCGAAGGCCTACGACCTGCTGATCCAGTCCGAGGCCGGGCTCGTCTCGGTGACGGGGTCGCCGGACGAGCCCGCGAAGGCCGGCATCCCCGCCGCCGACATCGGGGCCGGGATGTACGCGTTCTCGGGCATCCTCGCCGCGCTCTACGACCGCGAGCGCACGGGCGTCGGCACGCACCTGGAGATCAGCCTCTTCGACGCGCTGGTGGAGTGGATGGGGTTCCCGCTGCAGTACACGGCCGGCAACGGTGCACCCCCGCGGCGCCGCGGCACGAGCCACGCCGCCATCGCCCCCTACGGCACGTTCGCCGCGGGTGACGGCACCGAGGTGGTGATCGGCATCCAGAACGAGCGCGAGTGGGTGGCGTTCTGCGCGGGGGTGCTGGGCCGGCCGTCGCTGGCGACCGACGAGCGCTTCGAGACCGGAGCCCGGCGGGTGGCCAACCGTCCCGCCCTGCACGCCGAGATCGGCGCGGCACTGGCGGACCTGACGGGCGAGCAGCTGACGGGCCGGCTCTCCGACGCCCGCATCGCCTACGGGCGGCGCCGGGAGGTGGCGGAGGTGCTGGAGCACCCCCAGCTCGCGGCCCGGGACCGCTGGCGTGAGGTGGGCTCGCCGGTGGGTCCGATCCGCACCCTGCTGCCGCCGATCACGCTGCCGGGCCGGGAACCGCGCCTGGACCCGATCCCCGCGGTGGGCGAGCACACCGAGGCGATCCTCGCGTGGCTGGAGGGGTCGAGCGCAACCTGAGCGTGGTTCCCGCGTGATCGAACCACTCAGGTGATGCGCTCGGCCAGCTCGGCCAGCATCCGCGCGGTCTGCGCCTCCACCACCTCCGCCGGGGCCGTGCCCAGGTCCGGGGCGTCGACCGGTACGGCCGTGGCGATCACCGCGTCGTCGAAGAGGTCGATGCGGCTGATCGTCGGCACGCGCAGCGCCCGACCGCCACCGGCGGGGGCGAGGGCGTCCATCAGGTACGGCGCGGCGCCGCCCGTCCACACCGGGACGCCGGCGATCGCTCCAGCACTGACGACGTGGGTGTGGCCGGCCAGCACGATGCGCACGTCGGTGCCGGCGATCGCGTCGGCCAGCTCGGCGCGGTTCTGCAGCTCCATCGCCGCGGCCAGCGGGAACGCGTTCGGCAGCGGCGGGTGGTGCAGCGCGAGCACCGTCCCGGCGGGTGCCGGTTCGGCCAGTTCGGCGCGCAGCCACGCGAGCTGCTCGGGTCGCAGGTCGCCATAGGCGCGGCCGGGCACCGAGGAGTCGAGGACGACGACCCGCAGGTCCCCGAGCCGGACGACGTGGTCATAGGGCTCTGCACACACATCCGCACCCAGCAGGTGCTCGCGCAGCGCGGCGCGGTCGTCGTGGTTGCCGGCCACGAAGATCGTCGGGACGGGCGTGGACCCCAGCAGCGTCCGGAGTCGCCGGTACTCCTCGGGTGCGCCGTGGTCGGCGAGATCGCCGGTGAACACGAGTGCGTCGGGGGTGAGCCCCGAGACTCCCCGACCGGCGCGCGGGCCGCGGCGGGCCCCGACATACTCCCCGTCATGGCGAAGAACCGGTACTCCGGGCTGGGCCGCCGGGTGTGGGCGCTGTTCACGCCCTACCGCGCGATGCTGGTGCTGATCGTCGTGGCCGTCCTGCTGTCCAGCGGCCTGGGCATCCTCACCCCGTTCCTGACGCAGGCGGTGTTCGACCGCGCCCTGTTCCCCGTCGACGGCGGCGGCGTGCGGTTGTCGTTGCTGGCCTGGCTGGTGGGCGGCATGGTGGCCGTGCCCGTCGTGAGCGCGTTGATCGGGGTGTTCCAGACCTACCAGACCACCCTGCTCGGCAACCGCGTCATGGCCGACCTGCGCAGCCGCCTGTTCGAGCACCTGCAGCGCATGGACCTGTCGTTCTTCACCGCCACCCGCACCGGCGCGATCCAGTCGCGGCTGGCCAACGACGTCGGCGGCGTGCAGTCGGTGCTGAGCGAGACGGCCAGCTCCATCCTCGGCAACGTCGTCACGGTGGCGTCGGCGCTGGTGGCGATGCTCGTGCTGTCGTGGCAGCTGACGATCGTCGCCGTCGCGCTGGTGCCGCTGTTCGTCGTGCTGCAGATCCGGGTGGGCCGGGTGCGGCGGCGCCTCGCCGGGCGCACGCAGGAGTCGTTGTCGGACATGACGGCGATCACCGAGGAGTCGCTGTCGGTGTCGGGTGTGCTGCTGGCGAAGGTGTTCAACCGGCAGTCCTACGAGATCCAGCGCTACCGCGAGGAGAACGCCCGCCAGGTCGACCTGCAGGTGCGCCAGGCCATGACGGGCCAGTCGTTCTTCGCCGTCGTGCAGACGTTCCTCGGGATCACACCCGCGCTGGTGTACCTGGTGGCGGGCGTGCTGATCGTGATGGGCTCGGGCACGGCCGTCACCGCGGGCACCATCGTCGCGTTCACGACGCTGCAGACGCGGCTGCTGTTCCCGACCGTCAACCTGCTGCGCGTCTCGCTCGACGTCCAGACGTCGCTCGCGCTGTTCGGGCGGATCTTCGACTACCTGGACCTGACGCCGCGCATCGTCGACCGGCCCGACGCCCGGATGCTGGACGCGGTGGCCGGCCGCATCGAGCTGGAGCACGCCTGGTTCTCCTACCCGGCGGGCGAGGTCGCGGGCGCGGGGCCGGCCGCCGAGATTCCCGAGGACGATCGCGTCTACGCCATCTCCGATGTCTCGTTCACCGTCGAGCCCGGCCAGCTCGCCGCGATCGTGGGCCCCAGCGGCGGCGGCAAGACCACGCTGTCCTACCTCGTGCCGCGCCTCTACGACGTCGACCGCGGTCGCGTGCTGATCGACGGCCAGGACGTGCGCGAGCTGACCCAGGCGTCGGTGGCCGACGCCATCGGGATGGTCACGCAGGACACCTACCTGCTGCACTCGACGATCGCCGACAACCTGCGCTACGCCAAGCCCGACGCCACGCAGGAGGAGCTGGAGACCGCCGCCCGCGCGGCCAACATCCACGACCGGATCCTCTCGTTCGAGGACGGCTACGACACGGTGGTCGGGGAGCGCGGCTACCGCCTGTCGGGAGGGGAGAAGCAGCGGCTCGCGATCGCCCGGGTGCTGCTCAAGGACCCCCGCATCCTCATCCTCGACGAGGCCACCAGTGCGCTGGACACCACCAGCGAGCGCCTGGTGCAACAGGCCCTGGAGAACGCGACGAAACGCCGCACCACGATCGCCATCGCCCACCGGTTGTCCACGATCCTGGGGGCGGACGTGATCCTGGCCGTCGAGGGCGGGAAGGTCGTGGAGCGCGGGACCCACGCCGAGCTGCTGGCCCTGGACGGCCTCTACGCCCGGCTCTACACCGAGCAGTTCGCGGGCGGGAAGGTGGAGGTGCGGTGCCAGGACGGCGTCCGCTTCCGCGACGGCCACACGCTGGTGAGCCAGCACGCGGCCGTCGACAGGCCTGTGGACAAGGTCGCCTGACGGCCGCGGATCCGACGCTGCCTGTCGGTTTCCACCTGGAGGGCCTGCAGGCCGAGGGGGAGCCGCTGCCCCACCCGGCGACGGTGGCCGCCACCGTGGTGACCACCGACGCCGCGTCAGCGAAAGCCGCTCGCTACTTGATGATCATCACGGACAGCCCGTAGAGCACGATCGCGGCCGCCCCCACCAGGCAGACGACTGCGACGGCGGTTCCGGTGGCCGGCGACATCGTGGCCGGGCGGGTGTCCGGGCCCGCGGTGCGGGCGCCGAGCCCCACCAGCGCGAACGCCACCAGTGACACCACGAGCACGGACGCGCCGAGCGACACGACCAGGACGACGAGCAGGGAACCCCAGGCGATGCTCATGATCGACTCCTTCAGACGCCCGCGGGCACGGGCTCGGCCTCGACGTCGTTGACGTTCGAGGCGGTGACGGGCTGGCGGCGCGAGGCCGCGTAGATGCCGACGGCGATGGCGACGCCGACGACGGCCACGATGACGGTGCCGAGCGTGCCGGTGGCGGCGACCCAGGACGCGATCGCGCCGACGGCCGCCGCGGCGGGCAGCGTGAACAGCCACGCCAGCGCCATCCGGCCGGCCACGCCCCACTGCACCGAGGCGAGCCGGCGGCCCGCGCTCGCGCCGAAGATCGAGCCGGTGCAGACCTGCGTGGTGGACAGCGCGAAGCCCAGGTGCGCGGAGGTGAGGATCACCGCGGCGCTGGTGGTCTCCGCGGCGAAGCCCTGCGGGCTCTGGATGTCGCTGATCTTCCTGCCGAGTGTCTGGATGATGCGCCAGCCGCCGAGCGCCGTGCCCAGCGCGATCGCGATGCCGCAGGTGGCGATCACCCACAACGGGGGGCCGGCGTTCTCGGGCAGCGAGCCGGCCGTGATCAGGGTGAGCGTGATGATGCCCATCGTCTTCTGGGCGTCGTTGGTGCCGTGGGCCAGCGCCACCATGGAGGCGGAGATGATCTGCGCGATCGTGAATCCCTGCCTGACCGTGCCCTCCTCACCGCGGGCGGTGATGCGGTAGGCGAGGTAGGTGGCGGCCAGCGCGACCAGCCCGGCGACGATCGGGGAGAGCACCAGTGGCAGCAGCACCTTGCTGACGACGCCGGCGAACGTGATGGCGTCGGCACCCGCGGCCACCCAGGTGGCACCGATGAGGCCGCCGAACAGGGCGTGCGAGGAGCTCGACGGCAGGCCGAGCAGCCAGGTCAGCAGGTTCCAGAGGATCGCGCCGACCAGGCCACCGAAGATGACCACCGGGGTGATCTCGGTGTCGTCGACCAGCCCGCTGGAGATGGTCTTGGCCACCGCCACGGACAGGAACGCGCCGACGAGGTTCAGCACGGCCGCGATGACGACGGCGACGCGGGGCTGGAGCGCACCGGTCGCGATGGACGTGGCCATCGCGTTCGCGGTGTCGTGGAAACCGTTGGTGAAGTCGAAGACTAATGCGGTGATCACGACCGCGATCACGATGACGGAGAGGTCCATGGGCCGTCCTCATTGGGCTGGTGCAGTGCCAGGGAGGGGATGGGGCGGAATGCACGGCGCCGCAGACGGTACGAGCCTCGAGCGAACGCACAATGAACGCGCAACCACAACGTTCCGGGAGGGGTTGCGAATTGTTCGGTCACTACCAGTTCGACGGCGCGTAGTCCTTGAGGAAGCAGCCGTGGACGTCCTCGCCGGCCTCGCCGCGGACGATCGGGTCGTACACGCGCGCGGCGCCGTCGACGAGGTCGAGCGGGGCGTGGAAGCCCTCCTCGGCCAGGCGGAGCTTCGTGGGATGCGGCCGCTCGTCGGTGATCCAGCCGGTGTCGACGGCGGTCATGAGGATGCCGTCGCGCTCCAGCATCTCGCCCGCGCTGGTGCGGGTGAGCATGTTCAGCGCCGCCTTCGCCATGTTGGTGTGCGGGTGGCCGGGGCCCTTGTAGGCGCGGCTGAACTGGCCCTCCATCGCGGAGACGTTGACGACGTACTTCCGCCTCGACGGGGCCGCGGCCATGGCCGGGCGCAGGCGGCTGACCAGGATGAACGGCGCGGTCTGGTTGCACAGCTGCACCTCGAGCAGCTCCAGGGCGTCCACCTCGTGCACGCGCTGGGTCCAGCTGTTGTGCTCGGCGGTGTCGGGAAGCAGGCCGCCGGCGTCGATGGCGGTACCGGCCGCGATCCGCTCGGGGGAGGCGCTCCGCGCGGTGAGGGCCAGCCGGGTGACGGCGGGGGTCGACTCGAGGCTGCCGGCGAGCGCGGCGGGGTGGGCGTCGCTCACGTGGTCGAAGGTGATCACGTCGACCAGCTCCGGGGCCGGGGTGCGCTCCGCCTCCACCAGGGCCGAGTACGAGCCGGGGGAGCGGCGCACCGTCTGCGCGGCGTTGTTGATCAGAATGTCGAGCGGGCCGTGCCCGGCCACGGAATCGGCGAGCGCGACGACCTGGGCGGGATCACGCAGGTCGATGCCCACCACGCGCAGCCGGTGCAGCCAGTCGGCGCTGTCGGGCATGGCGGCGAAACGCCGCACGGCGTCGTTGGGGAACCGGGTGGTGATGGTGGTGTGCGCCCCGTCGCGCAGCAGGCGCAGCGCGATGTACATGCCGATCTTGGCGCGGCCGCCGGTGAGCAGGGCCCGGCGGCCGGTGAGGTCGGTGCGGGCGTCGCGCTTGGAGCGGTTGAGCAGGGCGCAGTCCGGGCAGAGCTGGTGGTAGAACGCGTCGACGACGGTGTAGCGGTTCTTGCAGGTGTAGCAGGCGCGCGAGCGCAACAGGGTGCCCGCGGTGGCCCCGACGGCGGTGGACACGAGCGGGAGGCCCTGCGTCTCGTCGTCGATGCGGCCGGGCGCGCCGGTGGCCGTGGCCGCGGTGACGGCGTTGTCGGCGGCGGTGACCGCGTCGCGCTTGGCGTGCCGGCGGGCGATCTTGACCGACTTCCACAGGCTCGCCGTGGCGCGGCGGATCGCGACGGCGTCGGGGTGCTCCGGCTCGAGCGCCTCGACGTCGGCCAGCACCTGGAGGCAGGTGGCCAGCTTGTCGGGATCGATCGCGGTCACGGGCTCAGGGTACGGGGGTCACTCCTCCATCTCGGCGAGTGCCTTGCGGGCCTGCTCCAGCTCGGCCTCCAGCGCGGCGACGCGGGCGGCGGCCTGCTCGCGGGCGGCGGCGATCACGGCGTCGATGGGGGCGGCGAGCTGGGCGTGCAGCTCCTGCGCGGCCCGCAGGACGGCGGTGGCGGTGACCGGCAGGCCCCGCTCGATCCAGGTGGAGCCCTGCTTGAGCTCGGCCTGCCACTCGCCGTCGGCGGTGCCGCTCACGGTGAGGTGCAGCTCGATGGTGCGGGTGGTGCGTGCGGTGGAACCCTTGGGGCGGCCGCGGCCGCGCTTGGGCGGGGAGTCGACGGGGGCGCTGTCCGCCGCCTCGCCTGCGGGGAGAGTGACCGGCTCGGTGCTCTGCGTGTCGTCCACAGTCGCAGAGGATAGAACGCGCGTTCGAGCGATCATGGACGGGGTGGCCGCCGGGGTCGGCGCGACGGCGTCGCCGTGAGCGGGTCCGCGGGCCAGTCGTGCTTCGGGTACCGCCCGCGCAGCTCGGAGCGCACCTGGGCGTACGGGCCCGCCCAGAACGACGCGAGGTCGGCGGTGACGGCCGCCGGTCGCCCGGCCGGGGAGAGCAGGTGCAGCACCACGGGCAGCCGGCCGTCGGCGACGGCGGGGGTGGCGGTCCACCCCAGCACCTCCTGCAGCCGGACGGCGAGCACGGGCTGGTCACCGGAGTAGTCGAGCGCGATGCGCGAGCCGGTGGGCACCTCGAGGCGTTCGGGGGCCAGCTCGTCGAGGCGGCCGGCGATGCGCCAGTCGAGCAGGCCGCGCAGGACCGGCCCGGCGTCGACGCGGGCGAGGTCCGAGCGGCGGCGCGCGGAGGTCAGTGGGCCGGTCCACCAGCGATCGGGGTCGGCGAGCAGTGCGGCGTCGGACACGTCGGGCCACGGGTCACCCAGCACGCGGTGCAGGGTGGCGAGGCGGTCGCGCAGGGCGCGGGCGTGCGGGGTCCAGCGCAGCAGGTCCAGGCCCTCTTCGCGCAGGCCGTCGACGAGGGCGGCCCGGACCAGCCTCGGATCGGGCCGGGCCAGCGGACGCTCCTCGAGTACGATCGCACCGAGCCGCCGGACGTGCCGGGCGAGCACGTCGCCGTTCGCCCAGACGACCTCGTCGGCGTCCGAGAGCAGGGCGGGCGCGGCGGCCTCCGCCGTCTCCCGGTCGGTGGCGGCGGCGAGGCGGACCCGCCCGTTCTGCGCCCCCGGCGAGCGCTCGGCGTCGGCGACGGCGAGCCACTCCTGGGCGGCCAGGGGGCTGCCGGCCGGGAGCTCGACGGCCGTGCCGCCGGCCATGAGGTAGAGCGGGGACCCGAGGGAGCGGCGGCGGGCGAGCCGCTCGGGCTGGGCGAGCGCGACGACGAACGCGGCGTCCCCGGTCCGGTGATCGTGATCGTCCGCACCAGGGCGCCCTCGGCGGGTCGGTGACGTGCGGCGCGCGGTGATCTTCGGGGGCACGGCGGGGTCGTGCGCGGCTATCGGTGCGGGAACACTGTTATCCGCGCACAGGCGGCGGAGCCGCGCGGTTTCCGCGCGCCAGCGGCCGGCGCCGGGGGCCGAGCCGCCCCGCAGTGAGGCCAGCTCGGCCGAGACCTCCGTCCCCTGGCTCAGGGTGTCGTCGTCGAGCAGCGCCACCACCTCCGCGGCCAACCGCACGCCCACCGCGTCGGCGCCGTCGAGCAGGGCCCGGGCCAGGCGGGGGTGCAGGCCCAGGCCGGCCATCCGGCGGCCGCGCCCGGTGATGCCGTCCGCGTCGAGGGCGCCCAGGGCGCGCAGTACCTCCTGCCCGGCGTGCAGCGGGCCCTCCGGCGGGGCGTCCCACCAGCGCAGGCCGCTGCCGTCGGGCGTGCCCCAGTCGGCGAGGTCGAGGGCGAGGCGGGTGAGGTCGGCGGTGCGGATCTCCGGCTCGGGATAGCGGGTCAGCAGCTCACCTTCCGGCCAGCACCGGATCACGCGCCCGGGCGCCTCGCGTCCGGCCCGGCCCGCGCGCTGGTCGGCCACCGCCGCCGACACCCGCACCGTGACGAGCCCGGCCATGCCGCGCCGGTGGTCGACGCGCGGGGTGCGCGCCAGCCCGGCGTCGACGACGGCGCGCACCCCGGGCACGGTCAGGCTCGACTCGGCGACGGCGGTGGCCAGCACCACCCGCCGCCGCGGTCCCGGTCGCAGCGCCGCGTCCTGTTCGGCGGCGGTGAGCCGGCCGTGCAGCGGGAGCACGTCGGCGTCCAGTCCCGACAGCGCGTTCGCCGTGCGCCGGATCTCCGCCACGCCCGGCAGGAACACCAGCACGTCCCCGCCGTCGAGCGCCGTGCGCACCGCCCGCGCCACGCAGGCCTCGATCCGCTCACCCCGAGCGGGCGGCGCGTACCGGATCTCGACGGGGTACGTGCGGGCCGAGACCTCCAGCACGGGCGCCTCCCCGAGGATCTCCGCGAGGCGTCCCGTCGCCACCGTGGCCGACGTGGCGAGCAGCTGCAGGTCGGGGCGCAGGCCGGCGCGGGCGTCCAGGAGCAGGGCCAGCAGCAGGTCGGCGTCGAGGTGACGCTCGTGGCACTCGTCGAGCAGCACCGCGGAGACGCCGTCCAGCTCGGGGTCGCCGGCGAGCCGGCGCAGGAGCAGCCCGGACGTCACCACCTCGACGCGCGTGGCCGCCGAGACCTTCCGGTCCCCGCGCACGGCATACCCCACCGACCGCCCGACCGGCTCGCCGAGCAGCGACGCCATGCGCGCCGCGGCGGCCCGCGCGGCCAGGCGCCGCGGTTCCGCCACGAGCACCCGGCCCGGGAGCGCGGCGGCGAGCGCGAGGGGGACGAGCGTGGTCTTGCCCGTGCCCGGCGGCGCGACGAGCACGGCGGTCCCGTGCGCGGCGAGGGTGCCCGTCACCGTGTCGAGGGCGGCACGGACGGGGAGGTCGGGCAGATCGGCGGGCAGCTGCATCAGGTGCAAGGATCACACGCATGACCTGGTTGCCCCGCACGCTCGGCGCGCTCACCGCCGTCTACGGCCTTTCCACGCTGGTGAAGCCCACGATCTTCAGCAAGCCCGCGGGTCTGTCGGGGGACGAGCCGCCGGTGCCGGTGTCGGTGCTGGTGCGCGCGGTCGGGGTGCGGGACGTCGCGAACGGCGTGGCCATGGCCGTCGCGCCGGCCGGCCGGGCGCTGCGGCTGGCCGTGATCGCGCGCATCGCCGCCGACCTCGGCGACGCGGTGACGTTCGCGGTCAGCCCGAACGAGAGCGCCGAGGCCAGGCGCAAGGCGATCGGCGTCGGTGTGGGCTGGGGTGCCCTGAACCTGGTGGGGCTGCTCGCGGCCCGCAAGGGCTGACGGGCCCGGCTTGCCTTCGCAGCGGCGGGACGGCAGGCTCTCGTCGTGAGTGAGCGCACGACGGAGGTGACGCCGCTCTTCCGCGCTGCCGACCCGACGCTCCGGGCGCCCGCGCAACGGCGCCTCGACGCCCTGCTCGACCTCATCGCGGTTCCCGACGGCGAGGCGGCGCTGGTGCCTGCGGCCCTGCTGCGCGCCGCCCCCGACATCGTGTCGGCCGAGGTGTTCCGCGCCGGCGAGCTCTCGTCCCGGTGGCCGCTCGAGGACGCCGCCGCAGGCCCGCTCCTGCTCACGGCCGACGATCCCGCGACCCACACCCTGCTGCTGCCGCTGCGTCCCGGCCCCGACCGGGTCGGGGTCCTGGTGCTGGGCCTCGACGGCGAGCCCGACGACGAGCTCCTGACCTTCATCGACACCGTGGCCGTGCAGGTGGCGGCCCTGCTCGCCGGGACCACGACTCCGGCCACCGCCCGCCGGCTGGAGCTGCTGCAGCAGGCCACGGCGGAGCTGTCGGCCTCCGCCACCCCGGAGCAGGTCGTCGACGTCACGCGCCGGCACCTCGCGCGCCTGCTCGCCACGCCCGCGGTCGCGGTCTGGGAGACCGACGGCGGGGTGCTCCGGTCGTCGGCGATGTCCGGCTGGGGGCCCACGGTCGTGCGGGACTGGACGTCGCTGCCGCTCGCCGGGGAGACGCCGGTGGCCGACGCCGCCCGCGGCCCCCGCACCGTGCTGCTCGAACACGACGACGACTGGGCCCGCGACTACCCGCACCTGCAGGACGTCATCGCGGCGAGCGGGTATCGCGGTCTCGCGGTCTGGCCGCTCGTCGTGGCGGGGGAGTCCCTCGGTGCCGTCGCCGCCGGGTTCCCCGGACCGCGGACGCTGGGGGCCGAGGAGCGCGCCACGGCCGCGGCCCTCGTCGAGCAGTGCGCGCAGGCGGTGGCCCGGGCCCGGTTGCTGCAGGCCGAGAGCGACGGCCGCCGGTACGCGGTGCGGCTCTCGGCGGCGCTGTCGGCCCTGTCGGCGGCCGTCGACCTGCCGGCCGTGGCCGCGGTGCTGCTGGATCAGGCCGTCGCGGCCGGAGCCGTGGCCGCCGTGGTCACCCTCCACGAGGAGGAGCACGTCGAGGCCGTCGCGTCGGTCGGTTTCCCCGGCGACCCGCCCCGGCGGCTGACCGGCCCCGGACCGCTGGTGGCCGACCGCACCGGCCCGGCGTGGACGGTGACCCCGGGCCCGCTCTGGGGGGCTCCCACGCAGACCTATCCGGTGCACTCGGTGATCCCGCTGGTCGTCGCGGGGGTTCGGACCGGCAGCCTCGGCATCGTGTGGGCGGCCGACCCGCCCGGGCCGGCCCAGCGGTCGCTGATCGAGACGGTGGCCGGGCAGGGCGCACAGGCCCTGGCCCGCGCGCGCATGCAGCAGGCCGAGCACGAGGTGGCGGTCACGCTGCAGCGGGTGCTGCTGCCCGCCGTCTCGCCGCGGCTGGAGCGGCTCGCGGTGGCCACCCGCTACCTGCCCGCCGGGCCCGGTGCCCAGGCCGGCGGCGACTGGTACGACGTCATCCCGCTCGACGGTGAGCGCGTCGCGATCGTCGTCGGCGACGTCGTCGGGCACGGGCCGCACGCGGCAGGCGTGATGGGGCAGCTGCGCAGCGCGCTCGCCGCCTACCTGCTCGACGACCACGGCCCCGCCGAGGCGCTGGAGCGGCTCGACCGCTTCGCCCGCCGCGTCGACGGGGCGGCGGCCAGCACCGTCGCCTGCGGGGTGCTCGACCGCGGCACGGGCGAGCTCTGCTGGGCCCGCGCCGGGCACGTGCCCGCCCTGGTCGTGGACGCGGCGGGCAGCCGGTTCCTCGACAGCGGCTCGGGCACCGTGCTCGGGGTCCGCGGCCGGCCCCCGTTCACCGAGGAGCGCACGGTGCTGGCGCCCGGGGCGAGCGTCGTGCTCTACACCGACGGCCTGGTCGAGCGCCGCGGCGAGGACATCGACACGGGCCTCGACCGCCTCGAGCACGCCGCCGGGGGGCTGCGGCACCTCGCGCCGGAGCGGCTCGCCTCCACCCTGCTCGACCGGTGCCTCGGCGGCGGTCCCGCCGACGACGTCGCGGTCGTGGTGATCCGGCTGCTGCCCCCTCCGCTGCGCCGGCGGCGCCCGGCCGATCCGGCGGAGCTGTCCCACATGCGCCGGGAGGTCCGGGAGTGGGCCGCCGCCGCGGCGCTGCCGGACGAGCAGCTCGAGGACCTGCAGCTGACGCTGGGCGAGGCCGTCGCCAACGCGGTGGAGCACGCCTACCGGGACCGGCGCGCGGGTGAGGTCGACTACGGGGTGGCGGTGACCGGCGACGGTGGCGTGGAGGTGGAGGTCCGCGACGGTGGCCACTGGCGCCCGCCGCCGGCCGACCCGGGTTACCGCGGGCGCGGCCTGCTGATCATCGACCGGATCGCGCGGGCGGCCTCCATCGAGGGCTCCGACGACGGCACGGTGGTGCGGTTCACGGTGCCGCCCGCGTCGGTGGACACGTCATGATCGCCGGTGGTGGGCACGCGAGGCCGGATCCGGCCGCCGCCGCCCACCAACGGTGATCACGGGTCCAGCTCGTCGCGGTGCGCCCGCGCCCGTGCCGCGGTGGTGCCGGCCGCGCTCGCGACGCGGGCGGACTCCCGGGCCGTGACCCCGGCTTCCCGGGCGGCCGCCGCGGCGGCCCGCTCGCGTTCCCGGGCGGCGTCGAGCTCGGCGGCGAGGTCGGCCACCCGCGACCGCGCGTCGGCGTGGTCCTGCTCGGCCTCGACGCGGGCGGCCTCGTCGGCCTCCTGACGGTCGCGGGCGCGGCTCTCCGCCGCCTCGGCCTCGGCGAGCGCGCGGTCGCGCTCCTCGCGCTCACGGGCCAGCCGCTGCCGTTCGGCGCGCTCGCGCTCGGCCCGCTCCTGTGCGTCGTGTTCGGCCCGTTCGCGCTCGGCCCGCCCGGGGTCATCGGCGCCGGCTGCGGCACCGTCCCCGGCGTCCCGGTCCCCGACCTGCTGGTCATCGCCGGCCGGGGTCGGGGGCCGGGGAGGCGGGCGGCGGGTCGGCACCGGACCCGATCCGGCCTCGGGGCCGAAGCCGCTGTAGCTGACGGTGCGGGTCAGCCGCCCGGCCCGCACCTCCTCGGCCACGCCCGGGTCGGCCAGGGCGGCCTCGAGGATGCCGGAGACGTCGCGGATCACGGACTCGCCCGCGGAGTCACCGGCCTGCGCCGCGAGCCGCCCCGCCTCGCGGGACATGGCGGCGACGAGCCGGCTGCGCTGCGACGACAACGCGCGCAGCGTGGCGCCGTCGAGGGTGCGCTGGGCGTCGGCGAGGTCCCCGGCCAGTGCGAGCAGCCCGTCGAGCTGCTCGGCGCGGTGGCGGGCGAGCAGGTTGGCCAGCCACGCGGCCTTGGTGGGGCGCCGCAGCCGGCCCACCGCGCGGGCCAGGTCCTTGTCGCCGGCCTCCTTCGCCCGCGCCACGGCGTCGTCGCGGGCGGGCACGAAGTCGTCGGGGTTGGTCGCGTAGAGCTCGTCGGCGACCTCGTCGAACTCGGTGGCGTCGGGCACACCGCGACCCTAGATGCCGCCAAGATCCTCCGGCACCCGCCGACATGGTTACCGTGGGGTAGGCACGGATCGGCGGTACCCCCGAACCGCCGTCCGTGCATCCGGCGGCCGCGTCCCCACCCCTCGTGATGCGGTCGCCGGAACCCTGACAGTCTTCCGGGTATGACCTACGACCCGGACAGTGGCGACGACCTCGACGGCGACGCGCAGCTCGACCAGGGCGACACCCTCGACGACCGGGGTGTGGCCGATCCGCTCGACGAGGGCTACTCGCCCGCCGAGCGCCCGTGGGCGGTCGACGACTTCGGCACCACCGCGCGCGAGGAGGCCGAGGGCGAGGACCTCGACCACCGGCTCGCGCGCGAGGTGCCCGACATCGGCGACGACGACGAGGGGTTGGGCGACACCTCCGACACCGACGGCGAGCTGCGCGACGACCAGGTCGGCGACCGCCGCTCGGGCCGGCTCGTGGCGGCCGACGAGGGCGGCGTCACCGACGACGACCCCGACGCGTGGGCGTCCGACGTCGGGATCGACGGCGCAGGCGCCTCGGCCGAGGAGGCGGCGGTGCACGTGGTGGAGGACGAGGACTGAGCATGGATCTCACCGCGCCGATCGTCGCCGTCACCGTCCATCCCGATCGCGCCCGCGTCACCCGTCGCGGCCGCGTGGAGGTCGCGGCGGGCAGCACCGGGCTCGTGGTCACCGGGCTGCCCCTGTCGCTGCTGGAGGAGTCGGTGCGGGTGGCCGGGCGATCGGCCGCGGCCGTGCGGGTGGTCGGGGTCGACGTCGCGTGGCGGGATCTCGTCGACGCCCCCGACGACCGGGTGCGGGCGGCCGAGGCCGCACTCCGTGACGCCCTGGCGGAGGTGCAGGTCCTGGAGGGCGCGGACGCCGGCGACGTCGCGCGCGAGCAGATGCTGCAGCGCCTGGCCCTGCGCTCCGGCGACCGCCTCGCCGCCGCCCTGGCCGACGGCAGCGCGGGGATCGGGCGGGTGTCCGAGGTCGGTACCGCGGTGTCGGCGCAGCTCGTGGAGGTGGCGGTCGGCCGCCGGGCCAACGCCGAGCGGCGTCGCGAGGGCCAGCGCGCGATCGACGCCGCCCGGGCGGAGCTGGACCGGCTGCGGAACTCGGGCCGGCAGCGCCGCGACGTGGTGGTGGCCGTCGAGGCCGACGACGCCGTCGAGCTGGAGCTGGACCTGACCTACGTCGTGCACGGCGCGGGCTGGTCGTCCGCCTACGACGCGCGGCTGGCCGGCGAGACCCTCGGCCTCACCTGGTTCGGGATGGTCACGCAGAGCACGGGCGAGGACTGGCCGGAGTGCGAGCTCACCCTCTCCACGGCCCGACCCGCCGTGACGACCGGTGTGCCGGAGCTGGACCCGTGGTGGGTGGACGTCCGGCCGCCGATGATGCCGATGGCCGCCATGCCCGCGGCGGCGTCGTTCGACATGGCCGCGGGCGGACCCGAGCGCGCGGTGGCCCGCAAGGCCGTGCCGGCCGTCGAGGCGGTGGCCGTCGAGTCCACCGTGTCGGCGTCGTGGCGGCTCGCGCGCCCCACCGCCGTCCCCGGCGACGGCACCCCGCACCGCACGACGATCGCTGCGTTCGACCTGCCGGCCCGCCTCGACCACGTCACCGCGCCCGCGCTCGGGGCGGAGGCACACCTGCGGGCGGTCGTCACCAACAGCGGCCGCACCCTGCTCGCCGGGCCCGTCTCCACGTTCCTCGACGACGCGTTCGTCGGCACCACGGCCCTCGAGCAGACCGCCCCGGGCGGCGAGATCGAGCTGGCGCTGGGTGTCGACGACCGGGTCACGGTCGAGCGGGAGCTGGTGGAGCGCACCGCCCACAAGGCGCGGTTCGGCAGCACCCGCGGCGCCGTCGAGCGCTGGCGGATCACCGTCACCAACGGCCGCACCACGCCCGCGCGGGTCACCGTCCGCGACCGCGTACCCGTGTCCCGGAACGCCGAGGTCAAGATCGTCGACGTGCTGCTCGCGCCGGAGCCGGCCGAGCGCGACGAGCTGGGCCGCGTGGAGTGGACGGCCACGGTCGACGCGGGGGCGACGTGGACGGCCGACGTCCGGTTCGGGGTGGAACACGCCAAGGACACGCCTGTGTCCGGATGGTCGTAGCACCGGGCAGGATGTGCCGGTGAACGCGACCGACCAGGGCACCGACGCCGAACGCCGCAGCCGCGCCGCCACGGAGCTGGAGCGCCTGCGGCCCGCGCTGGCGCTCGACGCCGAGCGGTGTCTGGGCCGCGCGGAGGCGGTGGGGTTCCTGGCGCGGTTGGACCGGTGGTTCGCCGACGTCCACGTTCCGGTCGAGGCGCTGTACGGCTCCGAGGTGGTGGAGGGGCTCGTGCGCGGGGCCCTGTGCGCCGCGGCGGAGCGGCCCGTCGCGCTGCGGGAGGTCGACCGGCGCCGGGAGATCGACCCCGGCTGGTTCCAGCACCAGTCCATGATCGGCTACGTCGCGTACACCGACCGGTTCGCGGGCACCCTCGACGGCGTCGCCGGCCGGCTCGACCACCTCGCCGAGCTGGGTGTCACCTACCTGCACCTGATGCCGCTGCTGGCCCCGCGCGCGGGCGAAAACGACGGCGGGTACGCGGTGGCCGACTACCGCGCCGTCGACCCGCGGCTGGGCACGATGGACGACCTGGAGCACCTCGCGGCCCGGTTGCGGGAGCGCGGCATGAGCCTGTGCGTGGACATGGTGGTCAACCACACCGCCCGCGAGCACCGCTGGGCCCGGGGCTGGCTGGCCGGCGAGCCGGAGTTCGACGGCTTCTACCTGTCCTTCCCGGACCGCACGCTGCCCGACGCCCACGAGGCCACGATCGTCGACGTGTTCCCGCACGAGGCCCCCGGCTCCTTCACGCGCGTCCCGGGGAAGGGCTGGGTCTGGACCACCTTCTTCGACTACCAGTGGGACCTCGACTGGACCAACCCCCGCGTGTTCGCCGCGATGCTCGGGGAGATCCTGTGGTTGGCGAACCGCGGCGTGGAGATCTTCCGGCTCGACGCCGTGCCGTTCATGGGCAAGCGGCTGGGCACCACCTGCATGAACCAGCCCGAGGTGCACGACATCGTCCAGGCCCTGCACGCGCTGGTGAAGCTCGCCGCACCGGCGACGGTGTTCAAGGCCGAGGCGATCGTCGCGCCCGACGACCTCGTCGGCTACCTCGGCGCCCACGAGCGGTACCGCCCGGAGTGCGAGCTGGCCTACCACAACCAGCTGATGGTGCTGCTGTGGTCGGGGATCGCGACGAAGGACGCCCGGCTCGCCGTGCAGTCGCTGCGGCGGCTGCGCCCCATCCCGGCCGAGACGTCCTGGGCCACCTACGTGCGCTGCCACGACGACATCGGCTGGGCCGTGTCGGACGAGGACGCGCGCGCCGCCGGCTACGACCAGTTCGCCCACCGCGACTTCCTCAACGCGTTCTTCTCCGGCGAGTTCCCGCTGTCGTTCGCCCGCGGCGCGCGGTTCGGGGAGAACCCGGAGACCGGTGACGCCCGGATGTCCGGCACCACCGCGGCGCTCTGCGGCATCACCGACGCCCGCGACCGTGACGACCCGAACGCCCTCGAGGCGGCGGTCCGGCGGTTCGTGCTGCTGCACGCCGTCACGTTCGCGTGGGGTGGAGTGCCGCTGGTCTACATGGGCGACGAGCTGGCGCAGGGCAACGACACGTCCTATGTGGATGATCCGGCGCTGGCCGCGGACAACCGCTGGATGCACCGCCCGTACTTCGACGAGGCGGCCGCCGCGCACCGCCACGACCCCGGGACCGTCGAGGGGCGCGTGTTCGGCTGGATGCACGCGCTCGCGTCCACCCGCGCGTCGCTGCCGGCGCTGCACGCGGCGGGGGAGTCGGCGGTGCTGCCCGTCGACTCCCTGCACGTGCTGGCCTGGCGCCGTCGCCATCCCCGCAGCGGGAACTTCGTGGGGATGGTCAACTTCGCCGAGCGCGCGGTCTCGATCGACCCGCGGACGCTCGACGGGCTGGGGGTGCTGGAGACGGTGCTGTCGAGCGACGAGCCGCCGCTGGTGCACCAGGGGCGGCTGGTGCTGCCGGGGCTCGGGTTCGTCTGGCTGGCGCAGCCGTGAGACGCCCCGTGACCGGCATGGGCCTTCTGGTGACGGCCCCGCACGTCACCGACGGAAGACAGGACGGCCAGTGAGACGGAAGTCCCTGCCCGACGCGCCCGACCTGCCGCCGACCTGGGAGCCCGCGCCGGCGGAGATCGGCTCCGGCGACGTCTGGGACGGCGTCGAGGCCGGCGCCGGGGTCGAGGTGCCCGAGCACGTCTCGGACCTGCGCCTGCAGGAGTGCCGCTGGACCGGCGCCGACCTGTCGGGCCGCAGCTTCGGGGCGCTGCGCGTCCGGGACACGGAGTTCGTGCAGTGCGACCTGTCGGGTGCGGTGCTCGACGACGCCGTGCTCACCCGCGTCGTGTTCACCGACTGCCGGCTGACCGGCACGGTGCTCAGCGGCGCGGAGCTCACCGACGTCCGGATCTCCGGCTGCACGGCCGACCTCGCCGCGTTCCGCATGGCCCGCGCGTCGTTCCTGCTGGTGGAGGACACGAGCCTGCGTGGCGCGGACCTCTGCTCCTTCCGCGCCGCCCACACGGCGCTGCTGGGCTGCGACCTGACCGAAGCCGTCCTGGAGGACGCGCAGCTGGCGGGCACGAACCTGCACGGCTCCACGATCGCCGACGTCCGGGGCGCGCTGGCCCTGCGCGGCTGCCGGATCAGCGCGGACCAGCTGGTCCCGGTGGGAGCGGCGCTGCTGGCGGCCCTGGACGTGCAGATCACCGCGGCTCCGCCGCCCGTGCGCGGATAACAGTGTCCCCACCCTGATTTCCGCGCACGACCCCGGCACCGCCACCGAGCCGCCACCGAGCCGCCACCGAGCCGCCACCGAGCCGCCACCGAGCCGCCACCGAGCCGCCACCGAGCCGCCACCGAGCCGCCGCCGAGCCACCACCGACGAGCGGCACTCTCGTCGGAACCTGTGCGACGAGAGTGCCGCACGTCGGAAGGGGATCAGCGCGGGAGGGGTCAGCGCTGCTGCTGGGCCAGGCGTTGGGCGATCACCTGCTGCAGGCGCTGCAGGCCGCCCGTCTCCAGCGTGCCCACCTGGCCCTCCAGCTGCCTGAGCAGGTGCGGGTCGCTCACGCCCTTCTCCGACGACTGGATCAGCACCGTGCCGGCACCGGTGAAGTCGAACTGGCGCTCCTCGCCGGAGTTGCTGCCCAGCAGCCCCATCGCCGTGGACAGGAAGCCGCTCATCCACCGCGCGTCGTAGTGGTGGCTCGGCGACGGGCAGTCGGCCCAGCCGACCAGCGCCTGCGGGTCCACCCGGATCGGAGGTTCGGCGAAGATCACCGGCCCCGAGCTGGACGCCAGGAACTTCCCGGTGCCGATCAGCGTCAGGAAGCCGGGGACGATCGACTGCTTGAGCTCCAGCGTGGAGTCGAACGCCAGCAGGTTGGCCGCGCGCAGCGTCAGGTTGCCGTTCTCCAGGTCGTAGCTGTTGATGTCGTAACCGCGGTCGCCCAGGATCAGGTGCCCGGAGCCGTTCGCCACCACCCAGTCCCGGGTGTAGAGCGGGGCGGAGAAGCGCTCGGCCACGAACCCGCCGAGGGTGGCCGAGCTGAGCGGCTCGAACCGGATGCCCTGGCCGTGGGGCGCGGGGTAGTAGGCGATCATGCGGCCGGTCTGCATGAACAGCCGACCGTCCAGCTTCACGCAGTAGGCGTAGTGGTTGCCGGGGATGTTGTCGTTGTCCGGCAGGGTGGCGGGATTGAGGGGGATCACAGCTTCTGCTCCGATGCCTGGACGTAGACCGTGCCGTTCCCGGTCAGCTTCAGCTGGATCGCCTCGCCCGAGCCGCGCCCGACGGCGTCGCGCCAGCCCACCGACGCGGAGATGTCGACGTGGCACTGCCCGACGTGGGCGACGTAGGCCTGGGGGTCGACGGCCACCGGCCGCGACCCGTCGACGGGGATCGCGATGGTGCCGCCGTGCGACAGCACCGCCGCGGAGCCGTACCCGTGCAGCTGGGTGGTGAACAGCCCCTGCCCGCTGACGGCGCCGCGTACGGCCCCGCGGATGCCGCCCTGCGAGCCGAGGAACACGACGGTGGACTGCAGCGACGCCTCGTGCGCGACGAGCCGGTCGGCCTCCACCGACAGCGGCCCGGAGCCGTCGACCTCGATGATCGTGACGTGGAGCCCGCGGTAGCCGTAGTGCACGGTGCCCTGGCCCTGGGCCACCATCATGGCCACCTGCTCGCCCTGCATCATGCGCCCGACCATGCCGCCGGCGCCGCCGGGTCCCATGTGGACGGGCGAGAACCCCACGTCGCCGGTGTAGGCGAGCATCGCGCCTCGCCGGGCGAGGATCTCGCGGCCGGGGGAGACGGGCGCGGAGATCACCTTGCCGTTGACCTGTTCGAAGATCCCCACGGTCACCGCTCCTCGGGCTGGATGTACACCACGCCGCTGCCGTCGAAGCGCAGGGAGAACGCCTCGCCGGAGCTCTCGCCGATGAGGTTGCGCCACGACACGTCGGTGACGAAGGTCTGGTTGAGCTGGCCCTGGCTGGCGATGAACGCGTCGGGGTCCACGACCAGCGGGTACTGCGGCGAGACCTCCAGCGCGATCGGCGGGCCGCCGGCCGACAGCAGGGCCACCGCCCCGAACCCGGTGACGGTGGTGGTGAACAGCCCCTGACCGGACGACATGCCGCGCACCCCGGCGAACGCCACGTCGGTCTTCAGCTTGTCCGACAGGGCCAGCAGCTGCTCGGACTCGACCCTGAGGGTGTCGCCGTTCAGCTCGACGACCAGCACCTCCATGGCGTCCTTCGCGAACCAGACGGTGCCCTGGCCGGAACAGGTCATCAGCGACACCGACTCGCCCGTGGCCTTCTGCTTCAACGCCGCGCGCAGGCCGCCACCGCCGCCCAGGCCCGCGTTCTTGAACGTGACGTCACCGGTGTAGGCGATCATCGCTCCGGTGGCGGCGCGGACCGCGTCACTGTGGAGGTCGATCTCCAGTATCCGGGACCCGTTGAGACGGAACGACTGCACGACGGCGATCCTGGCATATCCGGCGCCCGCGGTGGGGCGGTGCCAGGATCGGGGGTGTGATCACCGTCGAGCACACCGCCGATCTGGACGCCCCCACCCGGTCCGCGGTGCGGTCGCTGCTCGACTCCGCCTACGGAGGTCCCTTCGCCGACGCCGACTGGGAGCACGCTCTGGGCGGGATGCACGCCCTCTTCCACGACGGGCCCGCGATCGTCGGGCACGCCGCGCTGGTGCAGCGCCGCCTCCTGCACGGCGGCCGCGCGCTGCGCACGGGCTACGTCGAGGCGGTCGGGGTGTGCCCGTCGCACCGGCGCCGGGGGATCGCGGCCGCGCTGATGGGGGAGCTGGACCGGCTGCTCCGCGGCGGGTTCGAGCTCGGCGCGCTGGCCGCGTCGGAGCAGGCCGTGGGGCTCTACGCGTCGCTCGGCTGGACGACGTGGACCGGCCCGACCGCCGCCCTGACCCCCGACGGCATCCGCCCCACCCCGGACGAGGACGGCATCATGGTGCTGCCCGTGACGGCCGTGCTCGACCCCGCCTCCGTGCTGGTCTGCGACTGGCGCGACGGCGACGTCTGGTGATCGCCGACTCGCCCGTTCGGCCTTGGCGGAAGGCCCCGACCGATCCGCGCAGGAGGCCGGTACTCACCTCAGGGGGCTCACCTCAGGACCGCGGCCAGCCGAGGTGCGATGTCGTCGATCGCCGTCGGCAGGCTCAGCGGGCTGCCGAAGCCGATCGCGCCGGCGAACTCGCTCTCGTAGCCGCCGGTGTAGACCACCCTGCCGGCCGTGACCGCCTTCAACCCGTGGAACACCGCGTTGCCGGCCAGCTGCTCCTTCGTCCGGCGGATGACGACGATCGCGTCCTTGTCGAGCTGCGACTGCGTCTCGTTGCTGAGCGTCTCGGTCGTGGCCGGCACCGTGATGCCGAGGCCGGAGAACACCTGCGAGCGCAGGTCGTCGGCGCCGGGCAGGTAGGGACGCCGTCGACGACGAGGTCCACGGCCACGTTCTTCCCGGCCAGCTGCGGGTGGGCGGCCTTCGCGTCGGCGAACTCCTTCTCCGTGGCCGCGATGACCTGGTCGGCCCGGGCCTCGCGACCCAGGGCCCTGCCGGTGGTGCGGGTCTGCTCCTGCCAGGTGGCCGCCGCGCCGTCCACCGTCGGCTGGGCGACGGTGGGGGCGATCCGCGAGAGCGTGTCGTAGGCCGACCGGTCCATGAACGAGTAGACGCCCAGGATCAGGTCCGGCTCGAGCGCCGCCACCTTCTCGAACCGGATGTCGTTGCCGCCCACCAGCTCGGGCTGCGCACCGCCCAGCGCCTGCTGCGCCCAGGGCCGCCTGCTCTCGTCGTACTCACCGGTGAAGTCCCGCACCCCGACCGGCACCACGCCGAGCGCCAGCACGAAGTCGGCCTCGTTGAAGCCGACCGCCACCACCCGCGTGGGCGCCGCCGGGATCGTCGTGCTCCCGAACGCGTGCGTGATCGTGACGGGGAACGCGGCGGACGGCTGCTGGGCGGCGGGGGTCGGGCTCGTCGTGGCGGTGCCGCAGGCGGTGGTGCCGAACGCCAGCACCGCGGCGGTGACGACCCCGCAGGTCCGTCATGCGCGTCGTCGCGCCGACCACGGCATCCCCGGCTACCTCACCCCGCACCCGGTGGGCTGGTGCGACGAGCGGGCGAACGTACGGTGGTGAGCGGCGGGTGGAGTTTGGTCGGCACGCAGAACGAGAAACTCAACATCATGACGGATGCCCCTGCCCCCGGGCACATCGAGTTCCTGCACCGCAGCTGGCCGGCCGACGCCGAGCAGCTCGCCGTCATCCGCCACGAGCTGGCCGGATGGCTCGCCCCACTCCGGCTCACCGACAACGAGACCGCCGACGTCGTGCTCGCCGTGGACGAGGCCGCGTCCAACGCCGTCAGCCACGCCTACGGCCCCGACCGGTCCGGCGTGGTCGAGCTGACGCTGTGGACCGAGGGCGGCACCCTCTCGATCGAGGTGGTCGACCACGGTCACTGGCGCGCGCCCGATCCCGAGCCGCACCCCGCCCGCGGCGGCCGGGGCATCGCGCTGATGAACGTCATGTCCGAGTCCGTCCTCATCCGCTACGACGACCGGGGCAGCCGCGTGCTGCTGCGCCACCGCATTCCCCTCGATCCCGCCGACGATCAGGCGTAACCCGCGCCACACTCCCTCGTTCGACCAGTAGCTGACCACTGATCAACGGGGGATCGCATGGCGGGTCGACGCGGACTGGCACTGCTCGGGGGAGTGGTGGTTGCGCTGGCCGCGCTCGCCACACCGGCGGTCGCGGCGGGCGGGTCCGACCTGCCCGTGCCGTACGGGTTCTCCGCGGCGATCACCGCCGAGGCGGCGGCGCCGAACTCCGACCCTCCCGGCTCCAACGACTGGTCCTGCCGCCCCAGCGAGGAGCATCCGGAACCCGTCGTGCTGGTGCACGGCCTGGTGGCGTCGAAGACCACCAACTGGCAGACGATGTCGCCGCTGCTGAAGAACAACGGCTACTGCGTCTACGCCCTGACCTACGGCGTACCCGCGCCGGACGTCTTCCCACAGAACCAGATCGGCGGGCTGCTGCCGATGGAGCAGAGCGCGCGTGAGTTCGACGCGTTCGTCTCCAGGGTGCTCGACGCCACCGGCGCGTCGAAGGTGGATCTCGTCGGGCACTCCGAGGGCACGATCATGCCGGAGTACTGGCTGCAGTTCCTCGGTGGTGCGGCGAGGACCGACAAGTACGTCGCCGTCACCCCGCTCTACCAGGGCACGCTGACGAAGCCGCTGCCCACCGCCGCGTTCGCCGACGCCCTGGGCGTGCGCGAACCGGCCTCCGCCGTGGTCGGCCCGGCCTGCGGTTCGTGCCCGCAGTTCGTCGCGGGCTCCCCGTACGTGAAGCGGATGAACGCCCAGCCGGGCGGCCCCGCGGTGCCCGGCGTCACCTACACGACGGTCATGACCCGCTACGACGAGCTGGTGGTCCCGTACACGAGCGGCCGGCTCGACGCCCTGAACGCGACGAACATCGTGGTGCAGGACGGCTGCGGGGTGGACCTCTCGGACCACCTGTCGATCATCTCGACGGCCCGCACCGGCCAGATCATCCTCAACGCCCTCGACCCGGCCGAGGCCGAGGCACCGCCCTGCCTCCCGTCGCTGCCGGCGCTGGGCAACAAGGTGCTGCCCCCGCTGATCTGAGCGGCGCGGCGCATCGATCGGGCCGGGGACCTCGCGTACCGGCCGTGGGTCGACTTCCGGTACGTCGCGGGCACGGCCTGCCGGGCCTGACATCGGGGCGCGCTATCCGCGTTCCTTGCGCAGCCGCTCCCACAGCGCCTCGACGTGGGACGCGTCGGTGGTCACCGCCCCGATGGCCACCCGGATCACGTACCGGCCGTCGACGACGGTGTGCGTGAGCAGGGCCGCACCCGAGGCGTTGACGCGCTCCAGCACCTCGCGCGACGCGGCGTCGTCGGCCTCCGGGCCGTCGCCGGTGATCACCCGCAGGCACACCAGCGCCAGGGACGGCGGCACGGCGAGGGCGAAACCGGGGTCGTCGCGCACCCACGCCGCGAGCTGCTCCGCGAGCGCCACGTGGCCGCGGATGTGGGCGCGCAGCCCCTCCAGCCCGTAGCCGTGGATGACGGCCAGCAGCTTGAGCGCCCGGAACCGGCGGCCCAGCGGCACCTGCCAGTCGCGGTAGTCCACCACCGCCCCCGATTCCGTGGCGGCGTTGCGCAGGTACTCCGGCGTGATCGACAGCGCGGCGGGCAGCGCGCAGGCGTCGCGCACCCACAGCAGCGACGCGTCGAACGCCGTGGCCAGCCACTTGTGGGCGTCGGTGCAGAAGGAGTCGGCGTGCTCCACGCCGTCGAGCAGGTGCCGGTGCTCCGGGCACAGCGCGGCCACCCCGGCCCACGCAGCGTCCACGTGCACCCAGGTGCCGTGCGGCTGGGCGACGGCGGTGATCTCCCGCACCGGGTCGACCGCGCCGGTGCCGGTGGTGCCGACCGTCGGGCAGACCAGCACGGGGCGCTGACCGGCGGCGACGTCGGCCCCGATCGCCGCGGCCAGCGCGCGGGGCGACATCGCGAGCGAGCCCGGGGAGGGCCCCACGACGTGCAGCGCCCGCTCGCCCAGACCCGCGACGCGCACGGCCTTGGCCAGCGACGAGTGCGTCTCCGCGGTGACGTAGACGCGCTCCAGCCCGTCGACGCCGTCGGCACGCCAACCGGGGTTGCTGCGGTGCAGCGCCGCGAGCAGCGCCACCAGCGCGGCCGAGGACGCCGAGTCCTGGATCACCCCGCCGCCCCCACCCGCGAAGGTGAACCGCGGGTCGAGCCCGATCGCGCCGGCGAGCGAGTCCATCAGCGACTGCTCCACCTCGGTGGCCGCGGGGGAGGTGGACCACAGCATCCCCTGCACGCCGAGGCCGCTGGAGAGGGCGTCCCCGAGCACCGAGTACAGCGAGGAGTTGGCGGGGAAGTAGCCGAAGAAGTTCGGGCTCTGCCAGTGGGTGGTGGCCGGGACGACGACGTCGTCGAGCAGGCCGAGCAGCTCCTCCAGCGGCCGCGGCTGCTCGGGCAGCGGCCCGTCCACCTGCGCGCGCACGAACCCCGGGGCGACGGACGGCCGCACCGGCAGGTCGGCGACGCCCGCCCGGTAGGCCGCGATCCAGTCGACCACGGCATACCCGAGCCGCCGGAACTCCTCGGCATCCAGCTCGGCGGGAGATCTCTCCGGCATCCTCAGACCGCCGGCGCCGCGACGACCCGCGACGCCCCGTACTCGTCGCGCAGCACCGTCTTCAGCACCTTGCCGCTCGGGTTGCGGGGCAGCGCCGCGACGATCACGACGTCGCGGGGGCGCTTGTAGGCCGCGAGGTGCTCGCGGCAGAACGTCTCGACGTCCTGCGCCGTCGGGGGATCGGCCGGGTCCCGCGGGGCGATGATCGCCAGCGGGGCCTCGCCGTACTTCGCGTCGGCCACGCCGATCAGCGCCACCTCGGCCACCTTGGGGTGCGCGGCCAGGGTGTTCTCCACCTCGGCGCAGTAGATGTTCTCCCCGCCCGAGATGATCATGTCCTTCTTGCGGTCGACCACGTACAGGTAGCCGTCCTCGTCCTGCCGCACGAGGTCGCCGGAGTGGAACCAGCCGCCGCGGAACGCCTCGGCCGTCTCCTCGGGCTTGTTCCAGTAGCCGCTCATGACCGTCGGGCCGCGGTAGACGATCTCACCGACCTCGCCCTGCGCGACGTCGTTCATGTCGTCGTCCACGACCCGGACCTCGACGTTGATCATCGGGGTGCCGATCGAGCCGATCTTGCGGATGGAGTCCTCGCCGCGCAGCGCGCACGTGACGGGGCTGCACTCGGTCTGCCCGAACGCCGTGACGATCTCGGCCTGCGGGAACGTGTCGATCATCGTGCGCAGCAGTGTGGTGGACGCCGGGGCGGCCCCCCAGCTGGCGCGGCGCAGCGCGGAGAGGTCGCGGTCCCGGATCCCCGGCACGGCCACGATCGCCGCCCACTGGGCGGGCACGAAGAACACCGAGGAGATGCGCTCGCGCTCCAGCAGGTCGACCATCGCGACCGGGTCGAAGCCACCGGACGGGCTGAGCACGGTGGCGCCGCACACGATGAGGTTGAGGTAGAAGCCCGACACCCCGGCGATGTGGAACAGCGGAGCGCCGGACATCCCGACCCGGTCCTCGCTGCTCACGCCCGCGTGCACGACGTTGCTGAACGCGTGCACCATCAGGTTGCGGTGGGTCAGCACCGCGCCCTTGGGACGCCCGGTGGTGCCGGAGGTGTACATGATGAACGCGGGCTCCCCGTCGCCCACGGCGAGCTCGGAGTACTCGGGCGACCCCGCGGCCAGCACGTCCTCGTAGCCCGCACCGATCGTCAGCACGGCACGCACGTCGGGCGCCTGCGCCCGGGCCGCGTCCACGACGGGCGCGAACACGTCGTCGACCAGCACCGCCGTGGCCCCGGAGTCGGTGAGCGCGTACGCCACCTCGTCGGCCACGAGCCGGAAGTTCACCGGCACGCAGATCGCGCCCACCCGCAGGATCGCCGCCATCGCCTCGATCTGCGGCACGCTGTTGAGCCCCATGACGGCCACCCGGTCGCCCGGCCCGACGCCCTCGGCGGTGAGCACCGACGCCAGCCGCGTGATGCGCTCGTGGGTCCGGGACCAGGTGAGGGTGAGCTCGCCGTCGCGGAACGCCACCGCGTCGGGGGAGGTGCGGGAGTAGCGGGCGATGAGGTCGCTCATCGTCATACCCCGTCCGGAGACGGTGGGCGCAGGGCTGGATGTCACGGGGCTCCTCGACGGCGGTGGCGGGACGATCTCCCCACTCTGGCGCGCGCCCGCCGCCCCGGCAAGGGCCCGTCCATGATCGCCGGGATCGGGACATGAGCTGCGTATGTGCACGTCACGTCCCGATTCCGGCGATCATGCTCCCGAGCGGGCGGTGCCCGGGCCGGGCGGGGAGAGTGTCGGCATGCACGCGCCGGCCCAGGAGAACCGCAGGCTGCGGCTGCTGCAGCTCACCGCCCTGACGAGTACGTGCGACCGGTTCGCCATCGCGCCGCTGCTCGTCGTCATCGGTCTGGACCTGGGCGCGCCGCTGGTGGCCGTCGCCGCGGTCGCGAGCGGCTACTTCCTCGCGTACGGGCTGATGCAGCCGGTGTGGGGCATGGTGAGCGACCGGATCGGGCGGGTCCGGGTGATGCGGCTGGCCCTGCTGGGCGCCGCGCTGGCCGGGATCGGGTCGGCGCTGGCGCCGAACCTGCTGGTCCTGCAGCTGACGCGGGCGGCGGCGGGCGGGTGCTTCGCCGCGCTGCAGCCCACCACGCTCGTCTACGTCGGCGACGTGTGGCCCGCCGAGACCCGGCAGCGCCCGCTCTCGGACGTGCTGGCCGCGTCCTCGTTCGGCATCGCCGTGGCGACGGCCGGCGCGGGGCTGCTCGCCGATCTGGTCGGCTGGCGGGTGGTCCCGGCCGTCACCGCCGTCGGGGCGACCGGGCTGTGGGTGGCGCTGCGCCGCCTGCCCGAGCCCGACCTCGCCGTGGGCCGCCGCAACCCCCTGCGCTCGATCGCCACCGTCCTGCGCCACGGCTGGGCGCTCGCGATCCTCGTGATCGTGTTCGTCGAGGGTGTGGTGGTGCTCGGCGTGCTCACCTACCTGGCCCCGGCGGTCTCGGCGCTGGGCTTCTCCGCCGCGGTCGCGGGGCTGGCCGCGGCGGCGTTCGGAGCCGGGGCGATGGTGTGGTCGCGGGTGGTGCGGCCGCTGGTCGGGCGCCTCCCGCCGGCGCGGATCGCCACCGTCGGCGGGACGCTGCTGGTGGTCGGCTGGGCTGTGCCGTCGCTGGCCGTGACGCTCGGGACCGTCGTCGCCGCCGGACTGCTGCTCGGCGGGGCGTGGGCGTTCCTGCACTCGACGCTGCAGAACTGGGCCACGCAGGTGGTACCGGCCGAGCGGGCCACGGCGGTGGCGTTGTTCGCCGCCTCGCTGTTCCTGGGCAGCTCGGCGGGAGCCGCGCTGGCCGCCCCGCTGGCCGGGTCGGGCGACTTCACCACGGCGTTCCGGCTGGCGCTGGCGGTCTCCGTGCCGCTCGCGGTGGCCGCGGCGGTGGCCCGGGCGCGCTACGGGCGCACGGCGTAACGGTCGCGCAGCTTCTGCTTGACGAGCTTGCCGGTGGGCGTGCGCGGCATGTCGTCGGTGAACACCACCCGCTGCGGGGCCTTGAAGTGCGCGATGTGCTCGCGGGTGTGGGCGATGAGCTCGCGTTCCAGCTCGGGGCCCGCGGTGATCCCCTCCGCCGGCTGGACGACGGCCAGCACCGACTCGCCCATCTCCTCGTCGGGCACCCCGATCACGGCGACGTCGAGCACCGCCGGGTGCAGCGCGAGGGCGTCCTCGGCCTCGCGGGGGTAGATGTTCACCCCGCCCGAGATGATCATGAAGGCCCGCCGGTCGGTGAGGAAGAGGAAACCGTCCTCGTCGACGTAGCCGAGGTCGCCGACCGTGGCCCAGTCGTCGTGGTCGGGGTGGCGTGAGCCGGCCGTCTTCTCGGGGTCGTTGTGGTAGACGAACAGGTCGGCGCCCGGTCGCGCGAAGTACACCGTGCCGACCTGCCGCGGCGGGAGCACCGCACCGGTCTCGTCGTCGCAGATCCGCAGGTCGCCCTGCACCCCGCCGTGGCCCACGGAGCCGGGGCGCTCCAGCCACTGGGCCGAGTCGATGAACGTGATGCCGATGCCCTCCGACGCCGCGTAGTACTCGTGGAGCACCGGGCCCCACCAGCCGATCATCGCGCGCTTGACGTCCACCGGGCACGGCGCCGCCGCGTGCACGGCCACCCGCAGTGACGAGACGTCGTAGCGGGCGCGGACCTCGGCGGGCAGCTTCAGCAGGCGGACGAACATCGTGGGCACCCACTGGCTGTGCGTGACCCGGAACCGCTCGACCGCGGCCAGCGCGCCCTCCGGATCGAACCGCTCCATGACCACGACGGTGCCGCCACCCGCCTGCACCGTGGCGGTGAACCGCAGCGGCGCGGCGTGGTAGAGCGGCGCGGGGGAGAGGTACACGGTGTCGGCGTCGAAGCCGTACATCGGCGCGAACACGCTGACGTAGCCGTCGCCGGGCTCGTCGATCCGCCGGTCGGGCAGGGGCACCCGAATGCCCTTGGGACGGCCCGTGGTGCCCGAGGAGTAGAGCATCGCGGCGCCGGCGGGCTGGTCGTCCAGCGGTTCGGCGGAGACGCCGTCGAGCGCGGTGTCGTAGTCGTCGAAACCCTCGACCGGGCCGCCGTAGGCGAGGCGGAGCTCCACCGCCGGGACGAGCACCTCCGCGGCGACGTCGGCGAGATCCGCCGACGCGACCAGCACCCGGGCCCCGCAGTCGGCCACGATGTAGGCGACCTCGGACGCCGTCAGGTGGCGGTTCACCAGCGTGACGTAGAGCCCGGCCCGCATCGCGGCCCAGTACACCTCGAACACCCGCGGCGAGTTGCCCGCGAGCAGCGCGATCCCGTCGCCGCGGCGCAGGCCCCGCGCGACGAGGAACCGGGCCAGGCGGGCCGACCCGTCCTCCAGCTCGCGGTAGGTGAGCGTCTCGCCGGACCCGGTCATGATCACGGCGGGCTTGTCGGGCGTGGTCGCGGCGAACGTCCCGGGGAACATCATCCCGGTCTACCGCACGCGGACGGGCCGCGTCGAGGAGATCGACGCGGCCCGTCCGGGACCGCGGTCAGGCGTCGGTGAGCGCGTGCTTCGGCCCGTGCTCGGGGCGGGCGTGCCGGCCGCCGGTCGGCGTCTCACCGGTCAGCGGCTCACCCGTCAGGGGCTCGGCCACCGGCCCGGTCGGGATGCTCCCGCGCAGCGGCACCTCCCGGATGAACCAGGCGGTCACGACCGCGACCAGCGCCACGACCGCCGCCCACAGGAACGCGGTGGTGACGCCGCTCGCGACGGCCGTGCGGTAGGCCTCGCCGATCGCGGCGGGCAGGCCGCCCAGCGTCGCCGGGGTGAGCTGGCCGCCGGCGAGCTTCGCGGCCTGCTCGGCCCCGACCTGCGAGGTCAGGCTGCCGGTCAGGCTGTCGGCGTAGAACACGCCCAGCAGCGAGACGCCCAGCGAACCGCCGATCGTCCGGAACAGGGTGGACGCGCCGCTCGCGGCACCGAGGTCACGCTGCTCCACCGAGTTCTGCATCACGAGGTTCGTGGTCTGCATCAGGAAGCCCATCCCGACCCCGAGTGTCACCATGAACAGCGAGCTGGTCAGCCCCCCTGTGCCGACGCCCATCGTCGACATCAGGCCCAGCCCGGCCGCCATCACGAGCGACCCGACCACGAGCATCCACTTGTAGCGCCCCGTGCGGGTCACGAGCTGCCCGCCCACCAGCGACGTCACGAGCATGCCGCCCATGAGGGGCAGCAGCATCAGGCCGCTGTTGGTGGCCGAGGCGCCCTGCACGTACTGCTGGAACTGCGGCAGGTAGGTCACGGCGCCGAACATCGCGAAGCCGGTGAGGAACGTGAGGACCGTGGCGGCCGTGAAGTTGGGGCGGCGGAACAGCTCCAGCGACAGGATCGGCTCGTCGACGCGGCGCTCGACCCGGGTGAACAGGACCGTGGCGACCACGGTCAGCACGCCGAGGCCGACGATCTGCCACGAGCCCCAGGCGTAGGTGCCGCCGCCCCACGAGGTGAGCAGCGTCAGGCTGGCGATCGCGACGGCCAGCAGGCCGGCCCCGAGCCAGTCGACCTCGGCGTCGCGGCGCTGCACGGGCAGCGTCATCGTGAACCGGACGACGATCAGCGCGATCACGCCCAGCGGCAGGTTGATGTAGAAGACCCAGTTCCAGCTCAGGTTGTCGGTGATGAAGCCGCCCAGCAGCGGGCCACCGATGAACGCCAGCGGCATCACCGCGGCCATGAGGCCCTGGTAGCGGCCCCGTTCCCGCGGCGGCACGAGGTCACCGATGATCGCCAGGGCGCCCACCATCAGGCCGCCGGCGCCGATGCCCTGGATGCCGCGGAAGGTGATCAGCTCGGTCATGTTCGCCGACAGACCCGACAGGGCCGAGCCGATCAGGAAGATCGCGATGGACGACATGAAGACGCCCTTGCGGCCGTAGAGGTCGCCGAGCTTGGCCCACACCGGGGTGGAGACCGCCGTGGCCATGGCGTACGCCGTGACCACCCAGGACAGGTGCTCGAGCCCGCCCAGGTCGCCGACGATGGTCGGCATCGCGGTGCCGACGATCGTGTTGTCCAGCATCGCCAGCAGCATGGCGATCATCAGACCGCTCATCACCGTGTAGATCTCGCGCCTCGTGCGTGTCACCGGTGGGATCTCCACCGCTGTCGTGGTGCTCATCCGACTCCTCGCGCATCCGGACCGGCTTGCCGGCCGGCTAGTGTTTGCTTGTCGACAGGCTAGCACTTGTCACTAGCCGGGCGTCAAGTAAGCTGGGTCTCATGACAGCAGCAGGTACCGACGAGCGGCGCACCGACACCCGGCAGCAGATCCGGGCGGTCGCGCTGGAGCTGTTCGCCGAACAGGGGTACGAGAAGACGTCGTTGCGCGAGATCGCGGAGCGGCTGGGCGTCACGAAGGCGGCGGTCTACTACCACTACCGCACGAAGGAGGAGATCCTCTCCAGCCTGCTCGACGAGCACCTGGCCGGTCTGGACGCCCTCGTCGAGTGGGCCGAGGCGCAGCCCCCGGGGCGGGAGCGGCGGCGCGCGATCCTCCAGCGCTACAGCGAGCAGCTCGCCGCGATGGCCGACGACGGCTCGCAGCTGATCCGCTTCATGCAGGAGAACCAGACCTCCATGAAGGAGCTCGGCGCGGCCGCCGGGATGCGGCTGCGGTTCGAGCGGCTGGGGGCCATGCTCGTCGACCCGGACGCGTCGGCCGCCGACCAGCTCCGCGGGCGGCTCTCGCTCATGGCGCTGCACTTCGGCACGTTCGCCCGCGACGTCCCCGGGGACCCGGGGGAGCGGCGCACCGCTGCGCTGGAGGTCGCGCTGGAGCTCGGCGGGCGCTGAAGTCCTTACGCCCCGGGGACGGGCTGCGGACGCGGCGGGTCGGAGCTGTGATCATGGGTGGGTGACGGACCTCTCCGCCCCACCCTCCCGCCGCGCACTGGTCGGCGACCTCGCCGCCGTCGCCACGGGCGCCCTGCTCGTGCTGCTCGCCTCGCTGGAGGGCTGGCGGCTCATCCGGGCGGGCCAGGACATCATCCTGGGCTTCCCGCCGGTGCTGGCCACGTGGATGCCGCACGTCGGCCCCGGCACGCCGGTCGCGCTCGTGGCGGCGGTGCTGGTGGCCACCCGCGGTCCCGGGCTGGCCGAGCGCCTGGCCTGGCGACCGCTGCTGCTCGTGTCGTGGGCCGCAGCGTTCGTCTGGACGTTCGGCCTGGCGCTCGTCGACGGGTGGCAGAAGGGAGTCGTCGAGCGGCTGACCAGCAGCCAGGAGTACCTGAACGACATCCCCAAGGTCCGCTCCGTGGCCGAGATGCTGCGGACGTTCACCGACCACATCCTCACCAACCAGCCGGACTTCTGGACCACCCACGTCGGGGCCCACCCGCCCGGCGTTTTCCTGCTGTTCATCGGGCTCGACCGGATCGGGCTCGGTGGTGGCGGGCCCGCGGGCGTCGCCGTCATGCTGGTCGGTGCGTCGGCCTGCGCCGCCGTCGCCGTGACGCTGCGAGCGCTGGGCCACGAGGCCACGGCGCGCGCGGTGCTGCCGTACGCGGTGCTGTTTCCCGGCGCCGTGTGGGTGGGCGTCTCCGCGGACGGCATGTTCGCCGCGGTGCTGGCGTGGGGGGTGGCGCTGCTGGCCGTGGGCGCGGTGGGCCGCGGCCGGCGGGCCGACGCGGCCGCCCTGGCCGGGGGCGTCCTGCTCGGCTACACGCTCTACCTGTCCTACGGCCTGGCGCTGGGGGTGTTCCTGCCTGCGGTGGTGCTGGGCGTGACCCGGCGGTGGCGGGCCGCGGCATTCGCCGTCGCCGGGGCGATGCTGGTGGTCGTCGCGTTCACCGCGTCGGGGTTCTGGTGGATCACGGGTTACGAGGACGTCAGGGTCATCTACGCGCAGAGCGCCGCCAAGAACCGCCCGTACTCCTACTTCGTGTGGGCCGACCTCGCCGCGCTCGTGCTGGCCACGGGCCCGGCGGTGCTGGCCGGCCTGCGGCGGCTCGTGGCGTCGCCGAAGGCCCTGCCGCTGGGCGCCGCCCTGCTCGTCGCGGCCGGCGCGGCGGGGGTGCTCGTCGCCGACCTCTCCGGCATGAGCAAGGCCGAGGTCGAGCGCATCTGGCTGCCGTTCGGCGTGTGGCTGGTGGTGACGTGCGCGCTGCTGCCGAGGCGGTACGCGCCGTACTGGCTGCTGGCCCAGGCGGCGCTGGCCCTGGCGGTGAACCACCTGCTGTTCACGGTGTGGTGACCCGGCCCGGGTTGTCGGCGGCCACGCGGGCGGCCGCGGCCGCCCGGCGGACCGCCACCGCGTAGAGCACGGCCGACACCAGCACGAACACGCCGGTGATCCCCAGCCAGCGGGGCAGGTAGACGTCCGTGGTCAGGCCCGTCGCCGCGAAGAACGTGCCCGGCGCGTCGTTGGAGATCAGCGGCCACCACACCAGCAGGAGCAGCAGCGACAGGCCCACGGGCACGCGCAGGTAGTTGATCCACGGCACCCCGGCCACGTGCGGCAGCGGCCGGGCCCGGCGGAAGAGCCGGAAGTGGGCCGCGGAGTCGGCGATCGCGTAGAGCGGGTACAGCACCAGGTCGTGGCCCAGCGCGGCACCGACGAACCAGACGAGCATCTTCGGCCAGACGGCGCTCTCCAGCGGCACGCGGCCGGCCGCGTACCCGGCCAGCGCGAGCGTGATGATCTGGGCGAACAGGTGCAGGGGGTTGTCACCGTAGAGCTTGCGGAACATCAGGCGCCTCCGTCGATCACGGTGATCCGCTTGACCCACTTCGTGCAGTGCACGCCCGGCGCGGCCGGAATGATCGTCCGGGCGGGGAAGCCGTGGTCGGGCGAGATGTCCTCGCCCTCCACCTTCAGGGCCAGCAGCGACTGCTCGGCCTGGCTCTGGTCGACGCTCAGGCTCACCGCGCCGAACCCGCCCCCGTTCTGCATCGACTCGACGAACAGCCGGTCGGTGGGCCGTCCGCCGGCCCGGGCGACCAGGTCGGCGAGCCGCACCCCGGTCCAGGTCTTCCCGATCGACCAGCCCTCGACGCACGCGATCGGGAGGTAGTGGGTGTGCTGCGCCAGCGCGAGCAGGTCCTCGCGGGACAGCCGGGTGGTACCGGCCGGTCCGACGAGCTCCAGGCGCCAGGCCGCGCCCGTCATCGCCGGGGTGACACCGGCCGTCGCGGCCGTCTTGTTCACGGGGAAGTCGTTGGCCCCGACCCCGTTGCCGCGGTCGTGCGGGCCGAACAGCGTGAGGCGGCGCAGCGGGTCGTCGAGGACCGAGCCGATGTAGGTGCCCAGCAGCACGAGCGACGACAGCCCGACGAACCCGAGGACGCCCCGCCGCGAGGCGGTCGGGGGAGCCGGCGCGGTGGCCACGAGCTCGCTCTCCACCGGCTCGGGCCGCGTGTCGGCGACCGACGTCCGGCGGAACGACTGGCCGGGTCCGCGCCGCAGCGACCGCACCATCACCGGGAACTTCACCAGCACGTGCCCGACGAACCCGCCGATGAACACCCACGCCCCGTAGAAGTGCGCGGTGTAGAAGAAGAACGGGAACAGGTAGTCGAGCTGGGAGTTCAGCAGGCCCGTCACGAACTCGAACAGCAGGCCGCCCACCAGCATGAGCAGGGTGAGCCGCTCCAGCGAGTGCGCGATCGACCTCACCGGCGGCCACTCGAAGAGCTTCGGGATCACCGACCACAGCTTGGCCAGCACGAGCGGCACGAGCGCGATCCCGAGGGCGACGTGGGTGCCCTGGGTGACGCGGTAGAGCCAGGAGGGGCCGGTCGGCCAGTCGAACAGGTAGAAGCCCAGCAGGCCGTGGGCCGGCGTGGCGTCGTTGCCCGGCAGCAGCGGGTCGTACGCGGCGTAGGAGAGCAGCCCGGTCACGATCATGACCGTCAGGCCCGCGAGCAGCACCGACCCGAGCACGGCCGTGAGCCACGGACCGCGCACGGGGCTGCGCCAGAACCGCCGCCGGAACGGCCCGGGGGGCGGGTGCCCGTCCACCCACTGCAGAACCTCGTTGACCATGCGGCCATCACAGCGGGTCGCGCGCTCCGGCGCCTCCTCGAAACCTGGTTCGTAAGGATGACGCACCGACTCGTAATCTCCCGCCGCCGTGGTGTGTACGGTCAGTTCTGACCGTTTCTGCTGGGGAGAGCGCAACGTGGACATCACCGACGGCGTGCTCGGCGTCGCAGGGCGGTGTGGTGGGCACGACCCTGCCCATCGCCCGCGACCTCGCGAGCATGTTCATCAGCCTGGAGACGATCGCGCCGGGCCTGGTCGACACCCCGCTGCCGGCCGGCGCCCCGGGGACGTGGAGACGGCGCTGGGCAGGCAGGTGCCGCATCCCGCCCGGCTGGGGAACCCGGACGAGTTCGGGGCCAGAGGGTTGCCCGTCAGATCGTCTCGGTGGCGGCTTCCATGTAGCTGGTGCCCGATCCGCTGCAGCGCGACGGTGACACGACGGTGCCCGTGGCCTCGAAGCGGTTGTGGTCGCGCAGCAGTCCCTCGGCGGTGACGTGCTTGAGCTGCTGGCAGCCCCCGCACGTGCCGTACGAGGGATGGGCGCGGGCGTCGGCGTCGTCGGTCACATGCGTGTCTTCCTCTGGAAGGGGCGGCGACTGTGCCGGGGAGAGGAACGCTAGACCGTCGGGGCTCGCCCGGGAGCGGGACCCCGACGGTCGGCACATGACCTGGGTGTGCTCGGGCAGCAGCCGATCAGTGGTTCCGGTGGTACGCCTCGAGGACATTCGACGGGATGCGGCCCCGTTCCGAGATCTTCATCCCCTGCTGCTGGGCCCATTCCCGAATGGCCTGGTTCTGCTCGCGGTCGGTGCTCGGGCGCGACGCGGCGGCGCTGCCGCCGGAGCTGCGACGGCCACCGGTACGGCGGGCCGCGGAAACGAAGGGGCTGAGCGCGTCGCGCAATCTCGCGACATTGGCGGCGGACAGATCGATCTCGTACGAGCGGCCGTCCACGGCGAACTCGATCTGCTCGTCGGCCTCGCTGCCGTCCAGATCGTCGACCAGCGTGACGGTCGTCTGCTTTGCCACGTGCAGATCCTTTCTCGAAGATGATCCGGGTAGGCCGAAGATCCCGTGGTGTGTTCGGGGCCCGTCCGGTTCCGCAGGTGCGGGGGGAAGTGCTGAGAGGTGATTGTGTGATTGCGATACTAATGGACGGCCATGTGCATTGTCGATCGGGTCGGATCTGCCGTGTGTCGCCGGAATACGGTGTCGGATCCGCGTGAACCGACGCCTCACGCGATGGGACTCCACCAATCCCGCACGTCGGGGGGCGACAGCAGGTCGGTGCGGCCGCCGGGCAGCGGCAGCACCAGCGGCACCCCGGCCTGCGCGGCGGCCGCACGCAGTCGCTGCACGGGCTCGGCCCACCGGTGGAACCCCAGGTCGAACGTGGCCCAGTGCACGGGTATCAGAGCTCTACCGCGCAGATCCCGGTGGGCCTCCACGGCCTGTTCGGGCGTCATGTGGATGTCGGGCCACCGGTCGGAGTAGGCCCCGATCGGCACCATCGTCACGTCGAACGGTCCGAGCCGCCGTCCGATCTGTGCGAACGCGCTCGTGTATCCGGTGTCACCCCCGAAGAACGCGCGGTGCGACGGACCGATCACGGCCCATGACGACCATTGCGTGGTGTTGCGGGTCAGCCCCCGGCCGGAGAAGTGCCGGGCCTCGGTGCAGACGATCGTCAGATCCCCGATCTGCACGGAACCGTCCCAGTCGCGTTCGATGATCCGCCGTTCCGGTACGCCCCATCGGCGCAGGTGGGCGCCCACGCCGATCGGGACCACGAACGGCGCGGCCGACCATTTCACGAGCTCGTGGACGGTCGGCAGATCGAGATGGTCGTAATGGTCGTGGGAGATCAGGACGGCGTCCACCGCGGGCAGCTGCGTGATCGGCACGGGCACCGGGTGCAGGCGCCGGGGCCCGAGCAACCGCGACCGCGGGTGAGGGCGGCCCGCAGCAGGGCGGGCCCGCTGCCCGGTCGGATCACGACGCCGGGCTCGGTGTTGTGGAACACGCCGTCCGGCGCGTGCGGTGACGTTCCGGCGACGGCCCCGAGCCGGGCCCGGCGGGCGCCCATCGCGTGTGGGACCCCGTGCGCGGCACGGGCGAGCAGAACCAGCGTGGCTGCGCCGAGCAGTCTGCCGAGCAGTCGGAGGATCACCGGATCACCCTAAGGTCGGGTCATGACGATCACGACGGAGCGGTTCGGGCGGGTGCTGGTGGTGCGCATGGAGCGCCCGGCGCGGCGCAACGCGATCGACCCGGCCATGACGGCCGGCCTGGACGCCGCGCTCAACGAGCTCGAGGACGACCCGGACCTGTGGGCCGGGGTGCTGGCGGGCACCCCCGAGGCGTTCTCCGCGGGCACCGACCTCGTCGCGGGACCGGGGGAGCCGACGGCGCGGGGCGGCAACTACGGCGTCGTGCGCCGCGACCGGGGCACCCCGCTGGTCGCCGCGGTCGAGGGCCCGGCCTACGGCGGCGGGTTCGAGATCGTGCTGGCGTGCGACATGGTGGTGGCCTCGCGCTCGGCGCGCTTCGCCCTGCCGGAGACGGCGCGGGGGCTCGTCGCGAACTGCGGTGCGCTGTTCCGGGGGCCGCGGGCCCTGCCGCGCAACGTCGCGCACGAGATGCTCCTGACCGGTGCGCCCCTCGACGCCGAACGTGCCTGGTCGCTCGGGCTGGTGAACCGGCTCGTCGAGGCGGGGGAGGCGGAGGCGGCCGCGCTGGAGCTGGCGCAACGGGTGTGCGCGAACGCCCCCGTGGCGCAGCGGGCGTCGCTGCGCGCCGTGGCGGCGGTGTTCGCCGAGCAGGACGAGCGCGGGTGGGCGGCCACCGACACCGCCCACGCCGCGATCGCCGGCTCCGCGGACATGGCCGAGGGGATCGCGGCGTTCCGGGACAAGCGCGATCCCCGCTGGGTCAACCGCTGACGCGTTCGGCCGAGCGGATGCGCAGGCTGGCCAGCAGCCCCAGCACGAGCGCGCCCGCCGCCACCAGCGCGGACGTGGCGGTGGCCCCGCTCAGCGCCTGGCGCGCCACCCCGGCCGCGCCGGCCGTGGCGGGGTCCGCCGCCAGCGGCCCGATCACCGCGCCGGCGCTGTTCGTCACCGCGGCCGCCAGCCCGTCGACGGCCGGGGCGGGCAGCCCCGCGGCCGTCAGCCCGCTGCGCGTCTGCGCGGCCAGCCCCGTGAACAGCACGGTGCCGAGCACCGCGATGCCGAGCGCCGACCCGATCTGCCGGGCCGTGCTCTGGACCCCCGACGCGGTGCCGCTGAGCTCCACCGGCACGTCGGCGAGCACGACGTTGGTGATCTGGGCCGTCGCGAGGCCGACGCCGACGCCGTACACGGCGAGCAGCGGCACGAGCGTCCACGCCGACGTGGTGGGGGAGACGGTGAGTCCCAGCCCGCCGACGCCGACGATCTCCAGGACCAGACCGAGGCGCACCATCTGCAGCGGCCCGATCCGTTCGCTGAGCACGGCCCCCGCACCGCTCGCGGCGAAGCTGCCGACGGCCAGTGCGAGCAGCAGCAGGCCCGTCTCGAACGCGTCGTAGCCCAGCGCGTTCTGCAGCCACAGCGGCAGCGCGAAGAGGATGCCGAACTCGCCGAGGCTGATGATCGCCGAGGCGACGTTGCCGTTGCGGAACGACGGGATCGTGAACAGGTCGAGATCGACGAGGCCGGGACGACCGGCGCGACGCCGGGCGAGCGCGTGGGCCCCGAAGCCGGTCAGCGCCAGCGCCGCCACCGCGAACGCGACGGGCACCGGCGAGAGGCCGAGCAGTGACACCTCGCCGAGCGGCGACCACCAGCCGTAGGACCGGCCCTCGATCAGCCCGAACGCGAGCCCGCCGAAACCGATGATCGACAGCAGGGCACCCAGTGGGTCGAGGTCCACCGGCCCGGACGCGCGCGGCGTGGGGGCCACGAACAGCAGCACCCCCGCGACGATCAGCACGCCGATCGGCACGTTGATCCCGAACGACCAGCGCCAGGAGAACTCGGTGGTCAGCCAGCCCCCGAGCAGCGGGCCCAGCGCGGCCGCGCCGCCGATCGTCGAGCCCCAGATCGCGAACGCCTGGCCGCGCTCCTTGCCGCGGAACGTCGAGTTGATCAGCGACAGCGACGTCGGCAGGATCACCGAGCCGCCGAGGCCCTGCAGGAACCGGCTCGCCACCAGCATGTTCCCGTCGGGGGCCAGTGCGGCGAGCACGCTGGCCGCCACGAACACGACCGTCCCGGCCAGGAACACCCGGCGCCGGCCGAACGCGTCCGCGAGCCGCCCGGCCACGAGCAGCAGGGCCGCGAACACCACCGCGTAGGACTCCTGCACCCACTGGGCCTGGCTCGAGCTGATGCCCAGGTCCTTGATCACCGCCGGGATCGCGACGTTGACGATCGTGGTGTCCACGATGATCAGGGCCACGCCGAGACTGATCGCGACCAGCCCCCACCATCGCCGGCTGCCGTCCATGATTACTCCTCGATCGCCAATTATCTCGATGGTCGAGAATACGGGTGAGGTGGAGTAGTCTGCAACCGTGGAGGGGAACGGGGTACGCGACGAGCTGGTTCGGCTCCTGCAGGACTACGCGGTCGAGGCAGAGCGGCTCGGCCAGGTCTTCGCCGAGCGCAACGGCATGCACCCCACCGACCTCCACGCGCTGCTGGCCGTCATGCAGGCCGACGCCGACGGCACCCCGCTCACCCCGGGCCGGCTCGGCGATCACCTGGGCCTGTCCTCCGGTGCCACCACGGCCGTCATCGACCGGCTGGAACGCGCCTCCCACGTGCACCGCAGCCGCGACGGCCGCGACCGCCGCCGCGTCACGCTGCACCACGGTCAGGCCGCCGCGGCCGTGGGCGGGGCGTTCTTCGGCCCGCTCGGCACGCGCATGGACGCGATGCTCGCCGGCTACACCCCCGACGAGCTGGCCGCGGTGAGCCGGTTCCTCGGCGAGATGAACGTGCTGATGACCGAGCACCGCGCGGCCGTCACCGGCGACGCAGCACCCTCCTGAGCCGGCCCGGCCGGTGCTCGACCGGCACCGGTGGTGCCTCGTGCTCGTCGGGCGGCAGGGCCACCTCGATCTCCCCGCCCAGGTGGAAGCCCGGGGCGAGGTCCAGCCCGTCGCCGCTCCAGAAGCGACCGGGGTCGTACCAGCTGGGCGCGTGGTGCCCGGGCAGCAGCCCCATGTCCTCGTAGGTCACGGCCACGACCTCCGCGCAGTAGGCCGTCTCCAGCCCGGCGTCCGGTGTGGGTGTGCGGCGGGCGAGGGACGGCAGGCGCCCGCGGAACCAGCGTGCCGCGAGCGACGCCGTCGACGGGAACGGGGTGCCGTCGAGTCGCGCGACCGTGCGGAGCAGCGCGTCCTCGTGCTCCCGGGTCAGCTCGCCGTCCAGCTGGCGCACCCACCCCCGCTGCCCGTAGCGGCGCCCCCACTGCAGCACGGCGTCGCGCAGGTCGTGCAGCTGCACACCGCGCTGGTGGGAGCCGGTCCACATGTCGGGCAGCGAGCGGCCGAGCTCGGCGTGCCACATGAGCGGGGGCAGGTCGTCGATCACCACGGCCATGCCGACGTGGTTGACCGGCGCGTTGGTCAGGCCGCGGATGGCACGGTCGGCGCCGCTGCTGCCGCGGAAGACCCAGATGTCGCCGGTGCGGGCGAGCTCCACGGCCCGGTCGAGAGTGATCACGCTTCCGGGCACGGCGGTAGGTTAGCGGCATGAAGTGGTGGAAGCTGGTCGGACTGGCCGGGCTCGCAGGGGTCGTCGCCACCGGTGCGGTCACGGTGCGGGCGGAGCGCCAGCGCCGCGCCTACACGCCGGAGGAGATCCGCAGCCGCCTGCACGAGCGGGTGGAGCAGGCCCGGGAGGCCGCCGCCGAGTCATGATCAGGCGTTGGGCGCGTTATCGGCCGGATCTGGCCGATCGTGCGCCGAACCGCTGATCATGACGACGTGGCGAGGGCGGCCCGGATCTCCCCGAGCACGTAGTCGGGTCGGGTGGTCAGGTCGTGCCAGGTGAACCGGAGCAGGTCCCACTTCGCCCTGACCAGGGCATTCCCCTTGTGCCGGTCGGCCCGGAACCTCTCGACGTCCATGTGCCACGCCCACCCGTCGACCTCGACGGCGACCTTCGCCGCCGGGAAGGCGAAGTCGATCTCCCAGCGGCCGAAGGGCAGACCGTGCTGCCAGCCGGTGATGCCGGCACCACGCAGCAGAGTGATCATCAGTCGCTCGGCGGCGGAGTCCGCCCGGTCGGCCGCGGCGACGCAGGTTCCCGACCCTCGCGAACCCCCGCGCCCCCATGTTGCGGCAGTAACAGTGGTACACGGCGTCGAACTCCACGTGCTTCTGCAGCGCGCGGTCGAGGAACACCGACCCCTCCGGCACGACGACCGCCGACTCCAGGGCGGTGAGCGGACGGCCGGTGACCCGGATGCCCCGGACGCGGGAGAGGTCCACGGGGGACAGGTCGCGGCGGCGCACCTCGACACCGCCGACGGGGCGGAGCCCGACCCTGCGCGGCACGGTCACCGGCACCAGGTCCGGGGCGGTGTCGAGCATGCCGAGCCAGAACGCCGCACCGGGCCCCGACACCGCGCCTCGATCGCCCACCCAGAGGCCGGCGGCCCGTACCCGGGTGGAGTCGGTCAGCGGGTGACCCCCGGCCAGGAAGATCCGCGGCGCGAGCCGGGACCATCCGTCGACCTCGACCCGACGACGCAGCGTCCGCTCCGACATCCCGTGTCGCACGGCCTGGGCCGAGGTGATCAGCCCGTCCTGCCGGGCGAGCAGGTCGAGGATCGCGACGTCCGAGGTCATGTCCGGAGGATGCCGAACCACCCCTGCTGGCCGTGGCCGTTTCGCCGAACTCGCACACCTTGATCAGCAGCTGGGCGTCTTATCGGCCAGATTTGGCCGATTCTGCGCCGAGACGCTGATCATGCTCGCCGTAGGCGGCCCGCTTCGGCTCCGTCGGCTTCGAGGAGGACCAGTACCTCGCCGTCGAACCGCGCCCGGGTGGCGTTCGCGAACCACAGGGGCACCGGCACCATGTCCGGCCCGGCCATCCGCGTCGACGGGCCGAGCGTGACCTCCAGCGCCCCGTCCGGGCCCGACGACCACGTCCCGCGGGTGCCGTTGGCCCCGTCCGAGCCGGTCTAGGTGCCGTCCGCGGCGAGCTCGACGAACGGGGGCTTCAGCGCCCCGCTGCCCGCGCCGTCCGCCGGGATCCACCGTCCCACGAGTGCGTCCACGGCTCCGACCCTGACGGGGATCGTGTTCCAGCCGCCCGACCTCGCTGCCGTCGGCGTCGAGCCGGACGAGCATCTCGCCGTCGAGGCCGGCGCGCGAGGACCGGCCGGGCCACCAGGTGGTCGTGATCTGGTCCTGGCAGCCGATCTGCGTGGTCTCGCCACCCGTGCCCACGAACGCGCTGTCGGTGCCGCAGAGCCAGCCTGACGGGAAGGGGCGCCGGCTCGAGCGGGGCAGGCCCCTGCTTCGCGAGGCGGGTCAGCCGCGCGGTGAGCTTCCCGCGCGCATCACGGAGAACCGCGCGGCTGCCGTGGCCCTCGACCCGGACCGCTGCGGCCATCCACTCCGGCGTCGTCCCCGGCCCCTCGCCGGGCAGCGGCGTCGAGTACTCGTTGACCTCGGCGACGAACTGCCCCTCGGCGGCCCAGCCAGCCCCCGGCGAGGTAACCGCGACCCCGTCCCCCGCAGGGAGAAGCTGCGCGGATCGAAGGAGCGTCCGAACGTCAGGACGTGGTCGCGGACCGCCCGGTCCCCGAGCAGATCGCCGGCGCCCACTACAGGTTCGCGGTGGCCGCCTCCAGGTACCCCGCGAACTTCTCGTGCGCGGCGGCGGTGCGGGTGGGCACGTGCTCCGTCGGGACCTCGCGGGCCTCGTAGCCGCGCAGGATGCGCCGGGCCACGGTGGCCTTGTGCACCTCGTCCGGGCCGTCGTAGATGCGGGCCGCGCGGGCGGCGCGATACATCTCCTCCAGCGGCAGGTCGCCGGAGAAGCCCAGCGAGCCGTGCACCTGGATGGCCCGGTCGATCACGTCGTGCAGGACCTTCGCGCCCCAGTACTTGATCATCGCGATCTCGACCCGCGAGTTGGACGCACCGACCTGGTCCATCGTCCACGCCGCGTGCAGGGTGAGCAGGCGGGCGGCCTGCATCTCGGCGGCCGAGAGCGCCACCATGTCCTGGATCATCTGCTTGTCGGCCAGCACGGAGCCGTGGGTGTAGCGGCTGACGGCCCGCTCGCAGAGCATGTCGAACGCGCGGCGGCTCTGCCCCAGCCAGCGCATGGCGTGGTGGATGCGGCCGGGGCCCAGGCGCTGCTGGGCCAGCCGGAAGCCGTCACCGGGGTTGCCGACGAGGTTCTCCTTCGGCACCCGCACGTCGGTGTAGAGGATCTCCGCGTGGCCGCCGTAGAGCTGTCCGCCGACGGTGGGGTGGTCCAGCACGGGGATGTCGCGGACGATGTCCACGCCCGGCGTGTCCACCGGCACGATGATCATCGAGCTGCCCTGGTACGCCGAGACGTCGGGGTCGGTGACCGCCATGACGATGAGGAAGTCGGCGTGCGAGGCGTTGGAGCTGAACCACTTGTGGCCGTTGATCACGTAGTCGTCGCCGTCGAGCACGGCGCGGGTGGACAGCAGCGTGGGATCGGCGCCGGCGCCCGGCTCCGTCATCGAGAAGCAGCTGCGGATCTCCCCGCGCAGCAGCGGGAACATCCACCGCTCCTTCTGCTCCGGCGAGCCGCCGATGGCCAGCAGCTCCGCGTTGCCGGAGTCGGGGGCCTGGTTGCCGAAGATGCCCGGCGCGTAGCGGCACTGGCCGAGGATCTCGTGCATCAGCCCCAGCTTGACCTGCCCGAACCCGCCGCCGCCCAGCTCCGGCGGCAGGTGCGCGGCCCACAGGCCCTGTTCCTTGACCTGCTCCTTCAGTGGCGCGGTGATCCGCGTGTAGGTTTCGCGGTCGACGTCGAGCGTCTCCAGCGGGATGATCTCGTCACGGACGAACTGCCGCATCCATGCGAGCTTGGTCTCGAACTCGGGTTCGGTTGAGAAGTCCCACGCCATGCCTGCACGGTGCCACGACGGGCGGCGGCGATCCAGTGGGGAGATGCTGACCGACGTGGACCACTTCTTCGAGCCCCTGACGCCGGTCTCCTACCTCGACCGGGCCGCCGCCGCGCACGGTGACCGCACCGCCGTCGTCGACGGGGAGCAGCGCTTCACCTACGCCGAGTTGCACGACCGCTGCCGACGCCTGGCCGGGGCGCTGGCCCCGCTCGCGCAGGGGCGGCCGGTGGCGGTGCTCGCCCCGAACACCCACGTGCTGCTGGAGGCCAACTTCGGGGTGCCGTGGGCGGGCGTGCCGCTGGTGGCGGTGAACACCCGGCTCTCCGCCGGCGAGGTGGCTTACATCCTCGAGCACGCGAACGTGTCCGTGCTGGTCCACGACCCGGTCTTCGACGAGCTGGTGGACGCCGCGTTCGCCACCATGGAGCACCCGCCGACGCGCATCCGGTCCGGCGACGAGTACGAGACGCTCATCGCCGACGCCCCGCCGCTGGCGATCACCCCCGACGACGAGCGTGCCCTGCTGTCGATCAACTACACCTCCGGCACGACCGGGCGGCCCAAGGGCGTGATGTACCACCACCGCGGCGCCTACCTGCAGGCCCTGGCCATGGTCGGGCACACCGGACTGTCACCCAGCGCGGTGCACCTGTGGACGCTGCCGATGTTCCACTGCAACGGCTGGTGCTTCCCGTGGGCGGTCACCGCCGCGGCCGCCACGCACGTGTGCCTGCCGAAGGTGGATCCCACCGAGGTGTGGCGGCTGATCCGCGAGGAGGGCGTCACGCATCTCAACGGCGCGCCGACGGTGCTGTCGATGCTCGCGTATGCGCCCGAGGCCGGCCCGGTGTCGCCGACGGTCCGGGTCGCGACGGGCGGGGCGCCGCCGTCACCGGCGATCCTGCGCCGGATGGACGAGCTGGGCTTCGACGTCACGCATCTCTACGGGCTGACCGAGACGTTCGGCCCGGTGATGATCTGCGACTGGCGCCCCGAGTGGAACGACCTGGACGCGGGGGAGCAGGCCCGGCTGAAGGCCCGGCAGGGCGTCGGGAACATGATCTCGTGCCGGGCCCGGGTGATCGCCTCCGACGGCACCGACGTGCCCGCCGACGGCACGTCCGTCGGCGAGATCGCGTTCCGGGGCAACAACGTGATGCTCGGCTACCTCGACGATCCGGAGGCCACGGCCGCGGCCGTCCCCGATGGCTGGTTCCGCACCGGCGACCTCGGGGTGATCCACGAGGACGGCTACGTCGAGCTGAAGGACCGCAGCAAGGACGTGATCATCAGCGGCGGCGAGAACATCGCGTCGGTCGAGGTGGAGCAGGTGATCGCCGACCACCCCGCCGTGCTGGAGGCCGCCGTCATCGCGGTGCCCGACGAGAAGTGGGGTGAGGTCGTGGCGGCCTTCGTCACGCTGCACGAGGGTGCGACCGCCACCGAGGAGGAGATCATCGAGCACGTGCGCGGGCGGCTGGCGCGGTTCAAGGCGCCCAAGACCGTGACGTTCGGCGAGCTGCCCAAGACGTCCACCGGCAAGATCCAGAAGTTCGTGCTGCGCCAGAAGTCGGGGGAGGGGTCAGAGCGCTGACATCTTCTGCCAGTCGGCCCAGGAGATCGCCCAGTCGTAGATGTCGCCGTCGGCGGCCGAGAGCGGGACGGTGGTGCCGGTGATCTCCACCGGGTCGCCGAACATCGCCGTGTCGTAGTAGGCCTTGCCGTTGTTGGTGGACAGGTTGATGCAGCCGTGGGTGACGTTGCGCTTGCCCTGCACGCCGTTGGTGGCCGGATTGGCGTGGATGAACTCGCCGTTGTTGGAGATGCGCACCGCCCAGTGCTCGGGCACGTCCGTGTAGCCGTAGGCCTGGTTGGTCATGAGCACGGTCTCCGCCTTGCCCATCACGACGTGGGTGCCGCTGTGGGTGACGCGGCCGGGGTCGCTCTCCAGCCCGTAGCTGGCAGGCAGGTCGAGGATGGTGGCGCCGTCCCGGATCACCTGGATGCGGTGGGTGCGGGCGTCGGCCTTGACGATCTGCGAGCGCCCGATCGTGAACGACGTGGTGAGGTCCGAGGCGCCGTAGCCGGCCTTGCCGAGGTCGACGCCGTAGAGGTACGCGGCGACGCCGACCTTCGTGCCCGCGGGCCAGTAGGTCTGTGGCCGGTAGTGCACGCGCGACCCCTGGGAGTCGTCGGGCAACCAGGCCCACGAGCCCGTCACCGGCGTGGACGTGGTGATGCTCAGCGCCCGCTGGGCGGCGGCGCGGTTGGCCTCGGGGATGGTGCGGTTGAACTGGATCTCGATGGGCGCGGCCACGCCGACCACGGCGTCGTCGCCGATGTTGGTGGACGCACGGACCAGGCGGCCCGGGTCGGCGGTGGTGAACTTCCCGGCGACGGGTGCGGTGCCACCGGCACCCTTCGCCGTGCCGGTGAAGGTGTAGTCGGTGTCGTAGGCGGGCGGGGCGGTGGCCTTCCAGGTCAGGCCGTCGGGGGAGACGGTTCCGGGGATCAGCGTGCCGTCGTCGGCCGCCAAGGCGACGCCGCTGAGGGTGCCGCCGGTGGACGTGATCGTGATGGGGTCGGCGGGGGCGACGTCGGTGGCCCCGTCGGCGGGCACGATCTTCACGGTCGGCGCCACGGGCGGGGCGACCACCGCGGGTGGGGGCGGGGTGGCGGCCGCGGTGGGGACGGTGCAGCCGGTGAGGGCCACCGCGACGACGGCGAGCGCTCCGAGCAACGTGCCGTGCGATGCGGACCAGCGCATGGGTGAACCCCCGATGTCGAAACCCCAGGCGCCACTACAGCAACACCGGACCCGGACGTCAATCGTATCCGCAGGCCGGTCGTCGACCCAAGCCGGACAGTAAGGCCGATCAGGTCTGCAGCGGCAGGAGCTCCTGGGTGAAACGGTCGAGGAACCCGCGCCAGGAGGGCACCGGTACGGCCGGACGGAGCACGAACTTCGACAGCCCGACGTCCACGAACCGACGGACCTGCTCGCGGGCGGCCGTCCAGCCGTCGGCGACCAGCAGCCGGGCGTCGAGATCGGGGCGGCGGCGGCCCAGCGCGGCGAACGCGGCGTCGCGGGTGGCGCCGTCGGTCTCCTCGGGAACCACCGCGATGTTCGTGCCGTAGTGGTCGTCCTCGATCTCCCGGCCCGCCTCCGCGGCGGCGGCCTCGATGCCCCGGCGGCACTCCGCCGCCTCGTCGGGGGTGAGGAAGCTGCCGAGCCAGCCGTCGGCGAGCCGTCCGATGCGGCGCAGCCCGGCGGGGGCCTGCCCGCCGAGCCACAGGTCCAGCGGCCTGGGGGGCAGCGGGCCGACCGAGGCGTCGTCGAGGTGGAAGAACCGGCCGTGGTGGGTGACGCTCGGCTCGGCGAGCAGCCGCCGGACCACCTCGAGCGTCTCGTCGAAGACGGCGGCGCGCTCACCGTCGGGAACGGGGAACAGGCCGCGCTCCCCGCGGGTGGCGGGCCGGAGCCCGAACGTCGGCAGGATCCGCTTGGGCGCGAGCGCCACCAGCGAGGCCAGCTGGGCGGCGACGAGCATCGGGTTGCGGCCCGGCAGGATGAGCACGCCGGTGCCGAGCTTGAGCTTCGTGGTACGGCCGGCGGCGAACGCGAGCCCGATCAGGGGGTCGATGCCGGGGCCGGAGGGCTGGTCGGCCAGCCAGATCGAGTCGGCGCCCACCGCCTCGCAGGCGTCGACCAGATCGGCGAGTTCGGGCCCCGGCGCCGCGGCGCCGTCGGTCGAACCCAGGGAGATGGAACCCAGCCCGATGCGGACCTTGGGGGCGTTCACCGGTGCCCGTCGCGGCGGGTGCGGTTGCGGTGCGATGTGCTGATGCTGGACACGCCGTCGACGGTAGCCGCCCGGCGCGCGGTCGTCAGCGCTCGACGGGCTGGGGTTCGGCCGGCCGGTGTTCGGCGGCCTGGGGCTCCACCGGTGCGGGGGGCACGTCCGGGGCGACGCCGGCGGTGGCCGGTGCGGTGGCCGGTGCCGCTGCCTGCGGCTCGGTGGTGACGACGGCCTCGGGCGTCACGGCGGCGGACGAGGGGGCCGGGGTGTCCGCGGGCTTCGGGGCGTCGCCGTTCAACTCCGCCTTCAGGATCCGTGCGGAGCGGCCCAGGCTGCGGGCGGCGTCGGGCAGCCGCTTGGCGCCGAACAGGACGACGAAGATGACGATCACGATCGCCCAGTGCCACGGGCTCAGTTCACCCATTGTCCGTTCCCCTTTCGACTGCTCTCTCGGGCTCCAGTGTGAAGGGTTCGACGCATTCGCCGCACGGTGGGGCAGCAGTGCGTGAATCGTCCGGAATGCGTTCCGGGAATCGGTTGTTCGTCCGTTTCAGCCCACCGGGCGGCGGCCCCGCAGTGCGCGCACGAGCAGGCCGATGCCGACGATGAGCGCCACCACGCCGATGATCAACCACACGCGCGAGCCGGTCATGAAGCTGCCGCCCACCACGCCGGCGCCCTGCAGCGTCCAGAGCGCACCGATGAGGGCCAGCAGGACGCCGACCACGATCCCTGCCCAGCGAGTCATGGTGCGATCATGCCCCACCACCGCCATCTTCGACACCCGGTAGAATATCGCGGTGCGCCGTCGGGCAGAGTGGGGGCCGTGACTCCAGCTCTCGTGGCCCGGGCGTTCCGGGTGATCGCCGTCACCGAGGCCTGCTCCTGGGCATGCCTGCTCGTCGGGATGGTCGTCAAGTGGGTCCTGCGGATCAGCGAGATCGGGGTGCAGGTGTTCGGACCGATCCACGGCGGCCTGTTCGTCGCCTACGTGGTGATCACCCTGCTCGCGGCGCGCACGTTCCGGTGGAACCTCGTGACCACGCTGGTGGCGCTGGCGTCGAGCATCCCGCCGCTGGCCACGCTGTGGTTCGAACGCCGTGCCCGCCGCACGGGCCTGCTGGATCAGCCCTCGCCCGCCAGGGCCTGGTAGGCGGGGCGCAGCAGGTCGGTGAGCGCGAGACCGCGGATCCCGATCGGGAACTCCGGCACCTGGTCGAGCAGCGCGTCCGACGGGGTGAGCGGCACCGACGCCCGCGTGCTGGCCGCATCGGCGAGCCCGGGGCCGGTGACGAAGAAGCCGCCCAGCGCCTCCGCGAGCGGCACCACGCCGTCGGCCGGACCGCCCGGCCCGGCGGCCGCGCGGCGGGCGCGCAGGTCGTCGAGCAGCGTCTCGCGGTCGCGCCCGCGCAGCGCGAGCATCGCGAACGGGTCGGCGTCGAACTGCTCGGCCAGCACGTAGCAGACGGCCGCGAGGTGCTTGCACGGAACGGCCTGGTCGGGGCAGCTGCAGTCCAGGGCGAGATCCCGCGCCGACGCGGGGAACAGCGACAGCCCGACGGCCGTGAACACCGCCTCGATCTCGCGCGGCATCTCCCCGGCCAGCAGCGCGGCCGTGTGCGAGGCGTCGGCCACCAGCGCGTCGGCCACGAGCGCCCACTCGGCCTTGCCGAACGTCGGCACCCCTACGCGCACCGCGTACGGCTTGGGGCGGCTGCCCTGCACCTGCGCGACAGCGCCGCCCGCGGCCACGTCGAGGGAGACGATCTGGCCGGCGCGGGCGTAGGTGCGGCCCCGCGCCATCCGCCCGCCGACGCCGATGGCCTCCAGCACCGCCAGGAACCGCTTGGACCACCAGGTGCGCGCCACCGAGCCGCGGGTGCTGTTGATCTGGATGCCGCCCTCGACCTTGCGCGGCGTGGTGCGTTCGGCGTCCAGCCACCACGGATCAGTCATCCTCCACCGCCCCCGAATCGAGCGCGAACATGTCGCGCAGGGTGTCGGTGGACAGTTCGGTCAACCAGTTCTCGCCCTCACCCACGACCATTCCGGACAACGCCTTCTTCTTCGTGATCATGGCGTCGATGCGTTCCTCGACGGTGCCCGGGCACACGAACTTGCGCACCTGCACGTTGCGGCGCTGTCCGATGCGGAACGCGCGGTCGGTGGCCTGGTTCTCCACCGCGGGGTTCCACCAGCGGTCGAGGTGCACGACGTGGTTGGCCGCGGTGAGCGTGAGCCCGGTGCCGCCGGCCTTGAGCGAGAGCAGCATCACCGGCGGACCCTCGCCGGTCTGGAACCGCGCCACCATCTCGTCGCGGCGCTTCTTCGGGGTGCCGCCGTGCAGGAACGCGATGTCGGTGTCGAAACGGGCCGACAGGTGCGGCACGAGCATGTGGCCGAACTCGGTGAACTGCGTGAAGCACAGCACGCGGTCGCCCTCGTCGAGGATCTCGCCGAGGATCTCCTCGAGCCGGATGACCTTGCCCGAGCGCCGGCCCATCGCCGAGCCGTCGTGCAGGAGCTGGGCGGGGTGGTTGCAGACCTGCTTGAGCTTGGCCATCGCCGAGAGCACGTTGCCGCGGCGCTGGATGCCGCGGGAGTCCTCGATCTTCTCCATCATGTCGTCGACGACCGTGCGGTAGAGCGACGCCTGCTCCGCGGTGAGCTTGTAGTGCTGATTGATCTCGATCTTCTCGGGCAGGTCGTCGATGATCGTCGGATCGGTCTTGACGCGGCGCAGCAGGTAGGGCCGGGTGACGTTCTTGAGCCGCTCGGCCGCCTCGACGTTGCCGTGGCGCTCGACGGGGATGGCGTAGCGCGCGCGGAAGGCGTCGGCCGTGCCGAGCAGGCCGGGGTTCAGCACGTCCATCACCGACCACAGCTCCGAGAGGCGGTTCTCCACCGGCGTGCCGGTGAGTGCCACGCGGTGCTCGGCGTCGAAGCGGCGGACCGCGCGGGCGTAGGAGGCGCGACTGTTCTTGATCGCCTGGGCCTCGTCGAGCACGAGCCGGCGCCACGCGACGGCGGCGAGCTCGTCGGCGTCGCGGGCGGCGGTGGCGTAGGTGGTGACGACGATGTCGGCGGCGCGGATCGCCTCGGCCAGCGGCTCGTCGTGCAGCCGGGTGGGGCCGTGGTGGGCGAGGATGCGCAGGTCGGGGGCGAACTTGGCCGCTTCCCGCTGCCAGGTGCCGACCAGTGACATCGGGCAGAGCAGCAACGTGGGTCCGTACTCCTGCTCGGCCCGCTCGGTGTCGATGCGTGCTCCGCCTGCGCTGCGCTCGTAGGCCTCCAGCGCCAGCAGCTGCACCGTCTTGCCCAGTCCCATGTCGTCGGCCAGGCACGCGCCCAGCCCGAGCGACGACAGGAACGCGAGCCACGCCAGGCCGCGGCCCTGGTAGGGGCGCAGCGTGGCCAGGAACCCCGGTGGGGTGGCGACGGGGGCGATGGAGCGCTCGGCCGTGCCGCTGAGCAGATCACCGATCCAGCCCTCGGCCCGGATGTCGGTGACGGGCAGGGGGACCCCATCGTCGGCCCAGGCTGCGTCGTCCTCGGGGTGGCGCTGGGCGAGGGCGAGCACCTCCGCGACGGTGGGGGTGCGCTTCGTGCGGCCGCGTCGGAGGAACTCGAGCCCGACGCGCAGCCGTTCGGCGTCGACGGTGACCCAGCGGCCCCGCACGCGCACCAGCTCGGCCTTGGCCGCCACCAGCTCGGTGAGCTCCTCCTCCGACAGCTCCTCGTCGCCGACGGCCACCGACCAGCGGAAATCGGCCAGCTCCTCCCGGCCGAGGCCACCGCGGGTGAGCACGCGGTCGGCGGGGGTGCTGCGGGCGGAGAGGGTGAGCCCGACGCGCCGCGAGCCGTCCCAGCCCGAGGGCAGCTGCACGCCGAACCCGGACTCGATGAGCAGCGGCGCGTCGACGGTGAGGAACTGCTTGGCCCCGCCCATGTCCAGCTCGAGCTGCTCCGGCCGGGCCGACCGCAGCGCCGGCGCCAGCGCCGGGAGCACCAGCGCGGCGCGGCCCAGCTCGCCGAGCAGCAGCTCCTGCGGCTCCGCGACGAGCCGCTCGGCGCGCCCGGACCACACCTGCGCCGCGGGCACCAGCAGGCTCGGGTCGGCCGTGGACTGCAGGAAGAACTCCAGGATCCAGCGCGTGCCGTCGCCGGTCTGGTCGTCGGGGTCGCCGCCCGGATCGGACGGGTCGTGCAGCGTGCGGACCTCGGAGAGCCGGAAGCTCGCGCGGCCCTCGCCGGTGGGGACGGTGCCGAACTCGTCCCACGCCGTCAGCGACCCGGCGAGCGTGTCGAGATCCCGCGCGGACGCCTCGACGTGGCCGTCGGGCGTGAGCAGCGCGGCGAGCCAGGCCTCGGTGATCGGCACGGAACGGGTGGGCCGCCGGGCCGGGACGATCCCGACGGGCTGGCCCGAGCGCGCCAGCCGGTCGCGCACTGCGGCGTCGGTGAGCACGGCCAGCGCATCCTCGACCAGGGTGCGCGGATCGGCGCCCAGGACGTCGCGGGGGCCGCTCCGCTCGGCCCGGGCCACCGGCGGCAGGGCCGCGACCAGCGCGTCGAGGGCGACGACGTCGAGCCCGCGGACCACGGGCCGCCACCGCGCGTGCGCGGCCCCGTTCTCCCGGGTCAGGGTGGGCAGCACCTTGCCCCGCGCCGCGAGATCGTCGGCCAGCTCGGCCAGCGCCCGCAGGTGGGCCACGGAGGCGCCGTAGCGGGCCTCGTCGGCGGGATCGCCCAGCTCCGCGACGTCGACGGCCAGCGCGGCGACGGTCCACGGCCGGAGCACGGGCTCGCTGCGCGCCGCCCCGCCCCGGCCGTCGCTGCGCACGAGCTCGGGCGAGGCCACCGGGCCGCCGGCGCGCGAGGGCAGCAGAAGCGTCAGGGTGGCGGGCTTGCCGGGGTGCAGCGCGCCGAGCTCCGTGGCCGAGGCGGCGAAGGGATGCGGGCGGGCCGTGCGCAGCGACCGCGCGCTGGAGGTGGCCGGCCGTTCACCGTCCTCGGCCCAGAGCAGCACCCCGCGACCGGGGGACCACAGGGCATGAACGGCGAGCACGGGACAGACCTTACGAGCGGGGCCCGACAGTCTCGCGCGCGCCGACGTCCCCGGGCGGTGATCAAGGCGAGATGGTCGTCAGTGGATCTCCGGGAGCGACCACGGCGCCTTGATCACGGTGGTGGGCGCGCGCCGGCCTCAGACCTGCACCAGGTCCTGGTAGTCCGGGTGCTTCGCGAGCCAGCCGCGCACGAACGGGCACTCCGGGATGACGGCGAGCTCGCGCCGCCGCACCTGGTCCAGCGCCGCCTGCACCAGCTCGCCGCCGAAGCCGTGCCCGCCGTACATCGGGTCGATCTCGGTGTGGGTGAACGCGATCGCACCCGGTTCGAGGCGGTAGCTCGCGTAGCCGGCGAGCTTGCCGTCCACGTGGATCTCGAACCGCGACCACTCGGTCACGTCGAGCACCATCGGCTTGGGGCTCATGTCGCCTCCGCGGGAGGAAGTACGTCGGTGAGCGGACTCATCCGCGGGCTCCCGAGTGGGGGATGTAGGTGGCGGGCACGACGCCGAGCCTACCCTTCTGGTAGTCCTCGAACGCGGCCATGACCTCGGCCTTCGTGTTCATGACGAACGGCCCGGCCCACGCGATGGGCTCCCGGATGGGCTGCCCGCCCAGCAGGACGACGTCCATCCCGGACAGGCGCGACTCCTGGGTGGTGTCGGCGGCGGCCGTGATCGTGTCGCCCGGCCCGAACGCGACGGCCTGGCCCGTGCGGACGGGATGGCGGTCGGTGCCGACCGTGCCCGTGCCCGACAGGACGTAGAGCAGAGCGTTGAAGTCGCGGCGCCACGGCAGGCGCACCGTCGCCCCGGGGGAGATCGTGCTGTGCGCCATCGTCATCGGCGTGTACGTGGAGCCCGGACCGCTGTGGCCGCCGAGCTCACCGGCGATCAGCCGGATCAGCGCGCCACCGTCGTGCGTGGTGAGCAGCGCCGACTCCGAACCGCGCAGGTCCTGGTACTTCGGCTCCAGCCACTTGTCGGCCTTCGGCAGGTTCACCCACAGCTGCAGGCCGTGGAACAGCCCGCCGCTCGCCACCAGCGCCTCCGGCGGGCGCTCGATGTGCAACAGCCCGCTGCCGGCCGTCATCCACTGGGTGTCGCCGTTGGTGATGGACCCGCCGCCGCCGTGGCTGTCCTGGTGCTCGAACTCGCCGTCCATGATGTAGGTGACGGTCTCGAAGCCGCGGTGCGGATGCCACGAGGTGCCCTTGGGCTCACCGGGCGCGTACTCGACCTCGCCCATCTGGTCCATCATCAGGAACGGGTCGAGGTCGCGCAGGTCGACGCCCGCGAACGCGCGGCGCACCGGGAAGCCCTCGCCCTCGAAGCCCGACGGGGCGGTGGTCACGGACTTCACCGGTCGGTCGACCGCCGCCTCGCCCGGCTCGGGCACGCGCGGGAGAACGGTGACGTCGGAGACGGTGACGGCTGGCATCGGACCCTCCAGGTGGTTGAGCAAGCAACTACATCTGTCAGAACAGCACTCGCGCTCCCGATGTTCCCGGATGCATGCTTCGCCCATGACCGAGCTCGCAGTAGTACTCGACAAGCTCTCCTACCTCGAAGGGCCCCGCTGGCACGACGGCCGCGTCTGGGTCTCGGACTTCTACACCCACCAGGTGCTCTCGGCCGCCGCCGACGGCTCCGGCCTGCGGGTGGAGGCCCAGGTGCCCCAGCAGCCGTCGGGGCTGGGGTGGCTGCCCGACGGCCGGCTGCTGATCGTCTCCATGCGCGACGAGGTGCTGCTGCGCCGCGAGCCGTCCGGGGAGCTGGTGGTGCACGCCGACCTGTCGGAGTTCTGCACCGGCCACCTCAACGACCTGGTCGTCGACGCCGCGGGCCGGGCCTACGTCGGCAACTTCGGGTTCGACCTGATGGGCGGCGCCGATCTGCGGACGGCGTCGCTCGTGCGGGTGGATCCCGACGGCAGCGCCAGGGTGGTCGCCACGGATCTGTACTTCCCGAACGGGTCCGTGATCATCGGCGACGACCTGATCGTCAACGAGACGCTCGGGAACCGGATCAGCGCGTTCCCGCTCGCCGCGGACGGCACGCTGGGGGAGCGGCGGGACTGGGCGCGGTTCGCCGACCCGCCCACGGCCACCGCGTTCGGCGACGCGCTCGGCCAGCTCGTGGTCGGCCCCGACGGGCTCTGCGCCGACGCCGAGGGCGCGGTCTGGGCCGCCGACGCGCTGGGCAGCCGCGCGATCCGGGTGAAGGACGGCGTGATCGTCGACACGGTCGACGCCGGCACCGGGGTGTTCGCGGTGGCGCTGGGCGGCGACGACGGCCACACCCTGTTCCTGTGCACAGCGCCCAGCTTCGCCGAGCACGAGCGGCGCGACACCCGCGACGCGGCCCTGCTGTCCACGCGCGTGGGGGTGCCGGCGGCGTGACCTGGTTCCGGGAGCGGGTGGCCGCGGCCCGGGTCGGGCGGCTGGCCACCCTGCGCGCCGACGGCTCCCCGCGCCTAGTGCCGGTCACGTTCGTGCTGGTGGACGGGCTGGTGTGCTTCGCGGTGGACGAGGTGAAGCCCAAGACCACGACCCGGCTGGCCCGGCTCGCCGACATCGCCCGCGACCCCCGCGTCGGGCTGGTGGTGGACCACTACGCGGAGGACTGGTCGACGCTGTGGTGGGTGCGGGTCGACGGCACGGCCGAGGTGCACGAGGAGGGGGCGCTGCGCGAGCGGGCGCTGGGGGCGCTGGTGGCGAAGTACGAGCCCTACGCGGCGGCCCCGCCCGACGGGGTGGTCGTGGTGATCACCCCGACGCGGTGGAGCGGCTGGTCGGCGTCGTAGCGGACGGGCACCGGACGATGATCGGTGCGTCGCCCTTGATCGCTACGAGCCGCACGTTCGCGTCCTCCGGCGGCACGCGCGACGACCAACGGCGCGGGTGGTTCGCGGCGATCACGAGCCTCAGGGGAGGGTGCGGAGGAAGCGCGCGACCGCGGACTCGACCACCTCGGGTTCCTCCAGGTGCGGGGCGTGGCCGCAGTCGAGCACCAGCAGCTCCACGGGGCCCTTCGCCGCGTCGCGCACCGCCTCGACGTGCAGAACCGTGCCGTAGGGGTCGTCGGTGCCCTGGATGCCCAGCACCGGGGCGGTGATGCCGGTCAGCAGCGGGCGCAGATCCCAGTCGGCGAAGGCGTCGGACAGCCAGACGTCGTTCCAGTTGTGGAACGTGACGTCGGCGTCGCGGTGGCGGCGGGCCATCTTCTCCCGCAGGTCGGTGTGGGTGAACGCCTCGCGCGCGGCCACCACGCCCTCGCGGCCGACCGGCTCCACCAGCACGTGCGGGGCCAGCACCACCACCCCGCGCACGGCGTGGGAGGCGGCGTGGATCAGCGCGATGGACCCGCCGTCGCTGTGCCCGACCAGCACCGGCTCGACCAGGCCGAGGGCGTCGCACAGCGCGGGCAGGACGACGTCGGCCTCCTCGTGCATGAACGTGTGCGTGCGGGCGACGGCGGGCAGGTCGGAGAACCCGTGGCCCAGCCGTGAGTAGGCCACCGCCCGGCGCCCGGCGGCCGCCGCGATCCGCTCCGGGAACCCCCTCCACAGCGCCACCGACCCGAGCCCCTCGTGCAGGAACAGCAGCGGGGCCAGCGCCTCGTCACCCGGGACATCGACGTACTCGACGCGACCGCCAGGCACCGCAACAGTGGGGAGCACGGGGTCGACTCTAGGTGCCCAGCAGCGCCACCAGCTTCTCCGGGGCGATCATGCCGTAGGCGTCGGTGACGATCTCCTCCAGCTCGGCCCAGTCCTGCTCGACGTCCAGCCACACCCCGAGCCAGCCCCGTCCACCGACGAAGGGCGGGCGGAAGAAGCGGTCGGGACGGGCGGCCACCAGCGCCTCCTGCACGCCGGGCGGGGCGGCGCACCAGAAGGCGACGCGGTCGTCGTGGTGGCGGTCGGCGTAGGACACGAACACCTTGCGGACGAACCACGTCGGCTCCCCGTGGCCGAGCTTCTCGGTCACCTCCGGCAGCGCCAGGCAGAGCGCGCGCAGCCGGGGCAGGGGATCGCTCACGGGCGGTAGGTCCCCACCGACCACACGGTGCCCTCGGGGTCGGTCACCGCGTACTCGCGGGAGCCGTAGGGCTGGTCGGTCAGCTCCATGACCACCGGAGCCGCGTCGGCGTCGTCGTAGCGGAGTGTCGCGTGGATCGTCATGTGATCACCGTAGGGACGCACACCGGGCCTGCGCTTGAACGAATGGGAACTACCCCCACCCGGCGACGTACTCGCTGGGCGTGCAACCGGCGAGCGACCGGAACTCGCGGTCGAGGTGGGAGTGGTCGGCGTAGCCGCAGGCCGCGGCGACGTCGGCCAGGGTGGCGTGGGCGCGGGCCCCGTGATCACGTTCGGCGAGCGTCGGCACCAGCATCCCGGCGGCCCGCTCGAAGCGCAGCACCCGCCCGGCCGCCTTCGGGGCCAGCCCGATCTGGCTGCGGAACCGGGTGAGCAGATGGCGGCGGCTCCAGCCGGTGCCCGCGGCCAGGTCGGCCACGCCCACCGCCCCCGACGTGCGCACGAGCCGGCCCCACGCCCACGTGACCTCCGGATCGGGGCGCGTACGGGAGGCGTCGAGCAGGCCCAGCAGCGTGGCGTCGACGCGGGCGAACCGCGACTCCCAGTCGGGATCGTGGCACAGGCGCTCCGGCAGGCCCCCCAGCGCCGGCACGTCGAGCTCGGCCAGCTCGGGGGTGAGGTTCGTGAGATCCGACGTCGGGCGGCCGAGCAGGGTGAACACGCCCAGCGGCGTCAGGTTCACCTGCAGCCCGGCCTGCTCGCCCACGAACTCCGTGACGACGGCCGACTCGTGCAGCCCGGCGAGGAAGGACGTCGGGACGAGCGGCCCGGCCGGGCCGTGCAGCCGCAGCGGCGGTCCCAGCCCGAGGATCATCGCGCAACCTCCCCGGGGGGCCTGGCGGCGTCGCACCGGCGCGCTGCTGGTCTCGCGGTAGCCGCCGTAGTCGGCCACCAGCCCCGCGAGGGCGGGGTGCGGCCGGCCCCGGACGTACTGCTCCATTCGGACAGGATGGCACCCGTTGGAGGTCTCCACCTACGATGCGCTGCGTGGACCGCCCGGATACCGTCCTGGCCGGGGTCGTCGAGGCGCTCCCGGTCGGGATCTTCGCGGTCGACGCCTCCGGGCACGTCCTGCTGTGGAACGGCGCGGCGGAGCGGCTCACCGGCTGGGCGGCCGAGCGGGTCGTCGGCCACGACGTCTCGGGCTCCGGTCTCGACGCGCCCAGCGCCGCCCGCATCCTCGACGAGCTGCGTGCCGGCCGGACGTTCAGCGGACGGCTCCCCGCCGCCACCGCGACCGGCCACAACGTGTACTTCCGGGCCGCGCCCGGGCCGGGCGACACGATCGTCGGGATGATGCAGGACGTCGCCGACCACGCCGCCGAGGACGAGGCGTTCGCGCTGCTCGACGCGTTGTGGGAGACGGCACCCGTCGGGCTCGCCTACTTCGACAGCGACGGCCGCTACCGGCGCGTGAACGGCGCCGTCATCGACCTCGACGGCGGCACCGTCGACGAGCGCATCGGACGCACGCTCGAGGAGGTCCACGGCGAGACCGGCGCGGTGATCGCCGCGAGCCTGCACGCGACGCTCGCCGACGGCCGCACCCGCACCGACGTGCCGATCAGCGGCCGCACCTGGCACGGGCGCGGGCCCTACCAGGAGTGGCGGATGAACTTCTACGCCGTGCGCTCGCCGGAAGGGGCGGTCGTCGGCGGCGGTGTCGTGATCATCGACGTCACGACGTCCGAGCGCGACCGCCGCGAGCTGGCCGAGGTCGCGGCCCAGCGCGAGCACGCGCTCAACCGGTACCAGAGCCTCGTCGAGGCCACGAGCGCCGCCGTCTGGATCCGCGCCGCCGACGGCAGCGCCGAGTTCGACGCCCCCGGGCTGCGGGCGATCACCGGGCAGAGCGCCGCCGAGTACGCGGGCTGGGGGTTCCTCGACGCCGTGCACCCCGCCCATCGCGCCGACGTCGCCCGCGACTGGCGGGCGGCGGCCGTCGCGGACCCCGCCGGGGTGTTCACCCGCACCTACCGGCTGCGCACCGCGGACCGTGGCCACCGCTGGTTCCGGACCCGGGCGGTGCCGGTGCACGCGGGCGGGCGGGTCGTCGAGTGGGTGGGCACGGAGACCGACATCGACGAGGCCATGCGCGCCCGCGAGCGGCTCGACGTGCTGGCCGAGGCCACCTACGCGATGAAGGCCGCGCTGGAGCCGGAGGGTGAGCTCGCGGCGCTCGCCGACGCCGTCGTGCCGGGCTTCGCCGACGTCTGCCGGATCTACCTGCCCGATCCCGCGCCGCTGCGCACCGCGGCGGGTGCCGTCGCCGGGCGCCGGGCCGTCACCCGCGTGTCCGACGCCGTCGGCGAGGCGCCGCCGCGGGGCGAGCGGTTCTCCCTGGCCGCGAACCACCCGATCGCCGTGTGCACGCGCACGGCGGAGCCGATCCTCGTCGACCTGGTGGCGGAGCCGTCCCCGCCCTGGCGGAGCGCACCCGACCAGGAGAGCTGGGGCGCCGCTATCGGGATGACCTCGATGCTGGTGGCCCCGGTGACCGTGCGGGGCGAGGTCGTGGCCGTCCTGGTGTTCGTGGTGTGCGGTGACCGTCCGGTCTACACGGCCGACGATCTCGCGCTGGTCGCGGAGCTCGCCGAGCGGGCCTCGGTCGTGGTGGACGCGGCCGTGACGTTCCAGCGCAGCCGCCAGGTCTCGGTGGCCCTGCAGAGCGCGATGCTGTCGGACCCTCCGGCCCATCCGGGCCTCGACATCGAGGCGCGCTACCTGCCGGCCGTCGCGGAGCTGCAGGTCGGTGGGGACTGGTACGACGCGTTCCCGCTGCCCGGCGGCGACCTGGCCGTCGGCGTGGGGGACGTGGTCGGGCACGACCTGCGCGCGGCCGCCACCATGGGACAGCTCCGGAGCATGTTGCGGGGCCTCGCCCACGACTCGGCCCACGGTTCAGCGGCGGCTCCGTCCGCGGTGGTCGGCCGGCTGGACCGGGTGGCCTGCGGCCTGGCCGTCACCCCGTTCACCACACTGATCTACGGGCGGCTGTCGCGGCGCGACGGCCGCACCCTCTTCCGGTGGTCCAACGCCGGGCACCCGGCCCCGCTGCTGGTGGAGGCGGGCGGGGTCCCGCGGCTGCTCGGCGGCGCCGACGTGGTGCTCGGCGTGGACCCCGACGCCACCCGCCACGACCTGGAGGTCGAGCTCGTGCCGGGATCCACGCTGCTGCTCTACACCGACGGCCTGCTCGAGCGCCGCCACGACCCCGACGACCGCGCGAGCGCCGACCTGATCGCGCTCGTGGCGTCGTTCGTGCAGGCGCCGCTGGGAGTGTTCTGCGACCAGCTGGTGCGCGCCAACACCGCCGACACGGGCGACGACATCGCGGTGCTGGCCCTGCGGGTGCAGCCGTGACCCTGGACGACCTGGTCGCGCGGGCCCGCGCGCTCGCATCCGGTCCGGGGCGGGCGGTGCTGGGCATCACGGGCAGCCCCGGCGCCGGCAAGTCCACACTCGCCGAGGCGCTGCTCGGGGAACTGGGGCCGGGCGTCGCGCACGTCCCGATGGACGGGTTCCACCTCGCCGACGTCGCGCTGACCGCCCTCGGCCGCCGGGACGCGAAGGGGGCCCCCGACACCTTCGACGTCGGCGGGTACGTGGCCCTGCTGCGGCGGCTGCGCGCCGACGGCGAGGACGTGATCTACGCGCCGGCGTTCGAGCGGGACCTGGAGCAGCCGCTGGCCGGGGCCATCGCCGTGCCCCGTGCGGCCCGGCTCGTGCTGACCGAGGGCAACTACCTGCTGCTCGACTCCGGAGGCTGGGCGCAGGTGCGCCCGCTGCTCGACGAGGTGTGGTTCTGCGCTCCCGACGAGGGCCTGCGGCTCGCCCGGCTCACGGCCCGGCACGTCGCGTTCGGGAAGGACCCCGACCACGCCGTGTCCTGGGTGGCGTCCGTGGACGCGCCCAACGCCGAGCTGGTGGATGCCACCCGCGGCCGGGCCGATCTCGTCGTCCCGGCCGCGGTGCTGGACACGATCACTCCGCGGTGAGGTTCGCCTGCGCCCACACCGCGATCGCGTCGCGCAGGTAGGGCGCGAGCCCCGGCGCGACGGCCTCGTAGGTGGCGGTGAACCGCTCGTCGTCGACGTACATCCGCCCGAGGCCGATGTAGGCGTCCCGGCCCGGCGTCCAGAAGTGGCCGATCCACGCGTGGTGGCGGGTGACGATCGCCTGGACACCCGGGTCGTCGACGGGGGTGCCTGCGGCCATGGCGGCGGCGAGGTCCGCGTTCACCGCGTCGTTCTCGGCGGCGATCCGCCGCTCGTCGGCCTTCGTCATCCCCCGGGTGCGGCGCTGCGACTCCGCATAGGCCTCGGGCCAGCGCTCCTGCGCCTCGGCGGCGTAGGGGTCGTCGCGGAATCCCTCGAACAGGTCCTCGGCGGGCATGGTGGTTCCGTCCTCTCTCTCCTGGATGCCCGCCGCCACGGTGGCGGCGAGGGTGCGCAGGCGGTCGGCCTCCGACAGCAGCCGATCGCGGTGCCGGCGCAGGGCCGCCACCTCGTCGGCGTCGCCGTCGAGGACCGCGCCGATGTCGTCGAGCCCCAGCCCGAGCTCCCGCAGCACGAGGATGTGCTGCAGGCGCAGCAGCTGCGGCCGCTCGTAGAAACGCATCCCGCCCGACCCGGTGTGGGCGGGCGGCAGCAGCCCGAGGTGGTGGTAGTGCCGCAGCGTGCGGGAGGAGACCCGGGACATCCGGGCGACATCGGCGGTGGACCAGCGCATGCGGAGAACGGTAGGAGTTGACGCAGCGTCAACCGCAAGGGTTTCTAGGTGCGGGGGAGCCGGTCCACGGAACCGGGGGCGCGCCCGACCCGGATGTCGCAGCGGATGGTGTCCCCGTCCAGGCCCGTCAGCTCGGCGATCAGCGCCCGTGCCGCGTCGTCGGCCTCCGGCATGCCGGCGACGCTGGTGGCGGCCTCGATCTCGGGCACGTAGAGCACCAGGCGGCGGTCGGCGAGCCAGGCGACGACCTGGAACGTACGTGCGTCCGCGGCTGCCACCCGTCCACGGTAGCCGCCGGGCACGGCTAACCGCAGGGGTTGACGAGGGTGCACTCGGGGCGGGGCGTGGGCGGGGCCGGGGTCGCCGGTGGGGCGCCGGGTGCGGGGGTGGCGGCCGCTCCACCTGCCGGGACGCCGGGCCCGGGGGCGCCGGGGGCCGGCGCGCCGGCGGCGGCCGGGTCGGGCGGCCCGGCCGCGGGGGGCGGGGGAGCCACCGGGGTCGCCGCCGCGGCGCGGGGCGGCGGAGGCTGCTCGTTGGCCGCGAGCTCCGACGGGGCCTCGCCGATCGCGCGGAAGGGGGCGAAGTCCTGCACGGGCTGGTCGGCGACGGCGGCCTTCATCACCTGCTGCCACACGTCACCGGGCAGGCTCTTGCCCTCGATCGGGGTGCCCGACGCGGTGCGGATGGGCGAGTTCATGTCGGTGCCCATCCACACCGCCGTCGCGATCGACGGGGTGAAGCCCGCCATCCAGGCGTCGTTGTTCTGACCCGGGAACCGCGACTGGACCGTGCCGGTCTTGGCGGCCACCGGACGGTTGCCGGGCAGCGCCAGGTCGTCCGCGGGTGCCACGTCGAGCATCGCCTCGGTGACGTTGCGGGCCACCCGCTCGGGGAAGCGCTGCTCGCCGTCGGTGGGGGCCTGGTAGAGCACCCGCCCGTCCGCGGTGGTCACCGACGTCACCAGGTGCGGCTGGTGCCAGACGCCGCCCGCCGCGATCGTCGCGTACGCCGAGGCCAGGTCGAGCGGGGTGGTCTCCTTGTTGCCGAGCGCGATGCCCGAGGTCGGGTTGTCCAGGGGCGTGGTGATGCCGGCCGAGCGGGCCGCGGCGGCCACGTTCTCCGGACCCACCTTCTGGGCCAGCGAGTTGAACACGACGTTGTTGGAGATCGTCATGGCCTGCTTGAGGTCGCACCTCGCGCAGTTGGCGCCGTCGTCGTTGCGCAGCCCGGGCACCGGCTCGCCGCTGAACGTCTCGCCGAGGCCGATCGGGGGGTCCTGCTGCAGCGCCGCGAGCACCACGAACGGCTTGAACGTGGAGCCCGGCAGCCGCTCGACGCGCGCGTAGTCCAGCCCGAGCCCGTTGTCGCCGCCGTAGTAGGCGAGCACGCTGCCCGTCTGCGGGTCGATCGAGACGACGGCGCTGCGCAGGTTCACCGGCTGGCCGGTGAGCGTGTCGTGCGCGGCGTCGACGGCGGCCTTCTGCCGGGCCGGGTCGATGGAGGTGGTGATCCGCAGGCCCTGCTGGGCCAGGTCCTGCTCGGTGATGCCGAGCTCCTCCAGCTCCGCGGTGACGGCCGAGACGATGTGGCCGTTGGCGTCCGACGGCACCCCGCCCGCGGTCGAGCGGCGGGGCACCGTGGCCGGGAACTGGGCGGCCTTGCGGCCCTGCGGCGTCAGCCAGCCCTGGCTCACCATGCCGTCGAGCACGAACGTCCAGCGCTGCACGGCCCGCTCGGGGCTCACGGCGGGGTCCCAGCGCGACGGCGACTGGATCACCCCGGCCAGCACGGCGCCCTCGGTGGTGGTCAGTTCCTGCACGTTCTTGCCGAAGTAGGCCTGGCTGGCGGCCTGGATGCCGTAGGCGCCGCGGCCGAAGTAGATGGCGTTGAGGTAGTCGCCGAGGATCTGGTCCTTCGTCCTCTCCTGGGAGATCTTGACCGAGAGGATGATCTCCTTGTACTTGCGCCACAGCGTCTGCTGGTCGCCGACCAGGGTGTTCTTGACGTACTGCTGCGTGATCGTCGAACCGCCCCCGACGCCGCCGCGCAGCTGGTTCCAGGCGGCGCGCAGGATGCCGGAGATGTCGAAACCGGGGTTGGAGTAGAAGGAGCGGTCCTCCGCCGAGAGCACGGCCTCGCGCACCGGCACCGGCACGGCGTCGATCGGCACCTTGATCCGGTTACCGGCCTCGGGCACGAGCTTCGTCAGCGAGGTGCCGTCGTCGTAGTTGATCAGCGCGACCTGGTTGTTGACCGCGTCGTCGGGGCTCGGCACGGAGAACAGCAGGTAGCCGATCACGAACGCCAGCACGGGGCCGAGCACGACCGTCGCGACCGCGGCGAGGAGCGCCCGCCGGATCCAGCGCCTGCTCCTGTGGGGTGGACGGCGGCGGCCCCGGCCCGGCACGGCGTCGATGATCTCGGTGGAGTCGGGGACGCGGTGGCGGGCGGAGTCCTCCGGGTTGCCGGCCTGCTTGCGCCCGGCCGGGGGTCGCCACCAGCCGACGGTCTCGGGGTGGGTGCTGCGCGGGCTCGGCAGTGGACGTTCGGGAGAACGGGTCGAATGTGCTCCGGTCACTCGGTCTCCACCTCCTCGTGCAGCGCCACCCCCGGTGATCCAACGGACCGTTTCGGGGGCGCGGTGTGGAGTAACCGGTGACATCACCCGATGGATGGCACTTCCGCGGTTCCGCGACCGGCTCGGCGGCCCGATCCGGCCACGCTGTGTAGCCGGCCTCCGTCGTACGGCCGTACCCCTACCGCCGCGTAACCTCGTGGGTGCGGCCCGTCCGGCGGGCCCAGGAGGAGGCGGGTCCATGCGGCGCACCGCGGTTCTGGTGGGGCTGGCGGGGGTACTGGCGGCGGCGGGGGCGCGGCGCCCGGTGCTGCGCCGGTGGCCGTCGTCGATCGTGCAGGCGGCCCCGTGCCTGCCCGCGTCCGAGCTGCCCGGGGTCCTGATGGCGGTGCAGGCGGCGGTCGGCGGGCTCGCGGCCGTCCGGGGCGGGCGGCTGGGCCCGCTGGCGAACCTGGCCGCCGTGGCCGCGCTGGCCGGACTCCGCGGCGACGCCGACCGCTCGGCCCTCGCCCTCGCCGACGCCGTGGGCGGTCCGGAGCCCGGTCCGGCGCCCGGGAGGCCGGTCGCCGGCCGCGCCGCCCGGAAGAGGTACCTGAGGCTCGCCGACGTCGCCTACGGTGACGATCCGGCCCAGCGGCTCGACGTCTGGGCGCGCCCCGATCTCGATCTCTCCGGACGGGCCCCGGTGCTCGTCCAGGTGCACGGCGGCGGCTGGACCGGCGGTTCCCGCGTGACGTCCGGGTCGCCGCTGATGGCCCACCTCGCCGAGCACGGCTGGGTCTGCGTCACGGTCGACTACCGGCTCGGCCCGGACCACCGCTGGCCGGCCCAGATCGTCGACGTCAAGAGCGCGATCGCCTGGGTGAAGGACAACATCGCCGCCCACGGGGGCGACCCGGCGTTCGTCACCATCAGCGGTGGGTCCGCCGGTGGGCACCTCGCCTCGCTGGCCGCCCTGACGCCGAACGACCCGGTGTTCCAGCCCGGGTTCACCGACGCCGACACCACCCTCGCCGCCGCGGTGCCGCTCTACGGCGTGCACGACTTCAGCATCGACGAGCACGGCCTGCACCACACCGTCGAGAAGAGCCTCACCGGCACCCGCTTCGCCGACGACCCGGACACGTGGCGCGCCGCCTCGCCGTTGCACCGCGCCGGCCCGGACGCCCCGCCGTTCCTCGTGATCCACGGCAGCGCCGACACGATCGTCTCCGTCAACCAGTCCCGTCGGTTCGTCCACCGGCTGCGCGAGGTCAGCGCGCAGCTGGTGGGCTTCGCGGAGCTGCCGCACGCCCAGCACTCGTTCGACGAGTTCCCGACCGCCCGCACCGGTCACACGGTGCGGGCGGTGCACCGGTTCCTGGCGGGAGTCCACGCACATCGGTTGTCCGCGGTGAGCGTGGGCTGATGTGCTGACCGCCCCACGCGAGGAGCTCCGAGATGACCGCTGTGTCGCCGCCCGTCCACCAGGCCGACACCGGAGCACCGTTCGCGGATCCGCACCCTCGGCATCGTCGCGCCCGTCGACGCCGTAAGACGCGGTGCGGGACGAGGTCTCGCCCGACGTCGTCCCGATGACGACGGTGCGCGGCCAGGGCACGCGGCCTGCCCGCGCGACGCCCTGCCGGTACGGGTGGCCTTCCGTCCGCCCCGTACAGATGACGATCTTCTTCGGTCACGTCTGTGTCGCGGGCATCCAGCAGGAGCTCGCCGCAGCCGAGCCCACGGGGGAGCGGCCGTCGCGCTCTACGAGCGGCTGGGCTGGCGGCTGGTGGAGCGGCGGCTGGCGGACTGGACGACGCCGGACGGTCGACGCCTGCCGGTGCGGATCTACGCCGCCCCGGCCTGACGACAGGTCAGTGCTGCGAGTCCGCCAGCCGCTTGCGGGACGCGGCGATCTCCAGCTCGGCGGCCGCGCGGCCCTCCCACGACGCCCCCTCGACGCTCTTGCCCGGCTCGAGATCCTTGTAGATCTCGAAGAAGTGCTGGATCTCGGCGCGGTGGAACTCCGGGAGGTGGTGGATGTCGCGCAGGTGGTCCAGGCGGGGGTCGGTGGCGGGGACGCAGAGGAGCTTGTCGTCGCCGCCGGCCTCGTCGGTCATCCGGAACATGCCGATGGTGCGGCACAGGACGAGCACGCCGGGGAACAGCGGGTCGCCGACGGTGACGAGCAGGGCGTCGAGCGGGTCGCCGTCCTCGCCGAGGGTGTTCTCGACGAAGCCGTAGTCGCCGGGGTACTGGGTGGCCGTGAACAGCGTCCGGTCGAGCCGGATGCGGCCGCTCTCGTGGTCGACCTCGTACTTGTTGCGACTGCCACGGGGGATCTCGATGAGCACGTCGAACTCGATGGGGTTGGCCACGACGCTGAACCTACAGGGAACCCACGGCACGACGGAGGGCCGCTTCCGCCTCGCGGGCGATCTGTTCGACGACCTCCGCGGCCGGTCGCAGGTCCGTGATGAGGTCGACGGCCTCGCCCGCCCACACCGCGACGTGATCGAGATCGCCGCGGGCGACGGCATCCTGGTGCGCACGACGGGCCGGCGCGTCGGCGCGCAGCTCGTCCTCGCGGCCCTGCCACTCGTCCACGAAGCGGTTGCGCAGCGCCCGCCCGGTCCACTGCGACGGCCAGGCGGAGTCGCGGCCGATGTCGAGCAGCGTGCTGCGGTCGGTGCGGTCGCCGGTGCCCCCGACGATGGCCTTGCCCACCTCGGGCGCCTCCAGCGCCTCGAACGTGGCCTGGAAGCGCGTGCCGACGAGCACCCCGGCGGCGCCGAGGGTCAGGGCGGCGGCCAGGCCGCGGCCGTCGCCGATGCCGCCTGCGGCGAGCACGGGCACGTCACCGGCGATGTCGACGACGGCCGGGACGAACGGCAGCGTCGCGCGCCCGCCGCCGTGTCCGCCGGCCTCGGTCCCTTGCGCCACGACGACATCGGCACCGACGTCGAGGGCGCGGCGGGCCTCCTCCAGGTCGGTCACCATCACGATCAGCGGCACGCCCGCGGCCAGTACCGGCGCGGCCAGCGGGACCGGGTCGCCGAACGACAGCAGCACCGCCGACGGTCCGTGCTCCAACGCCCGGGAGACGGCGTCCGGCGCCGCGGCCCAGCACAGGAATCCGACGCCCCACGGGGCTGTCGAGCCGTCGACGATCGCCAGCTCGCGATCGAGCCAGGCGCGCTCGCCGCGACCGGCGCCGACCAGCCCCAGCCCGCCGCCCGACGACACCGCCGCGGCCAGCGCGCCCCCGGCCGAGCCGGCCATCGCGGCCGAGGCGATCGGGTGCCGGACGCCGAAGAGCTCGGTGAACGCCGTGTTCACGTGAGCAGCGCGGCCATGCGCTCGCGCAGGAGCGTGGCGGCGGAGTACGGCCGGACCAGGACCGTCAGCTCGGTGAGCTGACCACCGGATCCGTGCAGGATGTCGACGCCGTGGCACTCCCTGTCCCCGACGCGGCACGCGAACTCGAGCACGTGGCCGGTGGGGCCCTCGTAGGCCGCTGTGTAGCGGAAGTCCTCGAAGACCACCATCACGGCGGACAGGATGGCGTGCAGCGCCTCCCGCCCCACGTAGGGCTTGTGCACGACGGGGGAGTGGAAGACGACGTCGGGCGTGAACAGCGCCACCGCCGCGTCGACGTCCTTGGCCTCTACCGCAGCCTGGAAATCGGAGTACATGGGGCTATCACACCACGGCCGGTGCGACCGCCTCGGAGAGCAGCTCGTAGGAGCGGATCCGGTCCCGCGCGCCGTGCGTGCTGGTGGTGACCATCAGCTCCTGCACCCCGGTGCGCTCCACCAGCTCCCGGACGCCGTCGCGGACCGTCTCCGGTGAGCCGATGACCTGCCCGGCCAGCCGGTCCTCGACGAACGCCAGCTCCTGCGGCGAGTACGGGTAGGCCTCGGCCTCCTCGACCGTCGGGACGAGGCCGGGGTTGCCCATCCGCAGGCGCAGGAACTGCAGCGCACCGGGCATCGCGAGTCGTCGGGCTTCGGCGTCCGACGAAGCGGCCAGCACCGCTGTGCAGATCATCGAGTACGGCTCGGTCAGCACGCCCGGCCGGAACGTGTCGCGGTAGAGCGCCAGCGCGGCCAGGGTGTTCTCGCCGCTGAAGTGGTGGGCGAACGCGAACGGCAGCCCGAGCAGGCCGGCGACCTGGGCGCTGTAGCCGCTGGAGCCGAGCAGCCACATGTCGGGCTTCTGGCCGTGCGCGGGGACGGCCACGACCGGGCCCTCGCCACGGAAGTAGGCGGCCAGCTCCTGCAGGTGCTCGGGGAAGTCGTCGACGCCCAGGGCGTCGGTGCCGCGGCGCAACGCCCGGGCCGTGCGCGGGTCGGTGCCCGGCGCGCGTCCGATGCCGAGGTCGATGCGGCCGGGGTGCAGCGCGTCCAGCATGCCGAACTGCTCGGCGATCACGAGCGGCTGGTGGTTGGGCAGCATCACCCCGCCGGACCCGACGCGGATCGTGGAGGTGGCGCCGGCGAGGTGCGCGATGAGCACCGCGGGCGACGAGCTGGCGATGCCCGGCATGCCGTGGTGCTCGGCCACCCAGTAGCGGTGGTAGCCGAGCTCCTCGACGCGCCGGATCAGGGCGGTACTGGAGGCCAGCGCCGCGGTGGGCGTCGAGCCGGAGCCGATGGGGACGAGGTCGAGCACGGAGAGAGGCACCACGTCCCCTGCAACCGGCGGGTGCCGGAAGTTCTTCCCGACGGTCCGGGGCTGCTCCGTCTGCGCGCGCCGCAGGGCCGTTCGGAAGGCCGCGGTGAATCCGGATGATGCAACGGGCATACGGGAAAAGGGCTGACGGCGTCTGCTCCGGACCGCTCGTGCATGATGATCCACGGGAAAGGAACCGCGTTTGACTTCATGGGGCGAGGAACTTAAGAGGCTCCTTCTGACGCCGGGAGCCGTCTACGCCTGTGTGGCTGACGGTAGGACCGGAGAAATCATTTCGCAGGCCGGGGACGGATCGGTCACCCCGGCCGTCGTCGTGGACTGGGGAATGGTGGTCGGAACGGTTCTCGACGATGCCGGTGGTGATGAGCTCGAGGATCTGATGATCACATCACGCCGGTCGTACCGACTGCTGCGCGTCCTGGAGGCCGGCTCCCGGTGTCCGGTGCTGGTGCACCTCTGCCTCGACCGCGCACGGTCCAACCTCGCGCTGGCCCGCAGGGAGCTGGCCACGGTGCGGGTCGGCACCCTCGCGCACGAGGAGCCGACCCCCGCGCCGCTGACCTCACCTGCGACACCTGCGACACCTGCGACACAGTGGTCATCGAGCCGCACCTTCGGCGCGTGGCGTCCGGCGGCGGGGGACGGGCCCGCACCGCCGGGGTCCGTCGCCGTGCCGTTGCCCCGACGCGTCGTCGCCCAGCCCCGGCCGGCTCCGGCACCGGTCCCGGCCGAGGTTCCCGCCCGCCTCCGGCCGGTGCTGGCGCAGCACTGGTCGACGGACCGGGACACGTTGGGCCGGCTGCTCGATGCGCTGCGGGCGCTGACATGACCGGACGCAGCGAATTCACCATTCGACGGGCGGCGTCGAGACTCATGCCGTGGATCCGCTATGGTCGCCCGGCAGAATTGGGAAAGATCGTCGAAACGGTATCCGACACCCCGTCGGGCCGACCTGTGATGGAGGCGTACATGAGCAACATCGAGCGCTCGCTGGATATGGCGGCGAATATCAAGGGCGCATTCGCGGTGGCGCTGGTCGACTACGACAGCGGGATGACGCTGGGCTCACGGGGCGGGAGCCCGGAGTTCGACCTCGACGTGGCCGCGCCGGGCAACAGCGAGGTCATCCGCACCAAGTTCGAGGTCATGCAGAAGCTGGGCCTGCGGGAGACGATCGAGGACATCCTCATCACCCTCGACACCCAGTACCACCTGATCCGGCCGGTCCACGGCAGCGGCGACGAGAAGATGTTCCTCTACCTGGTGCTCAACCGGGCCCAGGCCAACCTCGCCATGGCGCGGCGCGACCTGCGGATCATCGAGCAGCAGTTCTACATGACCGGCCCGGCCGGGCGACCGGTCCCGACCGCGCAGGACGGCGGGGCGTTCTTCCCCGCGAACGCCGGTCAGCGCTGAGCGACCCGCCAGCCGGAGGACTGCGGTGCGCGCCCGGGTCGAGGAAGCCGCCCGGCACCGGTACGCGGTGACGGTCCGGGCGGACGGGCTCGCCGCGGTGCTCGACCCGTTGCTCCTGCGCGGCCGCGGGGTCGCGGCCGCGGCGCTCGTGGACGTCGACAGCGGCATGGTGCTCGACACCTGGCCGCCGCCCGATGAGGACGTGGCTTCTGGCGCCGACAGGCCCACGGCCGACCCGTGGCCGGGCCACGCCGAGCTGCTGCGGGTGGCTCTGCGCCTGGCCCCGGCCGGTGCGGCGGAACGGGCCGACGGTGCGGCGTACGAGGTGGTGGTGCACCGCGGCGCCGACCTCCACCACGTCGTCGCCCTCGTGCCGGATCCGCACGGCGGGTGGCTGGGGCTCGCCGTCGAGGTCCGCGGCTCGCGCCGGGCGCTCGACCGGGCCCGGCGCCGGATGCGGGCGGTACCCCGGCCCGCCCTCACCGCCGGGCCGACCACGGCGCGCCGACCGCGCGCCGACGGCGGGTGGGGCCTGCTGATGTCCCCACCGCCCGGACCGCCGGCGGAACGATCCGTCCGGGTTGGTCCCGGAGGGCTCCCGGGATCGCTGTTCCACCCCGTCCGGGCTCCGGGCGGCCCCGCCCCGCAGCGCCCGGTCGCCGTGGCGGCCGGTGCCCACGACGGTCGCCCCGCTCCACCGTCGGCGCTCCCGCCCCCGCGGCGCTGAGCCGTTCGTCGCACCCGACGTTGGGCTGGACGGGCGGACCGACGGGGCTCCCGACCCGCCCGGCACGATGAACGACCCGACGTCAGGAGTGACCCGTGCTCGATGCCGTGCTGGCCGAACTGCTGGCGCGCACGGGGGCCCGAGCCGCGCGCCTGGTCGACGCGCGGACGGGTACCCAGCTCGCCGAGGCCGGCGCGAACGCCGGCGACGACGTGGCCACGCTCGTCCGGCTCGCGCGCGACGCCGCCCCGGTGGCCGCCGCGAGCGGTGGGATGGAGGACCTCGTCCTGGCCACCCCCCGGGCGGTGCACGTGCTGCGGGGGCTGCCCGGCGCGTTCCTGCACGTACGGGTCGAGGACCTCGCGAGGGTCGCGGGCGTGCGCCACGAGCTGGCCTCGCCGGCCCTGCAGCGGGCCGTGGCCACGGCACTCACCCCCGAGGAGCCCGGGCTGCCCCGCCCACGGACACCCTCCGACGGGTCCGACAGCCTGCCCGCCCTGGCCACGTTGGGCGCGGGGGCCCGCCGTCCGGCCCGGACCGGCGCGCTGGCGGTGCTGGCGCTCTCGCCCGACGCCCCCGCCGCCCTGCCCCGGCGCGGATCGCCGCGCCCGCCCGCGGTACCCGCCGTGCTGAACCAGAACTGGGCGATCGACATCGGGATCATGCAGCGGCTCGTCGCGGGCCTGCATCGCCTGAACTGAATGAAACCCGATGGAGGGCCACCTCTAGCATCGAGAGGTCAGTTCCGGCAGACCTTCCTGGAGGCACCTCGTGTCCGCGCCCGCAGCCAGCCCCCCGTCCGCCCCCGTCCGGGTGCCGGTCGGGACGACGGCGGGTGCCGCCGTCCGTGAGGCGGGCCTGCCCACCAGCGGTCCGAGCGCGGTGGTCGTCGTGCGGGACGCCGCCGGGGTCCTCAAGGACCTCTCCTGGGTCCCCGACGTCGACGCCGTGGTCGAGGCCGTGGGCGCCGACACCGAGGACGGCCGCAGCGTCATCCGGCACTCCGCGGCGCACGTGCTCGCCCAGGCCGTGCAGCAGTTGTTCCCCGAGGCCAAGCTGGGCATCGGCCCGCCGATCACCGACGGCTTCTACTACGACTTCGACGTCGAGCGGCCTTTCACCCCCGAGGACCTCACCAAGCTCGAGTCGGCGATGAAGAAGATCGTCAAGGCCGGGCAGCGGTTCTCGCGGCGGTCCTACGACTCGCTCGACGACGCCCGCAAGGAGCTCGCCGACCAGCCCTACAAGCTCGAGCTGATCGAGCTCAAGGGCGGCGCCGACGACGGCGAGGTCATGGAGGTCGACGCCTCCGGCGAGCTCACCGCCTACGACAACGTGCACGCCCACACCGGCGATGTCGTGTGGTCGGACCTCTGCCGCGGCCCGCACATCCCCACCACCAGGTTCATCCCGGCGTTCAAGATCCTGCGCAGCGCCGCCGCGTACTGGCGCGGCGACCAGAACAACGCGCAGCTGCAGCGCATCTACGGCACCGCGTGGGAGTCGGGCGAGGCCATGGACGCCTACCTCACCCGCGTCGCCGAGGCGGAGCGCCGCGACCACCGGCGCCTCGGCCAGGAGCTGGACCTGTTCTCGTTCCCCGACGAGCTGGGCTCGGGCCTGCCGGTCTTCCACCCCAAGGGCGGCATCGTCCGCCGGGAGATGGAGGACTACTCGCGGCGCCGCCACGAGGAGGCGGGCTACGAGTTCGTCTACTCGCCGCACATCACCAAGTCGAAGCTCTACGAGATCTCCGGGCACCTCGACTGGTACGCCGACGGCATGTACCCGCCCATGCACCTCGACGAGGAGCGCAACGCCGCGGGGGAGGTCACCAAGCCCGGCCAGGACTACTACCTGAAGCCGATGAACTGCCCCATGCACATCCTGATCTTCGACGCACGCGGGCGGTCGTACCGGGAGCTGCCGCTGCGGGCGTTCGAGTTCGGGTCGGTGTACCGCTACGAGAAGTCCGGCGTGATCCACGGGCTCACCCGCGTGCGCGGCATGACCCAGGACGACGCCCACATCTTCTGCACCGACGACCAGGTGCAGGACGAGCTGAAGTCGCTGCTGAAGTTCGTGCTCGACCTGCTGCGCGACTACGGCCTCGACGACTTCTACCTCGAGCTCTCCACCCGCAACCCGGAGAAGTCCGTCGGCACCGACGACATGTGGGAGCGGTCCACCGCCGCCCTGCAGGAGGCCGCGGAGGAGTCGGGCCTGGAGCTCGTGGCCGACCCGGGCGGCGCCGCGTTCTACGGCCCGAAGATCTCCGTGCAGGTCAAGGACGCCATCGGACGCACCTGGCAGATGTCCACCATCCAGCTCGACCTCAACCTGCCCGAGCGGTTCGGTCTGACCTACACCGCCGCCGACGGCACCCGGCAGCGCCCGGTGATGATCCACCGCGCGCTGTTCGGCTCCATCGAGCGCTTCTTCGGGGTGCTCACCGAGCACTACGCGGGCGCGTTCCCGGCGTGGCTGGCGCCCGTGCAGGTCGTGGCGATCCCGGTCACCGACGAGCAGGTGGCCGCGGCCGACGAGATCGCCGGGCTGCTCCGCGCCCAGCGGGTGCGGGTGGACGTCGACGCCGGCGACGACCGGATGCAGAAGAAGATCCGCACCCACACCATGCAGAAGGTGCCGTTCATGCTGCTCATCGGCGCCCGTGACGTCGAGGCGGGTGCGGTGAGCTTCCGGTTCCGCGACGGCACCCAGCGCAACGGGGTGCCCGTGGCCGAGGCCGTGCAGACGATCGTCGACTGGATCGCGAGCCGCAACAACGCCAGCCCCACGGCCGAGCAGTAGTGCCGACGTACACGAGCACCGTCGTCTCCCCGCTGCACATCGGGGTGGCGGTGGTGTTCGCCGTGGCCGCCGTCGTGGCCGCGTCGATCGACGGGCAGTGGTGGATCGGCGTGCCGGTCGCGCTGGTGATCCTGTTGATCGGGGTCCACGTGGGTGTGGTGCAGCTGGTCGTCGGGCCCGAGGAGGTCCGGGCCGGACAGGGCCCGTGGGGCGGTGGGCGGCGCATCCCGGTCGCCGAGATCGCCGACACCCAGGCCGCCGAGCTCACGTTCGGCCAGGTGCTCGGGGTCGGGCTGCCCACCGGTGCGAAGCCCGGCCGCCCCGCCCCCGAGCGGCCCACGAGCCGGCTCACCGTCCGGCCCGGGCCCACCCTGCTGCTGGTGCTGCACACCCGCGAGCGCATCTGGGTCAGCACGGCCGACCCGGCCGCGGCCGCTTCGGCGCTGCGTACCTAGGATCAGCGCCCATGAGCGGCGCACCGGTGCTGGAGCCGATGGACGGTGTGGGGGACCCCGACGGGTTCCGCCGGCTCTGGACGCCGCACCGGATGGCCTACATCAAGGACACCAGCGACGAGGGCTGCCCGTTCTGCCGCATCCCGTCGCTGCCCGACGAGGACGGCCTGGTGGTGGCCCGCGGCGAGGCCGTGTACGCGGTGCTCAACCTGCACCCCTACAACCCGGGCCACCTCATGGTGCTGCCCTACCGGCACGTCGCCGGGCTGGAGGACCTCACCCCGGCCGAGTCGGCCGGGCTGATGGCGTTCACCCAGCAGGCCGTGCGCACGATGAAGCAGGTGGCGGCCCCGCACGCGTTCAACGTGGGGATCAACCTGGGCACCGTCGCGGGCGGGTCGCTCGCCGACCACCTCCACCAGCACGTCGTGCCGCGCTGGGGCGGCGACTCCAACTTCATCGCCGTGGTCGGCCAGACGAAGGTGATCCCGCAGCTGCTCTCGGAGACCCGTGCGCTGCTCGCGGAGGCGTGGCCGGGGGCCCACGCGCCCTCGGACTAGGCTGGACGCGTCGGCACCACCCCGCGGCAGACCAAGCAGGAGTCCATGCTCAACGTCTTCGCCCGCGTGCACGTCAACCGCGTGGCCGATCCGCTCGCGCGGCGGCTGCTGGCGCTCGGCGTCACCCCCGACGCCGTGACGGTGGCGGGCACAGTCGGCAGCGTCGCGTCGGCGGTGTGGTTCCTGCCCCGCGACCAGCTGCTCGTCGGCACCCTCCTGATCTGGTTCTTCGTGATGTTCGACCTCGTCGACGGTGCGATGGCCCGGGCCCGCGGCCACAGCACGCCCTTCGGCGCCGTGCTCGACTCGGCCTGCGACCGTGCCGCCGACGGGACCCTGTTCGCCGCGCTGGCCTGGTGGTGCCTCGGGGTCGGGCAGAACCGGCTCCTCGGCGTCGCCGCGCTCGTGTGCCTGGTGTCCGGGCAGCTCGTCTCCTACGTCAAGGCGCGCGCGGAGGGACTGGGGCTCTCGGCCGACGGCGGGCTCGTCGAGCGGGCGGAGCGGCTGATCCTCGCCCTGGTGGGCACCGGCCTGCACGGGCTCGGGGTGCCCTACGCGCTCGACGTGGCGCTGTGGCTGCTCGCGGTGGGGTCGCTGTGGACGGTGGGGCAGCGGATCCTGTCGGTGTACCGCAGCGCCCAGGCGCTCCCGCCGGCCCCTCCGGTGCCGTGACCCTCGCGCAGACCATCTCGGCACGCCTGACCGATCTCGAGTACGCGGCCGCCTGGCGGCTGGTGCGGGCCCTGCCCGAACCGGTGGCGCTCGGCGCGTTCCGGCTCGGGGCCGATCTCGCCGCCCGCCGCGGCGGGACCGGGGCGCGGCAGCTGCGGGCCAACCTGCGCCGCGCCGCGCCGGGTGCCGACCTCGACGTCCTCGTCCGCGACGGCCTGCGCAGCTACGCGCGCTACTGGTGCGAGGCGTTCCGGCTGCCGTCGATGGACCCCGCCGACGTCCACGCCCGCACGCGGGTCACCGGGCCCGGGCCGTTCGCCGAGGCCCTCGACGACGGGCGTGGCGTCGTGCTCGCCCTGGTGCACAGCGGGAACTGGGACGCGGCGGGCGTGTGGCTCGTCGAGACACTGCGCCGTCGCGGGCTCGAGCCGTCGTTCACGACGGTGGCGCAGCGATTGGCACCGGAGTCGGTCTACCGGCGGTTCGTGGCCTACCGGGAGGCGCTGGGGTTCGAGGTGGTGGCCGCCGAGGGCGGTTCCGCCACCCACCGCGCGCTGACGTCGCGGCTGCGGTCCGGCGGGGTCGTCTGCCTGCTGGCCGACCGGGACGTGACGGGCACCGGGGCCGAGGTGTCGTTCCTCGGCGCGCCGACCACGATGCCCACCGGACCCGCGCGGCTGGCCGCGCTGACCGGCGCGCTGCTGCTGCCCACCCACGCCTGCTTCACCCCCGACGGGTGGTCGCTCGACTTCGCCGACCCCGTGCCCGTGCCCGGCCGCGCCGACGTCGGCCGTCATGACGTCGGCGGGGCCACGCAGGCGCTGGCCGACGCGTTCGGCGTGCTCGTCTCCCGCGCCCCCGCCGACTGGCACGTGCTGCAGCCGATCTGGCGCGAGCCGTGACCCCACTGCGCATCGGGATCGTCTGCCCGTACTCGCTCGACGTCCCCGGCGGGGTGCAGACGCACGTGCTGGGTCTCGCGCGGGCCCTGATCGCCCGGGGCCACGCGGTCGACGTGCTCGCGCCGTCGGAGGGGGCGGGGCCGCTGCCCGACTTCGTGACCCCGGCCGGGCGCGCGCTGGGCGTGCCCTACAACGGGTCGGTGGCGCGGGTCGCGGTCGGGCCCCGCTCGTACGCTCGGGTGCGCCGCTGGCTCACCGACCACCGCTTCGACGTCCTGCACCTGCACGAGCCCACCACGCCGAGCCTGTCGGTGCTGGCGCTGCAGCTGGCCGACGGCCCGATCGTCGTCACGTTCCACACCGCCACCGAGCGCTCCCGGGCGCTCAGCGCGTTCGGTGGGATGCTGCGGCCGCTGATGGAGAAGGTCACCGCCCGGATCGCCGTGTCGCCGCTCGCCCGCCGCGTGCAGGTCCAGCACCTGGGCGGGGACGCGGTGGAGATCCCGAACGGCGTCGACCTCGCGGCCGGCGGGCCCCCGCGGCCCGTGCCCGCACGCGGCACGACGGTGGGCTTCCTCGGCCGCTTCGACGAGCCGCGCAAGGGCATGGCGCAGCTCCTGGACGCGGTGCGCACGCTCGCGCCCGACCGTCCGGACCTGCGGGTGCTCGTAGTGGGTCGCGGTGACGCGTCCTCGCTGCGGCGCGCGGCCGGGCCGGTGGCCGACCGCCTCGACGTCCTCGGCCCGGTGGACGACGCCGGCAAGGCCGCGGCCCTGCGCGCGATGGACGTCTTCTGCGCCCCCAACACCGGGGGGGAGAGCTTCGGGATGGTGCTCACCGAGGCGATGGCGGCCGGCACGCCGGTGCTCGCGAGCGACCTGGACGCGTTCCGGGCGGTGCTCGGTGACGCCGGTGAGGTGTGCGCGCCGGGTGATCTCGCGCCGCGGCTGGCCGCCCTGCTGGACGACCCCGTGCGGCGGGCGGGCTACGCGGCGGCGGGCCGGGCCCGCGCGGCGGAGTTCGCGTGGCCGGTGGTGGCGGCGTCGGTCGAGCGGGTCTACCGGGCCGCCGTGGCCGCCGACCCGCGGGGGATCGCGCCGCCGAGGGTGTCGTGACGATCTCGGCGCTGGTGGTGGGCGCGCTGCTGCTGGTGTGGTTGGTGGTCGTGTGCGTGACGCGGGTCCGGCGGCTGGACCGCCTGCACGTGCGCATGGACGCCGCCCGCGCCGGGCTCGCCCTCGCGCTGGAACGACGCCGGTCCGCGGCTGCGCCCGCGTCCGGGCCCGTCGTGGGCGCGGCCGTCGCGGCGGCGCGGGCTGTCGACCCGGGGGACCGGGAGGCGGCGGAGAACGCGCTCGGGCGGGCCCTGGCCGCACTGGACCGCTCCACCCTGCCCGAGGCCGCCCGTCACGAGCTGGCCGAGGCCGAGCAGGCCGTCGCGCTCGCCCGGCGCGTCCACAACGACGCGGTGCGCGACACCCTCGCGCTGCGGTCCCGGCGGCTGGTGCGCTGGCTGCACCTCGCGGGCACCGCACCGATGCCCGCCTACTTCGAGATCGCCGACCCCGCGGGTGTGACGGCCCCCGCAGCCGCGCCGGTGAACAGGGCCGCGCCGCCGCGCTGACGTAGGATCGGTGGTCTGTCCGTCCCGAGGATCCACTCGACCGAGAGGTACCACCGTGTCGTCCGACCAGCCCGTTTCCGGCAGTGCAGTTGACCCTGGGGCAGGCCCCCAGCAGGGCACCGCGCGCGTCAAGCGCGGGATGGCCGAGATGCTCAAGGGCGGCGTCATCATGGACGTCGTCGACGCCACCCAGGCGAAGATCGCCGAGGACGCCGGCGCCGTCGCCGTCATGGCGCTGGAACGCGTGCCCGCCGACATCCGCGCACAGGGCGGCGTCGCCCGGATGAGCGACCCGGACATGATCCAGGGCATCATCGACGCCGTCTCGATCCCCGTCATGGCCAAGGCGCGCATCGGTCACTTCGTCGAGGCCCAGGTGCTGCAGTCGCTCGGCGTCGACTACATCGACGAGTCCGAGGTGCTCACCCCGGCCGACGAGGCCAACCACATCGACAAGTGGCCCTTCACCGTCCCGTTCGTCTGCGGCGCCACCAACCTGGGCGAGGCCCTGCGGCGGCTCGCCGAGGGCGCGGCCATGATCCGCTCGAAGGGCGAGGCCGGCACCGGCAACGTCGTCGAGGCCACCCGGCACATGCGCTCCATCCGCGGCGAGATCCGCCGGCTCGGCACCCTCGACGCGAACGAGCTCTACGTCGCGGCCAAGGAGCTGCAGGCCCCGTACGAGATCGTCGCGGAGGTCGCGCGCGCCGGGAAGCTGCCCGTCACGCTGTTCACCGCCGGTGGCATCGCCACCCCGGCCGACGCCGCGATGATGATGCAGCTCGGCGCCGAGGGCGTGTTCGTGGGCTCGGGCATCTTCAAGTCCGGCGACCCGGCCCAGCGCGCCGAGGCCATCGTCAAGGCCACCACGTTCTTCGACGACCCCGACGTGATCGCCAAGGTGTCGCGTGGGCTGGGGGAGGCCATGGTCGGCATCAACATCTCCGACCTCCCGGCGGAGCAGCGCTACGCCGGCCGCGGCTGGTAACTCTCCGTCGCACGATCGGGTTACTCGTACAACCGTTCGACCGTTCGTCGCTCCGCTCATCGCCGCCGGACGCCCGATCATCGCGATCAGGCCCGGCGGCGATGACGTTCCGTTAACCCGATGGAGCCCCATTGGGTTCTCGTTAGGGTGACTCGGCCGTTTTCTGTAACGAACCTGCTTAGTGTCCTGCCCTGTTGAGGATGTGACGTGAGTGGCAGGGGAGCTTGATGAGGCGGTACGTGACCATCGGGGGCATCGTCGTGGCGACGGTGCTCGTCGGCTCGGCGGTGGCCTACGCGGGGCCGGAGGTCCTGGCTCCACGGGCCGTGTCCGTGGCGGCCCCCGACCAGCCCGGCCCCACCGGATCCGCGGACCCGTCCGTGGCGTCGCCGGCGGCTCCACCCGCGGCCGGGGCGCCGTGCCCGCCCACCCCGGTGACACCGCCGCCGGCCGGAGCCGCGCCGACCACCGCGCCGACCACCGCGCCGACCACCGCGCCGACCACCGCGCCGACCACGCCGGCAGGCCCGCCCGCTGTCGCCGCTCCGACGACCGAACCTGCGCCCACCACGGAGCCGGCCCCGTCCACCCTGCCCATCCCGGCAGGCGGGGCGTTCCAGGCGGCCCCGGCCAAGGCGGTCCCGGACGTGCCCGCCGCGGGAGGCGGGTCGACCGAGGGTGCCCCCAGCGCCGAGAGCGACAGCCACGACGGGCCCGGGGACGGGAAGTCCGGCGCCCATGACCAGGAGGGGTCGGACAGGCGGGGTTCGGACAAGCCGGGCTCCGAGATCCAGGATTCCGGCATGCAGGACTCCGACCACCACGGTTCGGGCGATCAGGGTTCGGGCGGCCACGATTCGGGAAGCCAGGATCCGAGCGCGCAGAAGCCCGGCGAGCAGAGCGGTGCCGACATGAACGGTTCGACCCCCCGGTCCACCCCTGCTCCGGCGACCCCCGCCCCGACCACCGCCGCTCCGGTCGCTCCCGCTCCGGTCGCTCCTGCGCCCGGTGTCTGCGCCCCGTCGACCACGTCCCCGCCCACCCCCGACACCAGCGCCGCGACCACGTACGGGTGGGGCACCCCGAGCCGGGTCGAGAACTTCGACGGCCCCCTCGACAGCAGCTGGGGCGTCTACGACGGCCCCGGCCACAACGGCGCCGGCCGCCGCACTCCGGATGCGATCAAGGTCGCCGACGGCATCATGACGATGACCGGCGACGAGCAGGGCAACAGCGGCGGCATGGCCTGGCAGCCCGGCCAGCGCTACGGCCGGTGGGAGGCGCGCGTGCGCTCGCACGCGGGCGACCCCGACTACCACGCCGTCCTGCTGCTGTGGCCGGACGCGGAGAACTGGCCGGTCGGCGGCGAGATCGACTTCATGGAGATCTCCGACCCGACCCGCCAGAACACGCAGATGTTCCTGCACTACGGCCAGGACAACCAGCAGGTGCAGGGCTCGGTCGACATCGACGCCACCCAGTGGCACGACTGGGCCGTCGAGTGGTCGCCCACCGGCGTCACCGCCTACGTCGACGGCAAGGAGTGGTGGAGCACCAAGGACACCAGCATCCTCCCGCCCGGCCCCATGCACCTGACCATCCAGCTCGACAACTTCGGCGGCACCACCATGAAGAAGACCTCGATGGACGTCGACTGGGTGAAGCAGTACGCGATCACCCCGGGCGCCGCCGCGGCGAAGACCGCCGAGGGTGCGCTCGACCCGGTCGGCTCCGCCGCGGGCGGGCTCGTCGAGGGTGCGGCCGACGCCGTCGGGCAGGCCACCCGCCCGCTGACCGAGGGCGCCCCCGACCCGATCCCGGCCGTGACGGGCCTCGTGCCGAACGTGGTTCGCGGCTGACCACAGACCAGGGGCGGGCGCAGAGCTGGGGAGCGACTGCGCCCGCCCCCACTCCCCACCCGGGAGTGATCGCGATCCACCGCACCGCAGCGCCCCGGCCGGGCCCCCCGCGCCGCCCCCTGCGGTGATCAAGGCGTCACGGTCGTCCGTCGACCTCCACGAGCGACATCGACGCCGTGATCACCGCGGTCCGGGCGCTGCGCCGCTACATCACCATCCCGCCCGTGACGTTGATCGCCTGCCCGGTGAGGTAGTCGGCGTCGTCGGAGGCGAGGAAGAGGGCGGTGCGGGCGACGTCGGTGGTCTCGCCGAGGCGGCCCAGCGGGGAGCGGCTCGTCCACTCGGCCACCTGCTCGGGCGTGCGGGTGGCGGCGCCCATCTCGGTGAGGACGAAGCCGGGGCACAGGCAGTTGACGCGGATCCCGTGCCCGCCCAGCTCCAGCGCCGACACCCGGGTCAGCGCCACCACGGCCGCCTTCGCCGCCGCGTAGTGCCCCTGCCCGGCCCCGCCGGTCCTCGCCGCCATGCTGGCCATGTTGACGATGGCGCCCCCGCCGCCCGCGGCGATCATGGCCCGGGCCGCCACCTGCGTGGTGACGAGCACCGGGCGCAGGGTGACGGCGAACATGTCGTCCCAGTCGTCGGTGGTGATGTCCAGCAGCGGCGCCTTGCGGAGCACCCCGGCGTTGTTGACCAGCACGTCGATCCCGCCGAGGGCTTCCACGGCCTCCTCGAGCGCCGCCCGGGTGGCCGCCACGTCCCGCAGGTCGACCACGTGCGCGGTGCCCCCGACCTCGGCGGCGGTCGTCGCGGCGCCCTCGGCCGAGACGTCCAGGACGGCGACCGAGGCCCCCTCGGTAGCGAACGTCCGGGCGATCTCCGCCCCGATCCCGCGCGCAGCGCCCGTGACGACCGCGCGCCGCCCCGCCAGCCGGCCGCTCACGTCGGGCGCTCCGCCGACTCCGGGGGGACGCGACCCGCGGTGCCGACCGGCGTCGTCACGCCGCCTCCACGCGGTCGAACGGCACGCCACGTTCCCGCCGCCGTGATCGAACAGCGAGCACGTGCCGCTCGACCGCGGACTTCAGCCCCGCCGTGCCGAGCACGCTACGGAGGCGGCGTTTCCGGCGCGTCACATCGCCCTGCTGGAGCGCGGGGCTGCTGATCGTGAGCGGGGCCGAGCTGGTGTGGACCGGGGCGACGAGGTGCCCGGGGGGACGGTCGTCACCGAGGGGGCCGGGGGTGAGACCCCCGACGCGTCGGGGTGCGTGGTGACGCCGGGGCTGGTCAACGTCCTCCACCGCCTGCTGCAGACGGCGTTCCGGACGCTGTCGAAGGAGCGGATCTTCGTGCCCCCGGCCTTGCCGGCGGCGGCGATCGTCGTGACGTCGGGGTACGTAACGGAGTCCCACATGATCATCGGTGGCAACCTGTCCAGCGGCGCTGGGGCACCCTCCGGCCGCCAGGAAAGCCACGTTCCTGTCATCCGGGGCCGTCACGCGTACTCCATCACCAGCACCGCGGCCGCGCCGGGCGTCAGGGCCTCGTAGGTGTGGGGGCGGTCGGCCGGGAACCGGATGTAGTCGCCCGCCTCCAGCTCCACCGCCGCGTCCACCGGGCCGGCCCGCCACCTCCCCGCCGTGACGACGACGTGCTCGGTGGTGCCGGGGTTGTGCGAGTGGGCCTCGCGGGCCGCGCCGGGCTCGGCCGACATCAGGTGCAGGTCGCGCCGTGCCCCGGGCGGGCAGGCCGAGAGCAGGGCGGCGGTGAACGGGGCGTTCTCGGCGCTGATGGCCATCCCGTCGCCGGCCCGGACGACGTGCACGGGCTCCACCTGGGGGTCCACGATCCGGCTGAACGGCACGTCCAGCGCGACGGCGAGCGCCCAGAGCGTCTCGACGCCGGGGTTGCCCGTGCCCGCCTCGAGCTGGGAGAGCGTGGACTTCGCGATGCCGGCCCGACGGGCCAGCTCGGCGAGCGAGATGCCGTGCCGCACCCGTTCGCGACGCAGGGAGGACGCGATGGCCGTCTGCAGCATCGTTCGGTCCATCGGTCTCCTCGTTCGACTTGACGAACACCAGCGTGGCGGTCACTGTAGTGGACATGCGTTCGCTGTACCGAACGATAGGCCGTTCCGAGCTCCGTGACGCGCTGGCCCTCGCCGCCGCGCTGGCGATCGTGGGCGTGTCCTTCGGAGCCCTGTCCACGGCCGCCGGGGTCCCGCCGCTCATGACGCTGGCCCTGTCGCTGCTGGTGTTCGCGGGAGGCTCGCAGTTCCTGGTGGTGGCCGTCGCCGCGGCCGGGGGCAGTCCCGTCGCCGCGGTGGTGGGCGGCCTGCTGCTCAACGCCCGCATGCTGCCCTACGGGCTGGCGATGGGCGGGGTCATCGGCGACCGGATGCCCGCCCGCCTGCTCGGCGCCCACATCCTCATCGACGAGTCGACGGCGTTCGCCCGCGCCCGCGGCGACGGCCCGCGCGCCCGCACCGCGTTCTGGCTGAGCGGCACGCTCGCGTTCGTGTTCTGGAACTGCGGGGCGGCGCTGGGGATGCTCGCCGGCGGCGCGGTACCCGACCCGAACGTCCTCGGCGTGGACGCGGCGTTCCCGGCGGCGCTGTTCGCGCTGCTGCTGCCGTCACTGGGGAAGGCGGACGCGCGGCGCGTCGCGCTGGGGGCGGCGGCCGTCGCGCTGGTGGCCACGCCGTTCCTGCCGGCGGGCCTGCCCGTGCTGGTGGGGTTGCTGGGGCTCGCGGTGGCGGGGCGGCCACGATGAGCTGGACCGCTCTGCTCGCCCTCGCCGCGGGCACGTACCTGCTGCGGGTCACCGGTGTGCTGCTGCGCGGCCGGGTCGCCATGCCCGACCGCGTGCAGCGCTACCTCGACCTCGGCGCCACGGCCCTGCTCGTGGCCCTGGCCGCGACCGCGGCGCTCATCCAGGACGGCGGGTTCGCGGGCTGGGCCCGGCCCGCCGGCGTGCTGGTCGGGGTGGTGCTGGCCTGGCGCAGGGTGCCGTTCGTGCTGGTGGTGGCGCTGGCCGCGGCCGGCACCGCGGGCCTGCGGTGGGCCGGGGTGCCGTGACCGGACTCGTGCGCGGAAATCAGGGCCAGGGCCCTGATTTCCGCGCACGGGCGGCGGAGCCGCTCGTCATGGGGGAGGGTGATGGGCGTGCACTGTCTGGTGATCGGGGCGACCGGCTACGTCGGCGCCCGTCTCGTCCGCCGCCTCCTCGACGAGGGCCACACGGTCCGCTGCCTGGTGCGCAACCGCGCGAAGCTCGCCCGGCACACGTGGGTCGACCGCGTCGAGGTCCGGCAGGGCGACGTCAACGACGCCGACGCAGTGCGCGACGCCTGCGACGGCATCGACGCGGTGTTCTACCTCGTGCACTCCATGGACGGCCCCGACTTCGCCGACCGCGACCGCCGCGCCGTCGCCGTGCTCGCCGACGCCGCCCACACCGCCGGCGTGCAGCGCATCGTCTACCTCGGCGGGCTCCAGCCGACCGGTGACGAGAACTCCGAGCACCTCGCGTCGCGCCGGGAGGTCGGCGAGATCCTCATGGCGTCGCACGTGCCCACCGCGGTACTGCAGGCCGGGATCGTCGTCGGGGCCGGCTCGGCCAGCTACGAGATGATCCGGCACCTCACCGAGGCCTCGCCCCTGCTGCCGATGCCCGACCACGCCTGGAACGCGGTGCAGCCCATCGGCATCGACGATGTGCTGTACCACCTCGTCGCCTGCCTGCAGCTGCCGTCGAGCGTCAACCGGACCTTCGACATCGGCGGCCCCGACGTCCTGAGCTTCCGCGAGCTGATCCTCGGCTACGCGGAAGTGGCCGGGCTGACCCGGCCGCTCACGGTGCCGGTGCCGCTCTCGGCGCCGCGGATGATCTCCCGCGCCGTGCAGGCCCTGACGCCGGTGGACCGCCACCTCGCGAAGCCGCTGGTGGAGTCGATGGCCCATGACCTCGTGGCCCACGGCGACCCGCCGGCCGGCCCGCCTCCGGGCGGCGCCACCCCGTACGCCGAGGCCGTGCGCCGGGCCGTGGCAGGAGAAGGAGCCGCGGGCCGCGGGCCCACCGACCTGCACGGCGTCGAGCTGGTCAGCGAGCAGACCGAGCGCGTCAAGGCGCCCCCGGCCGTGCTGTGGGACGTGATCAGCACCATCGGCGGGGAGAACGGCTGGTACAACGTGCCCGGCATCTGGGCCCTGCGCGGCGGCATCGACCGGCTCTTCGGCGGCGTCGGGGCCCGGCGCGGGCGACCCGGGAAGCTCGAGCCCGGTGCCCAGCTGGACTGGTGGATCGTCGAGGACGTGCAGGACGGCCGCTCGCTGACCCTGCGCGCGGAGACCAAGATGCCCGGCACCGCGCGGCTGGAGATGCGCGCCGAACCCGACGGTGACGGCTCCCGCTACGTCCAGCGCGTCACGTTCACGCCGCGGGGCATCGCCGGCCGCGCCTACTGGTACGCGGAGCTGCCCGCCCACGACTTCGTGTTCGCCGTGATGGCGCGGACCATCGCGGGCGTGGCGGCTACGCGGGCGCGACGAGCCGCCGGGACCCGGGGAGCATGAGCGCGGCGGCCACCACGGCCGTCACGATCGCGAGCACCGTCAACGGCTCGAGGAAGTGCCCGCCGCCCGTCACCGACAGCAGCACCGGCACGCCGAAGCCGAGGTAGGCGCACGCGTAGAACGTGCCGGTCAGCGCGCCGCGGTGCCGCGCCGAGGCCAGCTCGCCGACCATCGTCAGGCCGGCGGCCAGGCACAACCCGTAGCCGACGCCCAGCAGCAGGGCCACCGGGATCAGCAGCGGCCAGGCGTCGAGGCCGACGCTCAGCAGCGACAGCCCGAACCCCACGGCACCCACGGCCAGCCCGACCGGCCCGGCGGTCACCGCGCCGAGGCGCCGGCCAAGCGGCTGCGCGAACACCCCGGTCAGCAGCGTCACGCCCGCGACGAACCCCGTGATCGCGACGGCGATCCGCGGCATCGTCGGGGTCAGCAGCAGCGGCAGCACCGTCACCGCCGTGGACGGGAACGTGAACACCCCGACCGCCACGGGCAGCACGACCAGCGCGAACGGCCACCGGGCGGCGCTCGGCACGCCGAGGTTCAGCCACGCGCCCCGGCGCCGGTTCTCCGCCGTCAGGGTCTCGGGGACGCGGGGGAGCAGGACCAGCCCGACGATCATCAGGGTGACGTGCACGAGATACGGGAGAACGGTGGGCAGGGGAGCCCACTGGGCGAGGATCCCCGAGACCAGCGGCCCGATCGCCCACCCGCCCCCGAGTGCGGCCGTGGTCAACCGCGCGGCCCGGGCGGGTTCGTCGATCAGCTCCCCGAGCCACGCCGTGCCCACGCTGAACACCACACCCGACACCGCGCCCTGCAGGAACCGGCACAGGAACAGCAGCGCGACCGACGAGTCCGCGCCCAGGAACAGCAGCGAGGTGAGGGTGGACAGCACGACGAACGGAACGACGACCGGACGGCGCCCGAAACGGTCCGACGCCGGGCCGGCGAGCAGCAGCGCCGGCACGAGCCCGGCGGCGTAGACGGCGAACGCACCGGTCAGCGCCGTGGAGCTCAGGCCCAGCTCGGTGCGGTAGACCAGCAGGAGCGGAGTGGGGACGTTGGTGCCGAAGGCGACAACGAAGATCGCGGTCCACAGGGCGGCCACGGTGCGTCCTTGCATCGGCGCACGTTACCCCGCGGGTGCCAGGTCGTACCGGGCGAAGTGCCGGGTGAACGTGGCGGCGCCGCTGGTCATGGCGCGCAGGTCCACGGCGTAGCGCAGCAGCTCCACCACCGGCACCTCCGCGCGCACCACCGAGCGCCCTGCGCCCTCGGCGTCGGTGCCCAGCACGCGGCCGCGGCGTCCGGACAGGTCACCGAGCACCGCGCCGAGGTGCTCGTCCGGCACGCGGACGGCCACCTCGTCGAACGGTTCCAGCAGCACCACCCCGCACGCCTCGGCCGCCTCGCGCAGGGCGAGCGCGCCGGCGGTCTGGAACGCGGCGTCGGACGAGTCGACGCTGTGGGCCTTGCCGTCGACGAGGGTCGCGCGGATGTCGATCACGGTGTGGTGCCCGCCGGAGTCGTCGGCGCTGCCGAGCCCCCGTTCCACCTGCGTCCGGATCCCCTTCTCGACGCTGGGGACGAACTGCGTCGGCACCGATCCGCCCACCACCTTCGAGACGAACTCGATGCCCGATCCCCGCGGCAGCGGCTCGAACTCGACGTGGCACACGGCGTACTGGCCGTGCCCGCCCGACTGCTTGACGTGCCGTCCGGTCACCCGCGCCGGCCCGGCCAGCGTCGCGCGCATCGGCACCCGCACCGGCTCGGTGTCCACCTCGGTGCCGCTCGCCCGCAGCCGGGAGAGCACGACGTCGGCGTGCGCCTCGCCCATGCACCACAGGACGGTCTGGTGGGTCTCGGCGTTGCGTTCCAGGCGCAGGGTCGGGTCGGCGGCCACGAGCTTGGCCAGCGTGGTGACCAGCGCGTCCTCGTCGCCGCGCGCGTGCGCCGCGACGGCCACGGGCAGCAGCGGCTCGGGCAGGTCCCAGCAGGAGAGCAGCAGCGGATGGTCCACCGCGGAGACGGTGTCGCCGGTCTCGGCCGACCCGATCTTGGTCAGGGCGCAGATGTCGCCGGCGCCGCACTCGTCCACCTCGCGCAGGGTGGCGCCGAGCGGGGAGTACAGGTGGGCCAGTTTCTCGTCCGTGTCGTGCCCCGTCCGCTGCGCGGGCACCGGGGGATGGCCGCTGACGTGCACGGTCGTGTCGCGCCGCAGGGTCCCGGAGAACACCCGCACCAGCGACACGCGCCCGACGTAGGCGTCGGCCGAGGTGCGCACGACCTCGGCCGCGAGCGGCCCGTCGGGGTCCGTGGTCAGCACGGTCTGCGCCGCCCCGTTGAGCGGGTGGACGTCGGGCAGCGGGTGCTCCAGCGGCGACGGGAACCCGCCCACCAGCACCTCCAGCACGGCGTCGAGCCCGATCCCGCTCGTGGCGCAGACGGGGATCACCGGGTGGAACGTGCCGCGCGCGACGGCAGTCTCCAGGTCGTCGATCAGGGTGGGGACGTCGAGATCCTCCCCGCCGAGGTAACGCTCCATCAGCGTCTCGTCCTCGGACTGCTCGATGATCCCCTCGATCAGCTCGCCGCGGGCGTCGTCGGCGCCGTCCGGGGCCTGCCCGGCGGGGGTCCGGGACAGCAGACCGTAGAGCCCGGACAGCGACGGGCCGTCCAGGACCGGCAGGTAGAGCGGGGCGACGCCCGACCCGAACGTCTCGCGCGCGGTGGTGACGGTGGCGGCGACGTCGGCGCGGGCGTGGTCGCACCGGGTCACCACGATGGCGCGCGGCATGCCGACGGCGGCGCACTCCTCCCACTGCGCGAGCGTGGCGGGGTCGGGTCCCCCGTCGCGGCGCTGCGACGCCGGGACGACGAACAGCGCGGCGTCGGCGGCGCGCAGGCCCGCGCGCAGCTCGCCGACGAAGTCGCCGTAGCCGGGGGTGTCGATGAGATTGATCTTGTGGCCGTCGTGCATCAGGGGAGCGACCGCCAGCCCGACCGAACGTTGCTGACGGACCGCGGCCGGATCGTGGTCGCAGACCGTGGTGCCCTCGGGCACGGCGCCGGCGCGGGGGATCGCGGCGGTGTGGGCGAGCAGGGCCTCCACGAGGGTGGTCTTCCCCGCCCCGGACGGCCCGACGAGCACGACGTTGCGGATGCGGGCGGGATCGACCACACCCACCCTGCCAGCTGATCTGACCGTCATGATGCGACCACCTCCGTGTGGCTCATCTCACACCTGGGTGGCGCGTGGTCACAACCCCCGGACACAACGACCACAACCCGGGAGGTCGGGCGGCCCGGGCGTAGGGTCTCCGCCGTGCCAGTTCCCGGACCCGGATATGCCATCACCGCGCGGGTCGAGGTACCCGCCTCCGCCAGCGCCGCGGGCGACCTCGCCGTGGCGGTGGGCCGCGTCGGCGGCGTCGTCACCGCGTTCGACGTCGTCGAGGCCCAGACCGCCACACTCGTCGTCGACATCAGCTGCAACGCGCGCGACGAGGCCCACGCCACCGAGATCACCGACGCGCTCGAGGCGCTGCCCGGGGTGAGCGTCCGGAAGGTCTCCGACCGGACGTTCCTGCTGCACCTCGGCGGGAAGATCGAGGTCACCTCGAAGGTCAGCCTCCGCAACCGTGACGACCTCTCCCGCGCCTACACCCCCGGCGTCGCGCGCGTCTGCCAGGCGATCGCGGCCAATCCCGCCGACGCCCGCCGGCTGACGATCAAGCGCAACACCGTCGCCGTCGTCACCGACGGCTCCGCGGTGCTCGGGCTGGGCAACCTCGGCGCGGCCGCCGCGATGCCGGTGATGGAGGGCAAGGCGGCGCTGTTCAAGCGGTTCGGCAACGTCGACGCCTGGCCGGTGTGCCTGGACACCCAGGACACCGAGGAGATCATCCGCACCGTCCAGATCCTCGCCCCGGCCTACGGCGGCATCAACCTCGAGGACATCGCCGCGCCGCGCTGCTTCGAGATCGAGGCGCGACTGCGCGAGATGCTCGACATCCCCGTCTTCCACGACGACCAGCACGGCACCGCGATCGTCGTGCTCGGCGCGCTGCGCAACGCCCTGCGCGTGGTGGGCAAGAAGCTGACCGACTGCAAGGTCGTGGTCTGCGGCGTCGGCGCGGCCGGCTCGGCGATCATCCGGCTGCTGCAGTCCGGGCGCCCCGGCGACGTGCTGGCCGTGGACATCGACGGGATCGTGCACTCGGGGCGTCCCGGCCTCGACGACAACCTGGTCAACATCGCCGGGCAGACCAACACCCATGGGGTCGCCGGCACGCTCGCCGACGCCCTCGTGGGCGCCGACGTGTTCATCGGCGTGTCCGCGCCCAACCTCTTCGGCGCCGCGGAGCTGGCGACGATGGCGAAGGACGCGATCGTGTTCGCGCTGGCCAACCCCGACCCGGAGGTCGACCCGGCGGTGGCCCTGCAGCACGCCGCCGTGGTGGCCACGGGCCGCTCGGACTACCCCAACCAGATCAACAACGTCCTCGCGTTCCCGGGCGTGTTCCGCGGCCTGCTCGACGCCCAGGCCCGCGACATCACCGATGCCATGCTGCTGGCCGCCTCCGCCGCGATCGCCGACGTGGTGCCGGAGCCGAACGCGAGTTTCATCGTGCCCAGCGTCTTCGACGCGACGGTGGCCCCGGCGGTGGCGGAGGCGGTGCGGCAGGCGACGTCGAAGAAGGACGTCGCTCCCGTCTGACCCTTTCGTCCGACGCCGGTCGGCGACCGGCGGAATGTGCAGCGCCGGTCGGCGCATTGTGACCATGCTGCGCCCGGGACTACCGTTTTCCCCATCCGGGTCGGGGAATCTCGGGAAAGTGCTGGGGAGTCGACGATGACGTCCGCACCTCGTTCGCCCACGTCGCTGCACGGCCGCTGACATGGGGGTACGTCGCAGCGCCGCGTCCCTGTCCGTCGCCGAGCTGACCGATCTCCGCGACGCATTCACGGCGCTCTACGGAATATCGGACGACCGTGGTTACGCATTCCTCGCCGGCGTGCACGGCCTGCCATTGCCGCAGTACTGCAAGCACGGCAGCATCCTGTTCCTGCCGTGGCACCGGGCCTACCTGTACTTCATGGAACGAGCCATGATCGACGCGCTGCGCCGCAGCCGCGACGACCCGGCGGCCGCGGTGAGCCTCCCGTGGTGGGACTGGTCGTCCGCGGCGGCCCACGCCGACGGCGGCGGCCTGCCGCCGGGCTGGCTCGCTCCCGCGGACGGCGGCGCCAACGCCCTGGCGTCCGGCCCCATGACGCTGGGCGACGCGGACCTGGAGCAGGTGCGCACGAACCTGCCGGGGGCCGTCACCGACGGGGCCGACCCGGTGACGGTGCGCGACCCGGACACGCCCGACCAGCTCCCGAAGGCCACCACCGTCAACCGCGCCCTGTCGGCCACGTCGTTCACCGAGTTCAGCCAGATCGTCGAGGGCATCCACAACGGGGTGCACGGCTGGGTCGGGGGTGCGATGTCGGCGGTGCCGATCGCCGCCTACGACCCGATCTTCTGGTCGCACCACGCGATGATCGACCGGCTCTGGTACCTCTGGCAGCTCTCGCCGCAGGGGGCCGACCCGTCGGCCGCGCTGCTGGACACCGCGCTCCCGCCCTGGCCGATGACGGTGCGCCAGACGCTGAGCGTCCCTAACCTGGGCTACGACTACGCCGCGCAGGTCGTCGGCTGAGGAGGCACCGTGGTCGCGTCATCCACCGCACGCACCGGAGCCGGCGGGCAGACCCTCGTCGTCGACCTGGCCTACCCGCCGGACCCGGGCCGGGCCCCGTTCACCCGCGCCGACCTGGTCGTCACCGGCGTGGACCACTCCGGCACCTCCTACGAGGTCCGGCTCTACCTCGACAACCCCGGCGCCGACATCGACACGCCGCGCGACCCGGAGGCGGGGTACGCCGGGCGCTACACGGTGTTCGGCCACGGCGGCTGCTACGGCGACGAGGGCCACTGCGAGGTGCCCGAGGCCGCCGGCGACCCCACCGATGTCCGGCCGGTGCACCAGCTCACGCCGCTCGACACGTTCGTCACCGTCACCGACGCGCTGCGGCGGGTGCTCGACCGCGACGGCCGGCTGAGCACCGTCACGATGGTGCCGGTCTCGCTGACGCCGCGGCGTTCCGACCGCAGCCCGGCCCCGGAACTGCTCGAGTTCGCCGACCTGTCGCTGCACACCTACCTCGCCGCCACCGACCTGGACGTACCCACGCCGGGCTGAGCGCCGCCCCCGGCTACGCTGGCCGACCGTGGTTCCCGTGATCGGTGTGCTGGCCCTGCAGGGCGACGTCCGCGAGCACCTGTCCGCCGTCGCGGCGTGCGGTGCGCAGGGCGTCCCGGTGCGGAGGCCCGCCGAGCTCGACGCGGTCGACGCGATCGTGCTGCCCGGCGGCGAGTCCACGACGATGAGCCGGCTGCTCGGCACGTTCGAGCTGCTGGAGCCGTTGCGGGCCCGGATAGCGGCCGGGATGCCCACCTACGGCTCGTGCGCGGGCATGATCCTGCTCGCCCGCGAGGTGCTCGACGGCCGTCCCGACCAGCAGCAGCTCGGCGGTCTGGACGCGGTGGTGCGACGCAACGCCTTCGGCCGGCAGGTCGACTCGTTCGAGACCGACCTGTCCTTCGACGGCATCCCCGGCGAGCCCGTGCACGCGGTGTTCATCCGGGCCCCGTGGGTGGAGTCGGCCGGGCCGGGCGTCGAGGTGCTGGCCAGCGTCCCCCACGTCGACGGGGCGGGCGCGGCGGCCGGCCGGGCGGTGGCCGTGCGGCAGGGTGCGGTGCTCGCCACGGCGTTCCACCCGGAGCTGACGGGTGACCTGCGCGTGCACGCCCTGTTCTGCGAGATGGTCGCCGGCGCAGCGCGGGCCGCCTGATCCGCTCATGATCGGGTCACGTCGCACCCCGCGGCCCCGTCGCGGGCCCTGCCGTGCGGTCCGCGACGATCATGGGTGGGACTGATCGTCGCGGACCGCACGGCAGCGTCCTGAGGGGGACGATCCGGTGCGGACGGCGGCGATCACCTGTCCCTGCCTCGCCGTCGGCGCCGGGATGATGCCGGGTGACGTGCGCCAGGTGAACCGGGGCGACGGCGACGTGGCTACGATGGTCCGGATCTGTGCACGGAGAAGGGAACACGATGAGCGGGCACTCCAAGTGGGCGACGACGAAGCACAAGAAGGCCGTCGTCGATGCCCGGCGCGGCAAGATGTTCGCGAAGCTGATCAAGAACATCGAGGTCGCGGCCCGGATGGGCGGCGGTGACCTGGACGGCAACCCCACGCTGTACGACGCGGTCCAGAAGGCGAAGAAGAGCTCGGTCCCCAACGACAACATCGACCGCGCCGTCAAGCGCGGTTCCGGGGCCGACGCCGGTGGTGCCGACTACCAGACCATCACCTACGAGGGCTACGGCCCCAACGGCGTCGCGGTGCTCATCGAGTGCCTCACCGACAACCGCAACCGCGCCGCCACCGAGGTCCGCACCGCGATGACCCGCAACGGCGGGGCCATGGCCGACCCCGGCTCGGTCGCCTACCTGTTCGCGCGCAAGGGCGTCGTGATCGTGCCGAAGGGCGAGCTGAGCGAGGACGACGTGCTGATGGCCGTCCTCGACGCCGGCGCGGAGGAGGTCAACGACCTCGGCGAGAGCTTCGAGGTGGTCTCCGAGCCCACCGACCTCGTCCCGGTCCGCACGGCGCTGCAGGAGGCCGGCATCGACTACGACTCGGCCGACCAGAACTTCATCCCGTCGATGCAGATCGAGCTGGACGCCGAGGGCGCGAAGAAGGTGTTCCGCCTCATCGACGCGCTGGAGGACAGCGACGAGGTCCAGAACGTCTACGCGAACTTCGACGTGAGCGACGACGTGATGGCGCAGGTCGACTAGCCCCTTCGTTGTTTCAGCTCGGGTTCTGCACCGCGCTGATCGCGTCCTCCGCCACCTCGGTGGGCAGCTTCGGGGGCGACGGCCGCAGGCCCTGCACCACGCGGGCGTAGAACGCGTCCACCGCGTCGTTGACGCTGGGGATGAACGCCTTCCGGAGGCCGTTGCGCCGGGTGCCCATCGGGGCCGACATCGTCAGCCGGAACGCCCTGACCTCGGCGGCCGGATCCGGCAGCAGCGCGGCGACGTTCTCGCGGACGTCCTTGAGCAGCTCGCACGAGGTCTGCTCGCGGCGGGCGAAGAGCACCTCGACGGTGAGCGTGTCCGGTGCGGCGACCAGCTGCCTCAGGATCCAGTTGACCCGCCGGGCGCTTCCCCCGTCACGCGGGGACTCCACCTCGATCGACGTGCGGACGTGCCCGGTCCGCAGGTCCGCCGACACGACGAGCGGGCCGGCAGCACCGGGGATGCGCAGCGTCGCGGCCAGCGTGCCGGCGTCGGCGAGCTGGGCGGCGGAGGCCTGGGCGCGTGCGGCCGGGTCGGCCGCGAACCGCCGGGGGAGCACGTGGGTGACGGTGACGCCGAGCTGGCCGGTCAGCCGCAACCCGAGGTGGCGGACCAGCTTCTCCCACGACGTCGTGACCGCACAGATCTTGCGGTCGGCCGCCCGGAGGGTGCCGGCGGCGACGGCCTCCCGCACCGGCACCCACGCCGTGCCCATGTCGTCGAACCCGGCCGCGCCGGAGCGGGGGTGCTCGAGGTAGCGGATGAGCTCGGCCAGCATCCAGGCCTGGAGCCGGTCGTCGACCCCGCGGTGAGCGAACTGCATCTGCGCCTCGTGGAGCACCTCGGACCAGGAGATGTGGTGCAGCGCGACCTTGCGCAGCTTCCGCCCGTCGACGGGCACGGGGTGGGCACCGCCGACGGGGGCGAGGTCGTTGGAGAGCGTGATCACCGCGTCGTAGCCCTGCTGCCGGGCGAGGTCGAGGTAGCGGTCGACCTGCTCCTGACGCAGCTGGCTGGCTCCGGTCTTGACCTCCAGCAGTGCGGTCCACACCCGCCCCGCCCGGGCGACCCGCAGGACACCGTCGGGGATCGAGGTCCGCTCACCGATCTTGAACGGCACCTCGAGGTAGGTCTCGATGGTGCCGGCGGGGCCGCCGAAGCGGGACACGAGCGCCCGTCCGAAGTCGCGGACGGCCATCATGGTCGAGAGCAGTGTCGAGGTGGCGCGCTTCTCCTGTTCCTCGGCGTTGCCGACGCCGGAGATGGAGAACAGCCGCGCGGGTTGCCAGCTCGGGTCGACGGCGAGGGTCAGCGGCGGGAGGGTGGCGGCGGTGGTCCGCTTCTTGCGGGTGCGGACCCCCTGGCGCGGCGACCTCGCGGGGGCCGCGACCGGATCCGCCTCCGGCTCGACCTCGACCAGGTCCGTGGACGACGCGGCCTCCGCGGACAGCTCCTCGGCGACCGGTTCGAGGGGCACCTCCTCCACCGCCTCGTCCTGCACCGTGATGCCGTAGTCGGTGGCGAGCCCGGCCAGGCCCGAGTCCCAGCCCTGCCCGACGGCGCGGAACTTCCACTCCTCGCCGCGGAGGTAGAGCTCGCCGAGCACCATGGCGGTCTCGGCGCCGGCGTCGGCGATGTCGAACCGGGCGGTGGACTGCCCGGCCGAGTCGAGCAGCACGAGCCCCAGCTCCCGAACGTCACCGAAACCCGAGCCGGCCCCGGCGTCGAGGCTCGCGGCGATCACGATCGTCTCGACCTCGGAGGGCAGGGTCTCGAGATCCACCGAGACGCGGTCCTCGCCCGCGTCGTCGTCGGCGCGCTTGCCCAGCAGCCGCACCGACCCGTCACCACCGGCCGGGGCGTTGTAGAACACGAAGTCGTCGTCCGACCGGACGCGCCCGTCGCGGCCCAGCAGGAGCGCGGAGACGTCGACGTCGGCCGTCCCGAGCGGGTCCGACCACCGGACGACGGCCTGCAGCCGGCCGCCCTCGACGTCGGAGCGCTGGAGGACAGAGACGTTGGCGCCCTTGGACAGCGCATGATCGGCCACGAACCCCCTGTCGCTCGCCGTGCCCGGAGGGTTACCGCACGCCACATCCTCAGGGGGTGTGGCGGTGCACGGCGACCCGGGCGGGGCGGACGTTCCGGCCGCCCACCTGCAGGCCCGGCTCCCGCAGCACCGCCACCGTCCGGTCCTGTGCAGCGTCCTCCGTCGCCACCACCTCGACCGCGTCCATCGTCGTGCTGCTGAACGGCTCGCCGGCCCGCGGCACGATCACCCGGCCGCCGCGGCCGTTGAGCAGCCGCTCCAGGCCCGCGGCCGTGGCCTCGAACGCGGCGCGCTCCCGGCGCGAGCGGGCCGTCGCCGCGCAGGCCAGGGCGTCGACGCGCAGGGCGTGCAGCTCCACCAGCAGGGGGACGTCGGGGCCGCTCGTGCGGCTGCCGGCGCCGGCCAGGTCGCCGAGGGTGGCGCTCTGCCGGGCCAGCATCCGGCCCACGTCGTCGATCTTGTCGGCGATGTCGGTGAGTGTCGGGTCGGCCACCCGGGCAGGGTAGCTACGCTCGCGCGGTGGCCGTCCACGGTATCGATCTCGGCACCACGAACTCCGCCATCGCGCGCACCGGCCCGGACGGGCGACCGCAGGTGCTCGCGGGGCTGTCGGGGGAGCCCACGACACCGTCCGTCGTGCTGTTCGCCTCGCCCGGCGAGCACGTCGTGGGGGAGGGGGCGCGGCGTGAGGCGCGACTGGATCCCGAGCACGTGTGCACCCTGGTCAAACGCCGGATGGGCGACGCCGAGTGGCGGTTCGTGGCGCACGGGAAGGCGTGGTCGGCGCCCGCGGTGTCGGCCCTGGTCCTGCGGAGCCTCGTCGCCGACGCCGCGTTCGCCTCCGGTGACGAGCCGACCGCCGCGGTGATCACCGTGCCCGCCTACTTCGGTGACGAGGAGCGGCGCGCCACGATGCTGGCCGGCACCTACGCCGGGCTCGACGTCCTCGACGTGCTGTCGGAGCCCATCGCGGCGGCGCTCGCCTACGGGTTCGGGCGGCTCGACGGCTCGCCCGAGCTCGCGAAGGGCGCCACGCACGAGACCGTTCTCGTCTACGACCTCGGCGGCGGCACGTTCGACGCCACCGTCATCGAGCTGGCCGACCGCCGCATCTCCGTGCTCGCCGTGGAGGGCGACCACCAGCTCGGCGGCGCCGACTGGGACGAGCGCGTCGCCGTCGCCCTCTCACGCCGCTTCTGCGCCGACAACCCGGACGCCGAGGACCCCCTCGACGACTCCGCGGGCGCCCAGGCCCTCGTGCTCGCCGCGGAGCGGGCCAAGCAGCAGCTGAGCGACGCCGAGCGCACCGACGTGGTCGTCGCGCACGACGGCGCCCGCTCCACGATCACGCTCAGCCGCGCCGAGCTGGAGGAGATGACGGCGCCGCTGCTGCGCCGCACCGTCGACCTCACCCGCGCCTGCCTCGACGAGGCCGCCCGCCGCGGCGTGGGATGCGTCGACCGCGTGCTGCTCGTCGGCGGCTCGTCGCGCATGCCGGCGGTGGCCGAGGCGCTGCGCCGCGAGCTGGACCTCGACCCCCGCCTGCACGACCCCGACCTCGCCGTCGCCCGCGGCGCGGCGCTCTACGGGGAGAAGAAGGAACTGGAGCGCATGGTCGTCGCCGACCTGCGCACGCGCGGGCGGCTGCGGGACGGGGTGCCGCTGGAGGACGCCGCCTCCGCCGACGTCGACGACGCCTGCCGCCGCGTCGCCGACGCGTTCCGGGTGCCGCTCGCGCAGGTGCGCCGGGCCGTCGAGGTCCAGGTGGACACGGTCGTCTCGCGCGGGTTCGGGGTGCTCGCCGTGAACTCGGCGGCCGGACGCCTGGAGCCCTCGTGGCTGGTGCACCGCAACGACCGCCTCCCGATCCGCACCAGCCGCAGCTACGGCACGGTGCGCGCCGACCAGACCGAGATCGAGGTGACGGTCGTCGAGCAGCAGGGGCAGGCCGAGTCGTCGCGCCCCGAGGACGCCAAGGTGCTGATCGTCGGGCAGATCAGCGGCATCCCGGCGGGCCACGACGAGGGCAGCGAGGTGCGGGTGACGTTCGAGATGGGCTTCGACGGGGTCCTGCACGTCACGGCGTTCCACGTCGACGCCGGGATCCCGCTCACGCTGATCGCCACCACCGGCGCCACGCTGAGCCAGGCCGAGGTGGCCCGCGAGCGTGATCAACTGGGAAAGACCCGGCGCCGTGAATGAGTTCGACCCGAACGACTACCGAAAGCGCGTCCTCGCGGCCGTCGAGAAGCGGGGCGGGCCCGACACCTCCGACCCGTTCGAGCTCTACGACCTCCCGCTCGACGACGACCTGACCGACGCCGAGGTCGCCGCCCGGGTTGCCGAGGTGTGGGGGTTCTGGCAGCGGCAGCGCGACCATCCCAAGTACCGCGTGCTCGTCGCGCTGCTCGTGGCCACCCACGACGAGCGCAGTGCCGAGCTGCTCGACGCCGGGCACCGGGCGCTCGCCGTCGCGCGGGTGCGGGCCTGGCGGGAGCAGCGCGACTCCGCCCGCTACGCCCTGCTGGACTCCGCGATCTCCCGGCTCGTCGCCCGGCACGGCGGGGTGCCGCGCGACAAGATCGCGGGCCTCGACGAGGTGGGCGCGCTGGCCGGGCTGACCCCCGCCGAGGTGACCGCGCGCCTGCGCCGCCACCGGATCATCGACCCCGCCCGGCCCACCGACCGCGGACGCCAGGTGCGGGCGCTGCTGGACGAGTTCGGGCGCCTCACCGGCGGCGCGACCCCGGCCACGCTGCTCGTCCTCATGGGCCTGGAGCCCACCGCATCCGAGGAGCAGGTGCGGGCGGGCGGCGCGGCGTGGCGGTCCCGGGCCCGGGAGCTTCCGGCCGGGCGGCTGCGTGCCGTGGTCGACGAGCTGCTGGTGCACGTCGCGGACCTGCTCGAACCCGGCCGCGACGCCGTCGAGCGCTACCTCGACACGGTGGCCGCGGAGGTCGCCGAGCACCTGCGCCCGCGCGTGCGGGCCGCGGTGCTGGTGGAGGACCGGCTCGTCGCCGAGGACCACGCGTTCCTGCTCGACGAGGCCGTGGCGCTGGGGCTGGACCGGCGCCGCGCCACGGCGGTGATCGTCGGGCTGGCCGCCGAGCTGCAGGCACCCATCGAGACCGCGCCGCCGGTGGAGCCCGCCCGACCTGCCCTGCGCGACTGGGAGGAGCCGCTGCGTGCGGCCCGTGCGGCCCTGCGGGCGGGCCGTCCGGTCGAGGCGCGGCGGCGGGTCGAGCAGGCCCGGCGGTCGGCCGGGCCGGACGGAGCGACGCCGGTGCGGGCCGTCGCCGACGAGATCACCGCCGTGCTCGACGAGGCCGACACCCGCCGCCTGGCCGCGGCGGCGGCCGCCGCCGACCGGCGCTGGGTGGAGGCGCTGGAGCATCTCGAGCACCTGGAGCGGACCGCCGCCGACGTGCCCGGCCATCCCGCCGACGATCTCGCGACGGCCCGCCGGGAGGTCGCGGAGGCCGACGCCGCCGTCGCCGCCGCCCTCGCCGGACCGGACGCCGGGCGCGCCGCGGCACTGGCCGCCGTGCTGGAGCGCTGCCCCGGCCACCCGGCCGCGGCCGCCGCGCTCGCGCAGGTCCCGCTCGCCGCGCCGGGCTGGGTCAGCGCCACCCGCGACGCCCGGGGGAACGTCGTCGTGCTGTGGGAACCGACCGCCGACGGTGCCGGCTACCGCGTGCGCCGCCGTCGCGCGGACGGCTCGTGGCAGGTCGTCGGCCGGGTCGCCGACGCCGCGATCGAGGACGGCGGCGCCCCGGTGATCGGCACCCCCGTCTACGCGGTGAGCGCCGTGGTGGGCGGGCGGACCTCGGCGGAGACGCGGTCCGACGCGGCGCCCGTGCCGGTGGCGCCCGTGCCGGTGGTGCCCGCCGGTCCCGCCGCTCCCGTCGACGTCCGGGCCGTCCGCGCCCCGGACGGGTCGGTGCGCGTGAGCTGGACGGGATGCGGCGACGTCGAGTACCGCGTCCGCAGCCGCGACGCGCGGGGGAGCTGGCGGGTGGTCGGGCGCACCCGCGCCACCGCGCTGGAGGACGGCGGGGCCGGCCCCGGGCCCCTGCCGACCTACGCCGTGAGCGCGGCCTCGGGCGGGGCCCGGTCGGTCGAGGTGGAGTCGTCCCCCGGGTGACGGCGGCGGCCCTCACCCCTGCGGGCACCATTTCCGGGCACACTGGACGAGCGCCCCGAACCGGGCACCGACCGGAGTTGGATCACCGGGGACTACGGTGGACGCCGCGTCCGTATTGTGAACTATGCCGAGCAACGTGAAACAGGAACAGGGGACATGAACCTTCGGATTTTCGGCTGGTCCTATGCCGTGACGATCGTGGCGCTGATCGTCGCGTTCCTCTACGGCGGCTGGGAGGCGTTCGTCCTCTGCGTGATCCTGGGCATCCTGGAGATCTCGCTGTCGTTCGACAACGCGGTGGTCAACGCGACCGTGCTGGAGCGGATGGACCCGTTCTGGCAGCGCATCTTCCTCACCGTCGGCATCGTGATCGCCGTGTTCGGTATGCGGCTGGTGTTCCCGCTCGTCATCGTGGCGGTCACCGCCGGGCTCAACCCCGTGGAGGCGTTGACGCTCGCGCTGGAGAAGCGCCCCGAGAGCGACCCCACGAGCTACGCGTACCTGCTCAACGAGGCCTACCCGCAGATCGCCGCGTTCGGCGGCATGTTCCTGTTCATGCTGTTCCTGGACTGGATGTTCGACGACCGCGACATCAAGTGGCTCGTGTGGCTGGAGAAGCCGCTCGCGAAGATCGGGCAGCTGTCGCGGCTGTCCATCGTGCTCGCGCTCGTCGTCCTGGTGGTGATGGCCGAGACGCTCGCCGAGGAGCCCGCGGTGGTACTCCTCGCCGGCTCGCTGGGCCTCGTGACGTACCTGCTGGTCAACGGTCTGGGTGACTTCTTCGACCAGGCCGTGGACGAGCCCGGGGACGGCGAGCAGGCCTCCTCCAACGGGTCCGGGCCGTCGCAGCTCGCGAAGGCCAGCGGCAAGGCCGGGTTCTTCCTGTTCCTCTACCTCGAGGTCCTCGACGCCGCGTTCTCCTTCGACGGCGTCATCGGCGCGTTCGCGATCACCACCGACCCGATCATCATCGCGCTGGGCCTCGGCCTCATCGGCGCGATGTTCGTCCGGTCGCTCACGGTGTTCCTGGTGCGCAAGGGCACGCTGGCCGACTACGTCTACCTTGAGCACGGCGCGCACTGGGCCATCGGCGCGCTGTCGGTGATCCTGCTGGTGGGCATCGGCTACCACGTCAACGAGATCGTCACGGGCCTGCTCGGTGTCGCGTTCATCGGTGCGGCGTTCCTGTCGAGCATCCTGCGCAACCGCAAGCTCGCCGCCGAGGGCGTCGAGACCCACAAGACAGCCGAGGAGTTGGCAAGCAAGTGACCATCTCACTGGAGAAGGGCCAGAAGGTCTCCCTGGCCAAGCGCAGCGGCGGCAGCCTGTCCGTCGTGCGGATGGGCCTGGGCTGGGACGCCGTCAAGAAGCGCGGCCTGTTCGGCTCCAGGTCGCAGTCCATCGACCTCGACGCGTCGGCGCTGCTGTTCGACGCGGCCGGCACGCTCGTGGACGCCGTCTGGTTCCGCCAGCTGCGCAGCCACGACGGCGCCGTGCAGCACACCGGCGACAACCTCACCGGCGACGGGGACGGCGACGACGAGTCCGTCATCGTCGACCTCCCGCGGCTGTCGCCGGCCGTCACGCAGATCGTGTTCACGGTCAACTCGTTCACCGGCCAGGACTTCTCGCAGATCGAGAACGCCTTCTGCCGGCTCGTCGACGAGACCACGAACGAGGAGCTTGCCCGCTACGAGCTGACCGGGTCGGGGCGCCACAACGCCCAGATCATGGCCAAGGTCAGCCGCGACGGGGCCGGGTGGACGATGACGGCGATCGGGGCCATCGCCAACGGCCGCACGTTCCAGGACCTGCTGCCCGACACGGTGGCGTACCTGTAGAGCTCGCTCCATGCGCGATTCCACGGCGATGCTGCTGAGCTACCTGTAGGCGATGACGTGCACGAGCGCGTGGTGGTCGGCGCACGTGGCGCGGGTCGAGACGCGGCGCGGGAGGCCTGAAAAGGGTCGTGCGCGGATATCGGTGCCGGGGCACCGATATCCGCGCACGGGCGACGCAGTCGCGCTACAGGTCGAAGTCCGACGGCGGGATGTTCACCGCCTGGCAGGCCTCCCGCACGGCCTGCTGCTCGTCCTTGTCGAAGTCGCCGTCGGCGCCGCCGATGATGATGCCGACCTGGATCACGGCGCGGGCGGCGTCGGGCTTGCTCTTCAGCTTGCCGATGGTGGCGATGGCCTCCACCTTGCCGAAGTCGTAGTCGCGCTCCAGCTTCGAGGAGTAGAACTCGAAGTGCTGCTGCAGCTCGGCCGGGTCGAACACCGACAGCGCGTCGTTGCTGCCGATGAACTGCGCGGTCTTGCGGCGCTCGTCGGCGGTGATGGTGCCGTCGGCAGCGGCGATGAGCGCACACATCGCCATGCTCGCCTTCGCGAAGTCCTTGCTCTGGAACTTCGCGACCTGCGTCTTCGTCGTCGAGGTCATATCGGTGAGCTTGCTCTTGAGCTGGTCCCACAGCGCCATTGCGCGCGTTCCTTCCGGGTTGTGATGGCTACGTCTAGAGACTGCCAGAAACGGACAAACTGGCGGCGGCCGCATGGTCGTGCAGCCACCCCAGCAGCTCCGCTCCGGCCCGTACCCCGGTCGCCGTCGTGACGGCCAGGTGGTCGAGGGCGAAGCCCGAATCCGCGAGCTCCCCGTGCGCCGGGCGGATCGCGGCGTCGGCGAAGGCGAGCAGGTCGGCGTCGAGCAGGGAGTCGCCGGCGGCGAGCACCGGGCCGACGCCGCACCGGTCGCGGACCTCGGCCGCGGCGGCCGACTTGGTCAGCGGCCGCGGCACCGCGTAGACCTTGCGGCCCTGCAACGACACCGTCCACCCGCGCGGATCGCACCAGACGGTGAGCTCGTCGACCCAGCCGTCCGGCAGAGCGGCGCGGTCCACCACGGCGTAGGCGAACAGATCGCTCGCGACGCGCTGGTTGAGCACGAAGTCCCCGCCGTTGTCCCGCATCCGGGCCTCGACGTCGGCCGGCGGCGCGCAGTCGGTGAGCCGGGAACGGACGGTGGCCGACCAGGCGGCGTCCGGTACGCCGTCCACCAGCAGGTGCCCGCCGTTGCTCGCGATGGCGTAGCGGGCGGGCGGGCCGGGCAGGTGGACGCGGGCGAGCTGCTCCGGGGTGCGCGTGGTGGTCGGGACGACGGTGGCGACGGCCTGCAGACGCTCGAGGAGAACAGCCGCATCCTCCGTCATGAACGACAGCGGCGCGTTGCGGAAGAGCTCCACGCACAGCAGCCGGGGGGCGTCGGCGTCGGGCATGTCCAGGGCGAGCGCGGCCGCGGAGTAGATCACCGTACGGTCGAGGTCCACGCAGACGACCGGCCGACGTGCTTCCTCCCGCGGAGGCCGCATCAACGCCGTCACCGCGCGGCCGTCAGACCGTCGGCGCCCGTGGCGCCGCGGGTGAACCGGGGATGGATCAGCCCGACGCAGCTGTAGGGCAGCCCGGCCACCTCCTCCACCGGCACGCCGCGCCGCTGTGCCAGCAACCGGACGTGCCCGAGGTCGGCGGCCGGCGCGCCCTCCCGCACCAGCACCTTCCACGGCACCCGCCGCAGCAGCACGCGCGTGGTCTCCCCGACCCCGGGCTTGACGAGGTTGGCGTCGCCGATGCCGTACTCGTCGACGATCCGGTCGACCGCGGCCCAGCCGGCGTAGTCCGGGGTGCGTCCGGTGGGCGCCGTGGTGTCGGTGACGCCCGCGAACTCCGCGGTCACGGCGTCGAGGAACGCCGTGGAGACGTCGGCGCCCGCGAGCTCCGCGTAGAACTTGGCCCCGTGGTACTGGCCGGGGCCGATCAGCCGGTCGTTGAGCACCGTGCGCGACACCAGCCCCGAGACCGTCGAGTTGAGGCACGCCGACGCGATCAGCCAGTCGTCGCGGGTGCCGAACGTGCGCACGCAACGGCCGGGATCGGCGAGCACCGCGAGATCGGGGTCGAAGGCGGTGCCGTCCAGGGCGGCGGCGAGCTCGCGGGCGATGGCGCCCTTGCCCGTCCACCCGTCGACGAACACGACCTGCGCCGGGTCGTGGTGCTCGGCGAGGTGGCGCAGCGCCAGCTGGTCGATCCCCCGGCCGCGGACGATGGACACCGCGTAGTGCGGCAGGTCCAGGCCGTGGCGCTGCTGCGCCCAGCGCCGCAGCAGCACGCCGACGGGGGTGCCGGCGCGGGCCAGCGAGACCAGCACGATCTCGCTGGGATCGTCTCCGCCGCGCTCGGCGAGCACCAGCTCCGCCACCGTGCCGACGGCCTGCGCCAGCCGCGGCGCCGAGGAGGCCAGCGCGGAGCGGTAGAGCTCCAGGTACGCGTCATCGGGCTGGTACTCCTGCGGCAGCGACTCGGCGTAGTGCGCGCCGCCGCTCTGCACGGCCTCCTCGCGCTCCTCGGTGGGCGCCTCCAGTGCGACGCCGGACAGGTCGGTGAGCAGCCACCGCACGTCGTCGGGGGCGTAGCTGCCGAAGGCGGGGCCGCGGAGCGGTTCCGGTGTGGTCATGCCGAGTGCTCCGGGGTGGGGAGAGGTGCCGTGTGGTCGGTGGGGGTGCCGTCGCCGACGACCACCACGGAGAGGCGACGGGTGTGCGGGCGCAGCTCGGCGAGCAGGCCCGAGTACAGCAGCGGGGTGTCGGCGGGAGGGTCGACGACCACGACGACGTGGTCCCACGCCGCGCTACCGGAGTGGGGGGCCACGTTGTAGGCGAACCGCGGGCCCGGCCCGTCGGCCGGGTCGTCGTGGGCGGGGAAGGTGATGCCGCTGCGCAGCGCGTAACCCGGCTCGTCGACGACGACGGCGGGGGAGCGCGTGGTGGTGGAGAACGCGACGTCGTGGCCCCCCCGGCCGTCGACGCCGTCGGCCAGGGTCTGGGCCAGCCGCAGCGGCAGCGCCATCAGCTCCTCGGTGCCGAGCACCAGGGTGCGCTCACCGGGCCGGACGCCGACCGCCGCGGCCATCGCGGGCAGGGCCGCGGCGAGCGCGGCGTGGTCGGCGGGGGAGAAGCCGTGGCGCCCACCCGCGGGGCACCCCGGGTCCGGCAGCACCATCCGCGAGTCGGGCTCCCCGTGCGTACGGGTCGGGGTGTCGGGGCGCGCTGCGTCGACCTGTGCGCGGATCGCCTCCGCCCGCGCGACGACGTCGTCCGGCAGCTCGACGACGCCGCGCGCCAGCGACACGACGTCCAGCCGCGCGCCCATAGCCGCCACCCCGTCGACGAGGTGCGCGTCGTCGGTCCGGACGTCCACCAGCGCGGCCACGACGTAGCGCTCCCGCGGCGCGACCCGGTGCAGGGCGGTGATCGTGTTGAGGACGGTGCGGCCCGTGCTCAGCTCGTCGTCGACGAGGACGAGCGGGCGCGCATCGGTGAGCAGAGCCCGGTCACGGGGCAGCAGCAGGTGCTCGGTGGCGTGCGAGTGCTCCTCGGTGAACCCGCCGAACGTGGCGACACCGGGCACCGGGCGACGCGTGGAGTGCAGGTAGGGCGCCCCACCGAGGCCCTCGGCGACGCAGTGGCCCAGGGCCGTGGCGGTCTCGGCGAACCCGAGCACCATCGCGTCCACGTCGTCCACCGCACCGCGGGGGAGCGCCGCGGCGGCGTCGCGGTCGCCGGCGATCGCCCGGTGCAGCAGCGCGGTGGGCAGCGGCCGGAACGGCCGGTCGGCCAGCGCGTCGGCGACGAGGCGGCCCAGCAGCAGCCCGGCCGCGCGCACCAGCCTCGGGTCGGTGGGCACGTGCTTGCCCAGCACCCGCGAGACCAGCAGCTGGGCCCGTCTCGGGTTGCGGCGCAGCGCCAGGCCCAGCAGCGCCGCCGCGTCGCCGTGGACCCGGACGCCGAGGCGGTCGGCGACGCCGAGGGTGCGGGTCACCGGGGCAGGCTCGCGGCCAGGACGTCGACGAACGACACGTCCTCGGCGGCCACGCCGAACACCCGGCCGCGCTGCACGGTGCGGCGTGCCCAGGCCGTGTGGGGCCGGATCTCGTTCATCTTGTTGCGTCGCCCCGACGCCATCACGCCGCTGCCGCGCCCCGCGTTCAGCACGTCGGTGGCGTCGCGGTGCTCCTCCGACGACACCACCGACAGCGCGTTGACGACCGAGACGTGCGTGGGGTGGATGGTGGTCTTGCCCGTGAGGCCGTTGGCCTGGTCGAGCTGCACCTCGCGGATGAGCCCGTCGATGGCCCGCGACACGAGCCGCCCGCGCAGCTCGGGCTCGTTGTGCTCGTCGAACGGGGAGCGCCGCAGCTGCGGCTTGAAGATCCGCTCGTGGCCCGAGAAGTACTCCCACACCGGCCCGGACACCGTGAAGCCGGTGCCGTCGGCGCGGCCCAGCACGTTGACGACGTCGGCGATGAGGTCGGCCACCACCTTGATGTCGTAGATCGACAGGTCGGGGGAGCGGCGCAGGCCGTAGAGCGCGCACAGGTCGGTGGCGCCGATGCGGACGGCGAGGATGCGGTGGCGGTCGCGGTGCAGGACCGCGCGCAGGCGGGTGAGCTCGTGGACGCGGGTCTCGGCGTAGAGCACGGCCCCGGACTCGATCACCGGCATCGCCTTCAGCGCGGTACCGGCGATGCGGTCGGCCTCGTCGAGGGCGCGGAGGTAACCGGTGCCGCTGTCGGCGGTGAACTTCGGCAGCACGAACCCGTCGAGCATCGCCACGGACGGGCCGAGCCTGCGCACCAGCGCGGGGATCTGCTCCGGCGCCCGCACCCGCACGAACAGCAACGGCATGTCCGTCCGCTCGTCGTGCAGGATGCGCAGCGCGTCGACGAGGTTGTCCTCGGCGTAGGACACCTGCTCGTCGGCGATGGCGTCCTCGAGGCAGGCCACGACGGACGTGACGCCGGCTGCGGCCTGCTTCGCGATGTCGGCGGCCAGCGAGGGCCGGTCGGCCGGCATGTAGAGGGTGGCGCCGAGCGCCACCGAGAGCAGCTCCGGGCCGCTGTCGCGGTGGAGCTGCTCCGGTGGACGCTCGAACAGGGCCTTCGTGTCGGACGCGCTCAGATGACGGAAATGACGCACGGGTTCCCACCTCATGTCGTGCGCCACCCCGTTGTGACACATCTGTTCACTTACGACCGCGCGCCCACTCCATCCCCCAGTTGTAGGCGCGGTCCACGTCGGCCTGGCCGCCGCGGATGTACTGCACCTCGCGACGAACGGTGAGCTCGCCGCCCTTGTTCTCCAGCATGGCGATGACGCAGGTCGGTGACCCCGAGTCGGCCTCGTCGAGCCGGACCTCGATCTCCGGGCCGGACGCCGGGAACAGCGTGACGACACCGTCGGCCGCCGCCCAGTTGGGCACACCCTCGTAGATGAAGGCGAACACGAGGATGCGCCTGATCTCGCTGACGCGCGACAGGTCGATGAACATGTTCTCGCCGCCGACGACGGCGCCGGAGCGGTCGTCGCCGTCGAGCCGGATGATCGGCGCGCCCCGGTAGGGGGCCTGGAACGCGTTGCCCAGTGCCTGCACCACGCCCTTGCTGCCGTCGGTGAACTCCCACAGGCAGGCCAGGTCGAGGTCGATGCCGGACGGGGCGCCCGCCAGCTTGGCGAGGAACCCCTTCTTCGCCGGGGCGGCGCCGGTGCTCCACTGCAGGTTGACCCGCAGCTGGCCGCCCGCGCCGCCGCGCTTGGTGAGCGAGACGCTGGGCGCCGACTTCGTCAGCGTCACCTTGCTCAGCGAAACAGCCGGCCCGGCGGCCGGTTCCGCGGACTTCGAGGGACGCTTGTTGTAGTCGATGGCCATCAGCGCGGGATCAGACGTTGACGCCGAAGTCGCGGGCGATGCCCGCAAGGCCCGACGCGTAGCCCTGGCCGACCGCTCGGAACTTCCAGTCGGCGCCGTTGCGGTAGAGCTCGCCGAAGACCATGGCCGTCTCGGTGGAGGCGTCCTCGGTGAGGTCGTAGCGGGCGATCTCCTTCTGGTCGGCGGCGTTGACCACGCGGATGAACGCGTTGCGCACCTGGCCGAAGCTCTGCGAGCGGGCGTCGGCGTCGTAGATGCTGACGGGGAACACGACCTTGTCGACGGTGGGGTCCATGCCCGCGAGGTTGACCTTGACCTGCTCGTCGTCGCCCTCGCCCTCGCCGGTGAGGTTGTCGCCGGTGTGCTCGACGGTGCCGTCGGGGCTGGTGAGGTTGTTGAAGAAGATGAAGTGCTTGTCGGAGACGGCCTTGCCCTCGGCGCTGAGCACGATGGCGGAGGCGTCGAGGTCGAACTCGGTGCCCGTGGTGGTGCGGACGTCCCAGCCCAGACCGACGATCACGTTGGTGAGGCCGGGCGCCTCCTTGGTGAGGCTGACGTTTCCACCCTTGCTGAGGCTGACGCTCAACGTAGTAGCTCCACATCTGTTGTGGGGGGCTCGTTCCCCCCGGATTCGAGCTGGCCCGGCCGAGCCTAACGGGAGGAATCGGACGGGCACTCGCGGTGTGAACGGGCGAGTATGCCCGTGCGTTCCCGGACACGTGAAGGAACTGTCGGTGGCCGGTCCTAGACTCGCCGTCGATGAGCCCCGCAGCCCGTACCCCCGTGTCCAGAAGCCCTGGCGCCCCGAAGCCCGCCGCCCCCTCGTCCACGGGCAAACGGCTGCTCCTTCTCGACGGCCATTCGCTGGCCTACCGGGCGTTCTTCGCGCTGCCCGCGGAGAACTTCCGCACGGGCACGGGGCAGACCACCAACGCGGTCTACGGCTTCACGTCCATGCTCATCAACCTGCTGCGCGACGAGGTGCCCACCCACCTCGCCGTGGCGTTCGACGTCTCACGGAAGACGTTCCGGTCCGAGCGGTTCACCGAGTACAAGGCCAACAGGACCACGACCCCCGACGACTTCAGGGGCCAGGTCGACCTCATCAAGGAGGTCCTCACCGCGCTGGCCATCCCGTTCTTCGCCGTCGAGAACTTCGAGGCCGACGACGTCATCGCGACGCTCGCCACCCAGGCCGAGGCCGACGGCTTCGAGGTGCTCATCACCACGGGCGACCGCGACGCGTTCCAGCTGGTCAGCGACAACGTCATGGTGCTCTACCCCAAGCGCGGGGTGTCGGATCTGGGCCGCATCGACCCCGCCGAGGTCATGGAGCGCTACGGGCTCACCCCGGCGCAGTACCCGGATTTCGCGGCGCTGCGCGGCGACCCCAGCGACAACCTGCCCAACATCCCCGGAGTCGGGGAGAAGACCGCGGCCAAGTGGGTGCGTGAGTTCGGCTCGCTGGGGGATCTGGTCGACCGCGTCGACGAGGTCAAGGGCAAGGCGGGCGACGCCCTGCGCGCCCACCTCGCCGGGGTGCTGCTCAACCGCCAGCTCACCGAGCTGGTCCGCGACGTGCCGCTCGACGCCGTGCCGTCTCAGCTCGAGGTGCGGCCGTGGGACCGCGACGCGGTGCACCGGCTGTTCGACGAGCTGGAGTTCCGCGTCCTGCGCGAGCGGCTGTTCGCCACGCTGCAGAGCGCCGAGCCCGAGGCCGAGGGCGGCATCGAGGTGCAGGGCGGTGCGCTGGAGCCCGGCAGCGTCCGGGCCTGGCTGGAGGCCAACGCGAGCGACGGGCGCCGGGTCGGGCTCTCGTTCCACGGCCTCACCGGGCTGGCCACCGGCAGCGACCTCGTCGGCATCGGGCTGGCCGCGGGCGAGCCCACCGTCGAGGCGCGGGCCGCCGGGGCCTCGGCCGGGGTGCCGCAGGCCGCCTACCTCGACGTCACCACGCTCACCCCCGACGACGAGAAGGCGCTGGGGGAGTGGCTGGCGGATGCGACCGTGCCGAAGGCCGCCCACGACGCCAAGGCCGCCCTGCACGCGCTGCGCGCGCGCGGCTGGACGCTCGCCGGGCTCACCAGCGACACCGCGCTCGCCGCCTACCTCTCGCGGCCCGGGCAGCGCACGTTCGACCTCGCCGATCTCGCCCTGCGCCACCTGCGCCGCGAGCTGCGGGTCGACGGCGCCGAGGAGACCGGGCAGCTGTCGCTGCTCGGTGGTGAAGAGGAGGCCGACGCCCAGGTCGCCAACGCGCAGATGGTGTCGGCGTCGGCGATCGCCGAGCTGGCCGACGCGCTCGACGTCGAGCTGGCCGAGAAGGCCGCCGGCGGGCTGCTGGCCGATCTGGAGCTGCCGCTGGAGTACGTGCTGGCCGATCTGGAGGCCGCGGGCATCGCGGTCGACGGCGAGCTGCTCTCGGGCCTGGAGTCGGAGTTCGGCGCCCAGGTGCAGCAGGCCGCGCAGGACGCCTACAAGGTGATCGGCAAGGAGATCAACCTCGGCTCGCCCAAGCAGCTGCAGGTGGTGCTGTTCGACGAGCTGAACATGCCGAAGACCAAGCGCACCAAGACCGGCTACACCACCGACGCCGACGCGCTGCAGACGCTCTTCGAGCAGACCGGCCACGAGTTCCTGTCCCACCTGCTGCTGCACCGCGACGCGATGCGGCTGCGGGTCACGGTCGAGGGGCTGCTCAAGTCCGTCGCCGAGGACGGGCGCATCCACACCACCTACAGCCAGACCATCGCGGCCACCGGGCGCCTGAGCTCCACCGAGCCGAACCTGCAGAACGTGCCCATCCGCACCGCGGCCGGGCGCCGCATCCGCGAGACGTTCGTGGTCGGCGCGGGTTACTCGGAGCTGATGACCGCCGACTACAGCCAGATCGAGATGCGGATCATGGCGCACCTGTCGGAGGACACCGCGCTGATCGAGGCGTTCCGCTCGCAGCACGACTTCCACGCCGAGACCGCGGCGCGGGTGTTCGGGGTCGAGCCGACGGAGGTCACGGCGGCCCAGCGCGCCAAGATCAAGGCGATGAACTACGGGCTGGCCTACGGCCTCTCCGCGTTCGGGCTGTCCAACCAGCTGCGCATCCCCACCGAGGAGGCCCGCGGCCTCATGGACGACTACTTCGAGGGCTTCGGCGGGGTGCGCGACTACCTCGGGGGCGTGGTCGACCAGGCCCGCAAGGACGGCTACACCGCCACCATCATGGGCCGCCGCCGCTACCTGCCCGATCTCACCAGCGACAACCGGCAGCGCCGCGAGATGGCCGAGCGGATGGCGCTCAACGCCCCCATCCAGGGCAGCGCCGCCGACATCATCAAGGTCGCCATGCTCGGCGTGCACCGCGCGCTGGCCGACGAGAAGCTGCGCAGCCGCATGCTCCTGCAGGTGCACGACGAGCTGGTGCTCGAGGTGGCCGAGGGCGAACGCGAGCAGGTCGAGACGCTGGTGCGCCGGGAGATGGCGGCGGCGGCGGAGCTGAGCGTGCCCCTGGAGGTCTCGGTCGGGTACGGGCGCAGCTGGGACGACGCGGCCCACTGAGCGGAGCTCGCGGAGCGGTCGTCGGGGCGGGGCGGAGCTCGCGGAGCGGTCGTCGGGGCGGGGCGGAGCTCGCGGAGCGGTCGTCGGGGCGGGGCGGAGCTCGCGGAGCGGTCGTCGGGGCGGGGCGGAGCTCGCGGAGCGGTCGTCGGGGCGGGGCGGAGCTCGCGGAGCAGTTGCCCGGGGCGGGGCGCAGCGTGCCGCCGGGCCGCGGCCACATGATCGGACGCGGTCGCACCGCAGCGCCCCGGCCAGGGCCGCAGCGTGCGGCGCGTCGCGATCAAGCGTGGTCCGGCTCTCCGATGATCGGCGCCCGTCGCACGTCAGCGCCCTGCCCGGGACGGCGGCGTGCGGCCGGCGGCGATCACGGGGCGGGGCCGTACCCGCCGGCGGTTAACCTCCGCCGATGGCCACGGACCGATCACCCGCCGGGCTCGACGTCCAGCCGTTCGTCGCCACCCGCTACCGCGACCCGGCGCAGCTGCCGCACCTGACGTCGCCCGCCTACGACCTGATCCCGCCCGACGAGCGGGAGCGCCTGGCGGAGGCCGACGAGCACAGCATCGTGCACCTGACGCTGCCCACGTTCGGGGCCGCCGACGCCGCGCGGCGGCTCGCGCTCTGGCGCCGCGACGGCACGCTCGTCGTCGACGACCGGCCCGCGCTCTACGTCTACGACCTGGCCGAGGAGGAGACGGTCTCCACGCGCGGGTGGCTGGCGGCGGTCGGGCTGCCGGCCAACGGGGTCGTGTCCCCGCACGAGGCCACGGTGGCGGCCGCCGTCGCCGACCGGCTCGCGTTGCGGGAGGCGACCCGGGCCGATCTCGAACCGGTCGTGCTCACCCACGACGGCGAGCCGGGGGCCGCCGACGAGCTGGCCCACCGGGTCGTCGCGCAGGAGCAGCCGCTGCTGGACCTCACCGACGACGGCGGCGTGCGGCACCGGCTCTGGCGGGTGGCCGATCCCGCGCCGATCGCCGTGGTCCGCGCGGACTTCGCCGGCCGGCGGGCCGTGATCGCCGACGGCCACCACCGGTGGGCGAGCGCCCGGCAGGACCAGGCCGCCCAGGCCGGGCCGGGGCCCTGGGACCGGGGCCTCGCGCTGCTCGTGCCCACCGTCCCGCACGGGCCGCGGGTGGAGTCCATCCACCGCGTCGTGCCCGGCCTGGCCCTCGACCGGGCGGTCGCGGCGGCCTCGGACGCGTTCCGGGCCGAGCCGCTCGACCCGCAGGCCGACCCGTGGACCCTGCTCGTGTCGGCGCACGACACCCTCGTGCTGCTCACCGACGGCGCGCGCTGGGTACGGCTCACCGAGCCCGACCGCGACCTGTTGCTGCGCGAGGCGCCGCCCGGTTGGCACGATCTCGACGTCGCGCTGGTGGACGCGGGCCTGGTGGAGGCCCGGTGGCACGGGGCCGGGTCGGTGCTGCTGCGGCACTCGGTCGCGTCCGCGCTGGCCACCGCCCGGCAGACGCAGGGCGTGGCCGCGCTGGTGCGTCCGACCCCGGCCGCCGTGGTGCTCGACCTCGCGGCGCGGGGGGTGCTGATGCCACGCAAGTCCACGCTGTTCGTGCCCAAGCCGCGCACCGGCCTGGTCCTGCGCTGCTTCGCCGACGAACCGGCCGGGTGACGCCCCGCCGACGGTCGGGCGCCGGCAGCATCCACATGCTGCTGCCGGCGCCCGACCTCGAACGTCGGGCGTCTGCCGTGGTCAGCTCCATCCGTGGTTCCGCATGCCGCACCTCCTCTGCTGGTCGTGGGTCCCCGGCGGGTGGTGATCAGCTCCAGCCGTGGTTGCGCATGTCCGCACCTCCTCCCGTGGTCGTGGGTTCCCGAAAGGGGTCGTGATCAGCTCCAGCCGTGGTTGCGCATGTCCGCGTCTCCTCCTTCTCGGCACCGGTCGCCCGGTGGACGTGATGGACGTGAAGGTCGTGCTGCCGCGACTGGCGCAACCGGACCGGGTGGTCCGTACTATCTGCAAGCAGCCGCTGACACGGAGAGGGTACGAATGGGAACCGGGAACGGGGCTTCGAGCAGCAGCAACCCGTGGACCGGAGCCGTGCGCCGGTGGCCTGTGTGGCAGGAGCCGGCGCGCACCCTCTACCCGGTGCTGATGGTCGAGCTGACCGCCGTCGTGCTCGGCGGCGTGCTGCTCGCCAGGCAGCCCCGCCCCGCCCTCGCCGAGGTGGTGGCCGCCGTCGTGCTGGTGCTGGCCGGGGTCGCCCACGCCGAGATCGCGCTCGGGGTGGAACGGGCTCGGCGGCGCATCGCGCACGGCAACATCGTCGATCTCAGCTCGATCTGGACCTTCGCCGCCGTCATCGTGCTCCCGGCCTTCGACGCCGGGCTGGTCGCGGCGCTGGTCTACGGCTACTTCTGGGTCCGCGCCTGGCGACTGCGCACGCGGCTCTACCGCCAGCTGTTCAGCATGTCGACGGTGGTGCTGGCGTGCTTCGCCGGCAGTGCGGTCCTGCACTACGTGATCGGCCCGGGGTCGCTGATCGACGCGGCGCCGGCCGTCGTCCTGCCCGGTGTACTGCTCGCCATCGTCGTCTACACGTGTGTGAACACCTGCCTGGTCGCCGGGGCCATCGCGCTGAGCAGCCGTGAGGCCAGCGTCTCCACGATGTTCGCCTCCTGGGACGAGAACATGCTCGAGCTCGCGACCCTCTGCCTGGGCGCCTTGACCGGAGCCGCGCTGCTGATCAACCCGCTCCTGGCCCTGGGGGTGGTGCCGCCGCTGGTGGTGCTGCACCGGGCCGCTCTGGTCCGTCAGCTGGAGAAGGCCGCGAACACCGACGCCAAGACCGGGCTGCTCACGATCGCGGCCTGGTACCGGAGCGTGGAGGCGATCTTCCGTCGGGGGGCCGGCCGGGGGCCCCGGCCCACCGCGGTCCTGGTCGTGGACCTCGACCACTTCAAGTCGATCAACGACACCTACGGGCACCTGGCCGGTGACCACGTGCTCACCGCCGCCGCCCACGCGGTCGGTGCGGAGGTCCGGAGCGACGACCTGGTGGGGCGGTTCGGCGGCGAGGAGTTCGTCGTGCTGCTCACCGCCGACGACCGGGCCGGGCCCGTCGCCGACGCCGTGGACGTGGCCGAGCGCATCCGCCGGCGGATCGGGGACCTGCGGGTGGAGATCGCCACGCCGGACGGGCCGCTCACGGTCAGCACGGTGTCGGCGTCGGTGGGGGTGTCGGTCGTCGGTCCCGGCCCGCTCACCCAGGTCTCGGCGCTGATCCACGCGGCCGACGCCGCCCTCTTCGTGGCCAAGCGCGCCGGGCGCAACCAGGTCCGGCTGGCCGGTCCGGCCGAGGTGGTCCGCGATCCCGCTCCGCACAACGGAGCCGCCTGACTACGGCGACGGCCCGAGGACCTGCAGCGTCGCCGGGCCGAGCCGCAGCCACCCGTCGTCCACGGGCTCGCAGCGCACCCCTCCCCGGCCCCGCAGCGCCTTCCACGCCCCTGGGCCGATCACCACGTCCATCCAGCGGCAGGGCTGCGCCGGGCGGTGGCCCCGGAACCGCACGGGCCCCTCGCCGCTGTCGAGGCTGAACTCGCGGCCCACGAGGTCGTCGACGCGGGCGCCCCGCAGCACGATGTTGCGCCGGGCCAGCGCGGCGTCGGGGACGCCGGGCAGGCCGAGGTCGGTGGCGAGGGGGTCGAGCGACTCGGCCGCGAACACCGTGACCGCGGCACGGCGGTGGGCCGGGTGGGCGAAGTAGCGGTCGCCGACCAGGCCGAGCCCGGCCCGGACCTCCACCCGCTCGCGCAGCACCGGGACCGGGTCGGGGCGGGGACCGTCCGCGGGCCGGCCCTCGTAGGCGTGGATCGCGGAGACCAGCAGCGCCTCGATCACCACGTCCACCGGGCAGACGGTACTTGCCGACGCCACGGCAGGGGATGATGCCGCCGTGCCGCTGTTCGGAGCCACCGACCCGTTGCCGACCCGCCCGCGCCGCGTGCTCGTCACGGGGAACGCCGGCTCGGGCAAGTCCACCCTCTCCGCCGCTCTCGCGACCCGGCTCGGCGTGCCGTACCACGAGCTCGACGCCCTGCACCACGGACCGAACTGGGTGCCGCGCCCGGAGTTCGCCGCGGACGTGGCCGCGTTCGCCGCGACCGACGCGTGGGTGTGCGAGTGGCAGTACGGCGCCGTCCGGCCGTTGCTGCTGGCCCGCGCCGACCTGCTGGTCTGGCTGGACCTCACCCGCCGGCAGGTCGCCCGCCAGCTCGTTGCGCGCACGGTGGTGCGTCGCCTGCGCCGCACCGAGCTGTGGAACGGCAACGTCGAACCCCCGCTGTGGACGGTGGTCACCGACCGCGACCACCTCCTGCGCTGGGCGTGGCGCGTGCATCCGAAGACCGGGATGCGGGTCCGGAAGGTGCTGGCGATGCCGGACGGGCCGCCGGTCGTCCGCCTGCGCAACCGCCGGGAGGTCGCGGCCTGGCTCGAGGGTCCGGTCGCGGCGGGGTGAGCCGTCGGCGCGTCCTCGCGGGGTGTCCGGGGCCCACCGGTAGCCTTCCCCCTCGAACGGCTGTTCGCGGAGGGGAGTGCGTGTGCGGGTGCTCGGCGTCGACCCGGGGTTGACCCGGTGCGGGCTCGGTGTGGTCGACTCCCCGGGCGGGCGTCAGGTGCGGTGCGTCGCCGTCGATGTCGTGCGCACCCCGGCCGACGCCTCGCTGGAACGGCGGCTGCTCGCGCTCGGCGCGGAGGTGGAGCGCTGGATCGCGCTGCACCGGCCCGACGTGGTGGCCATCGAGCGGGTGTTCAGCCAGCACAACGTGCGCACCGTGATGGGTACCGCCCAGGCCAGCGGGGTGGTGGCGCTGCTCGCCGCCCGCGCGGGCCTGCCGGTCGCGTTCCACACCCCGAGCGAGGTGAAGGCGGCCGTCACCGGCGAGGGCCGGGCGGGCAAGGAGCAGGTCACCACCATGGTCACCCGCGTGCTGCGGCTGGCGGAGGCCCCGCGGCCCGCCGACGCCGCCGACGCGCTGGCCCTGGCGATCTGCCACTGCTGGCGGGCCCCGATGATGGACCGGATGGCGGAGGCGAAGGCCCGCGCCGACGAACTGGCGAAGATCCACAAGGCGCGGGTGGCCGCGGCGGCGAGGGAGGTGGCGGGCCGATGATCTCCTCGGTGCGCGGTGAGGTGCTGCAGATCGGGCTCGACCACGCCGTCGTCGAGGTCGGCGGGGTCGGTCTGGCGGTGTTCGCCACGCCGAACACCCTCGCCGGGCTCCGGCGCGGGGAGCAGGGCCGGCTCGCCACGTCGCTCGTGGTGCGCGAGGACTCGCTCACCCTCTTCGGCTTCGCCGACGACGAGCAGCGCGACGTGTTCGGGCTCCTGCAGTCCGTGGCGGGGATCGGGCCGCGGATGGCGCTGGCCACCCTCGCCGTCCTCGCCCCCGACGACCTGAGCCGCGCGCTCACCGAGGGCGACGTCAAGACGCTCACCCGCGTGCCCGGGATCGGCCCGAAGGTCGCGCAGCGGATGGTGCTGGAACTCAAGGACAAGGTCGCGCCCCCGGCGGCCCCCCCGTCGCAGCTCCCGGTGACGGCGAGCGGCAATCCCCGTCGTGACCAGGTCGTGGAGGCGCTGGTCGGCCTGGGCTTCACCGCCAAGCCGGCCGAGACCGCGGTGGACAAGGCCCTGGCGGGCGACGCCGACGCCGACGCGGCCGTCCTGCTCCGCACGGCCCTGGCCGCCCTGGGCCGTTCGTGACCGCCCCCGCCCCCGCCCCCGCCCCCGTCCCCGTCCCGTGGTCACTCATGGCGGTTCGCGGGCCCGTTCTGACGGCCGTCGGTGACCAGGTGGCTCGTGTGGTGTGGTCTTGTGGGCCCGGCCGTGGGTGAGCTGAGGCCCGAGCCCGAGGCTGACGACCTGCTCGTCGAGGCCACGCTGCGGCCGCGGAACCTGCGCGAGTTCATCGGGCAGGCGCGGGTGCGGGAGCAGCTGGAGCTCGTGCTGGAGGGGGCGCGGCGGCGCGGGGACCCGCCCGACCACATCCTGCTCTCGGGCCCGCCCGGGCTGGGCAAGACGAGCCTGTCGCTGATCGTCGCCACCGAGATGGGAGCGGCGATCCGGATGACGTCGGGCCCCGCGCTGGAGCGCGCCGGCGACCTCGCGTCCATCCTCACCACGCTCATGCCCGGCGAGGTCCTGTTCATCGACGAGATCCACCGCATCGCCCGCCCCGCCGAGGAGCTGCTCTACCTCGCGATGGAGGACTTCCGCGTCGACGTCATGGTGGGCAAGGGCCCGGGCGCCACGTCGATCCCGCTCGACATCAACCCGTTCACGCTGGTGGGGGCCACCACGCGGTCCGGCTCGCTGACCGGTCCGCTGCGCGACCGCTTCGGGTTCACCGCGCACATGGAGTTCTACGAGCCCGACGAGCTGGAGCTGGTGCTGCGCCGCGCGGCCCCGATCCTGGGCGTCGACCTGCGCCGCGACGGGGCCGAGGAGATCGCCGGGCGCTCCCGGGGCACGCCCCGCATCGCGAACCGCCTGCTGCGCCGGGTGCGCGACTTCGCCGAGGTGCGCGCGGACGGCGCCGTCACCCGGCAGGTCGCCCGCGACGCCCTCGCCGTCTACGACGTGGACGAGCTCGGCCTCGACCGTCTCGACCGCGCCGTGCTGAGCGCGCTGGTGCGGTCGTTCGGGGGCGGGCCGGTGGGGGTGTCCACGCTGGCCGTGGCCGTGGGGGAGGAAGCGGGTACCGTCGAGGAGGTCTGCGAGCCCTACCTCGTACGCGCCGGAATGCTGGCGCGCACGCCCCGGGGCCGGGTGGCCACTGCGGCGGCCTGGGCCCATCTGGGTATCGCCGCGCCGCCCGACGTCACCCCGGGCGGCCCCTCGGCGTTGTTCTGAAGCGGGGGCTGGCAGACTCGGGTGGCCCTCGACTTGCGGAGTTACGGAGACCATGGACCTCTCGCTGATCTTCCCCTTCATCATCCTGCTGCTGTTCATCCCGATCTTCCTGTCCGGCCGGAAGCAGAAGCGCTTGGTGGCGGAGATGCAGGCGCTGCAGGCCTCGCTGGAGCCCGGTGACGTGGTCACCACCACGTCTGGGCTCCGGGGCACCGTGGTCGACGCCTCCTACGAGGACACCATCGACCTGGAGATCGCCGACGGCGTCGTCACCACCTGGGTGCGTGCCGCCGTGAAGGACAAGGTCGCCCTCGACGACGCCATCGACGGGCATCACTACACCGCCGACGACGCCGCCGACTCCACGGACGCGCCGGTCGAGCTGTCCCCGTCGCTGGAGAAGGCCCCCTCTCTCGACAAGGCCCCCGCGGTCGAGGACACCGGCAACGGCACCGCGCGCAGCTGACCCACCCCCTCCGCCGCCGACCCGCACCGGGGTCGCGGTGACGTCAGGAAGAGAACCTCTGCAGTGGCAACCACCCCGGGGCAGATCCGCCCCGCGCGCTACCTCGCGGCCTTCGCCGGCGTCGTGGTCGTGCTCTACGCGCTGGTGTTCTTCACCGGCGACGGCAAGCCCGCTCCCAAGCTGGGCATCGACCTGCAGGGCGGCACCCGCGTCACGCTGGTGGCGCGCACCGAGTCCGGGGCCGTTCCGCCGCGCGACCAGCTCGTGCAGGCCCAGCAGATCATCGAGCAGCGCGTCAACGGGCTCGGGGTCAGCGGCGCCGAGGTCGTGCTCGACGGCAACAACCTGACGATCACCGTCCCCGGCGACGCGGGGGAGCAGGCCCGATCGCTGGGGCAGACCGCCCAGCTGCGCTTCCGCGAGGTCATCGGGCAGCCGGTCCCGGCCGCGCCCGCCGCTGCCCCCACCGCGGGCACGCCCACCACCGGAACCCCGGCCGGCGGGGCTCCCGCGGCCACCCCGGCCCCGGCCGCACCGGCCCCGAACCAGCCGCAGGGGGCCGCGGACCCGTCCGCGCCCGTGCAGCGCGCCGTCGCGCCGGTCGCGTTCTCCCATCCGCTGCAGTCGCCCACCCCCACCCCGGCGCCGACCACGCCCGGTGCCGGCACGCAGGCCGATCCGGCCGACCCGCAGGTCGCCGCCGCGATCGAGGCCGCCCGGAAGCTTCGGCAGAGCAGCGATCCCGCCACCCAGCAGGCGGCGCTCGCCGCCCTGGACTGCTCGGCCAAGGACCCGCTGCGCGGTTACGACGACCCGACGAAGCCGCTCGTCGCCTGCAACCAGGACGGCACCGAGAAGTACGTGCTCGGCCCGTCGTTCCTCGAGGGCACGCAGATCGCGACGGCCGCGGCCTCCCCGAACCCGCAGGGCGCCGGCTACATCATCAACCTGACCTTCAAGAGCGAGGGCCAGGCCATCTGGGGTGACTACACGTCGAAGAACATCGGCAAGCAGGTGGCGTTCACCCTCGACGGCGAGGTCGTGTCGGCCCCGACCATCAACAGCGCCATCTACGGCCAGACCGAGATCTCCGGGCAGTTCAACCAGGCGTCGGCCAACAACCTGGCCGGGGTGCTGCGCTACGGCTCGCTGCCGCTGTCGTTCGAGTCGTCCGAGGCCCAGACGGTGTCGGCCACGCTCGGCCTCGCCTCGCTGGAGGCCGGCCTCATCGCCGGTGGCGTGGGGCTGCTGCTCGTCTTCGTCTACTGCCTGTTCTACTACCGCGTCCTCGGCCTGCTGACGATCCTGTCGCTGGTGCTGTCGGGCGCCATCGTCTTCGCCGTGCTGGTGCTGCTGGGCCGCTGGATCGGGTTCACCCTCGACCTCGCCGGCGTCGCCGGGTTCATCGTGGCCATCGGCATCACGGCCGACTCGTTCGTGATCTTCTTCGAACGGTTGAAGGACGAGATGCGGGAGGGCAGATCGTTCCGCTCCGCCGTGCCGCGGGGCTGGGTGCGGGCGCGCCGCACGATCCTCTCCGCCGACGCGGTCAGCTTCCTCGCCTCCGCCGTGCTCTACATCCTCGCCGTCGGCCAGGTGAAGGGCTTCGCGTTCACGCTCGGCCTCTCCACGGTGCTCGACCTCGTGGTCGTCTTCCTCGTGACGCACCCGCTGGTGGCGCTCGCGTCCAACTCGCGGGTGTTCTCCAGCCCGACGCTGTCGGGGCTGGGCGCGGTCGCGCGCATCGGGGCCGACCGCAAGAAGGCCGCCGCCACCGCGGCGAAGTCCGTATCCATCTCGAAGGGGGCCTGACATGGCCACGTCAGGGGTCCTCTCCCGGCTCTACACCGGCACCGGCGCGTTCGACATCGTCGGGAAGCGGAAGACCTGGTACGTCGCGTTCGGCCTGCTCGTGGTCATCTGCCTGGTGTCGATCGTGTTCCGCGGCTTCAACCTCGGCATCGACTTCACCGGCGGCACCCAGGTGCAGTTCCCCGCGTCGGGCACGTCGGCGCCGGCCACCACCGAGACGGTGGGCCCGGTGGTCGAGAAGGCGATCGGCGAGCCCGCGGAGTCGATCCAGACCGCGGGTACCGGGGCGTCGCAGTCGGTCCTCATCCGCACCAACTCGCTCACGCCCGCCCAGACGGTCGCACTCAAGCAGGCGCTGTTCGACTCGTTCAAGCCCCGCGGCACGGACGGCACACCGTCCCAGCAGGTCATCAGCGACAGCGCGGTGAGCGGGAGCTGGGGCGGTCAGATCACCCAGCAGGCGATCATCGCGCTGGCGGTGTTCCTCGTGCTGGTCACGCTGTTCCTGGCGTTCTACTTCGAACGCGCGATGGCCGTGGCCGCGCTCGTGGCGCTGATCCACGACGTCGTCGTCACCGCGGGCATCTACTCGATCGTCGGGTTCGAGGTCACCCCGTCCACGGTGATCGGCCTGCTCACCATCCTGGGCTTCTCCCTCTACGACACGGTCGTGGTGTTCGACAAGGTCAAGGAGAACGGCCGCGGCCTGCTCGGCCTCACCCGCCGCACCTACGGCGAGGCCGCCAACCTGGCGCTCAACCAGACGCTCATGCGCTCGATCAACACCTCGCTCATCGCGGTGCTGCCGGTCATCGGCCTGATGATCGTCGGTGTCGGCGTGCTCGGGGTCGGGACGCTGGCCGACCTGGCGCTGGTGCAGATGGTCGGCATCGTGGCCGGTGCGCTGTCGTCGCTGATGCTGGCCACGCCGCTGCTCGTCGACCTCAAGATGCGCGACCCGCGCTACCAGCAGCAGGCCAAGCGGGTCGCGGCCCGGCGCGCGCGGGCGTCGGCGCAGGCCACCGACGCGGACGGCGACGAGCCGGACCTCGCCGACGACGCCGTGCTCGCCACCGAGCTGCGGCGCGAGCGGGCGATGGCGGCGGCGTCGAGCGCGCCGGCGCGGCCCGGCAAGTCGGGTTCGCGCGCGGCCCGGCCGTCCGGCAAGGCGTCGCGTCCGACGGGGAAGCGCAGCCGTTGAGCGCCGAGACCGTCCCGGACGACTCGGTGCTGGAGCTCGCCCACGTCCTCGGGCTGGTCCGCGACGTTCCCGACCATCCGCAGCCGGGAGTGCTCTTCCGCGACGTCACGCCCGTGCTGGCCGACGCCGAGGCCTTCGCCACCATCGCCACCGAGCTGGCGTCGCTGGTGGGGGAGGCCGATGTCGTGGTCGGGGTGGAGGCGCGGGGGTTCCTGCTCGGCGCCGCCGTCGCGCTGGTGGCGGGCACCGGCATCGTGCCCGTGCGCAAGGCGGGCAAGCTGCCGCGCGTCGCGGGGTCGCGCACCTACGAGCTCGAGTACGGCACGGCCACCCTGGAGCTGCCGGCGGACGTCATCGCCCCCGGGGCACGCGCGTTCGTCGTCGACGACGTCCTGGCCACCGGCGGCACCGCGGCCGCGGCCTCGGCGCTGCTGGCCGGCGCCGGCGTCGACGTGGTCGGCTTCGGGGTGCTGCTGGAGCTCACGGCGCTGGGCGGCCGCGACGCGCTGGCCCCGATCCCGGTGCACGCCCTGCTCACCGTCTGACCGGTCCGGGACTATCCTTCCCAGGGTGACCGATGTTCAGCCCGCCGCCCCGGTGTCCGAAGCCGAGGCCGACGGGGTGAGCTCGCGGCCCTCGGCCACCCGGCGCGTCCGCGCCCGCATCGCACGACGGATGACGCCACAGCGGGTGGGGCCCGTCGCCCCGGTCCTGGAACCGCTGGCCAGCGTCCACCGCGCCATGCACCCCAAGGCCGATCTGGCGCTGCTGCAGCGCGCCTACGACGTGGCCGAGGAGAAGCACGAGGGGCAGAAGCGCAAGTCCGGCGACCCCTACATCACCCACCCGCTGGCCGTCTCCACGATCCTGGCCGAGCTGGGCATGGACACCACCACGCTGGTGGCGGCGCTGCTGCACGACACGGTGGAGGACACCGACTACTCGCTCGACCGGCTGCGCGACGAGTTCGGCGAGGAGGTCGCCCACCTCGTCGACGGCGTCACGAAGCTCGACAAGGTCGAGCTGGGCAGCGCGGCGGAGGCCGAGACCATCCGCAAGATGGTGGTCGCCATGGCGCAGGACCCCCGCGTCCTGGTGATCAAGTTGTCGGACCGGCTGCACAACATGCGCACCATGCGGTTCCTACCGCCGGAGAAGCAGGCCAAGAAGGCCCGCGAGACCCTCGAGGTGCTCGCCCCGCTGGCGCACCGGCTGGGCATGGCCACGGTGAAGTGGGAGCTCGAGGACCTGTCGTTCGCGATCCTGCACCCGAAGAAGTACTCGGAGATCGTGCGGCTCGTGGCCACCCGCGCGCCCTCGCGCGACACCTACCTCAAGCAGGTGATCAGCGAGGTCTCCACGCAGCTCGACGGCGCGCGGATCAACGCGAAGGTCGAGGGCCGCCCCAAGCACTACTACTCGATCTACCAGAAGATGATCGTCAAGGGTAAGGACTTCGACGACATCCACGACCTGGTCGGCGTCCGCGTGCTCGTCGACGAGGTGCGCGACTGCTACGCCGCCATGGGCATGGTCCACGCGCTGTGGCAGCCGATGCCGGGCCGGTTCAAGGACTACATCGCCCAGCCGCGGTTCGGGGTCTACCAGTCGCTGCACACCACCGTCATCGGGCCGGACGGCAAGCCCCTGGAAGTGCAGATCCGCACGCACGAGATGCACCACACCGCCGAGTACGGCATCGCCGCGCACTGGCGCTACAAGGAGATCGCGCGGGGGCAGTCGGGCGGCAGCGGCGTCGAGCTCGACGACATGTCGTGGATGCGCCAGCTGCTCGACTGGCAGCGGGAGGCCGCCGACCCGGGCGACTTCCTGGAGTCGCTGCGTTTCGACCTGGGCACCAAGGAGATCTTCGTCTTCACGCCCAAGGGCGACGTGATCACGCTGCCGTCCGGCTCCACGCCCGTCGACCTGGCGTTCGCCGTCCACACCGAGGTCGGCAACCGCTGCATCGGCTCCCGCGTCAACGGCCGGCTCGTGGCGCTGGAGCGCAAGCTCGAGTCCGGCGACGTCGTGGAGATCTTCACGTCCAAGGCGGAGGGGGCGGGCCCCAGCCGCGACTGGCTGGCGTTCGCCGCGTCCCCGCGGGCCAAGACGAAGATCAAGCAGTGGTTCGCGAAGGAGCGTCGCGAGGAGGCCATCGAGGCGGGCAAGGAGGCCATCACCCGCGAGGCGCGCCGCACGTCGATGCCGCTGCAGCGGCTGGTCTCCGCCGACGCCATGGCCGCGCTCTCGCACGAGCTGCACTTCCCGGACCTCTCCGGGCTCTACGCCGCCGTCGGTGAGGGCCACGCGAGCGCCCGCCACGTCGTGCAGCGGCTCGTCGCCCTGCTCGGGGGCGAGGAGCAGGCGGAGGAGGACCTCGCCGAGCGCGCCACCCCGTCCACCGTGCGGCTGCGCCGGGCCGCGGGGGAGGCCGGCGTCGTCGTCCGCGACGGCGAGGCCGACATCGGCGAGCTCTACACGAAGCTCGCCCGCTGCTGCACGCCCGTGCCCGGCGACGACATCCTCGGCTTCGTCACCCGCGGCGGTGGCATCTCCGTGCACCGCACCGACTGCACCAACGCCCAGGAGCTGCAGAGCCGCGCCGAGCGGATCGTCGACGTGGCGTGGTCGGTGTCGCCGGGCTCGGTGTTCCTCGTCGCGATCCAGGCCGAGGCGCTCGACCGCCACCGGCTGCTCTCCGACATCACGAAGGTGCTGGCCGACGAGAAGGTCAACATCCTGTCGGCGTCGGTCACCACGTCGCGCGACCGGGTCGCGGTCTCGCGCTTCAGCTTCGAGATGGGCGACCCCAAGCACCTCGGCCACGTGCTCGGGGCCGTGCGCAACGTGGAGGGCGTCTACGACGTGTACCGGGTGACGAGCGCGAGCTGACGGAACGCCGGGTGAGCTGCACGTCGAGAATCGGGCCGCGGCAGGGCACCCGACGTGGCCGGGCCGTCGTGACCGGGGGGCCGCGGCGCGAGCGGGGAGCCAGGCGCGCCGCGAGGCCGGCCGAAGATCGCACCGTGATCCCGCCGTGGGCGTGGTCGCGGGTGTGGTCCTGGTCGGACGGCGCCGGGCTCAGCCGCCCCACAGGCCGCAGTGGTGCTCGGCGGCCACGTCCGCGGCCGGGCGGGCGGCCATGGTGGTCGCGCCGATGGAGAGCACCTGGCCGGCGCCGCTCCAGCGGGGCCAGGTGCGGGCGTCACCGCTCGGGTCGCCCGCGACCACGAACCGTGCCCAGGCCGCCACCATCCGGTCGGCCTGCGTCCGCTGGGCCGGGGTGAACGCCGGCTGCCCGGGCACGAGGTCGAACAGGTAGGCCATCTCGGCGCCGTGCGTGGCGCCGCCGGCCAGCGTCGGCGGCAGCCCGATGAACGTCGACGGCGCGGTCGGGTCGGCGAACTCGTAGGCGTAGAGCGGGGCCTGCGCCTTCCCGTAGGCCGCCAGCGCGGGGCAGGCGTACGCCCGGTCGGTGACGACGTCGGCCCAGGCCCGGCCGGGGGAGCGGCCGAGGGCGGGGTAGGCGCCGCCGGCCGCGGCGGGGTCCGGGGCGACGGCGGCGAGCATGGACCGGAAGCGGTCGACGGTGAGCGGGGCGCCGGCGTTGTCGAAGAACGCGGCGGTGAACAGCGTGCCCTCGTCCTGGTCGGTGCCCATGAGCGTCGGCATCGGGCGGGGGTCCTCCGGCCGGGCGGGCAGGGTCGGCGTGCCGACCGCGGGGCTCCAGTACACCCCCGTCCCGTGGACGAGACGCGCGACGGGCTGCGCCCGCAGGCAGGCCAGGGCCGTCGCGGGGTCGGGGCAGCCCAGCCGCGCGGCCGCGGCCAGCCCGTTGCGGACCACCTGGTCCACCGGCTTCCAGGTGGCGCTCGCCGGGCCGGCGGCGGGGACGACCACGCGGTAGAGGTCGGCCGTGCCGCACTCGCCGCTCTGGACGACCGCCTGGCGGAACAGGTCCGCCGCGGTCGGCGAGGCCCTCTGCGCGCACACGCTGTCGGCGCCCGCGGACTCCCCGGCCAGCGTCACCGCGGCCGGGTCGCCGCCGAACGCGGCGACGTTGCGCTGCACCCACCGCAGCGCCGCCTGCTGGTCGAGCAGCCCGAAGTCGCCGGAGCCGTCGAGCCCGGGCAGACCCAGGTAGCCGAGCATCCCGAGCCGGTAGTTCGCGGTGACCACGACCATCGGCCCGGCCGTGGCCAGGCGTCGGGGATCGACGTCGCCGCCCGACCCTGCGCTGAACGCGCCGCCGTGCAGGAACACCAGCACGGGCAGCGTCGACGCCGCGGTGGTGCCCGCCGGGACCGTGACGTCGACGGTCAGGCAGTCCTCGTCCGTGCTCGCCGCCGTCAGGGTGCGGGGTGCCGGGAGCGGCGGCGAGCTGGGGGCAGCGGGGACCGGGTCGCGTGTGGTCCCGGGTGCCGGTCCACCCCGACGCGGGCTGCGGCGGGGCCCAGCGCAGCGGACCGACGGGCGGGGCGGCGTAGGGCAGGCCGCGGTAGCGCAGGACGTCACCGTCGGCCAGGCCCGTGACCGCGCCCTGCTCGACGGTGACGGCGGGGCCGAGCGGAGGGGCGACGGGACCGGGCGCCGAGCAGGCCGCCAGGAACGACAGGCCGATCGCGGTCGACACCCGGCGACGCACGGCTCCCCGTCGTGGTCGGGACGGCGACCGGCTCGACCGGCGTGCCGCCGCCGGCCCGGGCGCCGGGCGGATCGTCATGGCCCCGCCGAGGAGCGCGTCAGCCCACCACCGCGGACGTGATCGTGACGGGCACCTTCGGCTTGCCGTCGCCGGCACCGTTCGAGTCGTCCTCGCCCGCCTTGGCGATCTTGTCCAGCGTCGCCAGGCCGGGGGCGTCGATGGTGCCGAACACCGTGTAGTCGGGGGGCAGCGTCGAGTCGGCGTAGACGAGGAAGAACTGGCTGCCGCCGGAGTTGGGCGCCGACGTCTTGGCCATCGCCACCGTGCCGCGCGGGTAGGTGACCGTGCCGTTCGCGGCGGGGGCCAGCCCCTTGGGTGCCTCGTCGGTGATCGTGTAACCCGGTCCGCCCGAGCCGGTGCCGGTCGGGTCCCCGCACTGCAGCACCTTGAGGCCGGCCCCGGTGGTGAGGCGGTGGCACGTCGTGCCGTCGAAGTACTTCTGGCGCGCCAGGCTCAGGAAGCTGTTGACGGTGCAGGGGGCCTCGGCGGCGTTGAGGGTGAGCCGGATCGGGCCGGCCGACGTGGTGAGCGCGACGGTGCTGGTGCCGGTGGTGGGCACGTCCTTGGTCGTGGGCGGGTTGTTGGCCTTGGCGGCCGAGCCCTCGGGCGGGTAGGCGCAGCTGCCGGGCGGCAGGGCGGCCGCGGCCTGCGACGTGGGGGTGGCGGCGTCGGAGGGGGCGGCCGCGGTGTCGCTGCTCCTGGGCAGCGTGGTGAGCAGCACCACGCCCACCACCACGACGACGACCACCGCGACGGAGGTGATCACGGCGATCTGCCGGCGTCGCTTCGCCTGCTGCACGCGCCGTTCCTGCTGCCGGGCGAGCTTGCGCTTCGCCGCCTCACGCCGCATCTGGTTCGTCGCCACCGACACATCTCCCTCGCTCGCCCGATCGCGCGCAGGATAACCAGCCATCCTGAGAGAACCCCGTGGCCCTCGCTGTCTAGGGTTGGGCTGTGCTTGTCGCAGGTTTTCCGGCCGGGTCGTTCCAGACCAACTGCTACGTGGTGGCGTCCGCCGCGGGGGAGGCGTGCGTGGTGGTCGACCCCGGCCAGGACGCCGTCGAGCCCCTCGAGGCGCTGCTCGCCGAGCACCGGTTGACGCCGGTGGCGGTACTGCTCACCCACGGCCACTTCGATCACACCTTCTCCGTCGCCCCGGTCTGCGACGGCCACGACGTGCCCGCCTGGATCCACCCGGACGACAAGGACATGCTCGCCGACCCGATGAAGGGCATGTCCACCCAGGCGTCCGCGTTCTTCGGCGGCAGGATCGAGCTGCGGGAGCCGAAGGAGGTCCGCACGCTCGCCGACGGTGGCTCGCTGGAGCTGGCCGGGCTCACCCTCGGCGTCGCCCACACGCCCGGCCACACCGAGGGCTCGGTGATCTTCACGACGCCCACCGAGGAGGGGGTCGAGGTGATCATCGCGGGCGACACGCTGTTCGCGGGCTCCATCGGGCGCACCGACCTGCCCGGCGGCGACTTCGCGAAGATGCAGGCCAGCCTGCGCGACAAGATCCTCACCCTCGACGACTCGGGCGTCGTCCTGCCGGGCCACGGGCCCACCACCACGATCGGTCGCGAGCGGGCGTCCAACCCGTACCTGCAGGACCTCGGCACGCCGGCTCCCGGACGTGGGATGTGAGCACCTTCGCCGCCCCCAAGGGCATCCCGGAGTACTACCCGCCGTCCTCGGCCGGGTTCGAGCACGTCCGCTCCACCCTGCTCACCGCGGCCGACCGGGCGGGCTACGGGCTCATCGAGCTGCCCGTGTTCGAGGACACCGGGCTCTACGCGCGGGGGGTCGGGGAGTCCACCGACGTCGTGTCCAAGGAGATGTACACCTTCGCCGACCGCGGCGAGCGTTCGGTCACGCTGCGGCCCGAGGGCACGGCGGGCGTCGTCCGGTCGGTGATCGAGCACGGCCTCGACCGCGCCGGGCTGCCCGTCAAGCTGCGCTACGCCGGACCCTTCTTCCGCTACGAACGCCCGCAGGCCGGCCGCTACCGGCAGCTGCAGCAGGTGGGCGTCGAGGCCATCGGGGTGGACGACCCCGCGCTCGACGCCGAGGTCATCGCGATCGCCGACGAGGGTTTCCGCGCGCTGGGTCTCACCGGCTACCGGCTGGAGCTCACCTCGCTGGGCGACGCCGACTGCCGTCCCGCCTACCGGGAGCTGCTGCAGGAGTTCCTCGCCGGCCTCGACCTCGACGAGCCCACCCGCGCCCGCGCCGCGCTCAACCCGCTGCGGGTGCTGGACGACAAGCGCCCCGAGGTGAAGGCGCTGATGGCCGACGCGCCGCTGCTGCTCGACCACCTCTCGCCCGTCTCGGCCGAGCACCACGCCGCCGTGCTCAAGCACCTCGACGCCCTGGGCGTCGCGTACGTCGAGAACCCGCGGATGGTGCGCGGCCTGGACTACTACACCAAGACCACCTTCGAGTTCGTCCACGACGGGCTCGGCGCGCAGTCGGGCATCGGCGGCGGCGGTCGCTACGACGGGCTGATGGCCACGCTCGGCGGCCAGGAGCTGTCGGGCATCGGCTACGGTATCGGCGTCGACCGCACCCTGCTGGCGTGCCGCGCCGAGGGGCTCGCGCCCTGGTCGGAGGCCCGCTGCGAGGTGTTCGGGGTGCCGCTGGGCGACGCGGCCCAGCAGCGGCTCGTCGTGCTGGCGGGGGAGCTGCGCACGGCCGGGGTGCGCGTCGACCTGTCCTACGGCGGCCGCGGCCTCAAGGGCGCGATGAAGTCCGCCGACCGCTCCGGCGCCCGGTTCGCGCTGGTGCTGGGCGATCGCGACCTGGAGTCGGGCACGGTCGGGGTGAAGGACCTGGTGGCGGGCTCCCAGGAGTCGGTGGCCCTGGACGCGGTGGTGGCGGACCTGCTCACCCGCCTCGCGTGAGCACCTCGCAGCCCGTGGGGTGTCGTCGCAGCACGCCGGCGGGCTGCGACGTGCGCGGCGGGCTGCGACGTCGGGGCGCCTCCCGATCCCGCACGACGCGCAACGGGTGCGGCGGCGCAGGGGCGGGCGCGCTGATCGACGGCGGCGATCATCGGGTGAGCGGCCGGCCGGTGATCGCGGCGCGCCGCACGCTGACGTCCTCGTCAGGGCGTCGGTGTGCGGTCCGTGGCGATCACGTGGGAGCCGCACGGTGAGCGACGAGGACGCCCGGCGGTGGGACGCGCGGCACGGCGCCGTCGACGCGGTGGGTCCGCTGCCGCCCGACGCGCTGCGGGGGCGCCTCGACCTGCTGCCGTCCGGCGGGCTCGCGCTGGATGTCGCGTGCGGGCGTGGGGCGGTGTCGCGGTGGCTCGCCGAGCGCGGGTTCGTCGTCGACGCGGTGGACGTGTCCCCGGTGGCGCTCGCCACCGTCGCCGAGGTCGAGGGTGTGCGGGCCGTCCGCGCCGACCTCGATCTCGGGCTTCCCCCGGTCTGCGCGGGGCCCTACGACGTCGTCGTCTGCCAGCGGTTCCGCGACCCCGCGCTCTACCCGACCTTCGTCGAGCGGCTCGCGCCCGGTGGCCTGCTGGTGGTCACCGTGCTCTCGGAGGTCGACGACGAGCCCGGCCCCTTCCGCGCCCCGGCCGGCGAACTGGAGGGGGCCTTCGCCGGCCTCGACGTCCTCCTCCAGCGCGAGGTCGACGGCGAGGCCCACATCGTGGCCCGGGCCGTCCGCGCAGACCCCGCATCCTCCGCGCGGGCCCCGTAACCCCTGCGAGCAGCACACCCGGTCGGCCATGACGCGGTCAGTGGCGTTCCCGGCTCGCCACCAGGGCCGCCAGGGCCGTGGTGATCGGCACCGAGGCCACCAGCCCGATGCTGCCCACCAGCGTGCGGACCACCTCGGTGGCCACGTCCTGGCTCGTGATCACGTCGCCGAGGCCGCGCCCGGACAGCGTGAACAGCAGCAGCAGGGGCAACGACGCGCCCGCGTAGGCCAGCACGAGCGTGTTCACCGCCGACGAGACGTGGTCGCGGCCGATCCGCATCGCCGAGGCGAACAGGCCCCGGGCGCTCATGGTGGGGTCGGCCCGCCGCAGCTCCCACACGGCGCTGGTCTGCGTGACGGTGACGTCGTCGAGCACGCCCAGCGCGCCGATGACCATCCCGGCGAGCAGCAGGCCGCGCGCGTCCACGGCGGTGCCGAGCGACTGGATCAGCGTGCTCGTCTGCTCGTCGAGCCCGGTGAGCTCCGAGGCCACGGAGAAGCCGTAGCTCAGCGCCCCGATCAGCGCCAGTGACACCAGGGTGCCCAGCACGGCCGTCGACGTCCGGGCGGACGGGCCGTGGGTCAGATACAGCACCACGAACATGATCAGGCAGGCGCCGACGATCGCGACGGCGAGCGGGTTGTGGCCCTGCAGGATCGCCGGGAGCACGAACACGATCAGCACCACGAAGCTCAGGCCCAGGGCCACGAGCGCCGCGAGCCCGCGCCAGCGGCCCAGCACCAGCACGGCGGCGGCGAAGAGGCCCGCGAGCCACCAGAGCGAGGCGCCGCGCTCGAAGTCGACGACCGAGTACGAGCCGGGGTCGTCGGGGTTGCCGCCGGAGAAGCTCAACACGATCTCGTCGCCCACCGCGTACCGGGGCGTGCTGGGCTCGACCGGGACCAGCTGGGCGAGGTCGCGACCGGGCAGTGGCCCGTCGGTCATGTGGACGACGAGCGCCAGGCAACCGTTGTCGCCGCTGCCCGGGGAGCACTCCGAGACCTTGGTGGCCGTGATCCGGCCGTGCACCGGCGTGCCCGAGTTGGCGGCCGGGGCCGCGGCGGTGGGCCACAGCACGGCGAGCCCGACGAGCGTGGCGATCGCGCACGGCACGAGCAGCGCGGCGATGAACAGCCGTACGCGGCGTCCAGCCGGGGCCGCGGGGGTGTGGCCGTGGCCGTGGCCATGATCGTGATCGGGTGCCGGCTCCTCCTGCTTGCGGAGCCCCGCGGGCCTGGACCACAGCTCGTCGGGAGGCACGACCGGAACGGGCTCGGTGCGGGCCTCGGAGTGGCGCGCCGCGACGTTGCGCGGGGGCTGCGGGGGCATGCCCCGGGGCGGGGTCAGCGGGACCGTGCCCGGGCGGCCGTGGCGGTGCCGGCCGGCGTCGTCGGGCGTCGGGGAGACCCCCCGGGCGGTCGGCATCGACCCATCCTGCCAACCCCGCTGTGCGTCGCGCTCGGGGATCCGCCTGGATGCGGGTCACACGATCGGGGGGTCCGCACCGGGCCGTCGGCGACGGACAGTGAACCGTTGCGTTCGACTCGAACGTGTGTTCGACTAGAGTCATGCGGTGGAGCGGGCAGCAGGTTCTCGAGGACGGCGTCGGGTCCGACGATGCCCTGCCGGGGATGCGTGGCCTGCTGCGCACGGTGCGCACGCCGGAGTTCGCCGGCACGGTGTTCCACGAGGTGGAGGCGCGGTCGGTGCTCAACCGGGTGCCGGGGCCGTCACCGATGCCGTTCCGGTGGACGGTCAACCCCTACCGCGGCTGCTCCCACGCCTGCGTCTACTGCCTGGCGGGCCCCACCCGCGTGCTCCTCGCGGACGGCGGCACCCGCCCCATCGCGGAGCTGAGGGTGGGCGACGCGGTCATGGGCACCACGAAGGTCGACGGCCGGCGCACCTACGTGCCCACCACCGTGCTCGCCCACTGGTCCACCACCAAGCCCGCGCACCGCGTGCGGCTGGCGGGCGGCACCGAGATCGTCGCGAGCGGCGAGCACCGGTTCCTCACCGACCGGGGCTGGCGGCACGTCGCGGCGGGCTGGTGCCGGTCCGGGCGGCGGCCGCGGCTGGAACCGGGGAGCGCGCTGCTGGGGCCCGGTCAGGTCGCGGGGCCCCGGCCGCACACGCCGGCCTACCGCCAGGGCTACCTGGCCGGACTGGTGCGCGGCGACGGCGTGCACGACGACGGGAACGGCTTCCCCTCGGCGCAGGTCGAGCTCGAGGCACTGGGCCGCGCCCACCACTTCCTCGCGGCCGGGTCACCCGCGCGCCACGGCCCCGTCGCGGTCGGGGCGCCGGAACCGGGCCGGGTCGCGCTGCGACCGCGTCCCCGACCGGTGCTGGCCGACGTCGTGCGCGCTCCGGAGCGTCCCGGCTCGGAGTGGTGCGCCGGGTTCCTGGGCGGGCTGATCGACGCCCGCGGCCGGGTCGAGGCCGGGGAGCTGGTGGTCGGGGCGGGGGTCGACGACGAGCTCGTCGGGTCCGCCGCCGGTGCCCTGCACCGGCTCGGGTTCCGCTTCGCCGTCGGACGCCGCGGCGGCGAGCGGGTGGTGCGGGTGGTCGGCGGGCCCGCGTCGCTGACGCGGCTGGTGCAGGTGGCCGACCCGGCCGTGGGGCGCCACCGGCACCCGGTGGGTGGGGTGCCGGTCACCGGCGGGCCCGAGCTCGAGGTCGTCGACGTCCGCCCGCTGGGACTGACGATGACCATGTACGACATCACCACCGGCACGGGCGACTTCGTGGCCGAGGGCGTGGTCAGCCACAACTGCTTCGCGCGCAACACCCACACCTACCTCGACATGGACGCCGGGGCCGACTTCGACAGCCAGATCGTCGTCAAGGTCAACGTCGCGCGCGTGCTGGAACGGCAGCTCAAACGGCCGTCGTGGGAGCGCGAGGCCGTGGCGATGGGCACCAACACCGACCCCTACCAGCGCGCGGAGGGCCGCTACCGGCTGATGCCGGGCGTCATCGGCGCGCTGGCCCGGTGGGGCACCCCGTTCTCGGTCCTGACCAAGGGCACCGTCCTGGCCCGTGACCTCCCCGAGCTGACGGCCGCGGCCGCCGACGTGCCGGTCGGGCTGGGGGTGTCGATCGCGCTGGTCGACCGCGGTCTGCAGAGCCGCCTCGAACCCGGCACGCCGTCCCCGGCGGCGCGGCTCGACCTCGTCCGCCGGATCACCGACGCCGGGCTGCCGTGCGGGGTGATGGTGGCCCCGGTGCTGCCGCTGCTCACCGATTCCGCCGAGGCCCTCGACGCCCTGCTCGGGCCGATCGCGGCCGCGGGCGCCACGGGGGCCAGCGTGATGGCCCTGCACCTGCGCCCGGGCACCCGTGAGTGGTTCCTGGCCTGGCTGGCGCGCGAGCACCCCGGCCTCGTCGAGCGGTACGCGCGGCTCTACCGGCGCGGGGCCTACGTCGACCCGGAGTACCGGCGTGCGCTGGGGGAGCGGGTCACGCCGCTGCTGCGCCGTCACGGGCTGGCCGGGAGCTTCCCGGTGCTCCGCGGGGTGGGCGCGGTGGTCGCCGATCCACCGACCGACGAGGGGGAGCAGCTGAGCCTGCTCTAGGACCATCCACCGGCCGCGAGCATCACGACCGGGGCGGCGAGGGCGAACGCGACGCGCCGCCGCCGCGGCCGGAGCGTCGCCGCGTGGCGTCCTCCGAGCCTCCGGGCGGCCGACTCCGCGCGGAGGGGAAGCCCGGCCAGGGACCCGCGGACCCTGCTACCCCTCGGCGCATGTCGAGCACTCTCCGTAGTAATCAGAGGGGTAGACGTCACGCTAAGGAGTCGACGAGCTCATCGTGACATCACGTGCCGAGCGCTGGGCCGGTCGCGGTGGGCGGTGCGGCAAACCTGGTGGCCGGGTGCCGGGGGTGCCCGGATAACCTCGCACCGTGATGCGTACCCACCCCGCCGGCAGCCTGCGTGCCGAGAACGCCGGACAGTCCGTGACCCTCGCCGGGTGGGTGGCCCGCCGCCGTGATCACGGCGGCGTGATCTTCATCGACCTCCGCGACGCCTCCGGATCGGCCCAGGTCGTGTTCCGCGAGGGCGAGATGGCCGAGCGGGCCCACCGCCTGCGCTCCGAGTTCTGCGTGCAGGTCACCGGCGAGGTCGTGCTGCGCCCGGACGGCAACGACAACCCCGAGCTGCCCACCGGCGCCATCGAGGTCACCGTCACCGCGCTCACCGTGCTGTCGGAGTCGGCGCCGCTGCCGTTCCCGATCGACGGCTACAGCGAGGTCGGTGAGGAGATCCGGCTCAAGCACCGCTACCTGGACCTGCGCCGCAGCGGCCCCGCTGCGGCCCTGCGCCTGCGCAGCGAGGCCAACCGGGTGGCGCGCACGGTGCTGCACGACCGCGACTTCGTCGAGGTCGAGACGCCCACGCTCACCCGTTCCACGCCCGAGGGTGCCCGCGACTTCCTCGTGCCCGCCCGGCTCAAGCCCGGCTCCTGGTACGCGCTGCCGCAGAGCCCGCAGCTGTTCAAGCAGCTCCTGATGGTGGCCGGCACCGAGCGCTACTACCAGATCGCGCGCTGCTACCGCGACGAGGACTTCCGCGCCGACCGCCAGCCGGAGTTCACCCAGCTCGACATCGAGATGAGCTTCGTCGAGCAGGACGACGTCATCGAGCTCGGCGAGACCATCACCGCGGCGCTGTGGAGGGAGCTCCTCGGCTACGAGATCCCGCGGCCGATCGCGCGGCTCACCTACGCCGAGTCGATGGCCCGCTACGGCTCCGACAAGCCCGACCTGCGCTTCGCCATCGAGCTCACCGACATGACGGAGTACTTCGCCGACACCCAGTTCCGGGTGTTCCAGAATCCCTACGTCGGCGCCGTCGTCATGCCGGGCGGGGCGTCGCAGGCCCGGCGCACGCTCGACGGCTGGCAGGAATGGGCCAAGCAGCGCGGCGCCCGCGGGCTCGCTTACGTGCTCATCGGCGAGGACGGCACGGTCGACGAGCGCGGGCCGGTCGTCAAGAACCTGTCCGAGGCCGAGCGCGACGGGCTGGCCAAGGCCGTCGGCGCCGCCCCCGGTGACTGCATCTTCTTCGCCGCCGGGCACCCGTCGGACGCCCGCGCCCTGCTCGGGGCGGCGCGCGGCGAGATCGCGCAGCGCTGCGGGCTGGTCGACGAGAGCGCGTGGTCGTTCGTCTGGATCGTCGACGCGCCGATGTTCGAGCGCATCCGCGACGACAAGGGCAACGAGCTGGGCTGGACCGCCGTGCACCACCCGTTCACCTCGCCCAACGGCGACTGGATGGACCGGTTCGAGGAGGACCCGTCGGAGGCACTGGCGTTCGCCTACGACATCGTCTGCAACGGCAACGAGATCGGCGGTGGGTCCATCCGTATCCACCGCTCCGACGTCCAGGAGCGCGTGTTCGCGCTGCTGGGCATGGACGAGGCCGAGCAGCGGGAGAAGTTCGGCTTCCTGCTCGACGCGTTCGCCTACGGCCCGCCCCCGCACGGCGGCATCGCGTTCGGGTGGGACCGCATCTGCATGCTGCTCACCGGCGCCGACTCGCTGCGTGACGTCATCGCGTTCCCGAAGTCGGGCGGCGGCTTCGACCCCCTGACCTCCGCGCCCGCGCCGATCACGCCCGAACAGCGCAAGGAGGCCGGGGTCGACGCCAAGCCGGCCCCGCCGAAGCAGGCCTGATCGCAGGCTGTGCAACATCTTCGGGTGATCGCGCCGTCCGACCGGACGGACGCGGTCCGCGACCTCCTGATCGCCGAGCCCGGCGCCACCCACGTCACGGTGCAGCCGGGCGTGGCGGTGGAGCCGGCGGGGGACCTGGTCGAGGCCGACGTCACCCGGGAGGCCGTCGACGACGTGCTCGCCGGCCTTCGCGACCTCGGTGTCGACCACAGCGGCGGCGTCACGCTGGAGATCATCGACACCACCCTGTCCGACCACGCCGACGCCGCCGAGGAGGCGGTGCCCGGCGACCCCAACGACGCGGTCATCTGGGACGAGCTGGTGGCCCGCACCGGCGAGGACTCGCGGCTGTCGATCGGCTACCAGGCGTTCCTGACGATCGCGTGCCTGCTGGCCGCGATCGGGGCGATCACCGACTCGTCGGTCACGGTCGTGGGCGCGATGGTGCTGGGCCCGGAGTTCGGGCCGCTCGCCGCGGTGGCCGTCGGCCTCGTGCTGCGGCGCGGCGATCTCGTGCGGCGCGGTGTGATCGCCCTCACGGCGGGCTTCCCGCTGGCCATGGTCGTCACGGCGCTGGCCACCCTGCTGTTCGACGCGGTCGGGTTCCTGTCGACCTCCGCCCTGGACAACCTCGACCAGGTGGACTTCATCTACAAGGTCGGGCCGTTCTCCTTCATCGTCGCCCTGCTCGCGGGCGCGGCCGGGATGCTCGCGCTGACCTCGGCGAAGTCGGCGTCGCTGGTGGGGGTGTTCATCTCGGTCACCACCGTGCCGGCGGCCGCGTTCGCCTCGGTCGCGCTGGTCGAGGGCCGCTACGCCGAGGCCCTGGGGTCGGCGCTGCAGCTGGTCGTCAACGTGGTGGGGATCGTCGTCGCGGCCGTGCTGGTCCTGATGCTCGCGCGCCGTCCCGGCATGCGTGGGCGGGGACGGCGGCGGCTGTCGGCGGGGTAGGGTCGCAGGCAATGGACGACGACCTGGGCAGGTTCCCCAGGCCGGTGCTCGCGGCGCTGGCCGCGGCGGAGCGGTTGCTCACCCGCAGGGCCGGGGCCGGCGTCGTGCTGGCCGATCCGGAGGACCTCGGCGGCAGCGACCGGTCGGTCGTCGCCCGGGCCCGCGTGGCCCGCAACCCCTTCTCGCTGCCCCGCACGCTCGTCGTCAAGCACTACCTCGACGAGCCCACGCCGGGGCGTCCCGATCCCTTCCGCTACGAGGTGGCCAGCTGCCAGCTGTTCACGGCGCTGCCCGCCGACGCCCGCCCCAGCCCCATCCTCATCGCCCACGACCCCCAGGCGCGGCTGCTCGTGCTGGAGGACCTCGGCCGCAGCTCCACGCTCGCCGACAAGCTCTTCGGCCCCGATCCCGCCGCCGCGCAGCGCTGCCTGCTGAGCTGGGCGCGCGGGCTGGGCCGGATGCAGGCGGCAACGGCCGGCCGGGAGGACGACTTCGGGGCCCTGCTGCGCCGCCTCGGGGAACGCACGTGGCGCGATCCGATGGCCGACGACGCCCGCGCCGCGTTCGCCGGCGTGGCCGGGCTGCTCGCCCAGGAGCTGGGGGTGCACGTGCCGCCCGCCGCCACGCGGGAGGCCTACGACACCGCCCGGCTGCTGGGCGGCACCCGCTACCGCGCGTTCAGCCCGTCCGACACCTGCCCGGACAACAACCTCGTCACCAGCAAGGGCGTGCGGTTCGTCGACTTCGAATGGGGCTGCTTCCGCGACATCTCCCTCGACGCCGCCTACTTCCGCGTGCCGTTCCCGGGCTGCGAGGCCAGCTTCGCACTGCCCGACGGCATGGCCGAGACGATGCTGGAGGCCTGGCGCAACGAGGTCGCCGCCGTGTGGCCCGACCTGGACGTGCCGGGCGTGCTCGAGCAGCGGCTGCTCGACGCCCACCTGCTGTGGGTGTGGCTGTGCACCTGGTGGATGCTGCCGCGGATCCGGGTGAAGGACCTGCCGGTCGGCCCCGACGCCACCCGTTCCCCGCGGATCAGCACGGCGCTCGCCCACTACTGGCGCCAGCTCGCCGTGGCCGCGGAGTCGGCGGACCGCCCGGCCACGGCCGAGCTCGGCACGATGGTGGCCGAGGCGCTGGGCAAGCGGTTCCCCGACTCGCCCAACGCGCTGCCGGTCTACCCGGCCTTCCGCACCGCCGCGTAAGTTCCCCGATCCGACGCCGACGCGTCACCCTGCGCACACCGCCGGTGAGCCCACGTCGGTGATCGTGTCGGCCGTGCCGGCATGGATCACTCCGCCCCTCCCGGTGCTGCGCGTCGCGCGCACCCTCGTGACGCTCGGCGACTCCACCTCCGTCGGCCTCGGCGACCCGGCTCCGGGTGGTGGCTGGCGCGGTTTCCCCGTCCTGCTCCGCGACGCCCTGGGCGCGTCGGTGCTGGTCAACCCGTCGCGCACCGGCGCCCGGATGGCCGACGTGCGGCGCGAGCAGCTCCCGGTGGCGCTGGCCGCGGCCCCGGACGTCGTGGTGCTGTTCGTCGGGATGAACGACACGCTGCGGTCGGACTTCGACCCCGCGGCGATGCGGTCCGACGCCGCCGCGATCGTGCGCGAGCTGCATGACGCCCGCGCCCACGTCCTGCTGGTGCGCTACCACGACCACACGCGGGTGTTCCGGCTGCCCGCCCCGCTGCGGCGGGCGCTGGGCCGCCGGATCGAGGCCCTCAACGGCGTCGTCGACGGGATGGCCGGGCCGGGGGTGGACGTGCTGGACGTCGGCGACCTGCCGGGCGCCTACGAGCGGTCCGCGTGGGCGGTGGACCGGCTGCACCCCTCGGAGCAGGGGCACCGGATGCTCGCGGCCGGCTTCGCGGCGCTGCTGGCCGGGGCGGGGTTCGCCGTGCCGCGTCCGGTGGGTCTGGAGTGCGCGGGTGGGCGGGAGGTGACGGCCGCGCACCGCGTGGCCTGGCTGGTCGCCAAGGGTGTGCCGTGGCTGGTCCACCGCAGCCGCGACCTCGGCCCGGTGGTCGTACAGGGGTTGGTGTCGGAGCTGGTCAGGCGGCCTGGTCGAGCTCGCGTGCGGTGAAGTCGCCGGTGACGGGCAGGCCGGCCTCGATCAGCCACAGCTGCGCGCGGGTGCAGGTGGGGCAGATCCAGGTGACGGTACGGTCGCGCTCGTGCTGGCTGCTCCAGCTGAGCCCGGCGGCATCAGCGGTGGTGCGGGCGAGGGCGCAGAGAGGGCATGTGTGGGTCTCCATGCCACCGAAGAGTGGCGGCCGCACTTTGCGGTGCTGTGAACGGCGTGCGAAGGGTGCGGTGCGTTGACGTCCGACTACCGGACGTCACAGGGCTCGCAGGAACCGGTCGATCCTGACCAGGGCCTCTTCCAGCTGGGGGAGCGCCGTCGCGTAGGAGCACCGCACGTGGCCCTCGCCCGACGGCCCGAAGACCCCGCCGGGCACCACGGCCACGTGCTCGGCCTGCAGGAGCTTCTCCGCGAACGTCTCGGAGTCCAGGCCCGAGGCGCGGATCGACGGGAACGCATAGAAGGCGCCACCGGGCTCGGGGCAGTCGAGCCCGATCTCGCGCAGCCCCTTCACGAACACGCGCCGGCGCCGGTCGTAGTCGGCGACCATCGCCTCGACGTCGTCGTCGGACCCGGACAGCGCCTCGACGGCGGCGAGCTGGGAGACGTGCGGAGCGCACAGCATCGTGTACTGGTGCACCCGCACACACAGCTCCGCGACGGCGGCGGGCGCGCAGATCCAGCCCACCCGCCAGCCCGTCATGGCGTGGGCCTTGGAGAACCCGCCCAGCAGTACCGTGCGCTCGCGCGCGCCGGGCAGCGTGCCCAGGCACGTGTGCGCGCCGGTGTAGGTGAGCCGGTCGTAGATCTCGTCGGAGATCAGGTAGAGGTCGTGCTCCTCGGCCAGGCGGACCAGGGCCTCCAGCGCCGCCCGGGGCTGCACGGCGCCCGTCGGGTTGGCCGGCGAGCCGATGAGGATGGCCTTCGTGTTCGGCGTGATCGCGGTGGCCACCACGTCGGCGTCGATCGCGAAGCCGTCGTCGGCGCGCGTGGGCACGCGCACCGGGGTGCCACCGGCGAACGCCACACAGGGCTCGTAGGCGACGTAGCAGGGCTCCGGGACGATCACCTCGTCACCGGGGTTGAGCAGCACCCGCAACACGAGGTCGAGGCCCTCGGAGACGCCGGTGGTGATCAGGCACTCGGCACCGGGGTCGTAGGTGGCGCCGTAGCGGGAGGCGAGATCGGCGCAGATCAGCTCGCGGAGCTTGGGCAGGCCCGCGTTGGAGGTGTAGGTGGTGTAGCCGTGCTCCAGGGCGTAGATGCCGGCCTCGCGCACGCGCCACGGCGTGACGAAGTCGGGCTCACCGACGCCGAGGCTGATCACGTCGTCCATATCGGCGGCGATGTCGAAGAACCGCCGGATGCCCGACGGCGGGCAGGCGGCGATGACCGAGTTCAGCGGCTTCACGGCGTGACCGGCAGACGGTGGTCGGGCTCGGCCTTGGCGAAGTCGTCGCCGTCGCGCTTGTAGGTCTTGAGGACGAAGTGCGTGGCCGTGGAGCGCACGCGGTCGATGGTGGAGAGCTTCTGCGACACGAAGTCCGAGACCGCGCGGATCGTGGCGCCGTCCACGGTGCAGCGCAGGTCCTGGCTGCCCGAGACGAGGTAGACGCTGCGCACCTCGGGGAACCGCGCGATGCGGGCGGCCACGTCGTCGAACCCGACGCCGCGGGCGGGGGCCAGGGAGACGTCGATGAAGGCGGTGACGGTCTCGCGTGTGGGGTCCTCGTCGACGGCGTCCCAGTCGACCACGGCCTTGTAGCGGCGGATCGCGCCCGAGGCCTCCCATCCGGAGATCGCCTCGCGCACCTGCTCGACCGGGAGGTCCAGCATCGTCGCGATGGTGTCGGGGGAGAGCTGGGCGTCGCGCTCCAGGAGTTCGAGGATCTGCCGCACGGACCGACCCTACGTCGCACTCGCCGCGAGCCGCCCCACCGCCTCGCGGAGGTCACCCGCCGGGAGGGACGCGAAGCAGCAGCGCATCGACGACGGCAGGGTCGCGTCCACGGCGAACGCGCTGCCGGGAACGAACGCGACACCGTGCTCCAGCGCCCTGGGCAGCAGTGCGGCGGTGTCGGTGCCGTCCGGGAAGGTGAGCCAGCAGAACATGCCTCCGGTCGGCACCGTGCAGCCGGCCTGGGGCAACAGCTCGGCGACGGCGCCGCAGAACGCCCGGGCGCGGGCCGCGGTCACGGTGCGGACGCGCTCCAGGTGCGCGCCGAACCAGGCCGTGTCGGCGAGCAGGTCGGCCGCGATCGCCTGGGTGAGTGACGACGTGCACAGGTCGGTGCACTGCTTGAGGCGTTCGACGGCCGCGCAGACCGGGGCCGGACCGGTGATCCACCCGACGCGCAGGGCGGGGGCGAGGATCTTCGACGCGCTGCCCAGCCGCACGATCCGCTCGCCGTGCGCCGCGACCGGGACGGGCGGGGTGCCGTCGAAGGCGAGCAGCCCGTACGGGTCGTCCTCGACGACGAGGAAGCCGTGGCGGTCGGCGAGCGCGGCCAGCTCGCGGCGGCGTTCCGGGCTCATGGTGACGCCGCGCGGGTTGTGGAAGCTGCTGACCGTGTGCACCAGCCTCGGCCGCAGGCCGGCCGCGAGACGCTGGGCCAGCACGTCGACCTGCATGCCGTCGCCGTCCAGCGGCACGGTGTGCAGCGCGGCGCCGGCGGCCTGGAACACCTGCAGCGCCCCGACGTAGACGGGGTCCTCGACGACCACGGTGTCGCCGGGGTCGAGCAGGACGCGGGCGAGCAGGTCGAGGGCCTGCTGGGAGCCGGTGGTGACGACGACGTCGGACACGGGCCTCCCGCAGCGGCGCGACTCGTGCTCGGCCAGCACCTCGCGCAGGCGGGCGAGGCCGGCCGTCTCGCCGTACTGGACGGAGGCGGGGTCGTGGAGTGCCGCCGCGGCGGCCTCGGCGATGCGCTCGCGGGGCAGCAGGTCGGCGGCGGGAAGGCCGCCGGCGAGGCTCAGGACCTCCGGGCGGGCGGTGAGGGTGAGCAGGTCGCGGATGGCGGAGCCGCGGACGGCATCGAGCCTGGTGGAGAGCGTGATCACGGGAACCTCACGGTCGATCGGACGGGGTGGTCACGTCCTGGATCGACAGGGCGGGTGGGCGCGGGCCGCGGTGGGGCCTGCCGTCGATGATGCCGGGCGGTCCCGCAGATCGGAACTCGATTCCCGATATATGGGAGAATCGGGTGGTGCGGGCGTCCGGGTCGGGAGTGACGGTGGCGGACAGGATCTCCACGTCGACGAGGATGTCTGCTGCCGCGAACCGGGCCGGGTTCGTCTCTCCCTCCGACGCCTCGGACGTTCCCACCGGGCCCCGACCGGCATGGGCACCTCCGACGATGTCGGCGGCCGGTGGCAGGGTGGAGTGGTGACCGGCGAAGGGTTGTTCGACATCGACGAGCCAGAGCCGTCTCCGGCCGTCGACCGGGTCGGGGCCACCGTGCCGGAGGCGCGAAGGGTCGCGGCGCCGGAGGCGCGAAGGGTCGCGGCGCCGGAGGCACGGAAAGTCGCGGCGCCGGAGGCGCGGAAAGTCGCGGCGCCGGAGGCGCGGAAAGTCGCGGCGCCGGAGGCGCGGAAAGTCACAGCGCCCCTGGCCGCCCGCATGCGCCCCCGGACTCTCGACGAGGTGGTCGGCCAGGAGCATCTGCTCCGCCCCGGCGCGCCGCTGCGCCGGCTCGTGGAGGGCGGCGCGGCGGCGTCCGTGCTGCTCTACGGCCCGCCCGGCACCGGCAAGACCACGATCGCGCGGCTGCTGTCGCAGGTCGGCTCGCGGCACTTCGTCGCCCTGTCGGCACTGTCCTCGGGGGTGAAGGAGCTGCGCGAGGTGATCACCGACGCGCGTCGCCGCCGCGACCACCACGACCAGCAGACCGTCCTGTTCATCGACGAGGTCCACCGCTTCTCCAAGACCCAGCAGGACGCCCTGCTCGGCGCCGTCGAGGACCGGCTCGTGCTGCTCGTGGCCGCGACCACGGAGAACCCGTCGTTCTCGGTGGTGTCGCCGCTGCTGTCGCGGTCGCTGGTGCTGCAGCTGCAGTCGCTCACCGAGGACGACGTGCGTGAACTGCTGCGCCGGGCCGTCACCGATCAGCGGGGCCTCAACGGCACGGTCACCCTGGACCAGGACGCCGAGGACGCGATCGTGCGGCTGGCCGGCGGGGACGGGCGCCGGGCGTTGACCGCCCTGGAGGCCGCCGCGGACGGCGTGGTCGGCACGGGCGAGACCGTGATCGACGTCGTCGGGGTCGAGCGGGCCGTCACCGAGGCCACCGTCCGCTACGACCGCCAGGGCGACCAGCACTACGACGTCATCAGCGCGTTCATCAAGTCCATCCGCGGCTCCGACCCCGACGCCGCGCTGCACTACCTCGCCCGCATGCTCGTGGCGGGGGAGGACCCGCGGTTCATCGCGCGGAGGTTGATGGTGCACGCGAGCGAGGACATCGGCCTGGCCGACCCGACCGCGCTGCAGGCCGCTACGGCCGCCGCGCAGGTCGTGCAGCTCGTCGGGTTGCCGGAGTGCCGGATCGCGCTGGCCCAGGCCACGCTGCATCTCGCGACGGCCCCGAAGTCGAACGCCGTGATCGTCGGGATCGACGAGGCCATGTCCGACGTCCGGGCCGGGGCGACCGGGGCGGTGCCCCCGCACCTGCGCGACGGCCACTACGCGGGTGCGGAGAAGCTCGGCAACGCGGTGGGCTACCGCTACCCGCACAGCGACCCCGCCGGGGTGGTCACGCAGCAGTACCCGCCGGATGCGTTGGTGGGCAAGGACTACTACCGCCCCACCCCCCACGGCGGCGAACGCACGCTGCGCGAGAGGCTGGAGAAGCTGAGGCGCGCGATCCGCGGCCGCTGATCGAACGGGCATGGATCAGGGCGCCGCCCGGGTGCGGTCCGCGAGCAGGCGCACCGCCAGGGCGCCCAGGACCCCGCCCATCACCCAGCGCTGGGTGCGGAGCCAGGCGGGGCGTCCACCCAGGAACGCGGCCAGGGCGCCGGCGCTCAGCACGATCAGTGCGTTGACGGTCAGCGCGACCGCGATCTGGATCGACCCCAGCACCAGGCTCTGCGCCGCCACGGAACCGCGGGCGGGGTCGACGAACTGGGGCAGCAGCGCCACGTACAGCACGGCGATCTTGGGGTTGAGCAGGTTCGTGACCAGGCCCATCACCAGCAGCCGGCGCGGGGTGTCGACGGGGAGCTCCTTCGGCGCGAACACGGCGGTGCCGCCCGGCCGCACCGCCTGCCACGCCAGGAACAGAAGGTACCCGGCACCGGCGACCTTGAGCACCTCGTACGCCACCGGAACCGTCGCGAAGACCGACGCCACCCCGGCCGTCGCGGCGGCGAGGTAGACCCCGAACCCGATCGCCACCCCCACCAGCGACACCAGCCCGGCCCGTCGGCCCTGCGTGATCGACCGCGAGACCAGGTAGATCATGTTCGGGCCGGGCGTGAGGACGAGGCCGAGCGCCACCAGCGCGATGCCGACGGCCGAGGCGGTGCTGATCATGTGTCCAGTAGGCGGCGCGACGGGCACGGGGGCCACGGCCACCTACGGGGAAGTGGCCACCAGCCCGCTGGCGTCGACGTGGAACTGCATCGCCCGGTACGGCCAGTTCGTCGCGGTGTTCCACTGGCTCACGACGAGGTGCAGGTCGGCGAGCGTGCTCCCGGGCACGATGTAGCCGCCGTAGAGCTGGGCCACCCGGCCGGCGGCGTGGTCCTCGTCCTCCCAGTTGCAGCCGCGCAGCACCGTCGCGCGGGGGGCGGTGTACAGGTCGGCGGTGGGGGAGCCGAGCGCCATGACGTCCATCGCGTAGTGCTCCTGGTCGAAGAACGCGAGCATCCAGCGGCCCTCGACGCGGCGCAGCGACAGCTCCCCGAACCGCCCGGTCAGGGCGACGGTCGGTGGCCGGCCCCAGCCCCAGCCGTCGGCGTCGGTGAGCCCCCAGCCCTCCCAGGCGTCCCTGTCGGCGAGCTGGTCCTCGGGCACCCGCTGCAGGATCAGGCCCTTGTCGCGCTGGAAACCGGTGGACAGCACGTAGACGAACCCGTCGTCGCCGCGTTCCCAGGTGAGCATCTGGAAGAAGCCGTCGTGGTGGCCGGCGGCCCAGCGCACGCCCGTCGGGCGCCAGCTGGCGCCGTTGTCGCGTGAGCGGTGCAGCTCCGTCCAGCGGACGTTGCCCAGCTCGCGGCACACCATCACGTGCAGGTAGATGGTGTCACCGATCGTGATGAGGTCGGTGGGGAGCACGGTGGTGACACGCCGGACCCGACGCCCCCACCGCCGGACGGTCCTGTGGACGTAGCGCACCACCTGCCGCGCCCGCTCGCCCCGGCCCGCGGAGCCGGTCCACTCGATGCCGGTGGTAGCGGTGGCGGGGTCGCCGAAGAGCACGACGGGCGCCCGCCAGCCGCGCCCGCCCACGCCGGCCCGGGCGAACGTGTCACCGAAGACCGAGACCAGCCGCCCGTCCGGGGCGGTGACGGTGGCGCCGAGGTCGGTGCCCCCGATGTCGAAGCGGTCGGTGTGGCCGGGCCCGGTGAGATCGCGGACCTTGGACGCGAGCTTCACGGAGCGCCCCCCGGTGCCAGCAAAGTGGCTTTCCTGTCATCTGGTGCCAGCAAAGTGGCTTTACTGGCACTCCGGCAAGCCCTCACACCGCGTCCCGCTGCACCGGGCAGCTCATGCAGCGGGGGCCGCCCCGGCCCCGACCCAGCTCGCCTCCCGGGATGTCCAGCACCTCGATCCCGTGGCCGCGCAGGAACGCGTTGGTGGTGACGTTGCGCTCGTAGGTGATCACCACGCCGGGCGCGACGGCGAGGGTGTTGCAGCCGTCGTCCCACTGCTCGCGTTCGGCGGCGTGCACGTCCTGCTCGGCGGTCAGCACGCGGATCTCCGGCAGGTGCAGCGCCTTGGCGATGGCGGCGTGCATGTCCCGGGGCTCGTGGTCGGTGACGTCGAGCTCCTTGTCGTTGTCACCCGGCCGCACCGTGTACGCCGGGAGCATCCCGAGCCCGGCGTACTTCGTGAACGTCTCCGGGTCGACCATCGTCATCACGGTGTCGAGGTGCATCAGCGCGCGGGTCTCGGGCATCCGCAGTGCGACGATCCGGTCCACCTCGCCGCCCGCGAACAGCCGCCGCGCCAGCCGCTCGACGCCCGCCGCCGTGGTCCGCTCGCTCATCCCGATCAGCACGGCGCCGCCGCCGAGCACGAGCATGTCGCCGCCCTCGGTGGTGGCCGGCCCGTTGACGGCGCCCTCGGACCACACCTCGAAGTCGCCGTCGGCGAAGAGCGGGTGCCAGCGGTAGACGGCCTCGTAGTGCACGGTCTCGCGCATCCGGGCGAGCTTGCGCATGCTGTTGATCGAGACACCGCCATGGATCCAGGCCGACGTGTCGCGCGTGTAGAGGTGGTTGGGCAGGGGTTCGAGCACGAAGTCGTCGGGATCGAGCACGTGGAACGCCACCGAGCGCGGCTCCGGGATGCGGTCGCGCACCTCACGCTTGGTGATGCCCCCGATCAGGTGCTCGGTGAGCGTGTCGTCGTCCATGGCGTCGAAACAGTTGCGCAGCGCGTCGATCGCCATCGGGCCGTACACGCGCTCGTCGAAGATGCTGTCGAGCACGTACTTCTTGGCCTCGGGCAGCGCGACGGTCCGGCGCAGCAGCTCACCGAACAGGTGCACGGTGACGCCGCGCTCGCGCAGCACCTCGGCGAACCGGTCGTGCTCCTCCTGCGCGCGGTGCACCCACAGCACGTCGTCGAACAGGAGGCGGTCCTTGTTGCCCGGGGTGAGGCGCTTCAGCTCCAGGCCCGGCCGGTGCAGGATCACCTGACGGAGCTGTCCGACCTCGGAGTCGACTCGGTACATGGGCAAGATACTGCCGTGAATCTCGACGGCCTGGACGAGCAGATCGTCGCCCTCCTCGTGGACGACGCGCGGCGCAGCTACGCCGACCTGGGCGCGGAGGTCGGGCTGAGCGCGTCGGCGGTGAAGCGGCGGGTCGACCGGCTGCGGGCGGGCGGCGCCATCACCGGCTTCACGGTGCGGCTGGACCCGGGCGCGCTGGGCTGGTCGGTGGAGGGCTACGTCGAGCTGTACTGCCGCGCCCGCACCGCGCCGGAGACGATCCGCGCCGCGGTCAAGCGGTTCCCGGAGGTGGTGGAGGCCAGCACGGTCTCGGGCGAGGCCGACGCCGTGCTGCGCATCCTCGCCGTCGACATGCGCCACTTCGAGCAGGTGCTGGAGAAGATCAGCGCGGCGTCGTTCGTCTCGCGGACGAAATCGGTGCTCGTCCTGAGCCCGCTGCTCCGCCGCCCGGCCGCGCCGCACCGCCCGGCGAGCTGACGCAACGATCCGTCGTCACTCCCGGAGAACACGCAACGATCGGTCGCCCAGGGACAACATCCGCTGATTGTCCGCCGATGGCGCGCTTCCTACCGTTGAGCCACCCCGGCATCGAGGCCGCGGCCCACCCCGCCTTCAACCGTGGAGCGAGCCCGTGACCAGCGTTCTTCCCGCCCCGTCCACCCGGCGCACCGCCACCCGCCGGCACTACGTCATGTGCCGGCCCGAGCACTTCGACGTCACCTACGCGATCAACCCGTGGATGGACGTCACCGTCCCCGTCGACCGCGACCTCGCCGTCCGCCAGTGGGAGAACCTCCGCGCGACCTACGTCGACCTCGGCCACCGCGTCGACCTGCTCGACCCCGTCGCCGGGCTGCCCGACATGGTCTACACGGCCAACGGCGCCACCGTCGTCGGCGGGGTGGTGCTCGGCGCCCGGTTCCGCCACGCCGAGCGGGCGGCCGAGGCCGCGTCGCACCTGGCCTGGTTCCGGGGCCACGGGTTCGCGCGCGTCGTCGATCCGGAGTTCGTCAACGAGGGGGAGGGCGACCTGCTCGCCGTCGGCGATCTCGTGCTCGCCGGCACCGGGTTCCGCACCGACCCGCTCGCCCACGTCGAGGCCGCGCGAGTGCTCGGCCGCGAGATCGTGCCTCTGGAGCTCGTCGACCCGCGCTTCTACCACCTCGACACCGCGATCGCCGTGCTGGACGACTCGACGATCGCCTGGCTCCCCGCGGCGTTCTCCCCGGCGTCGCAGGCCGTGCTGCGGATGCGGTTCCCCGACGCGTTCGAGGCCGGACCGGCCGACGCCGACGTGCTCGGGCTCAACGCCGTGAGCGACGGGCGGAACGTCGTCCTCCCCGTCGCCGCGGGCGGTCTGGCCGCCGCGATCGCCGAGCGCGGCTTCACCCCCGTCCCGATCGACCTGTCCGAGCTGCTCAAGGGCGGTGGCGGACCCAAGTGCTGCACCCTGGAGGTTCGGGCATGACCACGACGGAGACCGCGACCGAGCACCACGAGCACCTCGTCGAGCAGTACTCGGCGCACAACTACCACCCGCTGCCGGTCGTCGTGGCGCAGGCGCACGGCTCGCGGGTCACCGACGTCGAGGGCCGCGAGTTCCTCGACTGCCTCGCCGGATACTCCGCCCTGAACTTCGGCCACGGCCACCCGGACCTGCTCGCCGCCGCACACCGCCAGCTCGACCGCGTGACGCTGACGAGCCGCGCGTTCGGCAGCGACCAGCTGGGGCCGTTCTGCGCGGAGCTGTCGGGGCTCCTCGGCAGGCATGCGGAGAACTCCGGACCGCCGGCCCCTGGGTCCTACCGCGAGTCCTGGTCGGGCAGGTTGACGGTCCTCCCGATGAACACCGGCGCCGAGGCGGTGGAGTCGGGGATCAAGGTGGCCCGCAAGTGGGGCTACGAGGTCAAGGGCGTGCCGGTGGACCGCGCGCAGATCGTCGTGACGGCCGGGGGCTTCCACGGCCGCACCACCACCATCGTCGGCTTCTCCACCGACCCCGACGCCCGCGGCGGTTTCGGCCCGTTCACGCCGGGGTTCGTCGTGGTGCCCTACGGCGACGCCGCGGCGCTCGAGGCCGCGATCACCCCCGACACCGTGGCCGTGCTGGTCGAGCCGATCCAGGGGGAGGCCGGCGTGGTCGTCCCCCCCGCGGGCTACCTGCCGGCCGTCCGGGCGGTCTGCGACGCGGCGCGCGTGCTGTTCGTCGCCGACGAGGTGCAGTCCGGCCTCGGGCGCACCGGGCACCTGCTGGCCACCCGCGCCACCGGCGTGGACGCCGACGTCTACCTGCTCGGGAAGGCGCTCGGCGGCGGGATCATGCCGCTCTCGGCCGTGGTCGCCGACGCCGACGTGCTCGGCGTGCTGCACCCCGGCCAGCACGGCTCGACGTTCGGCGGGAACCCGCTGGCCTGCGCCGTCGGCCGCGCGGTCATCACCCTGCTCGCCGACGAGGGACCAGCCGGCATGCTCGCCCGCGCCCGGCGTCTGGGCGACGTGCTGCACGGGCGGCTGGCCGCGCTCGTCGGTCACGGCGTCGTCGCGGTGCGGGGGACCGGGCTGTGGGCCGGGGTCGACGTCGACCCGCGGCTGGGTACCGGTCGCGATGTCAGCGAGGCGATGATGCGTCGGGGCGTGCTCGTCAAGGACACCCACGGCTCGACGATCCGCCTGTCCCCGCCGCTGGTGATCACCGAGCGGGAGCTGCACGAGGCGGTCGACGCCCTGACCGGCGCGTTGTCCGACCTGCCCTGACCCGCGAGTCGGCGGTTCTCCGTGCGCGAGTCGGCAGTTTCCGGAGCGCGAGTCGGCGGTTTCCGGAGGTCGACCCGTTCGCCCTGACCCGGCGACCCGCGGACCGGAACGCGCCGACTCGCGGGCGGAGAACCGCCGACTCGCGGGCGGAGAACCGCCGACTCGCGGGCGGAGAACCGCCGACTCGCGGGCGGGAGACCGCCGACTCGCGCACGGGAGACCGTCGACTCGCGCACGGAGCAACGGTGGCCGTTCGCCCGTTCGGGGGGTGGCCGTACACGGTCAGTAGTAGGGCGTCCTACGTTATTGGGCGCGTCGGAACGGCCGCTCGTCGCTGTCGGTGATCAGAATGAGGTCGGGGCGCAGTGATCCGAAGATGACGGTGAGTAGCAGCTCGGCCGTGGTCTGCGGCGTCTCGCCGGGCCGGTTGACGCTGCGCAGCAGGAGCAGGTTGACCACCAGGGTGCTCATCTCCAGGGCCGACGGGTACGGGCGGAGCTCGCCGGTCTCCTGCCCGTGGGCGATCAGCAGCAGCAGGGCCTCCGGGATCGGGACGAGCGTCCGCGGGTCGTCCTGGTCGTCCGGGTCCGCAGCGCCGCCGACGCGGATCGTGTACTCCTGCACGGCCGACCAGAGCGCCGCCGTGAGCTCGTGGTTCCGATCCGTCACCCGGCACAGGGCCCTGACCTGGTCGTCTATCGCGTCCAGCATCGACCGGCCCGCGGCGATGTCGTTGTGGGCCTGGACGATCAGCGGCCGGACGAGCGGCTGGTAGACGTGCCCGAGCAGGGCGTGCTTGGTGGGGAAGTGGTTGTAGGCCGTGGCGGCGCTGACCCCGGCCGACTGCGCGATGTCCTCCATGCGCGTGCGGGCCCACCCCCGGGAGCCGAAGGCCGAGTCGGCGGCGTCGAGCAGAGCGCGTCGGGTGCGGTCACGCTTCGTGCGTGCGGCGCGGGCCCTGGGGTCGTCCTCGTGGGACTCGTCGGAGGCAGGCATCGCGCGCAGAGTAACCAATCCGAAGCCAAACTTCTCTTGACTCCAACTGGGGTGTCACCCAAAATGCTTACTTGAAGGTAGAACGACGTCGGACAGTCACAGGGCACGGTGATTGCGCGGCGGCGCCGAGGGAACAGCAGGGCACCTGCAGTCGGGGGACATCGCAGGTATCCAGCAGGTCCTGCGCTCTCTCCTCGGTGCGTACGACGGTACGGCTGCGCCATGTGGAACCCGGCCCCAGAAAACCGGTCGGGTGACACGCATCCGTGTCACGCCGGCGGTAGTCGCCGGCGTAGGGGAGGGGAACCCATGATGTCCGCGTACTCCGGCGAGACGATCGCCACCAGCACCAGCACCGCCTCGTACGGCACCGCCCGATGAGCGCTCTCGCCTACCCCGAGTCCCAGCCGGTGAAGGAAGCGGTCGGGCCGATCGAGCTCGTCGACCCGGTCGGCGACGTCCAGTTCGTCGCGGAGATCGCGGAGATCGCGGAGATCGCCGGGGCGACCACCGGGACGCCCGCGCTGCTGGAGAGCCTCGTGGCCGACGCCGTGGCGGGTGATCGCGGGGCACGCGATCGCCTGCTGGCCGAGATCCAGCCGCTCGTCCTGCGCTACTGCCGCGGCCGGCTCGGGCGCCAGGAGACCGCGATCGGCTCGGCCGACGACGTCGCGCAGGAGGTATGCCTCGCCGTGGTCGGTGCGCTGCCGAGCTACACCATCAAGGGCCTGTCGTTCCGTGCGTTCGTCTACGGCATCGCCGCCCACAAGGTCACCGACGCGTTCCGGGCCATCGGTCGCAACAAGTCGGAGCCGGTGGCCGAGCTGCCCGACACCCAGCTCGTCCTCGACGGGCCCGAGCAGCGCCTCCTGGCCGCCGAGCGCGTCGAGCGGCTGGGCGGCCTGCTGCACTGCCTCACCCCCCGTCAACGCGACGTCCTCGTCCTGCGCATCGCGGTCGGGCTCTCGGCGGAGGAGACGGCCAGGATGGTCGGATCCACCCCGGGTGCGGTCCGGGTCACGCAGCACCGTGCGCTCAACCGGCTGCGCGGCGTCATCGGCGGCCCGGACGACGACGAGGTCGACCCCGCCGACTACGTGCCGCTCACGGTGGTCCCCGAGGTGTGACCCCGTCCGGCGCCGCACCGTCCGGGGAGTAGCCTGATCGGCGATCATCTCCCGGTCGGTGAGGTGTCGAGTGCGGTAGGTGAGGAGAGCTTCGTGTCGGCTGGCCAGATCGCTGCGTTGGTGGCCGCGGGGGCCTTCGTCGTCCTCGTGGTGCTGCTGGCCGTACCCCTGCTCAAGCTGGGGAGGACGCTCGACGAGGCCACGATCGCGATCCGCAAGGCCCACGAGGGCAGCGCGCCGCTGCTCGACAACGCCCAGACCACGCTGCACCAGGTCAACACCCAGCTGGAGCGCGTCGACGGCATCACCTCCAGCGCCCGCACCGTCACGAGCAACGTCTCGGTGCTGACGTCGCTGTTCACGGCCACGATGGGTGGCCCGCTCGTGCGCGCCGCCGCGTTCTCCTACGGCCTGAACAAGGCCGTGAAGGCCCGCCGGGCCGGGAAGGACGCCGGCCAGCACTCGCTGCGCTCGCGTCCCGGGCGTCTGCGTCGGGGGAAGAAGAAGTGAAGCGGCTCTTCTGGCTGGGCGTGGGAGTGGCCGCCGGCGTGTACGCCTCCCGCCGCGCCACCGCCGCCGCGCAGGCCCTGACGCCCGCGGGCATCGGCGCCAACATCGCCGACGGCCTGCGCGAGCTCGGGGCCGGCCTCGGCGCGTTCGGTGCCGAGGTGCGCGCCGGGATGAGCGAGCGCGAGCAGGAGCTCACGCAGCTGGTGGAGCGGCGCACGGGCGACCACGTTCCGACCTACTCCGAGGCGCTGGCGCCCGAGAAGCGGGCGCGAGCGCCACGGGCAGGGGCCTGATCTCTCCCGGCTCCTGCCGTCCCCGTCTCCCACTCGACCCCAGCATCCGAAGGCCATTCCCGTGCAGACCCACGAGATCATCCGCCGTTTCACCGACCACTTCGTCTCCACCGGGCACACCCGCGTGCCCAGCGCGTCGCTGATCCTCGACGACCCCACGCTGCTGTTCGTCAACGCCGGCATGGTGCAGTTCAAGCCCTACTTCCTCGGCGACGCGCCCGCGCCCTACCCGCGCGCCACGTCCATCCAGAAGTGCGTGCGCACCGGCGACATCGAGGAGGTCGGCCGCACCACGCGGCACAACACCTTCTTCCAGATGGCCGGCAACTTCTCCTTCGGCGACTACTTCAAGGCCGGCGCGATCGAGCACGCCTGGGAGCTGATCACCTCCGGGGCGGGCTTCGGCATCGACCCGGACAAGCTCTGGGCCACCGTCTACCGCACCGACGACGAGGCGCTCGAGCTGTGGCGGAAGTTCCTGCCGGAGTCGCGCATCCAGCGCCGCGGCGGCAAGGACAACTACTGGGACATGGGCGTGCCCGGCCCCGGCGGGCCCTGCTCGGAGATCTACTTCGACCGCGGCCCCGAGCACGGCCGTGACGGTGTCGACACGAGTGGGGGACCCGAGGCCGACGAGGACCGCTACCTCGAGATCTGGAACCTCGTCTTCATGCAGGACATCCGCGGGGACCTGAGCCCCAAGGAGGAGCACCCGCCGATCGGCACGCTGCCCAAGAAGAACATCGACACCGGCATGGGCGTGGAGCGCGTGGCCACGCTGCTCCAGGGCGTCGAGAACGTCTACGAGACCGACCTCGTGCGCCCGGTGATCAGCCGCGCCGAGGAGTTCTCCGGCCGCCGCTACGGCGCGAACGTCGAGGACGACGTCCGGTTCCGCGTCATCGCCGACCACGCGCGCTCCGGTGTGATGATCATCGGTGACGGCGTCACGCCGTCCAACGAGGGCCGCGGCTACGTGCTGCGCCGCCTGCTGCGCCGCATCGTCCGCTCCGCTCGCCTGCTCGGGGTGCAGGAGCCGGTGCTGAACTCCTTCGCCGAGGTCGTCCGCGACGCGATGGCGCCCTCCTACCCGGAGCTCGCCACCGACTTCGAGCGCATCTCCGCCGTCGTCCGCAACGAGGAGGAGTCCTTCCTCCAGACGCTCACGGCCGGCTCGCGGATCTTCGACACGGCCGTCACCACCGTGAAGGCGGCGGGCAGCACCCGACTGCCCGGCGACCAGGCGTTCAAGCTGCACGACACGTACGGCTTCCCGATCGAGCTCACCCTCGAAATGGCGGCCGAGGCCGGGCTCACCGTCGACGAGCCGGGCTTCCGCACGCTCATGGCCGAGCAGCGCGACCGCGCCAAGGCCGACGCGAAGGCGCACAAGACCGGCCACAGCGACGGCACCGCCTACCGCGCCGTGCTCGACGCCGCCGGGGGCACCGAGTTCCTCGGCTACACCGACGTCACCGGCGAGTCGCGGGTCGTCGGCCTCATCGTCGACGGCGTGGGGGTGCCCGCGGCCGGGAAGGGCACGGCCGTCGAGGTCGTGCTCGACCGCACCCCGTTCTACGCCGAGGGTGGCGGCCAGCAGGCCGACACCGGCTGGATCCGCGGGGACGGCTTCAGCGTCGAGGTCACCGACGTCCAGTCGCCGGTGGCGGGGCTGTCGGTCCACCGCGGCACCGTCACCGACGGCGAGGTGACGATCGACGCGCCCGTCCAGGCCGAGGTCGACGTCACCCGGCGCCAGGCCATCTCGCGCGCCCACTCGGCCACCCACCTCGTGCACGCCGGCATGCGCAAGGCGCTGGGCGACGCCGCCGCGCAGGCCGGCTCGCTCAACGCGCCGGGCCGGCTGCGGTTCGACTTCACCTCGCCCGCCGGCGCCGTGCCCGCCTCCGTGCTGGCCGACGTCGAGGACGAGGTGAACGACGTCCTGCTCAACGACCACGAGGTGCGCGCGTTCGTCACCACGCAGGACGAGGCCCGCCGCATCGGCGCCATGGCTCTGTTCGGCGAGAAGTACGGCGACCGGGTGCGCGTCGTCGAGATCGGCGACTACTCCCGCGAGCTCTGCGGTGGCACGCACGTGCACCGCTCCGGGCAGCTGGGCCTGGTCAAGCTGCTGTCGGAGGCCTCCATCGGCTCGGGCGTGCGACGGGTCGAGGCACTGGTCGGGCTGGACGCGTTCCGGTTCCTCGCCAAGGAGCACGTGCTCGTCTCCCAGCTGGCCGAGCAGTTCAAGGCCAAGCCCGAGGAGCTGCCCGAGCGCATCGGCGGCGTCGTCGAGCGGCTGCGGGTGGCCGAGCGCGAGCTGGAGAAGGTGCGCGCCGACGCCGTGCTGTCCTCGGCCGGTGCGCTCGCCGACTCCGCGGAGGACGTCGCCGGCACCGCGCTCGTCGCCGTCGCCGCGCCGGACGGCATCGGCGGCAACGACCTGCGCGCGCTCGCGTCGGACGTGCGCGGCCGGCTGGGGGCGCGGCCGGGTGTGGTCGCGCTGTTCTCCGCCGACGGCGACAAGCTCTCGTTCGTGGTGGCCACCACCTCGGCCGCCCGCGACGCCGGGCTGGCCGCGGGCAAGCTCGTACCCTCGTTCGCCGCGGCCGTGGGTGGCCGGGGCGGCGGCAAGCCCGACCTCGCGCAGGGCGGCGGCACCGACCCGTCGGGCATCCCGGCGGCGATCGACGCGCTCCGGCGCCGGCTCGCCTCGGCATGAACCCCCATGATCGGCGGCTCGGCGCGTTTCCGGCCGGATGTGGCCGTTTCCGCGCCGAACTGCTGATCATGGCCGGCCGGTGACCCGCCGCGGGCGGCGGCTCGGGCTCGACGTCGGGTCCGTGCGCGTGGGCGTCGCTCTGAGTGACCCCGACGGCGTGCTGGCCACGCCGCTCGTCACCCTTCCGCGCGATCTCGACGGCGGCTCGGACGTCCGGGCCATCGCCGAACTGGTCGCCGAGCACGAGATCGTGGAGATCGTCCTGGGCCTGCCGCGGACCCTCGCCAACCGCGAGGGCCCGGCCGCGGAGGCGGCACGCATGTTCGGCGATGCCCTCACCGCGGGGCTCACGGTGCCTGTCGTCTACTCCGACGAGCGCCTGACCACGGTCGTCGCCACCCGGCAGCTGCGCGCCCGCGGGGTGAAGGGCCGCAAGCAGCGCTCGGTGGTGGACCAGGCGGCGGCCGTCGCGATCCTCCAGGGGTGGCTGGACAGCCGGCGCTGAGGTCCAGGTCAGGGGTGGTGCCGACGCGCCCGACACATCATCGTTACGCTGCGACACTGTGCAGTCGGACGGACGGGACCACGCCTCGATGGTGAGCGATCCGACGGTCCGGCTGAAGGCGGTGGGGAACCGGGGCGACGCGCGCCGGGCCCGGCGCCGGCAGGGCCGGCGCAAGCGGTTCGGCGTGCTCGCCCTCGCCGTGCTGCTCCTGCTCGGGACCGTGGCCGGCGGCGGCTACTACGTCTACACCTCCTTCTTCGCCACGCCCGACTTCGACGGCACCGGCGAGGGCAGCGTGCTCGTGCAGGTGGAGGACGGCGACACCACCTCCCAGATCGCCACCGAGCTGACCCAGAAGGGCGTCGTGGAGAGCGCCGCCGCCTTCAAGGAGGCGGCCGCCGACAACGCCAAGGTCCGCTCGGTGCAACCCGGCTTCTACCAGCTGAAGCTGCGGATGTCGGGCGCGTCCGCCGTCGCGCTCCTGCTGGATCCCGCGGCCCGCGTCGGGCAGCTGGAGATCCGCAGCGGCGTGCAGCTCGACGACACGAAGGCGCCGAACGGGGCCGAGTCGCCCGGCGTGCTGAGCCTGATCTCGGCCGCCACGTGCGTGGGCGAGGGCGCCGACCGGAAGTGCGTGTCGGCCGACGAGCTGCGCTCCACGATGGCGACCACCGACCCCGCCACGCTCGGCGTGCCCGCGTGGGCGCTGGACGCGGTCGCGAAGGCCGACCCCAAGCGGCGCCTGGAGGGGCTCATCGCCCCGGGGCGCTACAACGTCCAGCCCGGGGCCACCCCGCTGGAGGTGCTGCAGTCGATCATGGCGATCTCGACGGCGCGCATCGAGGCGACGGGGCTCGTGTCGGGCGCGCAGAGCATCGGCAGCTCCCCGTACCAGGTGCTGGTCATCGCGTCGATGGTCGAGAAGGAAGCGATCATCGCGGACATGCCCAAGGTGGCCCGGGTGATCTACAACCGCCTCGGGTCGGGGCAGCGCCTCGAGCTCGACACCACGATCAACTACCCGCTCGACGTGCAGTCGCTGCTCACGAGCCCGCAGAACCGGGCCATCCCCGGCCCGTACAACACCTACCTGACGCCCGGCCTGCCGCCCACGCCGATCTCCACCCCCGGCAGCGACGCCGTCGCGGCCGCGCTCACGCCGGCCTCCGGGCCGTGGCTGTTCTTCGTGCCGTGCAAGAAGGACGGCACCAGCTGCTTCGCCGTGACCTTCGCGGAGCACTCGGCCAACGTCGCGCTCGCCCAGAAGAACGGCGTCTTCTGACCTACTGCCCGAAGAAGCCGGGTGGTGGGATCGGGGACGGGGTGGCCGCGCGATCCTCGGGAGCGACGGCCCCCCGGGCGAAGCGGCGGGCGCCGCCGTCGTCGAGGACCGTCGCGCGGAACGGGTCGGCGCTCGCCCGGCGTGTCAGGCCGGCGACCGGGAGCCCGGCGTCGCTGCCGACGAGCACGAGGTTGCCGAACCGGCGCCCGGACAGGATCTCCGGCGCCGCGATCACCGCCAGCTCGGCGAACACCCCGGCGGCGGCCGCCACCTGCGTTCGGGCGAAGGCGAGCTCGCCGCCGTCGGCGACGTTGGCCGCGTACACGCCGCCGGGGGCCAGCGTGCGCGCCGCCGCCGCCACGAACTCCCGCGACGTCAGGTGCGACGGCGTGCGTGCCCCGGCGAAGACGTCGAGCACCAGCAGGTCCACCGACGCCGCCGCCACCTGCGTCAGGGCGGCCCGGGCGTCGGCGACGAGCACGTCGATGCCCAGGCCGTCGGCCGGCAGCCGCGAGCCGACCAGGTCGGCCAGCCCCGCGTCGATCTCGACCACCGTCTGCGGCGAGCCCGGCCGCGTCACCGCGACGTAGCGGGCCAGCGTCCACCCGCCGCCGCCGAGGTGCAGCACCCGCAGCGGCCGCGTCGGCGGGGCGATCAGGTCGACGACGTGCCCGAGGCGCCGGACGTACTCGAACTCCAGGTGGGTGGGGTCGTCGAGGTCGACGTGGGACTGCGCGGTGCCGTCCACCAGCAACGTCCAGGCCTGGGGGCGGTCGGGGTCGCCCACGAGCTCGGCGTGGCCGTGGTCGACGTCGGCGGAGATCCGGGTGGGGATCCGGACGGGGCGGGTCACCGTCTCATCCTGCCCTCCGTAACGTGTGTGACACCTCCCGGCACCTGGGTGCGTCGGACGGATCCCCAGCCGGCTGCGCGACGCCCAGGCGGGCACCTCGCGGCGTTGTCGTCGCCACCGATCCAACCCCGGGATCGGCGACTCCTCCGCCTTGCGATGCACCCACCTGGCCGCCGCTCGCTCGGCATGGATCCGTGACACACCCCAGGTTCGTCGCATCCCTTCCGAGGAGGTCCCGCGGTGCCGTCGTCCCTCCACGAGCAGGAGCGGTTGCTGCTGCACGTCGCCGCCGGTCTGGCGCAGCAGCGCCGCGACCGCGGGCTGAAGCTCAACTACCCCGAGAGCGTCGCGCTGATCAGCGCGTGGGTGCTCGAGGAGGCCCCCGACGGCACGAAGCTCGTCACCGTGCACGGGCCCATCCAGTGATCCCGGGCGAGTACCTGCTGGCCGAGGGCGCGATCGAGGTCGACCGCGAGCGCACCGGCATCGAGGTCGTCAACTCCGGCGACCGGCCGGTCCAGGTCGGGTCGCACTACCACTTCGCCGCCACCAACCCGGCGCTGCTGTTCGACCGCGCCGCCGCCGAGGGCAAGCGGCTCACCGTGCCCGCCGGCACCGCGGTGCGGTTCGAGCCGGGGCCGGGGGAGGCCACGCGCCCGGACATCATCACCGTGGCCGGGCAGCCGCACGTGCTGCCGTCGTCCACGAACCCGACGCGCCCGCACACCGTCACCACCGTCGACGCGCACCTCGACATGCTGAAGGTCGGCCACCACCTCGACCTGCGCGTGCCCGAGGACCTCGCGTTCGCCGAGAGCCGCATCCGGCCGTCGACGATCGCGGCGGAGGACCTGCTGCACGACGTGGGCGCGATCTCCATGATCGGCTCGGACTCGCAGGCGACATGCCGAACACCACGCCCTGCCCCGCATCGAGGTGGAACCCCACACGTTCACCGTCCGGATCGACGGGGAGGTGGTGGAGGCGGCGCCGGCCACCGAGCTCCCGATGGCGCAGCGCTACTTCCTCTTCTGACGGACCCGGGGCGGTAGGTTCGCCGGGAAGGTCCGACGGCACACCCCACCTCACCCCAGGAGCGCGCCCGAGTGGAACGCAGCGTGGCGATCACCGGCACCCGCAGCATCGGCGATGCCCCCGACGAGAAGCTGGCGGCGGTGTTCGAGGCCTACCTCGGGCCGTTCTCCGGTCCCGACACCCACTTCTCCGTCGGCGGGGCGTCCGGCGTCGACACCGCCGCCCTGGCGTGGCTCGCCACCCACTCCGAGGCGGCGCTGACCGTCGTCGTGCCCTGCCGGGTCCTCGACCAGCCGGCCGGGTCCGTCGAGGTCATCGACCGGCTGCGTGCCGCGGACCGGCTCGCCGGGGTGGTCGAGATGGGGGCCACCCTGCTCGGGAAGGCCGCCTACCACGCGCGCAACCGGTGGATGGTGGACCACGCCGGGCTGGTGATCGGGTTCCCGCGCGGCGACGAGTCCGCAGGTGGGGGCACCTGGTACACGCTCAACTACGCCGCCGAGCAGGGGAAGGCCCGGTTGGTGGTGCCGATCTGACCCGGGCGCGCTGACTCAGGCGCGCGCCGACTGGTCGTTCGCCGGCACGCCGCGCTCCTCGTCGGCGCCCCAGCCGTCGGCCAGGTGAGCGATCTTCTCGGTGTAGTCGCGGGCGGCCACGGCGGGGTCGTCGGCGCGACCCGCGGCCACCCCGATCAGGAACGCGGTCATCGGGGCCGCGCCGGCGTCGACCCCGTCGGTGACGCGGGAGGTGAGCTCGGAGATCGTCGTGGCGCTCGAGTCGTCCTCGGCCGCGGTCTCCAGGCCGAGCTCGAGCGCGACTGTGGTGGTCCATTCGGAGTGGTTCACGGGGTGCGGGTACCCCGGAACGTGTGGGCCAACCGCTTCTCCGTACCGCCGTTTGGCGGGTCTGCGCGTGGGTAACTCGGCTGTTGACCGGAACCCCGTGCGTTCGCCACCCGCTGCGACACGCACGTCCCCGCCGGCCCTGCGGAGGTACGATACTCCGCAGGGCCGTGTCGTACCGGCCTCTCCCACCATCCGCAGGACGTCGCGGGAGGGATCGAACTCGACGGCCCCCGCCGCGGCCAGCTCGGTCAGCCAGCCGCCCATCGGCCACCAGCCGTGCCTGCGGTGGAACAGCGTCGCGTTGCGCACGATCTCCCCGACGCGGCGGGGATCGGTGCGGGCGGGCGGATGGTGCTGGTGGTGGGCCTCCGCGCCGCCGACCCAGACGAGCTGCGCCCCGGCCGCCTCGGCGGTGACGGCGAAGTCGGTGTCCTCCCCGCCGTAGCCGGTGTAGTCCTCGCAGAAGCCGCCGAGCCGCGTCCACGTGGCGGCGGTGACGGCGAACGACAGCGACCAGAACAGGGTGAAGTCGCCGGTGCGCTCCAGCTGCCCGTCGGGCGGTGCCGGGCGGGCGGGATGGGGGTCGGCGAGCCCGCCGAGCCCGGTGGCGGGGTAGCCGCCGGGCGGCGGGGGCGGCAGGTAGGCGACGGGCCCGCACAGCAGGGCGAGCTCGTCGCCGGCGGCGCCCGCGTAGCGCCGCACCAGGTTCGGGCCCGGGATGCAGTCGACGTCGAGCAGGACGAGCAGCTCGGCGCCGGCCGCGATCGCTGCGGCGGCCCCGGCGTTGCGCGCCGCGGCCAGCGGCAGCCCGGTGGCGGGGACGGGAACGTGCACGCGGGTCACCGGGGGAGCGCCGGGGATCTGCGCGAGCCGGGGCTGCTCGCCCATCCCGACGACGACGTGAACATCCGACGGGCCGAGCGCCAGCCCGGCGCGCTGGCGGTGCAGGTGGTCGTCGCGGCCGTGCGTCACGACGACCACGGCGGTCCTCACCGGGCCGCCAGGTCGTCCAGGACGGCGGCGGCGCGGGCGGCGCCGTCGCCGGACGACCACTGCGTCCAGCCCTCGCCGCCGCGGGCGACGGCGTCGTCCAGCACGGACGGCCACCTCCCGGCCGCGGGCCAGCGGGAGCGGCCGACGGCGATGCCCGCCCGGTGCAGGGCCAGGGCGGTGGCGTGCTGCTCGCCGTGGGGCCGGACCTGGCTCACCACGACGGCGGCCCGGCGGGCGGCGGCCACCTCGGCCACCGCGTTCTGGCCCCCGTGGGTGACGACGACGTCGGCGTCGCACAGGGCCGCCCAGACGTCGTCGCACCAGCCGCGCCACCGCAGGTTCGCCGGCCCGGCGCTCTCCTGCGCGGGGCCGACGACCTCCCACGCCCAGTCCGGGGTGGCGGCGGCCGCGGCGCGCAGGTCGTCGGGGGTGACGTCGATGCCGCCGGCGCCCCACAGGACGAGCACGCGACGCCGGCCGGGCGGCGGCGGCGGCTCGCGGCCGTCGAAGCGGGAGATCGCCCCGACGTGCACGCCCCGGGCCGGCAGCGGCGGGCCTGCGGACGACCAGGGGGCGAGCAGCGTCTCGGCGAGGTCGTAGGCGGTGCGGTGGGGCCGGTCGGTGCGGTCGCCGGGCTGGGCCATCACCGCGACCGGCAGCCCGGACAGCCGGGCCAGCAGCGTGACCTCCACGGACACGTCGACGACGACCAGCCGCAGCTCCGGCCGGGCGAGCACGCGGGAGATCAGCGCTGTGCGGTCGCGCAGGCCCGGATGCCCCAGCGGAGCCCAGTGCAGGACGCCGCGGGCGGTCGGGTCCCGGGGAACGGACCCGTCGACGTCCGGCGGGAGCGGCACCCACTCGCCCGGCCAGCCGTCCGGGGCGGGCAGCGTCGAGAGCCCGACGACCGGTGTCCGCAGCCGCGCCGCGATCGTCGCGGCCCGGTGGACGTGGCCGCGGCCGTGGTGGTGGACGTACCAGCCGATCACGCGAGCTCCCGGTAGCGGCGCTCGTAGCCGTCGACCATGGTCTCGACGGAGCAGGTCCCCACGGCGCGGCGCCGGGCCGCGGCGCGGTCGAGGCGGGCGGCGGCGGTGATGGCCGCGGCGAGGCCGTCGACGTCACCGGGCCGGGCGAGCACGCCGCACGTGTCGTCGAGCAGCTCCGGCAGCGCGCCGCGGTCGAACCCGGCCACCGGCGTGCCGCAGGCCAGTGCCTCCGCCACGACCAGCCCGTACGGCTCGTCCCAGCAGGGGGAGATCACGGCCACCGACGCCGAGCCGACCAGGCGCACGAGGTCGGTGTGGTCGAGGTGCCCGACGTGCTCGATCCCGTCCCCGAGCAGGGGTGCGACCTGCTCGCGGAAGAACCGCGCGTCCGGGGTGGGCCCGGCCAGGCGCAGCCCCGTGCCGGCCCGGCGCGCGGCCAGGATCGCCTCGACGGGCCCCTTCTCCGGCACGATCCGCCCCGACCACACCGGCACGCCGCCGCCCGGGCCGGGCGTCCAGAACGCGGTGTCGACGCCGTTGGGCACCACCGGGGCCTCCACGGTGCCCCGCCACTGGCGGGCGGTGGCGCGGCTGACCGCGGCGAAGGAGGAGGTCCCGGGGGCCAGCGCCACGGCCGACTCCAGCCACGGCGTCGGGGGCGTGTGCAGGGTGGTCAGCAGGCGGACGGGCAGGGTGTCGGCCATGGCGACGGGCAGGTAGTGCAGCGAGTTGTTGTGCACCACGTCGTAGTCGCGGCCGGTGCGCGCGAGGTCGAGCATCAGCGACAGGTAGGCGTGGTGCTCGGCGAGGAACCACTCGGCCGGCATGCTGACGTCGGCGCGGGCGTGCGCGGAGAGCGTCGGCAGGCCGGGCAGCTCCCGCACACCCAGCGCCGGGTCCGAGCCGCGTCCGCCGAACACCGTCACGTGGTGCCCGCGCTCGCGCAGTTGCGTGGCGAGCTGCCAGGTGTGGGCCTCCAGGCCGCCGGGGAACGGCTGGCGCAGGGGGAAGCGGGCCGACGCGACGAGCGCGACGCGCAACGGGCTCACGGTCGTTCCCGGGCAGCAGGCGGCCGGGTGGGGATGATCATCGGGAAGCGCGCTCCGCTCGGGCGTTGCCGGTCGAGCCGGTCGGGGACCGGGCGTGGACCGGCGATGGACGACGCCGCTCGAGCTGGGTGTTCAACCCGGACGCGCGACCAGCATCGGTCACGACCGGTGTGGCCCGCCACTCGGGCGACTGTCCGCATCGTCACGGTTTACCCCCCAGCCCCAGCAGTGCGAGGCGGTCGGCGTGGCGGTGGCATCCCGCGTCGACCCACTGCGGGTGCGTCGCGTACCAGTCCAGCTGGGTGGCGCGGACCGTGGCGTCGGGCACCGCCGTGCCGTCCACGGTCCAGTCGGCCCGGGCGGCTCCGGCGTCGAGCCCGAGGGCGTCGAGCACCGCGGGCTCCAGCGGTGCCCGCACCCCGCCCAGCAGCTCCCGGCCGGGATCGGCGGCGTCGGCGTCGCGGCCGAGGGCCTCCTGCACCCGGTGCGCCAGCATGACCAGGACCGCGTTGCCGGGGTGGTTGAGGGTGTGGGCCGCCCGCAGCCCAACCCCGTCGAGGACGTCGGAGACCCCGACGTCGCAGTCGCGGGACTCGCGGCGGGCGAGCTCGGCCACGGAGAGCCGCGCGACCTCGCGCAGCGCACCGGGACCGTGGTCGGGCATCCCCGTCCCCCCGGCGGCGACCGCGAGGGTGCGCAGGTCGTGGTAGGCCACCACCGGCGGCACCGCCGCCCGGTCCGACGGGTGGCGCACGATCGCCGAGTAGGGGTGCAGCCCGGTGTGGCGCACCACGGGCCAGCGCAGCACCCGGGCGCCGCGGGGCAGCGCCGCGGCCAGCTGCCGCGTGCCGACCGGCAGGTCGCGGTAGTCGTCGCGGACGGGCTGGCTCAGCAGGACGGCGGTGCGGGCGAGCAGCCGGTGCAGGGGCGGGAGGTCGCCGGCGGTCAGCTCGTGGACCGGCGGGATGCGGACGGCGGGCGCGCTGCGGTCGGCCGAGCCGGACAGCAGCACGCGCAGCGACTCGGCCTGGCAGTTGCCGAGCACGACCGTGACAGGGCCGGTGCCCGGTGCTCCGTCGTAGAAGTCGCGGTAGTGGCGACGTCGGGCGGGGTCCATACCGGCAGGGTGCCCGTTCCGCCGGGGTTGAAGCGGCCCGGACCGGGGCACCCGGTGACGGTGCCGGTCACGCCTCTCCGTTCTGCCGCCTGTGTCGATCCCGTCAGGGTCGCCTCCGTCCCCGAGGGCCACGTCTACGTCCGGCACCTGTCGGTCCCCGGGGACGGTGTCGTGCGGCTGCCCGACCCGCCGGTGCCGGGTGCTCCCGACGGGCAGTGGTGGCCGCCGGTGATGCTCGACCCGGAGTGGGTGCGGGGCAACGCCGACGCGTTCGACGTGTTCCACCTGCACTTCGGGTTCGACGACCGCAGCCCGCAGCAGCTCGGCGCGCTGGTCGCCGCGCTGCGGGCGGCGGGCCGGCCCCTGGTGCTCACCGTGCACGACCTGCGCAACCCGCACCACGCCGACCCCGCGGCGCACGCGGCCGCGCTCGACGTGCTGGTGCCCTCGGCCGACGCGCTGCTGACGCTGACGCCCGGCGCGGCGGCCGAGATCGCGGCGCGGTGGGGGAGAGGCGCGGTGGTGGTGCCGCACCCGCACGTCGTGGAGGCCGACCGGGCGGCCCGGCCCCGCCCGGGGCACGACGGGTTCGTCGTCGGGGTGCACGCCAAGGCGGACCGGGCCAACAGCGACGCGCCGGCGGTGGTGCGGGCGCTGGCCCCGGTGGTCGCGGCGATCCCGGGTGGCCGCGTCGAGGTCGTGGTGCGTGACGACGGGCCGGGCCGGGAGCTCGCCTCCGGGCTCCGCGACCTGCCCGCCGTCGACGTGCGGCCGGGACCCCGGCTCACCGACGACCAGCTCTGGGACCACCTCTCGGGCCTCGACCTGTCGGTGCTGCCCTACCGCTTCGGCACCCATTCCGGCTGGCTGGAGGCCTGCCACGACCTCGGCACCGCGGTGCTGGCCCCCGACTGCGGCTTCTACGACCAGCAGGCCCCGTGCCTGATCTACCACCGCGGACCCTCCGGACCCGACGCCGCGTCGCTGGCCGCCGGGGTGCACGAGGCCCACCGTCGCGGCGCGGGCCCGCGGACCACCGTGGAGGAGCGGGCCGCCCAGCGGTGCGCGGTCGCGGCGGCCCACGCGGCGATCTACCGGGAGGTGCTCGGATGAGGGTGCTGGTGCACGCCCCCGGACCGCCCCGGCACGGAGTCGTGCGGCACGCGTGGCTGGTGGCGCGGCTGGCGGAGGCGCACGGCGCGCGTTCCGCCGTGGGCGCGGCCGACCTCACCCACGTGCAGTTCACCGACGCGCTGTTCGGCCCGGACGTCGCCGCGGCCGCCACGGCGTTCGAGGTGTGGGCCGCGATGGTCCCGCGACCGCTGGTCGTGACGCTGCACGACGTGCCCGGGGCCGATCCCGACCCGGCCCGGGACGCCCGCCGCGGCCGCGGGTACGCGCGCGTCGCGGCCGTCGCCGATGCCGTGGTGGTGTCGTCGGAGCACGAGGCCGCGAACCTGGAACGCTCGACGGGGCGCTCCGCGGCGGTGATCCCGCTGCCGGTGGAGACGCTGCCGACCGGGAGTGCGCCACCGGCGTGGGCGGGGCGGCCCACGCTCGCGGTGCTCGGCTTCGTCTACCCCGGCAAGGGCCACGCCGACGCGATCGACGCGGCCGCCCGCAGCGGGATCCCGCTGGTCGCCGCGCTCGGGGCCGTCGCGGACGGGCACGCCGAGCTGCACCGGGAACTGCGGGAACGCGCCGCGGACCGTGGGGTGGACCTGCTCGTCACCGGATCGCTGACCGACGCCGACCTCGCCGCCGCGGCCGCCGCGGCCACCGTGCCCCTCGCCCCCGCCCGCCGGGTCAGCGCGAGCGGGTCGCTGGCGACGTGGATCGGCTGCGGTCGTCGTCCGGTCGCGGCGCGGGGCCCGTACACGGCCGAGCTCGCCGCCCGTCATCCTGACGGCCTGTGGCTCTACGACACCGACGCCGAGCTGGACGCCGCCGTGGCAGCATGCCAGGCCGACCCGTCGTGGACGCGGGCAGAACCCGGTGCCGGCCCGGACGTGGGCCCGGACGTGGGCGCAGCCCACGCCGCCCTCTACCGACGGGTGCTCGCGTGCTGACCGAGGTGTTCGTGCCGGGCAACCGCTGGGACCTGCTCGCCCCGTACCCCGTGCCCCGGCCGCAGGTGAGCGTGGTGGTCACCCACTACGAGCAGCCCGACCAGCTCGCCCGGACCTGGGCCGCGCTGTGCGCCCAGACGCTGCCCCCGGCCGAGGTCGTGATCACCGACGACGGTTCGGCCGAGCCGCCGCGGGCGCCCGCCGGCGGACCGCCGGTCCGGGTCGTCACCCAGCCCGACCTCGGGTTCCGCGCGGCCGCGGCCCGCAACGCCGGAGCCCGGACCGCCCGCGGCGAGGTCCTGGTCTTCCTCGACGCCGACACCGTCCCGGGGCCGGGGTTCGTCGAGGCGATGACCCGCCGGGTGGCGGTGTGCCCGGACGTGCTGGCCGTCGGCCGCCGCCGGCACGCGGACCTCGCCGCCACGCCCGTCGGGAGCGACCCCGCCGCCGCCCCGCCGCTGCCGGACCCGGCGTGGCTCCGGGACGCCTACACCGCGAGCCGTGACCTCCTCGACGCCGACGGGCGCAGCTTCCGGTTCGTCATCAGCGCCGTGCTGGCGTGCCGGCGCAGCCTGTTCGACGACCTCGGGGGGTTCGACGAGCGGTTCGTCGGCTACGGCGGCGAGGACTGGGACCTGGCCTACCGCGCCTGGAACGCCGGCGCGGTGCTCGTGCACGAGCCCGACGCCGTGGCCTGGCACGACGGCCCCGACTGGGCCGGCCGCGACGGCGGGGCCAAGGATCTGGAGTCGGTGCGGCTCGCGGCGCTGGTCCCTGAGCCGGTCACCCGGGGCGTGGCGCTGCCGGGCGGGTTGCCCGACGTGCTGGTGGACCTCGCGTGCGACGGGGTGCCCGCGACCGTGCGCACCGTGCACGCGCTGCTCGCGCAGGACCACCGCGACCTGCGGGTCCGGCTGCCCGGCCCGGTCGATCCGCTGCTGGTGCAGCTCTACGGGAGCGCCGTCCAGCAGGACGCGTGGAGCGCGGACCAGCGCCGGCGGGCACGGGCGGTGCTGACGGCCCGGGCCCCGCTCCCCGCGGGGGCGCTGACCACGGCGATGGGCGCGCTCGTGGACGACGACCTGGCCCGGGTCGTCATCGCGTGCGGGGGCGACCCGGTCGCCGAGATCGAGTCCACCCGTGCGCGGGGGCGGATCCGCCGGTGGGCCCATCGGCTGCCCGCGGACGTCGTGCGCGGGTCCTTCGGGTGCGCCGTGGTCGACGCCGGTCCGGCGCCCCGGACGTCCGGGGGCCTCGACGGCTACTTCGCCCGGCTCGCCCGGCCGTGATCGGGACAGGACCGTGACAGGGCCGTGGTCGGGACAGGGCCGTGATGAGGTCAGGGCAGGCGTGCGTCGTGCACGATCGGCTCCCGGGCGTCGAGCTCCTCGGCGTAGGCCACGGGATGGTCGCGGCCGAGCGCGAGGAAGTACTCGTTGAGGGCGTGGGCCACCATGTCGTGCTCGAGACCGGAGAGCGCCCGGCGGGACGCGAGGGCGTCACCGAGCTGCTCGGCGGTCAGGCTGCCGCCGAGCCCGACGTAGGCGGTCCACAGCTGGCCGAGGTCGAGATCGGTCAGCGCGAGGCCCGCCCGCAACGCCGGACCCGAGCTGGGCGGTGTCTGCGCGTCGGTCATGCGACGAGGGTCGCGCAGCCGGGCGATCCGCGCAGTGCGTGGCGCCTACAGATCCGCGCGGCGGGAGGCGAGGGTCTCCGCGACCAGGGCCAGCTTGACGTTGAGCGACTGCGACGCCACGCGCAGCACGTCGAAGGCCTCGTCCTCGGTGATGCCGCGACGCTCCATGAGGATGCCCTTGGCCTGCCCGATCACGTCCCGGCTGCGCAGGGCCTCCTGCAGCTGGGCCGCCTTGATGGCGTGCGCGCTGTGGGCCTCGGTGGCCGCCAGCGCCGTGGAGGCGTGGGCCGCCAGCAGCATCGCGGTGTCACGGTCGATGCCGTCGAGGCCGGCCACGGAGAAGGAGTAGAAGTTCAGCGCACCCAGGCGCGGCTCGGCGCCGTCGGGGAACATGCCCACGGCGAACACGCTGCGCACCCCGGCCTCGGCGGCCTTCGGGCCCCACTCGGGGAACTCGGCGCCCCGCGCCAGGTCGGAGGAGCCGACGAGGCCGGGGCCCGGGGTGCGGGTGGCCTCCACGCACGGGCCCTCGTCGAGGTCGTACTGCAGGCCGTCGAGCCGCGTGGCGAGCTCGTCGGTCTCCACCGGGGTGTGGAACCGGCCGTCCGGGGCGCGGACGGTGACGCTGACCATGTCGGCGCCGCGCACCACGGCGCGAGCGGCCTGGACGATGCGGTCCAGGACCTCGGACACGGTGGTGGCGTCGAGGAGCGCGCGGGCGAGCTCGACGAACTCCGTGGCGACCGCGCCCGGTACGAGGGTTTCAGGGGGCACGGGTGGGAGTGTAGAGAGCCCGGGCCGGCTCAGCTGACGTCGATGCGCGCCCGCAGCGTCGCGAGCGTGCTCGCCAGCAGCCGGGAGACGTGCATCTGCGACAGGCCGACCTTGGCGGCGATCTCGGTCTGGGTGAGGTCGCCGAAGAACCGGAGGATGACGATCGTCCGTTCGCGGTCGGGGAGGTCGGCCAGCGCCCGGCGCAGCTCGTCGCGGTACTCCGCCTTGACCAGCTCCGCGTCCGCCCGGCCCAGCAGGTCGAGCAGCGAGGTGTCGCCGGAGTGGGTGAGGGCGTCGAGGGAGTCCGCGGAGTAGGCGCGCTGGGCGCCCAGCGCGTCCACGACCTCGCCGACGGGCACGTCGAGGTGGTCGGCGATCTCGCTGGGACGCGGCGCCCGGTTGAGCGTGGCCGACAGCGTGGTGACGGCCTCGCCGATCGGCCCCTGCAGATCCTTGAGCCGGCGGGGGACCCGCATCGACCACGTCCGGTCGCGGAAGTGCTTGCGCACCTCGCCCGTGATCGTCGGGATCGCGAAGCTGAGGAACTCGGCGCCCCGTTCCGGGTCGAACCGCTCGAGCGCCCCGAGCAGGGCGACCGCCCCGACCTGCTCCAGGTCGTTGGTCGGCTCCCCACGGCCGCTGTAGCGCCGGGCGATGTGGTGCACGACGGGCAGGTAGGCCGTGGCCAGCTCGTCGCGCAGCACCCGCCGCCGCGGGTCGGAGCGGTCGAGAGCGGCGTACTCGGCGAGCACCGGAGCCAGGTGGTCGTAGCTGTCGCGGCCCGACGTACGCGGGGCAACGATGGTCGAAGCGCTGGTCACAGGGTCACACCCGTCGCGGACAGTCGGACGCGACGATCACGCGGCCGGACGGCCTACGGGTACCGCATCCGAGATGGGAGATCTGCGCGGCTGTGGGTTCAACCGACTCCGACTGTAACCCCGTGCGCGCGGGCCTGCGCACCGTCGCTATCCGGCGGCCTGCACGTTGGTCCGGATCTGGTTCAGGGTGTCCTCCAGACCGCGGTCGATGCCCGGACCGTCGGCGTGCTCGGTGTGCAGCGTCACCGTCACGCGCGAGCCGTCGTCGGCGCCCTCGACCCGCAGCTCTCCGCTGTAGTGGTTCGGCCCCTCGGACCCCCACCGGATGCTGCGCGCGTCCGCGTCGGTGGTGAACCAGGCCTCGCCCTCGACCTCGCGGCCGCCGACGTCGGCGACGGTGTGCACCGCGTCGCCGTCGGCGGGTTCGGCGGACTTCATCGCCGAGAAGTAGTGCGGCAGGTTCCCCACGTCCGACAGGTACGCGAAGAGCGCGTCCGGTCCGGTCGTGACGGTCGTGCTGTGCTCGTACTCACCCATGACGGTCGGGTACCCGGCGCGGCCCGGCTCAACCACCGGTGGTTGAGCCGGCCACCACGGGGCATCCCGGCGGTGTGCCGATGACCCCGCCCGACCACCTGTCCACCGACGTCCCCGTCGACTCCCGGCTCCGGACGCTGCTGGCGGCGGGGCGTCTGGACCTGCCGCTGCCGGGGGCCGGGCAGACGACGCGCCGCTGGCAGGAGCTCGCCGCGCTCGGTCGCGCCGACCTCGCCCTCGCCCGGCTCGCGGAGGGGCACACGGACGCGGTGGCGATCCTGGCCGAGGCGGGGCGGCCCGCCGAGCCCGGCACGCTCTACGGGGTGTGGGCGGCGCGGCCCGGAGGGACGGGCGCCGACCTGCACGGCCCGCGCGGGGGGGAGACGGTGCTGCACGGCACCGTCCGCTTCTGCTCCGGGGCGCACCTCGTCGACCGCGCCCTGGTGGTCGCCGGTGGCCCCGACGGCCGCGTGCTGGTGGACGTGCCGGTCGAGCCACCGGGCGCCCGGCCCGACCCCGACTCCTGGAACACCCCGGCGATGGCGGCCGCGGACACCCTCGACGTGTGGTTCGACCGGGTACCGGTCGGCCGCGACGACGTCGTCGGGGGACCGGGCTGGTACACCGCGCGGCCCGGGTTCGCCGTCGGCGGGGGCGGGGTCGCCGCCGTGTGGCAGGGCGGGGCGGCCGGTCTGCTGCACCGGGCCGTCACCCACCTGCCCGCCGCGCCGGACGCCCACCAGCTCGCCCATCTCGGCGAGCTCGACGCGCTGCTCTCCGCGACGGACGCCCAGCTGGACTGGCTGGCGGCCGACGTCGACGCCGACCCCTTCGGCGACCACGCGCTGGGGGTGGCCCGGGCGCGGTGCGCCGTCGAGCGGGTGGTGCGCGAGACGCTCGACCGGGTGCCGCGGATGCTCGGGGCCGGCCCGCTGAGCGGGGACGCCGAGCTGGCCCGGACCCTCGCCGACCTGGGCATCTACGTGCGCCAGCACCACGGCGAGCGCGACCACGCGGCCCTCGGCGCGGCCGTGCTCGCGGCGGGGGGCGCGTCGTGACGAAACCGGGTGACTGGGCCGACGCCCTCGACCGGCACCGGCCGCCGGCCTTCGACCCGACGGCCCACCGGCGGGTGGTGGTCGTGGCCGCCCACCCCGACGACGAGACGCTCGGGGCGGGCGGCGCCGTCCGGGCGCTGCACGCGGCCGGGGCGGACCTCTCGCTCGTGGTGGCCACCGACGGCGAGGCCGCCTACCCCGGTCTGGACACGGCGGCGCGGGCCGGGCTCGGCCGGGCCCGCCGCGTCGAGATGGGCGAAGCGCTGGCCGCCCAGGGCCTGGCCGGCGTGCCCGTGACCTGGCTGGGCCTGCCCGACTCGGGCCTCGACGCGTGCGGTGACGACCTGCGCGACGCGCTGGTCCCGGTGCTGGCCGGGGCCGACGCCTGGCTGGCCCCCTGGTCCGGCGACCCGCACCCCGACCACCGGGCGGCCGGGCTCGCCGCGGCGGCGGCCGCCCCGGTGACCGCGCACGGCTGGTCCTACCCGATCTGGATGTGGGCCTGGCTCGCCGCCGACGACCCGGTTGTCCCGTGGGACCGCGCCCGCGCCGTGCTCCTCGACGACGCCGCCCGCGCGGCCCGGCGCGCCGGGGTGGAGTGCTTCACCTCGCAGGTGCGCCCCGGCCCGGACGGCTCGCCCGCCGTCCTCGCCGCGGGGCTGCTCGACCACGTCGACCGCCCCGTCGACCTGCTGTTCCGGGAGCCGCGGGCCACGTCGGCGCCCGTCGAACGGTTCGCGTCCCTGTACGCGGAGGGCGACCCCTGGGACACCGGATCCTGGTACGAGCAGCGCAAGCGGGCCGTCGTGCTCGCCTCGCTGCCCCGGGCGGGCTACCGGCACGGGTTCGAGCCCGGCTGCGGCGCCGGCGAGCTCAGCGCGGGTCTCGCCGGGCGCTGCGCCGTGCTCGACTCGTCCGACCCGGTGCCCGAGGCGGTGGAGCGGGCCCGCGCCGCGCGCCCGGGGGCGCGCGTGCAGGTGGCCGGGCTGCCCGACGGCGTGCCGGACGGGCCGCTCGACCTCGTCGTGTTCAGCGAGGTCCTCTACTACCTCGACGACGCGACCGTCGCGACCACGCTCGACCGCGTCCTGGCTGCGACGGCCCCCGGCGCCGACGTCGTCGCGGTGCACTGGCGCGGCTGGCCCGCCGAGGCCCCGCGCGACGCCGCGGCCACCCACCGGCTGCTGACCGCCCGTCCGGAGCTCGACATCCTCGTCGAGCACACGGACGAGGACTTCCTGCTGCACGTGCTGCGTCGCCGGTGACCGCTCCGCGGGAAGGGCCGCCGGTGACCGCTCCGCGGGAAGGGCCGCCGGTGACCGCTCCGCGGGCAGGGCCGCCGGTGACCGCTCCGCACGCGGTGGCCGTCGTGATCCCGGCCCGGGACGAGGAGGATGCGATCGAGGCCTGCCTGCTCAGCGTCCGGGAGTCGCTGCGGCACCTGCCGCCGACGGTCGAGACGGTCCTGACCGTGGTGCTCGACCGCTGCGTGGACGACACCCCGGCCCTGGTGGACGCCCTCACCGCGGACTGGCCGGGGGCGGCGTCGCTGCGGGTGCTCGGTGCGGGGGAGCGCCGGGTCGCCGGGCTCGGGGACGGGAGCGGACCGGCCCACATCGTGGGCGGATCGGGCGTGGGCGCGCTGCGCGACCTCGGCGTCCGCGACGCGCTCGACCGCCTGCGGCACCTGCCGCCCGGGGCGGTGTGGCTGCTGCACACCGACGCGGACACGACCGTCCCGCCGAACTGGGCGACGGCCCACGTCGAGCTGGCCGCCGCCGGGGCCGCCGGCGTCGCGGGCACGGTCGAGCTGACCGACGGCCTGTCGTCCTGGGCCGCACGGCGCCACGAGCAGCTGGTGGTGGCCGGTACCGATGGCGACGCGCATCACCACGTCTACGGCGCCAACCTCGGGGTCCGGGCCGACGCCCACCTCGCCGTGGGCGGCTTCCCCGTCGACGGGGCCGGGGAGGACCACGGCCTGTGGCAGGCCCTGGGCGCCGCGGGATACCCGTTGCGCCGGCCGTCGGGGCTGCGGGTGCGGACCAGCTCACGCACCTGCGGGCGGGCGAGCGGCGGGCTCGCGGACCTCCTGCGCGACCTGCACGCGGCGGGGCGGGCCGGCGGGCTGTAGGAGGTGCCGGACCGGAAGGCGCCGGCGTGATCGCCTCCCGGCCCGGGCGGGAGCGACCGCGGCGACATCGCCACGATCGTGGGGTGGGACCGGGACCCGGTCGCCGCCGAGCGTGGTCGGGTCCCGGCAGGGCCGAAGGTCCCGTGCCGCGCCGGATCGCCCTCAGGAGCGGATCGTGCGCGAGTCCTGCTCGGGCCGGGGGCCGGGGGTGTCGAGCCGGACCCGGTGCCCGGAGAGCTGCCGCAGCGCCACGACCACGGCGTGGGTCTCGGATACGGTGCCCGCGACCCAGCGCCGGTCCACGGCGGTGATCTCGCAGGCCGGGCCCACCCCGAGGACGGTCCAGCCCGCGTGGGTGACCGGGTCGATGTCGTCGGCCTGGAAGCCGACCACCGCGTGCCGGGTGACCGTCGACAGCAGGCCCCCGTCGGTGATGTGGAAGACGACGTCGTCGCCGTCGAGGACGTAGCGGACCGGCTGCACGGCGGGCATCGCCGAGGCGGTGAACACGACCCGTCCGAGCGCGCCCGCGCCGAGCAGGTGCAGGCAGTCGGCCCGGGTGAGGCTGTCGGGCCCGGTGCAGAGGGTCACGCCGGGCGCGTTCCGGTCGGGCGTGCGCCGGGGACGGGTGTCGTGGTGGTCATGTGCTCTCCGATCGTCGCCGTCCCGTCGACACTGCCGCGGCGCCGCGCCGGGCGGCAGGGTCGGAGGGCCCTCGATCGGTGCCGTCCGGCCCGGGCGGGTGAGCCCGTCGTGCACGCTGATGTCGACGGCCGCGTGCCGGGCGTTCGCGTGCCGGGCGATGTTGCTCAGGGCCCCGCGCAGCACTAACCGGGCCGCGATCAGCACGTCGTCGACCTGCCGGGTGCCCACCGTCGGCACGACCATCACCGGGTCGAGCGCCAGGCGGGCCGACACGGCGGAGCCGAGGCCGCGACCGTGCCGTCAGGGGGTCCGCCGGCGGCGGACGGAGAGCCCCACCAGCAGGGCCCCGACGACCAGGCCGATGCCGGCGCCGATGTACTGGCCGATCCAGACCCAGCGCAGCCCGGGGGCCTGGGCGCCCGCGGACAGCTCGGCGACGACCGGCCGGCTGCCGTCGGCGTTCATCACCACGGCGGCCCAGCGGCCCTCGGCGACCCTCCAGGTGAGCTGCTGCGGGCCGGGTCCGGTGGCGGAGGCGACCCAGAACGGCTGCTGCGCAGGCGGTGTCGCGGGCGCGCCGCTGCCGACCTGCTGCTGCTGGATGGCACCGGTGTCCGGGCGGAATCCGAGAACCCGGTCGCGCTGGACGGCGGCGAGGTAACCGTCCACGGCGTCGGCGGGGCCGATCCCGACGAACACGCTGCCGCCCCGGGCGGCGGCGTTCACCCGGATGTCGCCCACCAGCGCGTCGACGTTGTTGCTGGTGGTGGTGTTGCTCAGCTCGAGCGGGTCGAAGACCAGGGCGTAGCCGTTGCCGGTGAAGGTCCGGGTGGGGGTGTTCAGGAACCCGGACGTGTCGCGGCCCGCGCGGTCGGCCGTCAGGACGGCGGTGCCGCCGATGGCCGCCCCGATGCCGCCGAGCAACAGCAGGGACCCGGCGACGACGGCGACGACCCGACCCGTCGACCACGTCGGGTGCCCGGCCGGCGGGGTGGACAGGGCGACCGCACCGGACGGAGCGGGCTCGGCGGGCTCGGCGGGCTCGGAGCCCCCCTGGTCGAGCCGGAACGCCGGGTACGCGTCGGTCATCAGCGCGGTGTAGGCCGTCACGCGCAGCACCCAGCGGTGCATGCCGATCAGCAGGTCGAACAGCCCGCGCGGGTAGCGGCCGGTGAACAGCAGCGCGACCCCGACGACGAGGACGAGCAGGCCGATCAGCCCGCCGGAGGCCCAGCTGCCGTTCGTGTCCGCGGAGTAGACGGCGTAGCTGCCGCTCCCGACGAAGAACGCGATGACCACGTAGTGCGGCAGGGCCAGCAGCCACTTGACCAGCACCATGCCGCGCGTGAGGTGGGCGGGATAGGTGATGTCGAGGCCGGCCGGGTAGTCCGGCGCCGGGCCGAGGGTGAACGGGGGATACCGGTCGGTGCCGAGCGCGCCGTAGCTGTAGTAGGCCACGCGCCAGCTCCAGCGCAGGACGCCCAGGTTGAACTCGAAGATCGAACGCGGGTAGTGGCCGGTGATCAGGATCGCGACGAACGCGACGACCGTCAGCACGGCGAAGGCGGCCCACAACAGCGCCAGCACGATCAGGTGGGGGACGACGAGCAGCCACTTGACCAGCCACAGACCGCGGCTGAGCGGCTCGTCGAGTCGTGCGGTGACGCGGACGGGACCGGTGCGGTCCGGACCGGGGTGAAGAGGACCGGCGCTGGCCGGACTGTCGACGGTGGACGTCATGGCTCCCCCTGGGGTGTCGGCCACCCACCGTCGTCGCCGTCCCCGGTGCACCGGCAGTGGCCGACGACCCGGCAAACCGGGCTGAGTGGCCCGTCGTGGCCCGGGCCGACCGGCGGTCCGGGTCTTGTGGCCCCCGGGAGAGGGACCTGAGCCGCTGCCGCGGGCCGTCGTGAGCGCGCAGCGTGGGGGTCCGGCACCGACGAAGGGGAACGCGATGGACGCGCACGACATCAGGCGCACGGTGGTCGTCGGGGTCGACGGCTCGGAGGACTCCCTGCGGGCGGTCCGCTGGGGCGCGGCCGAGGCCGGGCGGCGCCACATCCCGCTCCGCCTGGTGCACGCCTTCGGATGGGGCCAGAGCGACGTGGTCGGACACCCCGAACTGGGACATCGCTACCGCGACACCCTGCTGGCCCACGCCCGCGACCAGCTCCACCGCGCGGCCCAGGTGGCCGAGGAGCGGACGCCGGGCGTCGACGTCGAGGAGCAGCTGGTGGTGGGCGCGCCCATGGCCGTGCTCGGCGACGAGAGCCGCCGTGCGCAGGTGCTCGTGCTCGGCGACCGGGGCCTCGGCCGGCTCCAGGGGCTGCTGCTGGGCTCGGTCGCCGCGGCGCTGGGGGCGCACGCGGCGTGCCCGGTCGTGGTGGTGCGCGGGTCCGAGCGGGACCCGGCCGACATCGCGGCCCTGCCGGTGGTCGTCGGCGTGGACGCCTCGGCCACGAGCGACGCCGCCGTCGCGTTCGCGTTCGAGACGGCCGCGGCGCTGCGGGTGTCCCTCGTCGCGGTGCACAGCTGGTGGGAGCCGGTGTTCGACCCGGCCCTCTCGTCCATGATCTTCGACTGGGACGCCATCCAGGCCTCCGAGGCCGAGCTGCTCGAGCAGCGGCTGGCCGAGTGGACCGCGAAGTACCCCGAGGTCTTCGTCGAACGCCACGCCGTCCGCGACCACCCGGCCCACGGGCTGCTCGAGCAGGCGGCGCAGGCCCAGCTCGTGGTGGTCGGCTCGCGCGGACGGGGCGGGTTCTCGTCGCTCGTGCTCGGCTCGGTCGGCCACGCGCTGCTGCACCGCTCGCCGTGCCCGGTCGCGATCGTCCGGCCGGACGCCGAACGGTGAAGCACGTGCATCGCATGACGGTCGGCGACGTGATGACGACGGCCGTGCTGTCGGTCGGGCCGGACACGTCCTTCCGCGAGGTCGCCACCACCCTGTTCGCGGGGGCGGTGCGCGCGGTCCCGGTCCTCGACACCGAGCAGCGGCTGCTGGGTGTGATCTCCGAGGCGGATCTGCTGGCCGGCGCCGAGCAGCCCGAGCCCACGGGCTGGCGCCACCGCCCGCGCCACACCGGCCGTCCGGGCCCGCACCACCGGCACGGCACCACCGCGGCCGAGCTCATGAGCGCGCCCGCCGTCACGATCGCCCCCACCGCGACGGTCGCCGTGGCGGCACGGACGATGCGCGAGCGGTCGCTGAGCTGGCTGCCGGTGACGGACGAGGACGGGCGGATGGTCGGCGTGCTCGGCCGCTCGGACCTGCTCGCGGTGTTCCTGCGCGACGACGCCACCATCCGGGCCGAGGTCGTCGACGGCGTGCTGGCCGGGATGCTCCTGGTCGATCCCGCGCGCGTCGCGGTCGAGGTCACCGACGGCGTGGTCACCCTCACCGGGCAGCTCGACACCCGGACCGACGCGGTGCTCGCCGCGCAGTTCGTCGAGCGTCTCGACGGTGTGGTGGAGGTGGTCGACCGGCTCACCTGGGAGACCGACGCCCGACCGTCCGATCTCGACGTGGCGCACCTGTACTGACCGGCGCGGGCGGGCTCACACCGCTGCGGAGACCACGGCGCGGGCCGCGATCTCCGCACGCTCGGCGATGCCGTGCAGCATCCGCCGGCTCATCACGAAGCTGACCGCCGACGTCGGCACCACCACCAGCGGCGCCCACCACCGCAGGTGCTCGTAGCGTTCCCGGGTGATCAGCCGGGTGGTGCCGTCCGGCTCCTCGCGCAGCACGAACGCCCAGGTCATGTCGAACGGCGCGGAGCGGCCCAGCGGGATCCCGCCGCGCAGCACCAGCGAGCGGCCCGGCTCCACCGACACGACGGTCATGGCCACCTCGGGTGCGAGCTTGACCTCGCCCCCCACCACCACGTCCTGCCAGGCGGGCACGATCTCCTGCGCGCTGTGGATGTCGCAGCCGACCAGGTTCTCCAGCGCGTCGTAGCTGTAGAAGCCGCCGCGGCCCTGTCCGAGCTGGGCGATCCACGGCCATACCTCCGCGGCGCGCGCGTACACCGTGACCGCGCGGGTCGTGGTGAGATCGGAGGCCTCGACCAGCTCGTCGCCGGGCAGTTCGGCGGCGATCTCGTCGGTCGTGGCGCCCCAGTGGGCCATCCACCGCCACCCGATCGCCTTGACGGTGACGAGCACGGCGAGCGGGACGGCGACGGTGCGCAGCGGGAGGGCCATACCTGCGACCGTGCACCGGCCGGGACGGGGCCGGAAGGGCCGTCCGGCCCGCCGGGCGTGGCGTCGGCCCCGACGTGGCGTCCCGACCCATCCCGGTCGTTCGCCTCTGCCGTCCCGGACGGGCCCCGCGTAGACCGGGACCATGAGGTCCCACCACCTGCTCGGTGCCGGGTTGTTCGCGCTGGCCACGTTGATCGTCGGCTACGCGGTGCTCGGGCCGCTGGTGCTGGACGTGATCCACTTCCGGACCTCGGCGTCGGGGCTCGACCAGATCCGGGGCGGGGACCTGGCCGCGCTGGCCGTGGTCGCGCCCGTGTGCGCGGCGGTCGGCGCGCTGGCCTGGCGCGGGCACCCCGCGGCGCCGGTACTGGCACCGGCCCCGGCGATCTTCGCGATGTACACCTACTCGCAGCTCGTGCTGGCCAACGAGTACCTGCGCATCCCGGGCAACGTCGAGCTGTTCTTCCCCCTGCTGCTGGTGATGTTCTGGCTGGCCGCGGCGTTGACGGTGCGCAGCGTCGGGTTGGTGCGGGCCACCCCGGCCCCGCCGTGGTCGCGCCGCCTCGAGCGGGGCTGCGGTGTGCTGCTCGTGGTCATCGCGGCGGTCGTGGCGCTGGGCCTGCACCTGCCGACGCTCGTCGCCGCCATGAGCGGGAACGGCGCCGCCTACCGGGACGCGCCGACCGCGTTCTGGGTGGTGAAGTTCTACGACCTCGGCCTCGTGGTGCCCGGGGCGCTGGTCGTCGGCATCGGTCTGCTGCGACGCCGGATCGGTGCGCGGACGCCCGCGTCGGCGATCCTCGGCGGCTACGTGCTGCTGGGGTGGTCGGTGGCCGGCATGGCGTGGACGATGCTGGTCAGCGGCGATCCGGACGGGTCGGTGGTGCAGGCGGTGGTCATGACCGCGATCTCGGCTGCCGGGTCGGTGTTCGCCTGGTTCCTCTACCGGCCCCTCTTCCGGACGGACGCGCCCGCGTCCCTCACCCCGGCTCCGGCAGGTGCCAGGTGATGGTGGGGCCGGCCTTCCACCACGACCTGGGTGATCACGGTGAGCACCGGGCGCGTGAGGCCGGCGTCGGGCAGCGGCTGCGCCAGCCGGTAATCGATCATGCCCTGGGGTCCGGCATCAGTGCACAAGGCCCCGAACGGACGGGCCGGAACGCCGCCGGGCCCACCGGACGATCTCGTCCGCACCCCATACGACGAACGGGAACGGCACGACGACGGCGAGCTGCGACGGGTCGAGCGCGGCGGTGCCGAACACGTCCTGCAGCCACGGCACGTAGACCACCGCCGCGCTGAACACCAGCTCGAACGCGATGCCCCACAACAGCAGCGGATTGGACCCCAGCCCGATCGAGAACAGCGACGCGCGGTCGGTGCGCGCCGCGAACGCCGTGCCGATCTGGCAGGCGACGATGCCGACGAACGTGATCGTGGTGGCCTGCAGGTAGGCCCCGTGCAGCGGGTTGCCCGCTCCGGTCGCGTCGCCGGGCTGCCAGCCGGCGCGCACCAGGGTGAGCAGGAAGCCGCCCATGACGAGTGCCGCCGACACGGTGCCCAGCAGCAACCAGGCCCGCACCAGCAGGGCCCGGTCGACCACGCCCGCCGAGCGGGGCCGGGGCGGTCGTTCCATCGCGCCCGGTTCGGCGGGTTCGCGGCCCAGCGCCAGAGCGGGCAGCGTCTCGGTGCCGAGGTCGATCGCCAGGATCTGCAGCACCGTCAGCGGCAGCGGAACCGCGCCGCCGGTCAGCGCGAAGACCAGGAACGGCACGACCTCGGGCACGGCGTGGGCGAAGATGTAGAGCACGAACTTGCGGACGTTGTCGAACACCTGCCGGCCGGAGCTGACCGCGGCCACGATGGTGGCGAAGTCGTCGTCGGTGAGCACCATCGTCGCGGCCTCCCGGGCCACGTCGGTGCCGGAGCGGCCCATGGCCACCCCGATGTCGGCGTGCCGCAGCGCGGGCGCGTCGTTGACGCCGTCACCGGTCATCGCGACGATCGCGCCGCCGGCCTGCAGCGCCTCGCAGATCCGCAGCTTCGACTCCGGGGAGGTGCGGGCGAAGACGATCTCCTCGTCCCGAGCCAGGAGGGCGTCGAGCTCGGCGTCACCGAGGCGGTCCAGCTCCTCGCCGGTGACGACCCGGCCGCTCCCGATCCCGACCCGGCGGCCGATCTCCACCGCCGTCGGGCCGTAGTCGCCGGTGACGACGTGGACGCGGATGCCCGCACGGTGGGCCCGGGCCACGGCGTCGGGCACGGCGGCACGGGGCGGGTCGACCATCGCCACCAGGCCGAGCAGCTCCAGGTCGCGTTCGGCGTCGGTCCGGTCGGGCGGGACGGCGTCGACCGCGCGGCGGGCCACGGCGAGCACCCGGAGCCCGCTCGCGGCGTAGCGGTCCAGCGTCCGCGCGACCTCGCCGCACGTCGCGTCGTCGAGCGGGACCGGGCCGTCCGTCCGGTGGATGCTCGTGCAGCAGGGGAGCACGGCCTCGGGTGCGCCCTTCGTGTGCAGCACACCGTGATCCAACGTGGACATGCGCTTGAGGTGGGCGTCGAAGTGGAACACGGTTCGACGCGCGGCCGCCCGCTCCGCCGGGGTCACGCCGACGCCGAGGTCGGTGGCCAGGCGCAGCAGCGCCAGCTCGGTGGGGTCGCCGATCGCCGGGGCCTCGGCCGTCGTGCACGCGGCCGCGGCGGTGGTCAGCAGGCGGGCTCCCTCGTCGTCGGGCGCCGCCGTCGCGTCCATCTCACCACCGGCGAGCCACAGCGTGGTGACGCGCATCCGGTTCTCGGTCAGCGTCCCGGTCTTGTCCGTGCAGATCACGGTGACCGAGCCGAGCGTCTCCACGGCCGAGAGCCGCTTGACGACGGCGCCCCTGCGGGCGAGCTGCCGCACCCCGGAGGCCAGGGCGAGGGTGATGGTCGGTAGCAGGCCCTCGGGCACGTTGGCGACGATCAACCCGATCGAGAACGTGATCGCCGCGGCCCAGCCGAGCCCGGCCGCGATCCCGACGGGCACGAACGCCACCCCGACCAGCACCGCGACGGCGGCGATGATCCAGGTGACCCGCCGGACCTGGCGCTCCAGTGGGCTGGGCCGCGCGCGTCCCCGCTGCGACAGTGTCGCGATCCGGCCCAGCTCCGTGTGCATGCCGGTCCGGGTGACCACGGTGGTCGCCTCGCCGCCCGTGCAGGTGGTGCCGCTGAACACGAGGTCCCGGGCCTCCAGCAGCGACCCCGTCACGGGCGCCGGATCGGCCGACCGGGTCGTCGGGACGGACTCCCCGGTGAGCGCGGACAGGTCCACCGTGAGCGCGCCGTCGATGATCCGGGCGTCGGCGCAGACGCGGTCGCCCTCGGTGAGCACCAGCACGTCGCCGGGGACGAGAGCGGCGGCCTCGATCTCGACGCGCACCCCGTCGCGCACCACCCGGGCGGTCGGCGGCAGGAACGCCGCCAGCGCGTCGACGGCCCGTTCGGCCTGCCGCTCCTGGACGAACGCGAACGCGGCGTTGAGGACGATCACCGCGACGACCGCGAGCGACAGAGAAGGGGTGCCGCCCACCCAGGCCAGCACGGCGGCCACCGCCAGCAGCAGCACGAGCGGCTGGGTGAACTGCGCCAGCAGTTCCCGCGGCCAGCTCGGCCCGCCGCGTCGGGTCAGCGTGTTGGGCCCGTGAACGGCCAGCCGACGCACGGCCTCGCGCCCGGCCAGTCCGTCCGGTGACGTGCGGAGGTCACGGTAGAGCTCGGCGAGCGGACCGCGCTGGTCGGCGGACCCGGCGTCGTCGGGCGCCGGCGCCTCGACGGTGCGGGTCACGGCGCGCTCGCGACATCGGTGCTCAACGGGGCTCCTCGGGTCGGGTACCCCGACGATGACGCGCACGGCGCCGCCGGCCCACGGCCGCAGGTCCTGATCCCGGGGGCGATGGTCCCTTCAGCGCACCCGACGGGGCTTCGGCGGGGCCTGCGCGGGGGAGCGGGCCAGGACCACCACACCCGCCACGGCCACCACGAGTCCGACCGTCAACGGCACCCGCCAGCCGGCGCGGACCGCGTCGCCGAGCAGTGCGATCCCGACCAGTCCCGGGACCAGCACCTCGGTCACGAGGAACACCGCCGTCACGTTCGACACCGAGCCCACGACCAGGGCGCGGGAGTAGGAGGCCAGCCCGACGGCGCCGAACAGCACGACGAGATAGGGCGCGGGCTGGGTGAGCAGGCCCAGTGGGCCGTCCGGGTCCTGCACCGCCCGCACCGCCAGCGACGTGCCGCCGAAACCGAGCCCGGCCACGACGGCGAGCGGCCACGAGCGCTCGCCCCGCCACACCAGGACGGCGGCCACGGCCAGGCCCACCAGCGCCACCGACAGCACCACGTACGCCACCGCCGACACCGCCGACGGCCGGTCGTCGCCCGCGCTGGCCGCGATCAGCGCGAGCCCGGTGACGCAGGCCCCGATCGCCACCCGGTCGACCGGCCGCAGCACCGAGTCGAACAACCGCCGCGCCGCGAGGGCCGTCAGCACGATCGACCCGCCCAGCACCGCTTGCACCGCGAACACCGGCAGGTGGCGCAGCGCCACGACGGTGCACACCCAGCCCAGCGCGTCGACGACCAGCCCGGCGAGGTAGCGCGGCTGCAGCACCAGCGGACGGCGCCGGCGCACCCGCCGGGTCGCCTCGGACTGGAGCAGACCGGCCCCGCTGTTCAGCACCATCGCGAGCAGCGCGGAGAGCAGCCCGATCAGCACGGGCCCAGCATGCCCCGGGATTTCGTCACGCGCCGGAAACGTGGCTCCGGGTACGTTCTCGCGGTGCTCTAGCGCGGGCGCGACGATGGTGCAGCCCGGTCCGCTCTGACACCACCGTCGCGGTCGGGGAGGGAGGACACCTCGACTGGGCGCCCGAGCCGATCGTCGTCACCGACGGGGCCTCGTTCGTGACGAGCCTGCGGGTCACCCTGGAAGCGGGTGCGACGGCAGTGGTCCGCGAGCTCGTGGTGCTCGGCCGCCACGCCCGCACGGGCGGGCGCCACCGCGGCCACCTGGCCGTCACGCTCGACGGGCGGCCCGTGCTCGCCCACACCACTGTGCTCGACGGCGCCGACCCGGCGCTGATCGGCCCGGCCGGCACGGCGGGGGCGCGGGCGCTCGGGACGCTGCTGGTCGCCGGGACGGACGAGACACCGGCCGGGGCGGGGGAGCGGTCCGGCGTCCGCTGGGCGTGGTCGGCCCTCGACGGCCCCGGCGCGGTCTTGCTGGCTGTCGGCGACCCCGGCGCGGTGACGGCGCTGCTGGACGGGGCCGGGCGCACGATCACCGCGCCGTGATCATGCCCCACGAGGCCTCTCATGATCGCCACGTGTCGCACGATCCGACCCCGTCAGGGGGATGAGGTGCGATCCACCGCGATCATCGTCCTCAGCCGGGCATGATCCAGCCGTAGACGTGGTCGAACGTCAGCGTGAGCACCACCCGCTGGTCGGCCACCATGGCGGCGCGGTACTCGTCCCAGTCGGGGTGCTCGCCGATGATCTCCTGGTACAGGACGACGAGGGCGTCCACCGTGGCGTCGTGCGGGTCGGCGGCGGGGGCGGTGAGCTGCGCCGTGCCCTCACCCACGGCGTAGGAGCGCAGGTCGGGCGAGGTGACCATGTAGCTGGCCCGGGGGTCGCGGCGCAGGTTGCGCGTCTTGGCGCGCGGCTCGGTGACCGACACCCGGATGGTGCCGGTGGCCGCGTCGAAGGCGTGCGTGACGACCGAGGCCTGCGGACGGCCGTCGCGCTTCAGCGTGATCAGGGAGCTGCCGCGCTGGGCGGCGAACAGGTCGTGCAGGGCGGGATCGGCGGGCATGGGCACTCCTCGCAACGGGGACCGGGCTATCACGGAGCACCAACGTTCCTGCCCGTCGAGGGCATACCCGCGGCGGGGTTGTCCCCATCGACCTCCAACCGTCCCCAGATCGCGGGTGGGGCTGGTGCGGGCGTCCGCGCGGCCGGAGCATCGAGCCATGAGACCGCGCCTGCGACCCGTCACGTCCCTCCCGACCGGCACACGCCACCCCGTCCTGCGGCCGATCCGGCGCGGGTCCGCGGTGCTGCGGGTAGGCACGGTGCTGTCCGCATTCGGGCTGGTCCTGGTGGCGGTAATGGCGCTCTCCGTGCTTCCCGTGGTCCCGCCACCCGTCGCCGGCGCGCTCCTGTTCGCCGTGGCGGGCTGCGGCGCCGGAACGGCGGCGCGCGTGGTGCTGGGCCGGATGCGCCGGGGCGCCCGGGTCCGCGCGCCCGTGTGCGAGCTGGCGCTCGCTGTGCTGTGGGCGGCGGTGGGCGCCGGGTGGATCGGCGGGCTGGTGCCCGGCCGGTGGCTGCCGGTCCTGCTCGGCGCGTCCTGGCTGGCCGTGGCCGGGTCGGTGGTCGACGTGCTCCACCACCGGCTCCCCGACGCCCTCACGGCGCCGGCGTGGCCCGCCGCGTTACTGGTCGTGCTGCCGCTGGGGCCCGGTGCGCTCGGGCGGGCGGCTGTGGGCGCGGTCGTCGCGGCGGCTGTCCACGCCGCGGTGCACCGCGCCGCGCCGCGCGCACTCGGCGGCGGTGACGTCAAGCTCGCTGGGCCGCTCGGTGCCGTGCTGGCCGCGGCCGCCTGGCCCGCGCTCGCGCTGGCCGGGCTCCTGGCGGCGGTGCTGAGCGCGCTGGTCGCGGCGGTGCTGCTGGTGGCCGGGCGCACCGGCCGGGCGGGGGCCGTCCCGCACGGACCGTCGATGCTGGTGGCCACCTGGCTGGTCCTGGCGGGCGCGGCGTTCGGGGCGGGGGCCGGGTGAGAGGATGACGGCGTGCTGCGTTGGATCACTGCCGGGGAGTCCCACGGTCCCGCGCTGGTGGCCGTGCTGGAGGGCATGGTCGCCGGTGTCGAGATCACCACCAAGGAGCTGCAGGCCGAGCTGGCCCGCCGCAAGCTGGGCCACGGCCGCAGCCCCCGAATGGCGTTCGAGGCCGACGAGCTCGAGGTGATCGGCGGCCTCCGCCACGGCCGCACCCAGGGCGGCCCGGTGGCGGTGCGCATCGGCAACACCGAGTGGCCGAAGTGGGAGACCGTCATGGCGGCCGACCCGGTCGACCCGGAGATCATCGAGGGCCGGGCCCGCAACGCCCCGCTGACCCGTCCCCGCCCCGGCCACGCCGACCTCGCCGGTATGACCAAGTTCGGCTTCGACGACGCCCGCCCGGTGCTCGAGCGGGCCAGCGCGCGGGAGACCGCGTCGAAGGTGGTGCTGGGCACCGTCGCGAAGGCGTTCCTCAAGCAGGCGTTCGGCGTCGACATCGTGTCGCACGTGGTGGCCATCGGCGCCGTCGACGCCCCCGAGGACGACCCGGTGCCCGGCCCCGGCGACCTGGAGCGGGTCGACGCCAGCCCGGTGCGCGCGTTCTCCGCCGAGACCACGGCCCGGATGATCGCCGAGATCGACGACGCCCACGAGGACGCCGACACCCTCGGCGGGGTCATCGAGGTCATCGCGTACGGGATGCCGGTCGGCGTCGGGTCCTACGTGCAGTCCGACCGCCGGCTCGACGGTCGTCTCGCCGGCGCGCTGATGAGCATCCAGGCGATGAAGGGCGTCGAGATCGGCGACGGCTTCCGCACCGCGCACCGGCGCGGGAGCGCGGCCCACGACGAGATGATCCCCGGCGATCCCGTGAAGCGGCTGTCCAACCGGGCGGGTGGCATCGAGGGCGGCATGACCAACGGCGAGCCCGTGCGCGTGCGGGTGGCCATGAAGCCGATCTCCACCGTGCCCCGCGCGTTGCGCACCGTCGACACGGCCACCGGCGAGGAGGCCACCGCCATCCACCAGCGGTCCGACGCCTGCGCGGTGCCGCGGGCCGGGGTGGTGGCCGAGTCGATGGTGGCGCTGGTGCTGGCCGAGGCCGCACTGGAGAAGTTCGGCGGCGACTCGCTGGCCGAGACCCGCCGCAACGTGGCCGCCTACCTCGCGTCGGCGCACGTGCCCGGCGCGGGTTCGTAGAACAGCTCCTGCGCCCGGCCGCCCATGATCAGCAGCTCGGCGCGGACACGGCCATGTCCGGCCGGGAACGCGCCCATCCGCTGATCATGGCTGGGGCTCCGGCGCCCGCGTCGTAGCTCGGTGCCCCGGCCCGTGTCCGGCTGCGGCTAGGCCTCGGCCGGCCCGCGACCGGTGCCGCGCCGGAACGCCGCGGCGCTGGACCCGGCCTCCCCGGCCTCGTCGGCGGCTTCAGGGTCCGGGTCGCTGAAGGCGGCGAACGGGGTGCCGTGGCCACTCCCGCCGGGCTCCCGCAGCTGCGGCTCGAGGTGGTGCTGCCGGGAGCGGCGGGGAAGGGGTGTTCCGGCCGTCCCGTCGCGGCCGCCGGCGTCGTCCACCCGTCCTCCGATCGTGCGTCAGTGGCTGCGCGTCGCTCGTCCGAGCGTAGCCCGACCACCGGATCGGGGTGCCCCGGCCCGCTACTACCCTGGGGCGGGTGATGTCCGAGGCTCGTCCTGTCCTGGTTCTGGTCGGCCCACCGGGGGCCGGCAAGTCCACCGTGGGCCGGGTGCTCGCCCGTCGTCTGAAGGTCACCTTCACCGACGTCGACGCGCTGATCGTCGAGCGCGCGGGCAAGCCGATCGCCGATATGTTCCTGCAGGACGGTGAGGACGCCTTCCGCGCGCTGGAGCGCGAGGTGGTGGCCGAGGCGCTGCGCACCACCACCGGGGTGCTGGCGCTGGGCGGTGGGTCGGTCCTGGCCGACGAGACCCGCGTGCGGCTGCGGGGCCACCGCGTCGTCCACCTCACGGTCGGCCTGGCCGACGGCCTGCGCCGCACCGGCATGTCCACGGCCCGCCCGCTGCTGGCCGGGGTCAACCCGCGGGCCACGTTCAAGGCGCTGCTCGACGCCCGCGCGCCGCTGTACCGCGAGGTCGCCACGCACGAGGTCGACACGGTGCGTCGCAGCGCGAACCAGGTCGTGCGCGCGGTGCTGGAGGCCATCGGCGAGGTCCCGGCCGACGCGCCGGCCGATCCGGTCGACCCCACCGACCCGCTGGACGTCCCCACGCCCTACGGCGCACAGGTGGGCGGCGCCGCGCTCCCGGATCCCACCGTCCGTCCGTGACCCCTCGGTAAGGTCGTCGCGTGGACATCCCAGCCCCGGCCACCGTCCGGATCGACGTGGCGACCGAGCATCCCTATCCGGTGCTGATCGGCCGCGGAGTACGTGACCTGCTGCCCTCCACCGTCCGCGATCTCGGCGCGTCGACGGCGGTGCTGGTGCACCAGCCCGCGCTGGCCGACGTCGCGGAGGAGGTGCGGACAGCGCTCGCCGAGGCCGGGGTCGACGCCCACCGCGTCGAGATCCCCGACGCCGAGGAGGGCAAGGCGCTCGCCGTCGCCGGCTTCTGCTGGGAGGTGTGCGGCCGCGTCGGTCTCACCCGCCAGGACGTCGTGATCTCGCTCGGCGGGGGAGCGGCCACCGACCTCGCCGGTTTCGTCGCCGCCACCTGGATGCGCGGGGTGCGGGTGGTGCACGTGCCCACCACGCTGCTGGCGATGGTGGACGCCGCCGTCGGGGGCAAGACCGGCATCAACACCGCCGCGGGCAAGAACCTCGTCGGCGCGTTCCACGAGCCGTCGGCGGTGCTCGTCGACCTGGCCACCCTCGACACGCTCCCGGCCGCCGAGATCGTCGCGGGCAGCGCCGAGATCATCAAGACCGGGTTCATCGCCGACCCGGTGATCCTCGACCTCATCGAGGCCGACCCGGCTCTTGGGCTCGACCCGTCGGGTCCGGTGCTGGCCGAGCTCATCGAGCGCTCCATCCGGGTGAAGGCCGACGTCGTGGCCGCGGACCTGCGGGAGTCGAGTCTGCGCGAGATCCTCAATTACGGCCACACCCTCGGCCACGCCGTCGAGCGCCGCGAGGCCTATCGCTGGCGGCACGGGTCGGCGGTGAGCGTCGGGCTGGTGTTCGCGGCCGAGCTGGCCCGCGCGGCCGGGCGCCTCGACGACGCGACGGCCGACCGCCACCGGGCGGTGCTGGCGTCGGTCGGGCTGCCCGTGTCCTACGAGGCGGGGGTGCTGCCCGAGCTGGTCGAGACGATGCGCGGAGACAAGAAGTCGCGCGCGGGCATGCTCCGGTTCGTCGTCCTGGACGGCCTCGCGCAGCCCGGACGCCTGGAGGGCCCCGACCCGGAGCTGCTGGAGCGGGCGTACGCGGTGGTGGGAGCGTGAACCGCCCCGTCCTCGTCCTCAACGGCCCCAACCTGGGTCGTCTCGGCACCCGCGAACCCGCCGTCTACGGCGCCACCACCCACGCCGACCTCGTCGAGCTGTGCGAGAAGACGGGCGGCGAGCTCGGTCTGAGCGTGGAGGTCCGGCAGACCGACCACGAGGGCGAGCTGCTGGGCTGGCTGCACGCCGCCGCCGACGCCGGCACGCCGGTGGTGCTCAACGCGGCCGCCTGGACCCACACCTCGGTGGCCGTCCGCGACGCGTGCGCGCAGCTCACGGCCCCGCTGGTGGAGGTGCACATCTCCAACGTCCACAAGCGCGAGCCGTTCCGTCACCACTCCTACATCTCCGACGTCGCCAGCGGCGTGATCGTCGGACTCGGCGTCACCGGTTACACGCTGGCGCTGCGGTGGATCGCGGAGCAGTGTTCCCTGGGCCGTCCATGATCACGGCATCTGTCGCAGCCGCCCCACCGGTCGAGGAGCACTCGGCATGACTGCCGAACGCCGAGCCGCACTGCGGGCCCTGCTGGACGGCGTCGACGCCCTGCTCGTCACCGATCTGGTCAACGTCCGCTACCTCACCGGTTTCACGGGATCCAACGCCGCCCTGCTCGTGCACGCCGACGGCGACGCGGCCAGCCGCTTCTGCACCGACGGCCGCTACACCACGCAGGCTGCCCGCGAGGTGCCCGACCTCGATACCGTCGTCGACCGCGGTTCGGCCCTGGCCCTCGCGCGGCAGGCCCACGGGTGGGGCGTGCGCACACTGGGCTTCGAGTCCGGGCACGTCACGGTCGACGGGCACACGGCGCTCGACGAGGCGGCCGAGGGCGTCGCGCTGGCCCGGGCCCCGGGGCTGGTGGAGCAGCTGCGTCAGGTCAAGGACGCCACCGAACTCGCGACGCTGCGCACCGCCTGCGCCGTCGCCGACGCCGCGCTCGCCGACCTGGTCGCCGCCGGTGGCCTGGCCCCGGGCCGCACCGAGCGGGAGGTGGCCCTGGACCTGGAGAACCGGATGCGCGGCCACGGCGCCGAGGGCGTGTCGTTCGAGACGATCCTCGCGGCCGGCCGGCACTCGGCGATCCCGCACCACAGCCCCACCGACGCCGAGCTGCGCCGGGGTGATCTCGTGAAGCTCGACTTCGGGGCGCTGGTCGGCGGCTACCACTCCGACATGACCCGCACCGTCGTCCTCGGTCCCGCCGCCGGCTGGCAGCGTGAGCTGTACGCGCTGGTCGCGTCGGCGCAGCAGGCGGGGTGTGAGGCGCTCTCCCCCGGGGCCGACGTCGTCGCGGTCGACGCCGCGTCGCGCGGCGTCGTCGAGGACGCCGGCCACGGCGACGAGTTCCCGCACGGCCTCGGGCACGGCGTCGGCCTGCAGATCCACGAGGCGCCCTGGCTGGGCAGGAACAGCTCCGGCACGCTGGCCGCCGGGACGGCCGTCACCGTCGAACCGGGCGTGTACCTGGAGGGCCGGGGCGGCGTCCGGATCGAGGACACGCTCGTCGTCCGGGACGGCGCACCCGAGCTCCTGACGCTGACCACCAAGGAGCTGCTCGAGATCGGGTAGCCCGGAGGCGGTACCCTGGGCCATGGACGACGGCGCCGATCGGCGCTGCACACCCGGCGCGTGACCACCTCCGCGCCCAGCACAGACGCAGGAGATGTACGCACGTGGCCACCACGAACGACCTGAAGAACGGCTTGGTGCTCAACCTCGACGGCCAGCTGTGGACGGTCACCGCCTTCCAGCACGTCAAGCCCGGCAAGGGCGGCGCCTTCGTGCGCACCACGCTGAAGAACGTGATGACGGGCAAGGTCGTCGACAAGACGTTCAACGCCGGCACCAAGGTCGAGACCGCCACCGTCGACCGTCGCGACATGACCTTCCTCTACCGCGACGGCGCCGACTTCGTGTTCATGGACGGCGACACGTTCGACCAGATCCCGATCCCGGAGGTCACGGTCGGCACGAACGCCGGCTACCTGCTGGAGAACCAGTCGGCGATGGTCGCGCTGCACGAGAGCGTGCCGCTCTACATCGAGCTGCCCACCTCGGTGGAGCTGCTGATCAGCCACACCGACCCGGGCCTGCAGGGCGACCGCTCCACCGGCGGCACCAAGCCCGCCACCCTGGAGACGGGTGCGGAGATCCAGGTGCCGCTGTTCGTCACCACCGGCGAGAAGGTCAAGGTGGACACCCGCGACGGGCGCTACCTCGGCCGCGTCTCCGCCTGATGGGGTTCTGGGCATGATCAGGGCCCGCACCAGGGCGCGGAAACGTGCCCTGGACATCCTCTTCGAGTCCGAGGCGCGGGGTGACGACCCGCTGGAGGTCCTCACCCAGCGCGTCGAGACCGACGACGCCCCGCCGGTGTCGGACTACGCCGCCATGCTGGTGAAGGGCGTCGTCGAGCACCGCGGGCGCATCGACCAGCTGCTCGCCGAGCACGCCGAGGGCTGGTCGGTGGCCCGCATGCCGGCCGTCGACCGCACGCTGCTGCGCATCGGCGTGTTCGAGCTGCTGTGGGTCGACGAGATCGACGACCCCGTGGCCATCACCGAGGCCGTCGAGCTCGCGCGCACGCTGTCCACCGACGACAGCCCCCGCTTCCTCAACGGCGTGCTCGGCCGCATCTCCGACATCGCCGAGCACCTGCGCGCTACGCGCTGAGCAGCGTCACGGCGAGCTGCGTGAGCAGCTCGACCGTGCGCTCCGGGGACACGCCGCCGTGGCGGCGCAGCTCCACGAACGACTGCACGCTGGTGATCATGTGCAGGGTCGCCACCGCCTCGTCGGCGTCGAGCCCGTCGCGCAGCGCGCCCGCTCCGACGAGGCGGGCCACCAGCCCCTCGACCGACCGCCGCTGGTCCGCCCGCTGCTCGTCGATGATCCGGATCGCGCCGGGTTCCAGCTCCACCACGGCCTTCGCCGTGAGCAGGATGTGACCCTGCCGCTCCCACAGGGCCGCCGCCGCGGCCACCACGGCGGGTAGGGCGGCGCGCGGGTCGTCGACCAGGAACGCCTCCCGGACGGCCCGGATCTCCGGCCCGCCCGAGCAGCGGACGCTCAGCGCCTCCAGCACGCCCAGCTTGGATCCGAACCGGCCGAACACGGTGGCGCGGGCCACCCCGGCGTGCTCGGCGAGCTCGGCCACCGTCGCCTGGTGGAACGTGCCGGCGTCGATCAGCTTCTCGGCCGCGGCCAGCACGCGGCTCTCGGTGGCCGAGGGAGAGGTGTCGTCGGGGCGGGGGCGCAGGTACGGGCGGACGGCCACGGACCCAGCGTAGACGACTGTTCCGATCACGGGTCCAGATTGCTAGTCTGGACTCATGGTCCAAGCTCTCAGTCTCACGCGTCCCGCTCGCCCGCACGCGGCCCGCGACCTGCCCGGGATCGTCCGCGGCGCCGTCGAGGCGGGCCGCGACGAGGCCGACGTGCTGCGCCGGCTCCCGGCGAGCCTGCTGGAGGCCCTGCGCGCCGCCGGCGCGTTCCGCCTCTCGACGCCGCGCGAACTCGGCGGGTTCGAGGCGAGCCTGAGCGAGTCGCTGGAGGTCCTCGAGTGCCTGGCCCGGCTGGACGGGCCGGTCGCGTGGAACGTCTGGAACGGCAACCTCGGCTTCTCCGCGGCCCTGCTGCCCGCGGCGGGGGTGGACCGGATCTGGGGTGACGGGGCCGATCCCGTGATCGCGAACTCGGCCCGGCCGACGGGGGTCGGGGTGGAGGTCGACGGCGGGTTCGCGCTGTCGGGTCGGTGGGACATGGTCAGTGCCGCGGACTCGGCCGACTGGATCGCCCTGTTCGGCACCGTCTCCCCGGGCGACCGGCCCGACGTGCGGGTCTTCTACACCCGGCGCGCGGACATCACCGTGCTCGACACCTGGGACGTCACCGGGATGCGTGGCACGGGCAGTGGCAGCGTGGTCGCCGACGGGGTCCTCGTGCCGGGCGATCTCGTGGTCAGCCCGTTCGGACCGGCGCGGATCGACCGCCCGCTCTACCGGATACCGGCGTTCACCCTCGCCTCCACGGGCTGCGCGGCCGTCGTCCTCGGGATCGCCGCCGCGGCCGTCGAGGAGATCGTCGCGCTCGCACCGGGCAAGGGCACCGACAACGGGATGCTGGCCGGGCGCGGTTACGCGCAGTCGGCGGTCAGTGGCACCGACGCCGCGCTGCGGGCGGCCCGGCTCCTGCTGCTGGCGGCGGCGGCCGACGTCGACGAAGCGGCGGTCGCGGGTGCGGTTCCGCTCGCGCTCCGGGGTGCCCTGCGCGGCGCGATGTGCCACGCGGCGTCCACCGCCCGGGACGCCCTCACCGCGATGTACGCCCTGGGCAGCTCGGTGTCGCTCTACCGTGGCGGTCGACTGGAGCGGCTGTTCCGCGACGGGTTCGCGGCCGCCCAGCACGGCCTGCTGGCCGCCGGCCACCAGGAGACGGCGGGCCGGATCCGGCTGGGCCTCGATGCCGGCACCCCGATCTTCTGAGGTGAGGGCAGAACCACATCGAATCGATTCGACGCGTGGTCGGCCACCGGCGTAGCGTTCGGGACCGGCCTGCTGCGACGACGAGTGCGGCCACCCCTGTCCACATTCGCCACGCAGGAGCACCGCCATGCCCGTCGCGATCATCGCGATGGCGCTGGGCACGTTCGCCATCGGCCTCACCGAGTTCGCCGTCATGGGTCTGCTGCCCCGCATCGCCACCGACCTGTCCGTCTCCGTCGCCGGGGCCGGCAACCTCGTCACGGCCTACGCGATCGGCGTGGTGGTCGGCGCGCCGCTGCTCACCGCGGCCGCGTTCCGGTTGCGCAGGCGCACCGCGCTGCTGCTGTTCATGGGCCTTTTCGTCGCCGGCAACGCCCTCGCGGCGGTCGCTCCGAGCTTCGGCGTCCTGCTCGTCGCCCGGTTCCTCTCCGGTCTCCCGCACGGCGCGTTCTTCGGCGTGGGAGCGCTCGTCGCCGCGTCCCTGGTCGCGGAGCGTCGTCGGGCGTCGGCCGTCGCGACGATGCTGCTCGGGCTGACCCTGGCCAACCTCGTCGGCGTGCCGCTCACCACCGCGCTCGGGTCCACGGCGGGCTGGCGGCTGGCGTTCGTGATCATCACCGGTATCGCGCTGCTGTGCATCGGCGGGATGCTCGCAACCGTCCCCCGCGAGGCCATCCCCGCGGTCCGCCCGCGGCTGGCGGGGGAGTTCGCCGCGTTCCGCAAGCCCGCGGTCCTGCTGGCGCTCGCCGCGGTGGTCGTGGGCTGCGGCGGGCTGTTCTCCTTCTACACGTTCATCGCGCCGATGCTCACCGAGCGGACGGGTCTCGGCCCGGGGGCCGTGCCGGTGCTGCTGGCCGTGTTCGGCCTCGGCATGACCGTCGGGTCGGTGCTCGGAGGCCGGTTGTCGGACCGCTTCGACCCCCGCCACGTCGTCGTCGCCCTCCTCGCGGGCCAGGCAGTGCTCCTGCTGCTGGCCGTGCCCGCGATGGCCTCGCCCGTGCTCGCGCCCGCGGTGGTCTTCGGCGTCGGGGTGCTGGGCCTGGGCCTCGTCCCCGCCGTGCAGACCATGGTGATGGACGCGGCCGGCGACGCACCCTCGCTGGCCTCGGCGGCCATCCAGTCGGCCTTCAACCTCTCCAACGCGGTCGGCGCCTCCCTGGGCGGCCTGGTGCTCGCGGCCGGCCTGGGCCTCGCCGCGCCGCCGGCGGCCGGCGCCCTGCTGGCGGCGCTGGGCATCGTCCCGGCATGGGCGGCGGTGGCCCTGGCGCGCCGGCGGAGCCGCCGAGTGCCGGTCCCGGCCTGACGCGCGAGTCGGCGGTTCCGGGAGGTGCGGTCGGCAGGATCGGCCGTGGGTGGCACAACCGGCCAGATGTGGCCGGCAACGCGCCGACCGCTGATCATGGGAAGGGCCCCCGCCGGGACGCCCGCGCTCCCTGCGAGGTGCCGGTCGCGCCGTCACCCGCCCGCGCGTTGTCCACACGAGACGTCCACAGACGACAGAGCCGCACCGGGGCAGCCGGTGCGGCTCTGTCGTCGCTCGCGGGCCTGGCACCCTTCCCCAGGTGCCCGCCCGGTGGTCCTACGAGACGGGGCGCGCCTCGGGAGGCAGGACGCCCCAGTCGATGAGCTGGTCGGTGAGCTCGCCGGGCGTCATGTCGTAGATGATCGACAGCGACCGGAGGTCCTCGGCACGGATCGAGAGGACCTTGCCGTTGTAGTCACCGCGCTGGCTCTGGATCGCGGCGGCGTAACGGGCGAGCGGGCCGACCTTGTCGGCCGGGAGCTGCTGCAGCCGCTCCAGGTTGATGACGATCTTCGTGGCCGGCTCGGAGCCGGACGGCACGCGCCCCTCGGGGAGTAGTTCGGCCACGGGAACGCCGTAGAAGTCGGCCAGCTCGGCCAGCTTCTGCACCGTGACGGCCCGGTCGCCGCGCTCGTACGAGCCGACGACGACGGCCTTCCAGCGACCGCCCGACTTCTGTTCCACTCCGTGCAGCGACAAGCCCTGCTGTTGCCGGATGGCGCGCAGCTTGCCGCCGAGCGCCTTGGCGTAGTCGCCCATCTGGCGACCTCCTCACTTGCTGGTCCGTCGGTCCTGCCGCGGGGGTGGGGCCGACCTGGTGATGACGTGTAAAGCGCCGTGCCGTCTGATGCGCAGGGAGCCGAAGCGCAGCGGTGCGGCCCTCGCCCGCGGTGGTGCTGCCCCCCGCTTCCGCGGCCACCCTGCGAGCAAGAGTTCAATACGGAGAGTAATCATGCGCTTGCGCCGTCGATCGGTCAAGCCGGTCACCCCCTGACGGGGTTTCCGGACCCAGAGATCACTCGAACGGCTGATCGACACGCCCCGGCCTGGCCTTACGACCGTAGTATTCGTGGCAACTCTCCGTCAGATGGTGACAGCTGCGTGGCTGGTGGGGTTCGAGTGGGTGTCCTGGTGGCTCACGCGGGGTTGTGACGCTGGCGATGTCGGGGCGTCCGGGGACGGGTCATCGTCGGGTGCACTGGTACGGTCGGCCACGGCTGGGGTCCGAGTGAGGACCGTTCCTTTAAGGCCCGTCCGGTGAGGCGGGGAAGGAGAGACTCGTGGCGGACGACCGCCGCGGGGACCAGGCAGGCGCCGATGCTCCCGGCCGGGAGCTGCTCAGCGCCGCCGACGTCACCCGCACCATCGCGCGCATCGCGCACCAGATCATCGAGAAGACCGCGGGCACCGACAACGTCGTGCTCATCGGCATCCCCACGCGCGGTGCCGTGCTGGCCCGACGGCTGGCCGCGGCGATCGAGGAGTTCGAGGGCAGCGCACCCGCCGTCGGGTTCGTCGACCCCACGCTCTACCGCGACGACCTGCGCCGCCGTCCCGCCCGCGCGCTGGAGGACACCCAGGTGCCCGAGGGCGGCCTCGACGACACGCTCGTCGTCCTGGTCGACGACGTGCTGATGTCCGGGCGCACCGTGCGGGCGGCGCTGGATGCCCTGAGCGACCACGGCCGCCCGCGCGCCGTGCAGCTCGCCGTGCTGGTCGACCGCGGCCACCGCGAGCTGCCGATCCGGGCCGACTACGTCGGCAAGAACGTGCCCACCGCCCGCGACGAGCAGATCCTCGTCCTGCTCGACGAGACCGACGGCGCCGACGCCGTCCGATTGGGACGCACGTGAAGCACCTGCTCTCGGTGACCGACCTCGACGCCGCCGCGGCCACCGCCCTGCTCGACACCTCCGACCGGCTCAAGCAGGCCCTGCTCGGCCGTGAGGTCCGCAAGCTCCCCACCCTGCGTGGTCGCACCGTCATCACGATGTTCTACGAGAACTCCACCCGCACCCGCGTCTCGTTCGAGATCGCCGGCAAGTGGATGAGCGCCGACACCGTCAACGTCAGCGCGTCCGGCTCGTCGGTGGCGAAGGGCGAGTCCCTGCGTGACACCTCGCTGACGCTCTCCGCGATGGGCGCCGACTGCGTGATCGTCCGGCACCCCGCGTCGGGCTCGGCGCACCGGCTGGCCGCCTGGGCCGACCGCGACGCCGACACCACCGGCACGCACACCTCGATCGTCAACGCCGGCGACGGCACCCACGAGCACCCCACCCAGGCCCTGCTCGACGCGGCCACCCTGCGCGACCGTCTCGGCGGCATCGCCGGGCGCCGCATCGGGATCGTGGGCGACATCCTGCACAGCCGCGTCGCCCGCTCCAACGTCTTCCTGCTCGCGACGCTCGGTGCGGAGGTGGTGGTGATCGCCCCGCCCACCCTGCTGCCCGTCGGCATCGCGGAGTGGCCCTGCCGGGTCAGCCCCGAGCTGGACGCCGAGCTGCCCGCCCTGGACGCGGTGATGATGCTGCGCGTGCAGGCCGAGCGGATGCACGGCTCGTTCTTCCCGTCCTCGCGCGAGTACGCGGTGCGCTACGGCCTCTCGTCCGACCGCGCCGCGCTGCTGCCCGACCGCGCCGTCGTGCTGCACCCGGGGCCGATGGTGCGCGGCATGGAGATCGCGCCCGCGGTGGCCGACGGCCCGCGCTCGGCGGTGCTGGCCCAGGTCCGCAACGGCGTCCACGTGCGCATGGCGGTCCTATACCACCTCCTCGCCGGAGCCCCGGAGTGAGCGCTGCAACCACGAACGGAGCTCCCGTGCACGACCTGCTGATCACCTCCGCCCGGCCCTACGGCGTCGGGGACGCCGTGGACCTGCTGATCCGGGACGGCGTCGTCGTCGAGATGGGCCCCGGTCTCGTCGCGCCGGACGGCATCCCGACCCTCGACGCCGACGGCCTCGTGCTCCTGCCCGGCCTCGTCGACCTGCACACCCACCTGCGCGAGCCCGGCGGGGAGGAGTCGGAGACCATCGCCACCGGCTGCGCCGCCGCCGCGCTGGGCGGCTACACCGCGGTGTTCGCGATGCCCAACACCGACCCGGTCGCCGACTCCGACGTCGTGGTCGAGCACGTGCGCCGCCGCGGCGAGGAGGTCGGGCTGGTCGACGTCCACCCCGTCGGCGCGGTCACCGTCGGCCTCGAGGGCGTCAAGATGGCCGAGCTCGGCACGATGGCGATGAGCCGCGCGCAGGTGCGGATGTTCTCCGACGACGGCAGGTGCGTGCACGACCCCCTGATCATGCGCCGTGCCCTGGAGTACGCCTCCGCGCTCGACGTCGTGATCGCCCAGCACGCCGAGGACCACCGCCTCACCGCGGGCGCCCAGGCCCACGAGGGCGTCGTCGCGTCGCGGCTGGGGCTGGCCGGCTGGCCCGCCACCGCCGAGGAGACGATCGTCGCCCGCGACTGCGCGCTGGCCCGCGAGGCCGGGGCCGCGCTGCACGTCTGTCACGTCTCCAGCGCGCGGACCATCGACGTCCTGCGTGCCGCCAAGGCCGCGGGCGTGCGGGTCAGCGCCGAGGTCACGCCGCACCATCTGCTGCTCACCGACGCGCGGCTGACCAGCTACGACCCGGTCAACAAGGTCAACCCGCCGCTGCGCACCGGCCCCGACACGCAGGCCATGCGGCAGGCGCTCGCCGAGGGCGTCATCGACGTCGTCGCCACCGACCACGCGCCGCACGCCAGCCAGTACAAGGACACCGAGTGGGCCGCGGCCAAGCCGGGCATGCTCGGGCTGCAGACGGCGCTGTCGGTGGTGGTGCTCGCGTGCGTCGAGTCCGGGCTGCTGGACTGGCGGGGCGTCGCGCGGGTGATGTCGGAGCGGCCCGCGGAGATCGCCGGGCTGCCCGACCACGGTCGTCCCATCGCGGAGGGCGAGCCGGCGAACCTGGTGCTCGTCGACCCCGACGGGGTCTGGACCGTACGGGGCGAGAACCTCGCCAGCCTGGCGTCCAACACGCCCTACGAGGGCATGCGGCTGCCGGCCACGGTGGTCGCCACGGTCCTGAGGGGCCGCATCACGGCTCAGGGCGGAGTGGCTGCGCCCTCGGGTGCTGCACAGAACGGAGAGAGAGTGTGACCGCGCTACTCGTCCTCGAGGACGGCAGGATCTTCCGCGGGGAGGCCTACGGCGCCACCGGGACCGGGCTCGGCGAGGCGGTGTTCACCACCGGCATGACCGGCTACCAGGAGACGCTGACCGACCCCTCCTACCACCGCCAGATCGTGGTGCAGACCGCCCCGCAGATCGGCAACACCGGCTGGAACGACGAGGACGACGAGTCCGCGGGGATCCAGGTCGCCGGGTACGTGGTGCGCGACCCGAGCCGCTCGCCGTCCAACTGGCGCGCCACGGGCTCACTGGGCGACGCCCTCGTGGCGCAGGGGATCGTGGGGGTGTCCGGTGTGGACACCCGAGCACTGGTGCGGCACCTGCGCGAGCGCGGCGCCATGCGGGCCGGTGTGTTCTCCGGCGACGATCTGGCCGCCGACGCCGATCTCGTGGAGCGCGTGCGGCAGAGCCCGCCGATGGAGGGCGCCGACCTCTACGGCGCCGTCACCACCCGCGAGCCCTATGTTGTTGCGGCGCAGGGCACTGCGCGGTTCCGGGTGGCCGCGCTCGACGTCGGGATCAAGGCCAACACGCCGCGGATGCTGGCGGCACGGGGCATCGAGACCCACGTGCTGCCCGCGTCCACGACGATCGAGGAGATCGAGGCGCTGAACCCCGACGGGTTCTTCCTCTCCAACGGTCCCGGCGACCCGGCCACCGCGGACGGCCCCGTGGAGCTCACCCAGCAGGTCCTGGAGCGGCGGATCCCGCTGTTCGGCATCTGCTTCGGCAACCAGATCCTCGGCCGCGCACTGGGCCGCGACACGTTCAAGCTGCGCTACGGCCACCGCGGCATCAACATCCCGGTGATCGAGCACGCCACCGGCCGCGTCGCGATCACGTCGCAGAACCACGGGTTCGCCGTGGCGGGCGAGGCGGGGGAGCGGTTCGACACCCCGTTCGGCCCGGGCCGGATCACCCACACCTGTCCCAACGACGGCTGCGTCGAGGGACTGGAACTGGTGGACGCGCCCGCGTTCAGCGTCCAGTACCACCCCGAGGCGGCGGCCGGCCCGCACGACGCGGCGGATCTGTTCGACCGCTTCGCGGAGCTCATGTCGGGCGGCGGCCGCCACCGCCTGGCCGGAGGCGGCTCGTGAACTCCCGGACCCACCCGACGACCAGCAGCACCGAGACGGAGGAGCGCCAGCGTGCCCAAGCGTGACGACATCCACCACGTGATGGTGATCGGGTCCGGGCCGATCGTCATCGGGCAGGCGTGCGAGTTCGACTACTCCGGCACCCAGGCGTGTCGCGTGCTGCAGGCCGAGGGCATCCGCGTGTCGCTGGTGAACTCCAACCCGGCGACGATCATGACCGACCCCGAGTTCGCCGACGCCACCTACATCGAGCCGATCACGCCCGGGTTCGTGGAGCAGGTGATCGCGGCCGAGCGGCCCGACGCCATCCTCGCGACACTGGGCGGGCAGACCGCGCTCAACACCGCGATCGCGTTGCACGACAACGGTGTGCTGGAGCGCTACGGCGTCGAGCTGATCGGTGCCGACGTCGAGGCCATCCAGCGCGGTGAGGACCGGCTGAAGTTCAAGGAGATCGTGCTCGGCGTCGGCGGCGAGGTGCCGCGCAGCGCCGTCTGCCACTCCATGGAGGAGGTGCGCGCCGCCGTCGCCGACCTCGGGCTGCCCGTCGTCATCCGGCCGTCGTTCACCATGGGCGGTCTCGGCTCGGGCATGGCCCACACCGAGGCCGACCTGGAGCGGCTCGCGGGCGGTGGGCTCGCCGCGTCGCCGGTCACCGAGGTGCTCATCGAGGAGTCGGTGCTCGGGTGGAAGGAGTTCGAGCTCGAGCTCATGCGTGACCGCAACGACAACGTCGTGGTCATCTGCTCGATCGAGAACATCGACCCGATGGGCGTGCACACCGGCGACTCGATCACCGTCGCACCCGCCATGACGCTGACGGACCGCGAGTACCAGCACATGCGCGACGTCGGCATCGCCGTGCTGCGCGCGGTCGGCGTCGACACCGGTGGCTGCAACATCCAGTTCGCGATCCACCCCGACACCGGGCGCCTCGTCGTGATCGAGATGAACCCGCGCGTCTCCCGGTCGAGTGCGCTGGCGTCCAAGGCCACCGGATTCCCGATCGCGAAGATCGCGGCGCGGCTGGCCGTCGGCTACACCCTCGACGAGATCCGCAACGACATCACCGGCGAGACGCTGGCCGCGTTCGAGCCCACGCTCGACTACGTGGCCGTGAAGATCCCGCGGTTCGCGTTCGAGAAGTTCCCCGGGGCCGATCCCGAGCTGACCACGACGATGAAGAGCGTCGGTGAGGCGATGGCGCTGGGTCGGTCGTTCCCGGAGGCACTGGGCAAGGCGTTGCGGTCCATGGAGACCACCGCAGCGTCGTTCTGGACCACCCCCGACCCCGAGGGCGAGCCGGAGATCCGCACGCCCGTCGACGGCCGGATCTACGCGATCGAGCGCGCGCTGCGGGGCGGGGCGTCGATCGCCCAGGTCACCGAGACCTCGGGCATCGACCCGTGGTTCCTCGACCAGATCCTCGTGCTCGTCGAGCTCCGTGCGGAGATCGGGAACGCGCCGGTGCTCGACGCCGCGCTGCTGCGCCGGGCCAAGCGCGCGGGGCTCTCGGACCGGCAGCTGGCCGCGCTGCGCCCCGAGTTCGCCGGCGAGGACGGGGTGCGCTCGCTGCGGCACCGGCTGGGGATCCGGCCCGTCTACAAGACGGTGGACACCTGCGCCGCGGAGTTCGCCGCGAAGACGCCGTACCACTACAGCGCCTACGAGACCGACCCGTCCGCGGAGTCGGAGATCGCGGCGCAGACCGAGAAGCCGAAGGTGCTGATCCTCGGCTCGGGGCCCAACCGCATCGGGCAGGGCATCGAGTTCGACTACTCGTGCGTCCACGCCGTGATGGCGCTGCGCGAGGCCGGGTTCGAGACCGTGATGGTCAACTGCAACCCCGAGACCGTCTCCACCGACTACGACACCGCCGACCGCCTCTACTTCGAGCCGCTGACCTTCGAGGACGTGCTCGAGGTGGTGCACGCCGAGCAGGAGAGCGGGACCGTCGCCGGCGTGATCGTGCAGCTCGGCGGTCAGACCCCGCTCGGACTCGCCGCCCGGCTGACGGCCGCGGGCGTGCCCGTCGTCGGGACGTCGGCCGCGGCGATCGACCTCGCCGAGGACCGCGGGGCGTTCGGTGAGGTGCTGCGCAAGGCCGGCCTCCCCGCCCCGGCGTTCGGGATGGCCACGTCGTTCCCGGAGGCGCAGGAGATCGCCGCCCGCATCGGCTACCCCGTGCTGGTGCGTCCGTCCTACGTGCTCGGCGGGCGCGGCATGGAGATCGTGTACGACGACGAGACGCTGCGCGGTTACATCTCCCGCGCCACCACGATCAGCGACGAGCGCCCGGTGCTGGTCGACCGGTTCCTCGACGACGCCATCGAGATCGACGTCGACGCGCTGTGCGACGGCACGGAGGTGTTCCTCGGCGGCGTGATGGAGCACATCGAGGAGGCCGGCGTGCACTCCGGCGACTCCTCCTGCACGCTGCCGCCGATCACGCTGGGCACCTCGGTGCTGGAGGCGGTGCGGCGCTCCACCGAGGCCATCGCCTACGGCGTCGGGGTGCGGGGGTTGCTCAACGTGCAGTACGCGCTGCACGGCGACACGCTCTACGTGCTGGAGGCCAACCCGCGGGCGTCACGCACGGTGCCGTTCGTGTCCAAGGCGACGGCGGTGCCGCTGGCCAAGGCGGCGGCGCGGATCATGCTGGGCGCCACCATCGCGTCGTTGAGGGAGGAGGGTCTCCTCCCGGCGAACGGTGACGGCGGGGAGCTGCCACCCGACGCGCCCATCGCGGTGAAGGAGGCGGTGCTGCCGTTCAATCGTTTCCGCACCCCCGAGGGCAAGAACATCGACCCGCTGCTGGGCCCGGAGATGAAGTCCACCGGCGAGGTCATGGGCTTCGACGCCTCCTTCGGCGCGGCGTTCGCCAAGTCGCAGGCCGGGGCGTACGGATCGCTGCCGACCTCAGGTCGCGTGTTCGTCTCGATGGCCGACCGCGACAAGCGGGCCATGATCTTCCCCGTGCTGCGGCTGGCGGACCTGGGCTTCGAGGTCCTGGCCACGGCCGGCACCGCGGACGTGCTGCGACGCTACGGGCTCACGCCCACGGTGGTGCGCAAGCACTACGAGGGTGGGGAGACCATTGTGGACAGGATCCTCGCCGGCGACGTCGACCTGATCATCAACACTCCCTACGGCAACTCCGGGCCCCGCATCGACGGCTACGAGATCCGGGCGGCAGCGGTGTCGCGCGGTGTGCCGTGCGTGACCACGGTGCAGGGTGCGGCCGCTGCGGTGCAGGGGATCGAGGCGATGAAGGCCGGGAAGATCGGCGTCCGGTCGCTGCAGGACGCCCACGCCGCGCTGACCAAGGCGCGGTCGTGACCGAGTGCGGCTCCGCCGCCCGTGCGCGGATAACGGTGTTCCCGCACCGATATCCGCGCACGACCCCCGGGAGGTTGCGGTGATGGACACCTTCGGCACACGACTCGCGGCTGCCGTCACCACCCACGGCAACCTCTGCGCCGGGATCGACCCGCACCCGGGGTTGCTCGCGGCCTGGGACCTGACCGACGACGCCGAGGGCCTCGAGTCCTTCGCGACCACCTGCGCGGAGGCGTTCGCCGGGCACATCGGCGTGGTCAAGCCGCAGTCGGCGTTCTTCGAGCGGCACGGCTCGGCGGGGATCGCCGTGCTGGAGCGGCTGCTGGAGGCGTTCGACGGGACGGACACGCTGGTGATCCTCGACGCCAAGCGCGGTGACATCGGGTCCACGATGGACGGCTATGCCGACGCCTACCTCGGGGTCAAGGCCCCGCTGGGCGCCGACGCCGTCACGCTCTCGCCGTACCTCGGGTTCGGGTCGCTGCTGCCGGGCCTCGACGCCGCGGCCGATGCCGGGCGCGGTGTGTTCGTGCTGGCCCGCACGTCCAACCCGGAGGGGGAGCAGGTGCAGCTCGCCACGGTAGGGGGGCGGAGCGTCGCACAGTCGATCGTGGACGCCGCCGCGGCGCGCAACGCCGGTGCCGAGCCGCTGGGGGACGTCGGGGTGGTGGTCGGGGCCACGAACGACCACGGCCTCGACCTCACCGCGCTCAACGGCGCCGTGCTGGCGCCGGGGCTGGGTGCCCAGGGCGCCGGCCCGGCGGACATCCGGGTGCGGTTCGCCGGGCTGCGGGGGATCGTGCTGCCCGCGGCGTCCCGGTCGGTGCTCGAGGCGGGCCCGGACGTGGCGGCGCTGCGGGGGGCCGCGCAGTCCCTGCGCGACGAACTGTCCGCGGCCGTCTGACGCCCGAGGCGCGACCGCCGTGCGCCGCCGACGTTCGCGCGGTGGTGCGTCAGCCATGATCACCGGATCGGTGCGCTCGCGGCATCATGCTGCCGTCTGTGCACCGGGCTGGTGATCAGCACCAGGAGCGCGGGGTTGTGATCAGCGGTTCGGCGCGTTTCCGGCCGGATCCGGCCGTTCCTGCACCCGAACGCCGATCATGACCGGGCGGATCGACCGGCGCCGGCCGCTGCCGGGATTGGGCCGGCCGCTGGCCCCGACCCGCGCGCACGCTCCGCCGGTGGACCACGGAGGACGATCGGACCCGTGCCGGGGAGGTCAGTGGTGGTGGACGTGCTCATCGTGGACGACGAGCCGCCCTTCCGGTCGGTGGCGCGGATCGTCGTCGGCCTGGTCGGGGGACGGACGGCGACGGCCGAGGCCGAGACGGGTGAGGACGCGCTCAGCCTCGTGGCCAGCACCCACCCGGAGGTGGTCCTCCTGGACATGAACCTGCCCGGCGTCAACGGCATCGAGGCGACCCGGCAGCTGCTGGCCGCCGCCCCGGGCACCACCGCGGTGCTGATGTGCACCTACTCCGCCGACGACCTGCCCCCCGACGCCTCCGACTGCGGCGCCGTGGCCCACCTGGGCGAGGAGGACCTCACGCCGTCCGCTCTCCGTGCGCTGGTGGCCTCGTGAGCGGTCATCGGTGCCCCGGCACCGGTTTCCGCGCACGGGCCCGGAGAGCGATCCCGGCCGCCTGCCAGCCGCCCATGCCGTGCACGCCGCCACCCGGCGGGGTCGAGGACGAGCACAGGTAGAGGCCCGGCACCGGGGTCTGCCACGGGTGGGCACTGAGCACGGGCCTGCTCACGAACTGGCGCCAGTCGCCTGCGCCGCCGTTGATGTCGCCGCCCACCTCGTTGGCGTTGTGGGCCTCCAGCGCCGCGGGACCCATGACGCTGCGGGCCAGCACCCGCTCGCGGAAGCCGGGGGCGAACCGCTCGATCTGGTTCTCGATGGCGGTGGTCATGTCCACAGTAGAGCCGTTGGGGACGTGGCAGTAGGCCCAGAACGTGTGCCTGCCCTCCGGGGCCCGTGACGGGTCGGCGACGCAGGCCTGCACGCCGAGCACGAACGGCCGGTCGGGGTGCCCGCCCCGCGCGATCGCCCGCTCGCTCGCGGCCACCTCCTCGAACGTCCCTCCGATGTGGACGGTACCGGCGCCGCCGACGGCCGGGTCGGCCCACGGTACCGGGGCGTCCAGCGCATAGTCGATCTTGAAGACGCCGGAGCCGTAACGGAAGCGCTCCAGACGGCGCCGGTAGCCGGCGGGCAACCGGTCGCGACCGATCTCCAGCAGCTGGCGGGGCGTGAGGTCCAGCAGCGTGACGGGTGCGGGCGGCAGGTCGGCGAGGTCCCTGACGCGCAGCCCGGTGATGATCTCCGCGCCCAGGCCCCGCAGCCGCGACGCCAGGCCGTCGGCGAGGGCCTGCGTGCCGCCCTTCACCAGCGGCCAGCCCACGGAGTGCGCGAGCGCGCCGATGAGCATCCCGTAGCCGGCCGTGACGGGGGCGTGCAGGTCGAGGATCGCGTGCGCGGCCATGCCCCCGAACGCCGCACGGGCGGCCGGGTCGCGGAACAGCTGCGCGACGGCGGTGGCGGGCAGCGCGCCGAACACGCCGTAGCGGGCCAGCGCGACGGGGGCGCGGGGGAGGTCCAGCGGCGCGAGCAGGGTGTCGACGAGGGGGAGCCCCGCGCGGGCGGTCTCGCCGAGCGTCGCGTGCCAGGCGGTGGCGTCGCGCCCGAACGCCGCGGCCGTCACGTCGACGTCGCGGTGCACGAGCGCGGAGCGGCCACCGTCGAGGGGATGGGCGACCGGCAGCGGCGGGTGCAGGAACTCCACGCCGTCCCGGGTCGGGTCGATGGCCCGGAAGGCCGGTGAGGCCATCGCCAGCGGCAACGCCGTGGCGCAGACGTCGTGGTGGAAGCCGGGCAGCGTCAGCTCCTCGGTGCGCAGGCCACCGCCGAGGCGGTCGGCGGCCTCGACCAGCAGCACCCGCATACCCGCCTCGGCCAGCCGGACGGCGCCGACCAACCCGTTGGGCCCCGACCCGACGACGACGGCGTCGAACCCGTCGCCGGTCATACCGCGTGCTCCGCGGCCGACGGGGCGGGAGTCGTGATGGCGGTCCGGCTCGTCATGTCGGGCCCGGGATCGTGCCGACGACCGTCGTGCCCCCGGCGCCCGAGGTGATCTCCAGGGTGCCGCCGACGACGCCGGGACGGCCGCGCATGTTCACGAACCCGTGCCCGGCGCCGCCCACACCGGCGTCGAAGCCCGGGCCGTCGTCGGTGACGCGGAAGCGGAGCGTGCCGTCGGTGTGGTCCACGTGCACCATGATCTCCGCTCCGGCGCCGGCGTGCTCACCGGCGATCTGGATCGCCTCGAGGCAGCAGAAGTGGACGCAGGTCTCGACGTCCCGCGGGTAGCGGTCGGTGAGGTCGGCCCGCTGTCGCGCAGCAGCGGCGGGTAGTTGCCCTGGGCCAGCTCCCGGACCGCGCCGATCGCGGCCCGGGCGTCGCCGCGCAGCTGTTCCAGCAGGGTGGGCACCGAGTCGGGATCGGCCTCCAGCACGGCCCGGACCGGCTGCGCGGCCGCTGGTCGTTCCGGGCCACCGGCCCAGGCTTTGCCCACGGGGACGCCACCGTCACCCTCGCCCGGATCGGGCACCGCGGCCGCACGCACGGCGTCCGCGTCGAGTGCGGGGGCCGGTCACCGGCCCACCTGCCCGACCACAGCCCCGCCACGGCGGGCCCGCGGTTGCTCGACAACGCCCTGGCGCTCGCCGCCGGCGTGGACCTGCTCCTGCACGACGCGCAGTTCACCGCGCCACAACGGCAGCTCGCCGACTCTTACGGCCACGCCACCGGCGACGACGCCCTCGCCGTCGCGGGCCGGTGCGGGGCGCACAGGCTGGTCCTGACCCGCCATGCGCCCGACCGCACCGACGACGAGCTCGACTACCGGGCACGGTGTGTCGTGGACCGGGCACCGGATGTGACCGTCGCCATCCAGGGGCGGTCGTCGGACTGCGCTGAACGGGCGCGTCGGGTGGCGCTCACATCCCGCGTTCGTGGTATCACCCGATCGGTGTCGGCGGGTGTGGCGCGAGAGCAAACCCACAGGTGGCACCCCCCGTTTCCCGTCTGGGGGACCGCGTGAGTACGTTCGGAAGGACCAAGCGGGCAGTCCCGCCGAACGATGCAGACGAAAGACGGAGGAGACCGTGGCCCTTCCCCAGCTGACCGAGGAACAGCGTGCTGCCGCGTTGGAGAAGGCAGCCGCGGCGCGCCGGGTCCGGGCCGAGCTGAAGGACCGGCTCAAGCGCGGCGGCACCACCATGGGTGAGGTGCTCAAGCAGTCGGACACCGACGAGATCCTCGGCAAGATGAAGGTCTCGGCGCTGCTCGAGGCGATGCCGGGCGTCGGCAAGGTCCGCGCCGCCCAGCTGATGGAGCAGCTCGAGATCGCCCCGTCGCGGAGGCTGAAGGGCCTCGGCGACCGGCAGCGCAAGGCGCTGCTGACCCACTTCGAGGGGTGACCACCCCGCATGACGCCCGGAGGGGCCGGCTGATCGTTCTGGCCGGCCCCTCCGGCGTCGGCAAGAGCACCATCGTCGCCGAGCTGCGTCGCCAGCTGCCCGAGCTCTACTTCTCGGTGTCGGCCACCACCCGCGACCCGCGGCCCGGTGAGGTCGACGGCGTCCACTACCACTTCGTGGGGCCGGACGGCTTCGACAAGATGCTCGCGGGCGACGAGCTGCTGGAGTGGGCCGAGATCCACGGCGGGCTGCAGCGCTCGGGCACGCCCCGCGAACCGGTGGAGAAGGCGCTGGCCGACGGCCTGCCGGTGCTCGTGGAGGTCGACCTGCACGGGGCGCGGTCGATGAAGAAGGCGATGCCGGAGTCCATCTCGGTGTTCGTCGAGCCCCCGTCGTTCGAGGAGCTGGAGCGGCGGCTGCGGGCGCGCAACACCGAGTCGCCCGCCCAGTTCGCCCGCCGGCTGGAGACCGCCCGCGAGGAGCTGGCGGCCCGCAGCGAGTTCGACGTGGAGCTCGTGAACCACGACGTCACGGACGTCGCGGCGCGGTTGGTAGACTTGCTGATCGGCCGTAGTTCCGACGGCCCATAATCTGTAGTTCAGGAGTTCTTGAGTGAGCATGCCGCTGACCGGCGCCACCGCCGGCGCACTTCCCGAGGGCATCACCAACCCGCCCATCGACGACCTCCTCGGTCAGGTGAGCTCCAAGTACGCGCTGGTCATCTACGCGGCCAAGCGCGCCCGCCAGATCAACGACTACTACTCCCAGCTCGGTGAGGGCCTGCTCGAGTACGTCGGCCCGCTCGTCGAGCCGGGCCCGCGCGAGAAGCCCCTGTCCATCGCCATGCGCGAGATCCAGGCCGGCCTGCTGGAGCACACCGAGGGCGCGGAGTAGTTCTTGTGACTGCGCTGCCCCCGCGCGTCCTGCTCGGCGTGGCGGGTGGCATCGCCGCGTACAAGAGTGCCGAGCTGCTGCGGCGGCTCACCGAGTCCGGCCACGCCGTGCGCGTGCTGCCCACGGCGTCGGCGCTGGAGTTCGTGGGCGCCGCCACGTTCGAGGCCCTGTCCGGGCAGCCGGTGCACACGGGCGTCTTCACCGACGTCCCGGCCGTGCCGCACGTCAAGCTCGGGCAGGAGGCCGACCTCGTCGTGGTCGCACCGGCCACGGCCGACCTGATGGCGCGCGCCGCCCAGGGCCGCGCCGACGACCTGCTCACCGCGTCCCTGCTCACCGCCCGGTGCCCGGTGCTTTTCGCCCCCGCCATGCACACCGAGATGTGGGAGCACCCCGCCACGCGGGCCAACGTGGAGACCCTGCGCTCGCGGGGCGTCGTCGTGCTGGAGCCGGCGTCCGGGCGGCTCACGGGCAAGGACACCGGCCCCGGCCGGCTGCCCGACCCCGCCGAGATCGCCGATCTCGCACGCCTGCTGCTGGAACGCCCCGACGCGCTGCCCCGCGACCTCACCGGGCGGCGCGTCGTCGTCTCCGCGGGCGGCACCCGTGAAGCCCTGGACCCCGTGCGCTACCTGGGCAACCGCTCGTCGGGCCGGCAGGGCTACGCGCTCGCCCGGGTGGCGGCACAGCGGGGCGCGTCGGTCACGCTGGTCTCGGCGCACACCGCCGACCTGCCCGCACCCGCGGCCGTCGAGGTCGTGCACGCCGGGTCGGCCGCCGAGCTGCGCGAGGCGATGCACGCGGCGGCGAACGGTGCCGACGCCGTGGTGATGGCCGCGGCGGTCGCCGACTTCCGGCCGGTGTCGCTCGTCGAGCACAAGATCAAGAAGACGGCGGCCGAGCCCGAGCCGCTGCACCTCGCGAAGAACGCGGACATCCTCGTCGAGCTCGTCGGGGCGCGGGAGCCGGGCCAGGTCGTGGTCGGGTTCGCGGCCGAGACCGGCGACGCCGACCACGACGCCCTGCACTACGGCCGCGAGAAGCTCGCCCGCAAGGGGTGCGACCTGCTCGTCGTCAACGCGGTGGGCGACGGAAAGGCCTTCGAGACGCCCGACAACGCGGGCTGGCTGCTCGGGGCCGACGGCGGCGAGACGGTGCTCGCGATGGGATCGAAGGGGCTGCTGGCCTCACACGTCTGGGACGCGGTCGCGGTCCGGCTCGACCCCCGCCACGCGGACACGTAAGGCCGTCGACGACGACCGCGGGCAGCCGCAGGTGTCCCTGTGGCTGCCCGCGGTCGGTGGTGCGGCCCGTGGGGCGGACGCTGCGCACGTGTCGGGGCACCCGGCGCGCCCGCCCCACGACGGTGCGTCAGCCGAAGAGGCCGCCGAGGCCGGACGGGGACCCGCCCTGGTCGGTCGAGCCCTGGTCGCCGGAGCCCTGGTCCCGGCTGCCGTCGCCCTGGTCGTCGACGCGCTGGGCCGACGGGCCGGAGGCGTCGGGGGCCGGGGTGACGTCGCCGGCGCTGCCCGACCGGGTCGGGCCGACCTGGTTGCCGCTCGTGCCCGGCGTGGTCCGCGCGCGCTGCGCCGGGGTGGCGGCGGAGTCCGGCTTCGTGGTGGTCGCCGGGGTGGCACGGGAGGCCGGCGTGGGCGGGGTCTTGCCGTTGACCGACACGTACTCCTGCGCGGCCCAGCCCTTGAGGTCGACGAGGTGGACGAAGCCGTCGCGCGTCTCGTCGACCTGGACGGCCTTGCCGGCCTCGCAGACCGCGACGATCTTCGAGGTGGTGCTCGGCTGGGCGCGGACGTTGACGTTGTCGACGCACTTGCCGGGCTGCGTCGCGGACGGTGCGGCGGCGGCGGTGCCGGCGACCAGGGCCATCGTGGTGGTGGCGCTGACCGCGACCAGCGCGCCGACCACCGCGATCGCTCGGCCATGGCGGCGCATCGTCAGTCGTGGGTTCATGTTCAGCGGTCCTCCGTCGTGAAATGGTGTGTTCCCCTCGCCCAACGAGCCATTCCGTTACCGATTCGCTACCACGCGTCACATCACCGGAACGGTGGACGACGGGGCGGCGTGTCGCCCACAATGTGACGCGCTGTGATCGACGTGACATGCACGGCACGGCCGGGGTGCCCCGCGCGGGTCGACTACGCTCGACGGTCGCGGGCACCCGATCCGTAGCGCCTCCGATCAGCCGATCATGAGAGAGAGACACCGTGGCGAGCTCAAGGCTTTTCACCAGCGAGTCCGTGACCGAAGGTCACCCGGACAAGATGTGCGACGCGATCAGCGACACCGTCCTCGACGCCCTCCTAGCGCAGGACCCCCGCAGCCGCGTCGCCGTGGAGACGCTGGTGACCACCGGCCAGGTCCACGTCGCCGGTGAGGTCACCACCAGCGCCTACGTCGACATCCCCACGCTGGTCCGCGACAAGATCCTCGAGATCGGCTACGACTCGTCGGCCAAGGGCTTCGACGGCAACTCCTGCGGCGTCAACGTCGCGATCGGCGCGCAGTCGGCCGACATCGCGCAGGGCGTCGACACCGCCTACGAGAGCCGCGTCGAGCTGTCCGAGGACGAGATCGCGAAGCAGGGCGCGGGCGACCAGGGCCTGATGTTCGGCTACGCCAACAACGACACCCCCGAGCTGCTGCCGCTGCCGATCGCGCTCGCGCACCGGCTGGCCCGGCGCCTCACCGAGGTCCGCAAGTCCGGCGTCCTGCCCTACCTGCGGCCCGACGGCAAGACCCAGGTCACCATCGCCTACGACGGCGACAAGGCCGTGCGCCTGGACACGGTCGTCGTCTCCAGCCAGCACGCCGCCGACATCGACCTCGACGGCATGCTCGCCCCCGACATCCGCGAGCACGTGGTGCTGCCCGAGCTCGCCGCCATCGGCATCGACGCGTCGGACTACAAGCTGCTGGTCAACCCGACCGGCCGGTTCGTCGTCGGCGGGCCGATGGGTGACGCCGGCCTGACCGGCCGCAAGATCATCGTCGACACCTACGGCGGGTTCGCCCGCCACGGTGGCGGCGCGTTCTCGGGCAAGGACCCGTCGAAGGTCGACCGCTCCGCCGCCTACGCCATGCGCTGGGTGGCCAAGAACGCGATCGCCGCGGGCCTGGCCGAGCGCATCGAGGTGCAGGTGGCGTACGCGATCGGCAAGGCCGCTCCGGTCGGGCTGTTCGTGGAGACCTTCGGCACGGAGAACGTCGACCCGGAGAAGATCCAGTCGGCCATCTCGCAGGTCTTCGACCTGCGCCCGGCCGCGATCATCCGGGACCTCGACCTGCTCCGCCCCATCTACGCCCAGACCGCGGCGTACGGCCACTTCGGCCGCACCGACGTCGACCTGCCGTGGGAGAGCACCTCGCGGGCGGACGAGCTGAAGGCGGCCGCGGGGGCGTGAGCCTCCCGCGCATCGGCGCCGCGGGGGCGTGAGCCTCCCGCGCATCGGCGCCGCGGGGGCGTGAGCCTCCCGCGCATCGATGCCGCGGGGGCGTGAGCCGCCGAGCCGGTCGGACGGCTCTGGACAACGACGGTGGCCACCTCGGAGACTGCAACCTGCTGCGGTGTCCGACGAGTGCGGGGAGGCAGGACGATCGACGTTCACGTGTGCGCCCCCGGTCCCGCGGAGGCTGCGGGGGACAGCTTCCGCTGCGCCTGCGGCGTGCGGTGGGTCGCGGTCCGGCAGCGGTGGTGGAGCCGCGGGCTGCGGTGGGAACGGGTGCTGTTCGCGGCCCCGGCCGACGGCGGCGGTGTCACGGCGCGCCGCGACCGGCACCCCTGGGAGCCCGCCTGACGTGATGGCCCCGTCACCGAGCCGGGCGCGGCTCGCCCTGGTCGCCGCGGCAGCCGCTCTGGCCCTGGCCGCGGCGGCCGTCTGGATCGGGCTGGGCACGAGGGAGCCGGGCACGGGCAGCTCGACGGTGCGGCTGGAGGCGGTCGACGAGCCGGGCCCGGCGCCCTACACGGCCTCCGTCGGCACCGACCGGGACGGCGTCGTGCCACCCGCGGACCCCGGCGGCGAACGGCGCGGTGACAGCCCGGGCCTCTACGGCCGTGCCGACGGCGCCTGCGACCCGGACGCGCTCGCGGTGGCGTTGCGTGCCGCCGGCCGGGACACGGTGTGGGCACGGGCGCAGGGCCGGGCCGACGGCGACGCGGCCGCCGTGCTCGCCGCGCTGACCCCGCTCGTGCTGCGCGTCGACGTCCTCGTCGACGAGCACGGCTGGGTGGGTTCGGCCGACCGGACCCACCGGGCGGTGTTGCAGGCGGGCAGCGCCGTCCTCGTCGACGACCGCGGGGTGCCCCGGGTCCGCTGCACCGGCGGCAACCCGCTCGCGCCCCCCGCGGCCGCGCTGGGTGACGACGTCACCGGGACGCCCTGGCGCTGGTTCGCCGCCTCGACCGTCGCGACGGTGACGCCGGCCGACCGGCCGCTCGCCGGCTTCGCGGTGGTCGACCTGGAGACCGGTGGCGCGGCCGAGGTGCCGGCCCGGCACTGACCGGAAGGGAAGGGTTTCCTACCGCTCTTCCCGCGTGGTTCTCCCCGCGACACGGATCCCCACCGGCGCCCCCGGACGGCAGTCTTTCCTCACTGCTCGACCAGTCCGAGGGAGGACCTCCGATGTGGCACCCGCGTCTCGCGCCCGTGACGACGGTCTCCGTCGTCGTACCGACCTTCAACGAGTCCGAGAACGTCGCGCTGCTGCTGCGGCGGCTCGGCACCGCGCTCCCCGTCGGCGCCGAGGTGATCGTCGTCGACGACAGCACCGACGAGACCCCGGACATCGTCCGCGCCGTCGCGCCCACGATGCCCTTCCGGGTCGTGCTGGTGCACCGCGACGAGCCGGCCGGAGGTCTGGGCGGCGCGGTGGTCGAGGGCCTGCGGGCCGCCACGGCCGAGTGGGCCGTCGTCATGGACGCCGACCTGCAGCACCCGCCGCACGTCGTGCCCGAGCTGCTCGCCGCGACCGACGGCAACGACCTGGTCGTCGCGACCCGCTACGCGCCCGGCGGCGACGGTGACGGTCTCGGTACCTCCTACCGGCACGCGGTGTCCCGGGCCGCGAAGCGGTTCGCGACCGGCCTGTTCGGCGACCCCGTCGCCCGCATGACCGACCCGCTCAGCGGCTTCTTCGCGGTGCGCCTGGCCGCGCTCGACCTGGACCGGGTCGACCCGATCGGCTACAAGATCCTGCTGGAGCTGGCCGTGCGCTGCCGGCTCACCCGCTTCGCCGAGGTGCCGTTCGCGTTCGCCGCCCGCCATGCGGGCGAGTCGAAGTCCACCGTGCGTGAGGGCCTGCGTTTCCTGCGGCACCTGGCGACGCTGCGGGCGGCCACGCCGCGCCGCGCGATCCGGCCCGCCACGGCGCCCGTCATCGGCCGCACGGACGCCTCGCTGAACATCCTCCTCGTCACCAGCGAGGCCCCCCCGATCGTCTCGGGCATCTCCCGCTGCGTCGACCGCCTCACCGAGGGGCTGCGCGCGCGCGGCCACCGCGTCGACGTGCTGTCGTCGGTGCAGATCCCGCGGCTCGTGCTGGGCGAGTACCGGTTCAGCACGCTCGCCGCCCACAGGCGGCGGGTCTCGCGCCTGGTCGCCGAGTACGACGTGGTCAACCTGCACGGGCCGGTTCCGACGATGAGCGACGTCATGCTGCTGGTGGCGGGTGCCCGCAGGAGCGTCCCGATCGTCTACACCCACCACTCCGCGCTCGCCGTCCGCGGCGCCGAGACCCTCTCGCGCATCTACAACCGCCTGCACCGGCACCTCAGCGGCCGCGCCGACGCGATCATCACCAGTTCCACGGCCTACGCCGAGGGCCAGAGCCGCGCGGGTGGCCCGCCCGTCGAGACGATCCCCTGGGGCGTCGACCTGCGCCCGGTGCCGAAGCGGCCGGCGCGGCCGTCCGGGTCCCCGCTGCGCGTGCTGTTCGTCGGGCAGATGCGTCCCTACAAGGGACTCGACTGGCTGATCCCCGCCGTCGCGGGTCAGGCCGGCCTGGAGCTCACCCTGATCGGTGACGGGCCCGGCCGGGCCGGGTACGAGCGGCTGGCGGGCGGGGCCGGGAACGTCACGTTCGCCGGGCGCGTCGACGACGACGAGCTCGCCGCCGCCTTCGACCGCCACGACGTCGTCGTGCTGTGCTCGGTCACCCCGGCCGAGGCGTTCGGGCTGGTGGTGCTGGAGGGCATGGCGGCCGGCTGCGTGCCCGTCGTCACGGACCTGCCGGGTGTCCGGGACCTCCCGGGTGAGGCCGGCATCGTCGTCCCGCTGCGGGACAGCGCCGCGCTGCGCGCCGCCTTCGAGAGCCTCGCCGCAGATCCCGCCCGACTGCGCGCCCTGTCGCGCCGGGCCCGCCGCCGGGCCGAGGGCCTCGACTGGGAGTCCTGCGTCGAGCGGTACGAGGTCGTGCTCACCAAGACCGCCGCCCGCCGTGCCGCCCGGCCGCTCGCCGGGCGCGTCACGCCCCTCGTCGTCGCCGCGCCCGCCCAGCCCGCTGCCGCGCAGCCCGCCGTCACCTCGTACCGGTGAGCGGGATGGCCACGACGGGCATGCAGCGGGAGCGGGGGATCGCGGGCGGCAGCGCCGTACTGGTCGGTGCCGTCGCCGCGACCTCCGTCCTCAACTACGGCCTGGGCGTCGCGCTCGCCTGGCTCCTGCCGCCCGACCGCTTCGGCGTCGTCGGCACCCTGCTCTCCCTGCTCCTGCTGGCCACGTCGGTGCTCGCGGCGGGCTTCCCGTGGGCGCTGGCCCGGGCCGTCGCCGCGAACCACGCGGACGAGGCCGCCACCTTCCGCGCCGCACTGCTCGGCAACGTCGGGCTCGGCCTCGTCCTGGCCGTCGCGTTCGCCGCCGTCCAGCTGCCGACCGGCGCGCTGCTGCCGGGCGTCGGGCCGGTGCCGACCGTGCTCGCCGCGGTCACCGTCGTGCTGCTGGCCCTGGGCTCGGTCCAGGTCGGCGCGCTGCAGGGCGCCCGCCGGTTCGACGCCGTGGCCACCACCCGCGTGCTGGAGTGCGTCGCCAAGGTCATCTTGGTCGTTGCGGCGGTCACCGTGTTCGCGCTGGGTGTCGCCGGGGTCGCGCTGGCGCTGCTGATCAGCGCGGCCGTCGCCGCGGCGTGGTCGCTGCGGTCGCTGCGCGACCGACTGCCCGGGCGCGGCCCGGTCGCCGCCGCGCGCGTCTTCGCCGACGCGGTGCCCCTGTCGGTCGCCACGACCGGGTTCGGGATCCTCGGCACGCTCGACGTCCTGCTGCTCGGCGCGCTGGGGGGCGGCACCGGCGGCGCGGCGCTCGCCGTCGGCGTCTACCAGGCCGCGGCGATCATCGGGCGCGCCCCGTTCTTCCTCGGCTCGGCCGTCTCGGAGGCGGCGTTCCCGCACATCGCCGCCGCCCGCACCCCGGCCGACGCCCACCGCATCACGGCGAACGCCCTGCGGCTCATCCCACTCGCACTGGTCCCCCTGCAGCTGGTGCTGCTCGTCGCGCCCGACCTGGTGCTGTCGGTCGTGCTGCCCGCCGCCTACGCGGACGCCACCGGGCCGGTGCGCGTGATCACCCTGGGCACGGTCGGACTGCTCGTCGCGGACACGCTGCTCAAGGCGCTGCTCGCCCGCGGGTTCGGCCGCGCCGTCGCGGCGCGCGTCCCGTTCGCGGTCGCCGTGCAGCTCGCCGGGCTGTTCCTCGCCGTGCCGCAGTTCGGCCCGGTCGGCGCCGCCTGGTCGTTCGCGGCCGGGTCGTGGACCATGGCGGTGCTGCTCGCCGGCGCCTACCTCACCCGGTTCCGGCCGCCGCGGCCGCGGCCGGCCCCGGTGGTGCGCTGGGCGGCGGCACTCGGCGTGGCGGCCGGAGCCTTCCTGGCGGCCGACCACGCCGGTACGGTACCCGGTGCGGCGCTCGTGCTGCTCGGGCTCGCCGCGTACCTCGGGATCGCCGCCCGGTTCGGTCTGGTGCCCGCGGACGTCGCCGAGCACGTGCGTCGCCGCGTACGGCGACCGGCCACGGAGTCCTGACCATGACCACGACGTCCCCGAGAGCGGCTCCGGCCTCCGCGGCGGCCACCCGCCCGGCCCCCTCCCGCGGCCGGGGCGAGATGGCCGTCGTGCTGGGCGGCGCGGTGGTCGCGGGCATCGCGCTGCTGACCGGCATCGCGACGAGCCCCGACACCCAGTACGACGAGGTCGTCTACACCCGTGCCGCCCAGCAGGTCGCCCAGAGCTGGCACCTGACCTGGTCGAACACGGCGTTCTTCGTCCACCCGCCGCTGTCGTTCCTCGCCCAGGCCGGGTGGCTGCGGCTGCTCGGCATGCAGGACGCCCCGCTGGACCAGGCGATCGTCGCCGCCCGCGTGCTCACCGCGGCCGCCGCCGTCTTCGCGGTCCTCCTGCTCGGGCTGCTCACCGCGTACCTGGCCCCGGCCGCGAGCCGCACGCGCGGTCTCGTGCTCGTCGGGCTCGTCGTCGGGATCGCGGCGCTCGACCCCGTCATGCTGCGCTACGGTCGGCTCGCGCTCATCGAGCCGCTGGCGCTGATCGCCGCGATGCTGACCCTCTGCCTGGCCATCCGGCTGCGCGACGCCGGGGCGGTCGTCTACGTCCCGGTCGTCGGCCTGGCCACGGGGCTGACGCTGCTGACCAAGGAGGTCACCGCGTTCTGCCTGTTCACCCCGGTCGTGCACGCGCTGCTCAGCCGCGACCGCAGGCGGATCGGCGTCACGGCGGGCGGCTTCGCCTGGGGTCTGGGGCTGTGGCTGCTGTTCCCGCTGTGGGCCTACGCCCTGGGGCTGAGCACGGACTTCATCGACGTCAAGTTCGCGACCTTCGAACGGCTGCTCGGCCTCGTGCAGATCACCGGGTGGAACCGGCCGGGCGTGTCGTTCGCCTCGGCGGTGGTGGCCCAGCTCGGCGCGTACGCGACGTCGTACGTGTTCCTCGCGCTCGGCGGGATCGCCCTGCTGTGGCTGATGACGCGGGCCGTCGTCGGTGCCGCGCGGTGGCTGCTGGCCTGGCTCGTCACCAGCTACGCGTTCGCCGCGTACATGGTGCTGTTCGGCACGCTCAACGAGCAGTTCTTCGTCTACATCCTCCCCGCCGCCATCGTCGGTACCGTCCTGGCGGCCGACGCGGCACTGACCCGCGTGCGCGCGCCCCGGGCGCGGGGCGTGGTCGCCGTGGTCGCCGCCGTCGTGGTGCTCGGCACGTCGGCCACCGGCTGGGTCCGCCTCTACACCACCGACAACGCCGCGATCTTCGCGATCACCGCGCTGATCCGCGACACCGTGCCGGCGTGCGCCACGATCTCGGTCACCGGTGACCCCGACCGCTTCTCCTACCTGCTCCCCGGCACCCGCGTGGCCACCTTCGCCACCGGCGAGGGCGCGCAGGCCCACGGCGTGCACCTGTTCGTCCTCAGCGACAAGGACGTCGCCTCCGGCTACGGCGACGCCACCGCCGGGCTGGTCCGCTTCGTGCGCGCGCACGGCACGCGCGTCACGCGCCACGACACGTTCACCTACGACGGGCTGGAGCTCTGGCGCACCCCGGTCGACCCCTACGCGCCGCTGGCCGACAGCGAGCCGGTCCCCGGCGGGACGTTCGTGGTCACCGACGCCGACCGCTGCGGCGGGTTCGCCGTCGTCGACCCGTTCGCGGCCGGGGTGGCCGCGCTGGGCGGCAAGGGGGTCGTCGGCGCGCCGGTGTCGGGGAGCTTCCCCACCGCGTCCGGTACGACGGCGCAGATCTTCACCGGCGCCGTGCTCACCGCGGAACCCGGCGCGCCCGCCACGGCCGCCCCCGTCGTGCCCCGGCTCGCCACCACGGCCGCGTACCGCGCGGCGCAGCTGCCCCCCGTCACCCTGGGCGACCCCGCCGGCCTGCTCACCGATCCCGCGATCACCGCCGCCTACCTGCGCGGCGGTGACGCCGCCGCGGCGAGGGCCCGGCTCGGCGATCCCGTCGGCCCGCCGACCCCGATGCCGGACGGGCAGGTCAGGCAGGCGTTCGCGGGCGGTGTGCTGGAGCACCCGGCGGGCGCGGACGGGGTCCGCCTCGCCGCGATCGGGACGCTCGCGCGCGACGCGGGCCTGATCACCCCGCCCGCCGCGGCCGCGGGCCCGCAGGCGGCCCCGCCCCTGGACGCCGACATCCAGCCCGGGCAGCCGACCTCGGTGCGGCCGTTCGTCGTCGCGTTGCTGGCCGGCCTGGCGCTCTACCTCGCGCTGCCGGTGCTGGTCGTCGAGATCGCCCGGCTCGTGCGCCGGCGCCCGGCGAGGGCGCGATGAGCGAGCGTGCAAGCGCATCGTCGACGCGGCGCACGCCGGCGCTCGGCCCTGTGCCCGCCCTGCCGAGGCGCACCGTCCTCGTGCGCCTCGGCGCCGTCGTGGCGCTGCTGGCCGTCGCACTCGGCGTGCGGGGCTCCGGGGTGCTGCACCCCGACACATCCGCGGGGCTGCCGCCGCTGCCCGCGGTCGCCGTCGTCCTGCCCGGGATCGTCCGCTCCGCCACCCCGACCGAGACCGACCTCGTGCAGCTGCACGACACCTATGCGGTGCGCACGATCGTCTCCGTCGGCCCGCCGAGCGTGGCGGAGCAGGCCGCGGTGCCGGCGCTCGGCATGGCGCTCGTGCGCCTCGACGTGGCGCCGGGCGCCGCGCCCACGGTCGGGCAGGTCCGCGACCTGCGTGCGGTCGCCGACGCCGGCGGCGGGCGGACCGTGCTGCACGACGACACCGGCACCGGCCCGGTCGTGGTCGCGGCCGCCGCGCTGCAGCTCGCGGTCGGCCTGCCGCTGGACGGCGTGCTCGAGCGCCTCGGACCGGCCGCGGCGGAGTTCACGCCCACCCAGCACCAGGCCCTGAAGGACATCGCCGCCGCCGTCCGCGGACCGGCGGACCCCGCCAACCCCTACGCCGCCCTCGCGAGGTGACCCCGTCATGACGCCCTCGACCCGCCCCGCTCCGACACCCGTCGTCAGCCCGGTGCCCCGCGCGGTCTGGCGGGAGGTGATGGACGCCGACCCCGACGCCACCGCGACGCAGGCGCCGGAGTGGATGGACTGCCTCGCCGCCCGGGGCTGTACCGACCGCAGCCGGCTCTACGTGCTGCCCGACGGCAGGCGCCTCGTGCTGCCGGTCGCGGCGCGCGCCGTCGGGGGGCTCGCCGTCACCGAGCAGTCGTGGCCCTACGGATGGGGTTACGGGGGCGCCCTCGTCGAGGGCGGCGAGCTGGACGAGGAGAGCTGCCGGCTGGTGCTCGACGACCTGGCGCGCAGCCGCGCCGTGCTGGCCGGGGTGACGCCCATGCCGCTGCGCGGAGCGGTGTGGGACGCCGCCGCGGGTCCGCGGGTGCGGCGCGTGCACTACACCTCGCACGTCATCGACCTCGCCGACGGCTGGGACGCGCTGTGGACGACGGGGTTCCGCCGGCAGGCCCGGAACTCGGTGCGCAAGGCGGAACGGTTCGACCTGGAGGTCCGGCGGGAGGACGGCACGGTCGCCGCGGGCCCGGGCGGCCGCGGCCTGGCGATCTTCGCCGACCTGTACGCGCAGTCGGTGGACCGCTGGGCGACGCAGCGCGGGCAGCCCCTCGCGATCGCCCGCCGCCTCGCCGCCCGCCGCGACCGGCCCGGGCAGGTCGCGGCGGCGGCCGCGGCGCTGGGTGAGCGGTGCGCCGTCTGGTCGGTGCTGCGCGCGGGCGAGCCGGTCGCGGTCAACGTCACGCTCGACACGCCCGGGCACGCGATCGGCTGGATGTGCGCGATGGACGACCGGCTGGCCCGGGAGACCCTCGCGACGTACCTGATCCACTCGCTCTCCCTGCGGGACGCCTGCGAGCGGGGCGTGCGGTGGTTCCACATGGGCGAGTCCGACGCCGGCTCGAACGGTGGGCAGTTCAAGGGGTACTTCGGCGCGGTGCCGTGCGAGTACGCCGCCCTGCGGCTGGAGCGGCTGCCGCTCGCGCGGGCCGAGCGCGGCGCCCGCGCCGCCTACGGGGCGCTCTCGTCGGCGCAGTCGGCGGTGCGGTCGGCCCGGTCGTCCCTGCGGTCCGCGGTGCGCACGCCGCTCGCGCTGCGTCGGGCGCAGCCGTGAGCCGGGTCACGCTGTCGATCTACGACCACGTCGGCAACCCGCACTACGGGGGTGGCGGCGCGGTGGTGGTCGCGCGGATCGCCGCCGCGCTGGCGGACGAGCACACCGTCACCGTGTTCTGCGGCTCCTACCGGGGCGCCCGCTCCGGGGTCGACGGTGGCGTCCGCTACGTGTTCCTCCCGGTCGGCTGGGCCGGGCCGCGCGGCGGGCAGGTGCTGTTCCAGCTGCTGCTGCCACTGGTCGCGCTGGTGCACCGCTCCGAGCTGTGGATCGAGAGCCTCACCCCGCCGGTCTCGGCGAGCCTGCTGCCGCTCACCGCGCGGCGTCCGGTTCTGGCTCTGGTGCAGATGCTCTGCGGCGCGGACATGCAGCGCCGCTACGGGCTGCCGTTCGAGGCGGTCGAGCGCCGCGGGCTGCGGCTCTACCGCGACGTCGTCGTCCTCAACGACGTCGACGCGGCCCTCGTGCGCGCCGCCAACCCCCGCGCGCGGGTCACGGTCGTTCCCAACGGTGTGGACATGCCGGCCGACGAGCCGGGCGGCTCCGCGGGCCCGATCCTCTTCCTCGGGCGCATCGACGTCCGCCAGAAGGGGCTCGACCTGCTGATCGATGCGGTCGCGGCCGAGCCGGGGCTGCGGCTGGACATCGCCGGGTCGGGCACCGCGGCCGAGGTCGCGCGCCTTCGCTTGCTCGTCCCGCCGTCCGCGGCCGACCGGGTGCGGCTGCTCGGCCGCGTCGAGGGCGAGCGCAAGACGGCACTCCTGCGCGAGTGCCGTTTCGCCGTCGTCCCCTCCCGCTACGAGACGTTCTGCCTCACCGCGCTGGAGGCCCTCTCCCACGGCAAGGCCGTCGTCCACTTCGACCTCGAGCGGCTGGCGTGGATCGGTTCCGGCTGCGGTGTCGCCGTCCCGCCCTTCGACGTGGGCGCGCTGGCCGCGGCGATGCGGGACCTGTCGGCCGACGGGCCGCGGCGGGCCGCGCTCGGTCGCAGCGCCCGCGACCGGGCCCGCGAGCACGCCTGGCCGGTCGTCACCCGGCACTACCGGGACCTCGTGGCCGCGCTGCTGGCCGGATCCGCACCGGGGGCGGGCCGGGTTCAGCGGCGCAGGCGGTTCCGGACGGTCGACAGGCGCCGGCGCGTGTCGTCGGACAGCCGCGACACCAGCGCCGACCGGGTCCGCGCGGCGGCCTCGACCGAGCCCCGCAGCGCCGGTCCCGCGCGGCCGGGGAACAGCATCACCCGGGCCTGCTCGCGCGTGCCGCTGGCGAGGTCGGCCTTGTACGACTCGTTGTCCCCCAGGAGGTCGAGCTCGCGCAGCTCCGGATCCGCGAAGGCGTAGTCGATCAGATGCTGAGTCAGCACGACACCGGGCCCCAGTTTGGCGTGCGCGTCGTCCATCCCGAGCTTCAGGAACGAGAGCGTGGACCCGTGGCGCAGGCACAGCCCGAACCCGATCGCCTGCCCCGACACGCGCAGGAACATCAGGCGCAGCAGCCCCTCCCCGGCCGCCCAGCCCGTCGCCGCCCGGTAGAAGGCGACGGCGGCGGGCGAGGAGAGCACCGCCGAGCCGACCGCGACCTTCCACTCCCGGGCCTCCAGCCGCCACCCCTCGTCGAGCAGCGCGGCCAGGTTCTCCCGCCCGTCGCGGACGTCGAACTCGACGGTGCCCGCCTCGGCCATGCGGCTGCGCAGTCGCTTGAGGCCGTGCCTGCGGTTCTTCGACAGCCCGCGCAGGAACGCGGCGGGGTCACCGGACACGTCGATGAACGGCGAGCGGCGCATGGGCCGCACCAGCACCCCGACGCGGGCCCGGTCCGCCGCCTCGCGGACGGCCACGACACCGGGGTCGCCGAGGTCGACGGCCGCCATGTCGATCAGCTGCCGCCGCGTCGCCAGCAGCCGCTCGGCCAGTTCGGCCGTGGCGTCCGGGCCGACCGACAGCGGCCGGTACAGGGCGGTCTCCTGGTTGGTGGACGAGCGCAGGCTCAGCGGCCCCGCGAGCACCGGCAGGGCGGCGACCAGCTCGCCGCCGCGTTCGACGGTGACCAGCTGCAGCGCGTCCGTGCGGCCGAACGCGTCCGCCCACGGCAGCAGCCACCCGGGCCGCATGAACGGCGGGGCGCCGGTCGACAGCGCCAGGGCGTCCCAGCGTTCGACGAGCGCCGGCGAGAGCGCCTGCACCAGCCCCGATCGACTCACCGTGACCTCCCCGGTGCACCGGCCCGGCCCCGGCGGGACGGACGACCAGCGGGAGGCTACTGGCGCAGGCCGGACAGCAACAGGAGGTCGGTGTCGCTCCTCGCGGCGATCGCGGCGGCTCTGGTCGCGGTGCTGGCGGTCGGCGGCTGTTCGCTGTTGGGCCAGGCGGCCGCCGCGCCCGCGGGCGAGCCGGTGTTCGGCACGCTGGTGACGGAGCCGGACCACGTCGAGGACGAGGTGCGGGCCGGGGTGACCGGCGCGATGGTGGAGCTGTCGTGGGCGCAGGCCGAGCCGGCCCCCGGCCGGTTCGACGAGGACTACCTCGGGTCGGTACGCACGGAGATCGACACCCTGCGCGCGGCCGGGCGCCCGGTCTCGCTGGGACTCGGCCTGCACGCCACCCCGGACTGGGTCCTCGCACTGCCGGACGCACGCTTCGTCAACCAGGACGGCGCCGTCTCGGCCGAGGCGAACCTCGTGTTCGCCCAGGACGCCCGCGTCGCGGCCGAGGGCTATCTCTCCGAGGTGGCGCGGCAGCTCGATCTCGCGGGTGTCGCCGCCGTCCGGCTCACCTCCGGCGGCTCCCCGGAGGTGCTGTATCCCGGCGGCGGGTACTGGGCGTTCGACCGGCACGCCCAGACCGGTGCCGGGCTGCCGCCGTCGATGCCGCCGAACCCGCTGCCCGGCTGGCGGCCCGGCACGCCGGGCCCGGACCCGGGCCGGGTGCGGGCGTGGGCGGACTGGTACGTCGGGGCGCTCGCCGACGTCGTCGGCTGGCAGCTCGACACCCTCGGGCGCCTGGGATTCCGGGGCAGCTACGAGGTCGTCACGCCCGGGGTGGGGGTGCAGCCCGGTGACTACGACCGCGCCGTCCGGGAGGGCCTGCCGTCGGGCCTGCTCGGTTCGGGAGCGGCGTGGCAGGTCCTCTACGCCGCGCTGCCGCGCCGGTCGGATCTGCTGGCCTACGTCAGCTCGGTGGCCGACGGCTCCGGCGGCGACGACGGCTGCCGAGCGGACGACGTCGCGGCACTGGACGGGGCACCGGACGGGACGACCACCGCGTGGTCGGCGACGCGGTGGATCGCCGCCGTGGCCCGCCGCAACGGGTTCGGGGTGGCGGGGGAGAACCCCGGCTGGCACCAGTCGGACGCGCTGGACGCGCTCTACGTCGACACGTCCGGGACGGGCATGATGGCCGCCGCGGTCCGGCAGGCCCGCTCCTGCGGCCTCGTCGCGTTCTACTGGGCCCACGACGCGCAGCTGTGGGACGGGACGGTCCCGTTCCGGCGCTACGCGGAGCTCGTCGGGGCCCGGTAGCGGTCAGGGCTCGTAGTAGGTCTCCGCGCGCGTCGGGATCACCCCGCCGGGGAACAGCGCGTCGACCTGGGTGCGGTAGCCGCGGACCAGCCGCTGCTTCGCGGGCAGGCCGGTGTCCCACGTCCACTCCCGCAGGCCGTGGCGCGCCAGGTAGGCGCGGTCGACGGCGGCGGTGAGGTCGTAGGGGAAGTCCGAGTAGCGCACCAGCGGGCGGCCCAGCAGCTCGGCCGTGCGTCGCGTGAGGAGGTGGTCGACGTGTGCGCCGACGCCGACGGGGGCCAGCACGGCCGCGGCGTCGATGCCGGCCAGCTCGGCGGCGAGCACCCGGGGCAGGGCCCGGTCGGCGCGGGCGACGCGGCCCAGGGCGATGTCGAAGCGGTAGGTCGGGTAGCGGTGCACGAGCTCGGGGAGCAACCGGCCCGCTGCCGAGACGGCGGGGGACACGGCGGCGGGGACCCGCCGGGCCCGGAACAGCGCGTCGGTGACGCCGAGGTGCCACCACCGGGTGCCCAGCTCGTCCAGGACCTCGCCGTCCTCGGACCGTCGCGCGGCGAACAGGGTCGCGGCGTCGACCGCGGCGCACTGCCGCAGGAACGACCGCGCCGCGCGGGTGTGCGGCGGCGGCGCCGCGGCGGTGAACAGCGTGACGACGGTGACCGGGCAGTGCTCGACCAGCGAGGACAGCAGCGCACCGCACGACAGGACGGCGTCGTCGAGGTGTGCGGAGAGCACGAGGACGGGGCGTCCGGCCGCGGCCGCCGCGCCGAGGACGGCCGACCGCGTCAGGTCCATCCGAGGTCCCCGAGGAGCCGCGGGGCGAGGAGCCCGGCGGTCGCGTCGGCCCGGTTCAGCACGACGAACACGATCACCCCGAGCGCGACGACGACGGCCAGTACGGCGAGCGCGACGGCCAGCTGTCGTCCGATCGCCGGGTTGCGCCAGGACGTGTCGGCGTCGCCGCCGGACGGGGTGGCGGGCTCGGCACCCGGCGGGCCGGGCACCGCAGGGGTGACCGGACCGGCTGCGTTCGGGTGCGGACCGGCCCACCGGACCACGGGCGGTGGGCCCGGCGGGCCGGCTGCGGCCGGTGGCGGCGCGACCGGACGCTGCGGCGGGCGGGCCCGGGGCGGCGGGTACGCCGCCGGGTGGGCGGGCCGACCGGCCGGCGGCGGCCGGTGCGCCGGGCCCCGGACGCCGGGGGCGGGCAGCGGCCCGGGGCCGCGGCGCCGCGCACCGGGCCACGGCACCGGGGCGGTGGGCTCGGAGAGGGTCGCGGGGTCGGGCGCCACCGTCTCGGTCCGTTCGTCGGGTGCCGGGCCGGGCCGCGGCCCGGCCCCGAGCGCCACCGTGTCGGTCCGTTCGTCGGGATTCTGGCCGGGCCGCCGCCCGGCCTCGGGCGCCACCGTCTCGGTCCGTTCGTCGGGCGCCGGGCCGGCCCCGAGCGGCGGCCCGCCGCGGGCCGGCGCCGGGGCGGGGGTCCGGCGCCGCGGGGATGGCCGCGCGGGTGGGGCGGGCATCCCCGCACGGCAGGCCGCGAGCTGCGCCGCACCGCGCGCGACCGCGTCGTCGGGCGCCCTCGCGATGCGGACGCGCGACCCCAGAGCGTCCCGCACGAGCGTGGTGACCAGCGGGATACGGGCGGAACCCCCCGCGAGGACGAGGGCCTCGGGCCGCGCGGGCGCGGCGGCCACCACCCGCCGCAGCGCGTCGACGGTCTCGCCGACGGGACGGCGGAACAGCGCGTCGGCGTCCTCGCGTCGGAGGAAGGCGCGACGGTTGCCCGTCGGCAGCGGCACCCGCACCTCGGCCACCGCCTGGTCCGAGAGCGTCTCCTTCGCCCGCACGCAGGCCGCGAGGATGCGCCCGCGCGCGTGGGCGCCCTCCGGGGTACCGGGGTCCCACCGCGACAGCGCACCGCCGAGGCGGGCGTCGAGGTCCTCGCGCACGAGCTCGTCCAGCTCCGTCCCGCCCAGCCGCGGCACGCCGTCGGATCGGCAGGCGAGCTCCACGTCGGGCGCGTGCACCCGCAGGACCGCGGTCTCGCACGAGCCCGCGCCGAAGTCGTAGACGGCGACCGTGCGCTCGGGGCGGCTCGACGCGAGGAACCACGCGCCGAGGGCGAGCGGGGCCGTGGTCGTCGTCGCATCCGGGCGTCCCGCCCGTGCGGCGGCCGCGACGAGCCGGTCGCGCCCGCGTGGGCCCAACGCCGCGGGACGGGTGAGCACCACCCCGGCGGGCGGCCCCGCACGCTGCGCCGTCACCCGGTCCAGTACGTCGCGGAGCACCCGGCCCAGCAGGTCGGCGACCTCGAGCTCGTGGCGGCCGCACCGGACCGGGGCCGGGTCGTCCAGCCGTCGCACGAGCAGGTCGACGGTCCACCACGGGTCCGCCGCGGCGGCGGCCGCCGCGTCGTCGCCGGTCCGGACCGCACCCTGGGGGTCGACGTGGACGAGGGCCGGCAGACCGGGAGCGTGGGGCCCCAGGGGGACGGTCTCGACGCCCGCGCCGTCGGCGACCGCGGCCGTGACCCACGCGTTCCCGATGTCGACCCCGAGCCAGTAGTGCCCACCACCGGCGGCCCGGGTGCTCATGTCGACACCGCGTAGAGCCGGTTGTCACCCGCCCCCGCGTAGACGGCGCCGTTGGCGGCCGTCGCGGCGAAGACCGGGCCACCCACGGTGACGCTCCAGCGCTGCGACCCGTCCGCGACGTCGAGGGCGTAGAGCTTGTTGTCGGCGCAGCCGGCGTAGACCGTCTCACCGGCGACGGCGGGGGTCTGGACGGTCCCGGTGGTCTCGAAGCGCCAGCGGGGGGCCCCGGTGGCGAGATCGAGCGCCACCAGTGCGTTGCCGGCCGCGGCCACGAACACGGTGTCGCCGAGGACCACCGGGACGGCGGCGGACCCCACGCCGTCGACCTGCCACCGGGGCGTGCCGTCGGTGAGCGAGAGCGCGTAGAGGTGTCCGTCCGTGCTGCCGGTGAGCACCGTCGAACCGGCGACGGCCGAGGCGCCCGAGACCGCGCCCTTCGTCGCGAACCGCCACCGCCGCTCGCCAGTGACGCCGTTGAGGGCGTAGAGGTAGGTGTCGCTGCCGCCGACGAGGACGGTGTCCCCGGCCAGTACGACCTGGTGCATGTCGTTGCCTCCCACCGCGCTCCACCGGACGGTGCCGCCGATCACGTCGAGGGCGTAGACCTTGGCGTCGGCGCACCCGACGTAGACGACACCGCCCGCAGCCCGCGGGGAGTGCACGATGCCGCCCAGCCGCGTCGCCCACCGCTGGATGCCGGTCGTCGTCTCGATCGCGTACAGGTGGCCGTCGTCGCTGCCCAGGTAGACGACCCCGCCGAGCACCTCGGGGGCGGAGCCGACGGCCGCCTGCGTCGCGAAGCGCCACCGCAGACTCCCGTCGGCCGCGCCGAAGGCGTAGAGGGCGCCGTCGTTGCTCGCGCCGAACACGGCGGTCCCCGCGGCGCTCGGCCGGGCGAGCACCTGGCCCCCGGTCGGCGCGGACCACCGCACCGTGCCACCGGACGTGCCCGGCCCGACGAGGCGTGCGGCCAGCGTGCCCGCGCCGGCCACCGCGACGAGCCCGCTCGCACCGGCCAGCAGTGCGCGCCGCGACAGGCGCCGCGGCTGCGGCGGGGCGGGCGGCGCCGTGCCGCCACCCGCCCGCGGGCCGGACATCGGCCGGGTCGTGGGCCGGGGCGCCGTGCCGACCGGCCCGGTCGGCGGCCCGGTCCGCGGGTCGGTCTCGTCGCCGACCGCGTCCCGCAGGGCGGCGGCGAACGCGCCCGCGCTCGGGTGGCGCTGCGCCGGTTGCTTGGCCATGCCCCGGGCGACGACGGCGTCCAGCGCCGTCGACAGGCCGGGCAGGACGGCGCTGGGCCGGGGCGGCGGGCTGTTGAGGTGGGCCCACATCAGCGCGATGGGTTCGCCGCTGAAGGGCTTGCGGGCCGTCAGACACTCGTAGGTGACGCACGCCAGCGCGTAGATGTCCGCGCGGGCGTGGTCGACGGGACGCCCGTCGGCGTTGCGGACGTGCTCGAACCGCTCCGGGGCCATGTACGCCAGCGTGCCGAGCAGGGCGCCGCGGGTCGTCGCGACCGTGCCGCCCGCTTCCGGCGCCAGGTGCGCGATGCCGAAGTCGACGAGGTAGGCGAACGGCACCCCCGTGACGAGGCCGCTGACCAGGATGTTCGACGGCTTGACGTCGCGGTGGGCCATCCCGACGGCGTGCGCGGCGTCCAGTGCGGACGCCACCTGCGAGATGACCGTCACGGCCGACCGGGGCGGGAGCGCGCCGCGCCGGGTCAGGTGGGTGCCGAGGTCGACCCCGTCGACCAGGCGCATCTCCAGGAAGAGCTGCCCGTTGATCTCGCCGTAGTCGTGGATCGGGATGACGTGCGGCTCGGCCAGGCGGGCCGTGCGCTCGGACTCGTTGCGGAACAGCCGTTGGAACACCCGGTCGGCGGCCAGGTCGCGGCGCAGGCGCTTGACGGCGACGTGCCGGCCCTTCTCGGTGTCGAACGCCCGGTAGACCTCGCCCATGCCGCCCCGGCCCAGCACGGCGTCGAGCCGGTACCGCCCGAACATCTCGGCCGCCACGCCCACCGCCCCTGATGGAACCCCGGACCTCCGCGAACCGGTCCACGATAGACGGATCGGCGGACCGCCATCGGCGAGCCGTGCCCGGGGCGTCATCGCCGCGCCGCCACGGTCGTCAGCGGACGGGTGTACGGCGTCCACGGCGCGTCGTAGCGCGGCGCGGCCGCTCCGGCTCGGAACGCCCCGGCCGCGTCCGGTGCGCCGGCGATGCGCCAGTCGACCTCGCCGCCGACCTCGAACCAGATCACGCCGATGACCTCCGGGTGCCGGTCCAGTGAGCGGAACATGTCCCGGATCCAGTCCGCGCGGCGCCCGATGACGTCCGTCGCCCCGGTCTCGGCGATGACGACCGGACGGGCGCTGATGCCGGCGACGCTGCGCAGGGTCTCGCCGAAGATCTGGTCGAACGGCCGGTAGGCGCGCTGGCCCCCCGTGCCGTAGTAGCCGGACAGGCCCACCCAGTCCACGTAGGCGTCGCCGGGGTAGAGGGTGTCGAGCGGCTGGCTGCCCGCATATCCGACGTTGGGGCTCCACACCCAGATGACGTTGCGCGCACCCGCCGCGTCGAACAGGTCGTGGACGTGGTGCCACATGCGCACGAAGTCACCCGGCCGGTTGCCGTTCACCCGCTCCGCCCACGGGTACCAGGTGCCGTTCATCTCGTGGCCCAGCCGCACGGCCACCGGGTAGCTGAGGTCCGCAATGCCCCGGGCCCACGACCGGACGTAGTCGTCGTAGGCGCCGCCCGTGATCTCGGCGAGGCGCCAGGCGGGCTGGTCGGCGCGGCCGTGATCGGACGGGCCCTGCGTCCGGAAGTCCCACGGCTCCCAGGACACCATCGGCAGCATCCCGCGCGCCGCCACCCGGGTGATGGGCTCGGGGCTGAACTCGTCGATCGCCCAGCCCGCCGAGAACTCGTAGACGGAGGGCCGGGTGCCGGTCGCGGTCGCGAACCGTTCCGCGCCCGCGAAGTCCTTGGTGCCGGCGTCGGTCTGCACGCCGATGAACGTGTGCCCCGCGGCCGGGAACTGCGCGAGCTGCGCCATCTGCTGCGGCGGCGGTCGCTCGTAGACGAAGCGGCTCTCGGGAGCGCCCGGCGACGCCAGCTGCGGCCCGACGACGAAGGTGTACCAGCCGAGCATGCCGAGCACGGTCGCGGCGAGGGCCCGGGGCAGGGTCGGTCTCATCGCCGGCCCGTCCGGGTGGGGGCCGCGCGCGGCGTGCGCCGGGCACGGAGCCGGCCGCCGAGCACCGCCAGCGGTGGAACGAGGCCGATGGCGACGCCCGCCGCGGCCCAGACGGCGGCCGCGGCGTGACCGCGCGGGACCAGCAGGCCGCAGACGAGCAGCGCGGCCCAACCCGCCGCCCAGCCCAGGTGCAGCCGGAAGGCGCGCACGGAGTCGGCACTGCGCAGCCGGCCCTTGGCCGTGACGACGTAGGTGAGCGGGCGGCGCAGGACGGCGGCGACCCCGGCCGCGACGTACACCGGCCCGGCGACCAGGGCCAGCGCGATGCCGTGCAGGCCGTGGTCGTCGCGCTCGTGCGCGACGAGGTTGTACCGGCGCAGCCACCGCCACACGACGAGCCAGCCGAGCATCGCCGACGCCCAGAGCGCTACCCAGACCTGCCCGTCGAGCCGGGCCGGGTGGGCGTCGAGCAGGAGGTAGCCCGCCGTCGCGAGCGACCCGAGCAGGACGTGGACGGCCACGCTCGGGTAGTAGAACTGCACCATCCCGAACAGCAGCCGCTGCGGGCGCGACAGCCGGATGCCGGCGCGCAGCCGCCGGTTGCGCCTGATTTCCCAGATGCCGTAGGCCCACCGCTTCTGCTGGTTGAAGTAGTCCGTCCAGCTCGTCGGGCCCTCGCCGATGGCGAGCACGTCGGGGGTGTAGACGCCGCGCCACCGCCGGCCGGTGGCCGGGTTGACGGTGCCGAGCACGCGCATGCCGGTGAGGTGGTCCTCGGTGACGGAGTCCTGGTACCCGCCGATCTGGTCCCACGCCGCGGGCCGGTAGAGGTGGTTGGTCCCGATCAGCAGGGGGGCGCCGAGCCCGTTGCCCGCACGGGAGATGACGCCCGAGAACACGTACTGCTGCACGGCGGCACCCCGCGCCACGAACGTCTCGTAGGGGTTCCCGTACACCTGCGGCGCCACCACGAACGCGACCTCGGGGTCCCGGAAGTAGCCCAGCGTGCGCTCGAGGAAGCACGGGAACGGGACGTGGTCGGGATCCATCTGGCAGATCACGTCGAAGCGGGCGGCGTGCTCGGCCCGCCAGGCGTTGTGGTTGCCCGCCTTGGACCGCGCCCGGAACTCACCCGTGGGCCGGTTGTGCTCGGGACGCCACCTGCGCGTGAAGTGGCGGACCCCGAGCCGCGCCGCCATCGCGCGGACGACGGGGGAGTCGCCCTCGTCGAGGATCCAGACCTCGACGTGGCCCGCGTAGCGCACCTGGCGCATTGCCCGGAGCGCGCGCTCGACGATCTCGACCGGCTCGCGCTCGGGGACGATCGTCGTCAGCATCGCGACACGCAGCCCCGGCGGCGGCGCCATCGGCAGGGGGTCGCGCATCCGGTAGACCAGCACCCACAGGGCGACGTTCTGGGCGAACCGGAGCAGCTCCACGAGCAGGACCAGGCAGAGACACAGCCTGCTCAGCGTGAGGCGCGCGCCGGCCAGCCCGACCACGCCCGGCCCGGGGAGGTGGCTGGGCAGCAGCAGCCAGGTGACGAACACGGCGACGACGGCGACGTTGACGCCGACGAGCGCGCTCAGCACGAGCAGCTCGCGGCGGCTCGCGGTCGCGCGGAACCGCACGGAGACCTGCCGACCCGCGGGCCGGGGGGGACCGGTGATGCGGGCCGCATCCCGGTACTCGGCGGCGACCCGGTCGACGCGCGGGTTCGTCGAGGGGAACAGCGTCGTGGGCTGGTCCGCCACCGGTGGCCGGGTCGGAGCGGGGCGGCGGCGCGAGCCGTCACGGGTTGCCGGAGCCGCCGGCGTGACCGGGGGCAGGCGGGTCGGGCGGGTGGGGTCCGGCGGGGGTGGAGCGGCGCGCGCCCGCTGCGGCAGGCGCGGCTGCGTCCGTGCGGGATCCGGGTGACGCGACGGCGTGGGCGCGACCACGGCCGGGGGCGCCGGGATGCGCGTGCTGACCGACGGTGGCGCGACGGCGACGGCAGACCCCGACCGCCGCCCGGCCGGGGCCGGCGGCTGCACAGCGGGCGGCCGCGGAGGTCGCACCGGAGGGTGCCGCTGCTGGCTCGTCATGCGTTCCCCTCGTCGAGGCGCCTGCTGCTGTGCCGTCACCCCCGATCAGGTCACGCGGTCATCCAACCGCCAAACGAGGGCGAGGACCATCTCCTGCGGGGACAATCGTCGGTCGCTGTCGGCACGAAGATGTAGCCGGATGGCAAGTGCCGTCGGCTCCGGACCTGTGCCCCGGGGCGGGCGCGGCGGAGGGCGGTCGGCGGCCGCGGGGCGGCACCGGTGCCGGAACCGTCGTACCCCGCGGGCATCCTGTGCGGGGCGGCCGGCGGGCCCGGGCGACCGGCCGGGCCGAGGTGCGTGGCACGACGAGGAGGGTTTCTGGTGGTGGCCCGTGGGCCGCGGGGTGGGGTGCGCAACCGGGGGGAGTGGCAGCCCGCCGCGGTGCTTCCGGTCGCGCGGGTGGTCGTCGACGTGGCGCTGGCCCATCTGGACCGCCCCTTCGACTACCGCGTGCCCGGCCACCTCGACGAGCTCGCGGTGCCCGGGGTGCGGCTGCGGGTCCGGTTCGCGGGCCGGCTCGTGGACGGCTACCTGCTGGAGCGGGCGGCGGACTCCGAGCACACCGGCACGCTGGCCTGGGTCGAGAAGGTGGTCTCCGCCGAGCCCGTCCTGACCCCGGAGGTGGCGGCGCTGTGTCGCGCGGTGGCCGACCGCAGCGCCGGGGTCATGGCCGACGTGCTGCGGCTCGCGGTCCCGCCGCGGCACGCCCGCGTCGAGGCGGAGGCGGTGGGTGAGCTTGCGGCCCCGCCGCCGGTCACCGCACCGGCCGCACCCGGGTGGGCGCGCTACGTCCGCGGTCCCGCGCTGCTCGACGCGCTGGCCGGGGGGCGCACCGCGCACGCCGTCTGGCAGGCGTTGCCCGGTGAGAGCTGGACCGAGCGGCTCGCGGAGGCCGCCGCGGCCACCGTCGCCGCGGGCCGGGGTGCGTTGCTGGTGGTGCCCGACCAGCGCGACGTCGACGCGCTGCACGCCGCGTGCGCCGCCCGGCTCGGGGCGGAGGCGGTGGTGGCGCTGACGGCGGAGCTGGGGCCGGCCGAGCGGTACCGGCGGTGGCTCGCGGTCCGCCGCGGCCGGGTCCGGGTGGTCGTGGGCACCCGGTCGGCCGCGTTCGCGCCGGTGGCGGAGCTGGGGCTGCTGGCGATCTGGGACGACGGCGACGACCTGCACGGTGAGCCCCGCGCGCCCTACCCGCACGTCCGTGACGTGCTGCTGCTGCGCGCCCGCACCGCCGGGGCCGCGCTGCTCGTCGCGGGCTTCGCGCGCACGGCGGAGGGCCAGCTGCTCGTCGAGTCGGGTTGGGCGCGCGAGGTGGTGGCCGAGCGCCACACGGTGCGGGCCGCGATGCCGCGCGTCACGCCCGTCGGGGAGACCGACGGCCAGCTCGTGCGCGATCCGCAGGCCCGCGCCGCCCGGCTGCCGAAGATCGCGTTCGAGGCCGCGCGCGAGGGGCTGGCCGGGGGCCGTCCGGTGCTGGTGCAGGTGCCGCGGGCCGGCTACGTGCCGTGGCTGTCGTGCGGGTCCTGCCGGGAGACCGCGCGGTGCCGGCACTGCGCGGGTCCGCTCGGCCTGCCGGGGCGCCGCGGTGCGCCGGACGCGGCCACGGACGCTGCGCTGCCTACCTGCCGGTGGTGCGGCCGGGCCGAGGCCGCGTTCCGCTGCCCGGCGTGCGGGTCGCGGCGGCTGCGGGCGGGTGTGATCGGGTCCGGGCGCACCGCGGAGGAGCTCGGGCGGGCCTTCCCCGGCACCGTCGTGCGGGCGTCGGGCGGCGGATCGCCGGTGCTGGCCACCGTCGCCGGCGGGGCGGAGATCGTGGTGGCCACCCCGGGGGCCGAGCCCCGGACGCCCGGCGGCTACGGCGCCGCCCTGCTGCTCGACGGCTGGGCCCTGCTCGCCCGGCCGGACCTGCGGGTGGTCGAGGAGACGCTGCGCCGCTGGCTCGGTGCCGCCGCGCTCGTCGTGCCGCACACCGACGGCGGCCGGGTCGTGGTGATGGCCGAGGCGGGCGAGCCGGTGGTCCAGGCGCTCGTGCGCTGGGACCCGGCCGGGCACGCGGCCACCGAGCTGGCCTCGCGCACCGAGGTCGGGTTCCCGCCCGCGGTGCGGATGGCCGCTGTGGAGGGCAGCGCGGCCGCGCTGGAGGAGCTGCTGGATGAGCTGCCCGAGACCGTGGAGGTGCTCGGCCCGGTCGAGATCGAGGTCGCCCCCGGCCCGGGCGCGCCGGACGAACCCCGCGAACGGGCCCTGCTGCGCGTGCCCCGGACCGAGGGCCGGGCCCTGGCGGCCACCCTGCACGCGGCCCAGGCCTCCCGCACCGCGCGCAAGTCCGCCGATCCCGTGCGCGTGCGCCTGGACCCGATCGAGATCGGCTGAGGGGCGCGGCCGGCCTCCGGGTGGGGCCGGCCAGCCCGTCCGCTCCGCGGCGCGCACCGGTCCGGAGGGGCCGCGTTCCCCGCGCCGTGCCACCGGCCGTCCGTTGCGGTGATCGGCGGGCGGGGACGGCGCGGACCGCCGTGGCAGAATGGTGGGTCGCCGGTGTCGTGCCGGGTGGGCGGAGGCGGGTGCCGACTGCGGACCCCCGGTCCCGTGCCCCGCGACCCGCCCGACACCGCCCGCCCGTTCCGACCGTCCGTACCCGTCCGCGAGGAGATCCGTGTCCGTCCAGCCCGTCCGGTTCTTCGGCGATCCGGTGCTGCGCACCCCGGCCGTCGAGGTCGCCACCTTCGATGCGGAGCTGCGCAGGCTGGTGGCCGATCTCACCGACACCATGCACGACGAGGGCGGGGCCGGCCTGGCCGCGCCGCAGATCGGCATCAGCCTGCGCGTGTTCGCCTACGACTGCGACGGCTTCGCCGGGCACCTCGTCAACCCGACCTTCGACGTGGTGGGCGACGAGGAGCAGTACGGGCTCGAGGGCTGCCTGTCCATCCCGGAGCTGCGCTGGGAGTGCCGCCGGCACCTGCACGTCGTGGCGCACGGCTGGGACCAGCACGGCGAGCCGCTCACGGTGGAGGGCAGCGAGCTGCTGGCCCGCTGCATCCAGCACGAGACCGACCACCTCGACGGCGTGCTGTTCGTCGACCGGCTCGATCCGGAGACCCGCAAGCAGGCGATGGCCGAGATCCGCGCCGCCGAGTGGTTCGGCGCCGCGCCCGAGGTCAAGGTCAGCCCCCACCCGCTGTTCGGGAAGGTCCGCTAGTGCGGCTCGTCTTCGCCGGTACGCCCGATCCCGCCGTCCCGTCGCTGCGCGCGCTGATCGACGCGCCGCAGCACGACGTGATCGCGGTGGTGACCCGGCCCGACGCGCCGTCCGGGCGTGGTCGCACGCTCAGCCGCTCTCCCGTGGGCGAGGTGGCCGACGAGGCCGGCATCCCCGTGCTCACCCCCGCGCGGCCGAAGGACCCCGACTTCCTCGACGCCCTGCGCGCCCTCGCACCGGACTGCTGCCCGGTGGTGGCGTACGGCGCGCTCGTGCCGCGGGTGGCCCTGGACATCCCCGCCCACGGCTGGGTCAACCTCCATTTCTCGTTGCTGCCCGCCTGGCGCGGCGCGGCCCCCGTGCAGGCCTCGGTCCGGGCCGGTGACGACATCACCGGCGCCACCACGTTCCTGCTCGAGGAGGGCCTCGACACCGGCCCCACCTACGGCGTGGTGACCGAGGCCGTGGGCCCGGCCGACACCGCGGGCGACCTGCTGGGCCGGCTCGCCGTGTCCGGGGCCGCGCTGCTCGTGGCCACGATGGACGGCATCGCCGACGGCACGCTCTACGCGAAGCCGCAGCCGTCGGACGGCGTCTCGCACGCCCCGAAGGTGACCACCGACGACGCCCGCGTGGACTGGGCGGCCGCCCCGCTCGCCGTGGACCGGCTCGTGCGCTCGGTGACCCCCGCCCCCGGCGCGTGGACCACGTTCCGCGGCGAACGGCTCGGACTGGGCCCGGTGCGCGCGGCCGACGGTGAGCTGCCCACACTGAAGCCCGGTGAGCTGCACGTGGAGAAGCGGCGCGTGCTCGTGGGCACGGCGGGCGGCCCGCTCGTCCTGGGCGAGGTGCGTCCGGTGGGCAAGCGCGCCATGGCGGCGCCGGACTGGGCGCGCGGCGTCCGCATCGAGGCAGGGGAGTTGCTCGCATGACCACCAGTACCGGGTGGGCGGCATGAACGCGCCCCGCCGCGACGGCCCGCGCCGTGACGGCCCGCGCCGGGCCCGCCCGTCCGGACCGCGCGGAGCCGGACCGCCCCGCGGCCGCGACGGCCCCCCGCGCCCGCCCGAGCTCGACCCGTCGCGGCAGGCCGCCCTGGAGCTGCTCACCGCCGTGCGCGTCCGTGACGCCTACGCCAACCTCGCGCTGCCCGCGATCATGCGCCGGCACCGCCTGCACGACCGCGACGCCGCACTGACCACGGAGCTCGGCTACGGCACCCTGCGGGCCCGCGGCCTGCTCGACGCCGTGATCGAGGAGTGCGTGGACCGCCCGCTGATCCGCGTGGAGCCCACCCTGCTCGACGCGCTGCGCCTGGGGGCCTACCAGCTGCTGCGCACCCGGATCCCGTCGCACGCCGCGGTGGACACCACCGTGGAGCTGGTGCGCGTGGAGGCCGGGAGCCGCGCCGCCGGGTTCGTCAACGCCGTGCTGCGCAAGGTCGGACAGCGCGACGAGGCCGCCTGGGTCGCCCAGCTCGCGCCGCCTGTGGACGAGGACCCGCTCGGGCACGCCGCGTTCGCGCACGCCCACCCGCGGTGGATCGCGCAGGCCTTCGCCGACGCGCTCGGCCCGGCCGCCGCATCCGAGCTCGACGCCGCGCTCGCGGCCGACGACGCCCGCCCGCTCGTGCACCTGCTGGCCCGCCCCGGCGAGATCACCGCGGCCGAGCTGGCGCTCGTGACCGGGGGCGAGGAGGCGCCGTACTCGCCCTACGGCGTGCACCTGGAACCCGGCAGCGGCGACATCGGCGACCTCGACGCCGTGTCCGAGGACCTCGCCGTGGTGCAGGACGAGGGCAGCCAGCTGGTGGCCCTGGCGCTGTCGCGGGCCACCCTGATCGGCGACGAGGGCGGCCGCTGGCTCGACCTCTGCGCCGGCCCCGGCGGCAAGGCCGTACTGCTGGGCGGGCTGCTCTCGCTCGACGGCGGCACCCTGGACGCCGTGGAGAGCAGCGAGCACCGCGCCGACCTGGTGCGGAAGGTGACCAAGGACCTGCCGGTGACCGTGCACACCGCCGACGGCCGCGAGGCGCCGCTGCCCGAGGGCGCCTACGACCGCGTGCTCGTGGACGCGCCCTGCACCGGCCTGGGCGCGCTGCGCCGCCGGCCCGAGGCCCGCTGGCGGCGCCGGCCCGAGGACGTCTCGGGGCTCGCGAAGCTGCAGCGCGAACTGCTCACCGCCGCGCTGCGCCACGTGCGGCCCGGCGGGGTGGTGGCGTACGTGACGTGCTCGCCGCACCTCGCGGAGACCGTGGGCGTGCTCACCGGGGTGGTGCGCCGGCACAAGGACGTGGAGCTGCTCGACGCGCGCGAGTTCCTGCCGGGCGTGCCGGACCTGGGCGACGGGCCGACCGTGCAGCTGTGGCCGCACCGGCACGGCACCGACGCGATGTTCCTCGGCCTCCTGCGCAAGGCCGTTCGACACCCCGCGTAGCCTGCCGGGGTGCTGCCGATGATCGCCCCGAGCATGCTGTCCGCCGACTTCGCCCACCTCGCCGACGAGGCCGACGTGGTGACCGGCGCGCCGGGCGTGGGCGCCGACTGGCTGCACGTGGACGTGATGGACGCCCACTTCGTGCCCAACCTCACCCTGGGCCTGCCGGTGGTGCAGTCGCTGCTGGCGGCCACGTCCGTGCCGATCGACTGCCACCTCATGATCGAGGACCCGGACCGCTGGGCCGTCGGCTACGCGGAGGCCGGCGCCCACAACGTGACGGTGCACGTGGAGGCCGCCCGCGACCCGGTGGCCCTGGCCGCGAACCTGCGCGCCGCCGGCGCGAGGGCCGGCCTGTCGGTCAAGCCGGGCACCCCGCTGGAGCCGCACCTGGAGACGCTTCGGCACTACGACACCCTGCTGGTCATGAGCGTGGAGCCCGGCTTCGGCGGCCAGAGCTTCATGCCCGAGGTGCTCGACAAGGTGCGGGCGGTGCGCCGCATGGTGGACACCGGCCACCTGCGGCTGCTCGTGGAGATCGACGGCGGCATCAACGCCGACACGATCGAGGCCGCCGCCGAGGCGGGCGTGGACTGCTTCGTGGCCGGCTCCGCCGTCTACGGGGCCGACGACCCGGCCCGCGCGGTGCGGGCGCTGCGCGAGCAGGTGCTCACCGCTTCGCCGCACCGGCACTGGTCGGCCTGACGGGGCACCGCCGGGAGGCGCGGGAACGATCAGGGACCGCGCAGGGTTGCAGCAGACACACGACGCGCACCGGAAGGGGCCCACCGACATGTTCACGGGGATCGTCGAGGAGATCGGTGAGGTCCTCACCGTGCGGGAGAGCGCCGAGGTGGTGGTGTTCACCGTGCTCGGCCGCACGGTGACCTCCGACGCGGCGCACGGCGACTCGATCGCGGTGAACGGCGTGTGTCTGACGGTGATCGACCCGGCGGGGAGCACCGACGGCACGTTCACGGTGGAGCTGGTGCCCGAGACCCTCAAGCGCTCCAGCCTGGGGGCCGTGGTGGAGGGCGCGAAGGTCAACCTCGAGCGCGCCATGCCCGTGACCGGCCGGCTCGGCGGCCACATCGTGCAGGGCCACGTGGACGGCGTGGCCACGCTGCTCTCGCGGCATCCGTCGGAACGCAGCGACGAGCTCGTGTTCAACCTCGCGCCCGATCTGGCCAGGTACGTGGTGGAGAAGGGCTCGATCACCGTGGACGGGGTGTCGCTCACGGTGGCCGGAGTGACGAGCGACACGTTCACTGTGGCGCTCATTCCGACGACATTGGCGCACACGACGCTCGGGATCCGGCACCCTGGGGATACGGTCAACCTCGAGGTCGACGTGGTGGCGAAGTACGTCGAGAAGCTGGCTGCCGGGTATCTCGCCGGTGGCGTGGATGGTGGAGTCTCGTGAACGGTGGAGCAGTGGAGAGCAGCCTGAGCAGCGGTGCACCTGGCGGCTTCGAGGCCATCGAGCGTGCGCTCGCCGACCTGAAGGCCGGCAAGGCCGTGGTGGTGGTGGACGACGAGGACCGCGAGAACGAGGGCGACCTCATCTTCGCCGCCGAGATGGCCACGCCGGAGCTGGTGTCGTTCACGGTGCGGTTCACGTCGGGGTACATCTGCGTGGCGCTGACGGAGACCGAGTGCGACCGGCTCGACCTGCCGCCGATGCACCACACGAACTCCGACAACTTCCGCACGGCGTTCACCGTGACCGTGGACGCGAAGGACGGGGTGACCACCGGGATCTCGGCGTCCGACCGGGCCCACACGATCCGGCTGCTCGCCGACCCCGCGGCCGGTCCCGGCGACCTCGTGCGTCCCGGGCACGTACTGCCGCTGCGCGCCCGCGAGGGCGGTGTCCTCCGCCGGCCCGGCCACACCGAGGCGGCCGTGGACCTGGCCCGGCTGGCGGGCCTCGCCCCGGCCGGCGCGCTCTGCGAGATCGTGTCGCAGAAGGACGAGGGCGAGATGGCCCGCGGCGACGAGCTCGCCGTGTTCGCCGCCGACCACGACCTCACGCTGATCACGATCGCCGACCTCATCGCGTACCGCAGGCGGTTCGAGAAGCACGTGGTGCGGGTGGCCCAGGCCCGCATCCCCACGGCGCACGGCGAGTTCATCGCCTACGGCTACGACTCCCTGCTCGACGGCGTGGAGCACATCGCGATGGTGCTCGGCGACGTGGCCGAGCCCGACAGCACCGGCGAGGACGTGCTGGTGCGCGTGCACTCCGAGTGCCTCACCGGCGACGTGCTCGGCTCGCTGCGCTGCGACTGCGGGCCGCAGCTCGACGCCGCACTCGCCGCCGTGGCGGAGGAGGGGCGCGGCATCGTGCTGTACATGCGCGGGCACGAGGGCCGGGGCATCGGCCTGCTGCACAAGCTGCAGGCCTACCAGCTGCAGGAGGCGGGCGCCGACACCGTGGACGCCAACCTCGCCCTGGGCCTGCCGGCCGACGCCCGTGACTACGGCATCGGCGCGCAGATCCTCTCCGATCTCGGGGTGCGCAGCATGCGGCTGCTCACCAACAACCCCGACAAGCGCGCCGGGCTGGAGGGCTACGGCCTGACGATCCTGGGCCGCGTGCCGCTGCCGGTGCGGGCGAGCCCGGAGAACCTGCGCTACCTGCGCACGAAGCGCGACCGCATGGGCCACGACCTGCCGGACCTCGGTGACGGCACCGCCACCGGCGGCACGGTGGCCGACGGAGCGGGAGCCTGATCCCGTGAGCGGAGAAGGACGCCCCGACCACGCCCAGGCCCCCGACGCGTCCGGGCTGCGGCTCGCCGTGGCCGCGGCCACCTGGCACGCCGAGATCGTGGACGAGCTGCTGGAGCGCGCACTGGCCACCGCCAAGGAGGCCGGGGTGCCCGAGCCCACCGTGGTGCGCGTCCCGGGCACCATCGAGCTGCCCGTGGTGTGCCAGGAGCTGGCCCGCACCCACGACGCCGTGGTGGCGCTGGGCGTGGTGATCCGCGGCGGCACCCCGCACTTCGAGTACGTGTGCGACGCCGTGACGGCCGGCCTGACCAGGGTGTCGCTCGACGAGCACACCCCGATGGGCAACGGCGTGCTCACCTGCGACACCCGCGAGCAGGCCGTGGACCGTTCCGGCGTGCCCGGTTCCGCCGAGGACAAGGGCGCCGAGGCGTGCCTCGCGGCGCTGCACACCGCGCTGGTGCTGCGGGACCTGCGCGGGAGCGCCCGCGCGGAGACGGCACCGTGACCGACGTGAACGAGGTGCAGGACACCCGCGTGGTGGTACGCCCCCGCAAGGTCTCCATCGCCGCCTGGGTGGGGGCCACCGCGGTGCTGGTGCTCTTCGTGGTGGTGGCGGTGGTGCTGCGCAGCTCGGACACGGGCGTGCGGTTCCGTGCGGCCGACCAGGTGTCGCTGGTGATCCTGGGCGTGCTGATCGCCGCCGGGCTGCTGCTGCTCGCGCGCCCGCGCGTGATCGCCGACGCCGAGGGCATCGAGGTGCGCAACGTGCTGTTCAACCGCCGCTTCCCGTGGGCGCTCGTGCGGCGTGTGGCCTTCCCCGACGGGGCGTCGTGGGCCCGGCTGGACCTGCCCGACGACGAGTACATCGCCATGCTGGCCATCCAGGCCGTGGACGGCGCCCGGGCCGTGGACGCCATCCGGAAGGTGCGTGCCCTGCACGCGGCGTCGAAGGGCGCCTGACCTGTCATGAGCGGTGATACCCCGCACGTGACCACGGTGCTGGCCGACCACGTGCTCACCGTGACGCTCGACCGCCCCGAGAGGCTCAACGCCTTCACCGCACGGATGGCCACGGAGCTGATCGCCGCCTTCGACCGCGCCGACGCCGACGACGACGTGCGCGTCGTGGTGGTGACCGGGGCCGGGCGGGGCTTCTGCGCCGGCGCCGACCTGGCCGGCGGCGGCTCGACGTTCGACTACGACAAGCGGGCCGCCGAGGCCACCAACACCGCCACCGCCACCGATCCCGACCGGGACCGCGGCGGCCTGGTCGCTCTGCGGATCTTCGAGTGCACCAAGCCCGTGATCGGCGCGATCAACGGGCCGGCCGTCGGCGTCGGGGTGACGATGACCCTGCCCATGGACGTGCGCCTGGCGTCGAGCACCGCGCGGTTCGGGTTCGTGTTCGCCCGCCGCGGCATCGTGCCCGAGGCGGCGTCGAGCTGGTTCCTCCCGCGTGTGGTGGGGATCAGCCGGGCCATGGAGTGGGTGGCCACCGGCCGCGTCTTCGACGCCGCCGAGGCCCTCGACGGCGGCCTGGTGCGCTCCGTGCACGAGCCGGACGACCTGCTGCCCGCCGCCCACGCCCTGGCCGCCGAGATCGCGCAGAACACCGCCCCGGTGTCCGTGGCGATCGCCCGGCAGATGATGTGGCGGATGCTCGGCGCCGACCACCCGCTCGAGGCACACCGCGTGGACTCCTGCGCGATCATCGAACGCGGCCGTTCCGCCGACGCCGCCGAGGGCGTCACGGCGTTCCTCGAGAAGCGGCCCGCGCGGTTCCCGGACCGGGTGTCGACCGACCTCCCACCGCTGTACCCGTGGTGGCCGGACCGGCCGTGGACCCCGCTCCCGGACGGGCGTGACGGCTGACACTCCCGGCGCCCACGTAGCATCGGAAGCGTGCTGCGAGCCCGCGAACAGGACCCGACCGCCGGTGACACCACGGGAGGGGACGAGAGCGTGCGCCTCGGCGACATCGTGCTCCGCAACCGGCTGGTGACGTCGTCGAGCCTGCTCGGGTACGGCGTGTCCAGCTCGGGCTTCTACGGGATGAGCCCGGTGGCGCTGTTCGTGCCGCTCAACGAGTTCGGCGCCGTGACCACCCGCACCCTGACCGTGGAGCCCCGCGAGGGTCACTTCACCACCCGCGAGGACTGGAAGCCCCGCGAGCTGCCGGGGCTGCTCAAGCGCTACGGCACCGTGCTGCGCGCCACCGACGGCGGCTGGGTGAACGCGTTCGGCTGGTGCAACGTGGGCATCGACGCCTACCTGCGCGACTACTACCCCCGCACCCGCGACCAGCGCGTGATCATCTCCCTCGGCGGGTTCTCGGCCGAGGAGTTCGTGACCCTGGTGGACAAGGTCAACGCCGCGGTGCCCGCGGGCGACATCGCCGCCGTGGAGCTCAACGTCTCCTGCCACAACGTCAACTTCGACTTCTCGACGATCCTGCAGGACGTGCTCGACGAGGCCGTGCCCCGCAGCAACCACCCGGTGATCCTCAAGCTCTCGCCCGACTACGACTACCTCCGCAACGCCCGTCAGGCGGCGAAGGCGGGCGTGGCGGCGCTGACCGCGATCAACACGGTGAAGGCGCTGCGGCTGGACCCCCGCACCGGCACCCCCTTCCTGGCCAACCGCTACGGCGGGCTGTCCGGTCGGGCGATCAAGCCGATCGGGCTGCGCGTGGTGTCGGAGCTCCGCGAATCGGGCGTGACCCTGCCGATCATCGCGACCGGTGGCATCCGCACCCTGGACGACTGCCGCGAGTACTTCTGGGCCGGGGCCGACGCGGTGAGCCTCGGCAGCGCCGTGTGGCTCGCGAGCTACCCCGGTTACGCCCTCAGCCCGCTCCGCGCGCTGCACGTTCGGCGCGTACTGAAGGCCGTTCGGCGCTACGGACCGCACGCGGTCGGATCCGCTGAGTCGCGCTGAGCAACGATCTTCACTCGTACGCCGGAGCCGGTCGCTCGATCCGCTCCGGAACGACGAGCGGGAGGCGCGGTGGAACCGCGACACACCACGAGCAGCCCGGGCAATATCGACCGCATGCGCGCCCCGGCGCGGCGTCCGCGGGTGGTGCTCCTGGACGTCTTCGAGACGATGTTGCAGGTGAGCGACCTGGGCAGCCGCTTCGTGGACGTGGGGCGCCCGGCGTACGAGTGGGAGCTCTTCTTCACCCGCACCCTGCGTGACGGGATGGCGCTGACCCTGGCCGGCGCCGCCCGACCGTTCGGCGAGGTGGCGCGGGCCGCGCTGCGCACCACGGTGCGGCACACGCTCTCGGATCAGGCGCTGGACCACGTGCTGAACGGCTTCCGCGAGCTGCCGCCGCAGCCGGACGTGGAGCCGGCCCTCGCCGCGTTGGCCCGGGCCCGGATCCCGGTCCACGCCTTCACCCACGGTGCCGCCCAGGTGGCCTGCGACGCCCTCGACAAGGCCGGCCTGCGCACCTACCTGCGGAGCGTGCTGAGCGCGGAGGAGATCCAGGCGTTCAAGCCACCGGTGCGGGTGTACCAGTGGGCCTGCCGGCAGGTGGACGCCCCGGTGGACCGGGTGGCGCTGGTGGCGGCCCACTCCTGGGACGTGCACGGCGCCGTGCGGGCCGGGATGGTGGGCGGCCTCGCCACGCGGCTGGAGGGGGCCGTGCCCGACACGGTGGCCCGCCCCCACGTGGCCGCCGAACGCCTCGACGTGGTGGTGGACCGCCTGCTGGCCCTGCCCAACTGAATGCGCGCCGCTACGCACCGAGGGCCCGCTGCCGGCCGCTCCCGACGGAGTCCCGGCCCAGGTCGGCGCGCTCGCCCGCGGCGGCGCCGGCCCCGAAGCCCGATCCGGACAGGGTGGCGCGACGTGCCCGGCCCACACCGGGGAAGGCCTCGGCGTACGCGCGGTCGACCCGGTCGGTGCGGTCGGCCAGCACCAGGGCCACGGACCGGCCGCTGTCCTGCGGCGCGGGCCGCTCGGCGACGGCGCTGCTCTCGGCCTCGACGAGCCTGCGGTGGACCTCCACCGCGAACCCGTGCAGCCAGGAGCGCCGGTAGGCCGCCACCGACTCGCCCCGGTGCCTGGGGCGCTGACGCAGCAGTTGGGTGCCGGCCTGCAGCAGCAGCGACGTGTACAGCAACTCGACGCGCTCGCGGTCGGACGCGAACCCGAACAGCGTGACGGCGGCGACCTTGCCGCCCCAGGCCTCGTGGAGGGTCGCCCGGCAGCGCAGCGCGGACGCCGTCCACGCGAGTAATCGGGCCTTGCCCGCGCTGTAGGGGTCGTCCATCGGGATCTGCTGCCCCCCGATCTCGTCGTGACCCGGTCGGGCCGCGTCGACCAGTGCCGCGTCGATGCCGTGGCGGGCCATCAGCTCCACCGCCTTGGCGGTGTAGGTCTGCGCCTCCTCGGGCGTGGCCGCGCGGTCGGCCTTGGCCAGCAGCTTGCGGACGACGTCCAGCTTGTCGGTTCCCATGGGTGCCTCCCTCGAACGGGTGTTCGTGCTCGGGTGATGTCCTAGCACCGGGGTCCGACATTCTTCGGGACCGGCCGCCTACACCAGGCCCCGGAGGCCGCGAGGGAGGTGGCCCGGGCGCCGTTGTCGGTGGGCGGTCCTACCCTGGAGGGGCCATGCCTGATCCTTCCACCTACCGCCCCGCCACCGGGTCCATCCCGGAGCAGCCGGGCGTGTACCGCTTCTCCGACCCCCGCGGCCGGGTCATCTACGTGGGCAAGGCCAAGAGCCTGCGCCAGCGCCTCAACTCCTACTTCGCCGACGTCTCGGGCCTGCACCCGCGCACCCGGCAGATGGTCACCACGGCCTCGCAGGTGCAGTGGACGGTGGTGGGCACCGAGGTCGAGGCGCTGCAGCTCGAGTACAACTGGATCAAGGAGTTCGACCCGCGGTTCAACGTCCGCTACCGCGACGACAAGACCTACCCCGTCCTCGCCGTCACGATGAACGAGGAGTTCCCGCGGCTGGCGGTCTACCGCGGCCCGCGCCGCAAGGGCGTGCGCTACTTCGGCCCGTACGCCCACGCCTGGGCCATCCGCGAGACGCTCGACCTGCTGCTGCGCGTCTTCCCGGCCCGTACCTGCTCGGCCGGGGTGTTCAAGCGACACGGGCAGATCGGCCGGCCCTGCCTGCTCGGCTACATCGACAAGTGCTCGGCGCCGTGCGTCGGCCGCGTCGACGCGCAGGAGCACCGCGACATCGTCGAGGACTTCTGCGACTTCCTCGCCGGGCGCACCGACCACCTCGTCCGCCAGATGGAACGCAAGATGGCGCAGGCGTCCGACGACCTGGAGTTCGAGCGGGCGGCCCGGCTGCGCGACGACATCGGTGCTCTCAAGCGGGCGATGGAGCGCCAGGCCGTGGTGCTGGGCGACGGCACCGACGCCGACGTCGTCGCGTTCGCCCAGGACGAGCTGGAGGCCGCCGTCCAGGTCTTCCACGTGCGCGGCGGCCGGGTCCGCGGCCAGCGGGGCTGGGTGATCGACAAGGTGGAGCCCACCGACACCGCGCAGCTCGTCGAGCGCTTCCTCACGCAGTTCTACGGCGAGCAGGCGGCGCTGGCCGAGTCCAGCGACGACGCCCAGCAGCCGGTGCCGAAGGAGATCCTGGTCCCCGAGCTGCCCGGGGAGGTCGACGCGCTCGCCGACTGGCTCTCGGGCCTGCGCGGCTCGCGGGTCGGCATCCGGGTGCCGCAGCGCGGCGACAAGCGGGCGCTGGCCGAGACCGTCGAGCGCAACGCCAAGGAGGCCTTCACCCAGCACAAGCTGCGCCGGGCCGGCGACCTGACGGCCCGCTCGGCGGCGCTGCAGGAGATCCAGGAGGGCCTCGGCCTCGACACCGCGCCCCTGCGCATCGAGTGCATCGACATCTCCCACGTCCAGGGCACCAACGTCGTCGCGTCGCTGGTGGTGTTCGAGGACGGTCTCGCGAAGAAGTCCGACTACCGCCGTTTCGAGATCCGCGATGCCGCCGAGCTCGGCGACGTCGCGTCCATCGCGGAGGTGGTGCGCCGCCGCTTCCGCCGCTACCTCGCCGAGACCGCAGGGGACACCGCGATCACGGACGGTGACGAGGGCGGTGTTAACGGTAGTGGTGCCGTCGCCGACACCACCGGTATCGCTCCCGACACCGTTCCCGCCCACCGTCCCGGCATCGACCCCGAGACCGGTCGGCCCCGCAAGTTCGCCTACCCGCCCAACCTGCTCGTCGTCGACGGCGCGCAGCCCCAGGCGGAGGCGGCGGCCGACGTGCTCGCCGAGCTCGGCGTCACCGACGTGGCCGTGTGCGGCCTGGCCAAGCGGTTGGAGGAGGTCTGGCTGCCCGGCGAACCCGATCCCGTGATCCTGTCCCGCACCAGCGAGGGGCTCTACCTCCTGCAGCGCGTCCGCGACGAGGCGCACCGCTTCGCCATCACCTACCACCGTCAGCGTCGTTCCACAGGCATGACGAGCTCCGAGCTCGACGCCGTCCCGGGGCTGGGTCCGGCCCGGCGCGCGGCACTGCTCAAGCACTTCGGGTCGGTCCGCAGGCTCAAGGCGGCGGGCGTCGACGAGATCGCGGCCCTGCCCGGGTTCGGGCCCCGCACGGCCGCCGCGGTGCTGGAAGCGCTGGGGGGCACCCGGTGAGCGAACCGTCGGGCATCGAGGTCGCGCTGGTCAGCGGCCTGTCCGGCGCGGGCCGCAGCACCGCCGCGAAGGTGCTGGAGGACCTGGGCTGGTTCGTCGTCGACAACCTCCCGCCCGAGCTGATCGCCACCATGGTCGACCTGGGCGCGCGCGCCCGCGGCGAGGTCACCCGCATCGCCGTGGTGATGGACGTGCGCAGCCGCGCGTTCTCGGCCGACCTCGGCGCGGTCATCAAGGACCTCGACGCGCGGGGCTACCGGCCCCGGCTGCTGTTCCTGGAGGCGTCGGACGCCGTGCTGGTGCGCCGCTTCGAGCAGGTGCGCCGCAGCCACCCGCTGCAGGGCGACGGCCGGCTGTCGGACGGCATCGCCGCCGAGCGCGAGCTGCTCCGGCCGCTGCGCGAGAGCGCCGACCTCGTGGTGGACACCTCCACGGTGTCGGTGCCCCAGCTGCGCGGCACCCTGGAGCGCACGTTCGGCGTCGAGTCCGAGCAGGTCACGCGCGTCACGGTGCTGTCGTTCGGCTTCAAGTACGGCCTGCCGATGGACTCCGATCTCGTTGCCGACGTCCGCTTCCTGCCCAACCCGTTCTGGATCCCGGAGCTGCGCGACCAGACCGGCCGCGACGACCCCGTCCGCGACTACGTGCTGAGCCAGGAGGGCGCCGAGGAGTTCATCGCGCGCTACCTGGAGCTGCTCGGCCTGGTCGGGGCCGGGTACCGGCGCGAGGGCAAGCGGTACCTCACGGTCTCCATCGGCTGCACCGGCGGCAAGCACCGCAGCGTCGCCATCAGCGAGGAGATCGCCCGCAGGCTCGAGGGCGCCGAGGGCGTCCGCGTGAGCGTGGCGCACCGCGACCTGGGGCGCGAATGACGACAGCCAAGGTCGTCGCGCTCGGCGGGGGCCACGGGCTGCACGCCACGCTGTCGGCCGTCCGCCTGCTCACCGACGAGGTCACGGCCGTGGTCACGGTGGCCGACGACGGCGGCTCGTCGGGGCGGCTGCGCCGGGAGCTGGGCCTGCTGCCGCCCGGCGACCTGCGGATGGCCCTGGCCGCGCTCGCCGCCGACGACCCGACCTGCGCGCGCTGGAGCGAGCTCGTGCAGCACCGCTTCGGCGGCACCGGCGCGCTGGCCGGGCACGCCGTCGGCAACCTCCTGCTCGCCGGGCTCATGGACACCTTCGGCGACCCCGTCGCCGCCCTGGACGAGGTGGGGGTGCTGCTCGGTGTCCGGGGCCGGGTGCTGCCGATGAGCTGCGAGCCCCTGGACATCGAGGCCGAGGTGACCGGGCTGGGGGGTTCCGGCCGGACGCACCGGATCCGCGGGCAGGTCGCCGTGGCGGCCACGCCCGGCCGCGTCCGCCGCGTGTGGTTGCTGCCCGAGGCCCCGAAGGCGTGCGCGGAGGCCCTCGACGCCGTGCGCGACGCCGACGTGCTGGTCCTCGGGCCGGGCTCGTGGTTCACCAGCGTGCTGCCCCACCTGCTCGTCCCCGATCTCCGCGATGCGATCATCGGCAGCCGGGCGCGCCGCGTGGTGGTGCTCAACCTCGCGCCGGAGCCGGGGGAGACCGCCGGGTTCTCGCCCGAGCAGCACCTGGCCGTACTCTCAGAGCACGCCCCGGCCCTGCGGGTCGACGCCGTGCTCGCCGACGTCGCCGCCGTCGCGGTTCCGGAGCGGCTGCAGCAGGCGGCTGCGGCGATGCTGTCGCCGGGGGGACGGGTGCACCTGGCGCCGGTCGCCGCGGTGGATCCGATGGTGCCGCGTCACGACCCGGTGGCGCTGGCCGAGGCCCTCGGCTCTGTGCTGGCCGCGGCCGCCCCGAGGAGGACGTGACCGTGTTCCGTAGTCCCGATCCGCACCCCGTCCGGAGGTCCCACCGATGGCGATGACCGCAGCGGTCAAGGACGAGCTGAGCAGGCTCGTCGTCACCAAGCCGTGCTGCCGACGTTCGGAGGTCGCGGCCCTGCTGCGCTTCGCGGGCGGCCTGCACATCGTCGGCGGCCGGGTCGTGATCGAGGCCGAGGTCGACACCGGCTCGGTCGCGCGCCGGCTGCGCCGCGACATCCACGAGCTCTACGGCCACACCTGCGAGGCGCACGTGATCACCGCGGGCGGGCTGCGCCGCGGTGCGCGCTACGTCATGCGCGTGGTGCGCGACGGTGAGGGGCTGGCCCGTCAGACCGGCCTGCTCGACGCCCGCGGCCGGCCGGTCCGCGGGCTGCCGCCACCCGTCGTCTCCGGCGGGGTGTGCGACGCCGAGGCGGCCTGGCGCGGTGCCTTCCTCGCCCACGGCTCGCTGACCGAGCCCGGCCGCAGCTCCGCCCTGGAGGTCACCTGCCCCGGGCCGGAGGCGGCGCTGGCGCTGGTGGGCGCGGCGCGGCGGCTCGGCGTCACGGCGAAGGCCCGCGAGGTGCGCGGGGCCGACCGCGTGGTCGTCCGCGACGGCGACGCCATCGGCGCGCTGCTCACGCGGATGGGCGCGCACGAGTGCGTCATGGCGTGGGAGGAGCGGCGGATGCGCCGCGAGGTCCGCGCCACGGCCAACCGCCTCGCCAACTTCGACGACGCCAACCTCCGCCGCTCGGCCCGCGCGGCCGTCGCGGCCGCGGCCCGAGTGGCGCGGGCGCTGGAGATCCTCGGTGACGACGTGCCGCAGCACCTGCTGGCGGCGGGCCGGCTGCGCGCGGAGCACACGCAGGCCTCGTTGGAGGAGCTCGGCCAGCTGGCCGACCCCCCGATGACGAAGGACGCGGTGGCCGGCCGCATCCGCAGGCTGCTGCACATGGCCGACAAGCGCGCCGCCGACCTGGGCATCCCCGACACCGAGTCGGCCGTCACGGCGGAGATGCTCGAGGAAGAGGCCTGAACCGGAGGTGTCGGACGACACGTCCAACCGTCGTCGCACGTGACGGGCGGTGGATCGATTCCGAACGGGGGGTCCCGGGCGCGTCGCGCGGCCGATAGGGTGGGCACCGAATCGAGTGGTCGTCCTACGAGGTCGAAGGAGGCACCGTGACGGTGCGGGTTGGCGTGAACGGGTTCGGACGGATCGGACGCAACTTCTGGCGCGCGGTCGACGCGCAGCGCGTGGCCGGAACCAGCGACATCGAGATCGTGGCGGTGAACGACATCACCGACAACGCGACGCTGGCGCACCTGCTGAAGTACGACTCGATCCTGGGTCGCCTGCCCTACGGCGTGAGCTCCACCGACGACGAGATCATCGTCGACGGCAAGGGCTTCAAGGGCCTGGCCGTGCGCGACCCCGCCGAGCTGCCCTGGAAGGACCTCGGCGTCGACGTCGTGGTCGAGTCCACCGGCATCTTCACCAAGCGCGAGGCGGCCGCCAAGCACCTCGAGGCCGGCGCCAAGAAGGTCATCATCTCCGCGCCGGCCACCGGCGAGGACATCACGATCGTCAAGGGCGTCAACGACGGCGACTACGACGGTAGCCAGGACGTCATCTCCAACGCGTCCTGCACCACCAACTGCCTCGCCCCCATGGCCAAGGTGCTCGATGACCTCGTCGGCATCCAGCAGGGTCTGATGACCACGATCCACGCCTACACGCAGGACCAGAACCTGCAGGACGGCCCGCACAAGGACCTGCGTCGCGCCCGCGCCGCCGCGCTGAACATCGTGCCCACCTCCACCGGCGCCGCGAAGGCGATCTCGCTGGTCATGCCGCACCTCAAGGGCAAGCTCGACGGCTACGCGCTGCGCGTGCCGATCCCCACGGGCTCGGCCACCGACCTGACGGTCACCGTCGGCCGCGAGACCACGGCCGCCGAGGTCAACGCCGCGATGAAGGCCGCCGCCGAGGGCCCGCTCAAGGGCATCCTGCTCTACACCGAGGACCCCATCGTCTCCTCCGACATCGTCACCGACCCGCACTCCTGCATCTTCGACGCGGGCCTGACGAAGGTCATCGGCGACCAGGTCAAGATCGTCGGCTGGTACGACAACGAATGGGGCTACTCCAACCGCCTCGTCGACATCACCGGCCTGGTGGCGTCGAAGCTGTGAACACGCTCGACGACCTCATCGACGAGGGTGTGGAGGGTCGTGCCGTCCTCGTCCGGTCGGACCTGAACGTCCCGCTGGACGGCACGACCATCACCGACGACGGGCGCATCCGCGCCTCGCTGCCCACCATCCAGGAGCTCTCCGGCGCGGGTGCCCTGGTAGTGATCACCGCGCACCTGGGCCGGCCGAAGGGCGGCCCGGAGGAGAAGTACTCGCTCGCGCCGGTCGCCGACCGGCTCAGCGACCTGCTCGGTGCCCCGGTGCGGCTGGTCGAGTTCGGCGCGAAGCACCTGCCGAACATGGCCGCCGGCGACGTCGTGCTGCTGGAGAACATCCGCTTCGACCCCCGCGAGACCAGCAAGAACGACGACGACCGCGCGGCGTTCGCCCGTGAGCTCGCCGCGCTGGTGGGCGACGACGCCGCGTTCGTCTCCGACGGGTTCGGCGTGGTCCACCGCAAGCAGGCGTCGGTCTACGACGTGGCGCAGATCCTGCCCGCCTACGCGGGCGGGCTCGTGCTGTCGGAGGTCGAGGTCCTGCGCCGGCTCACCGAGAAGCCCGAGCGGCCCTACGCCGTGGTGCTCGGCGGCTCCAAGGTCTCCGACAAGCTCGCGGTGATCGAGGCGCTGCTGCCGAAGGTCGACGCGCTGCTCGTCGGCGGCGGCATGTGCTTCACGTTCCTGGCCGCGCAGGGTTACGGCGTGGGGGACTCGCTGCTGGAGTCCGACCAGATCGGCACCTGCCGCAAGCTGCTGGAGTCGGGCAAGATCATGCTCCCCACCGACGTCGTGGTGGCCGACGACTTCTCGGCGGAGGCGACCACGCAGACCGTGGACGCCGACGCGATCCCCGACGGCTGGAAGGGTCTCGACATCGGCCCGGCCTCGGTCGCGGCGTTCGCCGAGGTGCTGGCCGGCGCGAAGACCGTCTTCTGGAACGGCCCGATGGGCGTGTTCGAGCTGGCGCCGTTCGCCGAGGGCACCCGCGGGGTGGCGCAGGCGATCGTCGACGGCACGGCGTTCAGCGTGGTCGGCGGCGGCGACTCGGCCGCGGCCGTGCGCACCCTGGGACTGCCCGAGGACGGCTTCTCCCACATCTCCACCGGCGGCGGCGCGTCGCTGGAGTACCTCGAGGGCAAGACCCTTCCCGGCGTGGCAGTTCTGGAGAACACCTGATGGCGAGAAAGCCGCTCATCGCGGGCAACTGGAAGATGAACCTCACGCACTTCGAGGCCATCGCCCTGATGCAGAAGTTCGCCTACGGGCTGCCGGAGAAGTACTACGCCAAGGTCGAGGTGGCGGTGATCCCGCCGTTCACCCACATCCGCAGCGTCCAGACCATGATCGACGGCGACGGGCTGCTGATGGTCCACGGTGCGCAGGACCTCTCCCCGCACGACTCCGGCGCCTACACCGGCGACATCTCGGGCGTCATGCTCAAGAAGCTCGGCTGCACGTACGTGATCGTCGGGCACTCCGAGCGTCGCGAGATCCACGGCGAGACCGACGCGGTGGTGGGCAGCAAGGTGCAGGCGGCCATCCGCAACGGCCTCGCGCCGATCCTGTGCGTCGGTGAGGGGCTGGAGGTCCGCGAGGCGGGCAAGCACGTGGCCCACTGCACGGCGCAGCTCACGGCGGCTCTCGAGGGCGTCACCGCGGAGCAGGCCGAGGAGCTCGTGGTCGCCTACGAGCCGGTCTGGGCCATCGGCACCGGGCGGGTGGCCAGCGCGGCCGATGCCCAGGAGGTGTGCGGCGCGCTGCGCCAGACCCTCGCGTCGCTCTACGGTGACGCGTTCGCCGCCGGCGTCCGGGTGCTCTACGGCGGCTCGGTGAAGGCCAAGAACGTCGGTGAGATCGTGGCCGAGGCCGACGTCGACGGGGCACTGGTCGGCGGGGCGAGCCTGGACGTCGACGAGTTCCCGCAGTTGTGCGCGATCGCGGCCGGTGGACCCCTGCCGTAGGGCTGCTTGTACCCTGGTCGTCCGGGCGCGACGCAGAGTGGTCTCGCGCGTGACGAGAATGAGGATGGATGCAACTCGCCCTGCAGATCGTGCTGATCGTCACCAGCGTCGTGCTGGTGCTGTTGATCCTCCTGCACCGCGGTCGCGGCGGCGGGTTGTCGACGCTCTTCGGTGGTGGCGTGCAGTCGAGCCTCTCGGGCTCCAGCGTCGTCGAGAAGAACCTCGACCGGCTCACGCTGTTCGTGGGAGCCATCTGGATCATCGCCATCATCGGCACCGGTCTGCTCGTCAAGATCGGGGTCTGAGGAGATGGCCATGTCAGGCGGCAACGCGATCCGCGGCACCAGGGTGGGTGCCGGTCCGATGGGCGAGTCCGAGCGCGGCGAGACCGCCGCCCGGCTGCACATCCCGTACTACTGCACCAACGGGCACGTCACCACGCCGTCGTTCGCGGCCGACGCGGAGATCCCCGACTCGTGGGACTGCCCGCGCTGCGGCCTCCCCGGCGGCCAGGACAACACCAACCCGCCGGCCGCGCCCCGCACGGAGCCGTACAAGACCCACCTCGCGTACGTGAAGGAGCGCCGCAGCGACGCCGACGGCGCGGCCATCCTCGAGGAGGCTCTCGGCCGGCTGCGAGCGTCCCGGGAGCTGTAGGTCCCGGTGGGCATCCGCGCGGCACTGCGGGCCCGGCTGGTGCGGGCGGTGGACGAGTCCGTCGCCCGGCACCGGTCGGAGCAGACCGAGGAGCTCGTCGCCCGGCTCCGCGCGGAGTTCCGCGCGGAGGCAGACCGGGTGGCCGACCGGGTGCTCGAGGAGCTGCGCGCCGTCGAGATCCGCGACCGACGCGACACCTTCGCGGCCGCGGAACGCGAGGCCGTGGCGTCCACCGCCCGGTTCGTGCAGCGGGAGATGACCGGGGCCCGCCACTTCGGCCATCCCCACGCCACCCTCGAACACGCGCTCTCCCTGGCGCCGACGGGCGGCATGGCGCTGGAGTTCGGGGTCTACACGGGCACCACGCTGAAGATCATCGCTGCCCGGCGCGAGGGTGGCGTGTTCGGCTTCGACTCCTTCGACGGCCTGCCGGAGGACTGGCGGGCCGGGTTCGCCTGCGGCACGTTCGACGTCGAGGCGCCGCCGGAGGTGCCGGGCGCGGACCTGGTGGTGGGTCTGTTCGACGAGTCGCTTCCGGGCTTCCTGGCGGCGCACCCGGGCCCGGTGGACCTCCTGCACGTCGACGCCGACCTGTACGGCTCGGCCGTCACGGTGCTGGAGCAGGTCGGGCCGCGGCTGCGGCCGGGCAGCGTCGTGGTGTTCGACGAGTTCTTCAACTACCCCGGCTGGAAGGCCCACGAGGCCCGCGCCTGGGCCGAGTACGTCGCGGCGTACGGCGTGGGCTTCACCTACGAGGCGTACACGCTCGACAACGAGCAGGTGGTCGTCCGGATCACCGGCTGATCTGCTGGCTGATCCGCGCCGCCTGCCGGGTGAGGTGGCGGCGCTCGGCGAGGTTGGGCGCGGACCGCGCCGCGTCGGCGTACAGCCGGGCGGCGACCGGCAGGTCTCCGGCCTTCTCGTGGAGATACGCCGAGGCCGCGGTGTGGCGGGGCAGTCCGGGGTCCACCTCGGCCAGGGCCGCGAGCCCGGCCGACGGGCCGTCGGCCTCGCCGACCGCGACGGCCCGGTTGAGCGCGACCACCGGGCTCCCGGTGAGCCTCAGCAGCTCGTCGTACCAGCCGACGATCTGCGCCCAGTCGGTCTCCTCGGCGCGCGGCGCGTCGGCGTGCAGCGCGGCGATGGCGGCCTGGGCCTGGTACTCGCCGAGCCGGTCGCGGGCCAGCGCCGCCTGCAGGATCGCGACGCCCTCGGCGATGAGCGCGGTGTCCCAGCGGGAGCGGTCCTGCCCGGCCAGGGGAACGAGGCTGCCGTCGTCGCGGGTCCGGGCCGGGCGGCGGGCGTGGTGCAGCAGCATCAACGCCAGCAGCCCGGCGGTCTCCTCGTCCCGGGTCACCGACGCCAGCTGCCGGGCGAGCCGGATCGCCTCGGCCGCCAGGTCGACGTCGCCGGTGTACCCCTCGTTGAAGACCAGGTAGAGCACGCGGAGCACGGTCGCCGGATCGCCCGGCTGGTCGAACCGCACGTCGGCGACCGTCCGCTTGGCCCGGCTGATCCGCTGCGCCATCGTCGCCTCCGGCACGAGGTAGGCGGCGGCGATCTGCCGGGTGGTCAGCCCGCCGACGGCGCGCAGCGTGAGCGCCACCGCGGATGCCGGCGTCAGCGACGGGTGGGCGCACAGGAAGAACAGAGCCAACGTGTCGTCCGCGCTCTCGGTGGGCCCGGGCGGCGGCTCGGTCTCGACCCGCTCCTCCCGGTGCCGGCGCGAGGTCTCGGCGCGGTGGGCGTCGAGGAACTTGCGCCAGGCCACCGTGACCAGCCAACCCTTCGGGTCGGCCGGCTGCTGCTCCGCCCACGTCCGCGTGGCCTGGAGGAGCGCCTCCTGCACGGCGTCCTCGGCCGTCGCGAAGTCCACCCCGCGACGCACGAGGACGCCGGTCACCGCGGGCGTCAGCTCCCGCAGCAGCAGCTCGTCGATCACCGGATCACTCGGTGACGGTCGGCGCCTCGCCCATGAACGGGCGCAGCTCGAGCCACTCGTGGATCGGCTTGCCGCCGGCGCCGGGTGCGGCCGACAGCTCGCCGGCGAGCTCCAGCGCCCGCTCGTAGGTGTCGACGTCGATGATCATCCAGCCGGCGATGAGGTCCTTCGTCTCCGCGAACGGCCCGTCGGTGACCGGCGGCCGGCCCTCGCCGTCGTGGCGGACGAAGGTGCCCTCGGGGGAGAGCGCCTGGCTGCTGACGTACTCGCCGGTGCCCTCGAGCCGGGCGGCGAAGTCGTTCATGTACCGGAAGTGGTCCTCGACCTCGCCCGGCGTCCACTGGTCCATCGGGACGTCGTTGACGGCCTCGGGGGCGCCGCGGTAGTGCTTGAGAAGCAGGTACTTCGCCATGGTGGTTCTCCTCGGTCCGGTGCGGCCCCGGTGGCCGCATCCGCCCCTGGGACGGAGCCGCCCCGTCGTTCTCGACACCGGGGCCGGAGTACTTCTAGGACGTTCTCCCGATCGCCGTCAGCTGCTGGGTGAAGGCCACGGCCAGGCGCGCGGTGGTGGTGCCGGGCGGCACCGCGGAGGACGCGACCGTCACCACCCGCCCGCCCTGCACGAGCGCGGCGTACACGCCGTCGCCGTCGAAGCGGCACACGAACCCGCCGTCGGCCGCCTTCACGTCCGCCCGGGACCCGCTCTCGCACAGCTGGGCGATCGTGTCGAGCTCGCTGGCGGCGTCGTCGGTGGACGAGGTGACGTCGACGGCCAGGAAACCGGCCGGACCGGGGTTGCCGGCGGGGTCGTAGACGCAGCGGGTGTCGGTGGCCATCGACTGGTCCGGGATCCAGGTGACGCCGGTGGTGGCGGCCAGCTCCGCGCCGTCGAGCAGGCACGCGGCCGGGGGTGCGGGCGGCTGGGCCTGCGGGACGGGCTCGGCGGGCTCACTCGTGCACCCCGTGAGCAGGCCGGCGGCCACGAGCAGCACTCCCGCGGTCGCCAGTCCCCCCGTCCGGTGCACGGGCCCAGGGTGCCATGCGGGTCCGGTGCTAGCCGAGCGCGGCCTCGATGGCGGCCGTGACCTCGCGCGACATGGGCTCGGTGCGCGGCCGGAAACGTGCCAGCACCGTGCCGTCCGGGCCGACGAGGAACTTCTCGAAGTTCCACTGCACGTCGCCCGCGGTGCCGTCGGCGTCGGGGGTGGTGGTGAGCTCGGCGTAGAGCGGGTGCCGGCCGGCGCCGTTGACGTCGATCTTCTCGGTCATCGGGAAGCTGACGCCGTAGGTGGTGGAGCAGAACGTCGCGATCTCCGCAGGAGTGTCGGGCTCCTGGCCGCCGAACTGGTTGCACGGCACGCCGAGGACGGTGAATCCGCGGTCGGCGTAGCGCTCCTGCAGCTGCTCGAGCCCGGTGTACTGCGGGGTGAGGCCGCACCGGGAGGCGACGTTGACGATGAGCACCGTCTTGCCGGTGGGCGGGTCGAGCGGGGTGCCGTCGAGAGCCGCGATGGGGGTGTCGAGAAGGGGCATGATCTCGACCCTACGTCGCGCTACTCTCCGGAAATGACGCGGTGGACGCTGCCCCCCTCCTCGATCCCCACGGCCTGGTTCAACGTGGTGCCCCATCTCGCGAGCCCCCCGCAGCCGCCGCTGCACCCGGGCACGCGGGAGCCGGTCGGCCCCGACGACCTCGCGCCGCTGTTCCCGATGGCGTTGATCGGGCAGGAGGTGAGTGCGGAGCCGTGGATCGACATCCCCGGTGAGGTGCTCGACATCCTGAAGCTCTGGCGCCCGACGCCGCTGCAGCGGGCCGTCCGGCTGGAGAAGGCGCTGGGCACGCCGGCGCGCATCTACTTCAAGGACGAGTCCGGCTCGCCCGCGGGCAGCCACAAGACCAACACCGCGGTGCCGCAGGCGTTCTACAACAAGGCCGAGGGCATCACGCGCCTGTCGACGGAGACCGGCGCGGGGCAGTGGGGCACGGCGCTGTCGTTCGCGTGCGCGCAGTTCGACCTCGACCTCAAGGTCTACATGGTCCGCGCCTCCTACGACCAGAAGCCCTACCGGCGCATCGCGATGGAGACGTGGGGCGGTGAGGTCGTCGCCTCCCCGGTCGACGACCCGTCGCACCCCGGTTCGCTCGGCAACGCCATCTCCGACGCCGTGCGCGACTGCGTCGGCCGCGCCGACACCCACTACTCGCTGGGATCCGTTCTCAACCACGTGCTGCTGCACCAGACCGTGATCGGCATCGAGGCCAAGGAGCAGCTCGCGCTGGCGGGGGAGCGGCTGCCCGACGTCGTCATCGCGCCGTGCGGCGGGGGGTCCAACCTCGGCGGCATCGCGTTCCCGTTCGTGCCCGACGCGGACGTGCGGCTGCTGGCGGTGGAGCCGCTGTCGTGCCCGACGTTGACCCAGGGCGAGTTCGGCTACGACTTCGGCGACACCGAGGGCCTCACCCCGCTGCTGCCGATGTACAGCCTGGGCGCGAAGTTCGTACCACCGTCGATCCACGCGGGCGGGCTGCGCTACCACGGCGACTCGCCGCTGATCTCCCAGCTCGTGCGCGACGGGCGGATGGAGGCGGTGGCGTACCCGCAGGGCAAGGTGTTCGAGGCCGCCGTCCAGTTCGCCCGGACCGAGGGCAAGATCCCGGCGCCCGAGTGCGCGCACGCCATCCGCGCCGCGATCGACGAGGCACTGGCCGCGAAGGAGACCGGTGAGGAGAAGGTCATCCTCTTCAACTACTGCGGCCACGGCTTCCTCGACCTCGCTGCGTACGACGAGTACAACAACGGCCGGCTGCCGGACGAGCAGGGCAGCTAGCAGCCACAGGGCGCGGTGAGCGGATCGGCCGGGTGCTCCACGAGCCCGGCCGGTCCGTCCACCGCGAACCCCTCGCGCGACCAGTACTCGAACCCGCCGATCATCTCCCGGACGTCGTAGCCGAGCCGCGCCAGCGCGAGGGCGGCGCGGGTGGCGCCGTTGCATCCGGGGCCCCAGCAGTAGGTGACCACCGGGACGGCCGGGTCGAGCAGCACCTCGGCCCGGTCCGGGATCTCCGCGGTGGGCAGGTGGACGGCCCCGGGGATGTGGCCCTGGTTCCACGCGGCGGTGCTGCGGGAGTCGACCAGCACGAAGCCGCGCCCGGGGAGTGCGGCGTGGACGTCGGAGACGTCGGTCTGGAACGTGAGCCGGGCGGTGAAGAAGGCGACGGGGTCCATGGCGGGAACGCTACGAGCGCACCCTCTCCTCGCGAAGACACATTCCACGGTCCGACGCTGAACAGGTCAGGGAATCCACGGTATTGTCGGATGGTGGCCGTGGAAAACCTGGACAATGTCGACTGGCGCCTGCTGGAGGCCCTGCAGCGCGACGGCCGGGCCAGCTACGCCGACCTGGGCCGGCTCGTCGGGCTCTCGCCCAGTGCCGTGACCGAGCGGGTGCGGCGGCTGGAGGACACCGGTGTGATCACCGGGTACGCCGCCGAGGTCGACCCGGAGAAGCTCGGGCTGACGATCCTCGCGCTGGTGCGCCTGCGCTACCCGCACGGCAACTACAAGCCCTTCCACGCCCTGCTCGCCAGCACGCCTGAGGTGGGGGAGGCGCACCACGTCACGGGCGAGGACTGCTTCGTGCTCACCGTCCGGGCCCGGTCCATGAAGCACCTGGAGGAGGTCACGGGCCGCGTCTCCGGCCTCGGCGCGGTCACCACGAGCGTCGTCTACTCCAGCCCGCTTCCCCGGCGGCCGGTGGTGGGCAGCGCGGTCGGGGCCAGCGGGGCAGCGGCGAGCGCGTCCCGCCGGCGGGCCTGAGGGGCGGAGCCGACGGGCGGGCCTGAACGGCAGCGGTCTGCCGGTGGTGCGTCGGACGGTGGCGCGGTCTGGAGGTGGTGCGTCGGACGGTGGTGCGGTCAGGAGGTAGCGCGGTCGGACGGTGGCGCAGTCGGACGGTGGTGCGGTCAGGAGGTAGCGCGGTCGGACGGTGGCGCGGTCGGACGGTGGCGCAGTCGGACGGTGGCGCGGTCGGACCAGCCGGTCGCCTGGTGGGAGCGCTGTGCTGGTGGGAACACGGCCCGGTGTGCGCTCGCAGGGGACTGCGCCACTGGTGCTGGGTGGGCCGGTAGGGCGGGCTCGGCCGGTGCCGGGGCTCTCCGGTGCTGCGTCGAGCCGGAGATCGTCGGCGGCGCAGGGGTGACCATCACGTCGGGACCGGCAACCGCACGGCAGACGGCTACGCGTCCCCGGCCGACGATCATGGCCACACGACCCGTTCACGATCGTCGTCCGGGGGCCGTGAACCGTACCCGACACGGTGCGAGGTCCCCAAGCGTTGATCATGCCGCTGGTGGTGGCCACCGCGGCGAACCCGGCGATCGGGGTGCTGGTGGGCGGCGCTCCTGGTGCGTCACCGGTGAGGCGCACTGCGAGCCGGCGCCGGAGCTGTGGTCGGTCGGTTGCGGCCGCTGACCTGCCTCACCGCTGACCTGCCTCACCGCTGTCCCACGCGCCGCTGGCCTCACCTCGCGCTGCCACCGCCCCCCCGGCCCGGCCCCCCGTTCCGGCAGCCCCCCGTTCCGGCAGCCCCCCGGCCGGGCACCCCCCGGCCCGGCTCCGCCTCCCCGGCCCGGCTCCGCCTCCCCGGCCCGGCTCCGCCCCGCCGCCTGGCTCCGCCCCGCCGCCTGGCTCCGCCCCGCCGCCCGGCACCGTCCCCCGCGCCACTGCCGTCGCCTTGGGTACACCCGACCGAGAGTCGACTGCAACCACAGCGCGGCTTCGTCACGATCGACGCACTCAGGTGCTGCTCTCAGCGGAGCGGCGGCGAGATGGCGAACTCGGGCCGCGAGATGGCGAACCCGCCGGGGCGGATCGGGCGACTCGCCCTCCTGAATCGGGCGACTCGCGGGGAGCGGGTCAGCCGCCGAGGAGCTTCAGGAGGCTGCCGGGGCCTGTTGTCCCCGCGCCCACCGCTTCCACGCGGGCGCGGAGAGCGCGGTCGGCGGTCACCACCAGCACCGGGTCCGCCGCCAGCTCCGCGGTCAGAGCGGCGATCGTCGCGTCTCCGTCGGCCTCGGCCAGGACGATGTGGAAGCCCGGGGCGTCGGGGAGCAGGGCCCGCTTCGCCTTCCCCTCCAGCACCAGGTGCACCGTCAGAGGGGCGCCGGTCAGTCCGGTCAGGTCGGCCGACACCAGCTGCTCCGCCAGCCGCCGGGCCGCGCCCGGACGGTCGTGCCACCAGCCGTCCGGCCGCGAGCCCACGACGTTGGCGCCGTCGACGATCAGGTGGATCACCCGATCGCCGGCACCAGGTCCCGGGGGAGCTTGGACGCCGCGGCCCGGTCGAGCAGCCAGCGGGTGCGGCGGCGGCCCTGCGCCCCACCGACGGGGATGGCGACCTCGCCCGCCCCGCCCAGCGCCATCGCGACCGCGGCCGACTTCTCCTCGCCCGCCGTGATGATCCACACCTCGGCGGCGCGGCGGATGGTGGGCAGCGTCATCGACACGCGGGTGGGCGGCGGCTTGGGGCAGCCGTGCACCGCGACGACCGTGCGCTCGGTCTCGTAGACCGCGGGGGAGTGCGGGAACACCGACGCGGTGTGGCCCTCCCCGCCCATCCCGAGCATCAGCACGTCGAACGAGGGCGTGGGCCCGTGGTCCTCGGGCCGCGCCTTGGACGCCAGCAGCTCCGCGTACTCCTGCGCCGCCGCCTCCGCCCCGGACGGGCCGGTGCCCGTGTCGGCACCCATCGGGAACACCTTCGCGGGGTCCACCCGGATGTGGTCGAGCAGCGCGGCGCGGGCCTGCGTGTCGTTGCGCTCGGGGTCGCCGGGCGGCAGGAACCGCTCGTCGCCCCAGTAGAACTCGACGTTGCTCCAGTCCACGGCGTCGCGGGCGACGGTGGCCCGCACCTGCTGCAGCATCGCGACGCCGACCCCACCGCCGGTCAGCACGATCTTGGGGACGTTGCCGGCGGCCTGCAGGTCGACGAGCCGCGTGATCAGGCGGGCCGCCGCCGCCGTGGCGAGCACGTTGGCGTCGGCGTGGACGGCCACATCGGCGGCGGCCGCCATCACGTGCCCGCCAACGTGGGGATCTTCACCGCGGTGCGGCCCTTCGAGATCGTGGCGACGCCGGCCAGGGCCTCGCCGTAGGTCTCGTCGGGGTCGAGGCGGCGCAGCTCCTCGGCGAGGCAGTCGCGCACCTCGCGCCGGGCCAGGGCCACGAGCCGGTCGGGCTGCCCGGGCTGGCGCAGGCTGCCGACCTTGCCGTCGGGCCGGACCAGTTCCACCGGCCCGCCGGAGCGTTCCAGTCGCACCGACACCAGGCCGGGGCCGGTGGCCGCGGGCGAGCGCTTGACCTTCGTGCCCAGCCGCGCGGCGAGCCAGCCCGCCATCAGATCGGTGGACGGCGAGACCGCCTCGCCCGCGACGGTGGCCGCGGTGACCGGCTCGTGCGGCGGGTGGTCCAGCGCGGCGGCGAGCAGGGCCCGCCACGGCGTCAGCCGCGTCCAGGTCAGGTCGGTGTCGCCGGCGACGTGGTTGGCCCGGCGCTGCTCGAACGCCTTGAGCGGGTTCTTCGACGCGAGCGCGTCGGTGATGCGGCGCTGTGCGAGCTTGCCCACCGGGTCCTGCGACGGGTTGGCGGGCGCCTCGCCCGGCCACCACGCCACGACTGGCGCGTCGGGCAGCAGCAGCGGCATGACCATGCCGGCTCCGGCGTCCTCGACGGCGAGCGGGCCGTAGCCGCGCAGCACGACGACCTCACTGGCCCCGGCGTCGCCGCCCACGCGGATCTGCGCGTCGAGGCGCGGGGCGGCCTTGCGGACGCCCCGGGCCAGCACGATCACGCGGCACGGGTGCTCGCGGCTGGCCGCGTTGGCCGCCTCGATCGAGCTCTCGATGTTGTTGCCGTCGTCGGTGATCATGACCAGGGTCAGTACTCGACCCAGCGCCATGACGCCGCCGCTGTCGCGCAGCTCCACGATCTTCTTGTTGACCGCGGAGACGGAGGTGGAAGGAAGATCGGTAATCATGCTCGCCTCGCAAGCTCGGACTCGGGGATCATGGACGCCTCCAGGTGCGGCCCGTGCGCGCGAGCATGGTGTTGGCCGACTCCGGGCCCCAGGACCCGGCGGGGTAGGGATCGGGTCCGGCCTTCTCGGCGGCCCAGTGCTCGATGACCGGGTCGAGGATCTCCCAGGAGCGCTCGACCTCCTCGTTCACCGGGAACAGCGACGGCTCGCCGAGCAGGACGTCGAGGATCAGGCGCTCGTAGGCCTCCGGGGAGGCCTCGGTGAACGCGCTGCCGTAGCCGAAGTCCATCGTGACGTCACGGACCTCCATGAGGCTGCCCGGCACCTTCGACCCGAACCGCATCGTGACACCCTCGTCGGGTTGCACGCGGATGACGAACGCGTTCTGGCCGAGCTCCTCGGTCATCGTCGCGTCGAACGGCAGGTGCGGCGCGCGCTTGAAGATCACCGCGATCTCGGTGACGCGGCGGCCCAGGCGCTTGCCGGTGCGCAGGTAGAACGGCACACCGGCCCAGCGCCGGGTGTCGATCTCGCAGGTGATGGCCGCGTAGGTCTCGGTGTGGGACTCGGGGTTGAACCCCTCCTCCTCCTTGAGCCCCGGCACGAGCTCGCCGCCCTGCCAGCCGCCGGCGTACTGGCCGCGGGCGGTGGTCTCGTCGAGCGGGCCGACGAGCCTGGTGGCGTTGAGGACCTTGATCTTCTCGCTGCGCAGCTCGTTGGAGCTGAACGAGGTGGGCTCCTCCATCGCGATGAACGCGAGCAGCTGCAGAAGGTGGTTCTGGATCACGTCACGGGCGGCGCCGATGCCGTCGTAGTAACCCGCGCGGCCGCCGAGGCCGATGTCCTCGGCCATCGTGATCTGGACGTGGTCGACGTAGTGGGAGTTCCAGATCGGCTCGAACAGCTGGTTGGCGAAGCGCAGCGCCAGGATGTTCTGGACCGTCTCCTTGCCGAGGTAGTGGTCGATGCGGAACACCGAGTCCTCGGGGAACACCTCGTTGACGATGCCGTTGAGCTCGATCGCCGACTTGAGGTCGTGGCCGAACGGCTTCTCGATGACGACGCGGCGCCACTGGTCGAGCCCTTCCTGCGCCGACAGGCCCGAGCGTGCGAGCTGCTTGCACACCACGGGGAACGCGTTGGGCGGGATCGAGAGGTAGAACGCGTGGTTGCCGTTGGTGCCGCGGATCTCGTCGAGCTGCTCGACGGTCTGCTCGAGCCGGTCGAACGCGTCGTCGTCGTCGAAGCTGCCCTGCACGAAGCGGAAGCCCTCCGACAGCCGGTCCCACACCGTCTGGTTGAACGGGGTGCGGGCGTGGGCCTTCACCGCGTCGAGCACGACCTGGCCGAAGTCCTGGGTCTCCCAGTCGCGGCGGGCGAAACCGGTGAGGGCGAAGCCCGGCGGCAGCAGACCGCGGTTCGCGAGGTCGTAGATGGCCGGCATCAGCTTCTTGCGCGAGAGGTCGCCGGTGACTCCGAAGATGACCAGCCCGCACGGACCCGCGATGCGCGGCAACCGCTTGTCTCGTGGGTCCCGAAGGGGGTTCTTCCACCCGTCGGTGCTCATTCGGTCTCCCAGTCGCTCGTGACGGTCGGTAGTGGATCAGCGGGGCGGGCACATCATGGCAGTGCGGTGGTCACAGCTGTTGCACGGCGCGCACCAGCGTCACGAGCCCGACTACGCGGTCGGTGAGGTGCAGCCGCAGGACGCGGCGGCCCCGGTCGGCGAGGGCGGCGGCGTCGGCGCGGGCCTGGCCGATCTGCAGGGCGCCCAGGGCGTCGTCCTCGTCGGGTTCGCCGGACCCGGTCACCTGGCAGACCACGCCGCCGGCGGGGCCGCCCTTGTCGCGCTGGCCGGACCCGGGCAGGCACCGCGGGGCCCAGCCGAACGTGGTGACGAGCCCCGTTCGGCGGTTCAGCTCCGGGCGCAGGACGGCGGCGGAGGCGTCGTCGTGACGGTCGAGGTAGGCGTGGACGGCGAGGTGGTCGGTGCCCGTACCGTCCAGCAGGGCCCGCAGCGCACCCTCGACGGTGACGGTGTCGGGGGGCAGCCAGTCGCCGGCGTGCACGTCCACCATCCCGTCGGCGAACGTCGGAGCGGCGGCCGCGTCCATCACCGGGGTGCGGGCGTCGGGCCGGTCGGTGGGGTCGACGGCCAGCAGGTGCGCGGCCACTGCGGTGGCGTACAGCCACACCAGCAGCTGGATGGCGGCCGGGCCGTCGGTGGTGACGTCGGCCTCGCCCGCCCCGTCGACGGCCACGGTGAGCACACCCGGCGCCGTCCAGCCCGGCGCGTCCGGGGCCTCGACCAGCACCGGCAGCGGGCCGCGGCCGTCCTTGCCCAGGCCGCCGGCCAGGAGCTGCGCCACCCACTCGGCCAGCGGCCCGGCCCCGGCGACCGCGACCAGCGGGGCCTGCGCGAGCAGCGCCCCGACGGCCAGCGCCGGGTTGTCGGCGTGGTCCTCGGCGAGCGCGGGGCCGGTGTCCAGGGCGTCGGCCAGCAGGACCCCGACGTCGGCGCCCGCGAGCCCGGCCGGGACCATGGCGAACGCCGTGAGCACCGCCCACGGCCCGTCGACGTCCGGCGGGCCCAGCACCGTGGTGGCCCCGCCCGCCCGGGCCAGCAGCGGGCCGTCGGGGGCGGTGACGAGCACGGTGTGCTCGTCCGGGTCGAGCCCGTCGAGCCGGAACGCGGTGGCGACGGTGTCCCACAGGAGCTCCACCGCGGTGGTGTCCTCGCCCGGGGGCGCGCTGACCACCAGCACCGTGGCGTCGAGGTCGCCGGCGACCGCGTCGGCGACCTGCACGGGATCGGTGCCGTCCAGCACGATGAGCCGGGTGGGCAGGATGCCGGCGTCGGCGATCACCTCGGCCGCGACGCCGACCCCGCCGGCCGCGGCCAGGACCACGCGGGTGAGCCCGGCGACGCGCAGCCGCTCGTGCAGGCCCTCGATCTCGCCGACCAGCGGCCGGGCCCCGCGCGCGGCGGAGACCCAGCCCGGTCTGGCCGCGCGCGGCCAGACGGTGGTGTCGCCCGCCGCGATCCGGGACGCGACGGCGTCGCCGACCAGCCGCTCGACCACGTCGGCCGGCGGCGGGACGGCGAGCGCCACCGCGTCAGGGTTCACGCGTGCTCCTCCACCGGTGGCGCCGAGCGAACGCTCGCCGTGATGCTGATCGGCGGGGTCATGGGCCGCTACTTCTTCGCTCCACCGAGCTGACCCTGCACGGTCTCCAGCAGCTCGGCCCAGGACTTCTCGAACTTCTCGACGCCCTCGTTCTCCAGCGTGAGGAACACGTCGGTGAGGTCGATGCCGACGCCTGCGACGGCGTCGAACACCTTCTGGGCCTCGGCCGCGGTGCCGGTGACGGCGTCGCCACCGGGCACCAGCTCGCCGTGGTCGGCGAACGCCATCATCGTCTTCTCCGGCATCGTGTTGACGGTGTCGGCGACGACGAGCTCGGTGACGTAGAGGGTGTCGGAGTAGTCCGGGTTCTTCACGCCGGTGGACGCCCACAGCGGCCGCTGGGCCTTGGCGCCCTTGGCCTCCAGGGCCTCCCAGCGGGGGCCCGAGAAGATCTCCTGGAACGCCGCGTAGGCGAGCCGGGAGTTCGCGACCCCGGCCTTGCCGCGCAGCGCGAGCGCCTCGTCGGTGCCGATGGCCTCGAGCCGCTTGTCGATCTCGGTGTCGACGCGGGAGACGAAGAAGCTCGCCACCGACGCGATGCCGGCGAGGTTGTGCCCGTTGGCCGCGGCCTGCTCCAGCCCGTCGAGGAAGGCGGCCATGACCAGGCGGTAGCGTTCGACGGAGAAGATCAGCGTGACGTTGACGGACACGCCCTCGGCGAGCGCGCTGGTGATGGCGGGCAGGCCGTCCTCGGTGGCGGGGATCTTGACCAGCAGGTTGGGCCGGTCCACGGCCTTCCACAGGTCCAGCGCCTGCGCGGCGGTGGCGGCGGTGTCGTGGGCCAGCCGCGGGTCGACCTCGAGCGACACCCGCCCGTCGAGGCCGCCGGTGGCCTCGTAGGTGCCGGCGAACAGGTCGCAGGCGTGCACGACGTCGGCGACGGTGATCTCGTTGACCGCCTCGTCGACGGACGCGCCGCGGCCGGCGAGCTCGCGCACCTGCTGGTCGTAGAACTCGCCGTTCGACAGCGCGCCGGCGAAGATCGTGGGGTTGGTGGTGACGCCGACGACGTGCTTGTCGGTGATGAGGCCCTGCAGGTTGCCCGTGGCGAGGCGCTCCCGTGACAGGTCGTCGAGCCAGATGGAGACTCCGGCGGCCGCGAGGTCGCCCAGTCGGTCGGTGCTCATTGTTCCTCCTAGGAGATCTTGGCGAGACTGCGGCGGGCCGCGGCGACGACGTTCTCGGCCGTGAAGCCGAACTCGCGGAACAGCGTGGCGGCGTCGGCGCTGGCGCCGAAGTGCTCGATCGAGATGTTCTCGCCCGCGTCACCGGTGAACCGGTGCCACGGCATGGCGATTCCCGCCTCGACGGACACGCGCGCCTTCACGTCCGCCGGGAGCACGGACTCCCTGTACGCGGCGTCCTGCTCGTCGAACCACTCGACGCAGGGCATCGAGACGACGCGGGTGGGCACGCCGTCGGCCTCGAGGGTTTCCCGTGCCTCCACGGCGAGCTGCAGCTCGGAGCCGGTGGCGATGAGGATCACCTCGGGCGTGCCCGACGTGGCGTCGGCGAGGACGTAGCCGCCCTTGGCCACCCCCTCGGCGGACGTGCCCTCCAGCACGGGCAGGTTCTGCCGCGACAGCGCCATGCCCACGGGCCCCTCGGGGCGCTCCAGCGCGGCCTTCCAGCCGGCCGCGGTCTCGTTGGCGTCACCGGGGCGCAGCATCGACAGGCCCGGGATGGCCCGCAGCGCCGCCATGTGCTCGATCGGCTGGTGGGTGGGGCCGTCCTCGCCGAGACCGATGGAGTCGTGCGTCCAGACGTAGATGACGGCCGACTTCATGAGCGAGCCCAGCCGGACGGCGCCGCGCATGTAGTCGCTGAACACGAGGAACGTGCCGCCGTAGGGGCGGGTGGGGCCGTGCAGCGCGATGCCGTTGAGGATCGAGCCCATCGCGTGCTCGCGGATGCCGAAGTGCAGCGTGCGGCCGTAGGGCTGGGCGTTCCACATCTTCGTCTTCGTGGAGGCGGGGCCGAACGAGTCGGCGCCCTCCATCGTGGTGTTGTTGCTCTCCGCGAGGTCGGCCGAGCCGCCCCACAGCTCGGGCAGCACGTCGGCCAGCGACTGCAGCACCTCGCCGGAGGCCTTCCGCGTCGCGATGCCCTTGGGGTCGACGTCCCAGCTGGGCAGCGCCTTCTCCCAGCCGTCGGGCAGGGTGCGGCCGAGCATCCGGTCGAGCAGCGCCTTGCGCTCGGGCTCGCGCTCGGCCCAGGCGTCGAAGGAGGTGGTCCACTCCTTGCGGGCCGCGGTGCCGCGCTCGCCGACCTTGCGGGCGTGGGCGAGCACCTCGTCGGCCACCTCGAAGGTCTTGTCCGGGTCGAAGCCCAGCGCGACCTTGACCGCGGCGACCTCCTCGTCACCCAGTGCCGAGCCGTGCGCCTTGCCCGTGTTCATCTTCTTGGGCGCCGGGTAGCCGATGATCGTGCGCAGCAGGATGAGCGACGGGCGCGTCGTCTCCTCCTTGGCGGCCTTGAGCGCCGCCTCGATGGCGACGACGTTCTCGCCGCCCTCGACCACCTGCACGTGCCAGCCGTAGGCGGCGTAGCGCGCGGCGGTGTCCTCGGACAGCGCGATGGTGGTGTCGTCCTCGATGGAGATCTTGTTGTCGTCGTAGACCAGCGTCAGGTTGCCCAGCTGCTGGGTGCCGGCGATGGACGACGCCTCGGAGGTGACGCCCTCCTCGATGTCGCCGTCGGAGGCGATGACGTAGATCTGGTGGTCGAACGGGCTCTCGCCGACCGCGGGCTCGGGGTCGAACAGCCCGCGCTCGCGGCGCGCGGCCATCGCCATGCCCACGGCGGACGCGAGGCCCTGGCCCAGCGGGCCCGTGGTGATCTCGATACCGGGGGTATGGCGGTGCTCCGGGTGGCCCGGGGTCTTGGAGCCCCAGGTGCGCAGCGCCTTGAGGTCGTCGAGCTCCAGGCCGTAGCCGGAGAGGTACAGCTGGATGTAGAGCGTGAGGCTGGAGTGGCCGCACGACAGCACGAAGCGGTCGCGGCCGATCCAGTCCTCGTCGCTCGGGTCGTGGCGCATCACGCGCTGGAACAGGGTGTAGGCCAGCGGGGCGAGGCTCATGGCCGTGCCCGGGTGACCGTTGCCGACCTTCTGGACGGCGTCGGCCGCGAGCACGCGCACCGTGTTCACGGCGCGCGTGTCGAGCTCGGTCCAGTCGTCGGGCAGCACAGCCCGGGTCAGCGTCTCGATGTCGGTGTCAGCCACAGCACTCCCTGGGGACTTCTGGTGGGGTTCGGGCAGGCGGTACGCGTGGCAGGGATGCCGGCGCCCGGCTCTGCGGGTCAGCCTAGCCACGTCGGCGTGGTAGGTGTGATCTCCCGGCGATGTCGCGGGGAGTTGTCACCCGCGGTCTACCCGGCATGCCCCGCACCCATACCTGCGGCTACCATCGACAAGCCGTAGAAGTACTCCCACCACATGTGGATTCGAGGTTTGCCCGGTGACTGTGCCTGTGTCGCACTCGGGACCCACGCAGGTGCCCCCGGCACCGTCGGTTCTGCAGCGGACCCGGGACACCGTGCAGGCCTACCTCGGCCTCACCAAGACCCGCATCATCGAGCAGCTGCTGGTCGTCACGGTCCCGGCGATGTTCCTGGCCGAGCGCGGCATCCCGTCGGTGTGGCTGATCATCGCCACCCTGGTGGGCGGCGCCGCGGCGGCGGCCAGCGCGCACGCGCTCAACTGCGTGGTCGACGCCGACATCGACAAGGTCATGAAGCGCACCGCCCGGCGGCCGCTGGCCAAGGGCGAGGTCCCCCCGCGCAACGCGCTGATCTTCGGCCTGGTGCTCGGGGCGCTCTCCGCGGTGTGGCTCGGGTTCACCACCAACTGGCTCGCCGCCGGCCTGTCCGTCGCGGCCATCGCGTTCTACGTGCTCGTCTACACGCTGCTGCTCAAGCGCCGCACCTCGCAGAACATCGTGTGGGGCGGGGCCGCGGGCTGCATGCCCGTCGTCATCGGGTGGGCCGCGGTCACCGGCACCGTGCAGTGGCCGGCGCTGGTGATGTTCGGTGTGATCTTCTTCTGGACACCGCCGCACTTCTGGGCCCTGGCCATGCGCTACCGCGACGACTACGCCGCCGCCGGCGTCCCGATGCTGCCCGTGGTGGCCACGCCGGTGCAGGTGTCGCGCCGGATCGTCGCCTACTCCTGGGTGATGGCGGCCTGGACGTTCCTGCTGCTGCCCGCCACGAGCTGGATCTACGCCGCGGTGGCCGTGCTGGGCGGCGCCTACTTCGTGTTCAAGGCCCACCGCCTCCACCACGAGGTGGCCGGGGGCCAGGAGCCGAAGCCGATGAAGCTGTTCCACCTCTCGAACATGTACCTCTGCGGCCTGTTCCTGGCCATCGCGGTGGACGCGGCGGTGGGCCTGCCGGTCCTGGGCTGGCCCTTCTAGCGGTTCGTTCGACGTCGCAGCCCGTCGTGCTCCTCGCAGCACGCCGGCGAGCTGCGAGGACACCACACGGGCTGCGAGGTCGGGGTTGTCCACAGATCGGGCGAACCGGCCCCGCGTCGGGCTGCGGCCCGCCACGCTTCTCCCATGGAGATCACCCGACGCAGTGAGCTGCTCGCCTCGGGGTACGCGCCGTCCGAGGTGCGGCAGTTCCTGCGTGACGGGCGGCTGGCCCCGGTGCGCCGCGGCAGCTACACCCTCGGCGCGCCGCCGTCGCAGCCCGAGCTGCGGCACCTCGTGGCCGTCCGGGCTGCCGTGCCCGACCTCGCGCCGGACGCGGTGATCAGCCACGTTTCCGCGGCGCTGCTGCACGGCATGGACGCGTGGGGAATCCCGCTCGGGAGGGTCGGCGCCACGCGTTCCCGCCGGTCGGGGGCCCGCCGTGGGGCCGGGGTGCACCTGCGCGCGGCGCCTCTGGAACCCGACGAGATCACCTCGGTGGACGGCATCACGGTCACGACGCGGGCGCGCACGGTCGCCGACATCGCGCGGTCGGTGCCGTTCGAGCAGGCCGTGGTGGTGGCGGATTCGGCGCTGCACAGGAAGCTGGTCACCGTGGGCGAGCTGGACGGGGCACTGGCCCGTTGCGTGCGGCGGCCGGGCAGCCCCGCGGCGCGCCGGGCCATCGGGTTCGCCGACGGGTTGAGCGAGAGCGTGGGCGAGTCCCGCAGTCGCGTCGCCATGACGATGGCCGGGATCCCGGCGCCGGTGCTGCAGTGGGAGGTCGTGACGCGGTCGGGCCTGTCGCTGGGCCGTGTCGACTTCGCCTGGCCGCGGTTCCGCGTGGTCGCCGAGTTCGACGGGAAGATCAAGTACGGCCGTCTGCTGCGCCCGGGCCAGGCTCCGGGTGATGCGGTGTTCGAGGAGAAGATCCGCGAGGACGCCATCCGCGACGAGGACCTGCGCATGACGCGGTGGACGTGGCGCGACGTGTCCCCCTTCGACGAGGTGGCCACCCGCCTGCGGTACCTCCTGCGCTGATCTCGCAGCGCGTGTTGCCACCTCGCAGCCCGCCGGCGTGCTGCGAGGAGATCTATGGGCTGCGAGGTGTCCTACCGGCTGCGCGGTGGGCGCGTCGGGGCCGCGGGCCGTCGGCGAGGGTGGCGGCAGCCGCCGTCCGACGTCGCAGCCCGTCGTGCATCTCGCAGCCCGTGTTGCCACGTCGCAGCCCGCCGGCGTGCTGCGACGAGATCCGCGGGCTGCGAGGTCGGCTACCGGAGGGCGTCGGGCACCGACCAGTCCTGACCCAGGACGTGGTGGTCCAGGAAGGCCAGCACCGTCTCGTACCAGGTCACGGCGTTGTTCGGCGTCAGGATCCAGTGGTTCTCGTCGGGGTAGTAGAGAAAGCGGTGCGGCATCTCCTCCGGCTCGCCCTCGTGGCGGCTGACCAGGTCCCACCACAGCCGCAGGGCCTCGCCGACGGGCACGCGGTAGTCGTGGTCGCCGTGGATGACCAGCATCGGACTCGTGATCGCGTCGGCGTGCCGGTGCGGGCTGTTGTCGCGGGCCATCGCCGGGGTCATCTCGCGGAGCCAGTAGCCGGCGTCGTCGGTGGTGGGGCCGAACTGGTCGAGGGCCCACAGGCTCGCGTGGGTGACGATCGCCCGGAAGCGGTCGGTGTGGCCGGCCACCCAGTTGGCCATGTAGCCGCCGAACGAGCCGCCCATCGCGGCCGTGCGGTCGGCGTCGATGTCGTCCCGGTCGATGGCGGCGTCGGCGAGCGCCATCAGGTCGGTGTAGGGCGCCGCGCCCCACGCGCCCCATCCGCGGGCGACGAAGTCCAGGCCGTATCCGGTGGACAACGCCGGGTCGGGCAGCAGCACCGCGTAGCCACGGGCCGCGAGCAGCCACGGGTTCCACCGCCACTGCCAGGCGTTCCAGCTGCCCAGCGGGCCGCCGTGGATGAACAGCACCAGCGGCGCCGGTGCGGTGGTGCCGGCGGGGAGCACCAGCCACGATCGCAGCGGCGAGCCGTCCTCCGCGGTGGCGTGCACCTCGGTCAGCGTGCCCGGCAGGTCCTCGGGAGTACCTGGCGCGGGCAGCAGCACCGGCTGCTGGTCCGGTGTGGCCGGATCGAGGCGGACCGGGGCCGGTGGGGCGTCGATCGCGCTGCGCAGCGCGTAGAGCGTGCCGTCCGGGGCCACCTGCACGTCGGTGTAGGCGCCGTCGTCGCCGGTCAGCCGGGTCACCCGCCCGTCCTCGACGCGGAAGACGGGGGAGCGGCCCTGGTCGTCGGCGGTGACGACCAGCGCGGTGCCGTCGGAGGTCCACTTCACCGAGGTGGCCCAGCGGTCCCAGCCGGGTGCGGCGTCCACGGGCTCGCCGCCGGCCAGCGGGAGCACGACGAGGCGGGAGTCCACGGGCGTGGTCGGCGTGGACAGGGACTCGCGGAAGCACGCCACCCGCGTGCCGTCGGGCGAGACGACGGGCCCGGAGAACTCGAACGCCGGATCGGCCGCGAGGGTGCGCTGCTCGCCCGTGGCCACGTCGATCGCCACGAGCGACACGTGCGTGACGCCGCCGGGCCCGGGAGTGCGCCGCGCCGCGACGACCGTGGCGCCGTCGGGGGTGACGTCGTAGGAGGTGTTGCGGAACGCGGAGCCGGGCGTCGGCGTGAGGTCGGTCCAGGTCACGGGGCCCTCCGGCGAGACCGTGCCCGCCACCAGGCGCGGCTCGTCCGGGCCGAGATCGGCGTCCCAGAACCGCACGGGGTAGCCCGCATGCAGGATCGCGGTGACCTTCTTCTCGCGACGGTCCTTGCGGCGCTCCTCGTCGTCCTCGCCGGTGACGGCCGCGGGCAGCGTCATCGCCGTGGCGACCACCGTGCCGGCGCCCCTGGCCACCACGGGGTCGCCGAGGCCGCCGGGACGGGTGCCCACCACGTAGGGCTCCCCGGTCGCGGGCAGCAGCCACAGGGCGGCCGGGGCGTCGGCGGGCTGCTCCTTGACCGACGGGTCGGGTCGGGCGGAGGTGAACAGCAGCCCACCCGCAGGGGTGAAGACCGGGGACGACTCACCGGTGGTGCCCCGCGTCAGGCGTCGGGGCGAGGCGGCACCGGCCGGGTCGATCTCCCACAGCGCGGGCCGGAACCGCGTGCCGTCGGGGTCCAGCGTCGAGACGACGGCGACGAGCCGGGTGCCGTCGGAAGAGAGTGCGAGCCCAGCGACCCGGGGGATCCGCTGGTAGGCCTGGAGGTCACCGATCATGGGACGAGCAGCACCTTCCCGGTGGTGCGGCGGCCCTGCAGGTCCTCGTGGGCGGTGCGGGCCTCGGCCAGCGGGTAGCGGTGCCCGATCCGGACGTCGAGCGTGCCGTCGGCGACGGCGGCGTACACCGCGGCGGCCCGGGTGGTGAGCTCCTCGCGGGTGACGACGAAGTCGAACAGCTTGGGCCGGACGAAGAAGATCGACCCCGCGGCGTTGAGGCGCTGGGGGTCCACCGGCGGCACCGGGCCGCTGGCGGCGCCGAAGAGCACGAGCGCGCCGCGGCGCCGAAGGCTCGCGAGGCTCGCGTCGAAGGTGGTGCGACCGACGCTGTCGAACACCACCGCCACGCCCTCGTCGTCGGTGAGCGCGCGGACCGCGGCGGCCACACGCGCCGACGCACTCTCCTTCGCGGAGGCGGAATCAGCGCTGCCGACCTCGCTGTAGTTGATCACCTCGGCGGCCCCGGCCCCGCGGGCCAGGGCCGCCTTCTCCGCCGTGGAGACGGTGGCGATCACGCGCACGCCCCGGGCGGTGAGCATCTGGGTGAGCAGCAGCCCGACCCCGCCCGCGGCGGCGTGCAGGAGCACGGTCTCGCCCTCGGCCACCGGGAACGTGTCGTGGACGAGGAAGTGGGCGGTCATGCCCTGCAGCAGGGCACCCACCGCGGCCTCGTCGGACACGCCGTCCGGCACCGGCACGGCCTTCGCGGCCGGGACGGCGACGCGCTCGGCGTAGGTGCCGAGGGTCTCCGACCAGGCGACGCGGTCGCCGACGGCGAACTCCGTGACGTCCGGGCCCACCGCGAGGACGCGCCCGGCGCCCTCCAGCCCGGGCACGTAGGGCAGCGACATCGGGTAGATGCCCTCGCGCTGGTAGGTGTCGATGTAGTTGACCCCGGCCGCCGCCACCTCGACGAGCAGCTCGCCCGGCCCCGCTTCGGGCTCCGGGATGTCGACGGGGGTCAGGACGTCGGGCCCACCGGCCTCGGTGATCTGAATGGCGCGCACGCCCAGATCATGCCCGTCCGGTGCCCACCAGGTCGGCTGTGGGCGCGACGGCGTCGGTGGGATGCGTGCGCTCGGTGGTGCCCGACCACAGGAACGCCGCCCCGATCGTGACGAGCCCCGCGCCCAGCACGTGGAACGACACGAGCACCTCCGGCACCCCCAGCGCGTACTGGATGCCGCCGAGCGCGCCCTGCGCGATCACCAGCACCACCAGCGCGGTGTAGCGCCGCCACATCCGCCGCGACGCCCCGGTGGCCGCCAGCGCGAACCCGATGCCGACGACGAGCCCGAGGTAGGCGAACAGGATGTCGGAGTGCAGCTGCGCGGTGGCCTGCACCCCGAGCCCGAGACGGGGGGTCTTGGCGTCGCCCGCGTGCGGCCCGGAGGCCGTCACGAACGTGCCCGCGGCCAGCAGCGCGACGAGCACCACGCTGCTGGTGGCGATCAGCCCGCGCACCGCGCCCGGGACGACCCGTGTGGCCGGCCCGTCGCCGTCGCCCGCCGCGTCGACGAGCTGCACGGCCATCCACACGAAGAACATCGACACCATGAAGTGGATCGCGACGCTCCACCACACGAGCCCGGCCAGCACGACGAACCCGCCGATGACGGCCTGCGCGACGACGCCGAGGGGCTGCGCGAGCGCGAGCCAGGTGAGCCGGCGGCGCCGGGGCCGGGTGTTGACCGCGGCGAGGAACGCCAGCCCGGTCGCCACGACCAGCACGAACGTCAGCAGGCGGTTGCTGAACTCGATCCACTGGGTGAGCGCGGCGACCTCGGGGTGCGGCGTGGGCACGAGGCTGTCGGGGAAGCACTGCGGCCACGTCGGACAGCCGAGCCCGGATCCCGTCACGCGCACCACGGATCCCGTGACCGCGATGCCGGCCTGGCCGATCACGGTGAGGATCGCGAGCCGCCGCATGACGGTGGGCGACGTGGGGGGTATGCGGTCGAGGAACGCGGGTCGGGCCACGGTCCGATCGTAGGCTGGGCGGCGCGTGGCGGCCTGCCTACCCCGCAGGGCACGCCCCCGCCGGGGCGAGGCCCGGGCGGCCCGCGAAGAAGGGCAGCGACTGCGCGAACGCGGCCGACCGGACGTCGAACGTGTGCCCCCGGTCGGGCATCGTCACGAGGCAGGTGGTGCTCCCTGCGGCCCGCGCCAGCGGCGCGAGCTGCCCGATCGCCGCCGGCGGCTCGGCGTCGGCGGACCCGACCTGGAACCAGCCGCCCAGGTCCGGGAACCGTTGTGCGGCCAGGATGTCCGACGGCTCGTTCGCGGCGAAGGCCGGCTGGGAGCCGCCGAACAGCTGCGTGACGGTCTCGGCGACGTCGGCGTGCGGCTCGCCCACGCGCGCGCCCCGGCGAGCCCCCCGACGTCGCCGAACGCGGTGAACCACCGCCGTGTCGACGAACAGCTGCACGGTGCCGGTGCGGTCGCGCAGCACGGCGAACGTCAGCCCGCCCCGGCGGCGGATCAGGTCGGGGCGCCCGGCGATCCGCACCCGCTCGTTCGTGCGGATGTGCCATCGATCCACTTCAGAGATCACGGAGGCGGCGTCCTGTCCGGCGAACGGGCCAAACCGGGCTCAGCGCGCGAGCCCGGCCCGGATCGCGGCGGCCAGGGCCTCGCGGCCCCGCTGGTTCGGGTGGACGTGGTCGGGGCCGAGCAGGCCCGGGTCGGCCGCGACGAGCGCGGCCCAGTCCACGAGCACCACCTGCCCGGGATGCTCGGCCGCGGTCTGCGCGAGGAGCTCGTTGTCGGGCTCCTGCCAGCGCCGCGGCACCGCGACGTTCACGAACACCAGCGTCCGGCCCCGGGTGGCGTCGACGATCTGCGCCACGTCCTCGTCGCGGACGATGCCGTTGCTGCCCAGGTGCACCACCACCGGACCGGGGTGGGACGCGGTCCAGGCGTCGACGATGGCCGGGCCGCGGTCGAACTGGCGGCCCACCTTGCCGTCGACGGTGGTGCCGGGCCCCAGCGCCGCCTCCAGCGCGTCGGCGCTGCCGAGGACCACCGAGTCGCCGACGACGAGTGCGCCGCCGGTGGCGGCCGGGGCCGCCGCTGCGGGCGCCGCCGGTGCCGTTGCCGCCGGGGACGTGACCGCCGGGGTGGTGGCCGGGGCGGGCGGGGGCGCAGGCGCCGAGGGAGCGATGGTCGGGGCCGCCGCCGGCGTCCCGGGCAGGGCCACCTGCGGCCCGCAGCTCAGCGTGAGCGTGGCCACCAGCAGCCCGGCGGCGGCGAGCCCGGCGGCCGGCGACCAGCGGGTGCCGTGGCGCAGGGCCTCCGCCCACCGGCCCAGCGCACCCCGGCGCATCGGCAGCTCCACGAGCCGGTAGGACACCTCCGCCACCAGCAGCGTGGCGGCGATCCGGCCGAGGTCGACCAGCCACGCGGGGCCGGGCACGTCCACCCCCGGACGGGTCAGCACGACGATCGGCCAGTGGTAGAGGTAGATCCCGTAGGAGCGCTGCCCGAGCCACACCAGCGGCGCCCGGCCGAGCACGGTGGTGAGCCGGGTGCGGGGACGGGTCGCGGCCGCGATCACCACGGCGGTGAGCAGGGCCGTGCCGGCGAACCCGCCCCGCTGGTAGAGCGGGTCGTCGAACTCGGAGGTGACGACGAGCCCGACCAGCAGCACCACCAGCGCAGTGCCGCCCGCGAGGTCGAGGACGGCCCCGAGCACCCGGCCGGGGGTCCGGGGCGCGGCCCGCGGCCACAGCGCGAGGGCCAGGGCGGCGCCGACGAGGAACCCGGCCGCCCGCGTGTCGGTGCCGTAGTAGACGCGGCCGACGTCGTCGGGGTCGTAGAGGACGGCCATCGCGTAGGCGGAGAGCCCGGCCAGCGCGAGCGTGACCACGACGACGAGCCGCCGGTGCAGCACCCCGAGCACCGCGACGAGGACGACCGGCCACACCAGGTAGAGCTGCCCCTCCACGGCGAGCGACCACAGGTGCAGCAGCGGCGAGGGCCGGTCGAAGGCCTCGGCGTAGGGCACGTGGTCGAGCACGAGGTGCCAGTTCTGGGCGTAGGCGAACGCCGCGACCGCGTCCGCACGCAGGTCGGGTGCGTCCGTCCCCAGCACGGCCGTGTCGAGGACGATCGTGCCGAGCACGCACACGACCAGCGCCGGCACGAGGCGGCGGCCGCGGGCCCGGTAGAAGCCGGCCAGGTCGACGCGCCCGCGCCGGGCGAGCTCCGCGGCCAGCAGCCCGGTGACGAGGAAGCCGCTGAGGGTGAAGAACACCTCGACCCCCAGGAACCCGCCGTCGGCCCACGTCAGGTCCAGGTGGTAGGCCAGCACGGCCAGCACGGCGACCGCCCGCAGGCCGTCGAGCGCGGGGACGTGGCGCAGGCCGGGGCGGACGGCCGGCGCCCGCGGCGGGATCCGGACCGGCGCAGCACGGAACTCGTCCCCCACGCCGCACCCTCCCTGACGCACACTCGATGAGCGGTCCCCCGACCCGGTGAAAGATCGCACGTGGTCACAGTCGCGCCGTGGAGGCGCGCCGTGACCCGCCCGTCGGCGCGCCGCCACCACCATCGTGGGACGGATGGCTACCGTCCGATGTGGGCGAAGGGGGCCTGACGTGCGACGACTGCTCCGCAACCACATCCCGCTCACCGTGGCGCTGCTGCTGGCCGTGGCCATGGTGATCGGCAACCAGATCCCGGTGGCACCGGCCCGGGCCCTGGCCGGGGTCCCGGCACCGGACCGGGCGGCCGCGCGCCTCGCGGCCGTCATGCACCCGCTGGCGTCGGGGGAGAAGCCGCCGCAGTTCGTCCTGTTCTCCTTCGACGGCGCCGGGTCGCACGACCACTGGCAGAAGATCATGGCGCTCGCGGGCCCGGCCGACGCGCGCGTCACGGGCTTCCTGTCGGGCCTCTACCTGCTCGACGACAGCGGGAAGCAGCAGTACCGGGGGCCCGGCCACGCGCCGGGGAAGTCGTCGATCGGGTTCGGCGGCTCCGACGCCGACGTCGCCACGTTGGTGTCCGACCTGAACGAGGCCCGCTCGCGCGGCCACGAGATCGGCACCCACTACAACGGCCACTTCTGTGCGGGCTCCGAGCCGAGCGTCGGGAAGTGGACGTCGGCGATGTGGGGCACCGAGCTCGACGAGTTCTTCGGTTTCGTCGACGGCGCACGGGCCCGGGGCCTGGAGCTGGACCCCGCGACCATCAAGGGTGGCCGCACCCCGTGCCTGGAGGGCCGCTGGGACCAGGCGTTCCCCGCCATGCGCGCCCACGGCCTCACCTACGACAGCAGCCGGCCCTCGGACGGCATCGCGTGGCCGACCGAGCAGGACGGCATCCGGGAGTTCTGGATGCCGACGGTGCGGGTACCGGCGCTGCACAAGAAGGTGATCATGATGGACTACAACCTCTGGTACTCCCTCAACGGCGCGAAGGACGACCCGTCGAGGGCCACGGAGTTCACCACGGCCACCCTGGACACCTACCGCGCCGCCTACGACGCCGCATTCACCGGCAACCGGGCCCCGATCGTGGTCGGCAACCACTTCAACACCTGGTCGGGTGGTGCCTTCTTCGGCGCGGTGGAGCAGTTCCTGCCCGAGGTGTGCGTGCGTCCGGAGACCGTCTGCGCCACGTACTCCGAGGTCAACGCCTGGATGGACCTCCAGGACCCGGCGGTGCTGGCCACCTGGAGCGCCCTGCCCCACGCGCAGGTGCCCGCCTAGCCCCTCCTCGACCGCGGCGGGCGGCGCCCAGCACAATGCCTCCGTCAGCAGCACGAGGGACGGAGACGCCGAGATGGCCGCCCACTACGACGAGACGGCGCCCGCGGCGCGCGGCGGCACGCCGTCCCCGCAGGTCGACGTGGCCCGACTGTGGTCCGGGGGAGTCGCCACCGCGATCGTGGCCGCCCTCCTGGGACTGGTCGGGGTGCTGGTCGTGCGCGCCGTGTTCAAGCTCGTCGGCTACACCGCGGGCGGTTCGTCCTTCGACAACGCGGGCACGGTGGTGCTGTGCGTGGCGGCGGCGGTCGCCGCGCTGGCCGGCACCGGGCTGGTCCACCTGCTGCTGCTGGCCACCCCGCGCCCGCTCGCGTACTTCGGCTGGATCGGCGGGCTGCTCACCGCCGTGGCCGTGCTCCTGCCGTTCATCTCCGGCGGCCCGTTCCCCGTGGAGGCGGCGCACGCGATCATCCACCTCGTGATCGGCCTCGCGATCGGCAGCCTCGTCACCGGGGCCGCCGCGGCGGCCCTGCGCCCGGCCGGGCCGCCGCGCCGGTCGCCCGGGCTCGGCTAGCCGCCGTGCCGAGCGCGCGGGACGTCGTGGCCGGGCAGGCGCGGGCGATCGCGCACGCCTGGTCGCCACCGGGGGCCCCGGAGGGCTGGTGGCTCACGGCGGCCACGTTCGCGGCGATCGCCGAGCACGACGAGCTGCTCGACCTCGCCGTCGCGGTCCCGTCCGACCGGCTGCCCCCACTGCTGCTGGCCGCGGCCGTCGGGTACCTCGCCCCGGGCACCGCGCTCGGGCGGCACTACCCGCGACCCGGTGGGCCGCAGCCGCCGCGCGACCCCGGGTTCGGCGCCGAGCTGGCCGCGTTCGCCCGCGAGCACGCCCCCGCGTTGGCCGCCCTGTGCGCGGGGCACCGCTACCAGATGAACGAGGTGGGCCGCTGCGCCGACGTCCTCCCGGTGCTCGCCACGATCGCCGCCGGGGACCACCGGCCGCTCGCCGTCGTCGACCTCGGCACCGGGGCGGGCCTGACGTTGGGGCTGGACCGCTACCACTACACCTACCTCGCCCCCGACGGCTCGACGCGCTCGGTCGGCGACCCCGCGTCGCCGGTGCGGCTGGAGTGCCCGGTCCGCACGGGTGCACCCCCCGTTCCCGCGGCGGTGCCGGTGGTCGTGGACCGGGTCGGCGTCGATGTCGAGCCGCTCGACCTCGGTGATCCGGCCACGCACGCGTGGCTCGCCGCGTGCGTCCCACCGGAGGCCGGGGCCGTCACCCGGTTCGCGGCCGCGGCCGAGCTGGCCCGGGAGAACCCCGCCCGGTCGGTGCGGGGCGACCTGCTCGCCGTGCTCACCGACGTCGTCGCGTCGATCCCGCCGGACGTGCTGCCCTGCCTGGTGGACACCTACGTGCACGTGTTCCTGCCACCCGCGGACCTCGAGCGGTTCGACCGCCTCCTGGACGGGCTCGGCCGCGACGTCGAGTGGGTGTCGGTGGATCCGCTCGTGCCGCTGGGCCCCGAGGGCAGCCGCACGGTGCAGGGCCTGGACGTGCCGCCGGAGTGGGTCGCGGACAACCGCGACGGCGGGGTGTTCGGCGTGGTCGGCCGCGTCTCGGTCCGCGACGGCGTGCGCACCGGCACGGTGCTCGGCCGCGCGCACCCCGGGGCGGCGTGGCTCGATTGGACGGGCTGAGCGTGGCCCCCGACCCGGACGGCCGGGCGCTGCTGATCTCCGTGTGGGCGTCGGTGGCGTTCGCCGTGCTGGCGCTGGTCTGGGGTCTGGCCACGGGCTCGCAGCTGATCGTGTTCGACGGGCTGTACTCGTTCGCCGGCGTCGGGCTGTCGCTGCTCGCCGTCCTGGCGCTGCGGACCGCCCGCAAGGGCCCCGACGAGCGCTACCCGTGGGGCCGCGAGGTGTGGGAGCCGCTCACGGTGGTGGTCAAGGCCGCCGCGATCGCCGGTCTGTGCCTGTACGCGCTGGTCGGCGGCGTGGGGGAGATCCTCGCCGGCGGCCGGGACGTCGAGGTCGGGTGGGCGCTGGCCTACGGCGTGGTCGCCACGCTCGGCGGCGTCGCGGTGTCGCTGGTGCTGCGGCGCCGCAGCCGGGCGGCTCCGACCTGGTGCGCGCCGAGGCGGCCGAGTGGACGGGTGACACCCTGCTCTCGCTCGGTGTGCTGGCCGGGTTCGTGCTGGCGTTCGTGCTCGACGCGGTGGGCCGCGGCGACCTGGCCCGCTACGTCGACCCGGCGATGGTCGTGGTGGTCTCCGCGGCGTTCCTGCCGGTGCCCGCCCGGCTGGTGGTCCGCGGGTTCCGCGAGGTGCTGACGATGTCACCCCCGCCGGAGCTGCTGGGCCGGATCCGCGATGTCGTGGGCGAGGTGGAGGCCGCGCACGGGTTCGCCGAGTCGTTCGTTCGGGCGTCGAAGGTGGGAGGGCGGCTCGACGTGGAGATCGACTTCGTGCTCGACGACGCCTCGACGGCCCGCACGGTGCACGAGTTCGACGGGGTGCGGGCGGAGCTGGAGGCCCGGTTCGCCGAGGAGGAGCTGCCGGTGTCGATGTCGGTCGGTTTCACGGCTGACCGCCGCTGGGCGCTGTAGCACGATGATCATCGTTCACGCTGATCACGGAGGGCCGCGCGAATCCCGCGCCGGTGGGACGCTGAGGTGCCGATCATGGCGTCGAGCCCGGCCAGCGCTCCCGAAACGACGATCTCCACGGTGATGATCGCCGATCGGGGACGCGGGACCGCCTGCTGGACGGTGGCGGGTCCCGAGCGGCTGATCATGGAGGCCTGTAGCGGAACGGACGGGTGAACGCTGTCGGCCGCAACTCCTCGCCCAGCCCCCGGCGCGAGGGGTGCGGTGGCCGCCGATCACGGTTGGCCGGTGCGCGGGGTGATCGCGTCCGTCCGCACGAATCTGCCCCGCGGGGGGCGCTGAGGTGCGAACCGCGCCGATCATGGTCGCCGGGCCTACCCTGTGATCGCATCCCGTCGCACGAGTCCGCCCGGTGGGGGCGCCGCGCGGCTCGTGCCGATCATGAACGGCCGGTGCCCCGGATGATCGCGTTCCTCCGCACGGCATCGTCCTCGGCAGGGCGACAACGTGCGACGAAGCCGATCATGGTGGCGAGCTAGCGGAGGCGGACCGCCCGGACGGCGATGCCGCCCGCCACCACCGTCCACCCGACGAGCACGAGCACCGGCGTGAGACCCGGCCCCGTACCTGTGGCCAGCGCCGTGCGCAGGCCCTCGGCCAGCGCACCGCTGGGCAGGTACTGCGCCACGGCCCCGATCGCGCCGGGCAGCTGACCCACCGGGATCACGATGCCCCCGGCCAGCAGCAGCACGAACCACACCAGGTTGGCGACGGCGAGGGTGACATCCGCGCGCAGCGTGCCGCCCACGAGGATCCCCAGCGACCCGAACGCCGCGACGCCCAGCAGCACCAGCAGCACGGCCCACCCGATGCCGGCCGCGGCGGGCCGCCAGCCCAGCGCGACCGCGATCGCGACGAGGATCACCATCTGCACGACGACCACACCGAGCATCGCGACGAGCCGGCCCGCCACGAGCAGCCAGCGGGGCAGCGCGGTGGCGGCCAGCCGCCGGATCACGCCGTAGCGGCGGTCGAAGCCCAGTGCGATGGCCTGCCCGGTGAACGCCGTGGACATCACAGCCAGGGCGAGCACCCCCGGCGCCACCGTCGCGACCCGGGGTTCGGGCAGCGGCACGATGCCCAGCAGCGTGAGCCCGACGAGCAGCACCACCGGGATCAGCAGCGTGAGCAGCACCTGCTCGCCGTTGCGCAGCGCCAGCCGCATCTCGACGCCCGACTGGGCCGCGAGCATCCGCAACGGCCGCCCGGCGCCGGCGTCCGGGGTGAAGGTGCCGGGGTCGAACCGCGTCCCATGATCGGAGGTCACTGTCTGAGCTCCTTGCCCGTCAGTTCCAGGAACACGTCCTCCAGGCTGCGCCGCGCCACCTGCACGTCGTCGGCCAGCGCGCCCTGCTGGGCGCACCACGCGGTGATCGTGGAGAGCACCGACGGGTCGATGCGCCCCTGCACGAGGTAGCGGCCCGACTTCGTCTCCGCGGCGCGGTAGTCGGCGGGCAGCGAGGCGGCCAGGCCGTCGAGGTCCATGCCGGGCTTGGCCCGGAACCGCAGCTCGCGCTGCTGGCCGCCCGACGTCAGCGCCATCGGGCTGCCGTGTGCCACGACCTTGCCGTGGTCGACGATCACCACGTCGTCGGCCAGCGCCTCGGCCTCCTCCATGAGGTGCGTGGTGAGCAGCACGGCCACCCCGTCGCGGCGCAGCGCCTCGATGAGCTCCCACACCAGCCGGCGCCCCTGCGGGTCCATGCCGGCGGTGGGCTCGTCGAGGAACACCAGCTCCGGGCGCCCGACCACGGCGCAGGCCAGCGCCAGCCGCTGCTGCTGGCCGCCGGACAGCCGCTTGTAGGGCGTGCGGGCCGCCGAGTCGAGGCCCAGGACCGTGAGCAGCCACGCCGGGTCGAGCGGGTGGGCGGCGCACGCGGCCACGAGCCGCAGCATCTCGCCCGCGTGCACGCCCGGGTAGGCGCCGCCGCCCTGGGGCATGACGCCGATGCGGGCGCGCAGGGCCTCGGGGGCACCGGCGGGGTCGGTGCCGAGCACCCGGATCTCGCCCGCGTCGGCGTCGAGGAAGCCCTCGCAGATCTCGACGGTGGTGGTCTTGCCCGCGCCGTTCGGGCCGAGCAGTGCGAGCACCGAACCGGCGGGAAGATCCAGATCGAGGCCGTCGACGGCCGTCGTGCGCCCGAAGCGCTTGACAAGACCCCGGACCGAGACGGCGGGCGGTGCGGGGCGCGAACTCACCCCGTGATTCTAGGAGGGGGTGTGCGCGGACCGCCCGGGCAGGGCGTCGATGTCGACGCCCTCCTGCCCGTCGAGCTGACGGCGCTGCACGACCAGCACGAGGACCAGGATGATCAGCCCGGCGAAGACGGCCATCGGGAGCTGGTAGGCGCGGAAGTTGAAGTCGGACCCGGTGGGTGGCTCGACGAGCGCGAGGATCGCGGAGACGGCCAGGAGAGCGCGCCGGTAGCGGGGGAGCGTCTTCGTGGCGGCGAGGGGGATGAGGCCCCACAGCAGGTACCAGGGGTGCACGACCGGGCCGAGCAGCACGACCGCACCGAGCCCGGCCGCCATGGCGGTGATCGGGTCGATCCCGCCCTTGAGCGTCTTCCAGAGCAGCACCGCGGTGACGACGGCGGCCGCGGCCAGCCCGATGCCGCGGAACAGCGGCAGGATCGTGTCGGTGTGGTCGCCGAGACCGCCCAGCACCCCGATCTGGCCGCCGAGCAGCCCGAGATCGGTGGACACCGACATCCAGCTGCGGATCAACCCCGGGACGTCGAGCGTGGTGGCCCAGCCCAGCCCGACCTCGGGGATCAGCGACATCGGCACGTAGAGCACCAGGGTGACGCCCAGCAGCACCCCCGCGGCGGCCGCGACGTCGACGACCCGGCCGCCGCGGCGGCGCGCCATCTCCATGCCGAGGAAACCGAGCACCATCAGGGCCGGCAGCTTCACCGCCGACGCCGCGACGATCAGCGCGGCCCCGCCCAGGAACCGCGGATCGAGGACCCGATCACCGGCGCGCAGCCCGATCTCCATCCCGGTGAGGAACAGCCCGATCATCAGGGCCTCGTTGTGGATGCCACTGACCAGGTGGAACAGCACCAGCGGGTTGGCCGCGCCGAGCCACAGGGCGAGCCCGGCGTCGACCCCGCAGCGCTTCGCGATCCGCGGCAGCGCCCAGACCACCAGCGCGAGCCCGAGCAGGGCCAGCACCCGGTGCAGCAGGATGCCCAGCACGATGTCGTTGCCGGTGAGCGCCGTGATGCCGCGGCCCAGCATGAGGAACAGGGGGCCGTACGGGGCGGGGGTGTCACGCCAGATGGTCGGGATGCTGCGTGTGAGCGGGTCGTCGACGCCGAGCGCCTCCGCCGGGCCCAGGACGTAGGGGTCGATGCCGCGGGCGAGCGTGGCGCTCTGGGCGAGGTAGCTGTAGACGTCGCGGGAGAACAGGGGTGGCGCGACGGCCAGCGGGACCGTCCACATGATCGCGGTGCGGCCGATCTGCGCCAGCGTCGGGGCCGGGGCCACGGCGCCGCGCGAGCGGAGCATCTTGCCCACCCACAGCCAGGACAGGACGAGCAGGCCGATTCCGGCGTAGGTGACGGCCAGCGAGACGGTGATGTTGCGACCGGGAAGCCCGAGCACGCGGAGGCCGAAAAGCGGGTTGGGCACCGGCAGGGCGCCCGCCCCCAGTGCGCCGCCGGCCATCATCAACGCGCCGGTGAGCCCGAGTCGCCGCGCGATGCGGCTGGGGTCGCGCGGCGGAGCGGTACGCAGGGGCGGGGGCGTCTCCTCCAGCTCCGGTGCGACCATACGAGGAGAGTAGCGAGGGGTGCCGACGTGCCCGCCGACACACTCTCTGCCGTGGAGGCGGAATCGTGCCGCCGACACACTCCTTCCCGTGGAGGCGGAATCGTGCCGCCGACACACTCCTTCCCGTGGAGGCGGAATCGTGACCGCCCTCACCCGAAGGGAGGGCCGCGTTGCCCCGGCGCGCCATATAAGCAACACTGGTGTTGTGAAAAGCGGAGAGCAGCTCCCGGAGGTCGGTGCGCACGCGCCGGGCTCCGGCGACGGCGGCACCCGCGAGGCCGTGGCCCGGCTCCTCATGGAGCAGGGGCCGATCACCGCGGCCGCGGTGGCGTCGGCGCTGGAGCTCTCCGCACCCGCCGTCCGCCGGCACCTCGACGCCCTGATCGCCGACGGTGAGGCCGAGGCCCGCCAGGCGTCGCACCGGGGCCCCCGGGGCCGCGGCCGACCGGCCCGTCAGTACCTGCTCACCGACACCGGCCGCGCCCGTTTCGGGCACGGCTACGACGATCTCGCGGTGGCCGCGCTGCGCTACCTCGCCCGGCACGGCGGCCCCGACGCCGTCGCCGACTTCGCGCAGGGCCGCGTCGACGAGATGCTCGGCGACGGCGCCGCGCGCATCCACGCGGCCGACGGCGCCGACGCCCGGGCCGACGTCCTCGCCGACGTCCTGACGGCGCGCGGCTACGCTGCCCAGACCCGCGAGGCGGGCTCGGGCGTGCAGCTGTGCCAGCACCACTGCCCGGTCGCCCACGTCGCCGCCGAGTTCCCCGAGCTGTGCGAGGCCGAGACGCACGCGTTCGCGGAGCTGCTCGGCACCCACGTCCAGCGCCTCTCCACCATCGCGCGCGGTGATTCCGCGTGCACCACACACGTCCCACCAGCGGCTCCCGAACGCCGGCGGGGTAGCACCACCACCACGATCTCGGGGCTTCGCCCCGTGGCAACGACAATCCCGAGAGGGAGGCAGTCCGCACATGACGACCGCTCCTGAGCAACTCACGCAGGAGGAGACTCTCGCGTCGCTCGGCCGCTACGACTTCGGCTGGGCCGACCCGGACGCCGCCGGCGCCACGGCACGTCGCGGCCTGTCCGCCGACGTCGTCGCCGACATCTCCGCCCTGAAGTCCGAGCCGCAGTGGATGCTCGACTTCCGGCTCAAGGCCCTCGACATGTTCGAGAAGAAGCCGATGCCGCGTTGGGGTGCCGACCTCTCCGGCATCGACTTCGACAACATCAAGTACTTCGTGCGCTCGTCGGAGAAGCAGGCCGCCACCTGGGACGACCTGCCCGCCGACATCAAGAACACCTACGACAAGCTGGGCATCCCGGAGGCCGAGAAGGCCCGCCTGGTGTCCGGTGTCGCGGCGCAGTACGAGTCCGAGGTCGTCTACCACTCGATCCGGGCCGACCTGGAAGAGCAGGGCGTCATCTTCCTGGACACCGACACCGGGCTGCGCGAGCACCCGGAGCTGTTCAGGGAGTACTTCGGCTCGGTCATCCCCAGCGGTGACAACAAGTTCTCCGCGCTGAACTCGGCCGTGTGGTCGGGCGGGTCGTTCATCTACGTGCCCAAGGGCGTGAAGGTCGACATCCCGCTGCAGGCCTACTTCCGGATCAACACCGAGAACATGGGCCAGTTCGAGCGCACGCTGATCATCGTCGACGAGGGTGCCTACGTGCACTACGTCGAGGGCTGCACGGCGCCGATCTACAAGTCGGACTCCCTGCACTCCGCGGTGGTCGAGATCATCGTGAAGAAGGGCGGCCGCTGCCGCTACACGACCATCCAGAACTGGTCGAACAACGTCTACAACCTGGTGACCAAGCGCGCGAAGGCCGAAGAGGGCGCCACCATGGAGTGGGTCGACGGCAACCTCGGCTCCAAGGTCACCATGAAGTACCCGGCCGTCTGGCTGATGGGCGAGCACGCCAAGGGTGAGGTGCTCTCCATCGCGTTCGCGGGCGAGGGCCAGCACCAGGACGCCGGCGCGAAGATGGTGCACATGGCGCCGAACACGTCGTCCACGATCATCTCGAAGTCGGTGGCGCGCGGCGGCGGTCGCACGTCCTACCGCGGCATGGTGCAGGTCAACGCGCGGGCGAGGAACTCCCGTTCCACGGTGAAGTGCGACGCGCTGCTGGTCGACACGATCTCGCGGTCCGACACGTACCCCTACGTGGACGTCCGCACCGACGACGTGTCGATGGGCCACGAGGCCACGGTCTCCAAGGTGAGCGGCGACCAGCTGTTCTACCTGATGAGCCGCGGGCTCACCGAGGACGAGGCCATGGCCATGGTCGTGCGCGGGTTCGTCGAGCCCATCGCGCGCGAGCTGCCCATGGAGTACGCGCTGGAGCTCAACCGGCTCATCGAACTGCAGATGGAGGGCTCGGTCGGATGACCGACGTAGTTTCCGGTCTCGCCCCTGAGCTGGCCGGTGCCAAGGAAGGCCAGGGCAGCAAGCCCCTGGCCTCGGCGAGCGAGCGTTTCACCTCCTACGACCTGGACGCCTTCGAGGTCCCCGGCGGTCGTGAGGAGAACTGGCGCTTCACACCGATGAAGCGGCTGCGCGGCCTGCACGACGGCACGGCGCGGTTCGACGGTTCGGCCACGATCACGGTCGACGGCTCCTCGGAGACCGTCGGCCGGGACGACGCGCGGATCGGCCAGGGCGGCGTCCCCGCCGACCGCGTGGCCGCTGCCGCGTGGACCGCGTTCACCGAAGCGACCGTCGTCACGATCGACGGCACCCCCGAGCCCGTCACCGTTCGCGTGACGGGCCCGGGGGAGGGCGCCGTCGCGGCCGCGCACCTGCAGATCCGCACCACCCCGCACGCCGAGGGCACGGTCGTCGTCGAGTTCTCGGGCTCCGGCACGCTCGCCGACAACATCGAGGTCGTGCTCGCCGACGGCTCCAAGCTCACGCTCGTCGTCACCGAGGAGTGGGCCGACGACGCCGTGCACGTCAGCGCGCAGCACCTCTCCATCGGCCGCGACGCCACCCTGCGTGCCACCTCGGTGGCCCTGGGCGGCGATCTCGTGCGCATCAGCCCGACCGTCAAGTACCGCGGCCCCGGCGGCGACGCCGAGCTGGCCGGCCTGGGCTTCGCCGACGCCGGGCAGCACCTGGAGCAGCGCCTGCTCGTCGACCACGGCGAGCCCAGCTGCACGTCCAACGTGCTGTACAAGAACGCGCTGCAGGGCCGGAAGGGCACCACCGACGCCCGCACGGTGTGGATCGGTGACGTGCTCATCCGCGCCACCGCCGAGAACACCCGCACGTTCGAGTTCAACCGCAACCTGGTGCTCACCGAGCACGCCCGCGCCGACTCCGTCCCCAACCTGGAGATCGAGACCGGCGAGATCGCCGGGGCGGGGCACGCCAGCGCCACCGGCCGGTTCGACGACGAGCAGCTGTTCTACCTGCAGAGCCGCGGCATCCCCGAGGACGTGGCCCGCCGGCTCGTCGTCCGCGGCTTCTTCGGCGAGATCCTGTCCAAGATCACCCTTCCCGACCTGCGCGAGCGGCTCGAGGCGGCCATCGAGGCCGAGCTCGCCGTGACCGGAATCTGAACGGAGCCAGTAGCTACATGTCCACCTTGGAGATCAAGGACCTGCACGTCTCGGTCGCCACCGACGACGGCCCCAAGGAGATCCTGAAGGGCGTCGACCTCACCATCGAGGGCGGCCAGACCCACGCGATCATGGGTCCGAACGGTTCCGGCAAGTCCACGCTCGCGTACGCGATCGCCGGGCATCCGAAGTACGAGGTCACCTCCGGCTCCATCACGCTCGACGGCGTCGACGTGCTGGCCATGACCGTCGACGAGCGCGCCCGCGCCGGCCTCTTCCTGGCCATGCAGTACCCGGTGGAGGTGCCCGGCGTCTCGACGTCGAACTTCCTGCGCGCCGCCGCCACCGCCGTCCGCGGCGAGGCGCCGAAGCTGCGCACCTGGGTCAAGGAGGTCAAGACCGCGATGTCCAATCTCGACATCGACCCCGCCTTCGGCGACCGCAACGTCAACGAGGGCTTCTCCGGCGGTGAGAAGAAGCGCCAGGAGGTGCTGCAGCTCGCGCTGCTGGCCCCGAAGATCGCCGTGCTCGACGAGACCGACTCCGGCCTCGACGTCGACGCGCTGCGCGTCGTGAGTGAGGGCGTCAACCGCTACAAGGCCTCCGGCGACGTCGGCGTCCTACTGATCACGCACTACACGCGGATCCTGCAGCACATCAAGCCCGACGTCGTGCACGTCTTCGCCGGCGGCAAGGTCGTCCTGTCGGGCGGGCCCGAGCTGGCCGACGAGCTCGAGAAGAACGGCTACGAGCGGTTCACCAGCCCGGCTGCCGCGGTCTGATGGATCTCCAGAAGGTCCGGGCGGACTTCCCCATCCTGTCGCGCACCGTGCGGGAGGGGAAGCCGCTCGTCTACCTGGACTCCGGCGCCACCTCGCAGCACCCGCGCCAGGTGGTGGAGGCCGAGCGGGCCTTCCTCGAGCAGCACAACGCGGCCGTGCACCGCGGCGCGCACCAGCTGTCCGAGGAGGCCACGGACGCCTACGAGTCGGCGCGTGCCCGGATCGCGGCGTTCGTCGGCGCGCTGCCCGAGCAGCTGGTGTTCACGAAGAACGCCACCGAGGGCATCAACCTGGTGGCGTACGCGATGAGCAACGCCACCGGCTTCGACGGTGCCGAGCGCTTCGTGCTGGGCCCGGGCGACGAGATCGTGGTCACCGAGCTGGAGCACCACGCCAACCTCGTGCCGTGGCAGGAGCTGTGCCGGCGCACGGGGGCCACGCTGCGCTGGTACTCGATCACCGACGAGGGTCGGCTCGACCTCGACTCGATCGAGCTCTCCGAGCGCACGAAGCTCGTGGCGTTCGCCCACCAGTCCAACGTGCTCGGCACGATCCTGCCGGTGGCGGAGCTGGTGCGCCGGGCCCGCGCGGTCGGTGCGCTGGTGCTGCTCGACGCGTGCCAGTCGGTGCCGCACATGCCCGTGGACCTCACGGCGGCGGGCGTCGACTTCGCGGTGTTCTCCGGCCACAAGATGCTCGGCCCCACCGGCATCGGCGTGCTCTACGGGCGCACCGAGCTGCTGGAGGCCATGCCGCCGTTCCTCACCGGCGGCTCCATGATCGAGCTCGTGCGGATGGAGGGCACCACGTACGCGCCCCCGCCGCAGCGGTTCGAGGCCGGCACGCCGATGTCGTCGCAGGCCATCGGGCTAGCGGCGGCCGTCGACTACCTCGGCGCCATCGGCATGGACGCCGTCTACGCCCACGAGATGGAGCTCGCCGCGGCCGCGATCGAGGGCCTCAGCGCGATCCCGGGCGTCCGGATCATCGGCCCGGCCACCACGGAGGACCGCGGGGGAGCGGTGGCGTTCGTCGTCGACGGGGTGCACGCCCACGACGTCGGGCAGGTGCTCGACGACCGGGGCGTGGCGATCCGGGTCGGGCACCACTGCGCGTGGCCGCTGCACCGCCGGTTCGGGGTGGCCGCCACGGCGCGGGCATCCTTTGCCGTCTACAACACGGTGGACGAGGTGGCGGCGCTCGTCGAGGGCGTCAAGGCGGCGCGTGAATTCTTCAAGGTGGCGTGACGAGAGATGCAGCTCGAACAGATGTACCAGGAGATCATCCTGGATCACTACCGGACGCCGCACGGCGCCGGGCTGAAGGACCCGTTCGACGCCGAGTCGATGCAGATCAACCCCACCTGCGGCGACGAGATCACGCTGCGGGTGAAGCTCGACGGCGACACGGTCTCCGAAGTCTCGCACGAGACCCTGGGGTGCTCTATCAGCCAGGCGTCCGCATCGGTGCTCACCGACCTCGTGGTCGGGCGGTCGGTAGCGGAGTCGCTGCGGATCCTCGCGGCGTTCCAGGAGATGGCGCAGGGCCGCGGCAAGGTCGAACCCGACGAGGACGTGCTCGGCGACGGGGTCGCGTTCGCGGGCGTGGCGAAGTACCCGGCACGGGTCAAGTGCGCACTGCTCGGATGGATGGCGTTCAAGGACGCCGTCGTCCGGGTCAACGACGCGAAGGAGGCAACGGCATGAGCGAGACCGAGGACGTCGTCCGGGGCGCGGCAGGGATGCCCGAGGCCCCCGCCCGGACGGACAACCCGTCCGTCGACGATCTCGAGGAGGCCATGCGTGACGTGGTCGACCCCGAGCTGGGCATCAACGTCGTCGACCTGGGCCTGGTGTACGGCATCCAGGCCGACGCCGGCGTGGCCACCATCGATATGACGCTCACGAGCGCGGCCTGCCCGCTCACCGACGTCATCGAGGAGCAGGCGCGCGCGGCGCTGACCACGGGCCCGACCGGCGGCCTGGTCAACGAAATCAAGATCAACTGGGTCTGGATGCCGCCGTGGGGCCCCGACAAGATCACCGAGGACGGCCGCGAGCAGCTGCGCGCCCTCGGCTTCCGCGTCTAGCCCCTCCTCTCCCTGACGAACGGCACTCCCGTCGCAGCTCGGGCGACGAGGGTGCCGTTCGTCTGTTTCAGAAGAGGCGCTTCAGGGCTGTCCCCAGGTCCGGCAGCTCCGACAGCGTCAGCAGGAACGTCTCCTCCAGCTCCCGCATGATCTCCGCCGGGCTCGCGAGCTCCCGGATCTCCGAGGGGGCGTCCAGGTGGTGGGTGGAGAGGGTCCGGCCCCCCAGGTTGTGCCGGCGGCCCTCCGCGGGCCGGGCGGCCACCAACCCCGTCACGAAGTGCGACGCCGGGTGGCGGGAGACGTAGAAGCTGCCCATCTCCAGGTCGGCGCGGACCTGCGGCGTAAGGTCGAAGCGGTAGAGCGAGCGCCAGGTGCCGCCCACCAGCGCCTGCATCGTCCAGGTCCCTGCCTCCTCCCGCAGGCGGTAGGCCTCGTGCGGGGTGGCCTGCTCGACGTCCGGGCGGAGCGCGAGGACACCGGTCAGCGTCTGTCCGCCGAACCCGACGTCCACGACGTGCGGCCCGGTGTCGAGGTCGACGCGCAGCAGCATGTGCGTGCGTGCCCCGGGCGGGGCGTCGGCGGGTCTGCTCCACACGACGCGCGCGGTCAGCGCCGTCGTGCGGTAGCCGAGGGCGTCGAGCGCCTCCTGCAGCAGCAGGTTGTGCTCGAAGCAGTAGCCACCGCGGCCGCCGTGCACCATCTTCGCGGTGACCCCGTCGAGGTCCACGTCGCGGCCGGTGAACGGGTCGAGGTTCTCGAACGCGATCGAGCGCGTGTGGCCTGTGACCACCGCGCGCAGCATCGCGAGGTCGGGCGGCCCGTGAGCGACGCCGATCCGGGCCAGGTACGCATCCATGCCGACCAGGTCCTATCTGCACCCGGGTTCAGGTCAAGAGGCGCGGTCCAGGAGCCAGGGGTGCAGGTGGCGGTAGCCGCGGACGGCCAGGGGTCGCAGCGGGCGCACCGCGTAGCGCGGATCGTCCTGCAGGGCGTCGGCCACCTCGCGGTCGACGAGCACGCTGTCGGGGTGGGCGTGGCTGGTCAGGCGGGCGGCGATGTTGACGACCTCGCCGTACACGTCGCCGTAGCGGACCAGGACGGGCCCGGCGGCCAGCCCGATCCGCAGCTCCGGCAGCGACGGCTCCACGCGCACGCGGTCCTGCAGGGCCAGGGCGATGGCGGCGCCGTCGACGACCTGGTCGGTCACGAACAGCACCTCGTCGCCGACGGTCTTGATGATGCGGCCGTGGCCGTCGGCGATCACCTCGGTGGTGCACGAGCCGAAGCGCTCGATCATCTCCGACAGCTCGGCCGTGGAGCGGCGCCGCGTGGTGCGGGTGAACCCGACCATGTCCGCGAACCCGACGACGAGGTTCTCGGTGTCGTCATCACCGGTCGCCACCAGCATCCGCCCGATCGACGCGGCGAGGTGCCTCCGCCAGACGTAGGTCTGCAGCTCCTCCAGTGCCGGCAGCACCGAGCCCGCGACCTGCAGGGCCTGCGTGGGTGTGAGGTCCTCACCCTGGGCCTCGATCAGGCGTTTGAGGATGCCGATCTGCCACTCGGCCAGCCGTGACATCGACTGGGCGACGGCCCGCGCGACGGCCTCCCGCACCTCCGGTTCGAGCACGCCCGCGTCCGTCAGGCTGCTCATGATCCGGACGGCGGCGATGTCGCGGTCGTTGAAGATGACGTCGTCGTCGTCGACCTCGGGGAACCCGAGCGACCGCCACAGCCGCTTGCCCTCATCCGGATCGAGCCCGGCCTTGTCGGCGAGCTCCAGGCGCGTGTAGCGGCGGGGGGCGCCGAGGACGACCTCCTCGAGCGCCTCGTCGAGCGGGGCATCGCCCGCCACGTGGCGGACGACGGCGCTGTTGAGCAGGCGTTCGACGCCCGAGAGCCAGTCGCGCTTGATGCCCGCCTCCAGGTCAGGTGGTGTGGACGATGAGCACGTCGACGCCGGAACGCCGGGCGACGTCCGAGGGCACCGAGCCCAGCAGACGCCCGGAGAGGGTGTTGAGGCCCTTGTTGCCGACGACGAGCAGGTCGGCCCGGCTGTCCTCGACGACCTTGCGCAGCACGTCGACGGGCGCACCGTCGGCGGCCACGGTGCGGACCTTCCCGGCCCCGGCCGCGACGGCGCGGTCCTCGGCGGTGCGCAGGGTCTCCTCGGCGGGGGTCCAGCCGACCACGAGGTAGGCCTCGTCCTTGAGGGCGTCCTCGGCGCCGGCGGTCTCGTCGCGGCTGGCGGGGGTGTAGGCGCAGACGATCACGAGCTCGGCGTCGCTGTCGGCGGCGACGGACGCGGCGCGGTCGACGGCGGAGAGGGAGGTGGCGGAGCCGTCGGTGCCGACGACGATGGTGCGGTAGGCGGGCATGGGGAGCCTCCGGCATGGGGGGACAACGTGTGCAGAGGTTACCGGGAGTAGCGCCCCCGTTCGGCACCGGAGGTATCACCCGATCGGGGCAGCCTCCTCGGCCGGTCGTGGCGGGGCCGCGGGACGCAGGGCCGGGAGCACCAACCGGGACCGCAGCAGCCACCCCGACCGGCCGAACAGGGCGCCCATGACGGCCACCGTGCCGGTCAGGTCGTCACGTCCGCCCAGGTAGGCCCACCGGTGGTGCTCGGGCAGCGAGAAGAACACCTCGAAGAAGCCGGGCACCTCGGCCGGTGGCATCCGCAGCAGCGCCTCGAGCCCGATCCGCCGGAAGCGGTGCACGGCCCTGGCCCGCGGGGACCACACGACGTCCCCCGGCGATCCCGCGGCGATCGCGTCGGCCACGGCCGGGGCGAGCGACAGCGCCGTGGCCACGCTGAACCCGCTCGCGGGGTGCACGAGCGGTGCGGCGGCCCCGAACCCGATCACGCCGGGGGTGCGCAGCCGCGGGGTGTCGACGGGGAACCGCACCCGCTCCGTCGGTGCGTCGTCGGGCACCGTGATCCCGTGCCGGGCCAGGCGCGCGAGCAGGCGGCGGCGCAGCACCGGCTGCGGCAGACCGGGGCGCCGGGCCAGCGACGTCTCCTCCAGCAGCACCCGGCCCCCGCCGAGCGGCACCGCGTAGAGGAACGTCGGCCAGCCCGGCTCGCCGTGGTCGGCGCGCCAGTCCATGAACAGGGCCTCACCGGGTGCGACGAGCGGGGCGGCGGCGGCCTCGTCGAGCACCACGCCGTGGGCGGTCTGCTCGGCCGCGGTGCGGCGTGGGCCCGCTCCACGGGTCGGTTGCCGGTGCCCGCCCGCGTCCACGACGGTCCGGGCCCGCAGCCGGGTGCCGTCGGCCAGCGTGACCTCGCCCGGCCCGGCACCGGTGACGCGGCCGCCGACGACGACCACGCCGGCGAGCCCGTCGTCCAGATGGGCCCGCAGCGCGGGCACGTCGAGCACGGCGTACTCGCGGCCCAGGTCCCACGCGGTACGGGCGATGGCGCGCCCGGTGGCCCGCGCCGCGATCACGGATGCGGGCAGCTCGGCGGGCAGGTCGTGGACCCAGGCGCCGTAGGTGGAGAGCCACGGGCCGTCCGGCGACCGGTCGACGAGCGCGGTGACCAGCCCGCGCTGCGCGCACGCGGCGGCGAGCGCCCGCCCGGCGGGCCCGCCCCCCACGACGATCACGTCGTCCACGCGCACCTCTCTCCGTCCGACGACAGTGCCGGGCCGTCTGAACCTAGGCGACGAACGTGCCGTCCGTCGGCGAGGCGGCGGCCTGCCCGGCTGCGCGCCGCGCCGAGCGCACGAGCAGGTCCACTAGCCTGCACCGGTGGATCTCCGTGCGCGAGCCGGCAGGCGGGTGCCCGTGCCCGAGTCGGGTGCGGGGCTCGCCGCCTCCCCGTTCCGTGTCGACCGGGACCGGATCGCGGCGTCGCCGTTCTTCGCGCGCCTGGCCGGGGTGACGCAGGTGGTGAGCCCGGCCGGGTCCGGGCTGCTCGTGCACAACCGGCTCACCCACAGCCTCCAGGTGGCGCAGGTGGCCCGCGCCATCGCCGAGCGCCTCGTCCCCGAACCGCTGGTCGACAAGCTCGGCGGCTGCGATCCCGACGTCGTGGAGGCCGCCGCGCTGGCCCACGACCTGGGCCACCCGCCGTTCGGCCACCTCGGCGAGCAGGTGCTCGACCGGCTCGCCCGCGAGCGCCTCGGCCTGCCCGACGGCTTCGAGGGCAACGCGCAGAGCTTCCGCATCGTCACCACCATCGACCTGCACGGTCCCGGGGGCACGGGCCTGGACCTGACCGCGGCCGTCCGGGCGGCGATCCTCAAGTACCCGTGGTCGCGTCGGGCCCACCCGGACCCGCACCCGAGCGTCGCGCCGCTGCCACCGCGGGGAGCCGGGCCACTGCCCGGGGCGCCGTCCGCCGGCTCGGCCAAGTTCTCCGCCTACACCACCGAGCTCGACGACCTGCGCCAGAGCCGCGCCGTGTTCGCCGGCGTCATCGGGCCGTGGCAGCAGACCGTCGAGGCCGCCGTGATGGACACCGCCGACGACATCGCCTACGCCATCCACGACCTCGAGGACTTCCACCGCGTCGGCGTGCTGCAGCAGGCGGGTGTCGCGGCGGAGCTGAACGGCTGGTTGCGTGCCCCGGGCCCGCACGGGCCCGGCGCCGACCTCGAACGGCTGCGCCTGCGGCTCGCGGACAAGGACGCCTGGGCCTACGACGACGACGCGTTCACAGCCGCTGTCGAGCGGGTGCGGGAGGACCTCGTGGACGGGCTGCTGGCCACGTCGTTCGACGGGTCGATGGCCGCCGAGCGGGCCGTCGCGGAGTTCTCGGCGCGCTGGACGTCGCGGCTCGTCGGCGGGGTCGACGTCCGGCCCGAGCCGCCCGTCCGCTCGGCCCACGTGGCGCTGGCCACCGCGCAGTGGCACGAGGTGGCGGTGCTGAAGTTCGTGCACCAGCGGTTCGTGCTCCTGCGCGCCGATCTCGCGTCGCACCAGCGGGGCCAGGCGACGGTGCTGACCGGCCTGGTCGGGGCCCTGCACGACTGGCTCACCGACGACGAGAGCGGCCCGCGCCTGCCGCCCCGCCTGCACGACCTCGTCGAGCTGGCCCGGGGGGAGTACGCGGCCCTGGCGCCCGCGGCGGAGGTCGACGGTCTGGCCACCGGGCGGGCCGTGGTCGACTACGTCGCCTCGCTCACCGACGGCCAGGCCACGGCCCTGCTCGACGTGCTCACCGGCCGCTCCGGCCGGCTGTGGACCGACGCCGCGGTGCTGTAGCCCGGACGGGGACGACAGCGCGACCGCGGCGATGTCGTCCGGGTCCGGGGTGATCACGGTGGCGCGCAAGCCGTCGGGCGAAGGGGACGACATGTCCGACGTGCCGGAGCCGCCGAGCAGTCGGCCCCGACCGAGGTGACCTCGTCGGTCAGCGGGTCGATCCGGACGGCCCCGGACCGGCGCAGCCGCAGCAGCGCGTGCTGCCGGGGCGAGTCCCGCGAGACCTGGGCGACCACCCCGGCCGGGGCGAACGCGCTGCGGCACTCGGAGTGCCGCGCGAGCATCCCCGCTGCGGCCTGCCGGGGACCACGACGTGCGGCAGCGGTCGTGCGCGGATATCAGGGTGGGAACACTGTTATCCGCGCACGGGCGGCGGTAGCCGCGCTCGCTAGCCCAACGTGCCCGTCGCCATCACGCCGCCGTCGATGCGCACCGTCTCGCCCGTGATCCACGACGCCTCGTCGGAGACCAGGAAGCCGACCAGCGACGCGATGTCATCCGGGTTCCCCAGGCGCTTCATCGGATAGGCCGAGCTGACCTTCTCCTCGCCCTCCTCGTAGAGCGCGGTGGCGAACTTCGTCTTGACGACGGCGGGGGCGACCGCGTTGACGCGGATCGACGGGCCCAGCTGCCAGGCCAGCTCCTCGGTGAGCCGGATCAGCGCGGCCTTCGACGCGCCGTAGGCCGCGATCACGCCGGTGGAGCGCAGGCCCGCCGTGGACGCGAGGTTGATCACCACGCCGCCGTGCTCGCCCATCCACGCCTTGTAGGCCTCCTGCACGAAGCCCAGGGCCGCCACGACGTTGACGTCGAAGATCTTGCGGACGCCGTTCAGGTCCGCGGTCATGAGGTCGCCGTAGACGGGGTTGATGCCCGCGTTGTTGACGAGGATGTCCAGCGAGCCGAACGCCTCCACGGTCCTGGCGACGGCCTCGGCGCGGGACTCGTCCGACCCGGCGTTGCCCGGCACGGCCAGCACGCGCGACGCGTCGCCGCCCGCGGCCTTGGCCACGAGTTCCTCGGCGGCGGCGGCGAGCTGGTCGGGCTTGCGGGCGGTGATGGTCACCGAGGCCCCGCGGGTGAGCAGCTCGGCGGCGATGGCGTGGCCGATGCCGAGGCTTCCGCCGGTGACGAGTGCTGCCCTGCCGTTCAGACCAGCCGAGCCCGTGAGATCAGTCATGCCTGGACCCTACTTCGCGAATCGCGTGGCGTCGGCCGGTACTCTGGGCCACGTGATCCGGATCGAGTAGGCCGCCTCCCGTGCGGCCCACCCGTCTGTCCCCACCCGGAATACCTGGAGCTCCTCCGTGATCACAGCCACCGACCTCGAACTCCGCGCGGGCTCGCGCATCCTGCTCTCCGGCGCCACGATGCGCGTGCAGCCGGGCGACCGCATCGGCCTCGTCGGCCGCAACGGCGCCGGCAAGACCACCTCGATGCGCGTGCTCGCCGGCGAGGGCGAGCCCTACGGGGGCAAGGTCGGCGCGAACAGCCCCGTCGGCTACCTCCCGCAGGACCCCCGCGAGGGCGACCTCACCGTCACCGCCAAGGACCGCGTCCTGTCGGCCAAGGGTCTCGACGAGATGCTGCGGAAGATGGAGAAGGCCCAGACCGCGATGGCCGAGCTGGTGGACGGCAAGCAGAACGACAAGGCCGTGCGCGACTACGGCCGCATCGAGGAGCGCTTCTCCGCGCTCGGCGGTTACGCGGCCGAGAGCGAGGCCGCCCGCATCTGCGCCCACCTGGGCCTGCCCGACCGCGTCATGGAGCAGCAGATCGCCACGCTGTCCGGTGGTCAGCGCCGTCGCGTCGAGCTGGCGCGCATCCTGTTCGCCGCCTCCGACGGCGGCGGCGGGGGAGCGCCGAGCGACACCACGCTGCTGCTCGACGAGCCCACCAACCACCTCGACGCCGACTCCATCACGTGGCTGCGCGGGTTCCTGCAGACCCACACCGGCGGCCTCGTGGTGATCAGCCACGACACCGAGCTGCTGGCCGCGGTGGTCAACAAGGTCTGGTTCCTCGACGCCACCCGCGGCGAGGTCGACCAGTACAACATGGACTGGAAGCGCTACCAGGACGCGCGCTCCACCGACGAGAAGCGCCGCCGGCGTGAGCGCGCCAACGCCGAGAAGAAGGCGGCGGTTTTGCACACGCAGGCGCTGAAGATGGGCGCCAAGGCCACCAAGGCCGTCGCGGCGAAGAACATGGCCCGTCGGGCCGACCAGCTGCTGGCGGGCCTCGAGGACGTCCGCCAGAACGACAAGACCGGCCGTATCCGCTTCCCCGATCCCGCACCGTGCGGCAAGACGCCGCTCACCGCGGAGGGGCTGTCGAAGGCGTACGGCTCGTTGGAGGTCTTCACCGGCGTCGACCTGGCCGTCGACCGCGGGGCCAAGGTCGTCGTGCTGGGGCTCAACGGCGCGGGCAAGACCACCCTGCTGCGCATGCTGGCGGGCGTCGATGTCCCGGACTCCGGCGAGGTCGTGCCCGGTCACGGTCTGCGCACCGGTTACTTCGCCCAGGAGCACGACACCCTCGACATGGACGCCACGGTGTGGGAGAACATCCGCCACGCCTCGCCCGACACCCAGGAGCAGCAGCTGCGCACGCTGCTCGGGTCGTTCATGTTCTCCGGCGACCAGCTCAAGCAGCCCGCGGGCACGCTGTCCGGCGGCGAGCGCACCCGGCTCGCACTGGCCGGTCTGGTGTCCAGTGCGGCCAACGTCCTGCTGCTCGACGAGCCCACGAACAACCTCGACCCGGCCAGCCGCGAGCAGGTCCTCGACGCGCTGCGGCGCTTCACCGGGGCCGTCGTGCTGGTCACGCACGACTCGGGCGCGGTCGAGGCGCTGCACCCCGACAAGGTCATCGTGCTGCCCGACGGCACCGAGGACCTCTGGTCGGCGGAGTATCTGGAGCTCGTCCAACTGGCCTGATCGGACGATCCGGCCGGGACGATGATCACCCGATCGCACGCCGCAGTTGCGGCACACAGGGCCACATTCGACACGCATGAATGGCGATGTGCGCGTTCCATCGCCTCCTGGGGTGACGAGGAGATGGCGTCGGGGTGACGAGGCGGTGATCGGCGGACGGCAATGATCACCCGTCCGCGTGATCCATTCGGAGGAACCGCTCACCGATCATCGAGTGGATCTCCTGGTCCCGCGTCCGGACGTGGACGATCATTGCCGCACCGCCGGGCCGACCAGGCCCAGGGGCGTGTTTCACCAGGGGCAACGAAGTTTTGGAGGAGTCCGATGACGGACCTCAAGAAGGGTGCCCGAATCACCGGCACCCAGCGCGACAAGCTGGCCACCGACCTCAAGAAGAAGTACGAGAAGGGCGCCAGCATCCGGGCGCTCGCCGAGCAGACGGGCCGGTCCTACGGGTTCGTGCACCGGGTGCTCAGCGAGACCGGCGTGACGCTGCGCGGCCGCGGCGGAGCGACCCGCACCAAGAAGAAGTAGCGGCAACTACCCGGGGGTAACCTCCCGGACATGACTCAGGTGGACCCCGCTCCGGACCTCGACCTGCTCGCCCGAGGCGGGGTGACACTGCATGTGGAGGGCCCCCGGGCGACGATCACGCTGTCGCGCCCGGAGAGCCTCAACGCCCAGACCCCGGTCACGTGGGCCGCGCTGCAGTCCATCGGGGAGTCGCTGCCCGCCGACGTGCGGGTCGTGGTGGTCCGGGGTGAGGGCCGCGCGTTCTCGGCGGGGCTGGACAAGCGCGCGTTCACCGCGCGGGAGGTCGACGGTCTGCCCGGCATCAGTGCACTGGCCACCATGCCCGCCGAGCAGGCCGACACGACCATCGCGTCGTTCCAGGCGGGGTTCGCGTGGCTGCGCGATCCCGCCCGCGTCACGGTGGCGGCCGTGCAGGGGCACGCGATCGGGGGCGGGTTCCAGCTCGCACTGGCCTGCGACATCCGGATCGTGGCCGACGACGTGAAGTTCTGCATGGCCGAGACGGCCCTGGGCATCGTGCCCGACCTGGGCGGCACCTACCCGCTGGTGCACGCCGTGGGCTATGCGCGCGCGGTCGACATCTGCCTCACCGGACGCCGGGTCGGCGCGGAGGAGGCGGTCAGCAGCGGTCTGGCTCTGCGCAGCGTGCCGGTCGGGGAGCTCGACGCGGCCGTCGACGAGCTGGCGACGGCGCTGGTCAGTGCGGCTCCGAAGGCGGCCTCGGCCACCCTCGCGCTGCTCGCCGGCGTGGCCGACGGGCTGGACCCGGCCGCCGCCCTGGCGGCCGAACGCGCGGCGCAGGTGATCCGCCTGCGTTCCCTCGCCGCCGGAGAGGGCTGAGGACGCCCCCGGCCGTGATCGCCGCCGGTCGTCCCCACGGGGGCGGCGGTGTGCGGCGGACACCGGCGCCCACCGCACCCCGTCCCGCACCAGAACGGTGATCATGGCCCGGCGGCGGGGCCCGTCCGTGTGGCGGGGGTTTCCCCGGGCGGTGAGACTGGCCGCGTGGAGAGACCGTTCGGGATGTTGCGCGGGGTGGAGCGCGGGGCCACCGCCCCGCGGTCGGTGAAGAAGGGCACGATCCCGCGCATCTGGCGGTTCGCGGCCTCCTACCGGAACTGGCTGATCGCGTTCCTGCTGCTCACGGTGCTCTCCGCGGTGGTCGGGGTGGCCACGCCGGTGGTCGCGGGCCGGGTGGTGGACACCATCGTCAAGGGCGGCGGCACCTCCGCCGCCGCCGCGACCGTGGTGGGGCTGGCCGCCGGCATCGCCGCCCTGGCGATCATCGAGGCGTGCAACGGGCTGCTCACCCGCTGGTACTCGTCCCGGTTGGGCGAGGGGCTGATCGCCGATCTGCGCCGCGCGGTGTTCGGGCACGTGCAGACGATGCCGGTGGCGTTCTTCACCCGCACCCGCACCGGTGCGCTCGTCAGCCGCCTCAACAACGACGTGATCGGGGCCCAGTCGGCGATCACCACCACCCTGGCCAGCGTGGTCAGCAACGTCATCCAGCTGACCCTCGCCGTCGCGGTGATGCTGACGCTGGCCTGGCAGGTCACGCTGCTGGCCCTGGTGCTGCTGCCGATCTTCGTGATTCCGGCCCGCCGGATGGGCGTGCGGATCGCCGACCTGCGGCGCGAGGCCGCGGACCTCAACGCCGGCATCTCCAACCAGATGACCGAGCGGTTCTCCGCGCCGGGCGCCACGCTCGTCAAGCTGTTCGGCGACCCGGACGCCGAGCTGGCGGAGTTCGGCGAGCGCACCCTCCGGATCCGCGACATCGGGGTGCGTACCGCGATGGTCTCGCGCGTGTTCGTCACGGCGCTGTCGCTGGTCTCCGCGCTCGCCCAGGCCCTGATCTACGGGCTCGGTGGCTACCTGGCCGTCACCGGGCAGATCGAGGCGGGCACGGTCGTCACGCTCGCGCTGCTGCTCACCCGGCTCTACACGCCGATGACCGCGCTGGCCAACGCCCGCGTCGACGTCATGACGGCGCTGGTGTCGTTCGAGCGGGTCTTCGAGGTGCTCGACCTGCAGCCGATGATCACCGAGAAGCCGGACGCCCGCACGCTGCCCGACGGCCCGGTGTCGGTCCGCCTGCGCGACGTGCGCTTCGCCTACCCCAACGCCGAGGACGTCTCGCTCGCCTCGCTGGAGGAGGTGGCGGTGCTCGACCAGCGGCACAACGAGGAGGTGCTGCACGGCGTCGACCTCGAGGTGGGGGCCGGGCGGCTGCTGGCACTGGTCGGGTCGTCGGGGGCGGGGAAGTCGACCATCGCGTCGCTCGTGCCGCGCCTCTACGACGTCGACGGCGGCGCGGTGGAGCTCTCCGGCATCGACGTGCGCGACCTGACGTTCGCCTCGGTGCGCGGCGCCGTCGGCGTCGTCACGCAGGACGGGCACCTGTTCCACGACACCATCGGCGGCAACCTGCGCTACGCCGCCCCCGGCGCCTCGGACGCCGAGATCGTCGAGGCGCTGCAGCGGGCCCGGCTCGGCGAGCTGCTCGACGCCCTGCCCGACGGGCTCGACACGGTGGTGGGGGAGCGCGGCTACCGGCTCTCCGGCGGCGAGCGCCAGCGCCTGACGATCGCCCGGCTGCTGCTCGCGAAGCCCCGCGTCGTCATCCTGGACGAGGCCACCGCGCACCTGGACTCCGAGTCCGAGGCCGCGGTCCAGGAGGCGCTCGTGGAGGCGCTGGCGGGGCGGACGGCCATCGTGATCGCGCACCGGCTCTCGACGATCCGCGCGGCCGACCAGATCGCGGTCGTGGAGCACGGTCGGATCGTGGAGCGGGGCACCCACGACGAGCTGCTCGCCACGGGCGGGCGCTACGCGGTGCTGCACCGCACGCAGTTCGCCGGCCAGCATCTGGTCGGATGACGCTGGGCCGTCCGGCCCTGTCGACGTTACGCCTGGTCACGCTGGGCGTCGAGGGACCTACGCTGGGTCGATGACGGCGCCGGACCTCGTCCTCGACGACCAGCTCTGCTTCGCCCTGCACAGCGCGTCGCGGGCGATGACCGGGTGCTACCGGTCGCTGCTCGACGACATCGGTCTCACGTACAGCCAGTACGCGGTGATGCTGGTGCTGTGGGAGGACGAGACCGTCGCGCTGTCGGTGCTGTGCCGCCGGCTCCACCTCGACACGGGCACGCTCTCGCCGCTGCTCAAGCGGCTTGAGGCCCAGGGCCTGCTGGAGCGGCGCCGGCGCAGCGACGACGAGCGCATGATGCAGGTGACGCTGAGCGATGCCGGGCGGGCGCTGCGCGACCGGGCGGCGGGGGCGCAGGCGCGCGTCCGGGTCGCCACCGGGCTCACCGACGGCGCCCTCGCCGTCCTCCGCGGGGAGCTCACCGCGCTCGCGGAGCGGCTCAGGGCCGCCGACCTCCAGCCCTGACCGAAAGTGCAGGGCAGGTGCGCCGCGACACCGTTGTCCCGGCGCACCCACGTTTCAGGCGGCCTGCACGACCTGGGCGCGGTAGCTCTCGATGATCTCCATGAACTCCTTCTGCTCGGGCGCGGGCACGCCGAGGAAGTTCAGGGTGGCGGCGATCTCGATGGCGACGGCGTCGAACTCCCCGTCGGTGATCACGAGGCCGTCGTGGGTGAGGGTCATGTCCCGGCCGGGGTAGCACTTCGGCCCGCCGGCGGCCTCGATCGACCACGCCGTGACCAGGAACTTGTAACCCGGCGCGTTGGCGGGGTCGCCGTGGTGCGCGTGCACGGCCTCGTTGGCGTTCACCGCGACGTTGGCGAAGAGCCGGTCGACGAGCACGTCGACCGCACCCGCGATCGCGTACGTGCCGCCCAGTCGGTCGTAGAGGCTGCCCTCGGCCATGTCGGTCTCCCGCCGTCTTCGTCGATGAGGGGTGTGGCGGGGTTCACTGTCCGGGTTGCGCGCCGGGCACGTCAAGAGTGCACAACAGGATCTGACACGACCTATCTCCGGCGGACCGTCGCCTCCACCAGGTCGAGCACGGGGCCCATGTCGTCGGCGGGCAGGCCCATCGCGAGGTGGGAGATCAGGCCCTCCAGTACCAGCTCCAGGTACTGCGCGACCACCGCGACCGGGACGTCGTCACGCAGCGTGCCGGTCCGGGCCTGTCGCTCCAGGCGCTCGCGGGTGGCCCGGGTGAGCGCGGCGGAGTGGGCGCTCCAGCGCTCCCGGAACTCCGGTTCGGTGCGCAGCCGACGGGAGACCTCGAGCCGGGTCCCGAGCCAGCCCCGCACCCCCGACGGGTCGGCCACCAGCTCGCGCATCACCTGCACGAGCCCCTGTTCGGCGACGACGTCGGCCATGCGCCCGGCGTCCTGCTCGGCCAGCGCGAGGAACAGGGCGTCCTTGTCGCGGTAGTGGTGGAAGATCGCCCCCCGGGACAGGCCCGTGCTCTCCTCGAGCCTGCGTACCGTGGCCCCCTCGTAGCCGAAGCGGGCGAAGCAAGCCCGCGCGCCGTCGAGGATCTCCTGGCGCCGGGCGGCGAGCTGGTCGCTGCTGACGCGGGGCACACCGGTGAGCTTACCGGCCAACCAGACGTACGTACGTCTTGGGAAGGTCTTACGGCTTCATCACAGGACCCTCGGCCACCTCCTGCAATCGGCTTGCAGCGCGAGTAGCGTTCTCTCGCGTGACGCAGAAGCCGGGGGTCGCGGTGGTCGCCCAGGCGGTGACCGCCGCGGAGGACGCCGCCCCCGACGCCGGGCCGAGCGTGCTGCACGACTGTGCCGACGCCGAGGCCTACGTCGCGTCGGTGTGCTTCAAGCACGGCCCGCCGACGCTCGTCGGGGTCGAGCTGGAATGGCTGCTCCACGACGTCGCCCGGCCGGGACGGCCGGTGACGCTCGCGTCGCTCGCGGCGGCCCTCGGCCCCCACACCCCGCGCTCGCTCGACCCCGCGTCCCCCGCACGTCCGCTGCCGGCAGGCTCCGAGATCACCGTCGAGCCGGGCGGCCAGATCGAGATCGCGAGCCCCCCGCTCCCGGGTCTCCCCGACCTGGTGGGCGCCACCGTCTCCGACGCCGAGGTTCTCCACGGCCTCCTCGCCGCCCACGGGCTGCACCCCGAGTCCCGCGCGGCCGACGCGTCGCGTCCGCCGGTGCGGCTGCTGGACCTCCCGCGCTACCGCGCCATGGAGCAGGCCTTCGACCGGATCGGCACCTGCGGGCGCACCGCCATGTGCTCGACGTCCGCCGTGCAGGTCTGCGTCGACGCCGGGCAGGGCGCGGAGGTCGCCCGCCGCTGGTCGGCGGTGCACGCGCTCGGTCCGGTGCTGCTCGCCGCGTTCGCCAACTCGCCGACGCTCAACGGGCGGGACACCGGCTGGAAGTCGGCGCGGTGGATGAGCTGGCTGCAGGCCGACGAGGCGCGTACCGGGCCGCCCCCGGTCGCCGACGTGGACGCGCTCGACCCGGCCGCCGCCTGGGCCCGCCGCGTCATGGAGAGCCCGGTGCTGTGCGTCCGCCGCGACGACGGGTGGCTCGTCCCCGAGGCCGTCACGTTCGCCGACTGGGTGTGCGGCGGCCTGCCCGGGCCACCGCCCACCACCGCCGACCTCGACTACCACGTCTCCACGCTCTTCCCGCCCGTGCGCCCGCACGGGCACCTGGAGGTGCGCTACATCGACATGCAGCCCGGCCGCGGCTGGGCGCTGCCCACCGCGGTGCTCACGGCGCTGCTCGCCGACGGAGCGGTGCTCGACCGCGCCCGGGAGGCCTGCGAGCCCGCCCGCGAGCGGTGGGTGTCCGCCGCCCGCCGGGGGCTGGAGGACCCCGTGCTGGCCACGGCCGCGGCCGCGGTGTTCGAGCTGGCGGTGGCGCAGCTGCCGGCCGTCGGCGCGCCGGGCTGGCTGGTGGAGGACCTCACGACCATGACCGAACACCGTGTCCTGCGGGGCCTGTGCCCCGCCGACCTCCCGGAGGGAGAGAGTTGAGCCCCGATCTCCGCACGACCGTCGCCGACCTGCTGAGCGCCTCGCGCGCCCGGAGCACGGCGCTCACCGACGCCGTCGACGAGGCCGACCTCGTCGCCCAGCACTCGCCGCTGATGTCGCCGCTGGTGTGGGACCTCGCGCACATCGGCAGCCAGGAGGAGCTCTGGCTCGTCCGCGACGTGGGCGGGCGCGAGCCGCTGCGGCCCGAGATCGACGGCCTCTACGACGCGTTCCAGCACTCGCGGGCCAGCCGGGTCGCGCTGCCGCTGCTCACCCCGTCGGAGACCCGCCGCTACGTGGCCGAGGTGCGCGACAAGGCTCTCGACGCCCTGGCTCGCACGCCGCTCACCGGCCGCCGGCTCGTCGAGAACGGGTTCGCGTTCGGCATGATCGTGCAGCACGAACAGCAGCACGACGAGACGATGCTGGCCACCCACCAGCTGCGCACCGGGCCCGCGGTGCTGCACGCCGACCCGCCGCCGTCGGGCTCGCCGCTGCCCGTGCGGGAGGTGCTCGTACCGGCCGGTGGGTTCACGATGGGCACCTCCACCGAACCGTGGGCGCTCGACAACGAACGGCCCGCGCACGCCACGCACGTCGACGCGTTCTGGATCGACACGGCGCCCGTCACGAACGGGTGGTACGCAGAGTTCGTCGACGCCGGTGGGTACGACCAGCCGCGGTGGTGGAGCGAGGCGGGCTGGCGGCACCGCGTGGACGCCGGTCTGGTGGCGCCGCAGTTCTGGAAGCGTGACGGGTCGGGGCAGTGGTACCGGCGCACGTTCGGGGTACTCGCGCCGATCGTCGTGGACGAGCCGGTGGTGCACGTCAGCTGCCACGAGGCCGACGCCTTCGCCGCGTGGGCCGGCAAGCGCCTGCCCAGCGAGGCGGAGTGGGAGAAGGCCGCGCGGTTCGACCCGGTCTCCGGGCGGTCGCGGCGCTACCCGTGGGGCGACGAGGACCCCACGCCCGAGCACGCCAACCTCGGGCAGCGCCACCTGCGGCCCGCGCCCGTCGGCGCCTACCCGCGCGGGGCGTCGGCGCTCGGGGTGCACCAGCTGATCGGCGACGTCTGGGAGTGGACGTCGTCGGGGTGGCACCCCTACCCGGGCTACGAGACGTTCCCGTACCCGGAGTACTCCGAGGTGTTCTTCGGCGGCGACTACCGCGTGCTGCGCGGGGGCTCCTTCGGCACCGACCCGTCGGCGCTGCGATCCACGTTCCGCAACTGGGACCACCCGATCCGCCGGCAGATCTTCTCCGGCTTCCGGCTGGCCCGCGACGCTGCACCCGGGGACGTGCACTAGCGCGTGTGCCGCCACCTGGCCTACCTCGGACCGGCCGTGACGCTGTCGTCGCTGGTCCTCGAGCCGCAGCACTCGTTGCTGCGGCAGTCCTACGCACCCGCGGACATGCGCGGCGGTGGCACCGTGAACGCCGACGGTTTCGGCGTCGGCTGGTACGCCGGGGACGGGGCCGTCCGCTACCGCAGCGCGTCGCCGATCTGGTCGGACACGGCGTTCACGGCGCTGGCCGGGGTCACCTCCTCCACGGCGGTGCTGGCCGCGGTGCGGTCGGCGACCACCGGGATGCCCGTCACCGATACGGCCGCGGCGCCCTTCAGCGACGGGCGGTGGCTGTTCAGCCACAACGGCGTCGTCCGCGGCTGGCCGCAGGCGGTGGCCGCCCTGGCGGCGGCCCTGCCCGTCGTCGACCTGATGACGCTCGACGCCCCCACCGACGCCGCGCTGCTGTGGGCGCTGGTCCGGGACGGGCTCCGCGGCGGGGCCGACCCCGCGACGGTGCTGGCCGGCGTCGTCACCGCCGTGGCGGCGGCCGCCCCGGGGTCGCGGCTCAACCTCCTGCTCACCGACGGCGCGACGATCTGGGCCACCGCCTGGGACCACGCGCTGTCGGTCACCACCTCCGACGCGACGGCCCTCGTCGCGTCCGAACCCACCACCGACGCTCCATGGACCGAGGTGCCCGCCCGGCACCTGCTGGTGGCCCGCCCGGGTCGCCACCGCTTCACCACGCTCTGAGACAACGGGAGTCCGATGAGCAGCGCCCTTCTCGACATCCACCTGACCGAGCACGACGCCGACGCGGCCCTGCGGGCCGACGCGCGTGCCGGTCTCACCGCGAACCCCAAACAGCTGCCGCCCAAGTGGTTCTACGACGCGCGCGGCAGCGAGCTGTTCGAGCAGATCACCGGGCTGCCCGAGTACTATCCGACCCGCACCGAGCGCGCCCTGCTGGAGCGCAGCGTCGACGAGATCGCGGTCGCGTCCGGGGCCGACACGCTCGTCGAGCTGGGCTCCGGCTCGTCGGCGAAGACCCGCGTACTGCTCGACGCGTTCGCCCGCGCGGGCACGCTGCGCCAGTACGTGCCGCAGGACGTCAGCGAGTCGGCGTTGCGGCTGGCGATGGACGCGCTCGCCGTCGAGTACCCGGATCTCGAGCTGCACGGCGTGGTCGGCGACTTCACCAAGCACCTCGACCGGCTGCCCCGCGGCCGCCGCCGGATGGTGGCGTTCCTGGGCGGGACGATCGGCAACCTCGTCCCGGCCGAGCGTGCCGCGTTCCTCACCCAGCTCCGCTCGGTGCTGCAGCCCGGCGAGCAGCTGCTGCTCGGCACCGGTCTGGTGATCGACGAGAAGGTGCTCGTCGCGGCCTACGACGACGAGGCCGGCGTCACCGCGGAGTTCAACCGCAACGTGCTGCACGTGCTCAACCGCGAGCTGGACGCCGACTTCGCCCCCGAGGCGTTCACGCACGTCGCGGTCTGGGACGTCGAGCACGAGTGGATCGAGATGCGCCTGCGGGCGCAGCGGGCGATGACCGTGCACGTCCGCGGCCTGGACCTCACCGTCGAGTTCGCGGCGGGGGAGGAGATGCGTACCGAGATCTCCGCGAAGTTCCGGCCCGGTGGCGTGCGCGGGTGGCTGGAGGCCACGGGCTTCGAGTTCACCCGCAGCTGGACCGACCCCGACGCCCGTTTCGCGCTGACCCTGGCGACAGCCGTCTGACCCCCACCCCGCGAGTCGGCACTTCACAGCGCGCGAGTCGGCGCTTCTCCGAGGGCGAGTCGACGGTTTTCCGGGCGGAGGATGCGCGGGAACCTGCGCGACTCGCGGGCGGGAATCTGCCGACTCGCGGGGTGGGTAGGGTGCGTTTCGTGAGCAGCGGCGACTGGCGTGATGACGGGGTGCGGGTCATCCCGCCCGACGCACTGGACGGCAACACCCCGCAGACCCCCGGGATGGAGCGCGCCGCCGCCGTCACGCACGGGCGGGTGGGGGCGCAGAAGCTGTGGGCCGGCACCGTCACGATCCACCCGGGCGCCCGCACCGGGGCCCACCACCACGGTGAGCTGGAGAGCGTCATCTACGTGGTGCGCGGGCGGGCCCGGATGAAGTGGGGCGAGAACCTCGAGTTCACGGCCGAGGCCGGGCCGGGAGGGTTCATCTTCGTGCCGCCGTTCGTGCCGCACCAGGAGATCAACGCCCTCGACGACGAGCCGTTGGAGTGTGTGCTCACGCGCAGCGGGCAGGACCCGGTCGTCGTGAACCTGGACATCGACGGCGTCACCGATCCCGAGACCGTCGCCTGGGTCGATCCGGGTCACCCCGCGAGGCAGTAGTCCGGCAGGTCGATACCGCCGGCCTTGGCGAACTGCTTCTCCAGGATCCCGCGCATCGGCCAGCGGGTCATCGAGCGCATCGTGAGCGCGCCCAGGCGGATCGCGAGCGCGCTCGTCGGGGCGTACCCGCCGATGCCGCCGGGTGGCAGCTCCTGGCCGGTGGTGACGTAGGGCCGCAGGACCCGCTCGTAGCGGTCGAACGCGGAGTGGTGGTCCGCCCGGGCCGCCAGCTCGCCGGCCAGGACGTACGCCCCGACCAGCGCCAGGCTCGTGCCGAGTCCGGTGAGCGGGGTCGGGCAGTACCCGGCGTCGCCGAGTAGCACCACACGCCCGTTCGACCAGCGGTCGAGGTGCACCTGGCCCACCGAGTCGAACGCGAAGTCCGGTGCGGCGCGCATGGCGTCGAGCAGCCAGGGGACCTTCCAGCCGCCGCCGGCGAAGCGCTCGGCGAGCAGGTCCTTGTGCGCCGCGGCACCGGTGCGGGCGACGGGCGCCGAGCGGAACGAGAGCGACGCCTTGCTCTCGCCGGGCAGCCGCCCCGGCCGCAGCGAGGCCACACGGCCGCCGGGCAGGTTGTGCATCATGTACCAGCCGTCGAGGTCGCCGGCCGCCGGCGCGGTGAAGTAGGCGGTGTAGCACTCGAGCGGACGGACGCAGTCGGACTCCGGCCCGAACGCGAGCCGCCGGACCGCGGAGTGCAGCCCGTCGGCGCCGATGACGAGCCCGAACCGGCGCGGCGCGGCGTTCTCGAACGTGACGTCGACGCCGTGGTCGTCCTGGGTGATGCCGGTGATGGTGTCGTCGAAGAGGTACTCGACGTCGCCTGCGGCGTCGACCAGGAGCCGGCCCAGGTCGCCGCGCAGGATCTCGATCTCGGAGATGATCCCCTCCCCGCCGAACGCGTCGGCGGGCATGGTCGCGGTGATGCGGCCGCGCCCGTCGACGTAGGCGAGCCCGCGCTGGTCCAGCGAGACGGCCCGGGCCTCGGGCATCAGGCCCATCCGCTCGATGACGGTGCGGCCCGCCCCGCGGAGGTCGACGGCCTGGCCGCCGGGACGCAGTGCGGGTGCCCGCTCGACGACGGTGACGGAGTGCCCCTGCCGGCGTAGCCAGTACGCGATGGCGGGGCCGGCGATGCTGGCGCCGGAGATGAGTACCTCGGTGGTGTCCATGCGGGCTAGAGTACGTCGTACGCTAGAAAGCAGGCAAGCATTCGTGCAGGTCAGAGCGTTGTCTGCACTAGTGCAGGCCAGGACGCGGCGGGTTGAAAGCCGTGCGACCAGGCACGCAGGTGAACTAGTACACCGGAGGAATCGTGGTCGATCGTGAGGCGCCGCCCTACGCGCGGATCGCCGCGGAGCTGCGCGGGCGGGTCGAGCGGGGGGAGCTCGTGCCGGGCGACCGGATGCCCTCCACCCGCGAGATCAGCCGGACGTGGGGCGTGGCCATCGCCACCGCCACGAAGGTGATCACCGCTCTGCGTCAGGACGGGGTGGTCCGGACCGTGCCCGGCGTCGGTACCGTGGTCGCCGCGCCGAGCACCACCCGGCCGCCTCGTCGTCGCGCCGAGCCGGCGGCGGGCCTGACGGCCGGCCGGATCGTCGCCGCCGCGGTCGCGATCGCCGACGCCGAGGGTCTCGACGGGCTGTCGATGCGCCGGGTCGCCACCGACCTGGGGGCGGGGCCGATGTCGCTGTACCGCCACGTCGCCGACAAGGACGACCTGCTGCTGCAGATGATGGACGCGGTGATGCGGCAGGAGTGGCAACCGCCGGCGAGGCCGCCCGCGGGCTGGCGGGCCCAGCTCGAGCTGGCGGGGCGCACGCTCTGGACGGCGTTCCGGCGCCATCCCTGGCTGGCGCCCGCGCTGTCGCTGACCCGGCCCCAGCCGGTCGCCGGCGGCATGGCCTACACCGAGTGGGTGCTCACCGCCCTCGACGGCCTCGGACTGGACCTCCCGGCCATGTTCGACGTGCACCTGACGGTGTTCAACTACGCCCGCGGCACCGCGGTGAACCTCGAACCCGAGGCCGCCGCCCAGGCGGTGACGGGTCTGGACAACGAGCAGTGGATGGAGACCCAGGAGGCCGCACTGCGGTCGATCGTGGGCACCGGCGACTTCCCGCACTTCGAGCGGATCCTGTCGATGGACTTCGATCTCGACCTGGACGTGATGTTCGAGCGCGGCCTGGGCTACCTGCTCGACGGGCTGCGCGTGGCGCTCGACACCCCGAACCGGGGCGCCGTCCCGCCGCTGTAGTTGTACTGTGCTAACCGTTATAGCCGTACAACGATCGAGGTTCCCGTGCCCGACCTGAGCCGCCGCCGGCGGATGCTCGTCCTGGCCATCTGCTGTTCGAGCCTGTTCGTCGTGAGCCTCGACAACACGATCGTCAACCTGGCCCTGCCGTCGATCCAGCGGGACTTCGGCGCGTCGGTCTCGGCCCTGCAGTGGACCATCGACGCCTACACGCTCACCATCGCGTGCCTCCTGATGCTGGCCGGCTCCACCGCCGACCGGATCGGCCGCCGGCGGGTGTTCCAGACCGGGCTCCTGCTGTTCGGCCTGGGCTCGCTGCTGTGCAGCCTGGCGCCGGACGTCGGCTCGCTCATCGGGTTCCGGGCGCTGCAGGCGATCGGTGGCTCGATGCTCAACCCCGTGGCCATGTCGATCATCACGAACACGTTCACCGACCGGCGGGAGCGCGCCAAGGCCATCGGCGTGTGGGGCGCCGTGATCGGCGGGAGCATGTCGCTGGGCCCGGTGGTCGGCGGCGTCCTCGTCGACTCGGTCGGTTGGCGTTCCATCTTCTGGATCAACGTGCCGATCGTGCTGGCGGCCGTGGTGCTGGCCGCGCGGTTCGTGCCGGAGTCCCGGGCGCCGCGGGCGCGCCGGTTCGACCCGTACGGCCAGGCGCTGGTGGGGCTGGTGCTGGGCGGGCTCACGTTCGGGGTCATCGAGGGCCCCGGACACGGCTGGGGCTCCCCGCTGATCGTCGGATGCTTCGTGGTGGCCGTGGTGTCGGCGGTGCTGCTCGTCGTGGTCGAGTCGCGGCGTCGCGATCCGCTCATCGATCCCCGGTTCTTCCGCAGCGCCCCGTTCTCCGCCGCCACCGTCACGGCGGTGGCCGCGTTCGCCGCCCTGGCCGGGTTCCTGTTCCTCAACGCGCTCTACCTGCAGGACGTGCGCGGGTTCAGCCCGCTGCACGCCGGCCTGCTGACGCTGCCGATGGCCCTGATGGCGGGCCTGCTGCCGGTGGTCTCCGGTCGGCTCGTCGCCAGCCGGGGCCCGCGCATCTCGTTGCTCGCCGGGGGAGCGGGACTCACCCTCGGCGCGCTGATCCTGCTGATGACGATCGAGGCCGACACCCCGATCGGCATGCTGATCCTGGCCTACGCCGTCTTCGGCATCGGGTTCGGCATGATCAACGCTCCGATCACCAACACGGCCGTCTCCGGCATGCCGATCAGCCAGGCCGGCGTGGCGTCGGCCGTCGCGTCGACGAGCCGCCAGGTGGGCTCGGCGCTGGGCGTCGCGGTGCTGGGATCGCTGGTCACCGCGCGGATCAGCGGACCGATCACGACCGGCTTCGCCGACGCCAGCCGCATCGGCTGGGCTGTGATGGTGGGCTGCGGTCTCGTGATCCTCGTGCTCGGCGTTGTCGGGACCGGGAACTGGGCCCGTCGGACGGCCGCCGACACGGCGGAGCTGTTCGAGAGCCCCGCCCCCGAGCCGGTGGGGGCCCGGTGACGGACGGAGCCGCCCAGCGCGTGTGGGCGGCGATGCGCGCGCTCGTGACCGAGGACGACCGCCGCGCGGAGGTCTGCGCGGCACTGGGCATGAGCTTCTTCCGGATCAAGGTGCTGCGCCGCATCGCCGCCGAACCGACGACGGGCGGCCTGCTCGCCGAGCGGCTGGGCTCCGATCCGCCGTACGTCTCGGTGGTGGTCGAGGACCTCGTGCAGCGGGGCCTGGTCGTCCGCACGCCCGACGCCACCGACCGCCGGCGCAAGGTGCTGTCGGTGACGGCGGCGGGGGAGCGGACCGCCCGGGAGGCGGAGGCGCTGCTGGCCACGCCGCCCCGCGCGCTCACGGATCTCCCGGCCGAGCACCTGGCGGACCTGGACCGCGCCCTGGCGGGTGTCCTGGTGCCCTCGCCGGAGTCGTGAGCGGATATCGGTGCTCCCGCACCGATATCCGCTCACGATCGGGTCTTCCCCGATGTCAATGAAACATTGACGCCTTCGCAACGTCGTCGAAACGACGACATCACCGACGCCCGGAGAAACGAAACGGCGGGCGCCGCCGGCCGGAGCCGGGGACGCCCGCCGTCAGCGGAGCAGGGGGAGAGGTGCTACGCGCGCAGCATGCCGCGCAGCACGTACTGCAGGATCCCGCCGTTGCGGTAGTAGTCCGCCTCGCCGGGGGTGTCGATGCGGACGACCGCGTCGAACTCGACGACGGTGCCGTCGGCCTTCGTGGCCTTCACCGCCACGGTGCGGGGCGTGGAGCCGTCGTTCAGCTCGGTGATGCCGCTGATGTCGAACGTCTCGGTGCCGTCGAGGTGCAGCGACGTCGCCGACTCGCCCGCCGGGAACTGCAGCGGGATGACGCCCATGCCGATCAGGTTCGAGCGGTGGATGCGCTCGAACGACTCGACGATGACGGCCTTGACGCCCAGGAGCGCGGTGCCCTTGGCCGCCCAGTCACGGGACGAGCCGGATCCGTACTCCTTGCCACCCAGCACGACCAGCGGGATGCCGGCGGCCGCGTAGTTCTGCGCCGCGTCGTAGATGAACGACTGGGGGGCGTCGGCCTGGGTGAAGTCGCGGGTGTAGCCGCCCGAGACGTCGTCGAGCAGCTGGTTCCTCAACCGGATGTTGGCGAAGGTGCCGCGGATCATCACCTCGTGGTTGCCGCGCCGCGAGCCGAAGGAGTTGAAGTCTCCTCTGTCGATGCCGTGGTCGGTGAGGTACGTAGCCGCCGGGGTGCCGGGCTTGATGGCGCCGGCGGGGGAGATGTGGTCGGTGGTGACCGAGTCGCCCAGCAGGGCCAGCACCCGCGCGCCCGAGATGTCGACGACCGGCGACGGCTCCGGCGACATGCCCTCGAAGTACGGGGGCTTGCGCACGTAGGTGCTCTGCGCGTCCCAGTCGAAGGTCTTGCCCTCCGGCGTGGGCAGGCTCCTCCAGCGCTCGTCGCCCGCGAAGACGTCGGCGTAGTCCTTGGTGAACATCTCCTGGCTGATCGAGTTGTCGATCGTGTCCTGGACGTCCTTGGCCGACGGCCAGAGGTCCTTCAGGAAGACGTCGGTGCCGTGGGTGTCCTGGCCCAGGGGCTGGTTCTCGAAGTCGAAGTCCATCGTGCCCGCGAGGGCGTAGGCGATGACCAGCGGCGGCGAGGCCAGGTAGTTCATCTTGATGTCCGGGTTGATCCGGCCCTCGAAGTTGCGGTTGCCCGAGAGCACCGAGACGACCGAGAGGTCGGCCTCGTTGATGGCCGCGGAGATCTCGTCGGAGAGCGGGCCGGAGTTGCCGATGCACGTGGTGCAGCCGTAGCCGACGAGGTGGTAGCCGAGCTTCTCCAGGTACGGCCAGAGGCCGGCCTTCTCGTAGTAGTCGGTGACGACCTTGGAGCCCGGGGCCATCGACGTCTTGACCCACGGCTTGACCGTGAGGCCGCGCTCGACGGCGTTCTTCGCGAGCAGCGCCGCGCCGAGCATCACCGACGGGTTGGACGTGTTGGTGCAGCTGGTGATCGAGGCGATGACGACGGCGCCGTGGTCGAGCGTGAACTCGCCGCGGGTCTCGGAGACGACCTTCGTCGGCTTCGACGGGCGGCCCTCGCAGCCCTCGGCCGCGGAGAACAGCACCGGCTTCTCGTCGGCGCCGCTGCCCGGGGCGGGCGGGTCGCTGGCGGGAAAGGACTCCTTCTCCGACTCGTCGACGCCCACCGGGGCGCCCTCGGGGTCGTCGGTGTAGTCGTGCACCGACTTGCGGAACGCCGACTTCGCGTCGGTCAGCTCGATGCGGTCCTGCGGGCGCTTGGGGCCGGCGATGGACGGGACGACGGTGCCCAGGTCGAGCTCGAGGGTCTCGGAGAACACCGGCTCGCGCTTCGGGTCGTGCCAGAGGCCCTGCTCCTTGGCGTAGGCCTCGGTGAGCTCGAGCTGCTCGGTGGGGCGACCCGTCAGCTTCATGTAGCGGATGGTCTCCTCATCGATCGGGAAGATCGCCGCGGTGGAGCCGAACTCCGGGCTCATGTTGCCGATGGTGGCGCGGTTGGCCAGCGGCACCGCGCCGACGCCCTCGCCGTAGAACTCCACGAACTTGCCGACGACGCCCTGGCGCCGCAGCATCTCGGTGATCGTCAGCACGACGTCGGTGGCGGTGGCGCCGGCCGGGATCTCGCCGACGAGCTTGAAGCCCACGACCTTCGGGATGAGCATCGAGACGGGCTGGCCGAGCATGGCCGCCTCGGCCTCGATGCCGCCGACGCCCCAGCCCAGCACACCCAGGCCGTTGACCATGGTGGTGTGGCTGTCGGTGCCGACGAGCGTGTCGGGGTAGGCCTGCCCGTTGCGGGTCATCACGACGCGTGCGAGGTGCTCGATGTTGACCTGGTGCACGATGCCGGTGCCCGGGGGGACGACCTTGAACTCGTCGAACGCGCCCTGACCCCAGCGCAGGAACTGGTAGCGCTCCTTGTTGCGGCTGTACTCGAAGTCGACGTTGCGCTCGAACGCGTCGGGGGTGCCGAAGACGTCGATGATCACCGAGTGGTCGATGACCAGCTCGGCGGGCGCCAGCGGGTTGACCTTCGCCGGGTCGCCGCCCAGCTCGGTGACGGCCTCGCGCATGGTGGCCAGGTCGACGACGCAGGGAACGCCGGTGAAGTCCTGCATGATCACGCGGGCCGGCGTGAACTGGATCTCGGTGTCGGGCTCGGCCGTGGGGTCCCAGCCGGCGAGCGCGCGCACGTGGTCGGCCGTGACGTTGGCGCCGTCCTCGGTGCGGAGCAGGTTCTCCAGCAGGACCTTCAGGCTGAACGGCAGGCGCTCGGCGCCCTCGACGGCAGAGAGCCGGAAGATCTCGTGCTCGGCCCCGCCGGCCTGGAGCGTCCCCCTCGCGCCGAAGCTGTCTGTGCTGGTCACTCTGTGTCCTCCTGAAGCGGTGGTGGGCGCGTCGGTGGGTCTCGCGGGCGAGTCTCGCGCACCGGCTCCCGCCAGCACCGTGGACCCCCGTTGCCGCAAACAGTACGCTCGTACTGTGAAGACGTCGAGTCGGGGACGGCTACCCCATGTGGTGGAAATCGTCGATCCCCGCGTGTCCCGACCCGGCGGACGGCGGTCCGGCTGACAGAGTGCGGACGCTCGTCATGATCATGCGTCGGTGGGAGGCTCCGGGTGCGGCGGTACGGACGTCTCTGCGTGCTGGCCGTGCTCGTCGCGATGATCGGGATCATGCCCCCGCTGGGCCTCGCCGGAGTGCCCGGCACGGCCTTCGCGCAGCCCCCGACACCGCCGCCCCCGCCCAACCCGACCAACGGCGACCTGCAGCAGAGCAAGGCCACGGTCGCGCAGCGGGCCGCCGCGGTGGCGTCCCTGACCTCCCGGCTCGCGGGCCTCGACGCGAAGGTCGATGACCTCCACCTGCAGCTGACGGCGCAACAGGAGGTCGCCAACCAGGCCTTCGTCGACATGCAGAGCGCGCAGGCCGCCGCCGATGCCGCCAGCAGGAAGGCGGCCGACGCGCGTATCGCCACCGCGGCCGCCGGTAGCGCGATCGACAATGCCCGGGCCCAGCTCGACGCGTTCCTGGTGGCGCAGTTCCAGAACGGGCCCGACACGGGACCGCTCGGCCTGCTCACCAGCGCCACCGGCCCCCAGGACCTCATCGACCGGGCGGGCCTGGCCAACGTGGTCGCCGCCCAGCAGCAGCAGGCACTGGACAGCATGGAACGGGCGCGGGTCGCCAAGGCCAACGCCGACTCGCTGGCGCGCGCCGCCGAGGACGACGCGCGGGCCGAGGCGGACCGCGCGACCCGGGCGAAGACGGCCGCCGACGGGGCGGTCGCCACCGTCCAGGCCCAGACCCGCGCGCAGATCGCACAGCTGCAGCAGGTGCAGGCCCAGCGCGACGACGTGAACCGGCAGCTCGGTGCGGCGGAGGCCGCGGACGCCGGCCTGCGCGACCAGCGCGCCCGTTTCCTCACCTGGCAGCAGCAGCAGGCCGAGGCCGAAGCCGCCCGGCAGCGCGCCGCGGCCGCCGCGGCCGCCGCCAGGGTCGCGCAGGCGGCCCCGTCCGGTGGCCCCGCTCGCGCCCCGGTCCGGGCCTCCGGCTCCGTCGCGACCGTGATCGACCGGGCGATGTCGCAGCTCGGGGTGCAGTACGCCTGGGGCGGTGGCACGCGGTCCGGTCCGTCCCGCGGCATCCGCGACGGCGGCGTCGCCGACAGCTACGGCGACTACAACCGCATCGGGTTCGACTGCTCCGGCCTGATGATCTACGCCTTCGGCGGTGTCGGCATCTCCCTGCCGCACTACAGCGGCTACCAGTACACCTCCGGCCAGCAGGTGCCGGTCTCGCAGCGCCGGCCGGGTGACATGCTCTTCTACGCCGAGGGCGGCGCGATCGGGCACGTCGCCCTCTACATCGGCGATGGCCGGATGATCGAGGCGCCCTACTCGGGCAGCGCCGTCCGCGTCGTGCCGATGCGCTACGGGGGGCTCATGCCCTACGTCACCCGGATGCTCTGAGGCGCCCTTTCACCGTCGTCATACGGGACGCGGTGTCAGATGGCCGCGTGAGCGTCGACGAGTCCGTCCCCAGCCCGGCCACCGAGGGCGAGCGCCTCGAGCGCGTCGTCTTCGAGATCAAGCGCGTCATCGTCGGGCAGGACCGCCTGGTCGAGCGGATGCTCGTCGGCCTGCTGGCCAAGGGCCACCTGCTGCTGGAGGGCGTGCCCGGCGTCGCGAAGACCCTGGCCGTCGAGACCGTCGCGAAGGTCGTCGGGGGCTCGTTCTCGCGCCTGCAGTTCACCCCCGACCTCGTGCCCGCCGACATCCTCGGCACCCGGATCTACCGCCAGGGCCGCGAGGAGTTCGACGTCGAGCTCGGCCCGGTGGTGGCCAACTTCGTGCTCGCCGACGAGATCAACCGCGCGCCGGCCAAGGTGCAGTCGGCCATGCTCGAGGTGATGGCGGAGCGGCACCTGTCGATCGGCGGCAGGACCTTCCCGATGCCCGATCCCTTCCTGGTGCTGGCCACCCAGAACCCCATCGAGAACGAGGGTGTCTACCCGCTGCCCGAGGCCCAGCGGGACCGGTTCCTCTTCAAGATCATCGTCGAGTACCCGGGCGTGGAGGAGGAGCGGGAGATCGTCTACCGGATGGGCGCCGAGCCGCCGGTGGCCACCCAGGTGATCGACCCCGCGGAGCTGGTGCGGCTGCAGGGGGTGGCGTCGAGGGTGTTCGTGCACCACGCCCTCGTCGACTACGTGGTGCGCCTGGTCGTCGCCACCCGGACGCCGGCGGAGCACGGCCTGGCCGACGTCGCCGGCTGGGTGTCCTACGGCGCGTCCCCGCGCGCCACGCTCGGCATCGTCGCGGCGGCCCGGGCCCTGGCCCTGGTGCGCGGGCGCGACTACGTGCTCCCGCAGGACGTGCTGGACGTGGCCCCCGACGTGCTGCGCCACCGCCTGGTGCTCTCCTACGACGCCGTGGCCGACTCGGTGCCGATGGACCACATCATCTCCCGGGTGCTGGCCACCGTCCCGCTCCCGCAGGTGACGGCCCGCCCGGCCCAGTACACGGCCGCCGGCCAGCCCGGATGACGCCAGTAGCCAACCCGCCCTCCTTCCGGGACGGGCGGATGGAGGCCTCGCTGCGCGCGCTCGAGCTCACCGTGCGCGGGCGGCTCGACGGGCTGCTGCAGGGCAACCACGTCGGGCTCGTGCCGGGCCCGGGCAGCGAGCCGGGGGAGGCGCGCGCCTACCAGCCCGGCGACGACGTGCGCCGGATGGACTGGGCCGTCACCGCCCGCACCACCGAGCCGCACGTGCGCCAGACCGTGGCCGACCGCGAGCTGGAGACGTGGGTGGTGCTCGACCTGTCGCCCAGCCTCGACTTCGGCACCGCCACCTGCGAGAAGCGCGACCTCGCCATCGCCGCGCTGGCCGCCGTCACCCACCTCACGCGCGGCGGCGGCAACCGGGTCGGGGCCGTCGTCGCCACCGGGGAGAGGACGGTGCGCCTGCCGGCGCGCGGGGGGCTCACCTACGCCCGCGGGTTGTTGCGGACGGTCGCGGCCACCCCGCGGGCGCCGGAGGGCACCCGCGGCGACCTCGCCGCGGCGATCGAGCAGCTGCGCCGACCGCCCCGGCGGCGCGGCCTGGCCGTCGTGATCTCCGACTTCCTCGGCGAACCCGACTGGGAGCGGCCGCTGCGCGCGCTCTCGGCCCGCCACGAGCTGCTGGCGATCGAGGTGCTCGATCCCCGGGAGCTGGAGCTGCCCGACGTGGGCACCGTCGTGCTGGCCGACCCCGAGACGGGCCGCCAGCGCGAGGTGCAGACCACGCCGCTGCTGTGCCGCGAGTTCGCGGCCGCCGCGTCCGAGCACCGCGACCGGGTGGCCACCGCGCTGCGCCGCTCCGGTGCCGCGCACCTGACGCTGCGCACCGACTCCGACTGGATCGCCGACATCGTGCGCTTCGCGCTGGCGCGCAAGCGGGCGTGGTCGGGGGGAGGACGGTAGATGTTCTCCCAACCCTGGTGGCTCCTGGGGCTGCTCGTGGTGGCCGCCCTCGTCGTCGCCTACGTCGTGCTGCTGCGCCGCCGGCGCCGTGACGTCGTCAAGTTCACCAACCTCGCCCTGCTCGACTCCGTCGCCCCGAAACGGCCCGGCTGGTACCGCCACGTGCCCGCGGCGGCGCTGATGGTGGCGCTGGCCGTCCTGACCGTGGCGCTGGCCGGCCCGCAGGCGGAGGCGAAGGTGCCGCGCAACCGCGCCACCGTGCTGCTGGTGATCGACGTGTCGCTCTCCATGCGCGCCACCGACGTCCAGCCGAGCCGTCTCGCCGCGGCCCAGGCCGCCGCCAAGGCGTTCGCCGACCAGCTCACGCCGGGCGTCAACCTCGGGCTCGTGTCGTTCGCGGGCACGGCGGCCGTGCTGGTCTCGCCGACGGTGGACCGCGAGCCGGTGAAGCGCGCGATCGACGGTCTCAAGCTGGCGGAGGCCACGGCCACGGGCGAGGCGATCTTCGCGGCGATGCAGTCGGTGGAGACGTTCTCCCAGGCCCTGGCCGGTGGCTCCGCCGACGGGCCGCCGCCCGCGCGGATCGTCCTGATGAGCGACGGCGGGCAGACGGTGCCCAGCGGGCCGGACGCCAAGAACCTGCCACGCGGTGGTTACACCGCGGCGCGGGCCGCGGCGCAGGCCAAGATCCCGGTCTCCACGATCTCGTTCGGCACCGACTACGGGTCGATCGAGCTGGACCCCGACAAGCCGCCGGTGTCCGTCGCGGTCGACGACGACTCGCTGCGCACCATCGCACAGCTCTCCGGCGGCCAGTTCTACAAGGCCGCGAGCGAGCAGGAGCTGCGGCAGGTGTACTCGCAGCTGGGGGAGCAGATCGGCTACGAGGTGCGGCAGGTCGACACCAGCCGGCCGTGGCTGGCCGGGGGAGCACTGCTGCTCGTCGTCGGGCTCGGCTCCGGGATCGTCCTCGGGAGGCGCTTTCCGTAGGGTTGCGCCCCATGGGACCCAAAGAGGGTGGACGCAGCGTGCTGGTGACCGGAGGAAACCGCGGGATCGGGCTGGCGATCGCCACCGCCTTCGCCGCGCAGGGTGATCAGGTGGCGGTGACGCACCGGGCGCCTGTCGACGGCCTGCCCGGTGAGCTGCTGCCCGTGCAGTGCGACGTCACCGACGTCGACGCCGTCGATGCCGCGTTCTCGGAGGTCGAGGACAAGCACGGCCCGGTGCAGGTGCTGGTGTCCAACGCCGGCATCACCGACGACGGGCTGCTCATGCGGATGAGCGAGGACTCCTTCACGAAGGTGATCGACGCGAACCTCACCGCCGCCTACCGGGTGGCCAAGCGGGCCTCGCGCGGCATGCTCAAGGCCCGCGGCGGCCGGATGGTGTTCGTCTCCAGCGTCGTCGGGCTGCTGGGCTCGGCCGGCCAGGTCAACTACGCGGCCTCCAAGGCGGGCCTGGTGGGCCTGTCGCGGTCGATCGCCCGCGAGCTCGGCTCCCGCGGCATCACCGCCAACGTGGTGGCGCCGGGGTTCGTCGACACCGACATGACCCGCGCGCTGCCCGACGCCCGGCGCGAGGAGATCCTCAAGCAGGTGCCGCTGGGCCGGTACGCGACCGTCGAGGAGGTCGCCGCCGCCGTCACGTGGCTCGGCTCGGACGCCGCCGGATACGTGACGGGCGCGGTGATCCCGGTCGACGGCGGACTGGGCATGGGTCACTAGCGTCCCGGCGGGTCCGGGGCGCTCCACTAAGGTCACCTTTCATGGGACTTCTCGAGGGCAAGCGCCTGCTCATCACCGGTGTGATCACCGACGCGTCGCTCGCGTTCCACGCGGCCAAGGTCGCGCAGGAGCAGGGCGCGCAGGTGGTGCTCACCGGTTACGGACGCATGCGGCTCGTGGAGCGCATCGCGCAGCGGCTCCCGCAGCCCGCGCCGGTGGTGGAGCTCGACGTCTCCGACCAGGCGCAGCTCGACTCCCTCGTCGAGCGGGTCTCCCCGCACCTGGGCGACGCCCCGCACCTCGACGGCGTGCTGCACTCGATCGGCTTCGCCCCGCCGTCGTGCCTGGGCGAGGGGGCGTTCATGAACGCGCCGTGGGAGGACGTGGCCACCACCATCCAGGTGGGCGCGTACTCGTTCAAGTCGCTGGCCACCGCGCTGCTGCCGCTGATGGGTCCGGGTGGCTCGGTCGTGGGCATGGACTTCGACAACCGCCAGGCGTGGCCCGCGTACGACTGGATGGGCGTCGCGAAGTCGACGCTGGAGTCGGTCTGCCGCTACCTCGCCCGTGACCTCGGCCCCCAGGGCATCCGGGTCAACCTCGTGGCCGCCGGCCCGGTCAGGACCATGGCCGCCAAGTCCATCCCCGGCTTCGCCGCGTTCGAGGACGCCTGGGACGGCCGCGCCCCGCTGGGCTGGGACGTCACCGACCCGGTGCCGGTGGCCAAGACGGTGTGCGCGGTGCTGTCGGACTGGCTGCCCGTCACCACGGGGTCGATGGTGATGGCCGACGGAGGGTTCCACGCGATCGGCGTGTGACTCACGGCGGGAAGGCCCGGTCGCGGCGCCGGGCCACCGCCGCCGGGACCGGCGGATCGACGACGTCGTCGGCGCACGGCAGGTAGTTCCGGTGCCGGGAGGCACGCACAGCCACCCCGCTCCCGAGGCCGTTTCGGGGAATCGGTGGGAGGATCATCGGCGTGCACTCCACGGTCGACGCCCTGCTCGTCCTGTCCTTCGGTGGCCCGGAGGGCCCCGACGAGGTCCGCCCCTTCCTCGAGAACGTGACCCGGGGGCGGGGGATCCCGCCGGAGCGGCTCGACGCCGTCGAGGAGCACTACCAGCACTTCGGCGGCGTCTCCCCGATCAACGCCCGCAACCGCGAGCTGATCGCGGCCGTTCGGGATCGCACCGACCTGCCCGTCTACTTCGGCAACCGCAACTGGCACCCGCTGGTGGAGGACACCCTCGCGTCGATGGTGTCCGACGGCGTGCGGAACGCGCTCGTGTTCGCCACGAGTGCGTACGGGGGCTACTCCGCCTGCCGCCAGTACGACGACGACATCGCCCGCGCCCGCAAGGCCGTCGGTGACGCCGCCCCGCAGCTGACCAAGCTGCGCCACTTCTTCGACCACCCCGCGTTCGTCGCCGCCAACGCCGACGCCGTGCGCGCCGCTCAGGCCGAGGTCGCGCCGGGCGCGCGGCTGGTGTTCACGGCCCACTCCATCCCGACGTCCGCCGACGCCGCGGCCGGTCCTCCCGAGGAGGGCGGCCACCGCTACTCGAGGCAGGTCGCCGAGGCGGCCCGGCTGGTGGCGGCCGAGGTCGGGGCGGCGGAGTACGACGTGGTGTGGCAGTCGCGTTCAGGCCCCCCGCAGGTGCCGTGGCTGGAGCCCGACATCGTCGACCACATCGACGCCCTCCACGCCGCCGGCGTCACGGACGTGGTGATCTCGCCGGTCGGCTTCGTCTCCGACCACGTCGAGGTGGTGTGGGACCTCGACAACGAGGCGAAGGAGCGGGCCGCCGAGCTGGGCATGGGCTTCGCGCGGGCCGCCACCGCCGGGCCGGACCCGCGGTTCGCCGACATGGTGGTGGAGCTGATCGACGAGCACCGCCACGACGGCGCGCCCCGCCGGTTGAGCGAGGTCCCGGGCGCGGGCTGCACCGTCAACGGTGCGCCGTGCGCGGTGGACTGCTGCCTGCCGCCGAAGCGCCGGGGCCGCCCGGCCTCCTGACGCCGCGCCCGCCTCCGGGGCGGGAGCGCGGGCTACTCCGGGACGGCCGTGTACGCCGCCGTGGTGCGCTCGGCCGCCGCGCGGGCCGCCCCGGGGTCGGTGCCCGCAGCCGCGCTCGCCTCGCCCCAGGCCGTGCTCGCCGCGGTGATGAACCGGAGGCCGTCGGGGGAGGCGAACCAGGCCAGGGCCTCGGCGGGGTCGACGGTGACGCCGCCACCGGTCAGGTGCAGGTACAGGCCGATGAACGCCATGTCGTAGCCCAGGCCGACGGCGCCGGGCCCGAACTGTGCCCACAGCTCGTCGTCGACGTGGGCGATGTGCTCGAGCTCGAAGCGGGCGCCGTCGGACGTGGGGGAGACGCGGACCTCGATCCAGCTCACCTGCCCGCCGTACTCCCAGGTCGCGGAGAACGCGGTGGGCGGGTCGCAGGTGAGGACGGTGCCGTTCGCGTTGCCCTCCAGCTGGTACTGCCCGCCGACCCGCAGCTCGCCGCTGACCGGCAGGAACCAGCGCGGGATCCGCTCGGCGTTGGTGCAGGCGTCCCAGAGGTCGTCGGCGTCGGCCTTGTAGGTCTGGCTGATCGTGACCGTCCGGGCCTCACCGGCGTCGAGGGTGCGGGAGCCGACCGCGCGGGAGACGGCGTTGATCTGGTGGGTCACGTCGATCATGAGGGGTGGTCCTTTCGTCGGCGGCCGCGGGCCAGCTCGGTGGCCAGCGCGTCCAGGTGCGGGGTCCAGAAGCGGCGGAACGGGTCTAGCCAGGCGTCGACGTCACGGAGCGGCTCGCTGCGCACGGCGTAGAGCCGTCGTGTGCCCTCCGGGCGAACGGTGGCGAACCCGTTGTCCCGCAGCACCTTCAGGTGCTGGGAGACCGCGGGTTGGCTGATCCCGAACTCGTCGCGGATCGTGGTGGTGAGCTCCCCGGAGCTCTGCTCGCCGGCCGCGAGCAGCTCCAGGATCCTGCGGCGGACCGGATCACCGAGGACGTCGAACGCGTGCACCCGGCGACTATAGAAGTAGAGGCTTATACAAGTCCAGCTTTTATCTTTCGGCCGCTGCCGGCCCGGGGTGTCCTCGCCGCGAGCAGGGCGCAGACGTTGCCCGGCGGGACGAAGTACGGCCGGCGGGTGCGCTTGATCGTCTCGGTGGTTTCCGGGTCTGCCTCGTGCGCCAGGCGGCGCACCTCGCGGCGGACCTCCTGCTGCCAGGCCGGCAGCGCGTCGATGTCAGGTGGGATCAGGAGGGACGTCGACGCCGGCTGCCGCTTCCCGACACGCCTGGGCCACCGCGGCGGCGACGGCGTCCGCGGCGGTGGTGTCGCGGGTGCGCAGGCCGCGGTCGTAGTGCTGGGTGGTGGCGATCGTCGCGTGGCCGACGTCGGCCTGCACGTGCTGGATACGGGCGTCCTGCTCGAGCGCGATGGTGACGTAGGCGTGGCGCAGGGCGTGCGGGTGCACGCGGTCGGCCACCCCGTCGAGCTCGGGGCCGGCGGTGGCGGCGATCCGGCGCAACCGGGTGTAGAGGTCCACCCGTGAGCAGCGTCCGCCCTCGCGGGTGGCGAGCATCGGCTCGGAGCCCGCGGTGGTACGGCCCCGGCGGGCGGGGGTGGCGGCGCCGTCGTGACGGTCGCGTTCGGTCAGGTACGCGCTGAGCGCCTCGCCCACGAGGGCGGTGACGTAGACCTCCCGGTGCAACCCACCCTTGCCGAGCACCCGCAGCACGTCGTCGCCGCCGGATCGGCGCAGGTCGGCGCGGTCCAACCCGGTGATCTCCGAGATGCGCAGGCCCAGCGTCAGCAGCGCGACGAACGCGACCTCGCGCCGGGCGTAGAGCTCGGCGCGGCGCCCGCGCACCGTCGGCCGCGCCGCGGAGCTGAGCAGGGCCGCGACCTGCCCGGCCGTGAGCCGCACGGTGGGGGAGGCGTCGCGGGCGCCGGCGGTGAGCCCGAGCCGCGCCCGGTTGAGGGCGGCGGGGTTGGCGGCCACCACCCCGGTCTCGGCGAGGTGGCCGTAGAGGGCCGACAGCGTGGAGAGCATCCGCTGCCGGGTGCGGCGCTGGGCCCCGGCGGCGTCGAGGGCGTGCAGCCATGCCTTCACATGGGTGCCCGTGGCGGCACGGGGGTCGAGCGGGATGCGGGCACACCAGCGGAACCAAGCCAGGTCGTGCAGCGGCCCGGCCGGTGCGGCGGGCGGGCGCCGGGCCGACGGCACCGGGGCCCGGTCCACCCACGAGACCGGCAGACCGAGCGCGTAGGCGTAGGTGCGGCGGGTGCCGGCGTTGGCGTACTGGGAGAACCAGTCGGCGAGCTGGGCGCGCAGCGCGTCGGGATCGTCGACGCCGGGCCAGTCGACGGGCTCGACGGGGGCGGGCAGCGACTCGAACACCGCCAGCGCGTCGGCGCTGCTCACCCCAGCGTGACCGGCAGCGCGTCCGTGCCGAAGACGAACGACAGCTTGCGGTAGGTCAGGTCGTCGGTGGCGAGCGCGATGGCGGGGAAGCGGCGCAGCAGCTTCGGGTACGCGGTGCGCAGCTCCATGCGGGCGAGCTCGGCGCCGACGCAGCGGTGGATCCCGTAGCCGAAGGCGAGGTGCGGACGGGAGGCGCGCGTCGGGTCGAACCCCTCGAGGCCGGGTACGCCGTCGCGGTTGGCGCCGGAGAGGGAGCTCAGCACGATGTCGCCGGTGAGGATCTTCTGCCCGCCCACCTCGACGTCCTCGGTGGCGAAGCGGGGGAACGCGACCTGCACGACGGTGAGGTAGCGCAGCAGCTCCTCGACGACCGGGTCGATGGCGTCGTCGCGCTCGATCAGGGCGGTCCGCGTCTCCGGGTGCTGCAGCAGCACGATCGCGCCCAGGGCCAGCATGCTGGCCGTGGTCTCCAGGCCGCCGGTAAGCAGGCCGTCGGCCAGCCCCGCGAGCTCCTCGTCGGTGATGTCGTCGCCGTGGTCCTTGACCAGCATGCCGAGCATGCCGTCGCCGGGCTCGGCCCGCTGCCGCTTGACCATGTCGCGCAGGTAGGTCATCGACTCCGAGATCGCGCCGAGCGTGCCACCGACGCCGCCGAGCAGGTCGAAGCGGGTGGTGGAGAGACGCTGGAAGTCGGTCCGGTCCTCGTAGGGGACACCGAGCAGCTCGCAGATGGCGAGCGAGGGGATCGGCAGGGCGAAGCGCTGCACCAGGTCCACGGGGTCGCCGGACCGGGCGGCCTCGGCCATCTCGTCGAGCTGGCCGTCGACGATGGCGTCGATCCGCGGGGCGAGACGGCGCAGCCGGTGGCCGGTGAACTCCGGTGTGAGCATCTTGCGCAGGCGCGTGTGGTCGGGCGGGTCGGTGAAGCCCAGGCCGCCGGGGTTCTGGTCGGCGGTGATGCCGACGGTGCCCACGAGGTGGCTGAAGTCGCTGCTGAACGTGGTGGCCGCACCCAGGACGGCCCTGGACTCCGCGTAACCGGTGACGAGCCAGGCCCGCAGGCCCAGCGGAAGTTTGAGCTGACTGACCGGTTCGCGGGAGCGCAGCTCGCCGAGGTCGGCGACGGGATCGAGCCCGTCGCGCTGCAGCGGGACGAGAGCCGAGTCGGGAAGCATCGACAGCAGCGCGTCGGGCGATCCCTTCCCGCGCCGTCGCCACATCACGAGTCGTGCCAGGAGGTTGACGATGCGTCCGCGGGCCCCGCGCATGCCGTCGACTCTAGTCAGGGGCCTCTCCTGCCCCTCCCCTCGGTCAGCTGCTCACCAACGAAACGCAGGTTTCGCTGGTCGGGGTTGCGATAAACCATACAAAGAACCTGTTGTAGAGTTTGTCAACATGGAACCGATCTGCGGCTACAGCAAGTGCCGGGCCGAGCTCCCCGCACCGGGCCCGCAGGGCGGGCGGCGCCGCACGTTCTGCCGCGACACCCGCTGGGAGGGCGGCCGGACCTGTGCCCAGATGGCCCGGGCCGAACGCGACGCCCTCGACGCGCTGGGTCTCGACTCGTCCCGTGCCGCCTTCGGGCTCGACGCCGACCGGCTGCGCGAGCACGTCGACGCCGTCCGCGGGCCGGTCGCGGCGTTGACGGAGGCACTCACGCTGGTCACGGCCAGGATCGACGAGGTGGAGGCCCACGCCGTCGCGGCGGTGGAGGAGGCCAACCGGCAGGCCGCCGCGGCCGAGGCCACCCGGCTCGCCGCCGAGCAGGACCGCGACGCCGCCGTCGCCCGCGCCCGGCGCAGCGCCGAGGCGGCGGAGCGGTCGGCCGCCGAGCGGACCGAGGCGGTCGCCCGGGCGACCGCGGCGGCGCGTCAGGCGCTGGAGGCCACCGAGGCGTTGGGGGCGGCGCGCCAGCAGGCGGGGGAGGCGGTGGCCGCGCGGGAGATGATGGCCGCGCAGCTCACCACCGCGGAGGGGCAGGTCCAGGACGCCCGCCTGGGTGCCGAGCGGGCGGCGGCGGAGCGGGACGCCGCGCTCGCGGGGTCCGCTGCTCTCGCTGCGGACCTGGCCGACGCGACGCGCACCGTGAACACAGCCGACGCCGCCCGCGTGCAGGCTGTGGAGCAGGCGGCGGCCGCCGTCGCCGACCGCGACGCCGAACGCGCGGCGCGGCAGGGGTTGGCCGCGGAACTGGCGGCCGTCCGGGCCCGGGCCGAGGCCGACCGGGACCGTGACCGCTCCGACCTCGCCGGGCTGCGCGACGACCTGCGTGCGGCCCGGGCCCGGGAGGAGGGCGCGGACACGGAGCTGGTCGGTGTCCGGGAGGAGGTCGCCCGCCTGCGGCAGGAGCTGGACGCGTCCCGACCGGCCGCGGCGGAGCTGCGCGAGCTCATCAGCGCGGCCCTGGCCGACCGCGGCGGACCTCGGTGACGGCGCAGCCGCCACCCGGCCTCAGGACGATCGTGCGGGAACCACGGTGTGGTTGCGGTCGCCAGGGGGCGGAGACACCGTTAGCGTCCGCCAGATGTTCGAGGGGTTTCGAGACGACCGCGGTCGACACCGGCGACGCCGTGATCACCGTCCGCCACGCCGGGGCGGGGCCGCCCGTGCTGCTGCTGCACGGCTTCCCGCAGACCTCCGCCATGTGGCACCGGATCGCGCCCGCGCTGGCGCACGACCACACCGTCGTGGTCGCCGACCTGCGCGGCTACGGCGACTCGTCGCGCCCGTCGGCGGGTGCCGACCACGCCGGCTACTCGTTCCGCGCGATGGCCGCCGACCAGGTGGCGGTGATGCGGGCGCTGGGACACGAGCGGTTCGCGCTGGTGGGGCACGACCGCGGGGCCCGCGTCTCGCACCGGCTCGCGCTCGACCACCCCGACGCCGTCACGCGCCTCGTGCTCATCGACATCCTGCCCACGCTGCACGTCTACGAGAACGTCGACCGCGCGCTGGCCACGGCCTACTACCACTGGTTCTTCTACATCCAGCCCGAGCCGGTGCCGGAGACCCTGATCGCCGCCGACCCCACCGGCTACCTGCACTCGCTCCTCGGTGGCTGGGGGAGCGGGCTCGACGCGTTCGACCCGGCGGCCGTCGCCGAGTACGAGCGCTGCTTCGCCGACGCCGACGCCCGGCACGCGATGCTGGAGGACTACCGCGCCGGAGCGTCGGTCGACCTGGAGCACGACCGCGCCGACCTCGACCGCCGCGTCGCGGCCCCGAGCCTCGTCGTGTGGGGCGGGCGCGGGGTGGTCGGCAACCGCCCCGTCGACCCGCTGACGGTGTGGCGGGAGCGGATCGCCGACGTGCGCGGTGCCGTCGTCGACGCGGGGCACTTCCTGGTCGAGGAACGCCCGCAGGAGTCGCTCGACGTGCTCGCCGCGTTCCTGCGGGACCCATGACCGGTCACTGCTCGATCATCGCCACGTCGTGCGCGTGGCGGTGGGGAACTGCCGTGTGCCCTCGATTTTCTGCGGCCCAGGGTCAGCGCGTGGGTGACGACGCCGGGGCGCACAGCGCGTCGAGACGCCCGAGGTCGGGAGCTCACAGCGCCAGGCCGCCGACCAGCAGGACCTGACGCAGGACGGCCCAGCGCCGGCGCCGCCACCGCGTGCGCCGGCTCGTGCAGTGTGATCATGACGAGCAGCGCGAGCGCGAACGCCGGCGTCGATCCCCCCGGCGTCGATCCCCCCGGCGTCGATCCACAGTGGTCATGGGCCGGACGCTGACCAGGGCAGCGGCGGCGCACATCCACCGACGGGTGGGGTCAGACCATCGGGCTGCTGGCCAGCACGCGCACGGCCTCGGCCACGGCCGCCCGGCGGGCGACGCGGACGGCGGTCTCGATGGGCCGCAGGGCATCCCGGCGGGCCTGGGCCGCCGACGCCGACAGCGCCCCGTCGGGTTCGTCGACCGAGGCGGCGGCGAGGATGGCCTCCACCTCGTCGGCCTGCTGCAGCACGCGCAGCGGCTGGCCGGGCATGCCGGCCGGCCACAGCGACTGCGGGCGTCGGCGCAGGCTGGCGGCGATCTCCTCGCGCACCCCGGGCCGGTGCCGCGCGACCCCCAGCGAGGTGAGCACCGACGTGGAGCGCCGCACCTCCTCGCGCAGGTCGCGCTCGGCCTGGCTCAGCGCCACGAACTCCGGCACCGGCCCGGGCTCGGGCACGGGGTAGACGGTCCAGCGCAGCACGCCGTCGGCGATCTGGGTGGGCACGATCCCGACGCCGGCGTCGACGAACAGCACGCCCTCGCCCGCGGCGGTGGCCTCCCGGCTGAAGATCCCGGGACCCGGCAGGCCGCGCACGTCGCCGGGGGCGGGCAGCACCAGGCGCGCGGGGGTTCGCGGCGCGGCCCGGCGCAGCGCGGCCAGCAGGAACATCAGCGACGACACCGGCGAGCCCGGCTCGGGCAGGTCGGTGGCCGCGGCCGTGTCGGGATCGGCGGCCTGCACGTCGTGCGCCTCGGCCCACGGCGCGAGCGCGTCGAGGACGTCGTCGGGCGCCGCGGCGCCGGCCAGCCAGGCCGATGTCCACACGGTGAAGGTCGCGGAGGGGCAGGGCACGGCGCCAGGCTAGCCACGTCCGGGGCGGACGGCACTCCCGCCGTGCGGGTGACGACGGCCACGTTGCGTCACCCCGGACCGGGATGCGTGTCGGTGCCACAGCGACGGGAGACGTCCCGGTACAACTGCCCGGTGACGACGCACGACTACCGCGGGGTCTTCGACACCGACGGCGTTCGCAGGCCGACGAAACGTGCGATCCCCGAGGTCGCGGCCGAGGTCGGGCTCGTGGTCGAGGACCCGGCCAGCGGCTTCTGCGGGGCCGTCACCACCGCGAACATCCGTGACGTCACCCTCGAGGACCGCCACGGTCGGCAGCGCGTGTTCCCGCTGGTCCCGGCCGGGTTCATGGTCGACGGTGCGCTGGTGACGCTGGTCCCGGCCGCCCGCGTCGGGGTCGGGCGGGGCGACGGCAGAGCACCCGTGCGCTCCGCGTCGGGCTCGGTCAAGGTGCAGGGCCACACCGCCCGCACCGCGCGGGCCGCGCGCATCTGGGTGGAGGGCATCCACGACGCCGAGCTCGTCGAGCGGGTGTGGGGTCACGACCTGCGTGTGGAGGGCATCGTCGTCGAGCCGCTGCACGGCATGGACGACCTCGCGGCCGCCGTCGCGGAGTTCGGGCCCGGGCCGCAGCGGCGCCTCGGTGTGCTCGTCGACCACCTGGTCGCGGGGTCGAAGGAGACCCGCGCCGCGCAGAGCGTCATCGGGCCGCACGTGCTCGTCACCGGGCACCCCTACGTCGACGTCTGGGAGGCCGTGAAGCCGTCGGTCGTCGGCATCCGGGCCTGGCCGCGGATCCCGCGCGGCACCGACTGGAAGAGCGGTGTCTGCGACGCTCTGCGCTGGGGTGAGCCGGCCGACGGGGCCCGCCGCGTGCTCGGCGCCGTACGCAGCTTCCGGGATCTGGAGACCCCGCTGATCGGGGCCGTCGAGCAGCTCATCGACTTCGTGACGGTCTGATCACCACCAGCGATTCTCTGGCAGAATCGGACACATGACCCCCGCCGTGATCTGGCTCGTCGCGGGTCTCGTGCTGATCGCCGCCGAGGTGCTGTCGGGGGCGTTCGTGCTCCTGATGCTCGGCGGCGCCGCGCTGCTGGCCGGTGGGGCGTCCCTGCTGGTCGCCGGGCCCATCGTGGGCGGGGCGGTGTTCGTCGTGTCCGCCGGGCTGCTGGTGTTCGCGGTGCGCCCCCCGCTGCGGCGCAAGCTCGAACGCGGGCTCGGCCACCACGAGTCGCACCTCAAGCGGCTGGTCGGGGCGAACGCGGTGGTCGTGCGGCGCGTCGACGGCCACGGCGGTCAGGTCACGATCGGCGGTGACCTGTGGTCGGCCCGCGCGGTCGACGCCGACGACGTGCTGGAGCCGGGCGAGCACGCCACGGTCATGGAGATCTCCGGCGCCACGGCCCTCGTCGTCGGGGTGGCGTGAGCCCGGCCACCCGGGTGCGCGAGGATCCCCTCCCCTGAGGTCCAGGGGTCGGGGAGAACAGGGAAGGAACGCTGGTGGACGGAAGTACGGTCCTGCTCATCGTCGTGGTGCTGCTGGTGGCGCTCGTCGTGGTCTCGCTCGTCAAGGCGGTGCAGATCATCCCGCAGGCCACGGCGGCGGTCATCGAGCGGCTCGGGCGGTTCAAGGGCACGGCCGACCCCGGCCTGGTGTTCCTCGTGCCGTTCGTCGACAAGGTCCGGGAGCGCATCGACCTCCGCGAGCAGGTCGTGTCGTTCCCGCCGCAGCCGGTGATCACCCAGGACAACCTGACGGTCAACATCGACACCGTCGTCTACTACCAGGTCACCGATCCGAAGGCGGCGGTCTACGAGATCTCCGACTACATCGTCGGCGTCGAGCAGATCACCACCACCACCCTGCGCAACGTCGTCGGTGGCATGAGCCTGGAGGGCACGCTCACCTCGCGCGACGAGATCAACACCGTGCTGCGCGGCGAGCTCGACGAGGCCACCGGCCGCTGGGGCATCCGGGTCGCGCGCGTCGAGATCAAGGCGATCGACCCGCCGCGCTCCATCCAGGACTCGATGGAGCGGCAGATGAAGGCCGACCGCGAGAAGCGCGCCATGATCCTCACCGCCGAGGGTCAGCGGGAGTCGGCCATCCGCAGTGCGGAGGGCAACAAGCAGAGCCAGATCCTCACCGCGGAGGGCGCGAAGCAGGCGGCCATCCTCAACGCCGAGGCCGACCGGCAGTCCCGCATCCTGCGCGCGCAGGGCGTCCGGGCCGCCCGGTACCTGGAGGCCCAGGGTGAGGCGAAGGCCATCGAGAAGGTGTTCGCCGCCATCAAGTCCGGCCGCCCCACCCCGGAGCTGCTGGCCTACCAGTACCTGCAGACGCTGCCGCAGATGGCCAAGGGCGACGCCAACAAGGTGTGGGTCGTGCCGTCGGACTTCGGCAAGGCGCTGGAGGGCTTCACGCGCATGCTGGGCGCCCCGGGGGAGGACGGCGTGTTCAAGTTCGAGCCGTCGCCGGTCGAGGAGAGCCTGTCGCGGCCGCAGGACGACGACGAGTCGGTGAAGGACTGGTTCGACACCACCCCCGACCCCGCCATCGCCAAGGTCGTGGCGGACGCGGAGGCGGCGGCCCGCAAGGAGGTGCCGGCCATCGGGGCTCCGGTGCCGCCCACCCCGGGCCTGCCCGCTCCGCCCCCGGCCGGGGCGCCGGTGCCGCAGCACATGCCCCCGCCCGCACGCGCCGACGGGCCCGTGTCCACCCGCAAGCCGGCGGCCGGGCGTCCGCTCCCCGAGAGCGCCACGCCCACCCCGCCGCGCGGCATCCCGGCCGTGCCCGCGGCCGAGAAGGCGCCGACGAGGAAGCCGGGCTACCCCGCCCCGCCGGAGGAGTAGGCCCCGGTCTGCGTGAGCGTGAAGCCGTAGGGCAGCTCCAGGCGGTGCCGGCGCAGCAGGTCGGGATCGGCGAGCAGGTCGCGCGTGGGGCCGTCGGCCACCACCACGCCGTCGTCGATCACGACGCTGCGCGGGCACAGCGCCACGGCGTAGGGCAGGTCGTGGGTGACCATCAGGATGGTGGTGCCCAGGCCGAGCAGCACGTCGGCGAGCTCGCGGCGGGCCACCGGGTCGAGGTTCGACGACGGCTCGTCGAGCACGAGGATCTCCGGCTCGCAGGCCAGCACGGTGGCCAGCGCCACGCGTCGGCGCTGGCCGCCGGAGAGGTGCAGCGGGGAGCGGTCGCGGTGCTCCGCCATGCCGACGGTGGCGAGCGCGTTGTCCACCCGTTCCCGCAGCGCCGGGCCGCTGACCCCGAAGTTGGCCGGTCCGAATGCCACGTCCTCGCCGACGGTGGGCATGAACAGCTGGTCGTCGGGGTCCTGGAAGACGATGCCGACCCGGCGGCGGATCTCACGCAGGTTCGCCTTCTCCACCGCGAGGCCGCCGACGGCGACGCGGCCCCGCCCGGCCGTGTGGATGCCGTTGAGGTGCAGCGCGAGGGTGGTCTTGCCCGCGCCGTTCGGGCCGAGCAGGGCCACCCGCTCGCCGCGTTCGATGCGCAGATCGACGCCGTAGAGGGCCTGGTGGCCGTCGGGGTAGGCGAAGGCGAGGCCCTCCACCAGCAGGGAGGGTGGGGTGGTCATGTCAGGATCCATCCGGTCACGGCCAGCGCCAGGGCGACGCCGGCGGGGGCGAGCCCGAGCCGCCAGTGCCGGGCGGTGGTCACGTCCTCGTTCAGTCGGGGCATCTCGCCCGCCCAGCCCCGGGAGAGCATCGCGAGGTGCACGCGTTCGCCGCGTTCGTAGGAGCGCACGAACAGCGAGCCGACGCCGCGGGCGGTGGCGCCGACCTGCCAGAGGAACCGCGGGTCGTGGCCGCGCGAGATCCGCGCGAGCCGCATCCGCCGGGCCTCGCCCGCGATGACGTCGATGTAGCGGAGCATGAGCGTGGCGATCGTGATCACCAGGGCGGGTGCGTGCAGCCGCTGCATGCCGATCAGCAGGTCGCGCAGGGGAGTGGTGGCGGCCAGCGTGAGCGAGGTGAGCACCCCGAGCGTGCCCTTGATCAGGATGTTCCACGCGCCCAGCAGGCCGGGTTCGGAGAGCGACAGCCCGAGCCAGTCGAGGCGCGGCTCCCCGCCGGTGAACGGCAGCAGCACGGCGAGCACGACGAACGGGGCCTCGATCAGCGAACGGCGCAGGATCCAACCGGGCGGGATCCGGGCGATCGCCCAGATCGCCCCGAGCAGCACCAGGTAGCCCGCGAAGACGCCGAACGCCTCGCGCGGGGTGGCGACGACGCACACCACCCCCAGGAACGCCGCCACGATCTTGACCTCGGACGGCAGGCGGTGCACCGGTGAGGAGCCCGCCAGGTACAGGGGATGCGAGTGCCCGGCGCCCACTAGGAGTCGCGCCTGCGCAGCACCCAGAACAGGCCACCGCCCACCGCCAGGCACGCCACGACGCCCAGGACGCCGGCCAGGCCCGTGGTGCCCTCGCCACCGCCGACCGCGTAGTCGGCCAGCGGGCTGCCGGCCGTCGCGCTGTCCTGCGCGTTCTGGGCGATGCAGGTGCCGGACTCGGGCTCGCCGTCCTCGGTGAGTACGCAGCCGTTCCGCGCGACGGTGTCGAGGCCGTCGGGCGCCGAGCTGGCGAAGTAGGACAGGCCTCCGGCGATGAGCAGCGCCGCGAGGAGCAGCCCGACGAAGAAGCCCATGGCCCTGCGGTCCTTCGACGGCACGCTCATGCTCCCGTCCCTTCGGTGGCGGTGCGCAGCTCCAGCGGGGCGGCGGTGCCGCGCAGCAGGTAGACCAGGTCGGGCCGGATGGCCGCAACGGCACCGATGGTGGCGGCGGTGATCACGCCCTCGCCGACGCCGATCAGCGCGTGCAGGCCGGACATCAGCGCGAACACCGTGCCGAGCGCCGCCCCGGCCGCGCCGCCGATCGCGTACTCGAGCACGAAGCCGAGCGAGGCACCGACCGTGGCCACCAGCGCCGCAACGAACGCCGTGGCGACGAGGCCGGCCCGGCTGCGGCGGGCGAGCCCGCGCAGCGCCATCGCGACGCCGTAGCCGACGAACACGCTGATCAGGGCCATGTTGGTGATGTTGGTGCCCAGCGTGGTGAGCCCACCGTCGGCGAAGAGCAGGGCCTGCACCGCCAGCACGATGGCGATGCACAGCGCCCCGACCCACGGCCCGACGAGGATCGCGACGAGCGCACCCCCGAGCAGGTGGCCGCTGGCGCCGGGCAGGATCGGGAAGTTGATCATCTGGACGGCGAACACGAACGCGGTGACGAGGCCGGCCATCGGCGCCGTGCGGTCGTCGAGATCGCGACGGGCGCGGGTGACGGCCAGGGCCAGGCCGATGACGGCGACCGCCCCGAAGACCGCGGCCGTGGGGATGTCCACCAGACCGTCGCTCATGTGCATCGCTGTGATCCGTACGACCACCACGGCCCCCCTCACCTGCGCCGAAGGTCACCCGGTCGGGGACCGGGCCCAGGCTAGACGCCGGTATGGGGCATTCGCAAAGATTGTGCGGTAGGGGGTGGGTGGGCGAACTGTCCTCCCGGTCAGGTGAGGGCGGACAGCACCTTCCGGCGGACCGCACCGGCCGGCGCCAGCAACCGGCTGACCGTCCGGTCGATGCCCCGGACCTGGAGGACCTGCGAGTCGGCCAGCTCCCCGTCGAGGAGCTGTCGCTGCCGCGCGGCCTCGTCGGGGTCCGTGACCGGGGTGGCGCGCACGGCGGCCAGCGGCTCCGGAAGCCCGAGGAACTCGCCGTACTGCAGCAGCCGCATCCAGAGGTCGAGGTCCAGGATGTGCTGCCGGTCGGCGCGCCAGCCGCCCGCGGCGAAGAAGTCCTCCCGGCGGAACAGCACGTCGGCGGGATCGCCGATCGGGTTGCCGCCGTGGCGCACCACCCGCCGGGCCACCTCGACGCCGGTGCGCATCCCGGTGAGCCCGGACAACCCGCGCCGCGGCACGAGCACCCGGCTCTCCCCGTCGATCACGTGCCGGCGCGAGGCGACGACCGCGAGGCCCGGGTCGGCGTCCATCGCGGCCACCTGCAGTTCCAGGCAGCGGGGGTGCAGCAGGTCGTCAGGGCGCATCAGCTTCACCAGTGGGGCGCGGGTGAGCTGCACCACGCGGTTCCAGTGCTCGGGCTCGGGTACGGGGCCCGGAGTGCGCTCCACGCGGATCCGGGGGTCGCTGGCCGCCCGGGCCACCATCCCCGTGCGGTCCCCGCTCGCGTTGTCGAGCACGATGACCTCGAAGTCGCGGTAGGTCTGCTCCAGCACGCTGCCGAGGGTCTCGGCGATGGTCTCCTCGGCCCGGTGGGCGGGAATGCAGACCGAGACGCTCGCGAGAGGAAGCACGGAGCAGACGGTACCGCCCCCCGGGACGGGGACCGCGTCGTCGCCTCCGGGCCGGGATCCGTAGAGTGCACATCGGTTGATGCAGAGCTGCTGCGACCGTATGTACCAACTGAACTACTCCAAACGGAGTCAACCGGTCGCAAAATTGTTACGTAACGCGACGGGGTGCCTCGGAGATAAGCCTTGTGATGAGGAGTGTCCCGGGCGTCGAGCGGGCTGACGACCACGGACAGCCACGCGAGCAGACCGCAGGTGCGGCAGGGGGGAGAACGGCGATGCAGCGCAGCGGCAACCCACGGGTGTCCGTAGTGGTGCCGACCCGCAACGAGGCGCGCAACCTGGAGGTCGTGCTTCCGGCGATCGCTGCGGTGCGTCCGGCGGTGCACGAGATCATCGTCGTCGACGGCAACTCCGTCGACGGCACGATCGAGACCGCACAGCGGGTCCTGCCGTGGGTCAAGGTCATCACCCAGACCCGCAAGGGCAAGGGCAACGCGATGGCCTGCGGTTTCGGGGCGGCCACCGGTGACGTGATCGTGATGTTCGACGCCGACGGGTCGGCCGACCCGGCCGAGATCCCGGCGTTCGTCCGGGCCCTGGTGGCCGGGGCCGACTTCGCGAAGGGCAGCCGGTTCGTCCGCGGCGGCGGCAGCGACGACATCACGCTGCTGCGCAAGAGCGGCAACGCCGGCCTCAACGGCGTGGCCAACGCGCTGTTCGGCACGTCGTACACCGACCTCTGCTACGGCTACAACGCGTTCTGGGCCGACGTCCTGCCGGAGCTCGAGCTCCCGGCCGTCGACCTGCCCGCACCGGCCAACGGCGAGATGCTGTGGGGCGACGGCTTCGAGATCGAGACGGTGCTCAACTGCCGTGTGGCGGCGGCCGGCATGAAGATCACCGAGGTGCCCTCCATGGAGCGCGAGCGGATCTTCGGCCAGACCAACCTGCGCACCTTCGCCGACGGCACCCGGGTGCTGCGCACGCTGGCGGCCGAGCGTCGCCGCGCCGTGCGGCGCCGGGCCGAGCGCGTGCAGGTCGAGGTGGAGTCCCGCGCTCTCACCCCGCCCGGTGGCATTCCCGCCGTGGCCCCGGCGCAGCCGGAGCCGGTGGTCAAGCGCGCGGCCCGGCCGGCCGCTGCCACCCGCCGCGAGGGCACCCACATCCGGCTCGCCCTGGAGGAGGAGGCCTCCTGACCGGGGCCTCTACACTTCCCACCGACGGGCGACGATGAACGGAGGACGACGGTGAGCGTGACCTCCACGGCGGTGCTGACCCGCGCGCGGGTCGCGCGCCGGGTGGTGGCGCTGCTGCTCGTGGTGGCCGGGGTGCTCGCCTGCGCGTTCAGCCTGCTGGGGGTCACCGGCGGCTTCGTCGGCGACCTGCGCTTCTACACCACGCTCGCGTTCCTGATCCTGGGTCCGGGCTGGGCGGCGGCGGGTTTTCTGCGCCGCGCACCCGCCGCGCACGTCTGGCTGCTGACGGTCGGGGTCGGCGTGGCGGCCACCCTTCTGGTCGCCCAGATCATGATCAGTGCCGCGATCTGGGAGCCCTCCACGGCGCTGTACCTGATGACGATCGTGAGCATCCCGTTCCTGCTGCGACACGCGGTCGTGGCCCAGTGAATGACCGCGCAGTGACCGGCTCGTGACACCTCGCCATGCCGCCGTCGCGGAGAAGACCGACGCCGTCGAGGCCCCCCGCGGCCTGAGCGACGGGCTGGCGCTCGCGCTCAGCTCGGTGCTCGGCTCGCTGGCCGGCTTCCTGAGCTGGCTGATCGCGGCGCGCATCATGACCACCGAGCAGGTCGGCGACGCGCAGCTGGTGGTGTCGGCGTTCATCCTCGTGGGCGGCGCGGCGCAGCTGAACCTCGACGTCGGGCTGATGCGGTGGATCCCGGGCGCGGGCAGCCGCACGGGGCGCCTGGTGTGGCGCAGCCTGCTGCTGATCATGCCGCTCTCCGCGTTGCTCGGGTTGCTCTACGTCGGGTTCGCGCCACGGCTGGCCACCGTTACGGCCGGGCCCGGGGCGCCCTTCCTGCTCGGCGTCCTCGTGTTCGCCCTGGCCTGCGCCGGGTGGGGCGTCTTCGCCGTGCACGACGCCGCGCTGGTGGCGCTGGGCCGTCCGTGGTGGGCCGTCTGGCGCAACGGGCTGTTCGCCGTGGCGCGCATCACACTGCTGGTGGTCCTCGGTGGGATCGCCGGGCTGGGCGCGTTCGGCGTCGTGCTGTCGTGGATCGGGCCGATCGTCGTGTGGGTGGCCGTCGGGTCGCTCGCGATCGCGTGGCTGACCCGGCGGGCGCAGGGGCCGGGGGAGCTGCCGCGCCGCGCCGAGCTCGTCGGGTTCCTCGGGCCCACCGCCGCCGGTCACCTCGGCGCCGCCCTGCTGTTCAACCAGGTGCCGGTGCTGGTCAACCTGCGCTTCGGCCCCGAGACGGGCGCGGTGTTCTTCATCGCGTGGCAGGCCGTGATGGTCGTCGATCTCGCCGCCACCTACTTCATGGCCCCGCTGGCCGTCGGGGTGGCGCGGGAGCCGCACCGCACCGCCGAGCTGGCCGCCGTGGCGCGGCGTCGCCTGCTGCTGATCTTCCTGCCCGCACTCGCCGTCGGGGCGCTGGTGGCCCACCCGGTGCTCGAGATCTTCGGCGACGCCTACGCGCAGGCCGACGACGTGCTGCGCCTGCTGCTGCTGGGGCTCGCGTTCCGGTTGGTGGTGGTGCACGAGCTCGGCGTGCGCCAGGCCGTCGGCAGGGCCTTCGGCTACGCCCGCCTGCAGCTCGTGAGCACGCTGCTGGTGCTCGTCGACGCCGCGGTGGTGCCCGTCGCCGGTGGTGGCGTGGCCGCGCTGCTGCCCGTGGCGATCGGCTATGTCATCGTTCAGGTGGCCTGCGTGGCCGCCGTACTACTTCTCCCGGTCGTTCGTCGCCGGGCCGACGCGGAGGTGCCCGCACCGTGACATCGACGCACACCCGTGGTGACGGGAGAGGCCCGGGCGGGAGTGGCTTCGAGGACGATCCGGTCGACCCGCCCACCACCGCACTGCCCGTGCAGCGACCGCGGCCCACGCCGCCGGTGCCGTCCACCCCGGCCGCGCGACCGATCCCGGTCGGTGTCTTCCGCTGGCTCTCGCCGGCGCTCGCGCTGCTGGCCGTGGCCCTGCTGCCGGTGGCGGCGGCCACCACCGACCTCGACAAGCTCGACGGCTGGGGCCTGGCCAAGGTCCTCGGCCCCGCCGCGTGGGGCGCCCTGCTGTGCGCCGTGGCGGCGTGCGTGGCCGAGCTGTGGTCGCCGCGGCCGCGGATCCCGATGCTCGGCGCCGCCACCGGCGTGCTGATCCTGTGCTCCACGGGGATGCCGTCGGTGGTGGAGCCGGTGGCGCGGTTCTCCACGGCGTGGCTGCTCGCCGGGTTCACCGACTCCATCGCGCAGACCGGCGCGTCCCCGCAGGGCATCGACGCGCGCTTCTACTGGCCGGCGTTCTTCGCCCAGTGGGCGTTCTTCCGCGACGCGGGCGGTGCCACCCAGCTCGACACGGTGCTGCGCTGGTTCCCGCCCGCCGTCGTCACGGTGTGGACGATCGGCATCTACGCGCTCGCCCGCTCCATGCTCGGCGGCAGCCGGGCGCCCTGGGTGGCGGCGTGGCTGTTCGTGGGCCTGAACTGGATCGAGCAGGACTACTTCTCGCCGCAGGCCACGGGCATCGTGCTGATGGTCACGGTGCTGACGTTCGCGCTCGGCCCGCTCGCCACCCGCCGCACCGACCCGGCCGGGGTGCCGGGCTGGCCGCGTCCCCACGAGGACGCGCCACGGTTGTCGGTGGTGCGGCGGTGGATGGTGTCGTTGCTGACGCCACCGAACAAACCCACACTGCCCCCGCGGCAGCTGTTGCTCATCTACTTCTGCGCGTCTCTGTGCCTGCTCGCGGCGGCTCCGGAGCACCAGATCACCCCGTTCGCGATCGTCGGCCAGCTCGTTCTGCTCGCCGTGGTCGGCCGGTTCCGGGGGCGCGGGATCATCCTCGTCGGCGTCATGGCGATCGTGGTGTTCATCCTCATCGCCGGGCGTGAGTTCTGGATCAACCAGCTGGGCCTGATCATCGGCTCGGGCGACCAGGGCGCGATCCAGGCGGGGGTGGCCGACCGCCTGACCGGGGACACCGGGCAGGTCGTCGTCAAGTACCTGAGGGTCCTGATGCCCGGCCTCACCTGGCTGCTGGCCATCGCGGGCGCGTGGACCTACTGGAGGCGCCGGCGCGACCTGGTGCCGATCGGCCTCGCCGTGGTGCCGATGTTCTTCGCGGCCGTCCAGAGCTACGGCGGCGAGCTGATCCTGCGCATCGTGCTCTACGGCCTGCCGATCCTGTCCATCCTCGCCACCGACGCCCTGCGGGCCCTGGTCCGCAACCGCGGGCGCGTCACCGAGGTGTTCCTGGCGCTCGGGATGGTGGTGCTGTTCGGCTCCGTCGTGCTCATCCGGGGTGGCAACGACTCCTACCAGGTCGTCTACCCGGAGGAGGTGGCCCTGTACCGGCAGGTGTCCGCGCAGACGCCCACCCTGGCCGACAAGAACGCCCCCAGCGCGCAGATCGTGGCCCTGAGCGGGCTCGGGCCCACCGGCGTGGTGGGGCTCAACCAGCACGGCAGCGGCGTGCTGTTCGGCGCCTGTGTCGAGCTGGCCGACGACCCGATCCCGTGCACGCAGAACGACAACCGGCCCGCGGCGATCGTCTCGTACACCTCGATCGAGAAGCAGGGCGTCTACCTCTACGGCAAGACCCCCGGCTGGTCGCTGGCGATCCTGCAGCAGCTCGTGGCGTCGGGCAAGTACGTCATCACCTACCAGGACGGCTTCGACTGGGCCGTGAAGCGGACGGACCTCCCGGCGTGATCAATCCGGCTGACGACGTGTGGGTGTGGGCCTCCGCCGCCCTGTTCCTGGCGCTGATGGCGGCGCGGGCCTGGGTGGTGGAGACCGGCCGGACCCGGCTGGGCCGGACATCCCGGCAGGTCAAGACGTTGACCGGGGCGAGCGCCGTGGTGCTGGTGGGCCTGATCGCGCTGCTCGGCATGCAGGGCGGGGTCCTGATGGTCACCTCGATCGTCAACGGCACCGACCCGTCCAAGGCCTTCTACGGCCCGGCGCCCGCCGCGCCGGCGGCACCGTCCCCGACGACGGGCGGCTGAGCCGCCGGGGACAGGTTCCGGTCGACCCCGGAGGTCAGCCCCCGAAGCCGATGGCCACGTACTTGGTCTCCAGGAACTCCTCGATCCCGACGGTGCCGCCCTCACGGCCCAGCCCCGACTCCTTGACGCCGCCGAACGGGGCCGCCGGGTTGGACACGAGCCCGGTGTTGAGCCCGACCATGCCGGACTCCAGCTGCTCCGAGACCCGCAGCGCCCGCGTGATGTTCTCCGTGAACAGGTAGCTGACCAGGCCGAACTCGGTGTCGTTGGCCGCGGCGACGGCGTCGTCGTCGGTGTCGAAGACGGTGATGGCCGCGACCGGGCCGAAGATCTCCTCGCGCGACAGCCGCGCCTCCAGCGGCACCCCGGTGAGCACCGTGGGCCGGTAGAACCAGCCCGGTCCGTCCACCGGGTCGCCGCCGACCACGACGGTGGCGCCCTTCTCGAGTGCGTCGTCGACGAGGGCGGTGACCTTCTCGCGGCCCTTGGCGTTCACGAGCGGGCCGACCTGGACGCCCTCCTCGGTGCCGCGCCCGACGGTGAGCGCGCCCATCCGGGCGGCGAGCTTCTCCGCGAAGACGTCGGCGACCGAGCGGTGCACGAGGAAGCGGTTGGCGGCGGTGCAGGCCTCGCCCATGTTGCGCATCTTGGCCTGCATCGCGCCCTCGACCGCCTTGTCGAGGTCGGCGTCGTCGAACACGAGGAACGGCGCGTTGCCGCCCAGCTCCATCGAGGTGCGCAGCACCTTCTCGGCGCACTGCTCGAGCAGCTTCTTCCCGACCGGCGTGGAGCCGGTGAACGACAGCTTGCGGGCGCGGCCGTCGCGGATCAGCGGCTCCATGACGGCGCCGGCCTCGGAGGTGGTGACGAGGTTGAGCACGCCGTCGGGCAGCCCGGCCTCGGCCAGGATCGCCGCGAGGGAGTGCATGGACAGCGGGGTGAGCTCCGACGGCTTGAGCACCATCGCGCAGCCGGCGGCGACGGCCGGGCCGATCTTGCGGGTGCCCATGGCCATCGGGAAGTTCCACGGCGTGATCAGCAGGCAGACCCCGACGGGCTGCTTCTGCACGAGGAAGCGGCTGGTGCCCGCCGGCGCCACGGCGTAACCGCCGTCGATGCGCACGGCCTCCTCGGCGAACCAGCGGAAGAACTCGGCGGCGTAGGTGATCTCGCCCTTCGACTCGGCGAGCGGCTTGCCCATCTCCAGCGTCATGACCAGGGCGAGGTCGTCGATGCGCTCCATCATGATCTCGTAGGCGCGGAGCAGGATCTCGCCGCGCTCCCGCGGCGGCATCGCGGCGAACGACGCCTGTGCGGCCGTGGCGGCGGCGAGGGCCTCCATGCCGTCGGCGGGGGAGGCGTCGGCCACCTCGCACAGCGCCTTGCCGGTGGCGGGATCGTCGACGGTCAGCGTCCGGCCGCCCGAGGCCGGGCGCCAGGTGCCTCCGATGAACAGGCCGGTGGGAACGGCGTCGATCACTCGGGCCTCGTCGCCGGGAACGTGTTCTCCGGTAGTCGTCATGCCGCGATGGTGCCACCCGGGGAGGGCCGTGGCAGTGCCGACCGATTAACCGACGGCGTTCTGTCGGTCCTATCCCATAACCTCGGAAGTACCGCCCGCGACACAGAGGACGTCACGTGACCGAAAGTACGATCTCCCTGAGCGCGCGGGACCGCACCGTCATCGCGGTGCTCCTCGTCTCCACGTTCGTCGTGATCCTCAACGAGACGATCATGAGCGTGGCGCTTCCGGTCCTGCTCACCGACCTCGACATCACCGCGAGCGTCGGCCAGTGGCTCACCGGCGGCTTCCTGCTGACGATGTCGGTGGTCATCCCGATCACGGGCTTCCTGATCCGCCGGGTCTCCACGCGCGTGCTCTACGGCGCGGCCATGGGCCTGTTCAGCACCGGCACGCTGGTCGCCGCGCTGGCCCCGGGCTTCGGGGTGCTGATGGTGGCCCGCGTGGTGCAGGCCGGCGGCACGTCGATCATGCTGCCGCTGCTGATGACCACCGTGATGACGCTGGTGCCGCCCGCCCGGCGCGGCGCGATCATGGGCAACATCTCCATCGTCATCGCCGTGGCGCCCGCGATCGGGCCCACCGTGTCCGGCCTGGTGCTCAGCGTGCTGGGCTGGCGCTTCATGTTCTGGCTGGTGCTGCCGATCGCGGTGGTCACCCTGGTGCTGGGGCTGCGCCGCATCGTCGACATCGGTGAGCCCACCGACACCCGCATCGACGTCGTCTCGGTGCTGCTGTCGGTGGTCGGCTTCGGCGGCCTCGTCTACGGGCTGAGCAGCATCGGGCAGGCCGCGTCCGGTGAGGTCGTGCCGCTGTGGGTGCCGTTCGTGGCCGGCGGCCTCGGCCTGGTGGCGTTCGTGCTGCGCCAGCTGCAGCTGCAGCGCACCGACGGCGCCCTGCTCGACCTGCGCACGTTCCGGGCCCGCACCTTCACCACCGCGTCGATCCTGATGATGCTGATGATGGCCGCGCTGCTGGGCACCATCGTGCTGCTGCCGATCTACATGCAGACGGTCCTGGGCCTCGACCCCCTGGGCACCGGCCTGCTCCTGCTGCCGGGCGGCCTGCTGATGGGCCTGCTGGGTCCGATCGTGGGCCGGCTCTACGACAAGGTCGGCGCGCGGATGCTGCTCGTGCCCGGCGCGGTGGTCACCAGCGCGGCGCTGTGGTTCGCCACGCTGTTCACCGCCACGTCGTCGATGTGGCTGGTGCTGGTGTTCCACCTGATGCTCAGCGCAGGCCTGGCGTTCGCGTTCACGCCGCTGTTCACCGCCGGTCTCGGGGCGGTGGAGCCGCGCCTGTACTCCTACGGCAGCGCCATCTTCAGCACCACGCAGCAGCTCGCCGGCGCGGCCGGTGTGGCCTTGCTGGTGTCGGTGCTGAGCGTCCGCGAGGCGGCGCTGGCGGCCGGCGGGGCGAGCGAGGTCGAGCAGACCGCGGGCGGCATCCACGCCGCGTTCCTCGTCGCGGCCTGCCTGTCGGTCGTCGCCGTCGCCGGCGCGTTCCTGATCCGCACCCCGGCTCAGGAGCAGGCCGCGGCGGACGCCGTCCCCGTCCACTGACCCCGACCTCGCAGCCCGTCGTGTCACCTCGCAGCGCGCCGGCGTCCTGCGACGAGCTCCGCGGGCTGCGAGGTGGGGTGGGACGCGTGGGGGGTGACGTTGGGCGGGGTGGCGTGCCACCCGCGGCGGTGTGGCGCAGGATGTCGGGGTGACCTCCACTCTCTCGCGGTTGCCTGCCCTCGTCCCACCGCCCGTCGACCTGCCGCCGCGCGCGGCGGAGCTGCGCGCCGAGGTGCGGGCGTTCCTCGCCGCCGAGCGGGCGGCGGGCGCCTGGTCGCCCCGGGCCGACGTCTGGCTCTCGGGCTGGGACGAGCGGTTCACCAGGGAGCTGGGCAAGCGGGGCTGGTTGGGGATGACCATCCCCACCGAGTACGGGGGCGGGGGTGCCACGCCGCTGGACCGCTACGTCGTCACCGAGGAGCTGCTCGCCGCCGGGGCGCCGGTGGCCGCGCACTGGGTGGCCGACCGCCAGATCGGCCCCACCCTCATGCGTTTCGGCACCGAGGCGCAGCGGCGGAAGTTCCTGCCGGGCATCGCCGCCGGTGAGGTGTACTTCGGCATCGGCATGAGCGAGCCCGACTCGGGGTCCGATCTCGCCAGCGTCCGCACGAAGGCCGAGAAGGTCGACGGGGGCTGGGAGCTCACCGGTACCAAGGTCTGGACGTCGGGCGCCCACCAGGCCCACGCGTTCTTCGCCCTGGCCCGCTCCGCGCCGAAGGACGACACCCACCGGCACGCGGGGCTGAGCCAGTTCATCGTCGACCTGCACGCGCCCGGCGTGCAGATCCGGCCGATCCCGATCATCACCGGCGCCCACCACTTCAACGAGGTCGTGTTCGACCACGTCTTCATCCCCGACGACATGGTGCTGGGCGAGATCGGCTCGGGCTGGCACCAGGTCACCAGCGAGCTGGCGTTCGAGCGCAGCGGGCCGGAGCGGTTCCTGTCCACCTACCCGCTGCTGGCGGCGCTGATCGGGGAGCTGACGGCCGGTCCCGTCGACGCCGGTACCCGCCGGGAGATCGGCGCGCTGGTGAGCCGGCTGTGGGCGCTGCGCCGGATGTCGCTGGCCATCGCCGGGGCGCTGGAGTCGGGCGAGGCGCCCGAGCTCGCCGCGGCGGTCGTCAAGGACCTGGGCACGCGCTACGAGAACGAGGTGGTGGACGCCGCGCGGCTGCTCGTGGCCATCCCACCGGATCCCGGCGCGCCGGACGGGTTCGCCCGGCTGCTCGCCGACGCGATCCAGCACGCCCCGGGGTTCACCCTGCGCGGCGGGACCAACGAGGTGCTGCGCGGCATCGTCGCGCGGGGACTGGGGCTGCGCTGATGAACACCGAACTCACCGAGCTCGCGGACTCGGTCTTCGCCGATGCTGCTTCATCGGACACCGGCTTCGACGCCAAGCTCTGGGCGACCCTCGAGGAGACCGGGCTGGCCCGGCTCACCCTGCCCGGCGACTCCGGCGGCAGCGAGGCCTCCTTCGCCGACGCCGCGATCGTGTTGGCCGCGGCCGGCGCCCACGCCGCGCGGGTGCCGCTGGTGGAGACCGACCTGCAGGCCGGCTGGCTGCTGACCAGCGCCGGCATCCCGGTCCCGGACGGCCCGCTCACGATCGCCACCGGCGACCTGGACATCGCCCGCACCCACGAGCGCGCCTCGGGCACCCTGCGCCGCGTGCCGTGGGCCCGCTCGTCGAGCGTGGTGATGCTCGCCGGCGACAGCGTGCTGCTGTTCGATCCCGCCGGTCTCACCGTCACCGACGGCAGCAACGTCGCGGAGGAGCCGCGCGACACCGTCACCGTCGACGGACCCGTCACGGCGGCGTCCGTCGGCGACCACGCAGGCACCGAGCTGCGCCTGCGCGGAGCCCTCGGGCGCGCCTGCCTGATCGCCGGGGCCGCCCGGGGCGCGCTCGCGTCGTCGGTGCAGTACGCGGGGGAGCGGGTGCAGTTCGGCCGCCCGATCGGGAAGCTACAGGCGATCCAGCAGCAGCTCGCGCTCGCCGCCTCGGAGGTGGCGGCGGCCGGGGCGGCCGCCGACGCCGCGGCGCGCGCCGCCGACGCCGACGGGGTCCTCGGCGCCCGGTTCGCCATCGCGTCGGCCAAGGCCCGGGCGTCGCAGGCGGCCGGTGAGGTGGCCCGCATCGCCCACCAGGTGCACGGCGCCATCGGGTTCACCCGCGAGTACGACCTGCGGCTGGTCACCACCCGGCTGTGGGCCTGGCGCGACGAGGACGGCTCCGAGGCCGAGTGGAACGACGTGGTCGGCACGATGGCCCTGGAGGCGGGAGCGGACGGACTGTGGCCCCTGATCACGGGCGCCCCCTAAGCTGCTCCATCGATGGACCCCGCATCGGATGAACCCACCACTCTCGGTCGCTACCGCGTGCAGTCCCCGCTCGGCGCCGGGGGGATGGGCCGGGTGCTGCTCGGCGTCGACGACGCCGGGCAGCGCGTCGCGCTGAAGCTCGTGCACCGGGAGCTGGCGGCCGATCCCGGGTTCCGGGAGCGGTTCCGCCGCGAGGTGCAGATGGCGGCGTCCGCCCCGGCGTGGTTCACCGCACCGGTGCTCGACGCCGATCCCGACGCCGAGCGCCCGTGGCTGGCCACGGCGTTCGTCGACGGGCCGTCGCTGCAGTCCTACGTCACCACCCAGGGCCCGCTCGGGGAGCAGGGCCTCGCCGCGCTCGCCGAGCGGATGGCCGACGGCCTCGCCGCCCTGCACGCCGCGGGGCTGGTGCACCGCGACCTCAAGCCGTCCAACGTGCTGCTCGCCGACGACGGGCCGCGGCTGATCGACTTCGGGATCTCCCGGGCCGCCGACACCACCTCGCTCACCCAGACCGGCCACGTGATGGGCACGCCCGAGTACATGTCACCGGAGCAGGCCGGGGGCGAGCGCGACATCGGCCCCGCCAGCGACATGTTCTCCTTCGGGTCGCTGCTGGTGTTCGCCGCCACGGGCCGCTCGCCGTTCGCCGCCGACTCGGCCGCCGCGGCGCTCTACCGGATCACCTACTCCGAGCCGGACCTCGGCCCGCTCACCGGGCGGGTCCGCGAGGTCGTCCACGCGTGCCTGACGAAGGATCCGGCCGGGCGTCCGACGGCGTCGCAGGTGCGGGGGCTGCTGCGGGCCGCCGGTGCGGCGGCGCCGTCCCCGTCGTCGACGCTGGTGGACGTACCGGCCGTCGTGCCGGCGCCCCCCGCACCCGTCCCGCTGGACGCCGTGCCGACCGGCGCCGGATGGCCCGCAGGGATGCCCCCGGCCGGCATGTACCCGGCCTACGACGCGGCGCCCCCGCCCCCACCGCCCGCCCGACGCCCCTGGCTGGTGCCGGTGGCCGTGGCCGTCGCGGTACTGCTGCTCGCGGGGATCGGGTTGGGGGCCTTCCTGCTCACCCGCAACCGGGACACCACGGTGGCCCAGCCCCCGGTACCCTCGGCCACGGCCGGCCCCACCCCGGCGCCGTCGGGCGATCCGGTCGCGGGCGCCGCCATCGTCGACGCCCGGTCCGACGGCCGCTTCGGCACCGACGGGGCGCGCTTCGCCACGCCCAGCCGCAACATCGCCTGCATGATGAGCGCCGACGAGGTGCGCTGCGACGTCGCCCAGAACTCCTGGAAGACGCCCCCGAAGCCGGCCGACTGCATCGGCGACTACGGCAACGGTGCACGCCTGGCCGGCACCGGCTCCGGCGAGCTGACGTGCGCGGGGGACACCGTGGCCGATCCGTCGCTGACGGTCCTCGCGTACGGGCAGGGCGTCCGGTTCGCGGGCGTGGTGTGCATCAGCCGCGAGACGGGGATGCGGTGCGCGAACGAGTCCACGGGGCACGGGTTCCGGGTGGCCCGGGCCTCCTACGACCTGTTCTGACCGCCCTCGAGGTGGTGGCGCAGCACCGGTAGGGCCCGGCGCAGCGTGCGCGAGACGTGCATCTGCGAGATCCCGGTCTGCTGGGCGATCCCGGTCTGGGTGAGGTCGCCGAAGAACCGCAGCACCACGATCTCGCGCTCGCGCGCGGGGAGCCGGGCCAGCGCCCGCCGCAGCGCGTCGCGGTACTCGACGCCGGCGAGCGTGGCGTCGACGCGGCCCAGGACGCCGCCGCGCAGCAGGGCGGACGAGCCGATGAGCTCGTCGAGCGAGTCGGACGTGTGGGCCTCCGCGACGGCGACCGCCTCCACGACGTCCCCGACCGGGACCCGCAGGTGGGCGGCGATCTCGCTCGGCCGGGGCGCGCGTCCGAGGGTGGCCGACAGCTCAACCACGGCCTGACGGACCGCCAGCTGCAGGTCCTTGAGCCGCCGCGGCACCCGCACCGACCAGCCCCGTGACGCAGCGCACGCCAGCTACCGGCGACGGGCCCGGAGCACCGTGTCGTGGATCGTCACGGTGAGGCCGCTGTCCGGATGCACCACCGGGCGGGGGCGGGCCTCCTCGCACAGGACCTCCCACTGGTCGGGGTTCAGCTCCGCGGCCACGTCGGACGCGGTGAAGAACAGGTCGGGCAGCGGCGGGCGGGGGATCGTCCCGAGATCGGACGGGTGGTGGCCGACCACGAGCAGCGTGCCGCCGGGGGCGACGGCCGCGGCGAGCCGCCGGTGCAGGGCGCGGCGCTGCTCGCTCGGCAGGTGCATGAACTGGGCGGTGACGAGGTCGAACCCGGTGCCCACGGGCGCGTCGAGGGTCAGGTCCGCCTGCCGCCAGGTGATCCGCACCCCCGCGGCCCCGGCGTGGGCGGCCGCGCGCTGCAGGGCGACGTCGGAGACGTCCAGGCCGGTGACCGTCCAGCCGCGGGCGGCGAGCCAGATGGCGTCGGCACCCTCACCGCTGCCGATGTCCAGCGCGCTGCCCGGCGGCAGGTCGGCGGCCTCGGCGACGAGCACGGGGTTCGGGTTGCCGCTCCAGACGGCGTCGGCCTCGGCGTAGCGGGCGTCCCAGAAGGCCTTGTCGAACACGGGGTGCGTCATGGGCGTCAGCGTGGCCCGTCGTCGGCGGTCCGGCAAGGATTCTTGCCGTTGCCGCGAATCAGCGGCCCAGCTTCCGGAAGTCCCAGCTCGTGGTCTTCTCGGGGGTCAGCCGCAGCCAGGCGTGCCGACCGTCCCGGACGACGACGCCGCCGGTGTAGCGGTCGGCGAAGGCCTGCTCGGGGGCTTCCAGCTCGGGCACCGGCGTGTCGGTGCGCGGCACGTCGCCCACCACCTCGACCTTCCCCCGCAGCTCCACGCCGCGCAGCTCGTCGTAGGCCACGCCGGCGTCGACGACGACGGCGATGCGCGGGTCCTTCTGCAGGTCGGCCCAGCGCTGGCTGCGCGAGAGCGAGGTCAGCCACAGCGCCCCGTCGAGCCAGGCGTACCAGAGCGGGGTGGCGTGCGGGCCGGTGGTGCCCATCGTCGCGACGCGGCAGGTGCGCTCCTCGTCGAGGAAGGCGTCGATCTCGTCGGGGGTCATGGCGATGGCGCGTCCGCGGCGCTGCTCCTTGGTCACACCCGGAGGCTACTGCCCAGTAGAGCGGGCAGCAGGTGCACACCGGCGAGGACGTGGGTGGGGTGCTCCGCGGCCAGCTCCGCCTCGGTCTGGCCCCCGGTCAGCACCCCGACGACGACGTCGGCGTGGGCCGCGTGGCCGGCGCGGACGTCGAGCACGGTGTCGCCGGCCACGAGCACCTGCGCGGGGTCCGTGACGCCGGTGAGCTCCATGGCGCGCTGGATCATGAACGGGGCGGGCCGGCCCGCGGCCACCTCGGGCGCGCAGACGGTGCCGTCGAGCACCCTCGAGTCCCAGCCCAGGGCGGCGAGCAACGGGTCGGTGATCTGCCGGTCGAAGCCCGTGGTCAGGACGATCTTCACCCCGGACGCCCGCAACGCGGCGAGGGCCTCGGGCACGCCGGGCAGGGGGGTGGGCGGGGTCGCGGCGTACGCGGCGGTCAGGCGCCTCACGAACTCGGTGTGGACGGCCTCCACGGTGTCGCGGCCGGGCGTGGTGCCCGACAGCGCGAGCAGTGCCGTGATGGCCTCCCGCTTGTCGGCCCCCATCCAGACGCGGACGTCCGCGTCGGCGGCGGGGGCGCCGTGGTCGCGCACCACGTCGGCGAGCACGCGGTAGACCGCGCCCCCCTCCTCCACGGTGGTGCCGGCGATGTCGAGGGCGGCGAGCTCAAACACGGGTTGCTCCCAGGGGAAGTGAGTCGAGGACGTCCGGGGCCAACCCGAACGCGGTGGTCATGCCGATGCCCGACGTCACCGACACCGCCGCGACGCCGGGGGCGATCGCGACGCGCAGGAAGTCGGTGCCGGCGCTCGCGTACACACCCCGCCAGCGGTGCACGACCTCGAGGTCGTCGCGGCCGAGCAGAATGCGGGTCTCGGTGAGCAGCAGGTCGTCGAGGCGTTCCGACCCGAGCGGGTCGAACGGGTGCGGGGTGCGGGCGTAGGTGTGGGTGTCGCCGACGACGAGGTCGCCGTCGGGGCGCTGGGTGATCATGTGGTTGACGACGGCCGCGAGCATCTCCGGCCGCTCGTCGGCCCAGCGGCGACGGATCGCCGCCGCGGCGTCGGTGCCACTGAAGGCCGGGTAGCGCAGCATCGACGAGCCGGTGAGCAGGGCCGGGTCCAGCGCGATCCCGCCGGGAACGCGCACCTGCAGCATCTGCAGCTCGCAGCGGCGCAGCCCGGCGTCGTCGGCGACGGCGGGCAGCAACCGGTCGACGTCGTGACCCGTGCAGACGACGACCGCGTCGCCCTCGACGTCGCCGCGGCCGGTGTGCACGACGCCGGTCCCGACGCCGGTGACGGGCGTGGACCACAGCACGCGGACACCCGGCTGCCGCTCCAGCCAGGCCGCGATCGCCGGAACCGCCGCACGGGGCTCGACGCGGATGTCGCGGGGCAGGAACGCGCCGCCGACCAGGCCGTCCAGGGCAACGGGAACGCGCTCGCGCACCGTGGCCGCGTCGAGCAGCACGACGTCGTCGGAACCGCGTCGTCCGGCGAGGGCGGCGAGGCAGGCCCGCTCGTCCTCGTGCCGCGCGACCACGACGGTGCCGCTCTCGCGCGCCCAGAAGCCGGCCTCGCGGGCCAGGCGCAGCCACGTCGCGCGCGCCCGCTCGGCGAAGCACAGCGCCTCGCCCTCCTGCGCGGTGACGCAGCCGTGGCCGAAGTTGCGCACCGATGCGCCCACGGCGCGGTCGTCGCGGTCGACGACGGTGACGGACATGCCGCGGGCCACGGCCTCGACGGCGTGGGCGAGACCCACGATGCCGGCGCCGACGACCACCAGATCGGTCTTCACGGCCGCCAGTCTCGCACATGTATCTACAAGCTACGTGGAAAGTGTGACTTGTACGGTCAGGTGGTGGAATCCGCGTTGCACCTGACCATCGCCACCGAGCTGCGAGGACGCATCCGGGCCGGTGAGCTCCCGGTCGGCGGGCCGATGCCGTCGGAGTCGGAGCTGTGCCGCGAGTTCTCCGCGTCCCGCGGGCCCGTGCGGCAGGCGCTCGCGGCCCTGCGGGCGGAGGGGCTGATCGGGGGTGGGCAGGGCCGGCGTGCCGTCGTCCTCGACACCGTCGCGGCCCAGCCGTTCGCCACGCTGCTGTCGTTCTCCCGGTGGGCGGAGATGATCGGCCGCACGCCCGGGCAGGTCACCCAGGAGATCGGTGTCGGTCGTCCCGGGCCGGCGGTGGCCGCGGCCCTCAACCTCGACGCCGGAGACGACGTGGTGGCGCTCGTCCGGCTGCGACTGCTGGACGGCGAACCGGCGATGGTGGAGCGCACCTCGTTCGTCACGTCGGTCGGTCGGGCGCTGCTCGACGTCGACCTGGACACGGTGTCGATCTACGCCCACCTCGCCGAGGCGGGCGCCGACCTGCACACCGCACGCCACACGCTCGACGCCGTGGCCGCCGACCCCCGCGACGCCGCGCTGCTCGGGGTGGCGGAGGGCTCGCCGCTGCTGCGGGAGCGCCGGCTGGCCATGACCTCGACGGGGGAGCCGCTGGAGTGGTCCGACGACCGCTACCGCCCCGACGTCGCTTCGGTGACGATCACCAACACCCGCAGCGCCCACGCGGCGATGGTGCGGCACCTGGATGATTGATTCCGAGGTCGGTGGCCAGTGGTCGTGGGCCGAGAGTGATCGTTGGACGGGTTGGCCGGGGTGGTGGTTGTGCCCGATCGCGGCGGTCGGGGCGGGTAGCCGGTGGTAGGCCCGGGCGGCGGCACCGGTGATGGTGTGTCCGCCGTGTTCTTCGAGGTCGAGCTGCCCCCTTGGTGGTGTCGAGGTTCGATTCGATGGTCTGGCGGAGTGGTCGGAGGAACCGGGCCCGCGGCCGTGATGGCTGCACCCCGGCTGCACCCTGGCTGCACCCCGGCTGCACCCTGGCTGCACCCCGGCTGCACCCCGGCTGCACCCTGGCTGTGCTGATGGTGGTCTCGGACTCGCGGCCGTGGTGGTTCTTGTCCGCGATCGTGACCTGGTGGTGGTGGCCGGAACCGAGAACCACGATGTGGCGTTCGGCGGCTTTCGCACCGGTCATGCGAACCCGACCGGTCGCGATGAGGCGGGGCCGCGGGGCCGCGGGAGAGCGGGGAGTGGGAGGCGCGGTGGCCGTACTCGGTGTAGCCGGCCGGGTCCGGGTGGTGCGTGACGCGTGGTTTCGCGGGAGTGGCCGTACTCGATCGGGGGCGGGTCGACCGCCCACACGTCATCGGTGCGCAGGCTGGTGCCGCAGGCGGGTGCTGGGGCAGGGAGTGGAGCTGATGCCGTAGGTGGGTGTGGGCGTGGCGGATCCAGCGGGCTTCGCTGGTGAACCGCAGCAGTGCCTCATGACGTGCTGCGGGTTCGGGGCGGCCCCGGGCAGCTGCGGGTGTGCGCGCCTCGACCAGTTGGCGGGCGTGTCGTCTGGTCAGGCGATGTCGAGGAGGTGGGCCATGGGGCGTTGTCGCGGTTTTCGCTCGATGTCGATCCAGCCGGGCGGGATGAACTCCGGACGCCCACCGTCCATCCGCACTTGCCAGTCGGAGTGGTGGATCAGCCGGTGACACGGCCGGCACAACATCACGCAGTTCTCCACGCAGGTGGGTCCGTTGTTCTCCCATTCGAGGACATGATGGATCTCGCACCACGACGGCGGCCGCCCGCAGCGGGCGCAGCCGCCGTCGCGGGCAGCGACGGCGCGGCGGATCCCGTCGGGGATCACCCGGGTGAGCCGGCCGACGTCCAGCGGTTGACCCGTGCCGTTCATCACGACCGGCACCACTCCCGCGTCGCAGGCCAGCATCCGCAGCGACTCGGGGGTGAGGGTGCCACCGAAGTCGAGCATGGCGGCGCGGGCCCGCTGCTGCAGGTCCTCCAACCGGATGATCACGTTCAGGTGGGGTCGGTGGCCACCACGGTCGGGTATCTCCCCGTGGGTCAGGACCTGCGCGCAGAGGTCGGCGAGTGCTTCCGCGGCCCGCTGCGGGGCGGTGCGTTGGTCGTCGCCGGTCACGGGGGTGGAGTGGGCGTCGAGGGCGGTGGCGACGGTGTCGAACAGGGCGGCGTCGTCGAACCGGCCGGTGATCCGCCCTCCCGGCCCGCCGCGGTGGCGGCGGACGTGGAGTTCGTTGACCTGGGGGGTGGGGCGGTCGTCGGGTTCGGGACCGTCGGCGTCGAGGGCATCGACCATCGCGGTCCCGATCGACAGCAACGGGGTGGGGCTGGTCTCGACGGCCTGTCCGGCGAGGATGGTCTCGACCTCGGCCCATATCTGCGGTGCGAGCCGGGCGGCGGCGTTGGTGCCCAGCACCTTGCCGATGACCTCGACGTGGCGCAGCCCGATCCGGCTGTTCTCGAACATCGCGGCGGTGGCGGGCAGCCGGGGTGGGAGCACGGTGCCGTCTCGAGCCCGACACGCTGGCACACCTGCTGCGCGCCCAGGACGCGGCGGCGGGCGTCGGCCCACTCGCAGCCCAGCAGGTCCGCGACCGCGCCGATCGGGTTCTTGTAACCGCGGTCGGCGAACACCCCGTGGCGTTGCAGGGCGGCGACGGTGTGGACGGCGATCAGGTCGAGCCGGCGTGCGGCGCCTTCGCAGACGGTGAGAACGGAGAGCATCTCGGTGTCCCCGGCGGCCGGGCCGGCGGCATGGTCCAGCGTGTCGAGGGCCTCGGTGAGGAGGTGCTGCGCGGGAGCCAGCCGGCCGGTGGGCATGCCCTGATTCTAGTCGAACACACGTGCGATTGCTACGTGTTTGCGCAGTTCGGGACACTTTCGGTGTTGCCTGGGGGTTGAGTCGCCCGGGGTGCAGGGTCAGGTCCGACCGCGGGGCTGAGGTGGGTTCCGGGCACAGGGCCGGGCACGACAGGATGATCTGAGTGTTCGGCGCGGGGACCAGCTGACGTGGGGCCGGTCGGATGCGGCCGCTCGCGGGCGACCGCGCCGCACGGACCCGGCCCGGTTCCGCCGAGCACGGCCACGGCGGCGGCCACTCCGGGCCTTGGCGTTGTCGGTGAGGATCCGCAGCACCCGCACCCCGTGCTCGCGGAACCAGGTGACAGCCCGGTGCAGGAACCCCGCGCACGTCAGGTCGCGTTCGTCGGGCAGCGCCTCGATGTAGGCGAGGCGGGAGTGGTCATCGACCGCGACGTGGAGGTAGTCGTAGCCGATCGGGCCACCGTGGACCTTCCGTCCGCGGACCTCCTCGCAGCGGCCGTGCAGCCGCCACCCGCCACCATCAGGGACCGGCCCAGCTTCTTGACATCGATGTGGAGCAGATCCCCCGGGTGGGGCGCTCATAGCGGATCCCGGAGTGCCGCCGCCGCACCTCCGCACCGGTGATCGGGTCGATCGCCGACAGGTGCGGCACCTGGTGGCGCGCGAGGACCCGCCCGACGGTGGAGGCGGCCAGGCCGAGCTCACCGGCCAGGTAGACCGCGCCGCGGCGGACCTGCGCGCGCAACGCCAGGATCGCCGCCTCGACGACCGTGCGGTTGGCGATGGTGTGCGGGCGCGAGGAGCGGTCCTCCAGCCCGGCCCAGCCCTCGGCCCCGAACCGGGCGATCCACTTCGACACCGTGGCACGGGAGACCCCCGAGCTGCTCTGCGATCCGCGCCTGCGGCCAGCCGGCCAGATGACGTTCCACCATCAGCCTGCGGGCGAACACGGTGGTACGGGCGTTACGGTGCGACCCGGAGGGCCTCCTGTGGCCGAAGTTGGTGCGTCAGACACACCCACATCGCCCGGAGGCCCTCCCTCGTTCAAGCCGACACGCCGTCAACAACGTCCTGGGTTACTACATCGAGTGCGGCGACGAGACGGGCGGCGTGCCGTTCGGGGCCGGCGGCTGCATCGGGTAGGCGACGGGAGCCGGGCCCGGCTGCTCCGCCGCGGCGCCCGCCTCCCGGGCCAGGAACGACCCCAGCTCACCGATCGTGCTCATCAACGGCGCCGGGAACACCACCGTGGTGTTCTTGTCGACGCCGATCTCCACGAGACTCTGCAGGTTGCGCAGCTGCAACGCCAGCGGGTGCTCCATCATGATGTCCGACGCCTCGCCCAGCGACGCCGCCGCCAACGACTCACCCTCCGCGTTGATGATCTTGGCGCGCTTCTCCCGCTCCGCCTCCGCCTGCCGCGCCATCGCCCGCTTCATGCTGTCGGGCAGCTGGATGTCCTTGAGCTCCACCAGCGTCACCTCCACACCCCAGTCGAGCGTGGCCACATCGAGGATCTCGCGTATGTCCTTGTTGATCCGGTCGGTCTCCGACAGCGTCTCGTCAAGGGTGTGCTGGCCGACCACCTTCCGCAGCGTGGTCTGCGCGATCTGATCGATCGCGATGTACACGTTCTCGATCGCCACCACCGACTTCACCGCGTCGACGACCCGGAAGTAGGCCACCGCCGAGACATCGACGCTGACGTTGTCACGGGTGATGATCCCCTGCGACTGGATCGGCATCGTCACGATCCGCAGCGACACCCGGTGCAGGACGTCGACAATCGGGATGATCAGCCGCAACCCCGGCTCGCGGGCACCCACCACCCGGCCGAACCGGAACAGCACCCCCTGCTCGTACTGCTTGATGATCCGCACCGCCAGCCCCAGAACCACCAGAACGACGACGACGACGATGACGACCGTGGTGAGCGCGGTGCTCATGATGCTGCTCCCCGGATGGAGGGGTAGGGATACCTCATGGTCCCGACGGTGCACCCCCCCGCGGGGGATCGGACAGGGCACAACGACCTGCACCGCGGCGGCGGAGTGCCCGTCGGCGCACCGGCCGGCGACCTGCTCCGCTGGGAGGCCGAGGCCGTGGAGGGAGCACCGGGGGGCGCGCCGATCGGGTCGCGCGCGGTTGAACACGGCCCGAACCGGCCACCCCCTCTCCATGAGCAACCACCCCGAGGTACCTCCCGTGTCCCCCGACCGCCCGTTCGTGGACGGTGCGGCCCGATCCTCCGACGACCTCCGCGCCGAGGTCCGGCAGCAGGACGATCCCGGCCTGGAGGACGCCCTCGCGACGGTGGAGGACACGCGGGCGGAGCTCGGCGACACGACGGCGGAGCTGGCCAGGCGGCTCGACGTGCCGGCCCGCCTGCGTGACCAGGGCGCGCTGGCCCGCGACACCGTGTCGGACGCCGTCCGCACCCACGCCGGCCTCGTCGCCGGGGTGGCCGCCGTCCTGGTCACGGCCCTCGTGGTCCGTCGGGTCCGGGCCCACGGACAGCCGTGACCCGACCCGCGTCCGGGCGTCCGCCGACGGGATCGGCGCCCGGGCGATCGGGGACGGCACCGGCGGTGCCCCGGTGGGGTGCCGTCAGCGATGCTGACGGGGGCATCGGCTACCGCTTCACAGCTTGAGGTTCCGCATGGTGACCAGGGCGGTGGCGCACAGGGTCTCCGCGTCTCCGTCGCGGGCGAACACGTCGGCCGCGGCGACCGTCGTGGTGCGGCCGTGGTGGAGCACCCGGCCGCGCGCGACGACGTCGCCCTTGGCGGGGGCCACGATCTTCACCGTGTAGTCGACGGTCATGTTCACCCAGCCGAGCGGGAGCAGCGTGCCGGCGGCGGAGCCCCCGGCGAAGTCGGCCAGCGAGCCGAGCACGCCGCCCTGCACGAACCCGCCGTGCTGGGTCAGCTCGGGGCGCGCCGGCTGCACGATCTCGACCTCGCCGGGGACGACCCGGTCGAAGCGGAACCCCAGGTGCCGCGCGGCGGGCATGCTGAGCACCGCGCCCGTCACGGCGTCGGCGTAGTCGGGGTGGGGGGCCGTCCAGTCGCTCATGGTCACGCCTTTCCTGCGTACTCGCCATCGAGGTAGCGGGCCCGCGTCGCGGCCCGCATGATCTTGCCGCTGCTGGTCATCGGCAGCCGGCCGAACGAGGTGAGCACGACCTCACCCGTCGTCGCGTGCTCGGCGACGACGGCCGCACGGACCGACCCGACCACCTCACGGGCGTCGAGGGTGTCGCGGTGCTCGCGGCGCACCTCCGCCACGACGACGAGCCGCTCGCCGTCGGGCGCGGGCACCGCGAACGCGGCGCAGCAGCGCAGGGCGGGGTGCGCGGCGGTGGCGGTGTGCTCGATGTCGTGCGGGTAGTGGTTGCGGCCGCGGACGATCACGAGGTCCTTCAGCCGCCCGACGACGTACAGCTCCCCGTCGACGAGGACGCCGAGGTCGCCCGTGCGCAGGTGCCGCACCCCGTCGAGCTCCGCGCGGAAGGTCTGCTCGGTGGCGTCGGGGCGGCGCCAGTAGCCCTGGGCGACGTGGTCGCCGGCCACCCAGATCTCGCCGACCTCGCCCGGCCCGCACCGCGACCGGGTATCCGGGTCGACGATCCGGACCGCGCCGGGCTGCACCGGCACCCCGGAGCCGGCCAGCACCCGGCCGCTGGCCCCGTCCGTCGTGGTGCGGGGGCCCCGCAGCTTCCCGGTGCCGCTGACCATCAGCGTCGCCTCGGCGAGCCCGTAGCAGGGGTGCAGCGCGGCCGGGTCGAAGCCGGCGGGCGCGAACGTCTCGGCGAAGCGGCGCAGGGTGTCGGGCCGCACGGGTTCGGCACCGTCGAACGCGACCTGCCAGCTCGACAGGTCGACGTCCGGGACGCCGGAGCGGGCGGCCGCGGCCACGCAGGCGTCGAAGGCGAAGTTCGGGCCGCCGCTGGTGTGGGCCCGGTAGCGGGAGATCGCGGCGAGCCACAGCAGCGGGCGGCGGGCGAACGCCATCGCCGAGAACTGCACGCTCGCCGCACCCACCCACAGCGGCTGCAGCACGTTGCCGATCAGGCCCTGGTCGTGGAAGAACGGGGCCCAGCCGACGACGGTGGAGTCGCGGTCGTGGCCGAACGTGCGGCGGATCATCTCCTGGTTGGCGGCGAGGTTGCCGTGGCTCACCATCACGCCCCTGGGCGTGGACGTCGAGCCGGAGGTGTACTGCAGGAAGGCGAGGGTGTCGGCCGTGACCGGACGGGGCTCCCCGGGGGACGGCACCAGGTCGTCCAGCGCCATCCAGTGCACGCCGGGGGCGAGCGGCTCCACGGCGGGCCGGAGGTGGTCGAGCATCGCGGCGACGGTGAGCACCACGGCGGGTTCGCAGTCGAGCACGATCGCCCGGGTGGCGTCCTGCACGCGGTTGCGGCGCGGCGGGTTCACCGGCACCGCCACCACCTGCGCGTACAGGCAGCCCAGGAACGCCACCACGAACTCGGGGCCCTGCCCGAACAGCAGCAGCGCCCGGTCACCGGGCCCACAGACCTCGACGAGCCGCGCCGCCACCCCGCACGCCCGTGCGTGCAGCTCGCCGTAGGACAGGCGGGTGCGCTCGGCGCCGTTCTCGTCGAGGAAGAGGTAGGCGGTGCGGTCCGGCTCGTCGGTGGCGCGGCGTGCCAGCACGGCGGGGATCACACGCTCCCCCACGTCACCGGCAGGCGGGTGAGCCCGCGCACGATCTGGCTGTGGGTCTGCCACTGCAGGGGCTCGTCGCGGAGCCGGAACGGGCGGGACGCCAGCCGCTCGAGGACGACCTGCGCCTGCAGCTGGGCGAGCTGCCCACCGAGGCAACCGTGCAGGCCGTCCCCGAGCGCGACGTGGCCCGTGGTGTCCCGGGTGATGTCGAACGCGTCCGGGTCGGCGAAGACGGCGGGGTCCCGGTTGGCCGCCCCCAGGCAGAGCAGGATCACCTCGCCTGCGGCGACGGTGCGGCCGCCGATCGTCCCGTCGCGGGTGGCGAGGCGCTTGGTCATCTGCAAGGGGCTGTCGTGGCGCAGGGTCTCGCGGACGGCCGCGCCGGCGAGCTCGGGGCGCTCCCGCAGCAGGTCGGCCTGGGCGGGATGGCGCAGCAGCGCGAGCAGGGCGTTGCCGATCAGCGACGTCGTGGTCTCGTGGCCGGCCACGAACGACATGATCGCGACGAAGGCGACCTCCTCGTCGGTGAGCCGGTCTCCCCCTCCGGTGCGCGCCGCGGCGAGCCGGCTGATCAGGTCGTCGCCCGGGCGGCGCCGCCGGTCGGTGATCACGGGCTCCAGCGCGAGGACGAACTCGTCGAGCACGCGCGTCACGCGCTCGACGTCGTCACCCTTCATGAGGCCCGGTTCCAGGAGGAACCGGATGTCGTGGGTCCACGCCGCGACGCGGCCGGCCACGTCGGCGGGCAGCGCCATCCACGCGCCGAGCACCCGGACCGGCAGCGGGTCCGCGAGATCGGCCACGGCGTCCCCGACGGGACCGGCGTCCAGCAGGCCGTCGGTGATGCCCTCCACCACCGGCCGCAGCTCCGCCACCCCGGTGAACGCCCGGTTGACCAGCCCCCGCAACCGCGCGTGCTCGGGGTTGTCGGTGAACACCAGCGACGCCCGGCCCAGCCGCACGATCCGCGCTCCCGGGTCGACCCGGCGTTCCACCTGGGCCGGGATGAGCCCCGCGCTGAACGTGCGGTCGCGCAGCACCTCGCGGACGTCGGCGTGGCGGGTGAGCACCCACATCCCGAGCGCGCGGTGCACCGGATCGGCGTCGCGGAGCCGGTGGTAGAGCGGGTAGGGGTCGCGGCGGAACCCCGCGTCGAAGGGGTTGAACCGGATCCTCGCCGCGGTGGTCACCGGAAGTACCCGTCGCGGTAGGGCGTCATGACCAGCCGCAGCAGCCCGATCTTGTTCATCCGGAACCCGAGGGCCGAGAGCTTCAGGTAGCGCTCGTAGCGGGCCACGACCTCGGGCCCGACGAGCTCCGTGGCCTCGGCGCGGCGGGCGCGCAGCCGCCGCGCCCACTGCTCGCAGGTCCACGCGTAGTCCAGGCGCCCGTTGTGCATCCGCCGGATCTCGACCACACCCTCCGCGGCGGCGGTGATCTCGGCCAGCGTGGGCAGGTCGGCGTGCGGGAAGATCTCCCGCTGCATGAACCCGGAGGCGTGGTCGCGGGACATGTTGGCGTACGCGATGGTCTGCAGCGACAGCGTGCCGCCGGGGGTGAGCCAGTCCCGGCAGCGGGCGAAGAACTCCCGGTAGCGGCCGATCTTCTCCTCGACGGTGTCGTCGGGCCGCGCGAAGTGCTCGAAGGCGCCGATGGAGACGATCCCGTCGTAGCGGCCCTCGGGCTCGTGATCGCGCCAGTCCTCCACCCGCACGTCGACGCCCGGGAGGCCGCGCGCCGACACGAACGCCGCCTGCTCCTCGCTCAGTGTCAGACCGACCGATCGCGGGACACGGTGGGTGAGCGCGAGCCGTTCCAGGATCGAGCCCCAGCCGCATCCGACGTCCAGCACGCCACCGGCGTTGCGGGCGTCGACCGCGTCGAGGTGGAACGCGAGCTTGCGCTCCTGCGCGGACTCCAGGGTGTCGTCGGATCCCTCGCGCAGGGCGCACGAGTAGGTGCGCGTGGCGTCGAGCCACAGGTCGTAGAAGGCGTTGCCCACGTCGTAGTGGTGTCGGACGGCCTCCGCCGCCTGCGCCAGGTCGGAGCTCACGCCACCCGGCTCACGATCTGCGCGAGCACGTGGTCGGCCACGGCGTCGAGCGTCGGGTCGGCGAACAGCTCCTCGGGCTCCAGGTCCACGCCGTAGCGCTCCTCCACCTCCATGAGCAGGGAGACGGCGAGCGCGGAGTCGACGCCGAGCCGGTCGAAGTCCTCGGCCGGGTCGATCGTGTCGGCGGGGACCTGCAGCAGGTCGGCGACGTAGGCGCGGCACCAGCCGGCGATCTCGTCCTTCGTGGCGTTCACGGGTGTCTCCTTCTCAGACGGGAGCGGGGGTACGGCGGCGCGCCGCGATGCGCTCGGGGGTGGGGACCTTCAGGTCCCAGGCCAGCCCACACGCGGCGAGCCCGCGGATGAGCCAGAAGCCGGGGTCGAGGCGGTACCAGTCGAGGCCGAACGAGGGCGAGTCCGGGAACGCGTGGTGGTTGTTGTGCCACGACTCACCCAGGCTGATCAGCGCGAACACCCCGCCGTTGCGGCTGTTCTCCCGCGACTCGTAGGGCCGGGTGCCGAACATGTGCAGGAAGGAGTTGATCGCCCACACGATGTGCTCGAGCACGAACATCCGCACCAGCCCGCCCCACAGCAGGCCGCTGACCGCGCCCGTCCAGCTCAGCGAGACCAGGCCGCCGATCACGGCCGGGACCAGCAGGCCGACGACCACCCACGTGTCGTAGCGGCGGGCGACGCGCACGACGGCGCGGTTGCGCAGCAGGTCCGGCGCGTAGTGGACGATGTTCGGGTAGTCGTGGCGGCGCATCCACAGGAAGTGGGAGTGCGCGAGGCCCCGGATCCGGCCCACGAACCCGTCGCCGTCGAGGTTGGGCGAGTGCGGATCGCCCTCGCGGTCGCTGCACTCGTGGTGGCGCCGGTGCAGCGCCACCCACGACACCACGCCGCCCTGCCCGGCCATGGAGCCGAGGATCGCGAGCGCCGTGGTCACGGCGGGGCCCGCCTTGAACGTGCGGTGGGTGAACAGCCGGTGGTAGCCGACGGTCACGCCCAGCCCGGTCAGCAGCCACATCGCCACCAGCAGCACGAGCTCGGTGACGCCGAAGGGATGCACGGCGAGGAACCCGAAGGCCGCCACGGTGCCGACGATCGGCAGGACGTCGAACAGCAGGAAGTGCCGGCGCTGCAGCCGGTGCAGGTACGGGCTGCTCATCACCTTGCGGCGTGGGCTCTCGTCAGCGGTCATGACGCTGATCGTGGTGGCCCCGGCTGAACCGGGGATGTCCGCGGGGCGGCCCGGCGGAGGACAGTGCACGAAGTCAGTTGTGAAATCCAACTGACTCTCCTACGGTCCCCCGCATGGACGCCGATCGCGGATCGCCGCGACGCTGGTGGGGACTCGTGATCGTCTGCCTCGGCATGATGATGACGTTCCTGACCATCACCCAGACCCTGGCCACGATCACCGCCGCCCAGCGCGACCTGCACGCCTCCGCGTCCGGCGCCGTGTGGATGGGCAGCATCTACACGGCCGTGGTCGCGGCGCTGGTGCTGACGGCCGGCACGGTGGGCGACATCCTCGGCCGCCGCCTGGTCTTCCTGCTCGGGGCCGTCGTCATGGCCGCGGGCAGCGCCGTGGTCCTGTTCGGCGGCGACACCACCACGGTGATCGTCGGCCAGGCCGTGATGGGCGTCGGCGGGGCGATGATCCTGCCCAACAGCCTCGCGCTCGCCACCGGCCTGTTCGGCGATCCGCACGAGCGCACCACCGCGGTGAGCATCTGGGCCGCGGTGTCGGGCGTCGGCCTGGCGCTGGGCCCGATCGTGGGCGGTCTGCTCCTGCTGTCGTACTCCTGGCACAGCGTGTTCGCGATCAACGTCGTGCTGGCGGTGGTGGTGGTCGTCCTGACGCTGGTGCTGGTCGACGAGCGCCGGGCGCCCGGCCGCCGGCTCGACGTCCCCGGCCTGGTGCTCGGGATCGTCGCCATCGGAGCCCTGAGCTACGCGGTGATCGAGGGCGGCAACGTCGGCTTCGGGGAGGCGCGGATCATCGTGGCCTTCTGCGTGGCCGGGGTGGCGGTCGTCGCGTTCGTCCTGGCCGAGCACCACAGCTCCGCACCCATGCTGCACCTGGGCCTGTTCCGCAACCTCTCGTTCGTGGCGGCCAACCTCGTCGGGTTCCTCGGCCAGTTCACGTTCGTGGGGCTGTCGTTCGTGCTGGTGCTCTACTTCGAGCAGGTCAACGCGTACACGACGCTCTCGGCCGGCACCCGGATGCTCGCGCTGACCGCCACCTACGTGGTGGTCAGCGCGTTCGCCTCGCGCGTCGTGCGGTGGCTCGGCTTCCGCTGGCCGATGGTGGTGGGCCTGGTCGCGACCGGCGCCGGCGCCCTGCTGCTGCTCACGGTCGACCCGACCACGGACTTCTGGATCGTGGCGCTCATCCTCGTGCTGGTGGCGGCCGGCAGCGGGCTGATCCTCACGCCGAGCACGGCGCTCGCGGTCATCTCCGTACCCCCCACGGAGGTCGGGACGGCCAGCGGCAGCGTGAACATGTTCCGGCAGATCGGCGGCGCGGTCGGGGCGAGCCTGCTGGGCACGCTGCTCACCACGGGCCTGTTCGACGCGCTGCCGGGGGCCCTGGTCGCCCGCGGCGTCCCCGCGGCGGGCGCGGCCCGGCTCACCGCGGGTGCCGCCGAGGGCGGCTCGCTGTCGGAGCTGCCCGCGGCGGTGGTGCGGCCCTTCGTCGCGGCGTTCGGGGAGTCGTTCACCGACGCGTTCCACACCGCGGTACTGGTGCCCGCGATCGCGGCACTGGTGTGCGCGGTGCTCGCCGGCGTCCTCGTCCGCCCGGCCCGGAAGCCCGCCACGGCGGCCGCACCGGCACCCGTCCAGCCGGCACCCGAGGCATCCTCCTACGTGCCCGGAGCCCCGATCGAACCGGCCCCGATGTCGGTGGGCGGCCGGCTCTCGCGTGACAACGGCGCACCGGTGACGGGCGGTGTGCTGACGCTGATCGACGCGCTGGGTGTGTGCGCCGGACGCGGCACCGTCGATCACGACGGCCGCTACCACCTCGACCGGCCCCGCGGCGGCGGGATGCACATGCTGGTGGCCGCGGCGCCCGGGCACATCCCGCGGGCCGCACACCTGCCCACCACGCCGGGCCACCACACCCTCGACCTGGTCCTCGCCGGTGGCACCGGGCTCGGTGGCCGCATCCATGGTCCCGACGGGGAGGCCGTCGCCGGCGCCCGGGTGACGGTGACCGACACGGCGGGCGAGGTGGCCGGCACCACCACGAGCGGCGCCGACGGCCGCTACGCGCTGCACGGCCTCACCGCCGGGATCCACACGCTGACCGCGATCGCGGAGGGGCGGGCGCCGGTGGCCGAGCGCGTCGACGTGGCGGCCGACGGGATCGCCCGGTGCGATCTCGTGCTGGCCGTGCTGCGCCGGATCGCCGGCACGGCGCTGGACTCCGCGTCGCGGCCGCTCGCGAACCTCACGGTGTCGCTGGCCGACGCCGCCGGGCGGGCCGTCGCCACTGCGACCACGGACGGCGGGGGCCGCTACGCGTTCGACGGTGTGGGGCCGGGTGAGTTCGTGGTCACGGCCACCCGGTACGTGCCGGTGACCGCCACCGTCCCCGTAGGCTCGAACGGCGCCGAGCAGCACCTCGTCCTCGGCGCGACGGCCTGATGACCAGGAGGAACGGTGGCAGGCACGGCCAGGATCTGCTCGATCACCAACGCGCTCGCCGTCGTCGGTGAACGCTGGAGCATCCTCGCGCTGCGCGAGATCTTCTTCGGCCAGCGCCGCTTCGACCAGATCGTCGCCGGCACCGGGGCCAGCCGCGACATCCTCGCCACCCGGCTGCGCACCCTCGTCGAGGCCGGCGTCGTGACGAAGGAGCTCTACGAGGAGCACCCGCCGCGCTACGAGTACGTGCTCTCGGAGTCCGGGGAGCAGATCGCCCCGATCCTGCTGGCGCTCATGGAGTGGGGCAACCGCTACGTCACCGAGGGCGCGCCGCCCACGGTGTTCCGGCACTCGTGCGGGGCGGAGCTGCACGCCGAGACCGTCTGCGGTCACTGCCGCGCGCCCATCCGGCCGGGCGACAGCACGGTGGTGCGCCTCGGCGAGGTCACCCCGGCCTGAGTCACGCGGCCGACGCTAGGCACGGCGGGACGCGATGTCGGCGCCGATAGGCAACGGCGATCACGCGTTCGCGCGCGGGGTGCGTGTCCGCGCGCGGACGGGCAGCCTGCGGAGGCCGCGGTGGATCAGGCTGGGGAGGTGTTCCAGGTTCTCCTCCGCCAGTTCCAGGTTCGGCGCCCGGCGGAGCAGGGCACCGATCGCGATGCCCGCCTCGAGCCTCGCCAGCGGCGCACCCAGGCAGTAGTGGATGCCGAGGCTGAATCCGAGGTGGCGACGCGCGGGGTCCGGCACGGCGTAGCGGGTGATGTCGAAGCGGTCCGGGTCCGGGTAGACCGCGGCGTCGCGGTTCGCCGCCGCCATCACGACGACCACCCCGTCGCCGCGGGTGAACCGCTGCCCCGCGACCACGGTGTCGCGCAGGGCGACCCGGATCGTGAACTGCGTGGGCAGGTCGTAGCGCAGCATCTCGTCCAGCGCGGCCGGCATGAGGTCGGGACGCTCGCGCAGCAGCACCAGCTGGTCGGGGTGGCGCAGCAGCGCCAGCACCCCGTTGCCGACGAGGTTGATCGACGTCTCCATGCCCGCCACCAGGAGCAGCAGACAGATGCCGACCAGCTCGGGCTCGGTGAGCCGGTCCCCCGCCTCCTCCACGGCGATGAGCGCGCTGAGCAGGTCGTCGGCGGGCTCGGCCCGGCGCTGCGCCACCAGCCGCGAGAAGTAGCCGAACGCGGCGCGCGCCGCCGTCCCGCGGGCGGTGATCACGTCGGGGGGCAGCAGTTCGTCGGGATCGGTGCCCCAGGCGATCGCGAGCTCCCAGTCCCGCAGCGCCGGACGCTCCTCCGGCGGGACACCCAGCACTCGGCCGCCGATCATGGTCAGGGCCAGGGGGACGGCCAGGTCGGCCAGCACGTCGAACTCGTCACGCGCCAGCGCCGTGTCGAGCAGGTCGTCCACCACCCGCTCGACCATCGGCGCGAGCGCGGCCACCACGCGCGGGGTGAACGCCTTGTTGACGAGGCTGCGGAAACGGGAGTGATCAGGCGGGTCCATGCGCACGAACGAGCCGGGGATGAGCGCCCCGGTGTCGCGGAACGGGCTGATCCCGGCCTGGTAGCCGTGACCCCAGTCGGGGCTCGCGAGGATCGCGGCGCACTCGGCGTAGCGGGTGAACACGGTGACGGGCACGTCGCCGAGCTGCAGTGGGTGGGCGGGCGTGGCCTCGCGGACCAGCGCGAACGCCGGGTAGGGGTCGTGGCGGTGGGCGGTGTCGAAAGCGGGGAAGGTGGTGGTCATCGCTGATCGCTCTCCCGGAGTCGGACGGGCAGCCGCGCCATCCCGCGGACGACGAGGTTGGGGCGGTACGGCGGATCGGCCAGCAGCTCGACGGAGTCGACGCGGGCGGAGACGGCCCGCAGCACCACCTCCATCTCCAGCCGGGCCAGCGCCGCGCCGATGCAGTGGTGCAGACCGAGGCCGAAGGCGAGGTGGCGCTTCGGACGGGGGCGCGCGGTGTAGCGGGTGACGTCCAGCTCGGCCGGGGCCACGAACGCGTCGGGGTCGCGGTTGGCCGACCCGATGAGCACGATCACCGCCTCGCCGGGCGCGAACGTCGTGCCGGCGACCGTCGTCTCGGTGCGGGCCGTGCGCGTGGTCAGGTGCACGGGCGGGTCGTGGCGCAGCATCTCGTCGACGGCCGGGAGCGCGAGACCGGGGTCGGAGCGCAGCAGCGCGAGCTGGTCGGGACGGCGGGCGAGCCCGAGCAGGCCGTTGCCGATGAGGTTGACGGTGGTCTCGTGGCCGGCGACCAGGAGGATCAGCAGCGTGCCGAGCATCTCGTGCGGGGTCAGCGTGTCCCCGTCGGCCTCCACCTGGGCGAGCGCGGTGATCAGGTCGTCGCGGGGGTGGGCCCGCCGCTGCGCGACGAGATCGCCGAAGAACACGGTGAAGTCGTGTACGGCCTGGGTACGGGCGGCCAGCTCGTCGGGGTTCAGCAGCGCGTCGGGGTCGAGGCCGCGGGCGATGCCGGCCGACATCCGCCGGACGTCGGTGTGGGCCCCGGGCGGCACGCCGAGCAGGTCGCAGATCATGGTGAGCGGCAGCGGGTAGCTCAGGGCCTCGACGAGGTCCACCTCGCCCGCGTCCAGCGCGGCGTCGAGCAGCCGGGCGGTGACGCGCCGGGCGCTGGGGCGCAGGGCCTCGATCCGGCGGGCGGTGAACGCCGCGGAGACCAGGCGGCGCAGCCTCGTGTGATCGGGCGGCTCCATCCACAGGAACGAGCCGGGCAGCTCCACGTCGCTGGCGGGGTGCAGCAGCTCCCGTTCCTCGGCGTGGCTCCAGGTGGGGTCGGCCAGGATGGCCTCGGCGTCGGCGTGGCGGGTCACGAGGCGGGTGCCCAGCGGGCCCGGAACGAACGGCCCGGCGGTGCGCAGCACCGCGTAGGCGGAGTAGGGGTCGTGGCGGGAGGCCGGAGCGAGCGCGTCGAGGACGGCCTGCTGGACAGGATGGGCGGCGGTGGGGCTCACGTTCCCACCCGGCCCCGGGCCATCCGGTCGAGCAGGGCCGTGTCGTGCTCGCCGTCGGCGAAGGCGGGCTCGGCCAGCACCGTGCGCAGGAACTCCGCCGTCGTCACCAGCCGCTCTCCGGTGAGCTCCAGCTCCTCGAGCGCGCGATCCATGCGGGCGATCGCCCCCGCCCGGTCCGGGGCCCAGACCAGCACCTTCGCCAGCATCGAGTCGTAGTCCGGCGGGATGCGGTAGCCCGCCCCGACGTGGGTGTCGACACGGACGAACGGCCCGCCGGGCGGGGTGAAGCGCTCCACCACCGCCGGGGTGGGGGCGAAGTCGCGGGCGGGGTCCTCGGCGTTGATGCGGCACTCGATCGCCGCGCCGCGCGGCGTCACGTCCTCCTGGGTGAACCCCAGCGGATCCCCCGTCGCGATCCGCAGCTGTTCGGCGACGAGGTCGAGGCCGGTGACCATCTCGGTCACCGGGTGCTCCACCTGCAGCCGGCAGTTGACCTCCATGAAGTAGTAGCGGTGCTGGTCGTCGACGAGGAACTCGACGGTGCCCGCGCCCGTGTAGCCGGCGGCGAGCACCCCGCGGACGGCCGCCTCCCCCATCCCGTGGACGGTGTCGTCGGACATGCCGGGCGCCGGGGTCTCCTCCACGAGCTTCTGGTGGCGGCGCTGCACCGAGCAGTCCCGGGCGCCCAGGTGCACGCCGTGGCCGTGCGCGTCGCAGAGCACCTGGATCTCGACGTGGCGCGCCGAGTCCAGGTAGCGCTCGACGTACACGCGCCCGTCGCCGAACACGGCGGTGGCGGTGGCGCGGGTGCGGCGGAAGTCGTCGTGGAAACCGCCGCGGTCGCGGACGACCGTCATGCCCCGCCCGCCGCCACCGGCCGCGGCCTTGATGATGACGGGGTAGCCGATCGTCTCGGCCAGCGCGAACGCGTCGTCGACGTCGTCGACGGCCTCGGTGCTGCCGGGCAGCAGCGGCAGGCCGGCGTCGACCATCATGGCGCGGGCGACGGCCTTGTCCCCCAGCTTCTCCATGACCGGCGCCGGCGGGCCGACGAACGTGAAGCCCTCGGCCGCGCACACCTCCGCGAAGTCGGGGTTCTCCGACAGGAAGCCGTAGCCGGGGTGGATCATGTCGGCGCCGGTCATCCGCGCCGCCTCGATCACCGACGGGATGTGGTTGTAGCTGCGCTTCGCCGGTCCCGGCCCGATGCAGACGGCCCGGTCGGCGTAGCGGACGGCGGCGGACCCGGCGTCCGCGGTGGAGTGGACGGCGACGGTGCCGAACCCCAGCTCCCGGCAGGTGCGCAGCACCCGCAGCGCGATCTCGCCGCGGTTGGCGACCAGGACGGTGGTCATCCCAGCACCATGAGTGGCTGGCCGAACTCGACGGGGTCGCCGTCGCCGCACAGCAGCTCCAGGACGGGCCCGCCGCGGTCGGTCTCGACGGGGATCATGAGCTTCATCGCCTCGACGATGCCCACCTGCTGGCCCGGCCGAACGTGGTCCCCGACCGCGACGAACGGCGGTGCGCCGGGCTCGGGCGCCCGGTAGAACACCCCGACGGTGGGGGCGGTGATCCGGTGGCCGGGGGTCGGAGCAGCGGCGGCCGATCCGTCGACCGGGGCGACGGCCGCGACCGGGGCAGGCGCCGGGATCGGGGCCGGGTCGGCGGCGGGGGCGGCGGGAGCGGCGTCGCCCCACCCCAGCTCCACCACGACGCCGGCGGCCTCCACCCGGATCCGGGTCGGCGGCTGGGTGCCGGACACGGCGAGCGCCACGGCGTTCTCCCGCAGTGCGGCCAGCACCGCGTGCAGGTCGGTGGTCTCCACGGTGGCGGTCACGCGCTCTCCCGGGTCTCGTCGCAGGCCTCGGCGCTGATGGCCGGGCCCGCGAGCGACCCGGCAGTACCCACGGCCGGGCCCGAAAGCGACCCGGCGGCGGCGAGGCCGAAGGCGCGGAAGCGGGCGTGGCGCCGCGTGGCGCGGTCGGCCGTGGACATCCCCGCCAGCGGGGCGAGGGTCTCGCGCAGCGCGTCGCCCAGCAGGCGGGCGGACTCGAGGTGGTCGCCGTGCTCGGCCTCGGGCACCACCCCGTCGACGACGCCGAGCTCCAGCAGCGAGCGGGAGTCGACGCGCAGGGCCTCGGCGGCGCGGGGCGCGGAGCCGGCGTCCTTCCAGAGGATCGAGGCGCACCCCTCCGGCGTGATCACCGAGTAGACGGCGTCGGCGCACATCAGCACGTCGTCGGCCACGGCGAGCGCGAGCGCTCCCCCGCTGCCGCCCTCGCCCGTGACGACCGCGACGACCGGCACCGGCAGCCCGGAGAGCAGCCGCAGGTTCTCGGCGATCGCGACGGCCTGGCCCTGCTCCTCCGCGGCGACGCCGGGGAACGCACCCGCGGTGTCGATCAGCGTGACGAGCGGGATGCCGAGCTTGCCGGCCAGGCGCATGACCCGGGCGGCCTTGCGGTAGCCGGCCGGGGTGGGCATGCCGAAGTTGCGCTGCGCGGCCTCCGCCGGGGTGCGGCCCTTCTGCGTGCCGATCAGGGCCACGGGGGCCCCGTCGAGCACGCCGAGGCCGCAGACCATGGCCGCGCAGTCGGCGGCCATGCGGTCGCCGTGCAGCTCCGTGAACTCCTCCAGCAGCAGCCCGGCGTAGTCCAGGGCGGTGGGCCGGCCGAACCGGCGGGCCTTGCGCACGACCTCCCACGGGTGGCGCACGGGCAGCGCGGTGTGGTCGCGGACCAGCACCGGACGGATCGGCGTCACCGACGCGTCGGGCGCGCCGGCGACCCGCAGCAGCCGCCCCAGCACCGCCCGCAGCTCGGCGCGGGGGCAGATCAGGTCCACGATGCCGTGCTCGAGCAGGTACTCGGCGGTCTGGAAACCCTCGGGCAGCGTCTCGCCGATGGTCTGGGCGATCACCCGCGGGCCGGCGAACCCGAGCCGCGCGCCGGGCTCGGCGACGATCACGTCGCAGAGCGTCGCGAAGGAGGCCGCCACGCCGCCGAAGGTCGGGTCGGTGACCAGCGAGATCGTCAGGACGCCGGCCTCGTCGAGCTGGCGCAGGGCCTGGCTCGTCTTCGCCATCTGCATCAGGGCGACCACACCCTCCTGCATCCGGGCCCCACCCGACGCGCTGACCAGCAGCAGCGGGGTGCGCTCGGCCAGCGCCACCTCGCAGGCGCGGGTGATGGCCTCGCCGACCGCGGCACCCAGGCTGCCGCCGAGGAACCGGAAGTCCATGGCCGCGACCACGACCGGACAGGAGTCGATCCGACCGCGGGCCACGAGCACGCCCTCGTCGAGGCCCGTGCGGCGGCGGGCGTCGCGGAGGCGCTCGGGGTAGGCCTTGGAGTCGACGAAGCCGAGCGGGTCGCGGTCGGGCACAGCGACGTCGATCATGCCGGCGCTGCCGTCGTCGAGCAGGTGGGTGATCCGCTGGGCTGCGGTGCGCGGGGTGTGGTGCCCGCACTCCGGGCAGACACCTGCGGCACGGTCCATCCGCTTGGCGTAGATCATCCCGGGGCAGCCCGGGCAGACGACCCAGTCCGCTGCGGGGACGGGAGCCTGGATCGGACGATCTGGCAGGGTGCTGGTCACAGCAGGCCTTCCTCGGTCGGTCGGTAGCTCGTGGCACGCGCCGGGAGCGCGACCCCGCTGGAACGCAGGGCCGCCACCCGGGAGGTGAACGCCGCGCCGCGCACGATGTGCTGGGCGATGGCGGTGACGGTGCGGCGCTGCACCGGTTCGTAGGGGGTGCCGCGCAGCCAGGCGTTGCAGGCGCCCATCGCGGCGCCGCACCAGACCTGGTAGTCCGTGGCGCGGGCGGGATCGCCGCTGGCCGCCCAGCCCGACGACAGGCCGAGGTACCAGCGGAAGACGAGCGCCATGCGGCGCTTGGGGTTGCCCTGCGCCCGGGCGATCTGCTCGGGGTCGCGGGCGGAGAAGTAGGAGACGGTGTCGGCCCAGACCTCGTCGAGGCCGCGGCGGAAGATCGTGCGCTCGATCTCCGCGCGCACGTCGGCGGGGATGTCCTCGATGCCGTCGTGGCGGCGGTAGAGCTCGAACAGCCGCCGCGCACGGCCCGGGAACATGGTGCCGCGCCGCAGCACCTGCACGTCGACGCCGAGCTCGAACATGTCCGACGACGGCGCCATGTCGCAGTCGGTGCTCTCGGCCGCGCCGAGCAGTAGCTTCACCGCGTCCGACTGGCCGGACTCGACGCACGCCTGGTTGACCGACCCCGTGACGACGTAGTCGGCGCCCATCGCGAACGCGGCGGCCGCGGCGGCGGGGGTGCCGATGCCGCCGGCCGCGCCGACCCGGACGGGGTGCCCGTGTGCGGCGCAGGCCGCGTCGCGGACGCGCAGGATCTCCCCGAGCAGCACCGGCATGGGGCGGCGGTCGGTGTGGCCGCCGGAGTCGGCCTCGGCCGTGACGTCGTCGGCCATCGGGACGAGCGCGGCCAGCCGGGCCTGCTCGGCCGTGATCGCGCCGCGCTCGACGAGCCCACGCAGCAGCGGTGCCGGCGCGGGGTGCAGGAACAGCTCCGCGATCTCGGTGCGGGAGACCTTGGCGATCACCCGGTGCGCGATCCGCACCGCGCCGTCGGGGCCCGTCGACAGGCCCAGGGCCCGGTAGCGGACGATCTCGGGCGTCAGCTCCAGGAACGCCGACGCCTCGACGCACGTGACGCCGTGGCGCAGACAGAGGTCCACAGTGGACCGTTCCATGGCCTGCTCGCTCGGGCTGTGGATGAGGTTGCAGGCGAACGGGCGGCCGGGGGCACCGGCGACGATCGCGGCCAGCCCGGCGTCCACCTTCTCCGCGACGAGACCCGCGGCGCCGAAGGAGCCGAGGATCCCGGTGTTCGCCAGGGCGATCACCATGTCGGCGGACGCGAGTCCGTGGGCCATGGCACCGGCGTGGTAGGCCAGCTCGACGCCGTGCGCCCGGCGGAAGACCGACGACCCGAGCTGCCGCGGAGGCAGCGGGGGCACGGCGGCCAGCACTGAGGTCCCGGGGGTGTGGGCGAGGTTCCCGTCGCCGGTCAGACCCAGCCCGGTGGAGTCGCGGACGACGTAGACGGGCTGCTCCAGGTCGGCGAGCACCGCCTGCACGGCGTCGGGGGTGCGGGCGAGGCGGTCGCCCCGGCTCAGGGTCGGGATGTCGAGCACGGCTACCACTGGGGCGCCCCCTTCTCACGGAGTTCTGCGGCGATGCCGTCGAGCTCGTAGATCCGAAGCCCCGGCTTCCAGAGGCTGGCGTCGGCGATGACCCGCACCCGGCCGGCCTTTCGCTGGACGTCGCGGATGTGCACCTCGAGCGTCATCTCGCCGTCGCCGGCGAGGATCTGGCCGCGGTAGCGCCAGGTGAACTCGACCCCGGCGGGCACCACGAACTCGGGCTCGGTCAGCTCCCCGGCGGCGCCGGAGTCGACCAGCCAGGCCTGGAGGGCCTGGATGACGGCCTCGATGCCCAGCGAGCCGGGCATGACGGGGTCGAGGTGGAAGTGGCGGGTGAAGAACCAGTCCGCCGGGTCGACGGGCCGCACCGCGCGCAGGTAGCCCGCCCCGTGCAGGCCGCCGCCGTCCACCACCTCCACTCGCGAGAGCAGCTCCAGCGGACCGGTTGCGCCGACGGCGGCGTCGATCACGCGGACCTGCTGCTGCGGGTGCTCGTCGAGCCAGTTCGGCACCGACGCGCCGTTGTCGAGGCCCGTCTGGTTGGCCAGCGCGGTGGCGGTGAAGAAGCCGAAGAGCGACTGGCCGGTGTAGAACGGCGCGTCGGTCTCGGGGTTCTCGCCGTCGAGCCACAGCTCGTAGGTGAAGCCCTGCAGGACCGCGCCGGTGAGCACCGTGGTGGTGAGCAGGGTGGAGCGCTGGTGGATGGTGCGGCCGCGGAGGTCCACGTCACGGTGCAGGGTGGCGGAGCCGTCGAGGTTGCGCAGGCAGTAGTCGCTCGCGGCGTCCACGAGGGTGGCGCCGAGGTGGTAGCCCAGCAGCAGCGCCGACTGCAGGGAGGTCTCCATCAGGATCACGTTGGGCACGGTCGGGCTGGGCGCGGCGCCGTAGTACCACGCGTCGGCCGCGGAGTCGTACTCCGTGATCCCGACGGCCCCACCGGACAGCTCGCCACGGGTGCCGTGCACCTGCATGACCCGGCCGACGAGCCGCAGCCCGCCGGCGGGCGGCCGGGTGGCGCGACGCTCGGCGTAGCGGGCGAACTCCGGGCCCAGGGCGAGCGTGAGGTCCCCCAGCGACGCCGTGGCCAGGGCCAGCTCGTCGACGGCGGCGAACTCGCCGGTGATGCCCCGGCGCACCGGCCGGGCCGGGGGATGACCCCCGCCGCGCGTCCCGGCCGGGGTACCGTCGACGACCAGGGTGAGGCCGGTCAGCCGGGCCACGACCCGGTCGGCGACCCGCAGCTCGGTGTCGAGCGTGAGCCAGGGCCGGGGCAGGAGATCGGCGGCGACCACCTCGGCGGCCAGCTCGGCGTCGCCGCCGATGGTGTCGATCAGGTCGACGGTGGCCGTGGCGCCGGGCACGAGGGTCGCATCCGGCAGCACGAGGTGCAGCCCGAGCCACGTCGCGAGCACCGACGCCGCGTGCCAGCCGGCGGCCAGCACGTCGGCGGCGGCGCGCGGGCCCGGTGTGGTCGCGCGGAGCACGCCGACGGTGACCGGTCCGCCGGTCCGCAGCTCGGTGACCGCGGTGAGCGGCCCGCCCGGCAGTGCCGGCGCGGGCTGGGCGTAGCGGGGGCCGAACACGTCGCCGGCCCGCCCGGCCGCCAGGCGGGCCAGGTCGGCGGCGTCGAGCCGCGTGACCGGCGTGGTCGCGAGTGGCTCGAGCCCGCCTTCGGGCCGGTAGCAGCCGGGCGCGAGAACCAGGTCGGTCGCGGGCTCGACCACCGACCCCTCGACCATCACCGGCTCCTCGCCGGCGACCCCGGTCCAGCTCAGGACGAGGCGCGACCCCGGCTCCCCCACGACCCCGCGAGTCGGGGTCTGCGTGCGGGTGAGTTGCGCGCTGGATGCGACGGCGGGCCCCTCGTCGAGCGCGGCGAGCGTCCGTTCCTGCCACCGGGTCTGGACCTCCATCGCGGCGAGGTGCGCGGTGATGATCTCGCCCCTCAGCTGCGCCACGAGCCTCGCGGCGACGGCGGCGGGGCACCCGGGCCCCGCCTCCGCGGGAACTGCGACGCCGACGGGCGGGGCCTGGACGGGCACGGGCGGGACCGGCACCGTCTCCCGCGTTCCGACCGCGGCCAGCGCATCGAAGGGACGGCCGTCGAAGGCCAGCTCGTCGACGTGGTCGACCGGGTGCTCCCTGCCCGGTGGCACGGCCGGGATCGCGGCCCCGGCGTCGGTCGGCGCGATCATGAGCCGGCCTCCGCCCGCAGGGCGACGGCCTCGGCGAACTTCGCGGCCATCTCCGGGGTGCTGACGGCCGTGACGGCGCTCCAGCGCTGCAGGAGGGTGCCGTCGGGGGCGTGGGCCGCAACGGCGACCGTCACCCCGTTGGCGCCGGGCCGCAGGTCGTCCACCACCAGCACGAACGGCTCGTCGGCCGGCAGCGGCGCGAACAGCTCGACGCGTCCGATCGACAGCGGCAGGCAGCCGGCGTCGAGGTACCAGACCCCGAGCACGCACGCGGCCTGCAGCACGACGTCCCCGAGCACCGGGCTGAGCAGTGCGGACGCCCAGCCACCTCCGGCGAGCGGGGTGTCGGGCAGTCGGCACTCGGCCACCAGGCGGGTCGGGGTCCGCTCGATCAGGCGCCGGACGCCCTGCAGGAGCGGGCCGTGGAAGAGGTCGGCGTCAACGTAGACACCCAGGCCGTCCTCGGGCCCCTCCCCGAGCCGCCAGGTCGGTGGTCCGCCCACCGGCGCCGTGTCCGGCCGGGCGGCGAGCACAACGGTGGCCCCGAAGTGGGGCTGCACCCGCCCGGTGCGGTCGGTGCTGCGGACCGCGGCCCGCACCAGCACCTGCGCCCCGTCGACCGTCCCGGCGTCGAGGTGCAGCTCCAGCTCGGCGGGCTCGGTGCCGTCGAGCACGATCCCGCGGTGCACCTCCACGTCGCGGCACCCCACGGCGACGAGGTGGCGGTGGGACTGCTCGGCGCCGCGCAGCATCCAGCCCAGCGCGGCCGCGGCCGGCAGCACCGGGTGGGCGCCGACGCGGTGGTCGTCGACGACCGGGTCGCGGGTGAGCGCGAAGAGGTCGCGGCGGGCGACCGACGCCGACGTGGGCGCCGGGGCGGCCGGGGCGAGGGATCCCCCCGGGGCGACCAGCACGCTGCGCCGGCCCGCCCGCGAGGCCGCGAACTGCTCGACGAACGCGGCGGCGCCGGTGTCGAGCGCCAGCAGCGGCACCCCGCGTGACGCGAAGAGCGCCTTGAGCTCGGGGGTGACCATCCCCCCGTCCCACGCGCCCCAGTGCAGGCAGACGGCGGGCCGGCCGGGGCCGTTCAGCGCGGCCGCGACCCGGTCGAGGGCCTCGTTGGCGGCCGCGTAGTCGGCCTGGCCCGGGTTGCCGAGCACGCCCGCGATCGACCCGAAGAGCACGACGTGCCGGGGATCGACCGCACTCAGGACGGCCCGCAGGCCCGCCAGTTTCGGCGCCAGCACGCGCCGCACGGCGTCGGGGGTCTTATCGGTCAGGGCGGCGTCGGCGAGGGCGCCGGCCCCGTGGACCAGGCCGGTGACCCGCTCCGCGTCGGCACCGAGCGCGGTGCGCACGGCGTCCACGTCGGTGACGTCCGCGGCGAGGTAGCGGGCCCGGCCACCGGCGGCCAGCACGGCGTCGAGGGTGGCGCGCACCTCGCGCTGGGCCACGACCCCGGACACCAGCGCCGCCACCTCCCGTGGGGTGGACGCGACGGCGGCCGCGAGCGCCGCGGACCGCAGGCCGGACTCCTCGACGCCGATGGCCCACGCGGGGTCCTCGCGCAGCGGCGTGCGGCCGAGCAGCAGGAACTCCGCGCCGCTGCGGGCGGCCAGCGCGACCACGCAGTGGGCGGTGACGCCGCGGGCCCCGCCGGTGACGAGCAGGACGTCGTCGGCACCGACCTCCGGAGCGGCCGGGTCGAGACCGGCCTCCTCGACGTCGACGAGCGCGGTGGTGCGCCGGCGGCGACCGGCGTCGACGCCGACCTCCGTGGTCAGCGCCGGGTCGTGCAGCTCGGTGACCAGCACGTCGGCCAGGGCGGCGGCGTCGAGGTCGGGGTGGACGTCCAGGGCCCGGGCGAAGACCCCCGGGGCCTCCTGCGCCAGGGTCTTGACGAGCCCGGTGACGCCCCCGAGGACGGCGTCGACGGTCGAGCCGGGCGCCTCGTGGCCCAGCGCGCCGTCGAGACGGGTGACGGTGACGAACGCCGCCCGGGAGGCCTCGGCGGTGCGCGTCAGCACGGCGGTGGTGCCCGCGGCGACGAGCACCGCGTCGGCGAGTGCCGCGTCCGTATCGCCCTGGTTGCCGAGCAGCACGATGCAGGCGTCGAGCCGGCCGGTGACGGCGGCCGACACGGCGGCCGCGGTGGCGGCGCCGTCCCAGGCCCCGAGGTCGGGGGCGACCGGCAGGGTCAGCGTCCGGAGCGTGAAGCCGCGCTGTTCCAGGGCCGAGGTGAGCTGGGCCGGGGCGCTGCTTCCGACCTCGACGACGAGGGCCACGGGCGGGTCCGCGAAGGGCCGGTCGAGCCGGTCCGGCGCGGGCAGCGGGACGAGCGTGATCTCGGAGCGGCGCGGGGTGGGGTCGATCGCGGTCGCGGCGGGCGGCTCCGTGACCGGCGCCGGCGCCGGGGCCGCGAGGACTCCGACCAGGTCGTCCACCGACCGCAGCTCCGCGAGCTGCTCCGGACCCACCTGCGGCAGGCCGGGCACCCGCTCGGTGACCGCGCCGAGGATCTGCACCCGCTTGATCGAGTCGATGCCCAGGTCGGCCTCCAGGTCCATGCCCGGATCGACCATCTCCACCGGGTAGCCCGTCTTCTCGGCCACCACCGCCAGCAGGGCGGCCCGCACGGCGCCGGCGTCGGGGCCCGCGGGAGCCGGGGCCGGAGCCGGATCGACGGCGAGGACGCCGACGAGGTCGTCCACCGAGCGCAGCTCCGCGAGCTGCTCCGGGCCGACCTGGGGCAGACCCGGGATACGCTCGGTGACCGCGCCGAGGATCTGCACCCGCTTGATCGAGTCGATGCCGAGATCGGCCTCCAGGTCCATGGCCGGGTCGACCATCTCCACGGGGTAGCCGGTCTTCTCCGCCACCACGGACAGCAGGGCCGACCGGACGGCGGCGGCGTCGACGCCCGCGGGGGCGGTTGCCCCGGGACCAGCAGGCGCGGTCGCAGCGGGGGCGAAGGCGTCGGCGTCGAAGCCGTCGGATCCGGTGTCGGTGTCGGTGTCGGTGTCAACGCCGACGCCGACGCCGACGCCGACGCCGACGCCGACGCCGACGTCGACGCCGCCGGTTCCCGGGCCGCTGCCGTTGGTGCGACCACCGATCTGCGGCGGGACGACGACGGCCGCGTGGCCGTTCGTGGCCGCCGGGGGGAGTGCCGAGGCGGGGGTGGGGACGGGGCCCGCCGGCGCGGGGGCGAGCCCGGCCAGGGACGCGAGCACCTCGTTGGCCCGCGTGTGCCCGCGGCTGATCGCCACCGTCGAGGCCGTGACCGACTCGACCGCGGCCAGCACGAACGGGTCGAGCGGCGCCTCGGCGGGCTGGCGGCCCAGCACCGCGACGAGCCCCTCGGTGATGCGGAGCTGGCTGTCGAGGTAGCGGGTGTGGAGGTCCATGTGATCGGCCGTGTGATCGGCCCCTCGGTCGGCCCTGTGATCGGCCGGTGCCCCCACCGGCGCGCCGGACGCCGGGACCGCGGCCACCGGCTCGACGCGCGCGACCGGCGCAGGCGACGACGCCGAGGGGGCCACCCGCCCGGCAGTCGGCGCCGGGTCCGGCACCGCGGGGACGACCGGTGACGGGGCCGCCGGCTGCGCGACGCGGTAGCCGTCGCGCAACGCGGCCTGGTAGGCCTCGCTGCGGGCCGTCGGGCGGTGGGTCATGCCCGTGAGGGTCACCGTCATGCCCTGCGGCGCAACGGGTTCGAACGGCGCGGCGGCGTGCCGGTTGAGCCCGGTCAGCGGCGCACCGAGCACGGTGAGCCGGACGGCCGCGCTCAGCAGCGCCGCGGTGCTGTTCGATCCCGGCGAGTCACCGGAGATCCCGGCGTCGGTCGGGATCGTGATGACGTCCTCGCTCAGCGTGCGCCGGGCGAGCCCGGTGAGCACCTGCTTGGGCCCGAACTCCACGAGCACCGTGACGCCGTCGTCGGCGAGGCGCCGCAGCCCGGTCGCGAACTCGACGGGCCGGCGCAGCTGCTCGGCCAGCACCGTGCGGTTGGCGTCGGCGTCGTCGCCGTAGGAGGCACCGTCGGTGTTCGCGACGAGCCGGCCGGCCGGGCGGCCGATCTCCACATCGGACAGTGCCTCGCGGAAGGCGTCCACCGCGTGCCCGACGGCCTCGGTGTGGAACGCGGCGGCCACCGGCAGCGGGCGGGCGCGGGAGCCCAGCGCCTCGACGGCGGCGGCCACCGCGGCGGTCGGGCCGCCGATGACGACCTGGTCGGGGGCGTTGTCGTTGCAGACCGTGACCCCGGGGTGGGCGGCCAGGATCTCCTCGACCTCGGCGCGGCCGGCGGCGACCGCGGCCATGGCGCCGGCGTCGTAGTCGGGCCGGTCGGCGGGCGGGGCCATGGCGGCGCCGCGGGCGCGGGCGAGCCGGACGACGTCCTCATCCGACAGAGCGCCGGCGGCCCACAGCGCGACGAGCTCACCGAAGCTGTGGCCGAGGAAACCCGAGCACTCGAGCCCCAGCTCGCGCAGCACGCGGAACTGGCCGATGGCCAGTGCACCGATGGCGGGCTGGGCGTACTCGGTGCGGCGCAGCGCGGCCTCGTGATCCACCGTCTCGCCGAACAGCGGCGGCGGGAACACCACGGACGCGAGGTCACCCGCGGGGAACGCGGCGTTGGCGGCGTCGAAGGCGGCACCGACGGGCGGCAGGTCGCAGGCGGCGCGCAGACCCATGTCGACGTACTGGCTGCCCTGGCCGGCGAACAGCGCACCGACCTTGACCTCGGGCAGCGCGCGGCGCCGGTAGTGGATGCCGCGCGGGTGCGTGGCGCTCTCCCCCGCGATCAGGTCCACGGCGAGGGCGCGGAGTTCCGCGGCCTCGTCGTCGGTGCGGGAGACGAAGCCGACGCGGGCGTGGTCGGCGGGCACGACGTCGTCGGACACCGGAGCATCCGAGCGGAGCAGCGCCATGAGCGCGTCGGCGTCGGGGGCGTGCCAGACGTGCGCTCGGGCGCCGCGGTGCAGCACCGCACCGCGCTCGGCGCCGGCCTCCTGCAGCACCACGTGGAAGTTGGTGCCGCCGAAGCCCATCGCCGACGCGGCCGCGCGGCGCGGGCGGTGCGGGTCGGCGATCCACGGGCGGACGCGGGTGTTGAGGTAGAGCGGGGAGTCGGCGCCGAGGGCGCGGTTGGGGGTCTCGACGTTGATCGTCGGCGGCAGCACCTTGTGGTGCAGGCCCAGCGCGAGCTTCATCAGGCTCGCGGTGCCCGCAGCGCCCTTGGTGTGCCCGATCTGCGACTTGACGCTGCCGATCGCGGCCGACGCGGCCGGCGCGCCCTCGAGGACGGCGCCCAGCGCGGTGAGCTCGGTGCGGTCCCCGACGGCGGTGCCGGTGGCGTGGCCCTCGAACAGCCCGACGGAGCCGGGCTCGCAGTCGGCGTCGACGTAGGCGCGGCGCAGCGCGAGCTCCTGGCCCGACGCGCGGGGGGCGTAGATGCTGCCGAAGCGTCCGTCGCTCGACGAGCCGATGCCGCGGATCACGGCGTAGACGCGGTCGCCGTCGCGCTCGGCGTCGGCGAGGCGCTTGAGCGCCAGCATGCCGATGCCCTCGCCGACGAGCGTGCCGTCGGCGGTGTCGTCGAAGGGCTTGATCCTGCCGCCCTTGGACAGGGCGTGCGTGCGGGAGAAGCACATGTAGCCGAAGATCGTGTTCTCGGTGTCGCAGCCACCGGTGATCATCAGGTCGGCGCGGCCCTCGGACAGCTCGCTGCACGCCAGGCGCAGTGCCGAGAGCGAGCTGGCGCAGGCGGCGTCGACGGCACAGTTCATGCCGCCCAGGTCCAGGCGGTTGGCGATCCGACCGGCGGTGACGTTGCCGAGCAGGCCGGGGAACGTGTTCTCCTCCCACGGCGGGAAGGCCAGCAGGTACTTCTCGGCGATGGCCTCCGCGTCGGCGTCGGAGAGACCGCAGCTGCGTACCACCTCCTTGAGCACCGGGGTCTCGAGGCGGGCGGCCATGGGGTGGGTCAGCGGCATCGGCCCGGTGACGCCCAACACCACGCCCGTCCGCGCGGGGTCATACCACTCCGATCCTGTGGCACCGGCGTCGCGCAGCACGTCACGCGCGACGATCAGGCTCAGCAGCTGGACGGTGGTGGTCACCTCGAGCTGGTTGGGCGGCATCCCGAACTCGCCCGGCGAGAACTCCGTGGCGGGGATGAACCCGCCGCGGGTGCAGTAGGTGGTGTCGGGACGCGACGGGTCCGCCGACGGCTCGGGGTCGAAGTAGTCCTCCGAACGCCAGTGCGTCTCCGGGACGTCGGTGGTGCAGTCGACGGCGTCGACGATGTTCTGCCAGTAGTCACGGTAGTTCGAGGCGTTGGGGAACAAGCCGGCCATTCCGACGATGGCGATCGGGTCGGCGGCCAGCCGTCGGTCGGATCGTGCGGTCGCGTCGGTCACCGATATCTCTTTCCGTTGGCGTCATCACAACAATGGATGCTGTTCACAGTTCTGCGGGTGCGACGGCCGACAACATTGTGGCGATCTCCACCGCGATGGTGCGGTGTCCGAGAGAGGAGGGATGAATGCCGTCCGGGTACCACATCGCGGCGTCGCGGGTGAGGTCGGCGGTGGCGAGCGCGTAGCAGCGCACACCCAGTTCCGTGCAGAGGTCGGCGAGGAACGCGTTGGCCTCGTCGAAGCGCCCGCGCAGCAGCGTGCGGGTCTCGTCGGGCAGGCCGGGGATCCGGCCGGGGATGTCGGGGTAGTCGTGGGTGAACACCGTGCGGCCGGGGGCGGCGCCGGGGTTGTTCAGCACTGCCTCGAAGATCGTGCGGAGGTTGGCCCGGAACCGGTCCGGGTCGTAGGCGCGGACGAGGTCGTTGCCACCGACGGCGACGCCCAGCAGCGGCGTCTCGACGTCGGCGACCTGCGCGAGCTGGGTGTCCACGACGTCCTGGGTGAGCGCGCCGTAGGCGCCGAGGTTGAGCACGGCCGACTCGGCGATGCCGAGCAGCCGCGCCACCCGCGGCACCCAGCCGACGTGGGTTCCGTCGGGGCCGGGGTCGCCGCGACCCTCGGCGAAGCTGTCGCCCAGGACGACCATCGAGTAGGCGGTCACGCCGCCACCCCGGCGCCCGACATGATCCGCGCGACGTTCTCGGGCGCGAAGAACTCCTCGCCGGTGATGCCGCCGCCGACCATCGTGAAGAACTGGGTGGTCGCGGCCTCGTCGAGGCTCACGGCCTTGACCAGCGCCGCGAGCTGCGGGGTGAGCTCCAGCTCCGAGATCATCGTGGTGAAGTCGTAGCCGGAGCGGCTCTCGTCGTCGCGCTCGGCCTGGTAGGCGGCCAGCGCGTCGGCCATCGGACGCTCGCCGGCGAGGCCCTCGTGGATGCGCCCGGCCAGCATCTCCGAGTGCACGAAGCAGTCGGAGATGCCCTTACCCGTGAACGGGTCCTTGTGGTAGCCGGCGTCGCCGACGAGCGCCCAGCCCGGGCCCTGGCTGACGCGGTAGAAGTTGTCGGCGTAGCGGATGCCGTGGAAGCCCTCCACCTGCGTGGCGTCGCGCACCTGTCCGGCGATCTCCGGGTCGATCGTGGCGATGATCTCGTGGAAGTTGCCCTCGACGTCGTGGCGGAACTCGCCGAACCGGTCGCGGCGGCGCATCACGGCGACGAGCGTGTTGCCGTCGTTGGTGGGCCAGGCGCCGAACTGCTCACGGTCGCCGATGCGGCTGTGGAACTGCACGTCCATGCCGGAGAAGTAGCTGTAGTAGATGAAGCACGCGGCGGGCACGGTGTTGTACGTCCCGGCGCCCACGGCGTCGGCCACCAGCGAGCCGCGGCCGTCGGCCCCGACCACCACGGTGGCCCGCTCCTCGACCTCGCGGCCGTCGGCCTCGCGACCCCGCACCCCGACGACCCGGCCGTCGGAGAACACGAGCTCGGTGACGGTGAACCCGAGGCGGACCTCGGCGCCCGCGGCCTCGGCGGCGTCGAGCAGGATCGGGTCGAGCGCCGTGCGGCGCGGCGCGATCGTCGACGTGATGCCGTCGATCGGGCCGGCGAAGCCGTCGATGGCCGCGTCACCGAAGGAGACGGTCATGTTCGTGATCGGGGTGACACCCGTGGCCAGCACCTCGTCGAGCAGGCCCCAGCGCTGCAGCCGGGAGAGCCCGTACTGCTGCAGGTAGTGGGTGGAGACGGTGTCGGCGGGCAGGGCGGTGCGGTCGAGGACCAGCACGCGGTGGCCCTGGCGCGAGAGCAGCATGGCGAGCGGCGAGCCGGCGCACCGGGCACCGACGACGATGGCGTCGTACATGTCGACGTGTACTCCTCGGTCGGGAAATCGGTGCATTAAGATCTACGGGGGCCGACAATTGCTGTCAATGTGCGATGGGGCGCACCGATCGCGCCATTTCGGCGGCCGATCAACCCGGCCGCCGAAGCGATTCGGACGCATTTGTTTCGACACCGGTGAACATTCCGTTCACATTCTGTCCACGTTCCGCGGGGCTAATTGCGGCCATGCCAACCGACACGAACCCCCTGACCGCCACCGTGGCCCGGCTCTCGGCTCCCGGTGCCGACCCGACGGACCTGGAGCAGCTGCGCTCGGTCGTCGACTCGATGGTGCCGTTCAACAGCTTCGTCGGGGTCCGGATCACCGAGCTCACCCCCGAGTACGCGGTGGCGCAGCTGCCCGTCCGTCCCGAGCTGATGAACCACTTCGGCACCATCCACGCGGGCGCGATGTTCCTGACGGCCGAGGTCGCGGGCGCCGGCGCGTTCTCGGGGGCGATGGCCCCGCGCATCGCCCACGTGGAGCGGTTCGTGCTGCGCGAGAGCCGGGAGGCCTTCCTCAAGCCCCCGAGCGGCGGCATCCGGGCCCGCGCCACCGTCGACACGCAGACGGTGGCCGCGGTGCTGGCCCGCCGCGCCACGGAACGCTTCGAGCTGAAGGGCACCGCCCTCATGCACGATGACGCCGGGGTGCTGGTGGCGCGGATGGACCTGGACTACGTGGCCTGGGTCACAGCCGGCTGACCGCGGCCGTCACCCGGCGATGCGCGCCGCCACCGGGAGACGCAGGCCCGGTCGCGCGATGTGGACGCGGCCCGCAAAGACCGCCTCCGCCGCCACCCGGCGGCGCTGCAGCACCTGCGGGTCGCCCGTGGCGAAGTGGGTCAGCACCAGCTCGCCCGCCCCGTTCTCCGCGGCGACCCCACCGGCGTCGGCCGCGCTGAGGTGGCCGTGCGGGCCGTGATCGGTGGCGTCGAGGGTGGCCTCGGCGAGCAGCAGGTCCACCCCGTGCGCGAGGCCAGCCAGACCCTCGGCGAGACCGGTGTCACCGGTGTAGGCGAGCGTGCCCGACGGCGACTCGACGCGGGCGCCGCAGTTGGGGGCCGCGTGGCGGCCGGGGTGCAGCGAGACCGCGCACCCACCGGTCGTGAACGCGGCTCCCGGCGCGTACTCGCGGACGTCGAAGGCGATGTCGAACGCCTTGTCCAGCAACGGGAACGTCGCGACGGGGAACAGCGCCGCCAGCCGGTCGAGCACCGCCCGGCCCCCGACCGGCACGTAGAGCGGCACCCCGGGGGCGCTCGCGTCGAGAGCGGCCAGCGCCTGCATCGGCTCGAGACCCGTCTCGCGCAGCACCCGGGCCGCGCGGGCGTGCAGCAGTGCCTTGCCGAGCGGGAGCAGGTCGTAGCAGTGGTCGGCGTGCATGTGGCTGATCACCACGGCGTCCAGCGCCTCGACGGGCGTCACCGCCGACAGCGCCGTGGTGATGCCGGGGCCGCAGTCCAGCAGCAGCCGGCTGCCCGCGGCCTCGACCAGGTATCCGGAGCTGGGCTGCCCCTCGGCAGGCATTCCGGATCGGGTACCGAGCACGGTGAGCTGCATGCCCCGACGATGGGCAGTCGGACCAGCCGGGGCAAGCGGCAAAGTCCGTACGCCCGATGCGATCCGCCTATGACGCGGGCGACAACCGGTCGACGTCCGGATCCCTCCAGGTGTACGGACCGGCCGCGGCCATGCTGGCCAGGAACGCGTCGATCACCGGCGTGGTGCCGCCCGCCCGCCAGACCGCGTGCAGGGTCAGTCGCGGCACCGGCCCGGTGAGCGGCACCGACACCAGGCCCTGTGTACTCGCCCGCGCGGCCCGGGCGGCCGAGCAGAAGCCGAGCAGCGGCCGCGCCGACACGACGACCCCGGTGGCGAGCGGGTCGTCGACCTCCTCGGCCACGTTGAGGCTGCTGCCCGCCTGCGCCGCCGCATGGGTGATGGCGTCGTACATGGCGGGGCTCTGCTCGCGACGGAACAGCACACACGGCCGTTCCCCCAGTTCCAGCATCGAGATCGACTCGCGCCGGGCCCACGGATGCTGCGGCGCCACTACCGCGACGACCGCCAGCGTCATCAGCTCCCGTGACTCGAGCTGCGCGGGCATCGGCCGCCCGTAGACGAACCCGACGTCCAGCTCGTTCTGGATCAGTGCCTCCACCTGGGGCCCGCTGCGCCGTTCCCACAGCTGGGCGAGCACCTTCGGGTGGTCGGCGGTGAGCCGCGCCAGCGTCGGCGGCAGGACGGTGAGCCCGGCCGGGAAGTTGAACCCGACGTTGACCGTGCCGGAGCGGCCCTGCGCCGCGGCCTTGGCCGCCTCCACCGCCCGCGCCGCCTGCCCGACGATCCGCTCGGCCTCGGCCCGGAACGCCACTCCGGCCGGGGTCAGGCGCACCTCGTGGGACGTACGGCTGACCAGCTCGACGCCGACCTCCCGCTCCAGCCGCTGCAACTGCTGGCTCAGCGACGGTTGCGCCAGGTGCAACCGCGCCGCCGCGCGCCCGAAGTGCAGCTCCTCCGCAATGGCCAGGAACGACACCAGGTACCGGAATTCCATCTCGCCCCTCAGTCCCCCGCCCCAACAGGCCCCCGGAAATCACCGTAGGACGCGCATGTGACGGGCGAGGACATCACCCGGTGGTGGCTTCACGAACAGTGCGTGACGTGCGTGCGGCCGGTCGGGGACCGTCCGGATGCCGGAGGTTGACATCTCCGCGAACCGCCCGATCGCCCGATCGGACCCGGCTCTCGCCGACCCTTCCGCGCCCGCCGCCTGCCTACCGTCCGCTCGTGACGACCGACCTGAAACTGCAGGTACAGGCCATTTCTTCGCCTGCTGACGGCGTCCGGGAGCTGCAGCTCGGACCGGCGACCGACACGCCGCTCCCGTCGTGGACCCCGGGCGCCCACATCGACCTGGTGCTCGCCCCGGACCTGGTCCGGCAGTACTCGCTGTGCGGAGACCCCGGCAACCCGACGTGGAGCGTGGCGGTGCTGCACGAACCCGGAGGCCGCGGTGGTTCGACGCTGGTGCACGACGTGCTGGGCGTCGGTGACGTGCTGACCGCCCGCGGCCCGCGCAACCACTTCGCCCTCGAACCCGCCCCCGCCTACCTGTTCGTGGCGGGCGGGATCGGGATCACCCCGCTGCTGCCGATGATCGCCGAGGCCGACGCCGCGGGAGCCGACTGGCGGCTGCTCTACGGCGGTCGCAACCGGTCCTCCATGGCCTACGCCGACGCGCTCGCAGCCCACGGCTGGCGAGTGGACCTGCGCCCCCACGACGAGCACGGCCTGCTCGACCTCGACGCGGCGCTGGCCGCGGCGCCGCCCGAGGCACTGGTCTACTGCTGCGGACCGGAACCCCTGCTGGCCGCGCTGGAGCAGCGCTGCGACGCCGGCCGGCTGCACGTCGAGCGGTTCACTCCGCGCGACGCCGGCGCGGTGCTCGGCCCGGGCGAGTTCGACGTCCGGCTGCGCCGCACCGGCGCGACGGTACGCGTCACGGCCGAGCAGACGGTGCTCGCCGCCGTCGAGTCGGCCGGGGCGACTGTGCTCCAGTCGTGCCGGGAAGGGACCTGCGGTACCTGCGAGACCGCGGTGCTCGGCGGGCGTCCCGAGCACCGCGACTCCGTGCTCGACGAGGCCGAGCGAGCCGACGGCGCCACGATGATGGTCTGCGTCTCGCGGTCGCTCGACCCCGTACTCGAGCTGGACCTGTGAGCCGATTGCCGATGCCTATCGGCGCAGCTCACCGGGCACGCCACGGCATTTCTCCGCACTGCCGGTACGCCGCGGTTCATCTCCACTCCATCGACGGGTGTTCCGATCCCGCCCGTCATCCACCGAAGGGGATCCGATCCACGTGAGCCGAATCCAGATCGAGGGCCTGACCCGCCGTTTCGGGCAGGTCACCGCCGTCGACCACGTCGGGATCGACATCCCCGACGGCGACTTCCTCGTGCTGCTGGGGCCCAGCGGCTGCGGCAAGTCGACCCTGCTGCGGATGATCGCGGGCCTCACCCCGCCCTCCGACGGGCGGATCCTGCTCGACGGCCGCGACATCACCCACATCCCGCCGCGCGACCGCGACCTCGCCATGGTCTTCCAGAGCTACGCGCTCTACCCGCACCTGACCGTGGCCCGCAACATCGGCTTCCCGCTCCGCGCCCGGCGCCGGCCACGTACCGAGATCGACAGCCGGGTCGAGACCGTCACCCGCGTCCTGGGCCTGGGCGAGCTGCTCACGCGCCGCCCCCGGGAGCTGTCGGGCGGCCAGCGCCAGCGCGTCGCACTGGCCCGCGCGCTCGTCCGTGATCCCGGCGCGTTCCTGCTCGACGAGCCGCTGTCCAACCTCGACGCCACGCTGCGCACCGCCACCCGCGCGGAGCTCACCGAGCTGCACCGCCGCCTCGGGTCGACGTTCGTGCACGTCACCCACGACCAGGTCGAGGCCATGACGATGGCCACCCGCATCGCCGTCCTCAACCGGGGCCGGCTGGAGCAGGTGGGCACGCCGTCGGAGGTCTACGACGCCCCGGCCACCACGTTCGTCGCCGGGTTCATCGGCTCACCCGCGATGGGCTTGCTCTCCGCGCGGCTCGACCTCGTCGACGGCGGGCTGTATGCGCGTGCCGAGGGCGTCGACCTGCCGGTGGGGCCCGGTGATCCCGAGGACGGGGCCCGCCAGGTCCTGGTCGGCGTGCGCGCCGAACACCTCGCGCTCGTCGCCCCGTCGACGGCACCGCTGCGCGGCGTCGTGCGGCTGGTGGAGAACCTCGGCAGCGAGGAGGTCGCGCACTGCCTCGTCGGCGAGGCCCGGCTCACCGTCCGGGGCCCCCGCCCACTCGGCCTCGCCGCCGGGGATTCCGTCGGGCTCACGACCGATCCCGAACACGTCCACCTCTTCGACCCGGGGAGCGGACGGCGGCTCGTCCGCACCCCCACCCCCGTCACCGCAGTTCAGAGCTGAGAGGCCCCACCCGTGAAGAGAACACTCGCCCTGGTGTCCACCGCCGCCCTGCTGCTCGCCGGCTGCGGCGTCGGCGGTGCCGCGAGCGACTCCGCTGCCACGTCCTTCGCCCCCGGGCTCACCCCCGACCAGAAGGTGTCCATCACCCTGGAGAGCTACAACTTCGGCCAGGCCGGCGCCTGGTCCGACACGTTCACCGAGCTGCTGGGCGAGTTCCGGAAGCAGCACCCGAACATCACCGTCACCGGCCAGAAGCCGCAGGGCTCGAGTTCGAACCCGGCCTCCGATTCGGTGTCGAGCGTGCAGGCGCAGCTGGCGACGGGCAACCCGCCCGACGTGGCCCAGCTCGGCTTCTCCGACCTCGACTTCGCCGTCAACCAGCTCGGGGCCAAGCCGCTCGACGACCTGGTCGGCCGCGACGCGGTGCAGGCCAACTTCGGCGGCGCCCACCCGTTCGCCCCCAAGGCCGCCACGCTCGGCGACCTGAACGGCAAGACCTACGGCGTGCCGTTCGTGTTCTCCACCCCGGTGCTGTTCATCAACGCCACCCTGTTCAAGCAGGCCGGGCTCGATCCGGCCAAGCCCCCGACCACCTGGGACGAGGTCAAGGCCGCCGGCCTGGCCATTGCGCAGAAGACCGGCAAGGATGGCGCCTACGTCGACTGCGTCACCCAGTCTGCCAAGGACTGGTGCCTGCAGAGCGTGGTGCGCTCCAACGGCGGGCACGTGATCTCCGACGACAAGAAGACCCTGACCTACGCCGACGCCCCCGCCGTCGGCGCGATCTCGATGCTGCAGGACCTGGTGACCTCGGGCGCGTCGCCGAAGCTCACCCAGCAGCAGGCTGTGGAGACCTTCGGCCGAGGTGACATGGGCATGATCCTCGAGTCCAGCGCGCTGCAGGGCACGTTCGCGAAGGGCGCGAAGGCCGGCTGGGAGCTGCAGGGCACCGGCACCCCCGCGTTCGCCGGGAAGCCCGTGGTGCCCACCAACTCCGGCGCCGCGCTGTTCGTCCTGTCGAAGGACCCGGCCAAGCAGCGCGCCGCGTGGGAGCTGATCCAGTTCCTGACCAGCGACCAGGCCTACACCATGATCTCGAGCAAGATCGGTTACATCCCGCTGCGCACCGGACTGGTCGACCCCCCGAACAGCCTCGCCGCCTGGGCCGCGAAGAACCCGCTGGTGAAGACGAACATCGCGCAGCTGAACGCGATGGAGCCCTGGGTGTCCTTCCCCGGCACCGACTACCTGCAGGTCCGCGACGGCATGATGAAGGCCGTCGAGAACGTGGTGCTGCAGGGCGCCCCCGCCCAGGCCACGCTCACCACGGCCGCACAGCAGGGCGCTCCCCTGCTGACGGCGGGCGGCTGATCCGTGCTCGCCACGCTGGCTCCTCACGAGGCGCCACCGATCGTCGACGCGACGGCGGTGCGGTCGCCCCGGCCGCGCCGCGTCGGGGCGCTCGTCCCCTACCTCTACCTGCTGCCGGGTCTGGCCCTGCTCGCCGTCTGGGTCTACCGGCCGCTGACGCAGACGTTCCAGATCTCGTTCGTGTCCTGGAACCTGCTGCCCACCTCACCCGCGCGCCCGGTCGGCCTGGCCAACTACGAGCGGCTGTTCACCCTCCCCGACTTCGGCTCCGCCCTGGGCCGCACCGCTGTGCTCATCCTGGGGCTGCTGCCGTTCACGATCGTGGTGCCGGTGGTGGTCGGGCTGCTGGCGCGGCGCGTCCGGGGCCGGGCCGCCACCGTCTACCAGGGACTCGTGTTCGCACCGCTGCTCGTGGCGCCCGTCGCGGGGGCGGCGGTGTGGCAGTGGCTGCTCGACCCGCGCTCCGGTGCGGTCAACCAGATCCTGGGCACCACCGTCAACTGGCTGCAGGAACCCGGTCCCGCGCAGCTGGCGATCATCGTGATCACGGGGTGGCACGTGCTCGGCTTCGCGGTGCTCGTCGTGGCCGCGGGGCTGGCCGGGATCACCGACGACTACGCCGAGGCCGCTGCGCTCGACGGCGCCACCCGCGGGCAGATCACCCGCTGGATCACGCTGCCGATGCTGTCGCCGACGCTGGTGTTCCTGCTGCTCATGACGGTGCTGCTGGCCGCGCAGTGGAGCTTCCCGCTGATCGACACGCTCACCCACGGCGGCCCGGCCGGCGCCACCACCAACGTCTACTACCTGCTGTGGGACTACGGCTTCCACAGCTTCGACGCCGGGCTCGGCGCCGCCGCCGGCGTGATCTTCTTCCTCGGCTTCGGCGTCATCGCGGGCGGGTTGGTCTGGCTCTCGGAGAAGGTGTCCATTCATGACAACTAGCAGAGCCATGACCGCTGTGCTGTCCGTGGGCGAGACCCGCCGCCCGGTCCTCGGGCACGCCGCGCTCGCCGTGCTCGGGGTGGTTTGCATCTTCCCGATCTACTGGCTCTACGCCACGTCGTTCCGTGCACCGGAGGACATCTACTCGCTCTCACCGTTCCCGTGGCCACTCTCGGGCGCGAACTACGCCACGGCGTTCCAGGTGCTCGACATCGGCGGGCTGCTGCTGAACACCACCGTGATGGCGGTCGGGATCGCGCTGGGCCAGCTCCTCACCGGGCTGCTGGCCGGCTACGCGTTCGCGGCGTGGGAGTTCCGCGGCAAGCAGCTGCTGTACCTGGTGTTCGTGGCGACGTGGCTGGTGCCGTTCCAGGTGACGATGATCCCCAACTACGCGCTCCTGTCGCAGCTCGGTGTGCTCAACACGATCGCCGGTGTCGTTCTGCCGTCGCTCTGCTCGGCGCTCGGGGTGATCCTGCTGCGCCAGCACATGCAGGGCTTCCCCACCGAGCTGCTGGAGGCCGCACGGCTCGACGGGCGCGGCTCGTGGGCCACGCTCTGGACGGTCGTCGTGCCCAACCTGCGGCCCGCCCTGGCCGCGCTGGGGATCCTGCTGTTCGTCAACGCGTGGAACGAGTACTTCTGGCCCGCGCTCGTGCTGCAGCGCTCCAACGCCGTGCTGCAGCTGGGGCTGCGCAGCTTCATGGGCAGCGAGGGCAACGACTGGGGCCCGATGATGGCGACGGCCGGCATGGCGTGTCTCCCCGTGCTGCTGCTGTACCTGGTGCTGCAGAAGCAGATCGTGAACGGCTTCGTGAGGTCCGGTCTCAAGTGACCGGAGTGACGCTCATCCAGCTGTCGGACCTGCACATCGACGTCGACCACCCCGGCCGGCTCTCCACCGTTCGCTACGCCCTCGACGTCGTGCTCGGATCGGGGCTGCCCGTCGCCGCGCTCGTGCTCTCGGGCGACCTCACCGACTCCGGCGACCCGGCCGCCTACCGCGCGCTGCGGGCCGTCGTCGAGCCGATGGCGGAGCGGATCGGGGCCCCGCTCGTCTACGCGATGGGCAACCACGACGAGCGCGCGGCGTTCCGGCGGGAGCTGCTGGACGGCTCGGGCGGCGAGCCCTACGACCACGTGGTGCGCGTCGGTGGGCTGCGCCTCGTCGTCCTGGACAGCACGGTGCCCGGCCGCCCCCAGGGCCTGCTCACGTCCGACCAGCTGGCGTGGCTCGCGGCCGAGCTCGCCGAACCCGCACCACTGGGCACCGTGCTGGTGCTGCACCACCCGCCCGTGCCCACCGCGTTCGCGCCGATGCGGGGCGTCGACCTGCAGAACCCGCGCGACCTCGCGGCCGTCCTCACCGGCACCGACGTCCGCATGATCCTGTGCGGCCACGCCCACCACACCGGAGCCTCGGCCCTGGCCGGGATCCCCGTCTGGATCGGCCCGGCCACGGCCCACCGCGCCGAGCTGCTCTCCCCGGCGGGCCGGGCCCGCGGCCGCGCCGGCGCGGCGCTGACGCGGGTGGACGTCCACGCGGACGCGGTAGTGGCAGCGGCAGAACCCCTCGACGCGTCCGAACTCCTGATGGACACCGATGAGCGGGCGCTGACCGAGGCGATGCACGCCGCCACACACCCCTGACGACCCCACCTACCGCCTCATGGTCACGTGTAGCTGTTCCCGACCTCGGATCGGCAGCCACACGTGACCATGTGGCGGGTGGGGCGGGTTCAGACCAGGCGCAGCGGGAGGGACTTCAGGCCGCGGATCAGCAGGTTGGGGCGGTAGACCGGGTCGCCCGCCGGCTCCAGCACCCGCACGCGCCGGGCCAGCTCCCGCCACAGGATCTCGCCCTCGATCCGCGCGAGCGCGGCACCCATGCAGTAGTGGATGCCCAGCGCGAAGCCGAGGTGCCGCGGGGTCGGGCGGCCACTCGCGTAGCGCGTGACGTCGAACGTGTCCGGGTTCTCGAACGCGCGGGGATCACGGTTGGCCGACCCGACGAGCACGCAGACGCTCGAGCCCGCCGCGAACGTGCGGTCACCCACCACCAGGTCGCGGCGGGCGGTGCGCGTGGTCATGTGTACTGCGGAGTCGTAGCGCAGCACCTCGTCGACGGCAGGCCCGGCGAGCTCGGGGCACTCGCGGATCAGGTCGAGCTGCCCGGGATGGCGCAGGAAGGCGAGCAGCCCGTTGCCGACCATGTTGACGGTGGTCTCGTGGCCGGCGATGAGCAGCGTGATGCAGACGGTGAGCATCTCGTACTCCGACAGCGTGTCGCCGCGCTCGTGCACGGCGCCGAGCGCGCTGGCGACGTCGTCGCAGGGGTCGGTGCGCCGCTTCGCGATGAGGTCACGGAAGTAGGCGATCAGCTCCATGGTGGCGTCGTCGCGGGCCTGACGCTCCGCGGGCGACAGCACCCGGTCGGGGTCGAACCCGCGGGCGAGGTGCGGTCCGATCCGGTGGACCATCGCCCAGTCCTCCTCGGGCACGCCGATCAGCTCGCACACCACGATCAGCGGCAGCGGGTAGGCGATGGCCTCGATGGCCTCGATCTCGCCGCTGGAGCGGGCCACGTCGAGGATCCCGGTGACGAGCTGGGTGATGCGCGGCTCGAGGTCCAGCACCCGCTTGGGCGTGAACGCCTTGCTCACCAGGCTGCGCAGCCGCGTGTGGTCGGGCGGGTCCATCCACAGGAACGAGGTGGGCAGCTTGGACCGGTCGGCGTCGGGGTGGAACAGCGAGGCCTCGTCGCGGTGGCTCCACAGCGTCTCGCTGAGCACCTGCGACGCCTCGGCGTGCCTCGTGATGAACTCCACACCGAATCCGCTGTCGAGAAATGGTACGGCCTCACGGATCCTGGCATAACGAGGATAGGGATCGGCCCGGTGTTCTGGCGCGAAGGCGTCGAAGACGAGGGGTGCTGTTCCGGCGGTCATGCCGTGAGACTCTCCCGCGACCACCACCAATGGCGGTCCGATTCATGAATCAGACGTGAAATCTCCGCACCCAACGATTCTGCGATTCGGCTTGACAATAGCTCGATAATCGCGCTCCGATCCATCTTGACCGAAACCGGTAAATCCCGTGTGCTCGACGACGTGACAAAGGGAGAGGACGAGATGACGACCCCGTGCGATCCCGCCCGCACCGAGCCGATGACGCTGCACGCGGCGCTCGATCTCGTCGCCGTACAGCACCCGGACCAGCTGATCAGGTTCCCCGACGAGGACGCGACACTGCGCTACGACGCGCTGGCCGCCGGCTCCCGGTCGATGGCCGCCGCGCTGGCACACCGCGGTGTGCGGCCGGGTGACCGGGTCGGTGTCCTGTCGCCCAACGCCCCGGAGTTCCTGCAGTCGCTGTTCGGCATCGTCCGGGCCGGGGCGGCCGCCGCGCCGCTCGCCCTGCCGCTGGGCACCGACCTCGCCGACTACGCCGCGCGTATCCAGCGCATCGTCACCGCGGCCGGCATGAGCCACATCGTGGTGTCGCACCGCATCGCCGCCCGGATCGCACCGGCACTGGGGGCGCTCGGGCCGGAGATCGTCGACAGTGCAGACCTGGACGGGGCGGACCTGCTGGCTGAGGCACCCACCCCGGACCCCGACGTCGCGGTGACCGCCGCCGCCATCGTGCAGTTCACCTCAGGCAGCACCGCCGCCCCCAAGGGTGTGGTGCTCACCCACGCCAACGTGTGGCACTGCGCCCGCTCGATCACCGAGGCCATCCACCTGGGCCCGGACGACGTGCACGGCTCCTGGCTGCCACTCTTCCACGACATGGGCCTGTTCGGGGCGGTGACGGGACTCTTCCGCGGTATCCCCCTGCACCTGTGGTCCCCCGCCGGTTTCGTCCGTCGTCCCGCCCGCTGGCTGGAGGCGTTCGCGCAGGTCAGAGGCACCATCTCGACGATGCCGAACTTCGGCTACGACGCCCTGCTCGACGCGGTCCCACCCGAGCGGATCGCCGGTTACGACCTCTCCGCGTGGCGGGTGGCGTTCAACGGCGCCGAGGCCGTGCAGCCGGCGTCGGTGGCGGCGTTCCTCGAGCGCTTCGCGCCCGCCGGCTTCCGGCCCGCGACGATGGTGCCCGCCTACGGCATGGCCGAGGTGACGCTGGTGGCCACGCTGCCGCCGTCCGGCCGGGCGCCCGTCATGGAATGGGTGGACCGGGAGGAGCTCGCCGTCACGGGCCGGGCGGTGCCCGGCACGACCCGCGGGCTCGTGGGCCTCGGCCGCGCCGTGCCAGGCATGGAGGTGCGGATCGGCGCAGGCGAGTCCGACGGCGTCGTCGGCGAGGTCCAGCTCCGCGGCGCCATGGCGACCAGCGGCTACCTCGGCGGCGAACCCCTCTTCACCGACGACGGCTGGATGCGCAGCGGCGACCTGGGCTACCTCCGCGACGGCGAGCTGTTCTTCACCGGCCGCCTCAAGGAGATGATCACCGTGGCCGGGCGCAACGTGTACCCGCTCGACGTGGAGGACGCCGCCCGCGACGTCGATGGGGTCCACAAGGGACGGTGCGTGGCCGTAGCGCAGGACGATCCCGAGCGCGTCGTCCTGGTGGCCGAGACGACCGCCACCGGCGACGACCGGGCCGCGCTGGTCGCCCGGATCCGCGCTGCCGTGGCCGCCCGTGCCGACCTTCCGGGCGTGACCGTCCACCTCGTCTCCCCCCGCACCATTCCGCGCACCTCCAGCGGAAAACTGCGTCGCCTCGACATGGCCGGCCGAATTCGCGACAACGACAGGGTGAACAGATGACTGCACACATCCTAGGTGCCCCGGACATGACCGACATGCACAGTCTGGAGGTCTTCCGGCACTACGACCGCAGCCACTGGCGACTGGCCGATCTGACCCTCTCCGACATCGATCCGGCCCGTGTGCGGCCCGAATACGTCACACTCGTGAAAAGCGCGGTGATGGGCGAGTCCAATGTGATCGCCGCGGTGCACGGATTCCTGAACGAGTTCGTCGACGACTACGACTTCTCCGCTTTCGCGGTGATCTGGGGCCAGCAGGAGGTGCAGCACCACTACGCGTTCACCTCGTGGCTGCAGGCCGTCGGCGAGACCGTCGACCACCGGGCGGTGGCCGCGATGCGCGCCCCCTACGACCCCGGCAGCACCCCGTCCGCGACGCTCGCCACCAACATCATCTCCGAGCTCACGGTGAACCACATCTACCGCTCGACGGCGGCGTGGGTGCAGGAGCCGGTGCTCGCCGACCTGCTGCTGCGGGCCAGCCGCGACGAGGCGAGCCACGCCCGGGAGTTCCGCCACTTCGCCGCGGCCCGGCTCGCCGCGCATCCCGGGGAGCTCGGCTCGGTGCTGGAGACGCTGTACTTCTACACCTCCACCGACACGATCCGGCACCCCGTCAGCGTGTTCAAGTCCGGTCTCGACGCCCTGGAGGGCCACGAGACCATCGACACCGGCTTCCAGATGTTCCTCGACCAGATGGCCGCCTCCGGCGAGCTCGACGAGCTGCAGGGCAAGATCCGCAAGACGTTCGGCAGCCTCACCGACCTGGACCTCTCCACCAACGGCAAGGTCCGTCGGGCGCTCGCCGGGACGATGGCGTGACCGCACCCGCGCTGGCCCTCCCCTGGGCCGACCGCACCGACGGCCACTGCTTCGGCTGCTCCCCCGCCAACCCCGTCGGTCTCGGCCTGACCTTCGTCCCCGACGGTGACGGCATCTCCGCCGCGTTCTGCCTGGACCGCCGCTACGAGTCCTACCCCGGCGTGCTGCACGGCGGGATCGTCGCCCTGATCTGCGACGAGGTGATGGGCAACCTCGTGGTGCTGCGCCACGGGCGTCCGGCCGTCACGACGTCGATGCGGATGCGCTACGTCGGCGTGATCGGGATCGGCGGGCACCACAGCTGCCACGCCACCGTCGACGGGACGGGTCCCTACTCCGGCCGGGCCGAGATCCGCGACGCCCACGGCGCGGTGCTCGCCACCGCCACCGCCTCCTACGTCCCCGTGCCCGCCGACGGCGCCGGGCTCCCGATCACCCCTCGAGAGGACCGGCCATGGCCATGACCAGGGCAACCACTGAGATCACCACCTCCGTCATCGAGATCGTCGCCGACGTGCTCGGCGCCGACGTCGCGGACCTGCGACCCGACACCGACCTGCGCACCGTCGAGGGCGCCGACTCCATCAAGGTGCTGCGGATCATCGCCAGGATCGAGCAGCGCTACGACGTCGAGCTCGACGACGAGGACGTCTTCGGCGTGAGCACCGTGGAGCAGGTGGCGACGGTCGTCGCGGCCGCGGTGGGGTCATGACGGCCACCGTGATTCCGGAGACCAACCAGCACTACGACCTCGACCCGGCCGTCTTCGAGCAGTTCCTCGACCCGATGCGCAAGTACAGCTCGGGGCTCTACCTGTCCGACACCGACGACCTCGCCACCGCCCAGCGCCACAAGCTGCGCTTCGTCGCCGGCCGCATGGGCGTCGACGACGGCGAGCGCGTGCTCGACATCGGCTGCGGCTGGGGCGCACTCACGCTGTTCCTCGCCGGCCGCTACGACTGCCGCGTCACCGGCGTGACACCGGCCCCGCGCCAGCGCGACCACATCGAGGCGACGGCACGCGCCCGCGGACTCGCGGAGCGGGTGGACGTCCACTGCGGGATGTTCGAGCGCTTCGACGCGCCCGCCGGCACGTTCGAGGCGGGCGCGGCCCTCGGCTCGGTGATCCACATGCCGGACCTGCCCGCGGTGTTCGCCCGCACCAGGCGGTTGCTGCGCAAGGACGCCCGCTTCTACGTGTCCGAGAGCTGCTTCCGCAACGGCGCGATCCAGGCCGAGTTCGACGCCCGCCCCGGCACCGCCTTCGTCCGCAACGCGATCTTCGGCAACGGGCGGCTGCGGCCGCTGTCGGAGCTGGTGGCCGCGGCGGAGACGGCCGGGTTCTCCGTCGAGACGGTGGACGACCTCACCGACCACTACCGCCGCACGATCGAGGCCTGGATCGGGAACGTGGAGACCTCACGGGAGCGGCTCGACGAGCTGCAGGACGGGCTCGCCGACCAGCTCACCCACTACCTGGAGATCGCCAACGCCGGCTGGGGCTACACCACCAAGCACTACGGCCTGACACTGCGCAACGCCCGATGAGTGCCCTCATCAGCACCGACGAGCTGGCGCAGGCCGTCGACACCTTCCTCGCCGCCCTGCCCCCCGAACGCCGGTGGGACGCCGAGCGCAGCCTCGACTGGGCGGCCGCCGACGCCGACCACCTCACCGACGGCCAGCGCTCCGCGGTGGAGTTCGTGACGGTGATCGAGGACCACCTGCCCGGCTACTTCGATGTCTACCGCACGCACTTCCCGGTCGACGGGAGCGTGGACCCGGCCGTGTTCACCCACCACCGCGAGCTCTACCACTTCACCGTCCGCTGGGCGGCCGAGGAGGACACGCACGCCCGAGCGCTGGCCCGCTACCAGCGGGCGTCCGGCATGCGGGGACGCGACGAGCTCCGCACCGACCTCGCCGGCTACGGCCGCCAGCCGTTCGGCCTCGACGGCTACACGCACCCGGTCCAGTTCTTCGCCTACGCGCTGGTGCAGGAGAAGGCCACCCAGATCTACTACCGCCAGCTGCGCGCCGACGTCACCGACCCGGTGCTCACCGACCTGCTGACGAAGCTGGCCCGCGACGAGGCCCGGCACTTCACGTTCTTCGCCGACGTCGTCTCCCGCTACCTGCGCGCCTACGGCGACACCGTGGCCGGCCCGATCCGCGACGTGATCGCCGACTTCCGGATGCCGCTGGCCGACATCCGCGGCTACTGGCGCTGGGCCCTGCGCATCGCCGACGTGGCCCGCTACGACCACACCGACGCCTACGAGCACCTGATCGCCGTGGTCGACCGAGCCGTCGATCACCGCACCGACGCCGTCGACGAGCTGATCCGGTTCGTCGAGAGCTGCCGAACCACCGGAGGAACCCGATGACCGCCACCCTCAGGACGACCACCCACGTGGTCGTGCGCGGCTACGAGATCGACGCGCTGGGCCACATCGCCCACACCGTCTACATGCAGTACGCCGAGCACGCCCGCTGGGAGCGGATGGCCGCGGCCGGCCTCGACGTGCAGACGCTGCTGCAGGCCGGCGTCATGCCGATCATGATGGAGACGACCCTGGTCTACCGCAAGGAGCTGCGCTTCGGCGACGAGGCGGAGATCGGCTGCGAGTTCGAGTGGGGCACGGGCAAGACCGCGCGCGTCTCCCAGCCCATCCACCGCGGCGACGGCGTGCTCTCGGCCGAGGTCACCAGCGTGGCCGGGCTGCTCGACCTGAGCCGCCGCAAGCTCGTCGAGGCCCCCATCGAGCGCCTGCGCGAGCTGGCGACCGCCCCTGAGCTGCTCGGCATCTGAGCATGGACACCCACCTCCCCGACGGCCCCGATCTCGCCGACGACCAGGGCCTGCACCACATCGTCGACGTGGGGCTCGCCCGGGACCCGCACGGCGTCGCCCTGTCCTGGCCGGACGGCGACGGCTGGACGGACCGCACCTGGACCGAGCTCGCCGCCGACATCGAGGTGGCGGCGGCCCGGCTGGTGGGTCGCGGCGTCGGGGCCGGGGACCGGCTCGCGGTGCTGGGCCGCAACAGCTACGCCTGGGCGGTGGCCGACATGGCCGCCGCGGCGGTCGGGGTGATTCTCGTGCCGCTGTTCCCCACGTCGTCGACGGCGCAGATGAGCCACGTGCTGCGCGACTCGGGTGCCGTCGCGTGCCTGGCCGAGGACGGGCGCGAGGACGACGTGCCCGAGGTGCCGGCCTGGTCGCTCACCGGCCTGCTCGACGGCGGCCCCGGCTGGGAGGCCACGGCCGACACCGCCGCGCGTCGGGCCGCCGTCCGCGCCGACGACATCGCGAGCCTCGTCTACACCAGCGGCACCACGGGCCCCCAGAAGGGCTGCGTGCTGACCCACCGGAACATGTTCGCCGCCGCGGCCGCGGTGGTGGAGCAGAGCACCGAGATGTTCGCGCAGGTGCAGCGGCCCGCCACGCTCGTCGTGCTGCCGCTGTCGCACGTCTTCGGGCGCACGGTGCTGCAGGGCGCGCTGTACAGCGGCTCGCGCACCGGGCTGCTGCCGAACGTCGCCGACCTCCCGCGGTACCTGGCCTCGTTCGAGCCGACCTGGCTCGCCGTGGTGCCGTACGCGCTGGAGAAATTGCGCAAGGGCATGTCCGGCAACGGGACGGGCCGCCATCCCCTGCTCGGCACCGCTCTGCGCCACGTCATCTGCGGCGGGGCGCGGCTCGACCCCGTCGTCGGAGAGTTCTTCGCCGACCAGGGCGTGACGGTCCTGCACGCCTACGGGCTCACCGAGTCGGCCACCGCCGCCACCCTCAACGTGCCGTCCACCAACCGCTTCACCACGGTGGGCCGCCCGCTGCCGGGTACCGTGGCCGCCGTCGCACCCGACGGGGAGCTGCTGCTGCGCGGCCGGCAGGTCTCCCCCGGCTACTGGCCCGACCCGAAGGGCTCCCCCGACGGCTGGCTGCACACCGGCGACCTCGCCGAGATCGAGGCGGACGGCACGGTGCGGATCACCGGGCGCCGCAAGGAGATCCTCGTGACCACCGGTGGCAAGAACGTCGCCCCCGCCCCGCTGGAGGACCGGTTGCGGCTGCACCCGCTCGTCGCCAACGCGATGGTGGTGGCCGACGACCGCCCCTACGTCACGGCGCTGATCGTGCCCGAGCCCGGGACGGACCCGGCCGACCCCGGGATCGCCGACGCGGTCGCGGCCGCCAACGCGCAGGTGTCCCGCGCCGAGTCGATCCGTCGCTGGGCGTTGCTGCGCAGCGACTTCTCGGTCGCGGCCGGCCACCTCACACCCACGCTCAAGCTGCGCCGGGCCGCGATCGCCCACGCGTTCCGCACCGAGATCGAGGAGCTCTACGCATGACGCACGCCGTGGTCCTGGGCGCGGGCATCGCCGGGCTTCTCGCCGCGCGGGTGCTCGCCGACACCTACGACGAGGTGACGATCGTCGAGCGCGACGACAGCCCGGGAGCGGTACCCCGGCGCGGAGCACCGCAGGGCGGGCACCTGCACGGCCTGCTCGACGGCGGCCGCCGGCTGCTGGAGGAACTGCACCCCGGCATCGTCGACGAGCTCGCCGCGAAGGGCGCCCCGAGCGTGGAGCCGCTGCGTGACACCCGCTGGTACATCCACGGGCGCCGCCTCGCCGGTGACGCCACCGGCATGCGGTCGGTGCTCGTCACGCGGCCGTTCCTCGAGGCCGCGCTGCGGGCCCGGACGCTCACGTTCCCGGGCGTCTCGCTGACCTACGCCACCGCGACCGGGCTGCTGGAACGCGGGCCCGACGGCGTCGGGGGTGTCGTGCTGCGCGACGGCACCGTCCCGGCCGATCTCGTCGTCGACGCGTCGGGCCGCGCGTCCCGGCTGCCGTCGTGGCTCGCCCGGCTGGGCCACCGCACCCCGCCCGAGCACCGGGTGGACGTCGACCTCGGCTACGCCACCCGGTTGTATCGCCGCGGGCCCGGTACCGCGTTCTCCGGCGTCACCGTCTCGACGGTGCCGCGGTTCCGCGGCGGCGGTTGCGTGGCCGTCGAGGGCGACCGCTGGCTGGTGACGCTGGCCGGGATGCTCGGCGACCACCCCCCGACCGACCCCGCCGGCTTCACGGCCTGGGCCGCCACGCTGCCCGCCCCCGACATCGCCGCGGTGATCGCCGACGCCGAACCGCTCACCGACCCCGTGCCCTACCGGTTCCGCGGCTCCCGGTGGCGCCGCTACGACCAGATCCGGATGCCGGCCGGTCTGCTCGCCGTGGGCGACGCGGTGTGCAGCCTCAACCCGCTCTACGCGCAGGGCATGACCCTCGCGGCACAGCAGGTGCGGATCCTGCGCGAGCACCTCGCCGGGTCCGTGGACGCGCGCGCCTTCCACCGGGCCACCGCCAAGGTCTGTGCGTCCGCCTGGGGCGTCGCGACCCGCTCGGACCTGGCCATGCCCGAGGTGGACGGTCGGCGCCCGGTCCGCACCCGCCTGCTCGACGACTACGTCCGCCGCGTCCAGCTCGCCGCCCACCACGATCCGCAGGTGGCGCGGGCGTTCCTGCGCGTCGCCAACCTGACCGACCGCTCCTCCGCCCTGCTCGCCCCGCGCCTGGTGGTGCGGGCGCTGGCGCACGGTTCCCGGTAACAGGAGAATGATCATGGACCGTGTCCAGCAGATGCAGGCGTTGCTCCGCGACGACACGCCCCTGGCGTTCTCCTACGCCTACGCCCGCACGATCCGCATGGCGTTCGGCCCGGATGCGATCGACGTGGACGCCATCGCCGGTGCCGAACTGGCCGGGTCGACACCAGCCGACCAGCCGCGACGCCCCGGACGTCACCTACCCGACCGACCAGGAGAACGCCGCATCCGGATCGCGACAGCGGAGCGCGGCGCACAGCGCGCCGACCGAGGCGGCTCCGCGCGGACGGGCACCGGCCATCAGACACGCCACGCGAACCAGCCGTGACCAGGAGCGGTAGGAACCCGCCACGTGGATCGCGGAGCGGTGCTCGTCGTCCGGGAGCCACCACGGGGTTGCGCCCGCGACGATGATCGCCTGCGGGTGTGGCGCGCCACCGGAGGGGATCGACCTCAGGAAGGCGATGGCGCCGTCCCCGACGTCGGCGAGACTGCCGTCACCGAGATCCCCGACGCGGGCATCGCCGACGCCGAGATCCCCGACGTCGGGGCGCCGCGCCACCGGTGCCCGGTCACCGGGGACGGGGGGCCCGCACTCGATCGCCAACGCGCCGACCCCGGCGGCGACGTACAGGCCCAGCACCCGCGCCACGTCGACGTCGAGCACCGGGTCGGTGGCCAGGCGCATCCCTCCGTGCCGTGTCGGCCGGATGCCCCAGGCTCGCCAGGCGCTCGCGACGGAGGCGTTGCTGATCCCGAGCTCCGCCCCGAGGAGCCGCGACGACCAGCGCTGGAAGCCCAGTGGTGGCGGGCACAGCGTCCGCAGCAGGATGTCGGCCGAGCTCACCGAGGTCGGGCGGCCCGAGCGCGGCGCGTCCACGAGACCCGTGAGGCCGAGGGTCCGGTAGCGCTCCCGCCAGCTCACGACCGTCTGCCGGGTACAGCTCAGCTCCCGGGCGATCGCGGTGGGCCCGAGCCCGCCGGCCGACAGCAGGACAATCCGTGCGCGCTGAGCCAACCTGCGCTCGGTTCGCGATTCAGCCCAGCTCCGCAGCTGGACCATGTCCTTTTTGTCCACCTGAATCGGCGGAGTTGTGCGCATCGATGTCGCTCCGGCGGCCGAGGTGCTTCATGCATTTCGGCCGGACATTCGGTTCCCGCACCACTGGCGGCCTTCGTCGCATCAGGTGAATACCGACGGAGAACGTGCCGCCGTTCCTCCGAAGGAGGACGGAGCGGCGCACGTGGGCGCACTCCTGTTCACGTAGCGTGCAGGTCAGAACCCGGGCAGAGCCCCGTTCACAAAGTCTCTGACACATCTCCAGGGCAGTCGTGAATAAAGTTCGCGCCATTTCCCGAATGACGTTGACGAACTTGCTGCACACATTCCGACCGTCGGACCGTGATCCGCGGCCGGTCGCCGCACCGACACTTCCCGGCCGCAACCAATCCCCCGGAGCGTCGTCATGACCAGCGTGACCCGAATGCGATTCGAGGGCGCCGCCGTGCAGGGGCAGGCACAGCGACGGAATCGTTCGGGTCATCACGCCGTTTAATCCGGTATCGCCTGAATGTCTGTTTTCAGGCGTCTCGAGAGGAATCGCATGTCCGCTCCCCCTGTTCCCGGTCGGCGCCCGCGCCGCCGGGCGACGGTATCGATGGCCACCGTCGGTGTGGTGATCGCCGCCGCCGCGCTCGCCGGGCTCGCTCCCGGTGTGGCATCGGCGTCGTCGCACCGCGAGGCCCCCCTCATCGCGTCGGACCCGCCGGTGGACAACACCGACGTCTACGCCTTCACCAGCCCGGACAAGCCCGACACCGTGACGCTGTCGGCGAACTGGTACCCGTTCGAGGAGCCGAACGGTGGCCCGAACTTCTACCCGTGGGCCACCAACGCGCACTACGACATCAACGTCGACAGTGACGGCAACGGCAAGCCGGACATGACGTTCCGCTGGCAGTTCAAGACCCAGGACCTGCGGGGGAACAAGACGTTCCTCTACAACAACGGCCCGGTCACCAGCCTGGACGACCCGAACCTGCTGTTCCGCCAGACCTACGACCTGACCGAGATCCGCAACGGTCACGACGTCAAGACCCTGCTCAAGGACGCTCCGGTCGCGCCGTCGGACACCGGCCCCGCCGGCATGCCCGACTACGGCACGCTGCGCAGCCAGGCGATCTCCACCCTGCCCGGCAACAGCGGCAAGGTGTTCGCCGGCCAGGCCGCGGACTCGTTCTTCCTCGACCTGCGCGTGTTCGACCTGCTCTACGGCGGCAACCTGTCCGAGGCCGGGCAGGACACGCTCAAGGGCTACAACGTCAACACCCTGTCGATCCAGGTCCCGAAGGACTACCTGGCGCTCAACGGCGACGCGACCAAGAACCCGGTCATCGGGGTCTGGAGCGACACCGAGAAGCAGTCGACGATCCTCACCCCGGGCAAGAAGATCTCCGTCGGCCCGTACGTCCAGGTCTCGCGCCTGGGCAACCCGCTGGTCAACGAGGTCGTGTCCGCTGCCGGCATGAAGGACGCCTTCAACGGGTCCACGCCGGCGCAGGACGCCACCAACACGGCGTTCATCGGCCGGGTGCTCAAGCCGGAGGTGCCGCAGCTGATCCAGGCCATCTACGGCATCCCGGCCCCGAAGACCCCGCGCAACGACCTGGTCGAGATCTTCGCGACCGGTATCGCGACGAACGCCCCCACCCTGGACGGCAGCAAGGCGCCGATCCAGGCGGACCTCAACTCGCAGGTCCTCAACAAGGACGTCGACCCGAAGAAGTTCGCGCCGGCGGAGGAACTGCGCCTGAACATGGGCGTCCCGGTGTCCGACAAGCCCAACCGGCTCGGCGTCCTCGGGGGTGACCTGCAGGGCTTCCCGAACGGTCGCCGCCTGACCGACGACGTGGTCGACATCGAGGTCCAGGCCCTCGAGGGTGCGGTCCAGACGCTGCCGCCGACGATCGTCGCCCCGCTCGCGGCGGGCGACGGGGTGGACGTGAACCCGAAGGGCTTCGGGGACCACTTCCCCTACGTCGGGCTGCCCTACAACAAGAGCGTGAACACCGCCGGCACCAAGTAGGCGACGTCCACCGGAGTTCGTGATCGGTCCGGCCCCGCCCCCCGCCCCGGGGCGCGGGCCGGGCCGATCACGACGACATGACCTGACGCCAACCGGGTCGAGGAGAGGCACAACCGCGATGCGAACCCGACGAGCCGTGGCCGGCGCGGCATTGATCCTGGTGGTGGCCGCGGGTTGCGCCGGTGGCGGCGGCTCGGAGTCGGGCAGACCGGCCGCACGGATCCTGTCCGACGCCCAGGCCGCGGCACAGGCCGCCGACTCGGTGACGATCGCCGGTACCGTCGCGCGCGGCAGCACCACCGGCCCCGGCGCGACGACCGCCACCATCGAGCTGGTGCTGACCTCCTCGGGCGACGGGCGGGAACGGATCACCGGCGCCGGACAGGACATCGACCTGATCAGGGTCGGCCAGACCCTGTACGTGAAGGGGCTCTCCGCGCCGGGCGCCACGTCCGCCTATGAGCGGCTCCCGGCCACCGACCCGCGGGCCGCCCCGCTGATCGCGCAGCTGGACAAGAAGACCGTGTTCGACCAGCTGATCAAAGCCGGGGACACCACCGCGGTCACCGGAACGGCCACCGTCGCCGGCCAGCCCGCGGTGAAGCTGACCCCCGGGAACGGGGCCGGGGCGCTCTACGTGGCCGACGACGCCGCCCACCCCTACGCCCTCGAGGTCGAGACCAGCCCGAGCGGCGCCGCGTCCGGCGCCACGGCGGCGCCGGGACCCACAGGAGCGCTGATGTTCACCGGCTGGAACGCCCACACCGTGATCAGTCCGCCCACCGGCACCGGGAGCTGAGCTCTGATGCTCGCAGACCACGACCACCAGACCTGCACCTCGGTCGAACCGACCCCCGAGGGTGACCCGGGTCCGGCCGGGACCGCCGCGGTCGCCGACGCAGCTCCGGTCACCGGCACCGGTGGCCGACCGTCCACGCCATGGTGGCGCCGCTGGCCGGTCGCCGTGGCGACGGTCGCGGTCCTCGCCGTGGTCGTCGGTGTGGTCGTCGGTGTGGTCGTCGGTGTGGCCGTGAACCAGGACGACTCCGCACCGGCCCCCGGACCCTCCGCCGAAGGCCCCCCGACCGCGGACCCGTTGGGCGCCGACATCGCCGGGATCCAGGCGCAGCTGAAGATCACCCCGAACAACGCCGACAGCTGGGCGACGCTGGGCCTGGACTACGTCCAGGAGGCCAAGAACACCGTCAACCCGATGTACTACCCGAAGGCCGACGGCGCGCTGGCGCGCTCGCTGCAGATCGCGCCCACCGGCAACGCCGCCGCCCTGGCCGGCCAGGCCGCCCTGCGCGCCGCGCAGCACCGCTTCGCCGACTCCCTGGCCCTCGCGCAGCAGGCCCGGGCCCTCGACCCGCAGAACTCCACGATCTACGGGACCCTGGCCGACGCCTACACCCAGCTCGGCCGCTACGACGACGCCCGCGATGCCGTGCAGCAGATGCTGAACCTGCACCCGGGCACCCCCGCCTACACCCGCGCCGAGTACGTCTACGAGCTCGCCGGACAGCCCGACCAGGCCCGGGACCTCATGAACCAGGCCCTCGCCGAGGCCACCACCCCGGCGGACATCGCGTTCTGCCGCTACTACCTCGCCGAGCTCGCCTTCACCGGCGGTGACCCCACCGAGGCCCTGCACCAGATCCAGCTCGGCACCCAGGTCGACCCCCGCTACCCCGACCTCCTCGAGGGCCAGGCGAAGGCCGAGGCCGCTCTGGGCCAGGAGGCGGCGGCCGTCGCCGACTACGCCCAGCTCGTGGCGAGCGTGCCTCAGCCGCAGTACGTGATCGAAGCCGGCGAGTACCTGCAGTCGATCGGGCACGTGGCCGAGGCGCAGCAGGACTACACGCTGTTCGACGCCGAGAACACCCTGTTCACCAGCAACGGGGTGCAGCTCGACACCGACCCGACGCTGTTCTACGCCGACCACGGCGACCCGGCGAAGGCCCTCGCGGCCGGCGAGGCCGGCATCCGGATCCGCCCGTTCCTCGAGATGGACGACGCCTACGCCTGGGCGCTGCACGCGAACGGACGCGACGCGGACGCGCTGACCTGGTCGAACAAGGCGCTGGCCACCGGGATGCGCAACGCCCTGTTCGCCTTCCACCGGGGCATGATCGAGAATGCGCTGGGTCAGAAGGACGCGGCCCGCACCGACCTCACCACCGCGCTGGCGATCAACCCGCACTTCAACCCCCTGCAGGTGCCCGTGGCCCGGGCGGCACTCGCGCAGCTGGGCGGTCCCCGATGACCACCGTCCTGCGTCGGCTGCTCGCCACGAGCATGATCGTCGGGGCGATCGGCGTCGCCTCCACCGTGGGCGGTGCTCCCGAGGCGAGTGCCCATCCGCTGGGCAACGCCACGGTCAACCACTACGACGGTCTGCAGCTGTTCGCCGACCACATCCTCGACACCGCGGTCGTCGACGTCGCGGAGATCCCCACCCTGCAACGCCTGCCCCTGATCGACACCGACGGCGACGGCGCCGTCTCCCCCGCCGAGGCCACCGCCTACGCCGACGCGCAGTGCCCCGCGCTCGCCGCCACCGTCGTGCTCTCCGTCGGGGCCGACCGGGCCCCGCTCACCGTCACCACCGGCAGCTACGTCCAGCTTCCCGGGGCCGCGGGGTTGCCGGTCGGGCGGCTCGAGTGCCACCTGGCCGCACCCGCGGACCTGTCCCGCCCCACGACCGTGAGCGTCGAGGACCAGTTCGACTCCGCCGGGATCGGCGGTTGGCACGAGATCACCGCCACCGGCGACGGCGTCACGCTGCAGCAGTCGCCGGTGCCGGCGTCGAGCATCAGCGACGAGCTGCGCCGCTACCCCAACGACCTGCTGTCCTCCCCGCTCGACGTCCGCACCGCGAGCATCACCACCACCCCCGGCGCCGGGATCTCGACCTACGCCGTCCTCGGCGGCGTCCCCGGTGCCGGCGCCGTCATCTCCGCGCTCAACGACCTGTCGACGGCGTTCAACAACCTGGTCGGGACGAAGCAGATGAGCGTCGGCGTCGCGCTGCTCGCGGTGCTCCTGTCGATCCTGCTGGGCGCCGGGCACGCGTTCCTCCCCGGCCACGGCAAGACGATCATGGCCGCGTACCTCGTCGGGAAGCGCGGCCGGCTGCGCGACGTGGTCACGGTCGGGGCCACCGTGACCGTCACCCACACCGTCGGCGTGCTGGTGCTCGGGGTGCTGCTCTCCGCGTCCGCGGCGCTGGCACCCACCGCCGTGGAGCAGGTGCTGGCGATCGTCTCCGGGCTCGTCGTCGCCGGGGTCGGCCTCGGGCTGCTCCGCTCGGCGGTCCGGCGACGGCGCCGGGGAGAGTCGCTCGTCGACCTGGTCGGTGCACCCGCCATCGCCCGGGGAGCAGCGTCGCCGAGAGCCGGGGGCGCCACCGCGGTCGTGGAGGCCGTTCCGCAGCAGGCCACCGGCCACGGGCACGGCCACAACCACGGGCACGGGCACGGGCACGGGCACGGGCACGAACGCGGCTTCGGCCGTGGCGGGCTGATCGGGCTCGGTGTGGCCGGGGGCCTCGTGCCCAGCCCGTCCGCGCTGCTGGTGCTGCTCGCCGCGATCGCCCTGGGCCGCACGCTCCTGGGGATCGTGCTGGTCCTGGGCTACGGCCTGGGGATGGCCCTCGCCCTGACCTTCGCCGGGCTGCTGCTCGTCCGCCTCCAGGACCGCATCACCACCGTGCTCTCCCGTGGCCGGACGGCACGGCTCGCCCACCGCTTCACCACGGCACTCACCTACCTGCCCGTCCTCACCGCAGTACTCGTCATCATCGTCGGCGCCGGCCTCGTGCTGCGCGCCCTGTCCGGATCGGTCTGACCCATGACGCATTCGCTCACCACGCCCGCAGCGGCCGCGCCGCGCCGCCGCCGCGTCGTCCGGACCGTCCTCGCCCTCGCCGTGGCGGGGGCGGTCGTCGCCACCGTCGTCGTCCTCGTCAGCGGCGCCGGGGCGTCCTCGGATCCGGCCGACGCACCGGCGGTGCTCGTCACGCAGGCCGACTTCCAGCCGGGAGCGACCCCGCCGTGTCTGATGCACCAGACCGAGCAGCCCAACAGCGCCTACGAGGGCGGCCCGGACTCGCAGCCGCCTCAGCAGCTGACCTTCCTCGCCTACTACACCGCAGCCGGCAAGGAGCCCTTCTGCGACGGCGGGACCGCCACCGACACCGACAAGGCCTGGGCCCAGCTCTACGTGCAGCTCACCACGAGCGCGGACAACGTCTCCACGGTCCTCGGCTGAGGGACTCCGGGTCCCTCCTCGCGGGGCGCCGGTTCCCGCCGATGACGGGCCCGGCACGGAACACTGCCCCCCGCGGGGGCCCGAGGGGCAGCGTGCCCGTCGATGGCAACGGGGCTCGCCGGTACCCGCCCGATCCGGGCCGACCGCTCCCACCACCCCCGTTCTCGTGGGGCCGCACCACCCGCGCGACGGTGCGTCCTGACCGGCCCGGACCCGGCCGCCGACACCGCACGACGGGGACGGGGCTCCCGGCACCTGATCGGAGTCGGCGTCGACCGGCATCCCTCCGTTCGCGCTTCGTCACCTCCGGACGCCCGCTGCGGCGCGCCCGGCGATCTACCGTCGTCCGGGTGATCACCACGCGTCGCCGGGCGCGGACGGCACCCGGCATCGTCCTGGTCGGGGTGCTGCTCGCCGCGTGCGGCACCGCCGCGCCACCTGCGGCGGCCGGGACCACCCTGGTCGCCACGCCGCTCCCGTCGACGGCGCAGGTTCCCGGGACGGCGACGTGGGCGCCGTGGCCGTCGGCCCAGCACGACGCCCGCCACAGCGGAGCGTCGACGACCGACGGCCCGACGACGGGCGCGATCCGCTGGAGCCGCGACCTCGGCGGCGGCATCACCCCGGGTCCCGTCGTCGGACCCGACGGCACGATCCACGTCGCCGGGAACGACGGCGTCCTGCACGCGATCGACCCCGCCACCGGTTCCGACCGCTGGACCCACGACTCCGGGCACCCCGGCGGCGGTGACCTCTCCACCTCACCGCTCGTCCTCCCTGGGCGACCCGGTGTACTCCTACCCGGCGCTGACGGGGGACGGCGTCCTCGTCGTCGGCAGCCGCAGCGGCCGGCTGGTGGCGATCGGCTGAGGCGCGCAGTGTCGAAGGACCCCGTCGACCGGTCCGGACCTTCCGCCGCTGCTGGCCGGAGCGCACCCGACGACGGGGGCGGCCGGCACTCAGCGGACGACACGCCCGGCCGGCCGCACCGGGCTGACGCCGGAGGCGGCGAACCGCAGCCCCGTCACGCCGGGCACGGCCCCGATGATCGAGGCGAGGGCCCAGCGCTCGACCGGGTCGGGGTCGGGTCCGGTGAGCACCACACCACCCCGACGCACGGTCACGCCCCACCCGCCGAGCCCGCGCTGCCGGGCGAGCCGGCCCCGCACGTCGTCGCCGATCTGCGCGTCATCCGGCGCCAGGGCCCGGATCAGGTCCCGTTCGGTGACCGTCCCGAGAACCACGCCGTCCTCGACCACAGCCAGGCGGCCGAGCCCGGAGAGGCGCAGTACGCCGATCACCTCCGCCACGTCCTGCTGGGGATGGGCGACGAGCGCACCGGCACCGGGAGCCTGCTCGGCCGGGCCCAGCACCGACATCTCGCACACCCGCATCCGGTCCCCCTTCATCGCACGACGCCGCCCGACACGACGCCGCCGGCCCCGATCCGGGGTGAGCAGCAGGGGCGGATCCGGCCGGGCTCGGTACTCGTCCCGAGCCTCGCAGCCGCTGCCCGCACCCGGCAGGGCCCTCCGGCCCGAACCGGCCGACCTTCGCCCCTGGCCGCCGCGGCGCACCCGCAGCAGCATCGACGGCATGTCCGAGAACCCGCACGCCGCCCCACCGTCCGGCCTCCGACGCAGCCGGGCGGACCAGGTCCTCGGCGGCGTCTGCGCCGGGATCGCGATCCGCCTCGGGGTGGACCCGGTCCTCGTCCGCATCGCCGCCGTGGCCGCCGCCCTCGTCTCCGGTGGCGTCGCCGTCGGGGCGTACCTGCTCGCGTGGATCGTCCTCCCGCAGACCGACGACGGCCCGCACGGCGTGCTGCCACCGGTCGGCCCCGGACACGCCCGCCAGGCCTGGACCGCGGCCCGAGGTGACCTGCGGTCCCTGGCCACGTCGCTGCAGGGGCCGCCGTCGGAGGCCGAGCGCCAGGAGCGCTCCCGGGCTGCGGCGATCGACGCCGCGCTCACCTCGCTGGGCGACCGGCTCCGCGACCCCGAGGTGCGCGACGGTGCCCGCCGGGCCGCCACGGGCGTGTCGACGGCGGTCGGCGCCAGCGTCGACGAGCTCGCCGCCCGGGCCCGCAGCACCCGATGAAGTACGTCTACGCGTTCTCCGAGGGGAACAGGGACCTCAAGGACCTGCTCGGCGGCAAGGGCGCGAACCTCGCCGAGATGACGAACATGGGGCTCCCGGTGCCCCCGGGGTTCGTCATCACCACCGAGGCCTGCCGGACCTACCTGCGGACGGGCGTCGAGCCGCCCGGGCTCGGCCCGGAGATCGACGAGCACCTCGCCGCCCTGGAGGCTGCGACGGGCCGGCGGCTCGGGCAGGCCGACGACCCGCTGCTGGTCGCGGTGCGCTCCGGCGGCGCGTCGTCGATGCCGGGGATGATGGAGACCGTTCTGGACGTCGGGCTCACCGACTCCTCCGTACTCGGTCTGGCCCGGGTCACCGGCGACGACCGCTTCGCCTGGGACTCCTACCGCCGCCTGATCCACATGTTCGGCACGACCGTCCTGGGCATCGACGGCGCGCACTTCGACACCGTGTTCGACGAGCGGAAACGCCTCCGCGGCACGGCCTCGGACGTCGACCTCGACGCCGGCGACCTGCGGGCCGTCGTCGCGGCGTTCCAGGGCGTGGTGCGCGAGCACAGCGGCCACGACTTCCCCCAGGACCCCCACGAGCAGCTGACGATGGCCGTCCGCGCGGTCTTCGCGTCCTGGAACTCGCCGCGCGCCGCCACCTACCGCCACCGCGAGCACATCCCCGCCGACCTGGGCACCGCGGTCAGCGTCGTCGCGATGGTGTTCGGCAACCTCGGCGCCGGATCCGGGTCCGGTGTGGCGTTCACGCGCGACCCGGCCACCGGGGAGAAGGGCGTCTACGGCGACTACCTCGAGAACGCCCAGGGCGAGGACGTCGTGGCCGGCATCCGCAACACGCTGCCGCTCACCGAGCTCGAACACCGCGATCCTGTTTCCTACCACCGGCTGCGCGAGATCATGGCGACGCTGGAGCACCACTACCGCGACCTGTGCGACGTCGAGTTCACCATCGAGCGCGGCACGCTCTGGATGCTGCAGACCCGGGTCGGCAAGCGCACCGCGGCGGCCGCGTTCGTGATCGCCTGCCAGCTCGTGGACGACGGCCTCATCGACGACGACGAGGCCCTGCGCCGCGTCACCGGTGACCAGCTCGCCCAGCTGATGTTCCCGCGCTTCGACGCCGCGGCCGGGGCGAAGGTCCTGACGGTGGGGATGAACGCCTCCCCCGGCGCCGCGACCGGCGTGGTGGTCTTCGACAGCCCGACCGCGGTGGCGCGCGCGGCCGCCGGCGAGCGCGTCATCCTCGTCCGGAACGAGACCACCCCCGACGACCTCGACGGCATGATCGCCGCGCGGGGCGTGCTGACCAGCCGCGGCGGGCGCACCAGCCACGCGGCGGTCGTCGCCCGCGGGATGGGCACGACGTGCGTGTGCGGCGCCGAGGAGCTCGACATCGACGTGGCCGGCCGCCGGCTGACCGGCCCCGGAGGCGTCGTGGTGGCCGAGGGCGAGGTGATCTCCATCGACGGCGGCACCGGTGAGGTCTTCCTCGGCGAGGTCCCCGTCGTGCGCTCCCCCGTCGTCGACTACTTCGAGGACGGATCCACCGCCACCGGTGGGCTCGTGCACGCCGTGCACCGGCTCATGACCCACGCCGACACCCGCAGGCGCCTGGAGGTGCGGGCCAACGCCGACACCGCCGAGGACGCGGACCGCGCCCGCCGCTTCGGGGCCCGGGGCATCGGCCTGGCGCGCACCGAGCACATGTTCCTCGGCGACCGGCGCGAGCACGTCGAACGGCTCGTGCTCGCCGACACCGACGCCGGGCGCGATGCGGCCCTGGCCGCGTTGCTGCCGTTGCAGCACGACGACTTCGTCGAGCTGTTCACCGCCATGGACGGGCTGCCGGTCACGATCCGCCTGCTCGACCCGCCGCTCCACGAGTTCCTCCCCGACCTCACGACGCTCGCCGTACGCGTGGCGCTCGCGCAGGAACGTGGCACCACGGACGAGCGCGACGTGGCCCTGCTCGCCGCGGTCCGCCGACTCCACGAGGAGAACCCGATGCTCGGGTTGCGAGGCGTCCGCCTGGGCATCGCCGTCCCGGGCCTGTTCGGCATGCAGGTCCGCGCGATCGCCCGGGCCGCCGTGACCGCGACCCGTGCGGGGATCGACGTCCGCCCGGAGATCATGATCCCGCTGGTCGGCGCCGCGGCGGAGCTGCGCGACGTGGTCGCGGAGATCACCGCGGTCCTCGAGGAGGAGGCCGCCGCGACCGGCGTCCGGCTCGACGCGCCGCTCGGCACGATGATCGAGCTGCCCCGCGCCGCGCTGACCGCTGGTGCGATCGCCGAGACGGCCGCGTTCTTCTCCTTCGGCACCAACGACCTCACCCAGACCACGTGGGGCTTCTCCCGCGACGACGTCGAGGGCTCGTTCTTCTCCCGCTACCTCGACCACGGCATCTTCGCGGCGTCACCCTTCGAGACCCTCGACGTCGAGGGCGTCGGACGGCTGATCGCGCTCGCCGCCGCCGAGGGCCGTGCGGTGCGGCCGGACCTGCAGCTGGGGGTCTGCGGCGAGCACGGCGGGGACCCGGACTCCGTCCACTTCTTCCACCGCGCCGGCCTCGACTACGTCTCGTGCTCACCGTTCCGGGTACCGGTCGCCCGCCTCGAGGCCGGTCGGGCCGCCCTCTCCGGAGCGGTCGGGCCGTAGACGTGGGAACCACCATGGAGCCCTCAGGGCGTGGCTGCAGGGCGGAACCAGGCGTGTGCACGCTGCTTGGTCGTGCCCAGGGCGGCCCCGATCGCCGTCCAGGTCGAACCGGTCGCGCGGGCCGCCAGAACGGCGTCACGACGCCATCTCAGCAAGACCTCGACTAGACGCCGATTGGCCTCGATGGCGTCCATGGCGGACACCTCGGGGAGCCCGGCCAGGGATTCCCCCGCAACGGCAGGATCCTCGCCCCGCTCCAGCGCCTCACGCCACGCCATCTGTGCCTGATATGCGGTGCACACGAGGTAGAGCCGCTGCACGTCGGTGATTTCTCTCGCCACAGCACCGCACCCATTCGGCTGGACATCAGATCGGGATCGCCGAGCCGGGCGATCGGCCACCGCAGGTTCCGCGTTCGTCGCGAGCGCGCCGGCCCGACCAGCGTCATACTGTCGCGGGCGATCGGTCCGAGCAGGTCGGACGGCCGACGCCCAGCGGGTCGACCTGGCCCGCAACCGGCCAGGTCGACCCGCGTCACACGGTGATCAGCTGGTCAGCGCACGCCACGGCGACCGTAAGCGCCGGCCACGATGGCTACTCCGATCGCGGCGATGACGACCTGGATGAGCAGCAGGATCCACGGGAAGCCACCGTTGGAGTTGCCGTAGCCGAGCGCGCCGGCGATGAAGCCGCCGATGAACGCGGCCACGATGCCGATCACGATGGTGAGCCAGATCGGGATGTGCTGCTTTCCGGGCACGACGAGACGCCCGAGCAAACCGATGATCGCGCCGATGATGATCGCGGAGATGATGCCGGTGATGGTCATGCGAGAACTCCTTCAGGGTCGGATGAGGGTGGATACCCCGACAAGTGCCGAACAAAGCACCAGCTCGCCGCCGGTCATGAATGACACCAGAACGTGACCTGTCCGGCCATCCCGTGAGCCCATTGCGATGCAGCACCGGAGGCCGTTCGGCGCAGTGCTGAGCGCATGTGACGGAAGCGTCGTCAGGCGGGGCGCCCACCATCGAGCAGACGGGACTCGATGGCCTGCGCGGGGAGCGGACGACCGAGCAGGAACCCTTGCCCGATCACGCCCAACCTCCCCCGGATCCCGCCCGGCTGGAGGCTGCTGATCAGGCACTCGCACTGGACAGCGGACTCGATGCCCTCGACCACGCAGCTCAGCCCCAGCTCGTGAGCGAGACCGAGCACCGCACGCACGATCGCCACGCTGGCGGGGCTCTCCGGGAGACCCGCCGTGAAGGATCGGTCGATCTTCAACGAGGTCACCGGCAGTCGGGCGAGATGACGCAGGCTCGCGTATCCCGTACCGAAATCTCGAGGGCGATCTTGACACCGTGCTCGCGGAGCTCGTGCAGAGCACGGACGGCCGCATGGCCCGCATCGAGCATCGCGGTCTCGGTGAGCTCGAGAGTGAGCGACCCGGCCGCGAGGCCCGTCCGCCGCAGAGTCTCGCGCACCTCGGCTGCGACGTCGGAGAGATCGGCCTGGTGGGCGCTGAGATTGACCGAGACACCGAGGTGCCGCCCCGTGGGATGCCGCGCATGCCATCCGGCCAGGTCGGTGCAAGCGGTCTCCAGTACGTGCCGCCCGAGCGGGCCGATCATCCCCGTCCGCTCGGCGACCGGGATGAAGTCGACGGGGGGTACGGCGCGCCCCCACTGGTCATGAAGGCGGGCCAGCGCCTCCACCCCGACCAACCGACCGTTCATCAGGTCGACCATGACCTGGTAGTCGACCGAGAGCCCGGCCTGGCCCGGCCGGCGGACCTCATGATCGGCAGCCGGTGCCGCGTCCAGCCTCAGCGCGGCACGCAGACGCGGGATGATCTCGCCGTACTCACGCGTCACCGCCGCGCGGCTACACGGCCGAGCGGCGCTCGCTGAGCCTGCACGACCCGGAGAGGCTGCGCGGGGTCATCGAGGTTCGCGGGGCCGAGCTGCGGGAGCTGACCGTCCTGGCGAACGGACGTCAGGAGCGACTGAGGGCACCGTGAGGCCGCCCTCTGTCGACCACGACTCATCGACAGGGCTATGACGGATTGAGATACCTGAAGTAAAAGGCGCCAAAAATGAGAACAATTCCAATATTTACGGCCAGTCGCGGCCAGAAGAGGTTCCTGAAAAACAGGATGTCCACGCCGATCACGATGACGACCATGGCGAGCACGTAGAGCACGACGATCGCAGGCCTTCCCATCGTGGCTTTCTACTCTGTGCGGCGGCTGATCGACAGAGGTGGGCTGGCCCGGCTCGCTTGGCCGTGACCCGCGCGCCGACGGTCGGCATCGGGCCCCAGACCCGCTGTCGAGTCACGGGACAGGTCCGATCACCTGCCCCGGTCACCGTCAACAGTCCTCGCCGGTGCCGACGTCTCGTGGCCGTGACGTCGCCGAGGATTCCGTTGCCCGGGAACCGTCACGGCATCCGATCGCGGGTCCGTGGCCCGAGCGGACGCTACGTGTTCACCGTGTACTGGGTTCGGACTCATCATCACCTGATCGGTCGTACGTAGCAGAGAGTCGCCACCGTAGGTGACTTTCTGGCGCCGACGCTGGAGGGGGGGACGGGCGACGCCGTCACCAGCCCTGCCACCGACGCCCCGAACACACGCGGTCGACACCTTCCATGCACCGCCGCCAGGAGTCCGGTCGTGGCCTCCTGCGTCGCCGATGTCCGGTGGGCGGGGGCCGTTGGTCCCTGGTCGTCCCGCCGGACGGATGTGGATGCTGGACGGGTCGCGACCGACAGCCGCGACCCGGGCGGGAGGTCGGTGGTGGCGACGCGGTCATGGTGGTCAGACGGTGTCCCGTTGCTGGCAGTGTGCGGGGCGGGCCTGGCGGGGGGCGGTACGGCCCACCTCTTCGGCGCCGCCGCGGCGGGTGATCTGCTGTGGGCGGCAACGGCCGTGGCCGCCGGGGTACCGGCGATCTGGTGGGTGGTGCAGAGCCTGCGGCGGCGGCAGCCGGGCGTGGACGTGATCGCCGTCCTCGCGCTCGCAGGCACCCTGCTGGTGAGCGAGTACCTGGCCGGTGCGGTCATCGCGGTCATGCTCGCCTCCGGCCGGGCGCTGGAGGCCCGCGCAGGTGCCCGCGCCACCCGCGACCTGCACGCCCTGCTCGCACACTCGCCCCGCGTGGTGCACCGCTACCTCGACGGCCAGCTCACGACCCCCGCCCTGGAGGACGTTGTCCCCGGTGACCTGCTGATGGTCGCCGCGGGCGAGGTGGTCCCGGTCGACGGCCGGGTGGAGTCCGGCACCGCGGTGCTCGACGAGTCGACGCTGACCGGGGAACCGCTGCCGGTCGACCGGCCACGGGGCGACGCGGTGCGCAGCGGCGCGGTCAACGCCGGCGGCCCGTTCGACCTGCGGGTCACCACCACCGCGGCCGAAGGCGCCTACGCGGGCATCGTCCGTCTGGTCCGCGAGGCCCAGGCCGACACCGCACCGTTCGTGCGCCTCGCCGACCGCTACGCCGCGATCTTCCTGCCGATCACGCTCGGCCTGGCCGCGGTGGCGTGGTGGCTCTCCGGCGACCCGGTGCGGGCGGTCGCGGTGCTCGTGGTCGCCACCCCGTGCCCACTCATCCTGGCCGCCCCGGTCGCCATCGTGTCGGGCCTGTCGAGAGCGGCCCGCCGCGGAGTGATCATCAAGGGTGGTGGGCCGCTGGAGCGCCTCGCCCACGGCACGGTCCTGCTGTTCGACAAGACCGGAACCCTCACCGAGGGCCGCCCCGCGGTCTCCGACGTCATCACCGCTCCCGGTGTGAGCGGCGACGACGTGCTGCGGCTGGCCGCGTCCCTGGACCAGGTGTCCCCGCACGTCCTCGCCACCGCCCTGGTCGAGGCCGCCCACACCCGCGGCCTGACCCTCGCTCTGCCCGACGGGGCCGACGAGACCGCGGGGCAGGGCGTCCGCGGACGGGTCGAGGGCCACGAGATCCGGGTCGGCAAGGCATCGTGGGTTGCCCCCGATGCCGGACCGGCGCCCTGGCTGCGCGCCGCCCGCCGCCGCGCCGCCCTGGACTCGTCACTGCTGGTCTTCGTGGGGATCGACCAGGTCCCGGCCGGGGCGATCCTGCTCGACGACCCCGTTCGCGCCGACGCCGCCGCGGTGATCCGCCGGCTGCACCAGGCTGGGGTCACCCGCACCATCATGGTCACCGGTGACCGTGCCGGGGTCGCCGACACCGTCGCCACCGCGCTGGGTGTGGACGAGGTCCTCGCCGAGTGCACCCCGTCGAGCAAGGTCGACGCCGTCCGCGCCGCGGCCGCCCGCCACCTTCCCGCCGTCCGCGAGGTGTACCGGATGCTCACCGACGAACTGCTTCCGCACGAGGCCGCCGAGCTCTACCCGATCCTGGCCCGCACCCTCGGCGGCACCGACCCGCTCGTTCACCCTCGCCGAGCCGGGCGGGTGCAGCCGACATGACGGCGTCCTCGTCGACGTCACGGGCTCTCCAACCGCATCGTCGACCGCGGCCGACCCATGACCAACGCAATTCCGTGTGGCTGCTCGCCCGGCACGACAGCGCTCGCCATACTCCGTGCTCAGGTAATGGTCTCCGGTCCGGGTCGGGAGCACCGGCTTCGCGGCGGCCGCGTCACCGTTGATCGTGACTGCCATGGTCCGCGGGATCGAACAAGAAGGGTGAACCTCGTTGACCGACGACAGCACGACCGAGGCGGGAACCTCGCCGGAGGGACCCGGCAACACCCCCGTCGACACCACAGCGGGCGTCCGGCAGACACACCCCGGCGAGACCCACGTCGGCGGACTGAGCTCACGGCTCAACTGGCTGCGCGCCGGCGTGCTGGGCGCGAACGACGGCATCGTCTCCGTGGCCGGTCTCGTCGTCGGAGTCGCCGGAGCGACACTCGAACGCAGCCCCATCCTCATCGCCGGTGTCGCCGGGCTGACCGCCGGCGCGGTATCGATGGCCCTCGGGGAGTACATCTCCGTCAGCAGCCAACGCGACTCCGAGCTGGCCCAACTCGCCACCGAACGCCACGAGCTCACCGCGGACCCCGGGGCCGAACTCCACGAGCTCGCCGCCCTCTACGAAGCCAAAGGCCTCACGCCGGCCACCGCACGCACCGTCGCGGCGGAGCTCACCGCCCACGATGCGCTCGCCGCGCACGTCGATGCGGAGCTCAACCTCGACCCCGACGAGCTGACCAGCCCGACCCACGCCGCCGCGGCATCGGCGCTGTCGTTCCTGCTCGGCGCCGCGCTCCCGCTCATCGCCATCCTGCTGCCGCCCCCGGCGTGGCGGGTCCCGGTCACCGTCCTCGTCGTCCTCGTCGCGCTCGGCCTGACCGGCTGGACCAGCGCCCGCATCGGCGGCGGCAATGCCCGCCGCGCGGTCCTGCGGGTCGTCATCGGCGGCGCCGTGGGACTCGCCGTCACCTACGGAATCGGACATCTCTTCGGCGCGGCCGTCGGGTGACCGGCCGTGGCGCCGCCACCGGCCGGTCGCAGGATCCGCGGCGAGGCCGTCCCATCCGGCGTCGACGCACAGCTCTGAGGTCGGTACGGGATGCGATACCCCCATAGGTATCAAGCGTAGGATGGTCGCTGTACCCCAGAAGGCATCACCGGAGGAGGAGCGGGCATTGAAGATCGAGGACGATGTCGTCGGCAGCGTTGTCAACCGACTGCGCCGCGCGGAAGGCCAGCTCGGCGGCGTCATCCGCATGCTGCAGGACGGCCGCGACTGCAAGGACGTGGTCACCCAGCTCGCCGCCGTCTCGCGGGCACTGGACAAAGCCGGATTCGCGATCATCGCCTCCGGCCTCGTGCAGTGCCTCGCCGCCGGCGAGGACGGCGAGCTCGACCGCGCCCAGATGGAGAAACTCTTCCTCTCCCTCGCCTGACCCACCCCACCTCACCTCACCTCACGGAGACCGCCATGTCCGCACACACCGTCACCCTCGACCTCTCACACGACGACGCCATCGACGCCGTCACCGCCGCCCTGGCCACCCAGGGCTTCGGAGTGCTCACCACCATCGACGTCCGCGCCACCCTCAAGGCCAAGCTCGGCGAGGACGTCGAGGACTACACCATCCTCGGCGCCTGCAACCCCGCCCTCGCCCACCAGGCCCTGTCCACCGACCCCGAGATCGGCCTGCTCCTGCCCTGCAACGTCACCGTCCGCCAGGCCGACGGCCACACCCTCGTCCAGGCCGTCGACCCCGCCGAACTGCTCGCGATGGCCGGCAACGGCTACCCCCACGCCGAGCTCGCCGCCGTCGCCAAGGACGCCTCCACGCGCCTGCACGCCGCACTCGACTCCCTGACCATGAGCTGAGGATCGCGGTCCTCCGCCCGGGAAGGACATGATGTGAGGCCCTGCCCGACGCCTCGACCGGGTGGTCACTCCGACGGCGGCCGGGACCCGGCCCGTGTCGTGACTTCGGGGTCCACGCGAGGCAACACGCAACGTGCCGCCACCAGCGAAGCGATGCCGAGCAGCACTCCACCCGTGACGTCGCTCGGGTAGTGGACGCCGAGCATCACCCGCGACGCCGCCACCCCCGCGACGAACACCACGACCAGCCCCACGACCGACGTCCTGAGTGCCCGCCGTGCGGCCGACAGCTCACCCAGCACGACCACGAGCACCGCACCGAACACGGCCGCGCTGCCCGCGGCATGACCGGACGGGAAGCTGAAACTAGAGGCGTGGCTCACCGGATCGATCAACACGGGCCGCGGCCGGGCGACCAGGTCCTTGACCACCGTCTCCACCCCGAGCTCCAGCAGCCGGGCCACCACGACGAAGGCGGCGGCCCGCCACCGCCGCGCGAGCAGCAGGACCACCGCAGCCACGGCCGTCACCACGTCGACCGCCACCGGACTGCCCGCGTCGGTCACGATCACCGCAACGGTCAGCAGCCAGGAGTGGGCGAGAACGTCCGCGTGGGCGTCCAGCACAGCCACCCCGTCGAGACGGGCCAGCGGCTCCCAGCCCACCACCACGGCTGCGCCGAGCATGACGAAGGCCACGACGGCGATGGCGCCGACCGCGACGCTGCGCCGGCTCATGCGCGCGGGCCGCTACCGGCTTCGCGCCGGGAACAGATCAGCGGTCGCACCGAGGTGCCGAGCAGCCGTTCGGCCGCGGCGGTCGTCGGGCCGCGCAGCCCGAGAACCACGGCCGCGGCCACCGCCGCGCCGAACAGCAGACCCACCGCGACATCGCTGGGATAGTGGACACCGACGTAGACCCGTGAGAACGCGAGGAGCAACGCGAGTACCGCAGCCACCGCACCCAACCTGCGCTGCAGGATCCACAGACCGACCACGAGCGCACCGGCGATGACGGCGTGGTCACTGGGCATCGAATAGTCCGCGCTGCACGGCAGCAGCGCCTGCGCGTCCGGCATCGCGGCGCACGGCCGGGGCCGCCCGATCAGCGTCGAGACCACGTTCTGGTTGACCAGCACCGCGGCGACGGCGGCCACACCGGTGAGGACCACGACGGCCACCTGAGCGGCGGCGTCGGGCCGGACGCGGGCCCGCAGCCAGCCGATGACGAGGAGCAGCGCGATCAGCACCGGCCCGGCCCACAGCGCGTAGACGCTCAATACCCCGTGCAACGCGGGAGTGGCGCGTGCCCAGTTGTCGACGGCGAGGAACCAGGCGGAGTCGAACGACATTCGTGCAGATCTCATTTCGGGTCACGGCAGGGCGGTCTTGGCCTCGACGGTAGATACGGGCAGGTGAAGGAACCTGATGACCGTGGCAAACGGGCAGCAAGAACACCCGACGACACCTGATCACACAGTGAGGAGCCGGCCAACCGACGGTGTACGGGGCGCATGATCACCCATCGACGGCTTCGGTCGCCGACTGTGGAGACCTGGGTAAGGGGACGGTTAAACATGGAGGAGCCCGACGTCCGACCGGCCGACCCCGTTGACTCAGCGCCGCCGATAACTGAGGCTGACCTCGCCAGCACTGAGGCTGCACTCAGAGAGGAATCCGGCTGTGGGCGAAGGTCAGACGGTGGTGCTCGGGATCATCGCGGGTGCGACGATCCTGCTCGGTCTTCCTCTGGGCCGGCTACGTTCACCAGCCCCCGGGATGCGTCTGCTCCTCAACGCCTCCGCGATCGGGGTCCTGATCTTCCTGCTCTGGGATGTGCTCGCACACGCCTGGGAACCCGTCGACGCAGCATTGGGCGCCCTGCACGACGGATCCGGCAGCCTCGGACCGGTCGTCGGCTACGGGCTTCTGTTCCTCGGTGGGCTGGCGGTCGGCCTGCTCGCCCTGGTCTCCTACGAGGGTCGCCTCGCTCGCCACCGCTCGCCCCGCGCCGCCGGGCCCGGGGCGATGCTCGCCACGGAACTGACGGGCCGCGCCGAATGGTCGCCCGCCCGACGCCTGGCTCTGCTCATCGCCGTCGGGATCGGGCTGCACAACTTCGCCGAGGGCCTCGCCATCGGCGGCAGCGCGGGCCAGGGCGAGATCGCGCTGGCCACCCTGCTCGTGATCGGGTTCGCGCTGCACAACGCCACCGAGGGCTTCGGGATCGTCGCGCCGCTGGCCGCCGCCGGTGAGCGGCCCAGCTGGAGGTTCCTCCTGCTGATGGGCGTCATCGGTGGTGGTCCGACGATCATCGGCACGGTGGTGGGCCGCCAGTTCGGCAGCGACGTCGTGAGCGTGCTGTTCCTGACGCTGGCCGCAGGCTCGATCCTGTTCGTGATCATCCAGCTCATCGGCGTCGCCCTGAAGTCCCCGCAGCGCCACCTCCTCTATTGGGGCGCGCTAGCCGGGATGGCGGCCGGATTCGTCACCGACATGATCGTGACGGCAGGCGGTGCCTGAACCGGGAGCAGCAGCGTGAACGTCGGAGGCGAGGGACGGGTGAGTCGCAACCGGCCGCCCTCGGCCTCCGCGAGGCTCCGAGCGAGGGCCAGGCCGATGCCGTGCCCGGCGGCCCGGGACGAGCGGCGCACGAACAACTCGGCATCCGCCACCTCGATCCCCGGCCCCTCGTCGGCGACATCGACGGCCAGCGCACCGGCAGCATCACGCACGGAGACCGTCACGGCACCGCGACCGTGCACGGCCGCGTTGTCGAGCAACACCGTCAGCACCTGACGGACCGCGGCCGCCGATGCCAGCGTGACCGGCAGCGCAGGGTCGCACCGCACGGTGAGGGTGCGCCCGAGATCCCGGGCCCGCCACTGGGCGCGGACCTCCTCGAGCACCGCGTCCACGTCGAGGGGATCGGTCGAACGAGGCGTGTCGCGGGCCAGTGCGAGCAGGTCGTCCACGGTGTCCTGCAGTCGGTCCGTCGCCGCGAGCCCGGCCACGATGGCCGCTCGTGGGTCCCGGTCCGGATTCTCGATCGCCGACTCCAGCTCGAGTCGCAGCCCCGCGAGCGGCGTCCGCAGCTGGTGGGAGGCGTCGGCGGAGAATGCCCGTTCCCGCTCGAGGAGCGACCCGAGCCGCTCGGCGGTGCTGTCGAGCGCACCGCCGACGGCGTCGATCTCGCCGACGCCGCTGCGCGGGCCCCGGACGCTGAAGTCGCCCTCGCCCAGCTGTCGTGCGGCTACCGCCAGCTCCTCCAACGGACGGACCAGGCGCGCGGCGTACCGACGCGCCAGCACCCACACCGCCGTGAGCGCCACCAGCGCCAGCCCTGCCATCGCCGCCCACACGAGACCCGCACGGAGGTAGACATCCGAGCGCGGGGTGCTGGCCCGCACCACGAGTGGCGGGTGGCCGACGACATTCACCGGCACCGCGACCACCAGGTCCCCGCCGGTGTCACCCGCCACGGGATCATCGCCGACCGCCGCCCGCACCGGACCGTCCGCCACCTCCGGGCCGGTGCCGACCAACCGGGCCCCCGACGTGTCGTAGACGGCGAGCGTGCCTGTGCCGTCATCGGTGATGTCGATCCCGGCGGAGCTGGGGGGGACGCGGCCGGTGGCGATGTCGGCGGCGACCGTGATCGCGGCGACGTCCGCGCCGCGTTCGAGCTCGGCCCGCTCGTCACCGAGGAGGTAGGCCGCCACCCCGACGGCGAGTGGCAACCCGAACAGGACGATCGCCAGCACCGACGCAGCCACAGCCAGCCCGGCGATCCGTCTGCGCATCGCGCGATCCTCCCAGTAGTGCGTTGTCCTGCGCGCCGCAGGCTCGGAGTTCCACGACCTCAGCGAAGGCTTGCCGCGATGAAGTCGCGCTCGTCGGGGACGAGGTGACGCTCACCCCGGCCGGGCATGGTCGGGAGCAGCGTCGTCTCCACCGGAGCCGCCGAGCCCGGCCGTTCCGCTGCGCGACGGCGCTGCCTCGCTCGTCGTGCACCGTGACGGGCCTTCCCGATCGGCGGCGGACCGGGGGCCGGGACCGGCTCGTCGTCGCGTACGTCTCCTCAGGTCCACCCGTCGAGCCCGGGGTCAGAGCACGCCGAGGGTGTTGGCGGCCACGTAACCGCCGACCACGATCAGCATCACCGCGAAGGCTCTGGTCAGGATGTCGCCGGAGAACTTGTCCGCGACGCGCTTGCCGAGCAGGCTCCCCACGACGGCGAGCACGGTGAACGGCACGACGATCCGCCAGTCCAGATGCAGCGGGGAGCCCAGCCGCGACGCCATCGACGACACCGAGTTCAACGTGATGATCAGCAGCGAAGTACCGATGGCGTAGGTCATCGGCATCCGCAGGATGATCACGAGCGCCGGGACGACGAGGAAGCCGCCGCCGACGCCGAGGAACCCGGTCATGAAGCCGACGGCCAGACCGCTGAGGACCACCTTGGTCGCCGTTGCGACGAGTCGCCCGCGGTCGACGACGACCTTCGCGGCGGCCCCTCCGGTGGGCACGGTCGGGCTCTCGCCTCCCGGTGCGGGGGCCGGTCGACCGGACCGGTTGTCGATCAGCATGGCGGCGGCCGCCACGACGGTGATCGCGGCGAAGGCGAGCAGGAGGACGCGCTGGTCGACGGCGTGGTTCAGACGGGTGCCGAGGTAGGCGGCGGGGATACCCAGCACCCCGAAGGTCAGGCCGGTGCGCCAGTCGATCAGGTCCCCACGGAGCCGCGCGAGGGTGCCGAACAGGGCGGTGATGCCGACGATGAGGATGCTGCTGGTGGTGGCACTCTGGGCGGTGAGCCCGAGGACGTAGACCAGCAGAGGGATGGTCAGCACCCCGCCCCCGCCGCCGAGCGCGCCGATGACCAGGCCCATTCCCAGGCCGAGCGCTGCCGCCAGTACGAGCATCAGCCGACCGCGTGCGGAGTGCCGCCGTCGGTGGTGATCGGCAGGCTCTGCTCGGCCCAGGCCTTCATGCCGCCCGCCAGGTTGCGGACGTCGAGCAGCAGCGCGCCGTCAGCGGCCAGGGCGCTCGCGGCGGTGGGACCGATCTGCGCGACCGGGGCGGTGCCCGTCATCGTTTCGCGTCCTCTCCGGATGCGAATACCGGGAGGTCGGTCCGCAGTCGGTAGCCGTCGTGGACGGCGATGTCGGCGGTGACGGAGAACCGGTCGCCGCGCAGGAGGGTGTGGCGCCATTCGACAGGCCGGCCGTCCGAGCAGCCGACGCGTTCGATCGCGAACAGTGCCACGTCCGAGGTGATGCCGAGCAGCTCCTGCTCGGCTGGAGTCGGCACCACCGCACGGATGTGTTCCTCGCCGGAGGTCATCGCCACCCCGCACAGTCGGGCGTACTCCGTGTAGAGGGCGGTGTGGGTGAAGTCCACGTCCAGCAGCGGGGCCGCGATCCGCTCGGGCAGCCACACCTTGTCCAGCGCGAGGGGCTCGGGCCCGGCCAGCCGGAGCCGTTCCAGATAGACCAGCGGGGTCGATTCCTCCAGGCCCAGCCGGGCGGCCATCACCCCGTCACGACGAACGTCGAGTGCGCACACCACGCTGCGCTGCGGCACACCGGTGGCCTGTACGGACTCGAAGAGGCTGTAGATCGACCCGATCCGCTGGGCGATCTCGACCGGCGCGGCGACCCGCGGGGCCCGTCCCCGTCCGGTGACGAGAACTCCCTCTTCCCGCAGGATCCGCAACGCCTGCCGGACCGTGAACCGGCTCACCTGGTACTCCTCGGCCAGCGCCAGCTCACCCGGGAACTGGTCGTCGAACGCCCCGAGGTGCAGACGCCGACGGAGGTCGACGAGGAGATGCAGCCACAGTGAGCCGTCACCGCGGGGCAGGACGCGCGGGCCGATCTCGCTCCGTCCGACCACCGGTCACCCCTCCTGCCATCATGTGGACCCTACCGCCGGAATGTACGGTCATTTGAGCCCCCCGGCAAGGACGGTCACGGTCCGCGTGGGTCCCTCGCTTCGGACGGATTGCCCGGCGGCGCCGTGAAGTGGTCGAATGGGTCCGTGACGGCAGCGAACTCCCCCGGGCGGAACACGTTCTGCGTGTGCCTGCTCGCGATGGATCAGCTGTCGGTCGACGACCGTCGGTGTCCGGCCACCTCCCAGCCTCGTTGACCTGATGGTCCAGGGCCCCGGGCCCGGATCACGTCGTCCGACACGGAAGCGTCGCCACCGATGAGCACCCCCACTCCACGCCACACCCCTGCCCCGCCGGACCTCCCGGCCCACCCCGACCCCCACGACGACGGCCGCGCGGCGGAGGCACCGGACCGAGGTCTCCTGGAACGGATCTCCGAGGCCGTTCGAGCCGCACACGCGGCCTCGGTGCCGTTCTGACCCCCCGGTCACCGACCGGTCAGGCGACGCCGCAGCGCCCCGTGATCGTGTCGATCACCGGGATCGACGGCTCCGGTGTCATCGAGTAGTCGCACTCGGCGAGCGGCATCGCGTGCCGTGCCGTGCCGTGGTCTGCGGGCACGAGGCGTACCCGTCGTAGCGGGCAGCGGGCGCCCGGCCGGCGAACTCCTTTCACCCCGAACATGCCCGGTGTCGGCAGCACCGGGTGGATGTCCATCCGGTCGAGCACGCCCTGCTCACGCCAGCAGTCCGCCGCCAGGTAGGCGATCTCCCGCGGAGCACCCGCGCACCTGATCGGCCCGGCCGGCATCATGAACACCGCCGTGCCGACCGCCACCGGGCGGATCCATGTCACGCCCTTCGGCATGACCGAGGCCTGCGGCTTCGCACCGGCCTCGAGTGGCGACGGTGGGACCCGCACCGTCTCCGCCCACGATGACGATCTCGTGTCGAGCCACGACCGACCCCTCGCGGGGCAATGTACGGACATCTTGCCGTGGGCGATCAGCGAATGAGAAAGCCAGGTATGCCGGCCTGCCGCCGATGACCACGAATACCCGTTCCGGTTGACCTGGCCCCGCCGGAGGCCTACCGTCGACGTTCAGATGTACGGACATTTGAACGGAGAGTCCGCATGTTGACCGTCGAAGTGATCGCCACGGAGGAGCTCGGGGATCGCAGCTACCTCGCGCACGACGGTGCTGCCGCCGTGGTCGTCGACCCGCAGCGCGACATCGACCGCATCGAGGCCCTCCTGGCCGAACGCGGCCTCACGCTGGAGATGGTGGTCGAGACCCACATCCACAACGACTACGTCACCGGTGGCTACCAGCTCGCCGCCCGCACCGGCGCCCGCTACGTCGTCAATGCCGATGACCCCGTCACCTTCGACCGGGTCGCCGTGCACGCCGGCGACGAACTCACCGTCGGCACGATGACCGTCCGCGTGGTCGCCACCCCGGGCCACACCTTCACCCACCTCGCCTACGTGATCAGCGACGACAGCGCCGACGGCGCAGACGCCGCACCGGCGGTGTTCACCGGCGGGTCCCTGCTCTACGGCAGCGTCGGCCGCACCGACCTGGTCGACGCCGCCCGGACCGACGAGCTCACCCGCGCGCAGTACCACTCCGCCCGTCACCTGGCCGAGAGCCTGCCGGGCGAGGCCGCGGTCTACCCGACCCACGGCTTCGGCAGCTTCTGCTCGGCGGGATCGGCCGCCGGCGGCGCGGACGGCACCATCGCCGACGAGCGCGCCCGCAACGACGCGCTGCTCGAACCCGACGAGGACGCCTTCGTCGCCCGGCTCGTGGCCGGTCTGACCGCCTACCCCGCCTACTACGCCCACATGGCCCCGGCCAACCTCGCCGGCCCCGCCGCGGTCGATCTCTCTCCGCTGCCCACCCTCGAGCCCCGCGAGCTGGCCAAACGCATCGCCGCCGGTGAATGGGTCGTCGACCTGCGCGACCGCACCGCCTACGCCGCCGAACACCTCACCGGCAGCATCGGCATCGGCCTGGGCCCGCAGTTCGCCACCTGGCTGGGCTGGGTCATCCCGTGGGGCACCCCGCTCACGCTCATCGGGGAGAGCCCGGACCAGGTCGCCGAGGCGCAGCGCCAGCTCGTCCGCATCGGCATCGACCGCCCCGAGGGCCAGGCCACCGGCACCATCGACGTCCTCGCCGACGGCCAGCCCACCCGCAGCTACGCGACCGCCACCTTCGAGGACCTCCACGCCGGACGCGGTGACCGCGCCGAGGACCCCGTGATCGTCGACGTCCGCCGCGGCGACGAGTACGCCGTCGCCCACATCCACGGCGCCCTACACATCCCGCTCCCGGAACTCGCCGCACGACTCGACGAGATCCCCGACCGGCAGCTCTGGGTGCACTGCCAGAGCGCCTACCGCGCCTCCGTCGGGGCGAGTCTGCTCGACCGGGCCGGGTTCGACGTCGTCCTCATCGCCGACGAGTTCCCCCACGCGCAGGAGCTGGGCCTCACCGCGCCGTAGCGGCGCTCCCCCGCCCGCACCGACGCCTCCCGGTCCGACCACGAGGAGTCCACATGTCAGTCCGACCCCACCGGGGGACCGCGACGACGACCGCGCCCCGTTCCGACCGGGCCTCCGCCGAGCCGCGACCCGGCCCGGCCGCAACGGCGGTGGCGAGTGTGCTGAACCGGGTCGGCCACGGCCTGCCCGGCCTGGTGCTGGCCCTCGCCGTCGCGGTCGTCGCCACCTTCGCCGGCACCGAGGTGCCGGTCGTCGGCGGACCGGTGTTCGGGATCGTGCTCGGCGTGCTGGTCGCGACGGTGCTGCGCCCCGGTGAGACGCTGCGCCCCGGGCTGGCGTTCGCCTCCCGACCCGTCCTGCAGGCCTCCATCGTCGTGCTCGGCGCGACCCTGTCCCTGCAGCAGGTCGCGCACGTCGGGGCGTCGTCGCTGCCGGTCATGCTCGGCACCCTCGCCGTCGCGCTGCTCGGCGCATGGGGACTCGGCAGGCTGCTCGGGGTCCGTGGCCCCACGCAGCTGCTCATCGGCGTCGGCACCGCCATCTGCGGCGCATCGGCGATCGCCGCGGCCCAGGCCGTCATCCGGGCCAAGGACTCCCAGGTCGCCTACGCCATCGGCACGATCTTCACCTTCAACATCGTCGCCGTGCTCGCCTTCCCGCAGATCGGCCACCTGCTCCACCTCGACCCCCACGCCTTCGGCCTCTGGGCCGGCACCGCGATCAACGACACCTCCTCGGTGGTCGCCGCCGCCTACGCCTACGGCGGCGACGCCGGCTCCTACGCCGTGGTCGTGAAGCTCACCCGCAGCCTCATGATCATTCCGATCGTCACGACCCTCGCGCTGTGGGTGGCCCGTCGCGACCCCGATGGGGATCGGCACGAGCGACGGTTCAGCTTCCGTACGCTGCCCTGGACGAAGCTCGTCCCCCTGTTCCTGGTCGGCTTCGTCGCCATGGCGGCCCTGAACTCGGCCGGGATCATCCCGTCCACCTGGCATTCCGCACTGACCTTCACCGGCACGTTCCTCATCACCACCGCGCTCGCCGGGATCGGGCTGTCGTTGCGCCTCGGCGACATCCGCCGCGCGGGGATCCGGCCGCTGCTGCTCGGGGCGGGCCTGTGGGTACTGGTCGCGGCCACCAGCCTCGGACTGCAGGTCCTCACCGGCACTCTCTGAGCAGGATTCCTAGTCGAGCTCGACGTTGAAGGTCCACAGGGCCAGCGCCTTCCCGGCGTGCCGCCAGGTGATCTGCGCGGCGCCGGCGTGGACCTCCGCCGCGACGCGGAGCGTGGCCGGCGCCGTTCCCGGTGCCGAGGCCACGGTGGCCGGCCCCACCGGCGCCAGGACGAGGTCGCGCCCGTGGTCGTCGCGGCCGGACAGGTCCGTCGCAGCGATGGCGACGCTGCCCGAGCCGGCGCTGACCAGCACGGTGAACACCGCCGACCCGCTCTCAGGCGGACCGCTCGTGCTGGCGGCCGGGGTGATGTCGGGCCCGAGCATCGTCACCCGGGCCGCGCCTCCGACGACCGTCGCATCGAGCGGCTCGCCGATGGCCAGGACCTGCGGGTGGCCGGCATCGGCCCGTTCGACCGGCGCGACGGGCGGTGCCGTCGGGACGGGAACCGCGCCCAGCCGGGCCACGACCGACGCCGCGTCCTGCGGGGCGGTCCCGGACGAACAGCCGGTCACGCCGAGCAGGACCACCAGCGTCGCAGCGGGGACCGTCCCGAGGTACCGCCTCACCGGGGAGCGGGTGCGGACGGGACCACCGGGTCGTCGGCGCTGGCCGTGGCCGGGTAGACGACGGTGCCGGACGGTGCCGGTGCCGACGCCTTGCCGCTCGGGTTGTTGTAGACGTCGGCGCCGAAGGGGCGCAGACCGTCGGCTCCCGCGAAGCCGAGGTGGCCGTCGCCGTCGCTGCCGCCCTTGCGGACCCCGAACAGGTCCTCCATGCTGCGCAGCCAGCTGTAGTGGTTGTAGGGCTGGTCGGTGACCGAGCCCGGCGTGATGTAGCGGCTGATGAACACCGCGCCGGTGATCCCACCGCCCGGGGTGGTGTCCTGACCGAAGGCCCGGAACCCGGGCTGGGTGGTGTTCGGACCGGGCAGCTCGTTGCAGCACGCCACGACCGACTGCGCCGTGTCGGTCGGCGTGTTCAGCGCCGTGGTGGTGTTGCCGGTGAAGTCGGCGATGGAGTTGCCGTACATCTTGTAGGGCGGGAACGCCTCGTCGAAGATCACCTGGATCATGCCGTCCTTCTGGAAGGCCGGCGAGGCCATGATCTGCGGCACGACCTTCTTGAGGAAGAGATCCGCGGAGTAGAGCCCACCCTGGTGGTTGTTCGGGTCACCGGAGAGGTTGTCGCCCTTGCAGGTGGCGTCGTGGGCGTCGGAGCAGTTGTTGGGGCTGATCCAGGAGAACTGCGGTGTGGTCTTCTCGCTGGCCAGGTCCTGGGCGAGGCTGTTGACCGCCGGGTGGCCGGCGGCGGCGGGCAACCCGTTGAGCGGCACCACGTTCTCGCAGTCGGCCGGGTTGTCGATGACCGAGTGGAACCACGGTGCCGGGTTGTGCTTGGCCACGTACTGGTCCTCGGCGGTGGCTCCGGCCGGGTCGGGGACACCGGCGCCGGACGGGCTGCCCGGGATCCCGCAGTGGTAGGGGTCCTCACGGCCGGGGGTGTTGCCCATGTCCTGCGCGTAGATCTTCCACGGCACGCGCGCCTGGTCGAGCTGGTTGAACAGGGTCGGCACCGACGCCGGGTACACGCACCCCGAGGACACGTTCACCTGGCCGTCAGCGGCCTTGGTGGCGGGCTTCGCATCGACGTAGGTCGGGCAGTCGTTCTGGTTGTCCGGTGCCGGGGACTGGCCGCCCACCAGGGAGATGTAGTTGTCCAGGCTGAAGTGCCCGGTGCCGTAGTACTGGCGCAACAGCAGCCCGTAGCTGGGCAGCGTCTTCCACAGGTAGTCGTTCTGGTTCAACCCCGTGAACGTCGCCTCGTACGACTTGTTCTCCAGGATGATCGTCCAGACGTGCCCGACCCGGGGAGCGTCGTGGCCACCGTCGCGGGCCTGCGCCACTCCCGGGGCGACCACCGCAAGCCCCGCCGCGGCCACCAGCGCGACCACCAGGGCCACCCACCGTGGCCTCGCACCGCTTCCCGCAATTCCTGCCATTACCGATGGGCTCCCTCGTCGCACGCACCGAACGCCGCCCGTCCGGTGCGCGAAGCATTCATACCCCGATCGAGTGACGGTAGGTCTACAACCGGCGCGGGGATGACCAGCACGTGAACAGTGCCGCGCATTGCGATAAACCGGACTCGCGCCCCGAGAATCACGAACAGCCGAATCCCACCGGACGGCGTGCGGGCAGCCCGTTCCCGACGATTCCGGGGACTACTGCTCCCGGGCCCCGAGCCGTCCGGAGTAGATCGAGTAGCCGTCCACCCGGCGGGCGACCGCGGTGGCCAGCGCCGTCGCGACCACCAGCGGCACCATCAGCCCGAACCCGGTGCGGGTCAGCTCCAGGACCAGCACCAGCGCCGTCAGCGGCGCCTGCATGCCCGCCCCCAGCATCGCCGCCGCCCCGACCAGCGCGAACACCCCCACCGGCGTGCCCGGCCACAGCGCCGACCACACGATCCCCAGGAACCCGCCCAGCGCCGCCCCGGTGGCCAGCGTCGGCGTGAGCAACCCACCCGACGCGCCGCTGCCCAGGCACAGCGCCGTGACCAGCGGCTTGAGCACGAACAGCGCGAGCAGTAGCCACACCCCGCTCGTGCCGAGGAACGCCTCCAGGGCGATCCCCTTCCCGTTGCCGAACAGCTGCGGGAGGAACTGCCCGACCCCGGCCAGCACCCCGAACGCCACGAGCGGCGCGATCAGCACGACCTTCCCGCGGGCCCGGTGGTGCGACACGACCGCGACCAGCCGGATGAACCCGACCGCCACCAGCCCGATCACCGGCCCGGCGACCACCGCCCACACCGCGGCCGACGCCGTGACCGGGTAGTCGGGCACCCCGAGGTAGGTGGCCTGCGCCGGCAGGTACACCCACGCCGTCACGGTCGCGACCCCCGAGCACACCAGCGCCGGCAACGCCACGGGCAGCGTGATCACCCCGATCATGATCTCCGCGGTGAACAGCGCCCCGGCCAGCGGAACGTCGTACACCGCGGCCAGCCCCGCCCCCGCGCCGCACGCCACCAGCAGCCGCCGCTGCCCCGCGTCCATCCCCGTCCAGCGCGCCAGCAGGCTCCCCGACACCGCGCCCATCAGCTTCGGCGCCGCCTCCCGCCCCATCGACGCCCCGAGCCCGATCACGATCTCCGACAGCACCGACGTGCCCAGGCTGCGCGGCCACGACAACGCCGACCCGAACCACGCGGCCTCGTCGGCCTCCGCCCGCTGCCCCCTCGTGAAACGCCGCAACAGGTACCAGCCCACGCCCCCGATCACCCCCGCCACGGCCAGCGCGACCGCCCGCCGCAGCCCCGACGCCTGCTCCACGCCGGAGGCGAAGCTCCCACTGTCGTAGCCGAACCCGATGTGCTCCACGGTGGTCAGCAGCGCCATCATCGCCACCCCGAACAGCCCGGCCGCGACACCGGTCAGCACCACCGCCACCCACAACCGGACGGTCAGTGCCGCCTCACCGTCACCGACCGCGTTGGGCTGCTCCGTCGCGCCACGTCCGGAAGCGATCCGGTAGCGGATCAACGGCGGTGGGACCCGGACCCGTTCCGACGGGGGATCGACCGCTTCGGGCATGCCCGAAGCCTAGGACGACGACCGGTCTGCCACCATGCAGATGTCCGGACCATTGGAGGACGCGATGACGCTGGCCTACCTGCCCAGCCCACCCCAGGGCGTCTGGTACCTCGGGCCCGTCCCGATCCGGGCCTACGCGCTGTGCATCATCGCCGGCATCGTCGTGGCGGTCTGGCTCACCCAGCGCCGCTGGGAGGCCCGGGGCGGGCGCCGCGACGACGTCCTCGACGTCGCCATGTGGGCCGTGCCGTTCGGCGTCGTCGGCGGCCGGCTCTACCACGTCATCACCGACCCCGAGTTCTACTTCGCCCCCGGCCAGCAGCCCATCCGCGCCCTCTACATCTGGGACGGCGGGCTGGGCATCTGGGGCGCGGTCGCGCTCGGCGCGGTCGGCGCCTGGATCGGCTGCCGCCGCCGCGGCATCGCGCTGGCCGACTTCGCCGACGCCATGGCCCCCGGCCTCGTCCTGGCCCAGGCCATCGGGCGCTGGGGCAACTGGTTCAACCAGGAGCTCTACGGCGGTCCCAGCACGCTGCCGTGGGCACTGGAGATCGACCCGGCGCACCGCCCGCCCGACACCCCGCTCGTCGCCACCTACCACCCGACGTTCCTCTACGAGTCGCTGTGGGACATCGGCGTCGCGGTCCTGCTGATCTGGGCCGGGAAGCGCCGGCTGCTCGACAACGGCCGCCTGTTCGCCCTCTACGTCGCCGCCTACACCGTCGGACGGGCCTGGATCGAGGCCCTGCGCGTCGACCACGCCAACCACTTCCTCGGCCTGCGCCTCAACGACTGGACCAGCCTCGCCGTCTTCCTCGCCGCAGCCGGCTTCCTCGCCTGGCGTCGGCGCCCGGCCCCGGTGACAGGTAACGGTGCCCCCGGCCCGGCCGATCAACGACCGTGAACACCGGGGACGGCCACCGCCCACGGCGGCCGATCCGCTGGACCGACCGCCTGATCGGCTCGACCCTCGTCGCCGCGGCGGTGACGGCGGTGATCCTGGTTCTGGCCCGACCGGCCGATCCCTCGCCGCCGGCCCCCGCCCCACAGCAGGCGGCACCGTCGCTCTCCCCGACCGCCCGGCTCGCCCTCGACACCCAGGACTGCCTCAAGACCACGCAGACCGTCGAGGACCTCTCCCAGGCCGTCTCCGCCGCCGGTGGCGCCCGGGGACCGGACGTCGTCGCGGCCGCCGACCACGCCGAGACCCGCATGGGACGACGCCTGGCCACGCGGAACGACCAGCTGCACGCCGTGTTCGCCGACCTCAAGGACGCCATCGCGCTCCTGCAGGACGCCGCCCGCAACGGGAAGGGCGGCAACGCGGCCATCGACCGCGTGCTCGCGCTGACCGACACCCTCGACGCCCGCTGCCAGGCCGCCCTCGTCCCGACCGGAACGGCATCCCCACCGACGAGCTGACCCTGCGTCGTTGCCGACCGACCTGTGTGCGGCTAAGCTTACCGTTCGTGTCAGCTTACGGAGATGCGGGGTTGGGTCTGCTCGGCGATCCGACCCGCCGTGCCCTCTTCGAGCTGCTCGCCCGCGGGCCCCGCTCCGTCCAGCAGCTCGCCGACCAGCTGCCGATCAGCCGGCCCGCGGTCTCCCAGCACCTGCGGGTGCTCAAGGACGGCGGGCTGGTCGTCAGCCACGCCGAGGGCAACCGCCGCATCTACAGCCTCGACCCCGAGGGCGTGACCGCCCTGCGGGCCTGGCTGGACGGGGTCTGGAGCGATGCCCTGGCCGGTTTCCACAAGGTCGCCGAGACGGCGACGTCACCCGATCCCGGGCAGGAGATCTCATGACCACCTCAGCGCCGATCCCTCCGATCACCGGCACGGTCACCGTCGCGGTACCGATCGACCAGGCCTTCCGGGTGTTCACCGGTTCGATCGACTCCTGGTGGCCGCACCAGTTCCACATCGGAGCGGCCGACGTCGCCGAGGTGATCCTGGAACCCGGCGTGGGCGGCCGCTGGTTCGAGCGCGGCGTGGACGGCACCGAGTGCGACTGGGGCCGCGTACTGCTCTGGGAACCGCCCCACCGCCTGACGTTCACCTGGCAGATCAACGGAACGTGGCAGTTCGACCCCGACCCCGAGCACGCCAGCGAGATCGACGTCCGGTTCACCGCGAACGGACCGCACGACACCACCGTCACCGTCGAGCACCACCACTTCGAACGACTCCACGGCGGCGGCACCATCAACGACGCGATCCAGGGCGGCGGTGGATGGACGCTGCTGCTCGACAGCTTCGCCAAGACCGTGGCGGACCTGCCGTGAGCACGGCGGTGGACACGATGAGCCTCGCCCACGACGAGCGGGCCGACCTCGCCGACCTCCTCGGGACACTCACCCCGGCCCAGTGGGAGGCGCCGTCACTGTGTGCGGGATGGCGCGTCCGCGACGTCATCGCGCACATGTTCAGCTACGAGGAGCTCGGCATCGGTGGGCTCGTCCGCCGTTTCGTCAAGGGCGGCGTGAACTCGGACCGCGTCAACGCCGCCGGAGTCTGCGCCTATGCCGATCGCAGCACCGACGCCCTGATCGAGCTGGTCCGCCACCACCTGCGGCCCCGCGGGCTCACCGCCGCCTTCGGTGGCCGGATCGCCCTCACCGACGGCGTCATCCACCACCAGGACATCCGCCGCCCGCTCGGCCTGCCCCGTGTCATCCCCGCCGACCGGCTGCTCACCGCCCTGTCCTTCGCCCGTACCGCCCCACCCATCAGGGCGTCGCGGCGGATCCGCGGACTCACCCTGGTCGCGACCGACCTCGACTGGAGCACCGGGAGGGGACCCGTCGTCGAGGGCCCGGCGGAGTCCCTGCTCATGGCCATGGCCGGACGCCGCGGCACCGCGCAGGAACTCACCGGCCCGGGCCAGCCGGTCATCGCCCGCCGCCTGGAGCCCTGACGGGGCCGGGCCCGAGATCGCCGCCCGCGGCCTGCGTCACCGCACGGAGCATCACCAGCCCCTCCACCGCCGCCGGGGTGATGTGCCCACCGACGTCGCGTGAGCGCCGGCAGGTCCTCCGCCGCCCCCGGCCCGAGACCGCGGGCAGATGTCGTCGGCGGCGGCCCGGATCCCCGCCACCGCCTGCTCGGCGCGAGTGGTCAGGCGCGACGGAACAGCCGACGCCACCCACCACCCGAGCTCGACGCCGGTGCACAGCTGCAGCGCTGTGCCGCCGGGACCCCGGCCAGGACCTGCTCGACGTGCTGCCCGCACCCGCGGTAGGTGGCCTTGCCGCACGTCCGGCACGTCGCCCGCTGACACATGTGAACCTCCGAAGTCGACCGATACCCTGTTGGGTATCCGGCATACAGGGAAGCATACCCCCAGGGGCATCCTCGGACGAGGAGCGGGCATTGACGACCGAGGACGATGTCGTCCGTGGAGAAGCTCGTCCTCTCCCTCTCCCTCTCCCTCTCCCCTGGCCGACGTCTGACCGACGGGCCTCACCGCAGCACGAAGGTGGTCATGGGTGACACTGCCGTGGTGAGCACAGCCCCCGACCACCCGCGCCTCGTTCGGCGGGGCCGCGCGCTGGAGTACACGACCCTGGGCTGGAACGTGGTGGGCGTCGCCGTTCTCGCCGTCGCCGCGGTCGCCGCGGGTTCGGTTGCGGCCGCCGGCTTCGGGCTCGACTCGCTGATCGAGATCGGCGCCTCCACCGTGGTGCTCTGGCAGCTCGCCGACACCGCCGACCCGCGACGACAGCACCGGGCGACCCGGCTGATCGGGGCCTGCTTCGTGCTGTTGGTGGTCTACCTGGTCGTGCAGGTCGCGGTCGTCCTCGCTGCCGGTACCCGGCCGGCTCCCTCCCCGGCCGGTATCACCTGGACCGCGGCGACTTTCGTGGTGATGCTGGCGCTGGCATCGGCCAAGACCCGCACCGGCACGGCTCTGGGCAACCCGGTTCTCCTCGCGGAGGGCCGGGTCACCCTCGTCGACGCGTTCCTCGCCGGGTCGGTGCTGGTCGGCCTCATCCTCAACGCCGTCCTGGGCTGGTGGTGGGCCGACCCCCTGGCCGGCCTCGTGATCGTCTACTACGCCGTCCGGGAAGCACATGCGGCACTGCGCCCACGGGCGCTGCCGTGACCAGCGCGAAGCCGGAGCGAGCTGCGGGTCAGCGGTCAGGCGCAGGTAGGAGCTTCACGCCACGGTGGTGAGGAAACATCCGCCCGGCCTCCTCGTCGTCGACGGTTCGAGTCGACCATCCGCGGCGGATCACACGCGGGTCAGTGCCGATGGTGCTCCCCGTCGGGATTGCCGCCCATCATCCGCAGCATCGGCACTCCGCCCGAGCGCACGAACCGCACCACCAGCGCCACGGCCAGCACCAGGAACACGATGTTGAGCCACGTCGTGTAGTTCCAGGAGATGCCCTCGTCGGGCAGGTGCGCGCCCGCCCGGTCGGGCACCAGCCCGAGGCCGCCGAACAGCAGCTCCACGACGTAGCCGGCGATCGCCGCCGTGAGAGAGAACGACGCCCCGAGGAACAGCGCCATCTTCAGACCGTAGTAGCGCCGGTAGATGTTCAGCACCGGGACGATGATCAGGTCGGCGAAGATGAACGCCACCACCCCGCCGAAACTGATCCCCCCGGTCCACAGCACCACGGCCAGCGGCACGTTCCCGATCGAGCACACGAAGCTGATCACCGCGACCAGCGGCCCGACGATGGGCCCCCACGCCGCGGCTGCGGCGGGGTGATCGGTGAGGAAGATGCTCTGCCAGAAGGCGTCGGGCACCCACGCGCCGATGGCGCCGGCGATGACCAGGCCGGCAACCAGGTCCTTCCAGATGGCCGCCCACTCCATCACGAACACATGCGACACCGACGTGAACGCCTCCGGTGAGAACAACCGCCGCAGCAGAGGTCCGCCGCCCTGGACCGACATGTCCATCGCGGCGTGGCCCTCCATCGACCCCGCGAGCCCCTTGTCGGCCTCCGCGCGCGCGGCGTCGAGGAGCCGCCGGCGCAGGAACAGCCGGAACAGCACCGCGAGCGCCACGATCATGACCGGCCCACCGACGAACTCGGCGACGGTGAACTGCCAGCCCATCAGCAGCGCGAGGATCACCCCCAGCTCGATCACCAGGTTGGTCGAGGCGATCTCGAACGCCATGGCCGCGGTGAAGTCCGCGCCCTTGCGGAACAACGAGCGGGCCAGCGCCACCGCGGCGTACGAGCATGACGAGGACGCCGCCCCCAGCCCGGCGGCCAACGCGAGGGTGCGTGGCCGGTCGTCACCCAGCAACCGCACGATCGCCGACCGTCGCACCACCGCCTGCACCACCGCCGACAGCGCGAAGCCGAGGATGAGTGCCCAGAGGATCTCCCACGTCATCGATCCGGTCAGGCGCAGCGCATGACCAACGGCATCCATCGGAACTCACCTCACTACCTAGGGGGGTATAGCGAGGTCTACGCTCGACAACCCCAGACGTCACATCGGAGGTCTGGTCACGGCCCGCCTGACGACCATCTGACGATCTCGCCGACCGGCTGACCGGGGTGCGGCGAGCACCGATGGGCAGGATGTGAGCCTCCTCCGACGCGACCGGCGACCCGACCCGACCCGACACGCGAAGCCGGTGCGGTGGGTCGACGGCCTGGCCGGCGCGCGCTGCTCGGCGGCGCCATCGCCGTGACGGTCCCCATCGCCCCGGCCGTCATCGCCAGGCCGCATGCGGCGGTGTCCGCGGCAGCGGCGCCCACCGTCGCGGCCGGACCTGGCCGACGGCGCCACCACCACGGCGACCGACGAGCTGCTCGAACCTCATCGACCGGCTCGACGCGAGCTGCCAGGCTGCACTCGCCCCCGGGAGCGGGGCCGCACCGACGTCATGACGGCGGCGGCACCCTCGGTGTCGGAGTACTCCCGGTCGGGGTAGGGGTCGGGGCCGGGGTCGTGGGCCGCTGAGTGACGGTGGGCGTCGCCATCCCCGGGGTGGGCACCCCGGTCAGCGGCACGGGCGCCGACTGCGACTCCACGCCACAGCCCGCCAGACCCACCGCGAGCCCGAGTGCCGCCAGACCCTGCACCAGAGCCGACGCCCTCACGGCGCCCCCACCGGCAGCTCCACGACGAAGCGTGCCCCCCCACCGGGGCGATCCTCGACCCACGCCGACCCGCCGTGCCGTGCGACGTGCTGGGTGACCAGGGCCAGCCCCAGTCCACTACCGGCGTCATCACCCCGCCGGCCGGCCCGGACCCCGCGGGCGAACCGCTCGAAGACCTGCCTGCGCAGCTCGGGCGGTATCCCGGGGCCCGCGTCGTCCACCTCGATGCGGGCTCCGGCCGTGGAGCGGAGCACCGCCACCCGGACCGGCCCGCCGGCGTACTTCTCCGCGTTGTCGAGCAGGTTCGCGACGACGCGGTCCAGCCGTCGGCGGTCGCCCTGCACGGCGGGCGCGGCACCGTCGATCTCGACGACCGGGCACGGGTGCAGACGCACACGCGTGACGTGGTCGACCAGCTCACCGAGATCGACCGTCTCCACCGCGGCGTCGTCGATCTGGTGGTCGCGCGAGATCTCCAGCAGATCGACGACCATGCGCTGGAAGCGGGTGACCTCCGCCAGGAGCAGCTCCACCGCCCGGCCGGCGGTGCCGGTCATCTCGTCGCGGCGCCGGTGCAGCACCGCAGCTGCATTGGCCATGGTCGTGAGCGGGGACCGGAGCTCGTGGCTCACATCGCCCGCGAAACGGGCGTCCTGGCGGACTCGGTCCTCGAGCTCTTCCACGGTCCGGTTGAACGTCGTGGCCATCCGAGCGAGATCCGGATCGTCCTGGGCCGGTAGGCGGGCCTGCAGGTCGCCGCCCGCCACGCGGGAGGCCGCCCGGGTCAGTTCGGTGAGGGGCCGCAGCGCCCGCTTGCTGGTCCACAGGCCGATGGCGATCCCGAGCAACGTGCTGGCGGCCACGCCCCCGATGAGGACGGCGCTGATGTAGCGGAACGCGCGGTCGATCTGCGTGAGGGGGAACAGCTCGACGTAGGTGCTGCGGTCACTCGACACCGGCAGCGTGACGGCGAGGACGGGCACTCCCTCGACGACCAGCCGCTGGCGCGCGGGAACCCCCTGCTCACCGAGCGCCAGGAGTGGTGTGGGCAGTCTGGCGGGGTCGATCTGCCGTCCGCTGGTCAGCCAGCCCTGCGTGCGCTCCAGGAGGACACTGGAGTCGGAGTCGGTGGTCAGGCCGGTGAGCAGGTCGCCCAGACCGCCCGAGCCCTGATGCAGTGCACTGTCGACGAGGCGGACGTTCACCTCGGCCTGGGCCGTCGCGCTCATCTCACGCTGCCGCAGCATGTACCCGGACGCGAGGTTCCAGGTGACGACGGCGAAGATCCCGGTGATCATCAGCGATCCCAGCCCGAAGGCGACCGCCACCCGCCAGCGCAGCGAAAGCCTCGTGATCCGCACCCTCGTCACCGTTCCTCATGCGAGCCCGCCGGCCTTGTAGCCACGACCGCGCACCGTCAGTACGCACGTGGGGTTGTCGGGATCGCGTTCCACCTTCCGCCGCAGCCTACGGATGTGGACGTCGAGCAGCCGGGTGTCGCCGAAGTAGTCATACCCCCACACCCGCCGCAGCAGCTCCTCACGGGTGACCACCCGGCCCTCCGCCATCGCCAGCTCCATCAGGAGCCCGAACTCCGTGCGGGTCAGGTGGACGGGGGCACCCCCGCGGAGAACGGCCTCCTCCGCCGGGTAGATCTCGACCTCCCCGACCCGGATCACGGGCCGCGGCTGCGTGGACGCCGGATGACGGCGACGCAACAGCGCCCGGATGCGGGCCGCGAGCTCGCTGGCCATCAACGGCTTCGTCACGTAGTCGTCGGCGCCGGCCTCCAGACCGGCGATGACATCGGAGGTGTCGGTCCGGGCCGAGACGATGATGATCGGCAGCTCGCCCTGGCCCCGCAGTCTCCGGCAGACCTCCAGGCCGTCGATCCCCGGCAGCATGAGATCCAGGAGTACGACGTCGACCTCCGTCGTGGCCAGCAGGTGCAGGGCCTCCTCCCCGGAGGCCGCCTCCACGACATCGCAGCCCTCGTCCGCGAGTGCGAGGCCCAGGGCGAGCCGGATCCGCTCGTCGTCCTCGACCATGAGCAGCCGGGCGCGTACCTCGGCGTTCCCCCGCCCCATGGTCGACGGGCGGGGAAGCGGGCTGGTCACGTCCACCATCCCGACGGATACGTGGCCCATCGCGGATCGGGTCCCTCGTCGTCCGGAGGAGGTGGGCCGGTCGGGTCGTCCGCAGCCAGGGCGAACACGAGCCACACGACCCCCAGGCCGGCGACGAGGACCAGTGCGGTCCCGCCCACCACCCACGCGGGCAGGACGAGGAGAACGACGGCGAGTACCCAGCCGGGGACCAGATCCCCGTCCGGCGGGCCCGTGGCGCTGCACCGCTGGTGCCAGAGCACGAACGCCTCGCCGAGCTGCGGGTCGTCCGCCACGAGGCGCCGCTCGATCCCGGTGAGCCGACGGGTGTCGGGATCCACGTGCCCTGTCCTCCTGTCTGCGCCGTACCTCTCGGCACGGTCCGCGCGAACGCTCCCACAGAGTGCCCGAGGGCGCCGGCCGATCACCTGCCGAACACCTTGCGATAGCTCCCTGCGGTCACGGCCGGCCCGACGGCGGCGAGCGCCGGGTAGCCGGACTCGTCCTCGACGGCCGGTCCGGCCCACGCTCCGGGCGCGGGCGACGTACGGTCCGCGCGGCCCCACCGGGTCACCAGGGCGACCACCGCGATCACGACAGGCAGCTCACCGATGAGCCACGCGAGCACCGCGCCGAGGCGCTGGTCGGCGAGCAGGTCCGTGGCATATGGCAGCCGCAGCGAGGCGTAGAACGTCTCCCCCACCGGCGTCGCGCTGCTGAGCAGCCACGCGGAGAAACCGGCGTGCAGGCCCATCACCGCGAAGATCATGACGATCCGGCCGACCGCCGGGAGCCCCCGTCCGGCCACGCTGTGCCCCAGGACCGGCCAGAACAACATCAGCCCGGTGCCCAGGAAGGCCGAGTCCATGGCTAGGTGCGCCCAGTGCTGCTGCAGGATCGCGTCGAAGACGCCCGTCGGGTAGAGACCGAACAGCGTGGCCGCCACCGCCGTCCACGCCACGGCCGGGTGCCGGGCGAGCCGGACGGCCGGGGAGTCGAGCAGGCTCAGCCACCGGCGCGCCGCCTCGTCGCCGAAGACGAGCAGCACGAGCGTCACGCCGTGGCCCAGGACGAGCAGCACGGGCACCAGCGTGGCGAGCAGCATGTGCTGCACCATGTGCACGCTGAACACCGCAGGCGCATAGGTGCCGATCCCCGACGACGTGGCGACGAGCAGCACCACGCAGCCCGACATCCACGCCGCGGTCCGCCGGGCCGGCCACGAGCGGCCGCTGCGCCGCAACCGGGCCAGCCCGGCGAGGTAGCCGAGCGCCCCGACGACCGCGAGCGGTCCGAAGATCAGGTCGGGACGCCAGCGCAGCACCAGGTCGGCCGCCGTGAGGTGCGGGGGCAGGTCGTAGCCGATGAGGTAGACCAGCCGGCTCGTGACGTAGTCGGCGTCGGCCGGGGGCAGCAGCCGCATGAGCCCGGTGCCCGTCGCCGCACCGGCACCGAGCAGCACGAGCTCGAGAACGGTGAGGCGCAGGGCGGTGGCCCGGCCCCGGGCCGCCACGGCCCGCAGACGGCCGCCGGCGACCACCAGCCCGGCGAGCAGCAGCGCGCCCGCCACGACCACCAGGCCGTACGCGCTCGTGAACAGGTCGGCCGGTCGCAGCGCGAGCGCAGCCGACTCGATACCGGAGGCCCCGACGACCACCAGCGCCACCGTGGCGATCCGCCCGTGCCGGCGCAGCACCGTCCCGTCCGGGTCGTCGCGGCGCAGCAGGTGCGCCACGACCGCGACGGAGCTGCCCAGCCACACCACGGCGGCCACGACGTGCAGGGTGACCGAGTCACCCGCGAGGTCGTGGGACCGCTCGGCGTTGGTCGATGCCGTCAGGGTGACCGGCACGATCGCCGCGCACGCCAGCACCAGCAGCCCGGTCGCGCTGCGCCAGGTGAGCGCGAACGTCGCGATCACCGCGATCGCAAGGCCCAGCAGCGCCGTGATCGCCCACCCGGCGGCCTGCTGCAACTCGGCGATCCCGACGCCGAGCGCCGCCGGCCTGGTCAGGAGGCGGCCGACCGGCTCACCCGTGGTCTCGGCGACGGTCAGCACCACCACCGCCGAGGACGCGGCGAACAACAGCAGCGCCCACGTGCGCGCGGCCTGTACGCCGGCGAAGCCCTCGGGCGAGACGGTGCCGTGCGGATCGCCGGGTGACAGCACGGCGGCACGCAGCAGACATGCGAGCACGACCACGAGCGAGCCGATCGCGACGACGCGCGCCGCCGGGAGCCCGGCATCGACCAGCGGCCCGAGGTCGGGCAGCCCGTAGAGCACACCGACCGAGGGAGCGAACAGGCCCAGCAGCCCCCCCGTGACGACGGCCACCGCCACCAACCAGGGTGCCGCGGCCCGGAACCGGACGACGGCGGGCCGCCGCGACGGGCCGGCGGTCATCGGGACAGCACCGCCGGCGCCGGCCGGGCCGGTTCGCCGTGGGTCGGGGTGAACCGGCGCAGCCGCAGACTGTGCGACACGACGAAGACCGACGACAGCGCCATGGCCGCCCCCGCGATCAGGGGCCCCAGGAGCCCGGCCATGGCCAGCGGCAGCGCGGCGACGTTGTAGCCGAAGGCCCAGGCCAGGTTCCACCGGATCGTGCGGTGGGTGCGCCGGGAGAGCTCGATGGCGTCAGCGACGACGAACAGGTCGTCGCGGGCCAGCACGATGTCGGCTGCCTCGATCGCCGCGTCGGTGCCGTGCCCGATCGCCATCCCGAGATCGGCGGCCGCGAGGGCGACCGCGTCGTTGACCCCGTCGCCGACGACGGCGACGCGGTGGCCCTCGCCCTGCAGCCGGCGCACGACCTCCGCCTTGCCCTCGGGCAGCACCCCGGCCACGACGTCGTCGATGCCCACCTCCGCAGCGACGGCCTGCGCGGTGCGCTCGTTGTCGCCGGTCACGAGCACGGCGTGCAGGCCCAGGGCCCGTAGCGCCGTGACGGCCGCGGCGCTGCTGGGGCGGGCCCGGTCCGCGACGGCGATAAGACCGCGGGCGGCCCCGTCCCAGCCGACGAGGACCACGGTGACGCCACCGGCCTCCAGCGATGCCCGCCGGGCCTGCAGGTCACCCGCGATGTCGAACCCCACGTCGGCCAGCAGCCGGTCCCGACCGAGCACGACGCCGCGCCCGTCCACCGTGCCCCGGGCGCCCAGCCCGGGCAGTGCGGAGAAGTCGGAGACGGGCGGAACAGGACCGCTGCCGGCGGCGGCCACGACGGCCCGCGCGATCGGGTGCTCCGAGGCGTGTTCGACGGCGGCCGCGACACCCAGCAGCTCGTCGCGGCCGGTGCCCGGGGAGGCCCACACGTCGACGACGTGCATGCGGCCCTCGGTCAGCGTCCCGGTCTTGTCGAAGATCACCGTGTCGACCCGGCGGGTGGACTCGAGCGCCTGCGGGCCCTTGATGAACACCCCCAGCTGGGCCCCCCGGCCGGTACCCACCAGCACAGCGGTCGGGGTGGCGAGACCCAGCGCGCACGGACAGGCCACCACGAGCACGGCGACCGCCGTGGTGACCGCGGTGGCGGTGTCGCCGCCGAGCAGGAGCCATCCGGCGAACGTCAGCAGCGCCAGGACCAGCACCACGGGCACGAACACGGCCGAGATCCGGTCGGCGAGGCGCTGGACGGCGGCCTTCTCCTCCTGGGCCCGCTCGACGAGCCTGCCCATCCGGGCCAACTGCGTGTCGGCGCCGACCCGGGTCGCGCGCAGCAGTAGCCGCCCGCCGGCGTTGACCGTGCCGCCGATCACGGCGTCACCGGGCAGCACCTCCCGCGGCACCGCCTCGCCGGTGACCATGCTCGTGTCCAGGGCGGAGCGTCCCTCCCGCACCACGGCGTCGGTGGCGACCTTCTCCCCCGGACGCACCACGAACTCGTCCCCGACCAGCAGCTCCGACACCGGCACCCGGACCGGCCCGTCCTCCCGCAGCACCTCGACGTCCTTCGCCGCAAGGGCCAGCAGGGCCCGCATCGCCGCGCCGGCGGAGCTCTTCGCCCGCGCCTCGACGTAGCGACCGGCGAGCAGGAACGTGGTGACGCCCGCGGCCACGTCGAGGTAGAGGGCGTGGTCGCCCCCGCCGAGCACCGCCAGCCCGCGCCCGAGGCCCGGCTCGACCGGGCCTCCCTTGACCATCACCCACAGCGACCAGAGCGTGGCCGCGACGATCCCGGCCGAGACCAGGGTGTCCATCGTCGACGTCCGGTGCCGCAGTCCGTTGACCGCGGCCCGGTGGAACGGCCATGCGCACCACGTCACGACCGGCCCGGCCAGCAGCAGGCAGACCCACTGCCAGCCGGGGAAGCGCAGCTCCGGGAACAGCGACAGCGCGAGGGAGAGGTCGCAGACGGGCACGGCGAGCACCGCGGCCACGGCGAGCCGCCATCGCAGCTCGGTGACGCGGCCGTCACCGGGCCCGTCGTCGGTCCGGACGTCGTCGACCCGGCGGGCGGTGTACCCGGCCCGCTCGACCTCGTTCATCAGCAGGCGGGGGTCGGTGTCGGCCGGGCACTCGACGCGGGCACGCTCGGTGGCGTAGTTGACCACAGCGGAGACGCCGTCGAGCTTGTTGAGCTTCCGCTCGACCCGCGACGCGCAGGCGGCGCAGGTCATGCCGCCGACCCGGATCTCGTAACGGCGCGACGCGGCGGAGTCGGCGGGGGCCGGACGCGTGGTGGGTGCGGACGTCGGAATCGCCTCCGGGCTCACAGGGTGGTGGGGGTACAGGCGGTCCGGGAAGGGCCGCCTCCTAGCTGTCGCCACCCGGCCGCTCGTGGTTCCCGCGGTCACCTTGCAGTGACCGGGCCGCTACCAGCCCAGGCCGACGGCGAGATCGCGCTCCGGCGCCTCGCCTGCGGCATCGGCGATCGCGTGCAGGGCGGTGACCACCAGCTGGTGCTGCTCGGCCGGCAACGCCCGCATCAGCTGCTCGACCTCCCGGCGCCGGCGCTGGGTGACCTCGGCGACCAGCTGGCGACCGGTCGGCGAGAGCGCCACCCGCACCGCGCGGCGATCGGCCCGCAACCGCGTGCGGCGGATCAGCCCGCCGCGGGAGAGCCGGTCCAGCAACCGCGTGGCCGACGACGGGTTCACCCCCAGCGCCTCGGCGAGATCGATACCCCGCTGGGGACCACGCGTGGCCAGCACCACCAGGGCGCGGTACTGCGGGAGCGTGACGTCCCCGGCCGCGGCGAGCGACCGTGCCGCGACGGCCACCAGCACCCGGCTGGCCGTCATCACCGCGTCCACGAGCTCCCCGCCGGGGACCGGCACGGGAGCCGGCGTGGGTTCGCTCACCCACGCACCCTCTCATGCCGCCAGGCAGGGCCCGGTCGCGCAGTGCAGCAGGCCACAACGTCGACCGGTTCTTCATTGCTCTATGCAAACATACGTGGATGCACGCAATGACGTCCGGTGACGTGTCCGCGGGTTGGCGGGTCCTGGCGGGCCGAGGGCACGGTTGGCTGCGCGGATCGTCACCTGGTCTCGTCGGCCTCGCCCTGATCGTCGGCGCGGGCTCCGGGCTCGGCGCAGTGGTGTTCCGCTACCTGATCCTGGGGTTCACCGAGTTCTTCACCGGCACGTCCGACTACAGCGACGCGGGCCGGGTCGCCAACCCGCACCTGCCCGGGCTCGGGGTGTGGTTCCTGCTCCTGGCGCCGGTGCTGGGCGGCCTGCTCTACGGCCCACTGGTCAACCGGTTCGCCCCCGAGGCCCGCGGCCACGGCGTACCCGAGGTGATGTTCGCGGTCGCCCGCAACGGCGGGCGCATCCCCGTCCGGGTCGCGATCGTCAAGTCGCTCGCCTCGGCCCTGTGCATCGGCTCCGGCGGCTCGGTCGGCCGCGAGGGCCCCATCGTCCAGATCGGCTCCGCGCTGGGCTCCTCGATCGGGCAGTGGCTGCGCGTGCCGCCGCACCGGATCCGGCTGCTGGTGGCCTGCGGCGCCGCCGGTGGCATCTCCGCCACCTTCAACGCCCCGATCGCCGGGGTGTTCTTCGCCCTCGAGCTCATCCTGCGCACCTTCACGGCCGAGGCCTTCGGCGTCATCGTGCTGTCCTCGGTCACCGCCGCCGTGGTCGGGCGGGCCGTGCTGGGCAGCGCCCCGTTCCTCGTCCTGCCCCCGTTCACCCTGCACTCGCCGCTGGAGTACCTCCTCTACGCCGCACTCGGGCTGGGCGCGGGACTGCTGGGGTGGGCGTTCGCCCGCGTCCTCTACCTGATCGAGGACGCCTGCGACTGGGTCTGGCGCGGCCCCGAGTGGCTGCGCCCCGCGGTCGGCGGGCTCCTGCTCGGCGGACTCCTCCTGCTGCTCCCGCAGATGTACGGCGTCGGCTACCCCGTGCTCGAGAACGGCATCGAGGGCCGCTACGCCGTCGGGTTCCTCCTCGTGCTTCTGATGGGCAAGATGATCGCCACCAGCCTCACCATCGGCATCGGCGGCTCCGGCGGGGTCTTCGCCCCCTCCCTGTTCATCGGGGCCATGGCCGGCACCGCGTTCGGCCTGGCCGTGCAGGAGGCGTTCCCGGCTCTCGGCATCTCCCCGGGCGCCTACGGTCTCGTCGGCATGGCCGCGGTGTTCGCGGGCGCCAGCCACGCCCCCATCGCCGCACTGGTCATCGTGTTCGAACTGACCGGCCAGTACTCGATCATCCTGCCCCTGATGACCGCCGTGGCGCTGGCCACCGGTGTCAGCCACCTCGTCTCCCACAAGACGATCTACACACTCAAACTGCTGCGCCGCGGCGTCGACATCGACGCCGACCAGACACCCGACCTCCTGCGCACGATGACCGTCGCACAGGCGATGCGCCCGGTGCCCGAGCCGGTCGGCCCGCAGACCCGGCCGGCCGAGATCGCCCGCCTGCCGGGCGCCTCCCGCTACGGCGCGTTACCGGTCCGCGGCCCCGGCGGTGGCCACCTCGGCGCCGTCCTCACCAGCGACGGCGACGCACCGGACGGAGCCGGCGGCACGGCCGCCGGGCGCGCGGCACACCTCCCTACCCTTCGGCCGGGTGACAGCCTCCACGACGCGGTGGCCCTGCTCCACGAGTACGAGGCCACCGGCCTGCCGGTGGTGCCCGCCGACTCCTCCGAACCGGTCGGCTGGCTCGACCACCGCGACGTGCTCGCGGCCTACGCGGCCGCCCCGAGCACTCCCGGCGCCAGCTCCGTGCCGCGCCTCCCCGTCACCTAGACCAGACCCGTACCCGGAAGGACCTGTCATCTCCCGCACAGCGATGTTCGATCCTTGCTCCGCCACCGCCAGCCCGCACCACCGCGAGGTGTACGGGCGCTACCAGAAGATCTACACCGCGATCGAGTTCGCCGCAGCCATGGCGTTCGTCGTCGGCAGCGTGCTGTTCTTCTACCCCGCCCAGCAGGTCCCGGCCACGTGGTTCTTCCTGGGCGGCTCGATCCTGTTCGCGGCCCGCCCGACCGTGCGCGTGCTGCGCGAGACCCACCTGGCCCGGATCCCGCTGCCCGGTGACGCCCGACCCGACCACACCTGAGGAGGTGGTCGGCCCCGGCTCGTCCGGCCCGGGGGCGGACGCCGTCATCGTCGGGGCATTCCTCAGGCGGTCGACGGTGGGGGTCATGCCTACCTGCGGTGCGTATCCCGCATGGCCCCGTCGTCGTGCGTGGCCGCGGTGTCGGTCTCGTCGGGCACCAGTGCGGCGACCCGGTCGGCGGGGAGCCGGTGGCGCTGCGCCAGCCACATCACGAGCGCGCTGAGCAGGAACGTCGCTACGAACCCGAGGTTGAAGTCGAGGACGCCGAGATTGCCCGCTCCCTCCGACGGCTCGGGGAACGAGCCGGCCCAGCTGATCAGACAGAGTCCGGCGAGCCAGGGCAGGACCCACATGCCGTGCCGGAGGTCGACCTGCGGGGTGCGGCCGCGGTAGAGCAGCTCGTGGGCTCCGAAGAGCACGAACCCGAGCAGCACCGCCACGAACAGCTTCCAGTTCGTGTCCCAGCCCGACCAGTAGACGATCAGGTTCGACGACCAGAACGCCAGGAACGGCACGACGATCCCGCCGCGCAGGAAGAACCGCCGCTCCCGGTCGGGCAGCTGCTTGCGCAGGGCGACGAGCGCCAGCGGCCCGGAACCGAACGACAGCACGGTGGCCGAGGTGATGAACCCGACGAGCTGCTGCCAACCGGGGAAGGGCAGGAAGAAGATCAGCCCCACGACGAAGGCCAGCACGATGCTCACCCACGGGGCTCCGCGCGGGTTGGTCCGGGCCAGCGCGGACGGCGCGTTGCCGTTGCGCGCCATCGCGTAGGACAGCCGCGAGGTGACGGTCGTGTAGATGAGCCCGGTGTCGGCGGGCGAGACGACGGCATCGACGTAGAGCAGCACCGCGAGCCAGCTCGCGCCCAGCACACCGGCGATCGCCGCGAGCGGCCCGAACTGGGCGAGGACGTTCGAGTCGCCGCTGAAGTTCGTGCCGACGCCCGACCATCCCTGGCTCAGCGAGCTGGTCGGGACGGCGCCGAGGAACGCGAGCTGCAGCAGGACGTAGATGAGCCCGCAGATGACGACCGATCCGATCAGCGTCAGCGGGATGTTGCGCTGCGGGTTGCGCGTCTCCCCCGCCAGTTCGACGCCCTGGCGGAACCCGAAGTAGGAGAACGCGATGCCACCCGTGGCGATCGCGGAGAACACGCCGTGCGCACCGTAGGGCGCGAACCCGCCGGCGGAGGCCAGGTGGTCGGCGTTGAACGACAGCACGAGGAACACCACGATCACCAGGACGATGATGGCGAGCTTCCACCAGACGATCGCGGTGTTGATCCGGGAGAACCAGCGCACGCCGAACACGTTGATCACGCAGAACACGAGCATCATCGCCGCGGCCACCGCGTAACCGGGCCCGGTCAGGACCGGTGTGCCGTCCGGGGACAGGGCGGTGAGCCAGGGGACGTAGTTGGTGGCGTACTGCAGCGCCGCCTCGACCTCGATCGGGGCCACGGACGCGGCGGCGAGCCAGGTGATCCAGCCCGTGGCGAAGCTGGCGAACGAGCCGAAGGCGTAGTGCGGGAACCGCACCACCCCGCCCGAGTGGGGGAACATCACCCCGATCTCGGCGTAGCAGAGGCCGATGAAAACGATCATCACGCCGCCGATCGCCCAGGACAGCAACGACGCCGGCCCGGCGATCTCGGCCGCGTTCAGTGCGCCGAAGAGCCAGCCCGAGCCGATCACCGACCCGATGCCGGTGAACAACAGTCCGACCGTGCCGATGTCGCGTCGCAGGCGATGGTCATCGCCGGTGGTCGGGGACGAGGGCCCCGAGGATGTGGTCACCACTGCCGTCCGCCTCCTCACGGGGCGCTTCCCGCCCCGAGCCGATCGGGCCCGGCGGTCGCCGCGCGCCCGGGCCCGATGGAAGACCCGGGCGCCGCGCCCGGCATCCCGGGACGGCCCCCTGCGGCTCTTCGTCAGGCGATCGTCAGACGGAACCGGACGAAGCGGACGATCCGGGATCCGGATGACCGTCGACCTGGTCCTCGAGGCCTGTGGCGGTTCCCGATGACGCCTCACGCGCTCCCGGCGGGCGCCATCCGGCCCGGCACCTCGGCGGCGGCACCCGGGATGTCGCGGCCGTGCAACGACGCCCCCCGCGTCTCGACGACGAAGTACAGCGCGATCATGCCGACCACGCAGGACAGCATCATGGAGAACGCGGGCACCAGGTTGTTGCCCGTGACGCCGATGAGGGCCTCGTTGACAGCCAGCGCCGTCCCGCCGAACGCCGCCGTCGCCACGTTGTAGGAGATCGCCATCCCCGAGTACCGCACCTGGGTGGGGAACATCGCCGGGAACGTCGCGGAGATCGTGCCCAGCTGCAGCACGTAGACCAGGCCCAGCACGGTGAAGCCGATGATGGCCGGCACCAGCCCCTGCGCCATCAGCAGGAACATGGGGATCGCGAGGACGAAGATGCCGACCAACGAGATCCACCAGCAGGGCTTGCGCCCGATGCGGTCCGACAGCGCTCCCGCGAACGGGATGGCCACCATCATGGCCACCTGCCCGATGATCACCAGCAGGTCCGTGTCCGACGAGGTGAGACCGATGGTGTCCTGCAGGTAGGTCGGCATGTAGGCGAGCAACGTGTAGTTGATGATGTTGAGGGCGATGACCAGGCCGAACAGCTGCAGGACCGGCTTCCGGTACTGCACGACCAGCGCGCGCAGCGCGAGGGCCCCGCCCGATTCCGCGGACCTGTCCCGCTCGCGAAACACCGGGGTGTCGTCCATCTTCAGCCGCAGGTACAGGCCGATACCGCCGAGCGGCAGCGACAGCAGGAACGGGATGCGCCAGCCCCAGTCGGCCATGGCCGCGTCACCCACGACGAGGTTGACGACGTAGACGACGACCACGGCCGCGGTGAAGCCGGCGAGCGTGCCGAACTCGAGGAAGCTGCCCCAGAACCCGCGCTTGCGGTCCGGCGCGTACTCGGCCATGAACGTGGCGGCGCCGCCGTACTCGCCACCGGTGGAGAAGCCCTGCACCACCCGCAGCAGGACCAGCAGGATCGGGGCCCAGATGCCGATCGTGTCGTGGTCGGGCAGCACGCCGACCAGGAACGTCGCCCCGCACATCAGGATGATCGTGGTGGCCAGGATCCGCGACCGACCCAGGCGGTCACCGAGCGGGCCCCACACGATCCCGCCCAGCGGGCGCAGGATGAACGACACGGCGAACACCAGAAGCGCGCCCAGCGTCGAGTACTCCCCCGGGAAGAAGTTCCGGCCGATCTCCGTGGCGACGTAGGCGTAGACGCCGTAGTCGAACCACTCGGTGGCGTTGCCCAGCGCGGACGCGGCAACGGCCCGCCGCAACCGGGGTGGGGAAACCTTCTGATCGGGGTCGATCGGTGGTTCCTGGTGCGCAACGTTCATCGGACGTCACTCTCCTCGTAGCGATCGGTCAGCAGGTCTAACCGGATCGGGGGAGCCCCGCAGGACAGGGGATCCGATCGTCAGGAGTCCGTCAGGTGCCCCCGTCCCGCCGAGCAGCGCAAGGACGCCGGACTCGACGAGGAGTGCCCGCCGGCCGGTCCGGAAGCGGTGCGGACCCGGCAAACATGTGTAGAACGTCAATCATTGCGGGTAGCCGTCGGTCGACACGTCAGGACGTACGGAACCAGGAGCCCCATCCATGAGCAGCACGGACAGCCCGTCCACCCCGACACCGCAGGTGGTGGTCGTGACCGGAGCCAGCGGCGGGATCGGTCGGGCCACCGCCGTCGCCTTCGCCGCGCGGGGCGCCAAGGTGGCGCTGATCGCCCGCGGGCAGGCCGGCCTCGATGCCGCGGCCGAGGACGTCGAGAACAGTGGCGGCGAGGCGCTCACGATCCCCGTGGACGTCGCGGACTTCGACGCGCTCGACGCCGCCGCCACCCGGATCGAGGACGTCCTGGGACCCATCGACGTCTGGGTGAACGTGGCGTTCACCTCGGTCTTCGCCCCGTTCCACCAGATCGAACCCCGGGAGTACCGACGGGTCACCGAGACCAGCTATCTCGGTTACGTGCACGGCACCATGGTCGCGCTGTCCCGGATGCGCCCCCGCGACCGCGGCACGATCGTGCAGTGCGGCTCTGCGCTCGGCGGCCGCGCCATCCCGTTGCAGACCGCCTACTGCGGAGCCAAGCACGCGATCAACGGGTTCACCGAGTCGCTGCGCACCGAACTGCTGCACGACCGCAGCAATGTCCACCTCACCATCGTGCAGATGCCCGCGGTGAACACCCCCCAGTTCTCCTGGGTGCTCTCCCGCCTCCCGCGCCACCCGCAGCCGGTCCCGCCGATCTACCAGCCCGAGGTCGCCGCCCGCGGCATCGTGTTCGCCGCCGACCATCCGAGACGCAAGCAGTACTGGGTGGGCGCGAGCACGGCCGGGACCCTCATCGGCCAGAAGCTGGCCCCCGCTCTCCTGGACCGCTACCTGGCCCGCACCGGGTACGCCTCGCAACAGACCGGCGAGAAGATCAGCCCGACCAGACCCGACAACCTCTGGGAGCCCGCCGACGGCCCCGACGGGCACGACTTCGGCGCCCACGGAACGTTCGACGACCGCGCGCTCGCCCACAGCCCCCAGATGTGGGTCTCGCACCACCCCGCGCTGGTCGCCGCCACGTGCGGCGCGGGCGCGGTCGCCGGGCTGGTCGGCGCGCTCACCCGCCGGAGCGGACGGTGACCGGCGCGTCGGGTGTGCTCGCCGTACGTGTGGCGTGGGGCGTGGTGCTCCTCGTCGCGCCGCACGGGGTCCTGAAGGTCTCCCACGGCGACGACCCGCACGACCGCACCGCCCGGCGGGTGCTGCGGATCCTGGGATTCCGCCACCTCGCCCAGACCGCGGTCGAACTGGCCGGGCCCCGCCCCGCCGTGCAGTATCTCGGCGCGAGCGTGGACGGGATCCATGCTCTGACCAGCGCCGGACTGGCCGCAGTGGACCGCCGTTGGCGGCGCAGCGCGGTGCTCGACGCCGCGGTGGCGTCCGGCTTCGCCCTCGGGACCGGGTTCACCGCCCGCGGACGCAGGTCAGGCACGTGAACGGCGCAGCGCTCCTCCCCGCCGACGAGGAGCAGGGCCGGGCCCGACCACACGGTGGTGCGGGCGTAGGCGCTGACCGCCGACGGGGGCGGGCGCGCTCATCGGCGGTCCCGGACGAACTCAACCCGGCCCGGCTACCCCGGCGCCCACCGTGTGGTGGCCGGCAACCATGCCCGTGTCCGGCTGCCCGCGGCCGCCGCCCGCCACGTGACGACATCCCCCACCGGCAACCTCGGGGCCCTCTCGACATACGACCGAGCCTCAGTGCGGCGAGCTGAACAACGGTCCCGGCTCGGCCGGCGGCTCGGCGAGGAGCAGCACCTCGTCGCCGGCCTCCAGCACGGTGTCACCCGTGAGGTGGACGGGCACGCCGTCCCGGACGAGCACGCTGATCCACACGTTCTCGCTGCGGTGCAACTGCGCGACCGTGCGACCCTCGGCGGCGGCCCCCGGGCCCACCCGGTACTCCCGTGCCGACTCCGGCTCGTCGCGCAACCGGATCCCCATGGCGAACGGCCGTGGCTCGACCTCGTCCATCCGCACCTTGCACCGCGCGGCGACGGTCGGTACGAGCCCGCCCTGCACGACGACCGAGAACGCCACGACAACGAAGATCACGTCGTAGGCGAGCCGGTCCGAGGAGTTCCCACCGGCGAGGATGTAGGTCCCGAGCAGGATCGGCACCGCACCCTTGAGACCGGACCACAGGACGAACACCCGCTCTCCGACCGTCAGCCGTACCGCCAGCAGGAGCGGACCGACCAGGAGTGGCCGCACGACGAACGCCAGGAGCACGGCGAGCACGAACCCGACCCACAGGGTCCCGCTGCGGACCACGTCGCTCAGCGACACCGTCAGGCCCAGCACCACGAACGCGACGATCTCGGCCAGGCCCGCGAGCGACGAATGGAACCGTTCGATCTCCCGCTTGAACGGCGCCCGGGCGTCGCCGAGCAGGATGCCGGCGATGAACACCGCGAGGAAGCCCGACCCGCCCGCGGCCGTCGCGAGGCCGTAGAGCATGACCGAGATGGCCAGCGTCCGCAGTGGGTAGAGCCCTTCGCTCGGGAGCGGCAGGCGCCGGATCGCCTGCAGCATGAGCCACCCGCCGCCGACGCCGACCGCCGCGCCGACGACCATCTGCACCGCGAACGTGCCCGCCACCGCGCCGATCGCGCCGACGTGGAGATCCCCGCCCAGCGCGAGCAGGCTCACCAGCAGGGCGATGCCGACCGGGTCGTTGGCCCCGGACTCCCCCTCGATGATCACCCCGGCGCGTCCGCGGACCTCCCGGTTGCCCAGCACCGAGAACACGACCGCCGGGTCGGTGGGCGCGAGCGCGGTGCCCAGCAGGAGCGCCAACGACCATGGCACGCCGAACAGCAGGTGCGCCAGCACCGCCATCGCCGCGGCGGTCAGGAGGGTCCCCACGACCCCGACGACGAGGATCGGGGTCACGGCCACCCGGAGCTTGCGGACACCGATACCCATCCCGCCGTCGAACAGGATCATGATCAGGGCGACCGTGACGACCTTCTCCACGACGTCCACCGACAGCCCGCCCAGCGCCGGAAAGAGATCGGACGCCGCGGCCGCCCCCACCAGGAAGATCGCCGGCGCCGGGATGCGCAGCCGGCTGCTGATCCGGTTGGACAGCAACGCGACGGACATCGCGATCCCCACGACCAGCAGGGTCAACCCGAACGGTTCGATGCTTTCCACCACGGGTCGCAGCATCCCCCATGGCCGCCCGGCTGACGAACACCTGACGATCTGCTCGCCGCCGTTCCGCCCCGGCGACGACCGCGCTGGAATCGGCGACGGTGGCCGAGGGGTGAGTCGGTGTCCGATGGCTGCCCGGCCGTTGGGCGCGGAGGGGCGCCTTCGGCCACCTCCACCGTCGCGGGCCCACCCTTCCTGACGACCGGCTTGCGATCGTCGTGGGCGGGTTCACCGCGACCGCGCACCGGGTACAACGGTGGTGGTGGCCGACGGGTCGAGGGATCCGGCGTCGGGCGTCGAGAGTGCGACTGGGGAGCCCGCCTCCGCCGACGCCGTTCACGCGTTGCCGCGTACCCTCGGGCTGGTCGTGGGGAACGACCGCACCCGTCGGCCACCTGTTCATCACGACCGACCGGAGACTGCGCTGAACAGCCGCACCACGACGACGCACGACGCCCCGCACCGGTACCCCGGCCGTCTCCTGATCCAGGAGCTCCGACGATGGCCCACCCTGGTCCTGCTCGCGATCTGCCTGGTCGTCGGTATTCCCGTGGTGATCGCGCTCAACCCCCCGGTCGACGTGGTCAGCTTCGGCCAGCACATCGGCGTCGGCGCACGGGCACCGGATCTGTCGCTCTCCGGTCCGGCCCAGCTCGTGCAGGTCGGCAACACCCGGCTCGACGTCCCGCGCCTGCAGGTGGACGGCCCGCTGCGGCCACAGCTGACCATCGGGCCCGTGCAGCGCAACGCGGCGGCGGCTCAGCTCTTCGACCGCGCCTCGCTGGGGTCGGCCGCGACCGAGGCGGTCGCAGCGCTCGAGGCCGGCTTCGTCCACTGGTACCTGCGCGGGGCACTCGGCCTGGTCGCCTTCGCGGTGGTGGCGGCCGCGGCCGGGGGCTGCCTGCGCATCCTGGTGGCGCTGAGGCAGCACGGGCGCTCGGAGGAGACCGTCCCGCACATCGGCGAGATCGCGCGGCGGTGGAGCGGCACGATCCGCCGGACGACCGTGCTGGCCGTCGTCGTGTCGCTGCTGGGATGGGCGGCCGCGGGGGTACTCGCCTACGCCGGCGCCGCGAGCGGGCTGCAGGACGTCCGCTCACTGTCGGACCTCGTCGGCGCCAGCCACGTCACCCCGGCCCCGGTGGGTCCCGTCCTGACCGGTTACACGGGGGCCGTCATCGGCGACTCGCGCGCCGTCCGGGTGGGCGGGCCACCGGTGGCCGACCCGACCGGTGACGACACGACGTGTGAGCGCAGTGCCGACTCACCCGCCGTCGAGATCGGTCGTGTGACCGGTGAGAAGGTTCTCAACCTGGCCTGCCCGGGCGCGACGATCGCGAGCGGTCTGCGCGGGGCCCAGCAGCGCGACGGCACGAGCGTGCCTCCGCAGATCGGCCGGCTCAAGCAGGTCCAGAACCTGCGCTTCGTCGTGGTCGTCATCGGTCCCAACGACCTCGGGTGGACCGACTTCATCCAGTACTGCTACGCCGTGGCGGACTGCGCGGACAACCTCACGCAGGGCGAGTTCGACTACCGCCTCGCCGCGTTCGACCGCGACTACGGCGACCTCCTGCAGGACCTGGACGCCCTGGACGGCCACCCGCAGATCGTCGTCATGACGTCCTACGACGTACTGGACCCCGACGCCGACCCCGCCTGCCCGGCCGTCCGAGGACCCGCCGGAACGGCCGGGCTGAACCCGACGAAGATCGAACTGCTGGCCAGCCGCAACGCGGCTCTCAACCACGTCCTGGCGGCGGGGGCGGAGAAGTACGGGTTCTCCGTGGCGTCGCCGGCGCTGACCCCGCTCTGCACGACAGGCGCCGACCAGATCGGCGCGGATCTGCAGGGCCTCACGGACCCCGAACCGTTCCATCCCACCGCGCTCGGCTCGCTGCGCATGGCCGCCTCGGTAGCCGCGCTGGTGGAGCAGGCCGTGCCGATCAGGGACCGGGGCTCCGGGTGAGCACGTCAGCTCTCGACGTCGCCGACCCCACGAACCTGCGTGGCCGACCGGTCGCCACCCGGCGTCACGCCGTGCAGCGACGCGAGCCGGGCGTTGTACGCGGCGAGAGCGTCATCGTCGTCGTCCACGCGGGTGAAGCCGTCCGCGGCTCCGGAGTCGAGCAGCGTGCGGGCCCGGGCCCCCTCCAGCCAGCGGCCCATCGTCTGGTCCGCCGCACCCGCCATTCCCCAGCGCACCCCGATCACGATCATCAGCAGCATCATCAGCCCGTCACCGCCGACCCACATGATCGCGCCCGCCACCTCCTGGTCGCCGAGAGCGCCGGGGCCCCAGCCCGGGTGCCCCGCCTCGAAGCCCGGGGCGACCGCGTACGGGGTGAGCATCAGGACGATGCCGACGAGGGTGTCGACCCCCATCGACACGGCGAGCACCACCAGGCGCAGCAGATAGGGGACGTTCCACGGCGTGCGCTCGGACCCGGCCAACGACACGAAGAACAGGTAGCCCGACAGCAGGTAGAGCACCACCTCCAGGTCGTGCACCCAGGGGTTGGCCACCATCAGCGACTGGAACCCGGTCAGGTGGGTGAGCACGAGGACCGTCGTGTAGAACGCGAGCGTCACCGGTGGCGCTGTGGCCAGGCGCGTCGCCCGGGCGCCGAGCACGGCTTCCACGCGGCCACGCAGCCGCGGCCCACCGCGCTCGACCGCGAGCCGGACCGGCTGCGCCCACACCAGGAGCACCGGGACGACCATGATCAGCATCAGGTGCTGCACCATGTGCACCCAGAACAGCACGTGCGCGTAGGTGGCCACGCTGCTGTCCAGAGCCACGACGAGGACGAGCACCGCCCCCGCCCACGCCGCGCTGCGACGCCGCGGCCACCGCTGCCCGCCCCGCGTCGCGAGCCGGAAGTAGCCGGCAGTGGCAAGCAGGATCAGGGCGTCCGCGACGGGCGAGACCGTCCAGGTCGTCACGGCTGCGGACAGGTCCGGGACATCAGCAACGACCATCACGCGCGACCCGCCCCGTGATCTCCATCAGATCCATGCACACGGCAACGGTACGCCGCAGCACGTTTTCACCCCGTGCGGCCGACGGATCCCCAGGGGGTGCTCAGCCACCGACGACGAGCACCCGCGCGAGCGCGGCCGCACCCGCCAGGCCCGAGTCGTCCCCAGCCCGGCCGCCACGAACCGCGGGTCAGGATCGGGCCGCAGCATCCAGGGCGCGGTGGCTCCGGCGATGCGGTCGGCCAGGTCCTGACCCAGCTTCTCCGCCAGGCCGCCGCCGATCACCACCGCGGTACCCGAACCGAATGGAGTCACGGGCCAGGACACCGCAACACAATCGCAAGGAAATGCCGCACCCATTGGCCCGTCTGCCGCCGCCCGACTTTTCGATCGGCGCAGTCCCTCGAGCGGTTCGTTTCATCCTGCTACGGCGGAAGATGCTGTGTAGCGTCCCCGGGAAACACATTGCTCACATTCCTTCCCGACCGGTTCGTCGAACGGACCACATCGCACGGATTGGTACTCACATGGGCGCTCTGAGCCCCGTCCACTGGCTGGTCATCGCCGCACTGCTCGTCCTGCTCTTGGGGTACAAGCGTCTCCCGGACGTCGCCCGGGGCCTGGGTCGCGCGACCCGGATCCTCACGGCCGAGGTGAAGAGCATGACCTCCCGCGGCCGGGGCACTCCGCCCCGTACGCCACCGGACGAGGGCGACGACCGTCGGCAGCGGTGACGATGAGCTCGGCATTCCGCGCCCGGCTGAGCGTGGTGCGGGACACGACCCGCACGCAGCTGTGGCCGTTCCCGACCCTGGCCGTCGTGCTCGCCGTGGCGGCGGGGGTGGTGCTGCCGCTGGTCGACGCCCGCATCGACGACTCCTTCCCGGTGTCGGCGGCGCTGTTCAGCGGGGGTGCCGACGCCGCCCGCACCGTGCTGTCGTCGATAGCGGGGTCGCTGATCACCGTCACGTCCCTCACGTTCTCGCTGACCGTGGTGACGTTGCAGCTGGCCAGCAGTCAGTTCTCACCCCGGCTGCTGCGGACCTTCACCCGCGACAGGTTCGTCCACCTGACGCTGGCGTTGTTCCTGGCGACCTTCACCTACGCCCTCACCGTGCTGCGATCGGTCCGCAACGACACCGGCGGCTCGGCCGAGTTCGTACCCCGCCTGTCGGTGACCGTGGCGTTCGTCCTGGCCGTGGCCGGCGTGCTCGGGCTCGTGGTGTTCCTGTCGCATCTCGCCCGGCAGATCCGGGTGGAGACGATGGTGCGCGCGGTGCACGACGACGCCCGCTCCACCGCGGCCCTGCTCCTCGACGAGCGCACCCCCGACGCACCGGCGCCCCCGCGGCCACCGATCCCCCCGCCCGGCGCCGTCCCGCTGCTCGCGCACGACTCCGGCTTCCTGGTCCGGGTCGACGGGTCCGTGCTGCTCGACGCGGCCGCCGGGACCGGCGCGGTGGTCCTGCTGGACCGGCATCCCGGCACCTTCGTCGTCGCGGGCACCCCCATCGGACTGGCCTGGCCGCTCGATCCGCTCCGCCCCCTCGACGACGACGCCCGCGACCGGCTCGCCAGGTGCGCCGCCGCAGCGGTCACCACCGGGTACGAGCGCACCGCCGCCCAGGACGTCGGATTCGGCCTGCGGCAGCTCACCGACGTCGTGAACAAGTCGCTGTCCCCCGGCATCAACGACCCGACGACCGCGGTCCACGCGCTCGGGCACTCCGCTGCGCTGCTGTGCGAGCTCGCCGGACGTGAGCTCGGCCCCAGACTGCTGCGCGACGACGACGGCTGCACGCGCGTGGTACTGACGCGGCCCACGCTCGCCGACCTGGTCGATCTCGCGATCGCCCAGCCGCGCCGCTACGGGGCCACCGACCCGGCCGTCCTTTCCAGGATCGCCGTACTGCTGCGCGAGCTCGCCTGGTGCGTCCCGACCGGGCAGCACGCCGTCGTGGTCGACCAGCTCGGCCGGCTGCGCGCGACCGTGGCCGCCCAGGGCTTCGACGACCACGAGAATCGGGAACTTGCCGAACTCGGCGAGGCCGTGGAGCAGGCCCTGCACGGACGCTGGACCTCAGGCGCCGACGCCCACTGACCGGGGTCCCGCCGAGATCTTCCGGGACTGCGGGCCGTCAGGAGATCGTCAGGTGCAGACGCGATCCGTGGCTCGACGATGGAAGCGATGGACTCCTCACTCGACATACTCAACGGCGCACAAACGGCCTTCGACATGGAATCCCGGGTGCGCAGCTACTGCCGTTCCTGGCCTGTTGTCTTCGACACCGCCGTCGGGTCGCGTCTGACCGATGTCGACGGCAATTCCTACCTCGATTTCTTCGCCGGGGCCGGGGCGCTCAACTACGGCCACAACC